>OJHI01000007.1_pt1 | contig 199284 bp, 176 predicted proteins | sample 1595181 | NCBI WGS metagenome assembly OJHI01 (sample SAMN05416830, study PRJEB24817) | seawater metagenome | isolation source: Sea water | place: Canada:Atlantic | collected 2013-07 | reverse complement strand
ACTGGATGCAGCTTAACCTCTACTTTTAACTTCGGTTATAAATGGGGGGATTACATAGGGATAGTTTAAAAAAAGATGTGTCTAAATGGATTGATTATATTTATTTAGAGTTCAATATTGGAGACAAGAGGTATACATCTTGTATCGATAAAAGCGCAAGAATAATAAAGGCTGGCTTATACAGAGGATGTATTGAAGATCTGGTTTTAGATGATCTCGATGAGGCTGATAGAGTGTTTGATGCATCTAATAAAGATGAGTTTGAACGTTACCTTGAAATATTTTTCTACAAACAGCTTGGTATTTCCTCCCTTAAATGGACGCAAAAAGATTCTCGTAAAGATGTTCATAAACTTAATGAGGCAGGAACTAGCTGGGCCACTTTTTTTAAGACTATATACCTGGAATCGAAAGATTCTCATGCTCTTGTATATGGGGCGCAGGGGGATTTGCTTGTTCAAATATTACTTGGGCTTGGCTTAACTACAGCAATGAATCGACTGAAAATAAAAAAAGATATGATTCAGTTTGAGTCGACCAGAAATGTTCCGGAAGTTGGTGGAGTAAGCCAGTTAGATAAAGATAAAATGCTAAAAATGTTGAATATTAAGTTGGAATCAGAAAATGAAATCCTAAGTAAAATATACTCTAATAGCTCAAAGAATGATTTGGATCGAATGATAAAGGAGAAGTCTACTTTGATCTCTATTATTCAAAAGCTAGAAAAAGAAAAAATAACTAACATAAAGAACAACTCAATAAATCAGAAGTCGCTTTCTAAGATGGAAGTAGAGAGGAAATCTTTACAGGATGAGATAATAAAGTTAGAAGGGATAGTTAGTAAGATTGATAAAAAATATATTAAAATCAATGAACATATTGAAATTGGATCTTTTTTTTCAAATCTTGAAATTAAATCTTGCCCAAGTTGTAACAAAAGTTTTGGCGTGGATGAACTTCATGCTTCATCAGATAAAAGTTGTCAATTATGCCACCACGATATGAAGGCTTCTGATAGGCAAGAAGATGTATCAAGAATGAAAGATAAGCTGAAGGCTTTATCTGATGAAAAAAAGAAAATTGAAACACAAGTTTCTTTAATTGAGAAATCTATAGAGTCTTTAACTAATAAAATATTAGATTTTGAAAAAAACAATACTCTGACTGATATTTCAGCTAATGATGAAGAAATTATTAGTGCAATATCAAAGGCGGAGTATTTGGAAGGGGAAATAGAAAGTGTTAGAAAAAATATATCAGGGTTCAAAGAAAAAACTAGAGCATCTGAAGATGCAGTAGCAGTTCTAAAGTATAAAATATCAAAGGCTGAAAAGCTGAATGTTGAAGTTGTTTCTAAAGTTAATGATTCTACTCGAAATGAAATTGCGGTTCTAGATAATGCTATTTTATATTTGGAGAAAATTAGATCTGAAAAAAATGACTCAGTTGTTGATAAGTTTAAAGGTTTCATATTGGAAGTTTTACATTCCCTTGGGTTGAAAAGTTTTACCAATATTTACATAGATTCGAAATTACGTATTAGCTATGAGCAAGGTGGCGAAAAGCTGGTATTTTCAGATATAACGGAAGGAGAGCAGCTTCGAGTAAAAATTGCTCTGTATCTGGCCTTAGTCAAGTTGAACTCTGAGTATGGCGTTGGTAATCATCCAAGAATTCTTATTATTGATTCTCCGGGGAAGGAAGAGGCGGATAACAAGTACTTTGAAGGTTTTATTGAGACATTAAATGTGATCGAGAAGCGGTTTTCGAATAAAATTCAAATATTTATAGGTTCTGCTGATCGAAGGCTCGTAGATATTGTTCCAACTAAAAAGCAGGAAATCAAAAGACAAGGTGAGGCAGTATTTTGATATGCCTTCTTTAAACTACGAACAATTTTCAACCTATACAGAAATTGAAAAACTTGCTCTTTTTGATCAAGGTGTTCCCTTAACCTGTTTTAGTACGGAGAAATGTAAGAGGATATTTCTTCGTGATGTAGTGGAAAAAAGTCCTAATGATTTTTTCAGGAAAAAGTCATTAGAAAGGCTCGCTTTAATGATTTTTTTTGGAGAAAGTTCAAATTATAGTACGGCTGTTTCGGTCATTTCTGATATTGAAGAAAATGATGATGATTTTGTTATTTCTTCAAAAATAAAATATCTTTTTTTACTTAATGATAAGTTAAATTTGAATGATAGTAATATCATTAATCAGATTGACAAGTTGAGATTCCACACAAAAGGAGAGGTTTCGTCTCAGGCTTATTACTATGTTGGCCTGAGTGCGCTACTGGATGCAAATTCATCAGACAGTGAATTGGATTTTTTTGAAAAAATAGGTTGTGCAAAAAAATATTTTGATGGCGCCTCTAGTGTAATAGAAAATCGTATAGATGCCGAGTATTTGTTGGAAGTGTGTGAGCTTATACTGGTTATACCTTCTGCAAATAAAGCTGATATAGATAAACAAGTATCCTCAATTAATAAGCTTATTTTTGATAGAAGAAGTTCCTATATTCATTCATCGGTATCTAGTCTTGAGATATGGATATATAAGGCTACGGTCAGTATGTGTGAAGTTGTTTTGTCTAACCCTAGTGAGTGGCTGGATATTAAGGCAGAGTTGAATAATATTTGTTATCTTCACTACAGCTTAGTTGATATCGAATTGAACGGGATGTACTCATCTATTCAGGAAAAAATTGGACCTTCATTTTCAGATAATTTATTAAAGCCGTTCTACAAAAAAAGCCTGAAGCAGTATATTGCTGCAATAAAGCGCTTGTGCCGTGAAAGTCCTGAAAATAAAAAGTTTGTTAATTTCTCATCTATTCTTATTTCAAGTATTGAACAAGGTGGAGATTTAAAAAAAAAGATAGATATTGATATTTTATTAAATTTCAGGAAATCATTTCCGCTTGTTCCAATAGAAACTATAAAGAAAGATGTTTCAGAGTGTTCAGGTGGCTCTCTTAGTGAAATTATTAAGCTTTTTGGAAGGTATAGTGAAGAGTACTTAGCCCCGCCTATCTTATCTTTAACAGGGAGCCGTGTTGGTGACGAGATATTTGATGAAATTGTGGCAAGGATAACTGGATTTATTCCGAATTATAGTCAGAAAAAGCTTTCAGAGTTTAAAGTCGTTCTTTCAGATGTTATTAAGTATTCACAAATAGCCGCTTCGCAGAAAAAGTCTGGGAAAGATTTTTTTAAGTATTTATTTGACGCTAATGCTAGTGAGGATGACTTGCAACAAAGTATGTTCGCATATTTTCAGATGAATTCATGTGTATCAAGTAAATATAAGTTAGAGGTTGATGAGGTTGCTGATGGTGGTCGAGTAGATATTTTGTATTCCAGCGATTCCGTAGTTTTACCGATAGAGCTAAAGAAAACAGATGTAAAGCCAAGTATAGATAATATTGCTGATAGTTATTTAAGCCAAGCTCAAACTTATTGCTATCCGAATGATCAATTAGGTCTATTTGTTCTCTTAGATAATAGCAGTAAGGGCAGCAAACTGAATAATCCTATCAATGATATAAGAGAGTTTTTTGATGTATATCACATGGAGCCATACTACGAGTTTGGTGAGAAAGCACCCAATTATGTTGTTAGTGTAATAATTCCTGGGAATAAAGTTTTACCAAGTAAGAGATCAACATATAAGTAAATGTATTGTCGCTAAATTATGCTTCCGTCATTTCATCTATTTCGAGACGTCATTAACTTCAACCCCAAAAGGGGTATGTTTTTTAGACACGAAATAAGAACATACGTTGCCAATATTGATTTTAAATGCAAGTCCAAGTTTTGGTGTTCGACAAGATTGAGAGGACAACAGCCATCGTGTGACGCTAATAACATAGATGACAAAACATTCACTATGTCCAATACGGTTTAGTATTGGACATAAGGAGGTAGGCCTTATATACTCATAAAAACAATTTCTGGGTTAATTATGGCCATACACAAGCCTGTAGCACTGTATCCAACCTTTAAAGAACTTAAAGAGATTCCACTGGATGAATTTCCTGAGCTGTCATCTTTTCTATCATCGGGCCCTGGTTGGCGTAAACAAAGTTGGTTGTGGGGACAAGAATTTTTATCCTACATTGGTCGCAACAAATCTCAACACACCTATACACGGTTTCGATCTGAAATCGAAAAGTTCCTGTTATGGAGCTTCGTCATTAAAGAAAGTCCCTGTGATGAGTTTCGTAAAACGGATATTCTAGACTATGCTGATTTCTGCTGGAAACCACCACAAACCTGGATCAGTTTAACAAACCACGATAAGTTCCAGCCCAAGGGTGATGGCACTTATATACAAAATAAAGCTTGGTCGCCTTATCGGCTGGTTGTTTCTAAAGGCGATAACTCTACGCCTGATAAGAAAAAGTACAGACCATCTCAGCAGACCTTAAGAGCCACCTTTACGGCCATTATTGCTTTTTATAAATACCTGATGGATGAGGAATATTGTGTTGGGAACCCGGCTCAATTAGCAAAAAAGGACTGTCGCCACTTTATCAAAGATGCTCAGGTTAAAGATGTAAAACGACTCTCTGAAGAACAATGGTTATTTCTACTAGAGACCGTAACGGCCATGGCAGACGATAATTCACGCTTTGAGCGTAATTTGTTCTTGATTGCTGCTTTAAAAACCCTCTTTTTAAGAATTTCTGAGTTTTCAGAACGTCCTGACTGGATACCCGTTATGGGCCACTTTTGGGAGGATACTGACAAAAATTGGTGGCTAAAAGTCTATGGTAAAGGCCGCAAATTACGTGATATCACCGTGCCGTCAAGCTTTATGCCTTACCTAAAGCGGTACCGCTTGTATCGAGGCATGAGCAGTTTACCCTTAGATGGCGAAAAGCATCCCATCGTGGAAAAGCTTCGTGGTAGTGGTGGTATGACAGCTCGCCAGTTATCTCGATTGGTACAAGAGGTCTTTGACCACGCATACGAAACGATGAAAAAGCAACAAGGCGAAGAAATAGCCCGCAAATTCAGAGAGGTCTCAACTCATTGGCTGCGCCATACAGGTGCGAGTTTAGAAATTGAACGAGGTCGCGCCCTAAAAGACTTGTCAGAGGATCTGGGTCATTCCAGCATGGCGACCACGGATACCGTGTATGTGCAGTCAGAGGACCGAAAACGTGCTGAAAGTGGGAAAAACCGAGAGGTATAATGATCAGTATATCAATTGGTTAAAGTGATCCTAGGGCTGTTTTTCTCCCAATATTGTCGGACACCGCAATTAGCACAAAGATAAATTCTTCTCCCCCGATTCGTCCACAAAAATCAGTTTTTCGGCCTATACCTGAGGCTATTTGTGCAAATTCTACCAATGCTTGATCGCCTGCGGCATGTCCGTATTTGTCATTAATACTTTTAAAATGATCAAGGTCTATTGACAGTACACAGAGTTTTTTGAAAAACCTATTGGATTGATCGATGAGTTGATGCAAACGCTCAAAGGTGGCACGTCGGTTAGGTAGGCTGGTTAACTCGTCAATTCTTGCTAAGGCTTCAAATTCTTCTTCTGATATTTTTTTGTATAACAGGTAGCTGAAGGTATCAGAGAGTAACTGCATCAAGATGTAGTCGTCCTTACAAAAAGGGTCAACAGGAGAGGAGCTGGTGAAATTTACGGTTCCATAGAGTTTGCCATCCAGTTTTAATGGCGTGCCGATGTACGATTCTAATTGGAAATTCTTGTAGCAAGGGTGGTTTTGAATTTGACTCTTACCTACAAAATGAAAGCCAACAGTTTTATTTTCTTTTAATGTGTGAACACAGTAAGTTCCCTCTAGGTCAAATTGTGTTTTTGGCTTTAATTGACCATTAAAATCGACGCAGTTTTCAACCGTATACTCATTGCCTTCAATATGAGACATTATGGCTGTTTCCAGACCAAAATGATTAAGGCCAATGGTCAATAATGATTCTATTTTTTGCTCATAACTTAAGCTAAGGTCAGAGGTTACATTGTGAATTTTTTGCAGGGCATCTAAAGATTGGTCGGCTGAGCGTGCAGGGCGGATAAGGCCTAAAAATCCAATGACCGCTCCATCAGAAGAATGCATAATGGTCCCTGTTGTTACGCCAAGGAAAATTTCTCCGTCCGAACGGCGATATAAAATCCTATAGTTTTCTGTAGGCTTTTCGCTTGCTAGGTTATAGCGATGCCGACCTTGTTCTGAAAAATCATTTTCATCGGCATAAAGTATTTGGGACACTTTTCCATACAGCTGCTGTTTCGAGTAACCAAATAAACGTTCTGCTGCCAAGTTCATATACACTAGGCGTCGATTGGTATCGGCAACTAAAATAGCTTCTTCAAAACCATGGAATATTTCGGAAAGCAGTGCTGATGAAATCGCACTTACTTCGTCCGCAGCTATCATTGATTGCATATTGTCTAACTTAAGTTCATTCATAATTTACCTCAGTAAAATCTATTGCGATAGTGCTAGCAAATAGTGGACCACGATAGAGACCGAAAAACGTGGCGTATTGTAGGTCAGTTACTTTGAACAGTTGTGTACTGTAAGTTTTGGTGTTTATTGAGACTTCCATAAGAATAACCTGATATAGAGTCCAATAGCCAAACCTAAACTTGCTAATAAATAATCATGGAAAACATCAAATAAGAGATCAACCAAGGGCTTCTTTAAGGGGCACAATACTGCTGAGAACCCACACTACTACAAGGATTAAGACGGTTGCAAATAGAAAATATAAATACTTGTGGTTTTTTTAATATGGATCATTTTTAAGGCAGTTTTTAGGCGTATTAAGGGAGAATTAGAATTCAATGATAATGGACTCATTAAGTAGCCTCATAATGAGGCTGTTGTTCTGATTTAATAGATGGATTTTGATACGCTAGTTAAATGAATTTTTCAGATTTTTTTAAAGCAATAAAACAGGGCGCAGTCGTGATTACCGTGAATCAGCGTTTATCACGACACTTAACAAGTCGGGTTGAACAAGCGCTAGTGGATGAAGGTGCGGCTGTCTGGGATTCGCCTATGATTATGTCGTTTGATGTTTGGTTATTACAGTGCTGGCAACGACGGTTTGATCTGCAAAGCAATGAGGCATCGGCTTCGTTAGTGAATAAAACTCTATTAACACAGGAACAAGCGCTAGTTATTTGGGAACGTGTTATACGACAGACCTTGGGTGCTGAGTTATTAAACGTACCAGCAACAGCCAAAGCAGCCAGTAAAGCCAGACAACTAAGCCTGCAATGGATGATCGCTGAAAACGCGGTGAATGATATTTCTACCGGTGTTGATATGGCCTCGTTTAACCAATGGCATGATGCGTATAAAGATGAATTAAATAAATCAGCTTGGATAGATCGTGCGCAGTTAATAAAAACGGTAAGTGAATTGGTAGATCAAGATTGTTTGCCATTGCCAAATCAGATTATTTTTTCAGGGTTTGAAATTTATACGCCGACACAACAGTCATTGCATGCATTGTTAATAGAGAAAGGGCATCAACTTAGCGAGTTTTCTGCAGAGGCTGCTACAAACCAGACGCATGTGCTTAAAGCTATTGATCGTAAAGAAGAAGTGAAGCTAATGGCGCAATGGGCAAGAGAGCGTTTGGATGAAAACCCTGACAATAAGATCGGTATAGTCGTGCCAGATTTAGAAGTCATGCGAGAATCGATTGAGTCAGCCTTTAAAACGGTTTTTTATCCTAGTGTTGTTTACCCAGTAGATGTACCTTTTGAAAAACCATATAACGTGTCGTTGGGCCAGTCTCTATTAAGCTATTCTCCCATTCAACAAAGCCTTCGGTTGTTACAATTTTGTAGCCAACCAATAACTTTTAGTGAACTGTGTCTATTGCTTCGTTCTTCTTTTATTACGGCGGGGCAAAAGGAATGGGGTCAGCGCGCACGATTGGAAGTTGTTCTACGTAAAAAAGGCATCTTGTCCTGCTCGGTCAAGCAGTTACGCAATAGTCTTCAGGCACCTAAAGACGATGAGTCTTTATGCCCGTTACTGCTTAAGTGTTTAAATGAGGTAATAGAGCTACTAGAGGCAAAGCCAAACCGTGTGCTGCCGTCAGACTGGGTACAGCTGTTTAGGTCTTTTTTAGCCACCATGGGGGTGCAAGGCGATCGAGTATTAAGCTCCACAGAATACCAAGTATTCCAAGTGTGGGACGATGTGTTGAAAAGTTTTTCAACCTTGGATGAGGTGTATAGTGTAATCACCTTTGAAACGGCACTAAATGCATTACGAAAAATACTACTTGAACGTGTTTTTCAACCTGAAACCCCAACAGCAGCGATTCAAATAATGGGTTTAATGGAGGCATCAGGACATACGTTTGATGCGTTATGGGTGTGTGGTTTAGATGATAAAACATGGCCACAATCGCCAAACCCTAGCCCTTTTTTACCGCTTGCCGAACAGCGCAATAAAGGTTTGGTTCAATCATCTGCTGAACACCAATATCAACATGCGAAAATAATCACAAAAAACTGGGCTCGCTCAGCAAAAACAGTGGTGTTTAGTTTTTCTCATGTTAAGGATGAAACACTACAAGCAAAGAGCTCACTGATAGAAGGTTACCCTGTGATAACAAAGGAGCAGTTATTACAACAACTACCCGTGAATCCAATTGAACACCGAGTAGGTAATAAGAATTTTAAATGGATTGAAGATGTTTTCGGGCCATTGCTAGAAAAAAGCGAAACAGTGCGCGGTGGTGTCAGCATATTGAAAGATCAAGCCGCGTGTCCATTTAAAGCTTATGTGCATTTTCGTTTGCAAACGAACGCTTTACAAGAGCCTGAGCCAGGAATAGATGCACGCTTACGCGGTAGTCTTGTACATCGAAGTTTAGAAGAACTATGGACGAAGATTAAAACGCATAAAGCCTTATGTGATTTATCAGTTGATGAACAATATGAGCTGGTCAAAGCGATTGTGACGGCTGTCGTTCAAACTGAAAGTAAACGGACCGCTATTTTAAAGAAAGCACTGGGTCAGCTAGAAACCGAAAGAATCACGCAATTATTAATGGCATGGCTGAACATAGATCGCCAACGAGAGCCGTTTGAGGTTATTGCAACGGAATTAAAGCAGTTGTTAAGCGTTGGAGAATTACAACTTAACACCATTATTGATCGTGTGGATAAGCTACCAGATGGTTCATTAGCGATTATTGATTATAAAACAGGTGATTGCAGTATTAATAGTTGGTTTGGTCTGCGGCCTGAAGAGCCACAATTACCACTGTATAGTGTATTTAGTGAAGGTAATGTAGGTAGCATCAGTTTTGCACAACTTAAAAAAGGCCAAACTCAGTATCAAGGTTTAACGGATAGTGACGATCACTTTTCTACATTAAAAAACTTAGCGGATAAAAAAGTAAAAGCAGACTATGATCAATGGAATAGTCAAATGGGTCATTGGCGTACAGTGTTGGGTGGTTTGTCCGATGAGTTTGTTACAGCTAATGCACGTGTGAGCCCAACGGCCAAGGCTTGCCAATATTGTGATTTGACTAGTCTATGCCGTATTAATGAACAAATAACGCAAAGGGCTGCTGAAGATGAGTAAACCGCATGATATTGCTCAACGACAAGAGGTGCTGGATGTTAACCAATCGTTTATCGTTCAAGCGCCTGCCGGTTCGGGAAAAACCAGTTTATTAACGCTAAGGTTTTTGCATTTACTAAGTATTGTTAATAACCCTGAAGAAATTTTAGCGATTACCTTCACGAAAAAAGCAGCGGCTGAAATGCACCTGCGTATCATAGAGTCGATTAAGTTAGCGACTAAGCCTTGTCCTGAGAATGAGTTTGAAGCACAAACATGGTTAGTTGCTGCAAAAGTGCTCGAGCGTGATGAAGCCTTACAATGGCATCTGTTACAAAACCCAAACCGTTTACGAGTGCAAACCATTGATTCATTGTGTGCGCACTTAGTGAAGCAAATGCCAATTACTGCACAGTTTGGTTCTTTGCCCAACATTCAACAAGATGCCAGTTCTCTATACACTCAAGCAGCTAGCAACTGTTTAAAAGAACTTGACAGTAATGACCGTGTTGGCGAAGCGATAAGGTTACTGTTAACTCATGTGGATAACCATTTGTCACGAGCTGAAGATTTAATTTCATCGATGTTAGCTTCAAGAGACCAATGGCTACGCCACGTCTTAATGAGTGACTCTGATGCAGCTAAACGTGAAGCATTAGAAAACGTTTTAACGCAAACGGTCGAGTCAACACTGGCTGATATTGTGCAGCACCTGAGTCAACAGCAAGCAGATGTTCTAAAAGATTTACTACAGTTTGCGGCAACTAATTTAAGTGATAAAACGTCACCTGTGTGTTACTTGGCTGAACACCTTGATGAGTTGGACACCTCGGCTGATTCATTAAATGATTGGTTAATCTTGAGGGACTTTTTGCTCACCGGTGCGGGAACTTGGCGTAAACAAGCAGATGCAAAAATGGGTTTTCCACCCGTCAGTCAAGCCAGTAATAAAGATCAAAAGGCTCTGTACACAGATAAAAAGAATGACTACAAAGCGTTGTTGTTGGCCTTACAAGAAAATGATGAATTAACCGAAGCTATGGCTTGGTTGCGTTACCTGCCAAGTCCAGGATATAGCGATCAACAATGGCAAATTATTCAAGCTTTATTATTGATCTTGCCGCAAGCCGTTGCTCATTTACGATTGGTGTTTCAACAGATGGGTTGTGTTGATTTTTGTGAAGTGTCATTAAGTGCCAGTCGAGCGATTCATGATGCGAGCGGAATGACCGATGTTGGTTTAAAGCTAGATTACCAACTGCAACACATGCTTGTTGATGAGTTTCAAGACACGTCTGAAACTCAATTTATGTTATTAAAAGATTTAGTGGCAGGTTGGCAAGAAGGCGATGGGCGAACATTATTTTTGGTGGGTGACCCGATGCAATCTATTTATCGGTTTCGTCAGGCTGAGGTTGGCCTGTTTTTAAAAACTCAGCAAGATGGTTTGGGTGAAGTTAAGAATATTAAACCGGTTAATATTGCGGTTAATTTTCGCTCGCAAGAAGGGGTTATTAACTGGGTAAATGAGGCGTTTAGCCGGATTATGCCGCCAAGTGATAATATATTCAGTGGTGCCATTTCTTATAAAGCTTCAATAGCATTTAAAACAGCACAAGCTGCAACTAATGGCGTTCAATATTACCCGTATGAAAGCAGAGTTCAAGAGGGTAAAGGCTTATTAGCCTTAATTCAGCAGATTCAACAAACATCGCCTAACGAGTCAATCGGTGTGTTGGTTCGAGGGCGTAAGAGCTTAAGTGAGTTGGTTATCGCGTTAAATGAGGCATCTGTGGCTTATCAAGCCAGTGATATCGACCCACTTAATACACGACAAACAGTGATTGATTTAATGTCCCTGACACGAGCCTATTTACACCCGGCAGATCGGTTGGCGTGGTTATCTGTATTACGTGCGCCATGGTGTGTTCTAAGTTTGGTAGATATGCATTTGTTACTAGAAGGCGAAACGAATGAAACGGTCTGGCAGTTAATACAACACAGTGAACGGATACAGAAATTATCGCAAGACGGGCAAAGGAGTATTGCCCATGTGGTATCACATTTTAAGGTTGCACTGTCGTATCGAGAACAGATGAGTGTGACCGACTCAATACGTGGTTTATGGTCTGAGTTGTTAGGCCCTGAGGGTTTATCGTCTGCTGCTGATTTGGCCGATTGCGAACGGTTTTTTGAGTGTTTGCAAATGTTAGAGCTTGATAAAGGCAGTGTTGATATCACAGAGCTTGAAGAGCAGATTGATAAACTGTACGCAGCTCCAAACACACAAGCGCCTGATACATTACAGATAATGACGATACATAAAGCTAAAGGTTTGGAGTTTGATCATGTAATTTTGCCGGGCTTAGATAGACGCTCAGGGCGAGATGAGTCACGTTTGTTGTCTTGGCTAGAACGCCCTTCGGAGATAGCGGGGGGTAGTGAGTTAATGATTGCACCCCTTAAGGAAGTGGGGGCGAACGAGGATGATGCCATTGTTAATTATTTAAATAGGGTAGAGCAGGAAAAGGCCATTCATGAAAGTCAGCGATTGTTATATGTGGCGGCGACCCGTGCTAAAAAACAATTACATTTAAGTTTTTGCTTAACGCTTAACGAAAAAACACAAGAGGCTAAAACGCCTGCGAGTAATACCTTACTTGGTTTGCTTTGGCCGACAATTAAAGATGAGGTTGTTATTAAATTTTCAGATAACAAACTAGATGACAATAAGGCACTAACAAATTGTTATTTAAAGAAAATAAATATATACGATGTTGATAAAAAAGATTATTCAATGCTGGATTATCAGCATGGTTTAGATAATAGGGTACGGCTACAAACAAATATCATTGAATATGATTGGGCCTCAGATTTAGCCGCATCGGTCGGGACTGTTTGTCATCAATGGATGCAAATAATGGGTGAGCGAGGCTGTTTAAAAGTTGATGATGGAATGATGCGAGTAAAGGTTCAACAGCAACTTGTAGAGCTTGGCGTCTTACCTCGGCACCTTGATGAAGCTACTCAGCGTGTTTTACACGTTCTTGATGTTTGTGTGAAAGATTCGCGTGGTCAATGGGTTCTTAATAATCAGCATGAAGATAGTCAGTTTGAATTATCGCTGTCAGGAGTAGTGGATGAAGCGATCATTCATTACCGATTAGACAGAACCTTTGTTGATGAGGGTAAACGTTGGATTATTGATTTTAAAACAAGCCGCCATGATGACGATGATAAGGAGCAGTTTTTGGACGCTGAAGTGACACGATATAAGGCTCAACTTGAACGTTATGCCCAATTGATGAGCAAAAAGGAGTCGCGACCGATTATGTTAGGGCTTTATTATCCAGAATTTGCTGGGTGGCGAAGCTGGGAATATATGGATGTTTAAATCGCGAAAAGCTTGCTTAATAGGCCTTCTAGCGTTGTTATTTGTAGGTTTTTATTGGCTAGGTTTTGATCAATATATCGATTTAACTGTTTTAAAAGAAAAAAACGATGAATTAGCCGCTTATTACATTGCAAACCCCTGGCAAACTTCCGCTTGGTTTTTTGTTTTTTATATTATTTCAACGGCTATTTCTATACCGGGGGCTAGTATTCTGACCTTGGCGGCGGGTGCAATTTTTGGTTTGTTTTGGGGCGTTATATTAGTTTCATTTGCATCAACAATAGGGGCGAGTTTAGCTTTTTTATTGTCTCGTTATATTTTGAAGGAGACAGTGCAGCTAAAATTTTCCGATAAACTTACCGATGTAAATGCCGGGATCAAAAAAGAAGGGGCTTTTTACCTTTTTACATTACGTTTAATTGTGCTGTTTCCATTTTGGCTTGTTAACCTGTTAATGGGGCTGACACCTATTAAATTAAGGACCTATTTTTGGGTTAGTCAAATAGGTATGTTGCCAGCCACAATATTGTTTGTTAATGCAGGTACGCAATTAACTAAGGTTGAACAGCTGTCAGATGTTTTATCACCAGCAGTCGCTATTTCATCTGCGTTACTGGGGCTATTTCCCTTATTCGCCAAAACCGTGCCGACTATTATTCGACGTTATAAAATTTTAACGTCCTATAAAAAACCTAAGGTTTTTGATTATAACTTGGTTGTAATTGGTGGTGGTTCTGCGGGGTTAGTAAGCGCTTATCTTGCAGCAGCAGTAAACGCGAAAGTCTTGTTAATTGAAAAAAATAAAATGGGGGGCGATTGCCTCTATAGTGGTTGTGTGCCCTCAAAATCACTGATTAAGTCTAGCCGTTTTTTAGCAGAATTAAGCAGAAGTAAGCACTATGGTATAAACAGTGCTTCGGCAGAATTTGATTTTGCTGAGGTTATGGAGCGTGTATCGTCGGTTATCAAGCAAATTGAACCGCATGATTCTGTAGAACGTTACACTCAATTGGGTGTTGAGTGTATGAAAGCTGAAGCGCGGGTGTTATCACCTTGGGAAATAGCCGTTGGTGATCGAATCATTAGCAGCCGACATATTATTGTTGCGACTGGTGCTAAACCACGGATACCAACGATTGAAGGGGTTGATCAAGTTCCTTATTACACATCGGACACAATATGGTCATTGCGTGAACAACCGAAACACCTTCTTGTTGTTGGGGCTGGGCCTATTGGTTGTGAATTGGGTCAGAGTTTTAGTAGATTAGGCAGCAAGGTAACCCTTATTGATAACGCCGATCGCATTATGCCGTCTGAGGATGAAGAGTCAGTCGGTGTGTTAATGACTCATTTGGAACACGATGGTGTTGAATTAAAACTACAATATTCGGTTGATTCCTTCGCAATGGACAATAATCAATGTGTCGCCACGCTTAAATCGGCACAAGGTAAGCCGTTAAAACTTATTTTTGATGTGGTACTCTTTGCTGTTGGACGAGAGGCCAATGTTGCTGGTTTAGGTTTGCAAGAGCTTGGGGTTCAATTAACACAATCGGGTACGATAAAGGTCGATAAATACATGAGAACCCATGTGCCCACCATATACGCTTGTGGAGATGTCGCTGGGCCTTACCAATTTACCCATACCGCTGCACATTTTGCTTGGTATAGCGTTGTGAATAGTTTATTTGGTGATTTTTGGCGTTTTAAAGCAGACCGAAGGGTGATCCCAAGGGTGACCTTTACAGAGCCAGAAATAGCCAGTGTGGGTTATAACGAGCAATCAGCAAAAGCGGCGGGCTTGCAAATAGAGACAACAAAATTTGAGTTTAATGAACTTGATAGAGCCATTGTAGAGGGTAAAACAGAAGGGTTTGTTAAAGTGCTAACTGCAGCAGGAAAAGATCATATTTTAGGCGTTACCATTGTTGGAGAACATGCTGGTGAAATACTGCCTGAGTTTGTTTTAGCCATGAAGCATGGGTTGGGCTTAAATAAAATATTAGCAACGATTCATGTGTACCCAACATGGGCTGAAGCAAGTAAATATACAGCGGGGGTCTGGAAAAAGAACCACCAGCCTACAAAATTGCTAAAAATTTTAAAACGCTACCATTTAGCTAGGCGGAGTTAACTATGCACCCAACGTTAGCTAAGCTAGTGGATACAAACTTCCCTGCGATAACACGAACTAAACTTCACACGTTACAAGTAAACATGGGGTATTTGTGTAACCAGTCCTGCTTACACTGTCATGTTAATGCTGGTCCGACACGTAAAGAAATAATGGCGAAAGAAACTATCGATCAAGTCTTTAAGTTTATAGATCAGCAGGCTATTAAAACACTCGATTTGACCGGCGGTGCGCCAGAAATGAACCCTTGTTTTCAATATGTCGTTATAGAAGCGAGAAATAGAGGAGTGGAGGTCATTGATCGCTGCAATTTAACGATTCTTGAAGAACCGGGTTATGAATATTTGGCTGATTTTTTAGCATCTAATAAAGTACAAATTGTTGCCTCCCTACCATGCTACTCCAGTGATAATGTAGATGCACAACGTGGTAAGGGGGTCTTTGAAAAGAGTATCACTGCGTTAAAAAAACTAAATACCCTCGGTTATGGGGAAGCATTAGAACTAAACCTTGTATATAACCCACAGGGTACTCAATTGCCGCCAGATCAGTCGGCTCTTGAAGCGGATTATAAAGACCATTTATTTGAACACTTCGGCATTGTGTTTACGCGTTTGTTCACGATAACAAATATGCCCATTAAGCGGTTTGGTAGCTGGCTGATTTCAACAAGTCAGTTTGACGAATATATGAACGTACTTAAAACTGCGCACCATGCGGTTAACCTTGATCAAGTGATGTGTAAAAGTACTTTAAGTGTTGATTGGGCAGGTTATGTGTACGATTGCGATTTTAATCAAATGCTAGGCTTGCCTGCTGGCCAGCTTAAATCAAAGAGGCATATTAGCGAGTGTTTAGGGCTTGATTTTGAATCACAAGCCATTACGGTAGCCGATCATTGTTATGGTTGCACGGCGGGTAGTGGTTCAAGCTGTGGTGGCGCCTTGAAGCAGTGATTATAAAAATATCCTATAGAAGAGGCTGTTATTAATGCCTGAGCTATCTATTATTATTCCCACGCTGAATGAGGAGACGGCCTTACCGGTAACGCTGGCATCGTTACAATCGCTTAGAAGGGAAGGTGTCGAAATTATAGTGGTAGATGGCGGCAGCACCGATAAGACGGTCTGCTGCACAGAAGGCCTTGTTGAACAGCTGGTGGTCTCTTCAGCAGGACGTGCGGTGCAACTTAATAAAGGTGCACAAGTAGCACGTGGAAAGGTATTGCTTTTTTTACATGCAGATACCCTGCTAGCAGACAGGGCCATTAAAAAACTATTAAAGCAACCGAAACAGCCAACTCTTTGTTGGGGACGTTTTAAGGTCAAGTTGGACGATACAGCAATTGTTTTTCGAATAATTGAAACGATGATGAATTGGCGCTCTTGTTTGACCGGTATCGTAACAGGGGACCATGCAATGTTTGTTTCAAAGCACTTGTTTGAACAGGTAGGCGGCTACCCGTGCATTGAGCTTATGGAAGATATTGCAATAAGCAAAAAACTAAAAAAAGTTTCAAAGCCGATATGCCTTAAAGAAACTGTTACCACATCCTGCCGGCGTTGGCAGGTTAATGGGGTCGTGAAAACAGTCCTGTTAATGTGGTCTTTAAGGTGGGCATATTTTTTTAATGCGGAACCTAAAGTATTGGCGCAGAAGTACCGCCAAATTAGAATCAAGTAGTACTGTTTTGCGACGAAGTCAGTTTTTCAATTAAGCTTTCTTTTAGCTGATCGATGATCTCGGAATCTTCAATCATTTTGTTATCGCTATCGGTAATATAGAAAATATCTTCAGCGGTTGAACCTAAGGTGGTAATTTTTGCATTTCGCACGTTAACTTTACAGGCACTAAAGCATTGCCCAATGGTGGATAAAACACCGGGTTGGTCTTGTGTGCGTATTTCTAAAATGGTGTAGCGTTTTTGATAATCACTTTTAAAGCTGATAGTCGTTTTAATGTTGAAGTGTTGAGATTGGCGAGGCCTATGCCTATCAACCGATAAAACTGATTGGTCTGGCGCTATTAAATTAGCACGTAAGACGTTGACGATAGATTGTTCACGAGTAAGGTCGGGAATAGGGCTGCCGTTATCCTCTAAAACATGGAAACTAATCAATGCGAGGTCTTCATTAGTGGTAATGATTCGAGCATCTAAAATATTAAGGCCAAGCTGATCGAGCGTTGCTGTGCAGATAGCAAATGTGCCAGCGCGATCATCTACGTAAATAAAAATTTCTGCGCCACCGCGATGTGTTTGTGGGCGTAGTAAGACCAGTGGCATCTCTTCTTGACGACAAGATGATATGGCCAATGTGTGCCAAATACTATCTTCAACAGAAAACCGTGAAAAATAATCCTTACTGATTGTTCGCCATACTCGATCAATTTTATCATCACTTAAGCCACGGATATTAAGGCCTTGTCTAGCCTGATACTGCATGTCTTTGATTTCGTCACTTAATTCATCAGTGACCGTTTGTAATCCGCGACGTAAAAGTTGCTGAGTGTTGTTGTAGAGTTCTTTTAATAACGAGCCTTTCCAGTCGTTCCACAGCGTTGGGTTTGTTGCTCTAATATCTGCAACGGTTAGTAGGTAGAGGTAATCAAGGTACTCAAGACTGCCAATTTTAGAGGCAAATTTATGAATAACAGCGGGGTCATTAATATCCTTACGCTGCGCGGTCATTGACATGATTAGGTGGTTTTGAACCAGCCAACCGACAAGGTTGGTGTCATAAGAATTGTAGCCATGCTGGCGGCAAAATTCGATGGCATCATGCATGCCAAGTTCTGCATGGTTGCCGCCGCGGCCTTTAGCAATATCATGAAATAAGCCAGCTAAATAAAGTAACTCAGGTTTGCGAATTTCTTGAAAGACATCGAAACAATGCGGCAGGTCGTCACGGTGCTTTTCTAAGGCAAACCGTCTTAGGTTTCTAACGATAAATAGGGTGTGCTGATCAACGGTATAGGCATGAAATAAGTCATACTGCATACGCCCGATAATATCGTCAAAGGCTGGAATATAAGCCGCTAATAAACCGTAGCGATTCATCCGACGAAATTGATGGGTGATGCCATGCGGTTGGCGAAGAATATCTAAAAATAAACGTTTAGCTCGAGGGTTTGCCCTGAACTCATCATCAACGAGGTGTAAAGACTCGCGTATTAAGCGGATAGTTGCTGATCTGATCCCCTTTACATCTTCATGTTTTTGTAATTGAAGGATAATATCGAGTAGAGCAGTAGGTGTTGTTTTAAAGGTATCTGGATGCGTCACCTCGATATAATCATTAATGATCCTAAAAGATTCATTGATAGGGGTCACATCCATGACTTTATTTTCTAAAGCCTCATTAAATATTTGCAAGACCAGTTCATTAATGCGCTCAAGGTCCATCACAGTACGGTAGTACAACTGCATAAATGATTCGACAGCAAGGTTGTTATCGCCATCTTCAAAACCAAAGGCTAAGGCAAGGTTTTTTTGATAATCAAATAGCAGGCGGTTTTCAGGTCGATTCGCTAAAAGGTGTAATTCGAAACGGACTTTCCAAAGAAAGCGTTGCCCTTTTACCAGTGAGCGATACTCATTTTTAGTAAGAAACGCATGATTTACCAATTCACCAAGTGAATTGGAACCAAAATAACGCTGGGTAATCCATTGAATCGTTTGAATGTCTCGTAACCCACCTGGCCCTTCTTTCATATCAGGTTCTAGGTTGTAAGCGGTATTGCCAAACTTCAAGTGTCTGTTGTGTTGTTCTGCTACTTTTTCGCGAAAAAATGCAACCGGCGACCAAAGATTATCGATACTGATCTGATCTTGCATGTCAGAAAAGAAAGCCTCTGAACCTGTGATGAGGCGAGCTTCCATAAGGTTTGTAATAACCGTAATATCTAACTTAGATTGTTCTAGGCAGTCTGAAATTGTTCGTACACTTAGACCCGGCTTAAGACCAATATCCCATAGGAATGTCGAGAACGATTCGAGTTCTGTTTTGTAATTGTCGAGCTCGGATTCATCAAAGATAATGAGTAAATCAATATCGGAAAAAGGGTGCAGTTCCGCGCGGCCATAACCACCGGTGGCAATTAAGGCCAGTTGGTTAGAATAGGGACCTAATATTTCATTCCAATAGTTGGTAAGTAATTGATCGATAAAATCACTACGAGCTTTTAGAAGTGTTTCTACCGTTTCACCAGACTTAGCGCGTGTATGTAATTCATTATTAAAGGCTTGAATTAGCGCTTTAATATCAGCAATTTTATGCGCGGCTGGTTCATTTTCAGTAGGAAGAGATGTCATGATTTATATAACTCTGGTGGAATATGGGTTGCTTCAATGGCCTCGTTATCTCGAACGGTAAAAATTTCAAACCCAGTGGATGTGACCGTTAAGGTGTGTTCAAACTGTGCAGATAGGCTGCGGTCTTTAGTAACCACGGTCCAATCATCTGCCAGTGTTTTTACATTCCTTTTGCCAGCATTAATCATCGGTTCAATAGTAAAGGTCATGCCCTCTTCTAGTGTGGTACCGGTATTAGGTTCGCCGTAATGTAAAACTTGGGGCTCTTCATGAAAAACGCGCCCAATACCATGACCACAATACTCTCGAACAATAGAGTAACGCCTGCTTTCTGCAAATTTTTGAATAGCATGGCCAATATCACCAAGTCTTGCGCCGGGCTTAACCATGCTAATGCCTAGGTATAAAGCTTTTTGTGTGGTATCGATAAGACGCTTGGCTAAAATGCTTGGTTCACCAACAACGAACATTTCACTGGTATCACCATGGAACTCATCTTTAATAACGGTGATATCAATATTGACGATATCTCCTTTTTTAAGTTTTTTATGGTTGGGGATACCGTGGCAAACAGTTTGGTTAACCGAGGTGCAGATTGATTTTGGAAAGCCATGGTAATTAAGCGGGGCGGGGATTGTTTTTTGGGTGTTAACCATGAAGTCGTGACAACGTTGGTTAAGCTCCTCTGTAGTGACACCTGGAACAACATATTCCCTGATCATCTCGAGAACTTCAGCAGCTAAACGGCCAGCGACACGCATTTTTTCAATTTCAGGGGGTGTTTTTAAAGTAATACTCATATTTTAATAAATAAAGTGGTTTCAGAATGTCAAACAAGTGACAGATTATAACGCTTAATAGATGAATTTAAGGTTTTTTTACAGCTTAGGCATAACACTAATATTTTAGGTTTAAATTGCTGTTTAGCTCTAGATATGGTATAAAGCGTCGCCACTTTTGGCAACAACGATCACATGCATCAACACATCCGGTAGGGTGCTTGAATTAAATCAGGTTACCGTTTGGGATGCGTGGTAGTTATCAACCCGAGTCATGTCAGATTATCTGGCTGGCTATAACATAAGGAATTAAAAGAAATGTCTAAAATCACAATGCGTGAAATGCTCGAAGCTGGTGTCCATTTTGGTCACCAAACGAGGTACTGGAACCCTAAAATGGCCCCTTACATCTTTGGTGAGCGTGGCAAAATTCATATCATTAACTTAGAGAAAACCTTACCTCTTTTTAATGATGCATTAAATTTCATCAACAAACTAGCAGCAAACAAAGGCACTATCATGTTTGTTGGAACAAAAAAAGCAGCTCGTAAAACAGTTGCAGAAGAAGCAAAACGTTGCAGCATGCCATATGTTGATCACCGTTGGTTAGGTGGCATGTTGACAAACTTCGGTACCATCAAAAAATCAATTAATCGTTTAAAAGAACTTGAAACGATGCGTGAAGACGGTAGCTTGAATCGTTTTAGCAAAAAAGAAGGTTTAAAGTTCATGCGCCAGCTGGAAAAACTAGAGCGCAGTGTTGGCGGTATTAAAGATCTTAAAGGCCCACCCGATGCTATTGTAGTAATGGATGTAGGCTATGAAAAAATCGCAGTTAAAGAAGCGGCTAAATTAGGTATTCCAGTGATTGGTATTGTTGATTCAAACAATAAACCTAATGATGTGGATTATGTAATACCAGGTAACGATGACTCAATCAGAGCCTTAACATTATATTGCCAAAGTTTTGCCGGTGCGATTCTTGAAGGTAAAGCCAGCGTAATTAAAGAATTAGTTGATAATAAAGAAGTGGCTAAATCAGTTTCTAAAAAACCGGCTGTGAAAAAAACAGCGGTAAAAAAAGCAGCAACTGAAGAAGTAAGCAAAGAAGGTTAATCGCTACAGCTTAGAAGACAATGAACGCCTCCTGTTGGGGGCGTTTTTATGATTAATTAATATAGACAGAGGTTTAGAATGAGTGTAACAGCTGCAATGGTCAAAGAATTACGTGAAAGAACGGGTTCTGGCATGATGGAGTGCAAAAAAGCATTAGTAGAAACAGGTGGTGATTTAGAAGTTGCGATTGAAAACATGCGTAAATCAGGCATGGCAAAAGCAGATAAAAAAGCAGGGCGTATTGCTGCTGAAGGTGTTTTAAAGGTTGCAACGTCCGGTGATGGATCAGCAACAACGATTGTTGAAATTAACAGTGAAACTGACTTTGTTTCAAAAGGTGATGATTTTGTTGAGTTTGCTACAGTGGTTGCAAACACGATTGTTAATAATGACGTCGCTGATGTTGAAGCATTAAATAATGCAACGATTGACGGTGAATCTGTGACAGTTGATGAAAAACGACGTGCATTGATTGCTAAAGTTGGTGAAAACATTAATGTTCGACGTTTTCAAACCATTAAGCCTGAATCAGGCGTTGTCGGTTCATATTTGCACGGTATCCGTATTGGGGTGTTGGTTGAATTGGAAGGTGGGTCTGTTGAATTAGCAAAAGATATTGCTATGCATGTTGCTGCGACGAATCCTTTATGTATTTCTGAAGCAGAAGTACCTGCAGAGGCTATTGAAAAGGAAAAAGAAATTTTTAAAGGGCAAGCTGCTGAAAGTGGTAAGCCACCTGAGATTGTTGAAAAAATGATCGTTGGTAAAGTTAAAAAATTCTTAAAAGAAGTCACCTTATTGGGTCAACCATTCGTTAAAGATGGTGATGTTACGGTTGAGCAATTATTAAAATCTAATAATGCTAAAGTCGTATCTTTCGTACGCTTTGAAGTAGGTGAAGGTATCGAGAAGAAAGAAGAAGATTTTGCATCTGAAGTAATGGCTCAAGTACGAGGCGATTAATTTAATGAGCGAGTTGACATATAAACGAATATTGCTAAAACTCAGCGGGGAAGCCTTTATGGGCGACTCCGCTGGTGGTATTGATGGTAATACAGTTTTAAGGCTAGCAGAAGAAGTTAAGCAGCTATGTGACATTGGTGTTCAAGTTGGTCTTGTTATAGGTGGTGGAAATATTTTACGTGGTTCTGAAGTAGCTTCAGATGTTATGAATCGTGTGACCAGTGATCATATGGGTATGTTGGCGACAGTCATTAATGCCTTAGCGATGCAAGATTCATTAGAGTCTCTTGGTCAGGATGTTCGCGTTATGTCAGCGCTTCAAATTAACCAAGTATGCGAAAGCTTTAAACGTAGAAGAGCGGTTAGACATTTTGAGAAAGGCCGCGTGGTTATTTTTGCAGCAGGGACCGGTAATCCATTTTTTACCACTGATTCGGCAGCGAGCCTCAGAGGTATTGAGGTTGAGGCTGAATTGCTGATTAAAGCAACAAAAGTGGATGGCATTTATTCTGATGATCCGGTTAAAAACCCTGATGCCACGCTGTATTCACGTATTAGTTTTGATGAAGCCATTGATCAGCGTTTAAATGTTATGGACGCAACAGCATTGGTACTTTGTAGGGATCATAAGTTACCATTAAGGGTCGTTAATATTTTTGATAAAGGTGCTATTAAACGTCTTGTGATGGGTGATGATATTGGCACACTTGTAGAATAACGGTAGAGATAATTATGATTGAAGATATTGTTAAAGATGGAAACCTAAGAATGGGTAAATCCGTTGAGTCTTTTCAAAAAGCATTGACAAAAATTCGTACAGGTCGTGCGCACCCAAGTTTGCTAGAGCATATTGTTGTGTCTTACTACGATGTTGATACACCCTTAAATCAAGTAGCAACAGTTAATATTGAAGACGCTAGAACATTGTCTATTATGCCGTGGGAAGCAGGTATGATTGGCCCAGTTGAAAAGGCTATTATGAAGGCAGATCTAGGGCTTAATCCAGTGACTGCTGGTAATGTCATTCGTGTACCAATGCCACCATTAACAGAAGAAAGGCGTCGCGATCTTGTTAAAGTGGTTCGTGGTGAGGCAGAAGCTGCGAAAGTTGCGATTAGAAACATTCGTCGTGACGCAAACTCTGAGTTTAAAGAGGCGTTAAAAGAAAAGATGATTACTGAAGATGAACTTCGCTCTGGTGAAGAAAAAATTCAGAAAATCACCGATCAGCATGTAAAAGATATTGATAAGCACCTTGAGGTAAAAGAAGCTGACTTGATGTCAATGTAGGCAATGAACCTAACATCGTGTGCTGTCGTGTTTAACCTTGATCTAAGTTTTTACGACGTTGTCAAAAGAGATAAAAAGGATTCTTGTGACTGACAACCAAGTTAAAAAAAATATAAAAAAAAGCCCTAAGCACATTGCCATCATAATGGATGGCAATGGGCGTTGGGCTACCGCTCAGGGTAAACCTCGTACAGCAGGCCATAAAGCGGGCGTAGATGCATTAAGAACCACTATCGAAACGTGCGCAAGCTACGGTGTAGAAGTGTTAACAGTGTTTGCATTTAGCAGCGAAAATTGGCGTCGCCCAGCGAAAGAAGTTAATGTGCTGATGGACTTGTTTATGTTGACGCTAAAAACACAAGCAAAACGATTACATAACAATAATATTCGTTTGAAAATAATTGGTGATAAAACCAAACTGTCCCAGTCGTTACAACAAAAAATTATAGATGTTGAGTTATTAACAGCTAAAAATACTGGTTTATTGCTGGTCATTGCAGCAAATTATGGTGGCCAATGGGATATTACGCAGGCAAGCCAATGTATGATGGCACATGCCGTCAGTCAAGACATTCCTTTAACAGACCTGAACATAGAAGACTTTTTATCCACTGCAGCTATACCAGACCCTGATTTATTCATAAGAACAGGTGGTGAACAGCGAATTAGTAATTTTTTACTTTGGCAAATAGCTTATAGTGAACTTTATTTTACAGACACACTTTGGCCAGATTTTGATAAGAATGCTCTTGATGTGGCCATTCAGTATTTCTCTTCTCGTGAGCGTCGGTTCGGACAGACAGGTGAGCAACTTGATGAAGATGGTTAAGGAATGACTAGTCTCGCTAAGAGGCTTCTAACAGCCATAGTATTGATTCCAGCTGTGGTCTGGGTTGTAATGTATTCTTCTGAACCATATTTTATAGGGGTTCTAAGTCTAATTGTTTTGATAGCTGGCTATGAATGGGCTGCTTTAAGTGCTGTAAAAAGCAAGCTATATAAATCTATATTTGCGATAACTGGCTTGCTGTTTTCGTTTGGTTTAACGCTTTTAAATGAACCTTTTTTAAGTGGTTTTTTTTACGCTAGTTTAATATTTTGGTTATTGGCGATCGTGTTGCTGATAACTAAAGCGCAAGATTTACTGGCAAATAAAGTAGCGCGCCCTGTGATGCTTTTAATTGGCTATTTATTGCTTGGTTTAATATTCATATCGCTTTACCAGTTGAGGCTCAATTTTGAACAAGGCCCTGAGCTTTTAATGTACCTATTATTGTTGATGTGGATTGCAGATAGTGGGGCTTATTTTGCTGGCCGTTCATTTGGGCGTCATAAATTATCACCTCTTATTAGTCCTGGAAAATCTATAGAAGGCTTCATTGGTGGTGCATTAGCTTGTTTATTGTTGGCTTTTTTTGCAGATCAATATTTTGAAATTAACAACGGTACCATGTTTATAAGTGTGTCGGTGTTTGTTGCCTTTGTCTCGGTTTTTGGGGATCTATTTGAAAGCCTTATGAAGCGACGTGTAAACGTTAAAGATAGTGGGGCAATTTTACCGGGTCATGGTGGCGTTCTTGATCGTATTGATAGCCTTATTGCGGCAGCTCCTGTTTATGTTGCTTGTCTGTTAATGACAAAACTGTTCACATGAAAAATGTTTGCTTGCTTGGCTCAACTGGCTCAATTGGAGTTAGTACGCTTGATGTTATAAGACTCAATAAGAATGCTTACAGAGTAGTTGCACTGACAGCTAATAAAAACATTGGGCGGTTATTAGAGCAATGTATAGAATTTAAGCCAACTTATGCAGTGGTTCCAGATGCTGAGCTTGCAGATGCGTTTAGAGGGAAATTGGAACGCTCTGACGCATGTGAAACCCAAGTGTTATCTGGCATGGATTCTTTAGAGTTTGTTGCTAAACATTCAATGACTGATATTGTGGTGGCAGCCATTGTTGGAGCGGTTGGTTTATTGTCAACTTTAGCGGCTGCTAAGGCAGGTAAAACAATTTTACTGGCGAATAAAGAATCTTTAGTTGTATCGGGTGATTTATTGATGTCTGTAGTGAAACAAAATGGTGCCACCTTGCTACCGTTAGACAGCGAACATAATGCTTTATTTCAATGTATGCCCGATGCATACAAGGCTGGGCAACGTGCTGAGGGTGTTAGAAAATTAATTTTAACGGCTTCTGGTGGGCCTTTTTTGAATCTTAATGCCAGTGAGTTGGATAATGTAACGGTCGAGCAGGCTTGTGCACACCCAAACTGGTCAATGGGGCATAAAATCTCTGTTGACTCAGCGACTATGATGAATAAAGGTTTGGAGTTAATTGAAGCGAGTTATTTATTTGATATGCCCGCTGAATTAATAGATGTGCTGATACATCCTCAAAGTATTGTTCATTCGATGATTGATTATGTGGATGGGTCTGTTTTAGCGCAACTTGGAAACCCCGATATGCGCACACCCATAGCACATGCATTAGCATGGCCAAAAAGGCATGAGAGTGGCGTGTCAGCGCTGGATTTTCTAGTGAATAATCAATTAACATTTGAATCAGCCTCATATGAAAAATTCCCTTGCTTACGTTTAGCTTATGAAGCTTTAGATGCTAAAGGAACAGCACCAGCGATCTTAAATGCAGCAAATGAAGTCGCCGTTGAAGCATTTTTGGCAAAAGAATTAGCGTTCACTGGTATTTCCACATTGATTGAGCAGGTGTTGAGTATTACAACAGTGAGCCCTGCTGACTCAATTGAAAGCGTTTTAAGCGCAGATGCACAAGCACGTCAGGTTGCAAAAAATTGTTTGGAGAACGGTTAATGAGCATTATTATTTCAATGGCCTCTTTTATCTTGGCCTTAGGTATTTTGGTTACCGTTCATGAATTCGGCCATTTTTGGGTGGCGCGTAAATGTGGTGTGAAAGTATTACGTTTTTCTGTCGGTTTTGGTAAACCGTTAATTAAATTTAAAAGGAAAAATGACGAGACAGAATATGTCATTGCAAGTATACCGTTAGGCGGTTATGTGAAAATGCTCGATGAGCGTGAAGGAAACGTCGAAGAGAGTGAGAAAAAGCTAGCCTTTAATAATAAACCTCTGCTAAGTCGTTTCCTTATCGTTTTAGCGGGCCCTGTTTTTAACTTGGTGTTTGCCTTCTTGGTTTTTTGGCTAATTCTAACAGTTGGCGAAAGAGGTTTGAAGCCTGTGGTTGGTAAACTAGACCCGGCTGGTGTTGCTATTCATTCAGGTATTGAAGTTGGTGATGAAATTCTTGCTGTCAATGATCGTCCAGCAACTATATGGCGTGTGGCCATTGGCTTAATTGCCAGTGAAATGATTGATAATGGCTCGGTTGATCTCACCGTTGAGACACCTGGTGGACAAACAAAAGACATTCAATTTAACGTCCAATCGGGAGATATTCCTGAGCCAAACGATATTGTTAATAAGCTTGGTATTGAGCCTTTTTTGCCGACATTAAAACCGATGATTGGCAATATTGTTTCTGCTGAGCCAGCTGATTTAGCGGGGTTAAAGAGGGGTGATTTGATTCTGTCTGCCAATAATGAAGAGGTCGATAGTTGGCAACAATGGGTCTCAGTTATTCGTGCAAACCCAGAAAAAAGCATTTCTATAATAGTGCTAAGAAATAATGAGCGCTTAGCATTACGCCTTATTCCGCAAAAAATCATAGAAAATGATAGCCCGATTGGAAGAATTGGTGTGTCCCCATGGGTCGATGAGGTGTCAAATGACTTTTATACTACGTATTCATTGAATGGTTTTTCAGCGATAGCGGAAGCGGCCACTCAAACGGTTCATTATTCAATATTAACTGTTAAGTTAATTGGCAGAATGCTGATTGGAGAGGCATCTGTGCAGAACTTAAGTGGGCCTATTAGTTTGGCTCAATATGCAGGTAAAACGGCCACAATAGGTCTAATACCATTCTTAAAATTTTTGGCATTTGTCAGCGTTAGTTTAGGTGTTATGAATTTATTGCCGATTCCTATGTTAGATGGCGGTCATTTGTTTTTTTACCTCATTGAAGCGGTTAAAGGTAAGCCTGTTTCTGAAAAGGCTCAAGGTCTGTTTATGCGTGTGGGTTTATTTGTCCTACTTTGTATGATGGTGTTGGCCATTTTTATCGACATTGGTCGAATAATTGGTTAAATAAAAATACGTATTGAGTCAATGGATTGTTTTATCTATACTTGCTCGATACGCCTTAAACGAACATAACATTAAAACGCATTGTGATAAAAAAAATCAGAACACTATTTCTTCCAGTTTTTATACTATTTGTTCTATTCAGCTCAAATGTGGCATTTGCAGAAGAACCGGTGCTGGTTAAAGATATACGGGTTAATGGATTGCAGCGGATCACGGCGGGTGCTGTTTTTAATGCGCTAAGTCTGAAAGTAGGTGATCAATTTGAAGAGGAGACATCTGGGGAGATTATCCGAGAACTCTTTGAAATGGGCTTTTTTAGCGATATCAATGTGGACCTGAATGATGACATAGTCATTATTAATGTAAAAGAACGTCCAGCGATTACCAGTATCGAAATTGAAGGCAACGATGATATCGAAAACGAAACATTGCTTGAAGCATTTGGTGATGTTGGTATGGAAGTAGGACGTGTATTTAACCCACTAGTTCTCGATAAAGTTAAAAACGAATTACTTCAGCAATATTACAATAACGGTAAATATTCAGCAGAGGTTAGCAGTAAAGTGACAACACTTGAGCGTAATCGAGTGGCTGTATTAATCAGTGTTGTAGAAGGTTCAGCAGCAAGTATTAAGAAAATTAATATTGTTGGTAATAAGTCTTTTTCAGATGAAGAGATTTTGTCGGTATTTGAGTTAACAGGTCCAACTCTGATTAGTTTTTATACGAATAGTAATCAATACTCAAAACAGAAATTATCGGCTGATTTAGAACGTTTGAACTCATTCTATCAAGATCGTGGTTACATCAATTTTAAAGTTGAATCCACACAGGTCTCAATTAGTCCTGATAAAAATGGAATTTTCATCACTATCAATATCAATGAAGGGAAGGTGCACACAGTTAGTGAAGTAAAACTGGCCGGTGAGTTGATTGTTAATCCTGATAAGTTAATCCCTTACGTGATTGTTCAGCCAACAGATGTTTTTTCTAGGAAAAAAGCAACGCAAACATCAGAATACATTACTACCATTCTTGGGCAGGCGGGCTACTCGTTTGCAAATGTCAATATGATTCCTGAAATTGATAATGAATCATCAACAGTCAAAGTAACGTTTTTTGTTGACCCTGGGAAACGTGTCTATGTTCGACGTGTGTTGATGGAAGGGAATACTAAAACACGTGACGAGGTTCTAAGGCGAGAAGTTAGACAAATGGAAGCGGCATCCATTTCAACCAGAGCGGTTGATCATTCTAAAGCTAGGTTGTCACGATTAGGCCACTTTGATGAAGTGGACGTGGAAACCTTACCCGTTGCTGGTACCAGTGATCAGGTTGATATTAAATACACGGTTAAAGAAAAGTCATCGGGCAATATTTTAGCCGGCGCTGGGTTTTCTCAATCACAAGGAATTGTGTTAAATGCGAGTATTAGTCAAAACAACTTCTTAGGCACTGGTAAGCGGATGAGTGCTAGCTTTAATAATAGCTCAGTTAACACTATTTATAGTTTGGGTTATACCAATCCGTATTACACAGTTGACGGCGTGAGCCGAGGCTATAACATCAGTTATAGAACAACCGACTATAATAAAGCCAACAGCTCAAATTACGCAACTGAAACATTTAATATGGGCGTTAATTTTGGCTTGCCATTAAATGAAAGTGATAAGATTGGTCTAGGTTTGGATCTAGAGTTCACTGATATTCAGTTAGACAATAATCTGTTTTTTGGTGAAATAAATAAATTTATTGTTGAAAATGGTAATTCTTTTACTAACTTAAAAGCTTCTGCTTCATGGGGCACTGATACAAGGAATCGTGCTGTGTTTGCAACGCGAGGTGGGTCAAAACGTTTATCTGGCATCATTACAGTACCGGGTTCCGATCTTGAGTTTTATAAGTTGTCATATAATCAAGAGCAATATTTCCCAATCAGTACTAATACAACACTCTATTTGAATGCTGATTTTGGTTATGGTGATTCATATGGCGATGCTGAGAGCTTACCGTTCTTTGAAAATTATTATGCCGGCGGTAAAGGCTCTGTCAGGGGCTTTACAGATAATACACTAGGTCCTCGGGATATTTTTGACGATCCAATTGGCGGCAGTGTTAAATTAGTGGGTAATGCAGAATTCATCTTTCCTGTACCCTTTATGCCAGATAATAAAAGCGTCAGAATGAGTACTTTTGTTGATGCTGGTAATGTTTATGATGATGAGATAGACGTAGGTGAGTTACGTTATTCTGTTGGTGTGTCAGCAAAATGGTTGTCTCCATTTGGCGCATTATCCTTCAGTTTAGCAATGCCTATTAATGATGGAGAAGATGATAAGGTGCAAACATTCCAATTTGCCTTTGGCTCAGGGATATAAAATCGGCTAAAACCGAGGCTACAGGCACCACTTCAACTTAACGAAATATACCTTGATGGGTATTGATAATAGTAATGTAAACAGTAGGAGAACACATTGAAACTTTTTAACCAGATCTTAATTGCTAGCATATTAACAGTAGGACTTCTAAGTACCGCGCAAGCTGCCGACATCAAAATTGGCTTTGTTAACGTAGCTAGGATTTTAGAAAAAGCACCTCAGGCAGAAAAAGCAAAGGTGGCTTTGGAAAAAGAATTTTCTCCAAGAAATAAACGCTTATTAGCGAGTCAAAAGGAAATCAAAAAACTAGATGAAAAACTTGCTCGTGATGCCAAATTAACGAGTGAGTCTGAAACACGACGCTTACAGCGTGACGTGCTAGAAAAGAAACGTGCGCTCAATCGTGACCAAGAAGAGTTTAGAGAAGACTTTAATTTAAGACGTAACGAAGAGTTAGCCAAGTTACAAAAATTAGTTTTCGAAGCAATTAAAGGGCTTTCAGAAGCTGAAAAATATGATTTAGTGCTTCATGATGGTGTTGTTTTTGCGAGTGGCGCAGTTGATATAACCAATAAAGTTCAAAACCGTCTATCTACTGGTAAATAGCGTTAACCAAAATGGCTGTTGATTAATGCTGACTTTACAAGAATTAGCGGTCGCTATTGATGCTGATTTAATCGGTGACCCAAACTATCAAATCACTAGTTGTGCTACGCTTGAATCAGCTAGATCTGATCAGCTATCGTTTATCTATAATAAAAAGTACATTACAGATTTACAGACAACCAATGCGGGCGTTGTTATTTTATCGGATGCTTTTTTAGCAGGATATGATGGCAATGCATTGATTGTTAAAAACCCATATTTAGCGTACGCAAAAGCAGCAAATGTGATTCATGCCGCCCCTCCAAGAGTGGGCAGTATTCATGCTTCGGTTGTAATTGGTGATAATGCAAATATTGCTGAGGATTGCGTGCTGGCTCCTCATGTTGTTATTGGTGATGATGTCACCATTGGTAAAGGTTGTTATATAGGACCTGGATGCGTCATTGCCAATAAAGTAGTGATTGGTAATAATCTTAAGTTAGTCGCCAATGTAAGTCTTGGAGAAGAGACGAAAATAGGCGATAACGTTACGATTCACCCAAGTACTGTGATAGGTAGTGATGGCTTTGGCTATGCACCATACAATGATAAAAAAGGTTGGTGTAAAATACCTCAACTTGGACATGTTGTTATTGGTAATGATGTTGAAATAGGGTCTAATACGTCGATTGATTGCGGTGCTTTAGATAATACAGTTATTGGTGATGGCGTTAAAATTGATAACCAAGTTCAGATAGCACATAACGTTGTGATTGGTGACCATACAGCTATAGCTGCTTGTACTGGTATAGCCGGTAGTACGAAAATTGGAAAATATTGCACATTTGCTGGTGGTGTCGGACTAGTAGGGCATATATCGATAACAGATGGTGTGCATGTAACCGGCATGACAATGGTTACGCATTCAATTAATGAAGCCGGTGTTTATTCATCAGGTACACCGTTTCAAAAAAATACAGATTGGCTTAAGAATGCAGTTCGCTTTAAGCAACTTGATAAATTAACCAAAAAAATCAATTATTTAATAAAGTTAAAAAAGGAAAATTAATGTCGCTTGATGATGTAAGAAAAGTAATGGAATTCTTGCCACACCGTTATCCTTTTTTAATGATTGATAGAGTTGTTGAGTATGAGGCGGGCGAAAGGTTGTTAGCCGTTAAGAATGTCACTTACAACGAACCCCAGTTTACCGGTCATTTCCCACATAACCCGATTATGCCAGGCGTATTGGTTATTGAAGCATTGGCACAAGCAACGGGTCTGTTGTCGATGAAAACATTAACAGATCGTGGTGAAGACTTTGGCGAATACTACTTGGTAGGTATCGATAAAGCGCGTTTTAAACGGTCTGTTGTACCCGGCGACCAATTAATGATAGAAGCGGTTTTCAAAAAGAATAAACGAAATATTTGGTCCTTTTCAGCGTCCGCAACAGTCGATGGAGAATTGGTTGTGTCTGCTGAGATTATGTGTGCCTCAAAGGAGTCGACTAAATGATTCACCAAACGGCTATTATCGACCCAACAGCGTCTATAGATGAGAATGTAAAAATTGGTCCTTATACGGTTATCGGAGCGAATGTTTCGATAGGCACTGGAACGGTTGTTTCTTCTCACGTTACGATTAATGGAACAACAACAATAGGCAAAAACAATCGAATTTATCAGTTTTCGTCTATTGGTGAAGACCCTCAAGATAAGAAGTATGCTGGTGAAGAGTCATTCTTAGAAATTGGTGATAATAACGAAATCCGCGAATTCACAACAATTCACAGAGGCACAACACAGGATAAAAATATTACGAAAATTGGTAGTAATAATTTATTCATGGCCTATACACATGTTGCTCATGACTGTGTGATTGCCGACGATGTTATTCTTGCTAATGCTGCTTCATTAGGTGGTCATGTACATATTGGCAATAATGCTATCTTGGGCGGTTTCTCCATCGTCCATCAGTTTTGTCATTTGGGTGATCATTGTTTTTCAGCTATGGGTAGCGCGATTACAAAAGATGTGCCGCCTTTTGTAATGGTTGGTGGTCGACCTACCAAACCTCATGGGATCAATACGGTTGGATTAGATAGGCGTGGCTTTTCAGCGGACACTATTTTGCAGGTTAAACGAGCCTATAAATTGCTTTATAAATCAGGCTTAAAGTTAGCTGATGCTAAAGCAGAATTAGTCAATGTTGTAAAAGATCACCCCGAGTTAACCATCATGTTGGATTTTTTAGAGAATTCTAGCCGCAGTATTTTACGATAGTTAGACAGGTAAGCTTCATAAGGATTACCGTGCGTTTACTATGATGCCCACAATTATTGATAAACCTATAAAAGTTATGCTGGTTGCCGGTGAGCACTCTGGTGATATTTTGGGTGCTGGTCTAATAAAACGATTGAAAGAAAGGTACCCTAATGCAACGTTTTCCGGTATTGGTGGACCAAGAATGTTAGCTGAAGGTTTTCAATCGTATTATCCGATGTCTAAATTATCTGTTTTTGGCTTATTTGAAGTGATAAAACATTTACCGGAATTACTGGGGATTAGAAAGCACTTAAAAAAAATCATAATCAGTGAGAACCCAGATGTTTTTATTGGGATAGATGCGCCCGATTTTAATCTAAAACTAGAACGCGAGCTCTATAAAAAAGGAATTAAAACAGTTCATTATGTCAGCCCAACCGTTTGGGCATGGCGGCCAAAACGAATTAAGAAACTAATTGGTTCGTTAAATGCCTTGTTATGTATTTTTCCTTTTGAAGAAACTTATTTTAAAGATACTGCTGTCCCAGCTTATTTTATAGGGCACCCATTAGCCGATAAGCATCAACATCCTATCAATACACAGGCGGCTAGACAGTCTTTAGGATTACACAGTGAACAACCGGTATTAACAATAATGCCCGGTAGCAGGCTTGGTGAGCTTGAACGACATAGTTTTTTATTTTTACAGACCGCCTATAATTGCTCAAATAATATTTCTGGACTCAAAATTTTAGTACCAATGCCAGATCAAGTGGTTGCAGATAAATTTGAAGAATATTATAGAGCGTCGGGGTTGACGCTCGATTTAGAGATAAAAGTAAGGGCGACTACGGAAATGATTGCAGCTGCCAATATGGTGTTAGTGGCTTCTGGTACAGCAACGCTTGAGGTGATGTTGTTTAAAAAACCGATGGTGGTTGCCTACAAATTATCAGCACTAACTGCATGGGTCATTAAAACATTCGATTTACTAAAAGCACCCTTCGTATCGATGCCAAACTTAATAGCAGGCAAAGAATTGGTTAAAGAATATTTACAAGATGACATTAAAGTCGCTACGTTAACTGAAGAATTGGTTAGTTTTTACCAAGATAAAGATAAGACTCAAACTATAGTGAATGAATTTAATAAAATGAAAATAAAATTGACACGTCAGGCTGATATTCAAGCTGCAAACATTGTGTCAGGCGTTATTAATGGTGATGTTTCATTTTGAACAAGGTGGTTGTTGGCTTAGATGAGGTAGGTAGAGGCTGTATTGCAGGGCCTGTTGTTGCAGCGGCTGTCATTCTGGATGATGAAAAACCAATTGATGGCCTGATGGATTCAAAAAAGTTGACAAAAAAGAGACGAGAGGTGCTTGCACAACAGATCATCGAGTCTGCTAAAGCATGGTCAATTGGTCGAGCAGAGGTGGCTGAAATTGATGAAATTAATATTTTACAGGCAAGTTTATTAGCCATGAAACGGGCATTTGATGGCTTGGATATTAAGGCAGGTTATGCCAAAGTTGATGGGACATTCTATCCAGATATTGATCTGCCGGGTGAATGTATCAAAGGCGGTGATAACCTTGTGGCTGAAATCTCCGCGGCTTCGATTATCGCAAAAGTGTATAGAGATGAGCAAATGGCCCTGCTTGATGTGTTATATCCCGGTTATGGCCTATCAAAACATGCCGGTTACCCGACCCCTGATCATAAAATGAAACTTGCCCAGCAGGGTGTTATTTCGATTTACCGACAATCATTTTCCCCAGTGAGAAAATTATTACCATGAGTGAGGCCATCAAGTTTATCCACCTTAGGAACCATACCGAATATTCATTGGTAGATGGCATTATTCGTGTAAAACCATTGGTCAAACGTGTAGCTGAACTAGCTATGCCAGCTATCGGGGTGACCGATCAGTCTAATTTATTTGCCACGGTAAAGTTTTATCGTGCTGCCTTAGCTGCTGGCATCAAACCTATTATTGGGGCGGATGTACAGATAAGAGATTCGGTGGGGCAAAAAAAGCCATATATCATCACCTTACTGGCCCAAAACCAACAAGGTTATTTAGCACTGTGTGAATTAATTTCTGAGGCGTATCTTAATGGTCAAGATAAAGGTGTTGCCTATCTAACCAGTAAAAAAATACTGGAGAAAAATGAAGGTTTAATTGCCTTATCTGGCTGTTTGGACGGGTTGTTCTCAACATCGCTTCAGTCAAATGATACAGAGCAAGCAGATACTATGTTATCTACTTGGTTGCAGGTTTTTAAGGATCGTTTTTACATAGAGCTTCAACGTATTGGTCGATCAGGTGAAGAGGGGTTAAATAACCAGTTATTAGCCTTAGCTAGTAAGCATCATGCACCTATAGTGGCTACTAATAGTGCCTGCTTTTTAAAACCAGAGGAGTTTGATGCGCATGAGGCGCGAGTCTGCATTAATCAAGGGCGTGTATTATCTGATACTAGGCGGGTCAAAACGCATACCGAACAGCAGTATTTAAAAAGTCAGGAAGACATGTTGGCGCTTTTTTCTGATTTACCTGAAGCGCTTGAAAATACAGTAGAGATTGCAAAACGTTGCAATGTTGAACTTAGTTTAGGGGAGAACTTTTTACCTGACTTTCCCGTTCCAGAAGGTATGACCATAGATGAATATTTCGCAGATTTATCACAAAAAGGGTTAGAGAAACGAATTCAAGAAACTTCTCATCGAATTAAGTTTGATGATGAAAAAAGGGCCCAGTATCAAGCCAGATTAAAGCGCGAATTAGACGTTATTTGTCAGATGGGCTTTCCTGGTTATTTTTTAATTGTTGCTGATTTTATTCAATGGGCAAAAGATAATGGCGTACCCGTTGGCCCGGGTCGTGGTTCTGGTGCGGGATCTATTATTGCGTATGCATTAAGAATTACTGACCTAGACCCGCTAGAGTTTGATTTACTGTTTGAGCGATTTTTAAATCCTGAACGTGTGTCAATGCCTGACTTTGATGTGGATTTTTGTATGGATGGGCGTGATCGGGTGATCGATTATGTCGGTGAGAAATACGGACGAGATAAAGTGTCGCAAATTATTACCTACGGGAGTATGGCTGCGAAAGCTGTTATACGTGATGTGGGGCGTGTATTAGGCCATCCTTATGGTTTTGTAGATCGTTTAGCAAAAGCAATCCCCTTTGAAATTGGTATGACCTTAACAAAGGCACTTGATGAAAGCCCTGATCTATTGAACGCATATAAAGAATCAGACGAGGTTCGTGAGCTAATAGACTTAGCTCTAATGCTTGAAGGGGTGGCAAGAAACGCGGGTAAACATGCGGGTGGTGTTGTCATCGCTCCGAGTAAGTTAACTGATTTTTCACCCTTATATTGCGAGGAAGGTGGTGCAAACCTGGTGACGCAGTTTGATAAAGACGATATCGAAGCTGTTGGTTTAGTTAAGTTCGACTTTTTGGGGTTACGAACATTAACAATTATTGACTGGGCCTTACAAAATATAAATCAACGCTTAGCCGCAAAGGGCGAAAAGGCCGTTAATATTGACCTGTTACCTCGCGATGATGAATTAACGTACGAGTTATTAAAAAATTACGCAACAACAGCTGTTTTTCAGCTTGAGTCTAGGGGCATGAAAGACTTGATTCGTCGTCTGCGCCCTGACACCTTTGAAGATATTATTGCTCTAGTGGCTCTCTTTAGACCAGGGCCATTGCAGTCTGGCATGGTGGATGATTACATTAATGTTAAGCATGGTCGCAAAAAAGCAGAATATCCGCACCCAACCTTGATACCAATTTTAGAGCCAACTAATGGGGTTATTTTATATCAAGAACAAGTGATGCAAATTGCTCAGGATTTAGCTGGCTATAGTCTTGGCTCAGCTGACTTGCTGCGTCGAGCGATGGGCAAGAAAAAGCCCGAAGAAATGGCCAAGCAGCGTGAGATGTTTACCACAGGAGCGGTTGCTAATAATGTCGAAGAAAGTGTAGCGACCTATATTTTTGACTTAATGGAAAAATTTGCAGGCTACGGGTTCAATAAATCTCACTCCGCTGCGTATGCATTAATTGCCTACCAAACCGCTTGGTTAAAAGCGCACTACCCATCAGAATTTATGGCCGCAGTGTTGTCTTCAGATATGGACAATACCGATAAAGTTGTTTTGTTCATCGATGAATGTCGTGATATGGGGCTCAATATTCTTCCGCCTGATGTTAATAGCTCTTACTATCGATTTACGACAAATGAAGAAGGCGACATTATCTATGGCTTAGGGGCGCTTAAAGGTGTCGGTGAAGGAGCTATTGAATCAATTATTCAACAAAGAGAACTTAACGGCCCTTATTCTAGTCATGAAGACCTTGCCAATCGTATAGATTTAAGAAAGGCAAATCGTCGTGTGCAAGAAGCTCTTATCAGAGCGGGTGCATTAGATTGTTTTGACACAAACCGTGCACAGCTGATGCAGCAATTAACGAATGTACTTCAAGTGGCTGAGCAGCAGGGGAAAAGTGCGATGGCTGGGCAAAATGATTTGTTCGGCGTAAGCCTTGTTGAAACAACTCAAAAATCTAATGCTGTTCGTGTAAAAACTTGGAGCGAGCATGAGCGCCTTAAACATGAAAAGACAATACTTGGACTGTATTTAACCGGGCACCCATTTGATACAGTTCGAGATGAAATGAGCAATATTGTTTCAGGAAAATTGGCAGCCTTACATGATATGGAGTTAAGCTCCCCGGGGGGAGGCCAGTATCGGCGTGCAAAAGGAAAACCGATTACCGTCTCTGGTTTGGTGTTAAATATCCGTACACGTCCAACAAAAAGTGGTGCTAAAATTGCCACCATTATTTTAGATGATGGAAGCGCTCGCATGGAGGCTGTGGCCTATAGTGAGGTTTTTGAGACCTATAGCGAACAATTACAGGTCGAGCAAATTGTTGTTATTGAAGGCAGTATCTCTTTTGATGACTTTGCCGGGCAAAATAGAATTAGCATTGAGTCAGTGATGACAGTTGAGCAAGCACGTAAACGGTTCATAAAAGATGTATTGATAGAGTTAGACGCTGATGTTCTAAAACAAGACAATAAAATTAATCAATTACATACTGTTTTAAGTAAATACCGTGGTGGTGATTGCCCGGTTAAAATAAAATTGATGCTACCCGGTGCTTCATCCGCGCTTTTATTGCCGGATGAATGGAATATTAAACCTGAAGATGCATTGTTGACAGATTTACATAATGCATTGCCAGAACAACAAGGCTTTATTCGATATTGAATTTTGCTGGCTGAATTCATCGACTCAAGATAAAATAAGCTTATGAACTTAGATTACTTAGATTACTTAGATTTTGAACAACCGATTGTTGAACTTGAAGAAAAGCTTGAAGAGCTTCGTCGAGTTGGATCGGATAATGAAATTGATATCCAAAAAGAGATCGATAGGCTGCAAGAAAAAAGCCTGTCTTTAACGGAGTCGACGTTTGCAAAATTATCTGATTGGCAAATATCAAAACTCTCGCGTCATCCTAAACGCCCATACTCTTTAGATTATATTGATGGTGTTGTTGATAACTTCATCGAATTACACGGTGATCGCCATTATGCTGATGATGCGGCTATTGTTGGTGGATTGGCAAAACTAGATGGGATGCCTGTTATGGTGATTGGGCACCAGAAAGGACGAGATACAAAGGAAAAACTTAAACGTAATTTCGGTATGCCAAGACCTGAAGGCTACCGGAAAGCGCTACGTTTAATGCATATGGCAGAACGTTTTAATTTACCAATTATTACGTTTATTGATACACCCGGTGCCTACCCCGGCGTTGGTGCTGAAGAACGTGGGCAAAGTGAAGCGATTGCAAGAAATCTTTTTGAAATGTCTAAACTTAAAACACCTGTTATCAGTATTGTAATTGGCGAAGGTGGTTCTGGCGGTGCGTTAGCATTGGGCGTATGTGATAAGTTGTTTTTATTAAAATATAGTACGTACTCGGTAATATCTCCCGAAGGCTGTGCATCGATACTATGGAAAAGCTCAGAAAAGGCATCTCAAGCTGCTGAAGCGATGGCAATCACCTCAACGAAGTTATTAGCAAATGGCTTGATCGATGGTGTGATTGAAGAGCCGTTAGGGGGTGCGCATAAAGATTTAGCGTTAATGAAAAAAAGAATCAAAGAGGTTTTACTCAAAGAGGTCGCTGAGCTCAATAGTAAACCCATAGAAACTCTTTTAGCTGAGCGTTACGATCGTTTAATGAGTTATGGAAAATTCACAGAATCCTAATTCTATTTAGCTTCTTTATCACCTTAAACAACGCTAAACTTTATCAATTAAGGTGCTACATTGGATGACCTTGTTAACACTGTTAAGCAGCACCTCGATTCAATAGAGGGTGTTACAAAGGTCGTTGTTGCTTATAGTGGTGGTGTGGACTCACATGTTTTGCTGCATGCCTGTTCAATATTAAGGCAGCAGTTAAAACCACTATTTTTTTCGGCTGTGTATATTGATCATGGTTTACACGATGATTCTGTGCATTGGTCTGAGCATTGTAAAAAAATAACGACTGAGCTTGGTTTTCCTTTTCATTCTATACAGGTGAATGCGCAGGACAAGCACGGTGATGGCCCAGAACAAGCGGCGAGAGTGGCAAGGTATGCTGCATTATCAACGTTTATAGATAAACACAGTGTTTTATTAACCGCCCAGCATGAGGATGATCAAGCTGAAACGCTAATGCTTCAATTACTTAGAGGTGCGGGTGTGGATGGTTTGGCTAGCATGCCCTCGTTTAATCAATTTAATGCAGGTTTTATTTCAAGACCCTTATTAAGGGTGAGCAAACAACACATTTTGCACTATGCAAAAAACAAAAGTTTGAAATGGGTTGAGGACTCAAGCAACTATGATGTGTCCTATGACCGCAATTTTCTACGCCAAGAAGTCATCCCTTTAATACAAAGCCGATGGCCTGCTTTTTCAAAAACCACTGCACGATCTGCTTCCCACTGTGCCGAAGCGTCTAAAGTCCTTGCTGAACTAAGTAAGGAGCTGTTGAGTGATTCGGTAGGACATGAGTTAAGTATACAGTTACTTGCAGGCAATAAAGAAGAAACACAGCGTTTAATGATTCGGGAGTGGCTTAAAACACAGGGTGTACGTCTACCGTCTAAGAAAATCTTGCAACAAATACAGTCGATGCTAAAAATTGATAGTAATAAACCAACGCTGATTGCTTGGGCAGATCATCAAGTAAGACTGTTTGATAACCGTCTTTTTTACACACCAAAAACTGAACAGTTAATATTGCATAAAGTTAAATGGTGTGGAGAAGTCTTAACCTTGCCTAATTTGCTGGGGATACTCACAAGAACGACGGCTGTTGGAGAAGGGATAGATAAGGCATTATGGGACTCATCAACTACCTCGGTTCGTTATAGGCTAGGTGGTGAACGGATTAAATTAGCAAAAAGATCTGGCAGCAAGGCATTAAAAAAACTTCTTAATGAGGAAAAGATTTTTCCGTGGGTTAGAGATTCAATACCGTTGATTTATTTGGATGATCATTTAGTAGCTGTGGCTAATTTATGGTTGGATGAAAGGTTTTTAGCTAAAGAGGGCGAGCAAGGTTATGTTATTGAATGGGATCATCCTGACTGGCGAATTAAATAAGCGTTAAGTTTTACTTAATTATATCTTGCGAGTGCTTTCTTATTATTTGATTCGCGTATAATACTTGGCATTCAATTTTTCACTTCATAGGTTTGTATGGCTAAGTTTATTTTTATTACGGGTGGTGTTGTGTCTTCTTTAGGGAAAGGCATTTGTGCATCCTCATTAGCAACTATTCTTGAAGCTCGTGGTTTGAAAATAACCATGACAAAGCTCGATCCTTATATCAATGTCGACCCTGGCACAATGAGCCCATTTCAACATGGTGAAGTGTATGTAACAGATGATGGCGCTGAAACAGACCTAGATTTAGGTCATTATGAGCGATTTAGTAACAGCATTATGTCTAAGGCTAATAACTTTACGACAGGCCAAATTTATGAAACGGTTATTAAAAAAGAAAGACGTGGCGACTACTTAGGGGGAACAGTTCAGGTTATTCCTCATATTACTGATCAAATTAAAAAGAATATTATAGACAGTGCAGAAGGCGTTGATGTCGCGCTGATTGAGATTGGTGGAACGGTTGGTGATATTGAATCATTACCCTTTTTAGAAGCTATCCGTCAAATGCGAGTCGAGCTGGGTGATGATCGCTGCCTGTTCATGCACTTAACACTGGTGCCCTATATTGCTTCCGCAAAAGAAATTAAAACAAAACCAACACAGCACTCTGTTAAAGAATTAAGGACTATTGGGATTCAACCCGATGTGTTGATTTGTCGATCAGAACGCCCAATCCCATCCTCTGAGAGAAAAAAGATTGCACTGTTTACCAATGTTGAAGAAAAAGCGGTTATCACGGCGTTAGACGCAGACAGTATTTACCGCATCCCAATGATGTTGCATGAGCAAGGCCTGGATCAAATTGTCGCTAAAAAATTACATTTAGATACGGTTCCTGCTGATCTATCAGATTGGCAAGCTGTTGTTGATGGGTTATTTGCACCGACCGACACCGTGAAAATAGCGTTAGTGGGTAAGTATATTGATCATGCTGATGCATATAAATCTTTAACGGAATCGTTGATTCATGCTGGTATACATACAAAAACACAGGTGGAAGTGGTTAAGGTTGACTCCGAAGATATTGAAAATCAGGGTACCTCTGCATTAGATAACGTGGATGCTATTCTTGTACCTGGCGGTTTTGGTGAAAGAGGTGTTGACGGTAAAATTGCAACCATCCGTTATGCGCGTGAAAACGATGTGCCGTATTTAGGTATTTGTCTTGGAATGCAATCGGCTGTTATTGAGTATGCACGCAATAAAATAGGCCTTGAAGGGGCAAATAGTACAGAATTTATGCCCGATTCACCTTTCCCTGTTATCGGTTTAATTACCGAATGGTTAACCGAGGAAGGGCAAATTGAGACACGTGATGCAAGCTCAGACCTGGGGGGGACGATGCGTTTAGGTAGTCAAAAATGTCAATTAACTCCTGGCTCATTAGCTCATAAGGTTTATGGCAAAGATGTTATTACTGAACGACACAGGCATCGGTATGAGTTTAATAACACCTTTATAGAGCAGTTTGAATCAGCAGGGCTTAAAATTTCTGGTAAATCAATGGATGGCCGCTTAGTTGAGATTGTTGAAGTGCCAGGGCATAGATGGTTTTTGGCTTGTCAATTTCACCCAGAGTTCACCTCAAAACCAAGAACAGGACATCCATTATTTAGTAGTTTTGTTGCCGCAGCCATTGAGTATTCAGGATCAACCGACAGAGTAAAAAAATCATGAAATTATGCGGGTTTAATGTAGGTATAGATCAACCGTTCTTTTTAATAGCAGGGACCTGTGTTGTAGAAAGTGAGCAAATGACGATTGATACAGCCGGTCAATTAAAAGAAATAACTGATGAGTTGGGTATTCCTTTTATATATAAATCATCGTTTGATAAGGCTAATCGCTCATCTATTGATGGTTTTAGAGGTCCTGGCATTGAAGAAGGCTTACGTGTTTTGCAGTTGGTAAAAGACCAATTAAATCTCCCTGTTATTACCGATGTGCATGAAGACACGCCGATGGATGAAGTGGCCTCTGTTGTTGATGTGTTACAAACGCCTGCTTTTTTATGTCGTCAAACTAATTACATTACTAAAGTGGCGGCAACAGGCTTGCCGGTTAACATTAAAAAAGGCCAGTTTTTAGCGCCTTGGGATATGAAGCACGTAGTTGATAAAGCACGTTCGACCGGTAATCAAAATATCATGGTGTGTGAAAGAGGGGCATCTTTTGGCTATAATAATTTAGTCTCTGATATGCGTTCATTAGCCGTAATGCGCGAAACAAATGCACCAGTGGTTTTTGATGCAACTCACTCGGTTCAACTACCCGGGGGGCAGGGAAGTTCTTCTGGCGGACAACGTGAATTTGTGCCGACATTAGCGAGAGCCGCAATGGCAGCTGGCGTGTCCGGCGTATTTATGGAAACACACCCTGATCCGGATAAAGCGTTAAGTGATGGTCCTAATTCGGTGCCATTAGAAAAAATGAAAGCATTACTCAGCATTATGAAAACAATCGATGACGCGGTTAAACAAGCCGGGTTTATTGAAAACGAATTTTAAGATAATTTATTTGAGGAAGTTATGGCAGAAATAGTTGATATTAAAGCGCGTGAGATTCTTGATTCACGCGGTAATCCAACCTTGCAAGCGGATGTGACGTTAGCCTCTGGCATTATTGGCAGTGCAATGGTGCCCTCAGGTGCGTCAACCGGGGAACGTGAAGCGATCGAATTACGTGATGGCGATAAAAGTCGTTATGGTGGTAAAGGCGTACTGAAAGCTATCGGCCATGTAAATGGCGAGTTAAAAGATGCTTTATTGGGCATGGATGCAAGCAATCAGGCAGCGATTGATAAGACAATGATTGAGCTTGATGGGACTGAAAATAAGGCTCGGTTAGGTGCAAATGCAACACTTGGTATTTCGTTAGCTACAGCACATGCTGCAGCAAATGAAGGTGGTTTGCCACTGTTTCGTTATTTAGGTAACAGCGAGTTTACGTTACCAGTACCGATGATGAATATCATCAATGGCGGTTCACATGCTGATAACAGTGTTGATCTGCAAGAATTTATGATTTTACCTGTCGGCGCACCTAACTTTAGTGAAGCGATGCGTTACGGCACGGAAGTTTTTCATGCCTTAAAATCGGTTTTACTAAAAAAAGGCTTAAGTACGTCGGTAGGTGATGAAGGGGGCTTTGCACCTGATTTGTCATCAAATGTTGAGGCAATTGAGGTTATTTTACAAGCCATTGAACAAGTTGGTTTGAAGATTGGTGATGATATTTCGTTGGGTCTTGATGTGGCAAGTTCTGAGTTTTGTGAAAACGGAGAATACTTCTTAGCGTCGGAAAATAAACGCTTTAACTCTACCGAAATGACCGACTTTTTAGCTGGCTGGGTTAATCAATATCCAATTATTTCTATTGAAGATGGTTTAGATGAAAACGATTGGGACGGTTGGAAATACATGACCGAGCAATTGGGTCATAAAGTTCAATTGGTTGGGGATGATTTATTTGTTACAAATCCTAAAATATTTAAACAAGGTATAGATAAAAATATCGCCAATTCGATTTTGATTAAAGTTAATCAAATTGGCACGTTAACAGAAACATTAGCGGCCATTAAAATGGCGCATGATTCAGGCTATACATCAGTCGTATCTCATCGTTCTGGTGAAACAGAAGATACCACAATCGCTGATTTAGCTGTTGCAACCTGCTCAGGCCAAATTAAAACAGGCTCGCTTTGTCGTTCTGATCGTGTTGCTAAATACAACCGTTTACTGCGGATAGAAGAAGAGTTAGGCGAGCTGGCTGTTTATGCGGGTAGAAAGGCATTTAAATACCTTCGCTAATCTGTGAAAGCGCTTTTGATCATTCTTGTTATTGTCTTCAGTTATTTGCAGTATAAACTATGGATAGCTGAAGGCAGAGTTCAAGACTCATGGTCTTTAGAGCAACGAATAAACACCCTTGAAGCAGAAAACAAAATTCTGAGCGAGCGCAATAACGCATTACAAGCCGAAGTTTCCAATTTAAAAAGTGGTTTAGAGGTCGTCGAAGAAAAAGCTCGAAATGAATTAGGGTTTGTAGGTAAAGACGAAACGTTCTTTCAGTATATTGAAGCTGGCGATGGTAAATAAACCAGAAAAAGTTTGGTGTGTAGTGGCAGCCGCTGGCATTGGTTCAAGAATGCAATCAGCAGTTCCTAAACAATATTTACCACTTGGTTCATCAACTGTTTTAGATGCAACATTGGAACGACTACTGTTATGCGAAAAGATTGAGCATATTGTTGTTTGTATTCATCAGAATGATAACTACTGGCAACACAGTAAATTTGCACAGGATGACCGTATTAGCATAACGTTTGGTGGAAGTGAACGAGCTGATTCTGTTTTAAATGGTGTGTCTTTAGTCAAAGAGCATGCTGATTTAAATGATTGGGTTCTTGTTCATGATGCCGCACGACCCTGTGTTAGATGTAGTGATATAAACGTGTTAATTAACACTGCATTAAAACAGCAAGTTGGTGCTATTTTGGCGACACCAATACACGATACGGTTAAAAAAGTAGTCAATAAAAAATCCACACAAACGCTCGATAGGTCAATATTATGGAGAGCGCTGACACCACAAATATTTAAACTCGACATGCTAAATAATGCCCTAATCAATGCGATCGAGTCTAATCGTGTAATCACGGATGAGGCCAGCGCTATTGAGCAGATGAATCAAGCTGTACAAATAGTAAAAGGACATGCTGATAATATCAAAATCACTTCGCCATCAGATTTAGATTTGGCTCGTTATTATTTAGAACAACAAGAGAGGCAAGTATGCGCATAGGCCACGGCTATGATGCACATCGGTTTGAAGCAGGGAAACCTCTCGTATTGGGCGGTGTGAAAATTTCTCATGACTATGGCTTATTAGCGCATTCAGATGGTGATGTGCTGTTACATGCGTTGTGTGATGCGCTGTTAGGTTCAATAGGTGAAGGTGATATTGGGCAACATTTCCCTGACAGCAGTGATGATTATGCCAATATCGACAGCCGTGTTTTGTTGCGGCATGTATATGCTTTAGTCCAACAAAAAGGTTTTAAGCTAGGAAATGCTGATTTAACAATTATTGCGCAAGCCCCGAAGTTATCTCCTTATTTAAATAAAATGGCGTTATATATAGCCAAAGATTTAAATTCAGGCGCATCGCAAATAAATATAAAAGCAACCACTACAGAAGGAATGGGCTTCCCCGGAAGAAAAGAAGGTATTGAAGCGCATGCTGTGGTTATTGTCGTTTCTGCGCGTTAAATTAAGATGCTGTTTGAGAAACATATTGATGAGCTGGCTTATGCCCATGGCGGCACAGTTGGGGCTGGCCAACTAAAGCAACAAGCAGCAGATTTTATCGTAAACGAGCGCTTAACATTTACCCCGTCTGGCGAGGGAGAACATGAATTTGTGTATGTGCAAAAAAAAGGGCTCAATACCGATGAGGTGCTAAAAAAACTTGCTGTTCATGCAGGTGTAACCCGGCGTTCAGTCTCTTATGCGGGTATGAAAGATAAACATGCGGTTACCAAACAGTGGTTTAGTGTACATTTGCCAGGCCGAGCAGCACCGGATTGGCAGTTATTAGAAGATGATTCAATTAAAATCAAACGAAGTACTCGTCACCTTAAGAAATTAAAAAGAGGGGTTATTCAGTTTAATGAATTTGAGATTGTTATTTCACAGTTAACAGTTGATCATGCCTTGCTGCAGCAACGTATTGAACAAATAAAAATGTTTGGTGTGCCTAATTACTTTATGCAACAACGTTTTGGTTACTTATGCCAAAATCTAGATCGTGCGTATGGACTGTTTTCTAGAGGCGAGAAAATTAAGAATAAGCAGTTAAAAGGCCTATTGTTATCTTCAGCCAGATCGTTTCTGTTCAACCAAGTGCTGTCTGAGCGAGTGAAGGCTGAAAATTGGGATAAGGCGCTACCCGGTGATGCATTTATGCTCAGTGGAACGCGTCAGTATTTTACAGATGAAGCCAACTCAACAACGACTCATACACGTTTAATGGAACATGATATTCATCCAAGTGGTCCATTATTTGGAGTAAATGATAAAGTGGTTTCTGCTTCAGTTGAGCAGCTGGAAGACACAGTGTTTACGGCTAACAGTGTATTTTGTAAGGGTTTATTGAAAGAAAAAGTTGACTCTGCTAGACGCGCTTTAAGGGTTGTGCCGGCAGATTTTAAGGCAGAGTTGATATCCACTGATAAACTTCGATTATCGTTTAAACTCCCTTCCGGCAGTTATGCAACCGCTGTTATTCGTGAGTTAATTAACACAACAAGTCACGTTAACTAGGGTTTATTAATGGATTTTGAACATATCTTAGGCTTAGGGTTATTACAAGGGTTAACAGAGTTCCTGCCGATATCAAGTTCAGCACACTTAATTTTATTACCCACTCTTTTAGGTTGGAAAGACCAAGGTTTAGCCTTTGATGTTGCTGTGCATGTGGGAACATTAATAGCAGTAGTTAGCTATTTTCAACACGATTTGAGGCAAATTATTAAAGGTTGGTTTGCATCTGTCTTCAAAAAAAATCATACGCAAGACAGTCGTTTAGCTTGGATGATAATCATAGCGACAATTCCGGTTGGTTTGGTTGGTTTATTAGCGGGTCATTTAATTGAAATTTACCTTCGCTCGCCCATAGTTATTGCAATAGCGACGCTCTTTTTTGGCTTGCTTCTTTGGTATTCGGATACTAAGGCACAGCGACATAAAGATGAATATGCAATATCGATTAAGACAGCCATTATTATTGGGTTATATCAGGTGTTGGCACTTATTCCTGGGACATCAAGATCGGGAATTACCATGACTGGAGGCTTGCTGCTAGGGTTGACGCGTGAGGCAGCCGCAAGGTTTTCTTTTTTACTATCCGTCCCATTAATCTTTTTAGCAGGAAGTTTAAAGTCAGTTGAGTTGATGAGTAGCCCAAGCCAAATTGACTGGTTCTCTATTATTATGGGTGTATTTATTTCAGCGTTAAGTGCCTTTGCCTGTATTTCAATTTTCCTAAAGGTGCTAGAAAAAGTAGGGATGCTGCCTTTTGTGATTTACCGTTTAATACTGGGTTGTTTTTTATTGTATTTATATGCAGTTTAGCGTTTTTGTCGTAACAAAACGTATAACGCCCCGGTTCCACCATCTTTAGGCTGGGCAGAGGCAAAAGCTAATACGGCAGAGTCATTTTTTAGTAGATTAACACAAAGGTTTTTTAAAACAGGCGATTGATTGAGTGATCTTGTTCCCTTGCCATGTATAAGCAATAGATAACGCTGCTGAAGCTCAAGCTGTTCTCTAATACACTCTCTAATGTAATGTTGTGCTTGTTGTTTATCTAAACCATGTAAATCAATTGTTTCATTAATTGTTATCGCGCCTCGTTTTAATTTTTTTATCGTTTTAGCTTGGACAGAGCTGTGGGCAAAGAAAACGTATTGCTCTGATGTAATGTCATTTGTGTGATCAACAATATATTCATGATCCGCTTTTAGAGGTGGAAAGCTTTTTTTTATTGGTTTTGGTTTCGACGTATCATCATAGAAATGCCGTTCTGTGTTCGAGAGTATGTTTACCTCTCCAATAAACTCACGGAATAATTGAGAATCATTATCGGAACTTAGGCGTTTTTTTTTATCTTCAGGCATAATATGAGTTTATCAAATTTGAGCGCTAATTTTTTTATAAGTAACGGTATCTAGATAAACTTAATGCATATTTTAGTAAGTAATGATGATGGGTATTTAGCCCCTGGTTTGTCGGCATTGGCGAATAAACTATCTGAAGTAGCTCGTGTTACTGTGGTCGCGCCGGATAGAAACAGAAGCGCGGCGAGTAACTCTTTAACACTGGATATGCCGCTGCGAGTACAGCAAATGGATAATGGTTACTTTAGTGTTGATGGAACCCCCACAGATTGCGTTCATTTAGCGATTACAGGCTTGTTAAAAGAAGACCCCAGTATTGTATTCTCTGGCATTAATAACGGAGAAAATATGGGTGATGATGTTTTGTATTCCGGTACGGTTGCTGCGGCAACTGAAGGGCGCTTTTTAGGCTTACCGTCAATTGCTATTTCAATTACCTCTAGTAAGCCAAGATACTTTGAAACAGCGGCAAATATTGCTGTGCTGTTACTCAATCAATTGATGGTTAAAGAGCTTCCGGCCGATACAATTTTAAATGTTAATGTCCCTGATTTGCCATTAACAGAGATAAAGGGTCTTAAAGCGACAAGGCTTGGTCAACGACATCGTTCAGAGCCGGTAATAGAGGGGCGTGACCCAAGGAATAAAAAAATATACTGGGTAGGGCCGCCTGGCGCGCAGCAAGATGCGGGTGAAGAAACAGATTTTTATGCTGTTGAAAATGGTTATGTTTCGATTACGCCGTTAAAAATTGATTTAACCAACTACCAGCGTTTAAATACATTAAATGATTGGCTTGAAGAGCTCGTTTTATGAAAGACCTAACAGGCATTGGGATGACTTCGCAGCGCACCCGAGACAGGCTTATTGCTCATTTAAAAGAACTAGGTATTAAGGATGAGCGGGTGTTATCGGTAATGAGAAAAGTACCGCGGCACTTATTTATGGCTGAAGCCTTATCAAGTCGGGCTTATGAGAATACCTCGCTACCAATTGGGCATGGTCAAACCATTTCGCAACCGTATATGGTTGCGCGCATGACTGAACTATTGATTGAAGATGGTTTGCCTGAAAATGTCTTAGAAGTTGGAACTGGTTCGGGCTATCAATCTGCTATTTTGGCCAGTTTAATACCCAGAGTATTTTCAGTTGAAAGAATCAGGCCGTTGCAAGAACAAGCAAAGAGAGTGTTGGCTGATATAGGGGTTAGAAATATAAGTTTCAAACATTCAGATGGCGGTTGGGGGTGGAAGGCATGTGGGCCTTATCAGGCTATTTTGGCAGCCGCCGCACCTGCTGAGATTCCTATGAAGTTATTAGAGCAACTAACCATTGGTGCTAGGCTGATTATTCCTGTTGGTAAAGAAGGGCAACAAGTTTTACAGCGAGTGACCAGAACAGAATCGGCTTATGAAGTTGAAACGATTGAAGAAGTTAGTTTCGTACCTTTTTTAAAAGGGCGTGCCTAGGAGGCGTTAGATTGTTTAAACGTTTATATCAGCAGGTTTTATTTTGGGCGGAGCACCCAAAAGCTAACAGGTACCTTTTTACTTTAAGTTTCGCAGAATCTTCATTTTTCCCCATTCCCCCAGATGTTATGTTGGCACCAATGTGTTTAGCAAAACCGTCGAAAAGTTTTTATTTTGCAATGATAACCACTATTGGTTCAGTTATTGGCGGAGTATTTGGTTATTTAATTGGAATGTTTTCGTTTGAGTTGATAGAACCGATTATTGAAATGTTTCACTACCGTGAGAAATTGGAACATGTAAACGCGTGGTTTATAGATTGGGGCTTTTGGGCAATTTTAATAGCTGGCTTCTCACCGATTCCCTATAAGTTGTTTACGATTGCTGCAGGCTTGCTCGGTATGATGTTTATCCCCTTTGTCCTTGCCTCTCTAGTCGGTCGTGGGGCACGGTTCTTTTTAGTGGCTTTCCTGGTGTCGTTAGGTGGTAATAGTTTGAAAAACAAACTCAATGACTATATAGAGGTAACTGGTTGGATCGTGACAGCGATGATTGTTATGGGGTTGTTAATCTCTAGATTTTATTAACGTGTTTAGCTTAAAAGCCATTAAAGATACTGTTACTTTAATAAGTGTTTTGCTCGTAATCTGCACGCTCATATCTTGTAGTGGCTCTAGTGTTCATGCGCCAGTCTATAATAATCATTTACCTACGAAATCAACTTCATCTAAAGTACATATCGTTCGTGCTGGCGATACCTTGTATTCAATTGCTTGGCAAAATGGTAAAGATTACCGAACATTAGCTCAATGGAATAATATCTCATGGCCTTATACAATTTATAAAGGTCAGAAATTGACCTTAATTGGCAGCAATTTAAAAACAAATGATAAGAATAAATCATTAAAACCAGCCACAAAAACACTTAAAAAACAAAAGATAACGAAGAGTACTTCAAATAATTATCAAAAAAGGTTAAAGTTAAATTGGCAGTGGCCGATAAACGTTGCAAGCTTTGAGAAAGGCCTTGTTAAATCTGGTCTGGTGTTATTTGGAAAAACCGGTGAGCAGGTTAAAGCAAGTGAAAGTGGTAAGGTTGTGTATGCGGGCAGTGGTTTAAAGGGCTATGGTAACCTCATAATAGTAAAGCATAATGAAGAGTACCTAACGGCCTATGGTTATAACAAACGTGTGTTAGTCAGTGAAGGCAGCGTTGTTAAAAAAGGTGAGGTTATAGCAGAAATAGGTGTCGACAATAAAAACCGTCGGGTTCTTTTTTTCGAAATGAGGCGTCACGGTAAGGCAGTTTCGATACTAGAGTATATGCCAGTATTAAGAAAGTAAATGCAAGGAAATGCTAACTAATAAATCATCTGATAAAAAATCAGACTGAGAGAATACTATGGACGATAATAAAAAATCAAAAACAACTACTAACGACCCAACCCAGCTTTACCTAAATCAATTAAGTGAGTCCTGCTTGTTAACTGCTGAAGAAGAGGTTTTCTTTGGTCGTCTTGTGCAAAAAGGTGATCACCCAGCAAGACAGCGAATGATTGAAAGTAATTTACGGTTAGTGGTTAAAATATCACGACGTTATATGAACCGTGGTCTTCCTATGCTGGACCTAATAGAAGAAGGAAACTTAGGATTGATTCGTGCGGTTGAAAAATTTGACCCCGAAAAAGGGTTTAGATTTTCAACCTATGCAACATGGTGGATTAGACAAACAATTGAAAGAGCGATTATGAATCAAACCAGAACGATTCGTTTGCCAATTCATATCATCAAAGAGATGAATATTTATCTCAAAAAAGCCCGTGAACTCAGTCAACAACTCGATCGTGAAGCCAGTGCTGAAGAAGTGGCTGAAGTAACCGGTAAGCCTGTAGAGGTCATTGAAAAATTGTTTCGTATGCACGCTGATAATGTTTCATCACTGGATGTGTCTCTTTCCCAAGACTCTGACCAACAAGTCTTAGATACGGTTGTTGATCAAGATGCTAAAGAACCTACTGATATTTTACAGTCTGAAGAAGTCCGAGAGAACCTGACAGTTTGGCTCGAACTGTTGAACGATAAGCAAAGAGAGGTGATCTCTCGTCGTTTTGGTGTTCGTGGCTACCATGCATCTACTTTAGAGCAAGTAGCTAATGAAATGGGGGTAACTCGAGAGCGTGTTAGGCAGATACAAATGAATGCACTTAAATCATTGCGCTCGATCCTTGAAAATGAAGGAATGTCAGCATCTGTTCTACTACATTAGTGATGCAGGGCCTAGATTAGGTCCTTTGTATTACATTAATGTTGACAGTTAAAATGCAGATGAGTACTGTATCGCGCTCATCTCGTCTTACATAATGGCCCTGATACAATATGCATGATTTCGCTAGAATACAACGTCTCCCACCGTATGTTTTTAATATTGTTAATGATTTAAAGGCACAAGCGCGTGCAGCAGGCGAAGATATCATCGATTTTGGTATGGGTAACCCTGATCAGCCAACTCCTCAACATATCGTTGATAAAATGACCGAAGCCGCTCAACGTGGTGATACTCATCGATATTCCGTTTCACGAGGTATCCCTCGTTTAAGAAAAGCTATTTGTGGCTGGTATAAAACAAAATATGACGTAGACCTAGATTTTGACTCAGAAGCCATTGTTACCATTGGTTCTAAAGAAGGTTTGGCGCATTTAGCAATGGCGACTCTTGGTCCCGGTGATGCCGTACTGGTTCCCAACCCAGCTTATCCAATACACCCTTATGGTTTTGTTATAGCGGGGGCTGATATTCGACATGTTCCAATTAGCCCTGAAGTAGACTTTTTTAGTGAACTTGAAAAAGCAATAAAAACGTCGTATCCAAAACCCAAAATGTTGGTATTAAACTTTCCGGGTAACCCAACAACGCAGTGTGTTGATTTAGAGTTTTTTGAGAAAGTAGTAAAAATGGCTAAAGAGCATGACATTTGGGTCGTGCATGATAATGCCTATGCAGAAATTGTATTCGACGGTTATAAGGCGCCGTCTATTCTTGAGGTTCCAGGTGCTAAAGATATTGCTGTTGAGTTTTATTCGTTGTCAAAAACGTACAATATGCCTGGTTGGCGAGTGGGCTTTATGTGTGGAAACAAAGAATTGGTGGGCGCATTAGCACGTATAAAGTCTTATTTGGATTATGGGATGTTTACACCTATTCAAGTAGCGGCAATTGCTGCACTAGAAGGTCCGCAAGATTGTGTTGATGAGATACGTACCTTATACAGAGAGAGAAGGGATGTATTGTGTGACGGGCTTAATGCAATTGGTTGGGCGGTTGAAAAACCTAAAGCAACCATGTTTGTATGGGCAAAAATCCCTGAACAATATCGCTCTCTTGGTTCTTTAGAATTCTCTAAAAAGTTGCTAAAAGATGCAAAGGTGGCGGTATCTCCGGGTATTGGTTTTGGTGATTTTGGTGATGAATATGTGCGCTTCGGGTTAATTGAAAATACTCACCGAACACGTCAAGCTGTTCGGGGTATTAAACAAATGTTTCGAAACGATAATCTGGCATAACTGCTTTTTCGTCCGAGGTTAAATCCTGTATAATCGCGCCCTTAATTGAACGAAGGGGAATCGCTTGAAAGTTGTAAAGGTTGGGCTATTAGGTCTAGGTACGGTAGGCGGCGGTACAGTTAATGTTTTAACTAAAAATGCTCAAGATATATCACGTCGCAGTGGTTGTGAAATTGTTGTTAGTTCAGCAAGTGCACGGGATATAACGCGCCCACGAATTTGTAATACCGATACGCTGCACCTAACGACAGATTCGCAAGAGATTATCAACGACCCTGATGTTCAGATAGTGGTCGAGCTTATGGGTGGTATAGAACCAGCGAAGTCTTTAATTCTTGAGGCTTTATCTAAAGGTAAGCACGTAGTCACAGCAAATAAGGCGCTTATTGCGAACCATGGTAATGAGTTGTTTGTTGCTGCTGCTGAAAACAAAGTAACGCTGGCTTATGAAGCTGCTATTGCTGGTGGTATTCCAATTGTAAAAGCGATGCGTGAGGGGCTCAGCGCAAATAGCATAGAGTGGCTAGCCGGAATTATTAACGGAACGGGTAACTTTATACTGACCGAAATGTTTGAAAAAGGCAGTGTGTTTTCAGATGTATTGAAAGAAGCGCAAGAGCTAGGATATGCTGAAGCAGACCCAGAATATGATGTTGAAGGCATCGATGCCGCACATAAACTGTGTATTTTGGCCTCATTAGCTTTTGGTATGCCGCTTAATTTCGAGCGAGTCTATACAGAAGGTATTTCAACAGTCACCCCATTAGATATTGCCTATGCTGATGAGCTGGGCTACCGTGTTAAACATTTAGGTGTTGCGAGAAAAACAAAGATGGGTGTGGAAATGCGTGTTCACCCAACGTTAATTCCAGAAAAAAGGCTTATTGCCAATGTGGATGGTGTGATGAATGCCGTTGTAGTGAAAGGCAATGCAGTTGGACCAACATTATATTACGGAGCAGGGGCCGGTGCAGAGGCAACAGCGTCAGCTGTTATCGCAGATATTATCGATATTTGTCGAGACTTAGATACGCCTACAGTAAATGCTGTGCCTGCATTAGGTTTTGCAACCTCAGCGCTGGAAGAATTACCGATTCTTCCGATTGAAAGTATTACAACCGCATTTTATTTGCGTTTGTCTGTCGAAGATAAACCCGGTGTTATGGCAGCAATTACGAAAATCTTAGCAGACCATGGTATTAGCATCGAAGCAGTTCAGCAAAAAGAGCCAGAGCAACATGGTGATAAGGCTCAAGTAATTTTACTGACAGATAGCGTTGTTGAAAAATCACTGATCAACGCGTTAACAGAAATTGAATCACTTGATTCAATCAATCAACCAGCGGTTCGTATTCGCGTCGAATCGTTACAATAGGAATGACTATGCCAACAGGAAATCGTTATATCGGTCTAATAGACAAATTTAAAACTGTGTTGCCAGTGTCTGACAGCACACGCTTGATTAGTTTAGGTGAAGGGAATACGCCGCTTATTCAATTGCAGAATATTCCGGCGTTGATTGGTAAAAATGTCGATATTTATGTTAAGTATGAAGGCTTGAACCCAACCGGTTCTTTTAAAGACCGTGGCATGACGATGGCGGTAACAAAAGCAGTCGAAGAGGGTAGTAAGGCTATTATTTGTGCATCTACAGGTAATACCTCGGCATCAGCAGCGGCCTATGCTGCTCGTGCAGGTATTAAAGCCTTTGTATTAATTCCTGAAGGAAAAATTGCGTTAGGTAAATTGGCGCAAGCAATGATTCACGGCGCAGAAATAATACAAATTAAAGGTAACTTTGATCATGGGATGCAATTGGTTAAAGAGGTTGCAGAGCACGCGCCTGTAACCATTGTTAACTCTATTAACCCTTATCGTTTGCAAGGCCAAAAAACTGCCTCCTACGAAATTGTTGAGGCCTTAGGTAAAGCGCCAGATTATCATTGTTTACCCGTCGGTAACGCTGGAAACATTACAGCTCACTGGATTGGGTATAGTGAAATGGCACAACCAGCCGGTGAGCACGTAACCGATTCATGTGCATTTTGTGAAGGTGATTGCGAATATGATCGTACACAATATGCAACCGCTAAGCGCCCTGTGATGGTGGGCTATCAAGCAGCTGGCGCAGCTCCTTTCTTAAAAGGTGAAATGATTGATGAACCAGAAACAGTAGCAACAGCAATTCGTATTGGGCGACCACAATCTTGGGATCAAGCGTGGGCGGCACAAAAGGAATCAGGTGGTTGGTTTGACTTGCTGACTGATGAAGAAATTCTTGCAACACAAAAGTTACTCACTGAAAAAGAAGGGATTTTCTGTGAACCCGCGTCTGCTGCTTCAGTTGGCGGTGCTATTCGTGATATAAAAAACGGCAAAATCCCTGAGGGCAGTACGGTTGTTTGTACCTTAACTGGACATGGGCTGAAAGACCCCGATACGGCCATCGCGCAGTGCGCGGTAAATTCTAACGCCATTGAGGCGTCATTGGATGCTGTTAAAGCGGCTATTTTAGACAAGTTATAATGCCGTAATGGCGGGCGAAACCGAATTAGCAAGCTCATCTATTGTTATAAAACATCGTGAGTCAACTGGCCATGATTCAGACGCTTTGCCAGATTTACATCCTGTTTTACGGCAAGTGTACTTAAATCGTGGGGTTACCGATGAGCAACAACTTGACCGTACATTAAAGAACTTACCGAATTATCAACGCCTTTCAGGTATTGATAAAGCTGTCAGCCTTATTAAGACGGCAATTAAAACAGATCAAAAAATACTCATTGTGGCTGATTTTGATGCGGATGGTGCCACTTCGTGTGCGGTAGCTATTAGAGGTTTACGGATGTTGGGTGCAACTAATTTAGACTTTGTTGTACCCGACCGCTTTAAATTTGGTTATGGCCTAACGCCTGAAATTGTTGATGTTGCACTAGAGTTAAAGCCAGATTTATTAATCACGGTAGATAACGGTATTTCTAGTGTGGAAGGGGTTGCGCATGCTATCAAGAAAGGCTGCCAAGTCATTGTTACCGATCATCATTTACCACCTAAAACACTACCAAATGCAGATGCAATCGTTAATCCACAACTACAGGGTGATGAGTTTCCTAGTAAATCCTTAGCCGGTGTTGGCGTCATCTTTTATGTTTTATTGGCACTGAGAGCCGCCTTAAAAATTGAGGGTGTGTTTGATAAGCAACCAGTGCCTAATCTTGCAAACCTACTCGATATTGTAGCGCTTGGTACGGTGGCAGATGTGGTACCCCTAGATGAGCTTAACCGTAAATTGGTCTATCAAGGCTTGCTTAGGATACAAGCAAAAAAATGCGTTCCAGGTATTATTGCCTTACTTAATATTGCTAAGCGTGAACCAGAGCGTGTTGTTTCTAGTGATTTAGGTTTTGCTATTGGTCCACGGTTAAATGCCGCCGGGCGACTTGATGATATGTCTCTCGGTATTCAATGCTTGCTCACCGATAGTGAACAAGAGGCACGCGATATGGCTGAGCAATTGGACATGTTGAATATAGAGCGTCGTTCAATTGAAGAGGATATGAAGCAAGATGCATACAAGATTTTGGCTTCGTTAAAACCAAGTCAGCATCAACATGATCAATGGGGTGTTTGTTTGTTCGATGAATACTGGCATCAAGGTGTGATAGGTATACTGGCATCTCGTATTAAAGAAAAACTTAATCGACCAGTGATTGCTTTCGCGAAGGGTGATGGTGAAGATGTTAAAGGCTCAGCACGTTCGATCCCCGGGTTACACATAAGAGATACGCTAGACGATGTGGCTAGTTTACACCCTGGGTTATTAAAAAAATTCGGTGGTCATGCAATGGCGGCAGGGATGACGATTGCTGAAAATAATTTAAGCCTATTTATCGAGGCGTTTAATGTAGCCGTTAAAAAACGTCTTAATAATGAATTGCCTGATGATGTGTTATTAGTAGACGGAGAGGTGCCTGATAACGATATTAATTTAACATTTGCTGAAACACTTCGACAAGCTGGACCTTGGGGTCAAAACTTTCCGGAACCGGTTTTTGTTGGTCGTTTTAAGGTAAAGCAAGCGCGAATTTTGTCACAAAAACACGTGAAGTTATCTTTTGAGACGTTAAGTAACAACAGAGTGATAGACGCGATTTATTTTAATGTAGATAATCCAGACAGTATTATTGGTTTAAATGAGGTGGTTGTTGCTTATCAATTAGATGTTAACACCTATATGGGGCGCTCAAGGGTGCAATTATTAGTTAGGCATCTAGAAGAAGTGAAGCAATTTTAAATGCGTTTAGCAGTAGAGAAGAAAATGATTAACGGCCTTTGTTTAGCTCCTAATTATTTGAATCATATTTAGATCTTTTGCTAATGATGTATCACAAATTCGGAGGATCAGATGGTTGAACAATATTCAAAGTTAGAAATTGACAGGGAGCTTGCCCTCTTAAATCAGCTTACATCTGTTCATTGGATCTTGAAGAGTGGAAAGCTGGCTAAGACATTTACCTTCTCAAATTTTATCGAGGCGTTTGGCTTTATGACAAAGGTGGCTCTTTATGCTGAGAAACTAGGTCATCATCCGGAGTGGTTTAATGTTTATAAAACAGTTAATGTGAATTTGATAACACATGAAGTAGGCGGGCTATCAAAAAAAGATTTTGAGTTAGCCAAAACTATGGAAATACTCAGTCATTAAATGATGAAAGCTATTTTTAAACATTTCTTCGTCATAGTAGTTATTAATTTACTAATAGCTTGTGCTGGTGCACCGAAAAACCCTCATTTAATAGATGGGATTAACCCTGAAACTCGACAGCGTGTTGAGGCATGGAAAACGCTGATAGAGCAAGGGGCTAAAAAGCCAGATATTGATAAATTGAATGCAGTTAATGATTTTGTTAACAAAGTTGAGTTTGTTGATGATATTTATCATTGGGGAAAGCAAGACTATTGGGCAACACCGTTACAAACTCTGGTGACTAAGGCCGGTGATTGTGAAGATCTATCAATTGCAAAGTATTTTACTTTAACAGCGATGGGCGTCGAAGAAGAGAAGCTTCGTCTAACCTATGTCAAAGCCTTAGATATTAATAGGGCGCACATGGTTGTAAGTTATTTTAACAAGCCAAATGCTGAACCGTTAGTGCTGGATAATTTAAACCCAAAAATACTTCCGGCATCTCAGCGTAATGATTTACTACCGGTGTATAGTTTTAATGCAAATGGTCTATGGCTTACAAAACGTAATGCAACGGCACGCTATGCAGGGAGCAGTGATCGAGTGGGGCTGTGGCAAGAATTGCTTCAAAGTATGAACGTCGAGGCTTCAAATGAACCTGCCATGATTTGTTTGTATCAGTATTATGATTTGCCAGACGAAAAAGCAAAAACATTTTGCCCATAAAGAGTTAATAATAATTATGATTGACGTTGAAATTCCAAAGGAACCAGTAGAGTTGTATAAAGTGTTGAAGTTTGAAAATCTGGTTGCCAGTGGTGGCGAGGCAAAATTGGTCATCAGTGAAGGGTTGGTCTTGTTAAATGGTGAGATAGAAACAAGGAAACGTAAAAAAATTGTTTCAGGCGATGTTGTGGAGTTTGCCGGTGAAACGTTGCGTATTAAATTAGGGTCAGCAACGTAAGGTTTATCATTTGGCACGTTTAGTTTTAGAATTTAACTGATTTCAATAATTAAAAAACAGGGCGCTAGCTTGTTGTTTTTAGGTGCATAACTGGCTCAGACTTACGATTTTAGGTGTACATTGAACCTATATAGTACTAAAATAGTCCTATATATGAGGTTATTATGTTAAGAGTCAGTAAACTTACAGATTACGCGAGCGTTATTTTGACGCATATTGCTCATCATCCAGATGCGCTTCATGCTGCTTCTGACTTAACCAATGCAACAGGTGTTGCGTTACCCACCGTGAGTAAGATTCTTAAATTGTTAACAAAAAATAACATTTTAGTCTCTCACCGTGGATCTAAAGGTGGTTACGCATTAGTAAACTCCCCCAGTGAAACAAACGTGGCTGACATAATTACCGCGATAGAAGGCCCAATTAGTATGACTGAATGCAGTACGATTTCAGGTCTATGTGAACAGGAAGCCTCGTGCGAAGTTAAGGGTAATTGGCATTTAATAAACAGAGCCGTCTATACCGCTATTGAGGCGGTTAGTCTGGCAGATATGATTACCCCGGTTAGGCAGCAAACAGTTAATTTTAGTGTGCCAGAAATGGTCAAAACAAGTGATTTAAAAGTGGAGAGCTAGATGTCAGCATCTAATGAAAATTTAAAAGATAGGATAGGTCAAGCGTACAAAGATGGTTTTGTGACGGATATTGAATCAGATTCTTTTCCGCCAGGCCTAAATGAAGATGTTATCAGAGCCTTGTCAGCAAAAAAAGAAGAGCCTGAGTTTTTGCTGGAATGGCGATTAGAAGCATATCGGCATTGGCTAACAATTGAACACCCCGAGTGGGCGTTTGTTGAATTTCCTAAAATAGATTTTCAGGATATCAGCTATTACTCAGCGCCAAAAAGTATGGAAGATGGGCCTAAGAGTTTAGATGAGGTGGACCCTGAACTTATCAGTACCTATAACAAATTAGGAATTCCACTGGAAGAGCAAATGCGTCTTGCCGGTGTGGCCGTTGATGCTGTGTTCGATAGTGTTTCTGTCGCGACCACGTTTAAAGATAAACTAGCTGAAGCGGGTGTTATATTTTGTTCATTCTCAGAAGCGGTTAAAGACCACCCAGAGTTGATTAAACAGTACTTAGGCACTGTGGTTTCACAGTATGATAATTTTTATGCAGCGTTGAATGCTGCGGTGTTTAGTGATGGCTCATTTGTATACATTCCTAAGGGCGTTCGCTGTCCAATGGAACTGTCTACTTACTTTAGAATTAATGCGGCTAATACCGGACAGTTTGAGCGAACCTTAATTGTCGCAGATGAAGGTAGCCATGTCAGTTACCTAGAAGGTTGTACAGCGCCTATGCGAGATGAAAACCAATTGCACGCAGCAGTGGTTGAATTGGTGGTTTTGAAAGATGCTGAAATTAAATATTCAACTGTTCAAAATTGGTATCCGGGTGATGAGAACGGCCTTGGTGGTATTTATAATTTTGTAACAAAACGCGCTGATTGTCGTGAAGACAATGCCAAAGTGTCTTGGACACAAGTTGAAACAGGTTCCGCGATTACGTGGAAATACCCCAGTGTTATCTTGAAGGGTGATAATTCTGTTGGCGAGTTTTATTCAGTTGCGTTGACGAATAATTACCAACAAGCAGATACTGGCACAAAAATGATCCACCAAGGAAAGAATACGAGTAGTACAATTATCTCAAAAGGTATTTCGGCGGGGCATGGGCAAAATACGTATCGTGGTCTTGTTAAAGTAGGTCGAGGTGCTGAAAATGCTCGAAACTATACACAATGTGACTCGTTGTTAATGGGTGACCAATGTGGCGCGCACACCTTTCCGTATATAGAAACAAAAAACCCTACTGCGACCATCGAACATGAGGCGTCGACCTCTAAGATCAGTGAAGACCAATTATTTTATTGCATGCAACGAGGCATTTCTGCCGAAGATGCTGTCTCGATGATTGTGAACGGATTTTGTAAAGAAGTGTTTAAAGAATTACCGATGGAGTTTGCGGTTGAAGCGCAGGCCCTACTTGGCATTAGTCTTGAAGGCAGTGTTGGTTAATAAATAAAATAGTTAAGGAATAAAGATATGTTAAAGGTTGAAAATTTACACGTCAGTGTAGAAGGAAAAGAAATTCTTAAAGGTATTAATTTAGAAATTGGCGCTGGTGAAGTACATGCGATTATGGGTCCAAATGGCTCTGGTAAAAGTACCTTGTCATACGTGCTCTCTGGTCGAGAAGGCTATGAAATAACCGAAGGCCGTGTATTATTTAACGGTAAAGACTTGTTTGAAATGAGTGTAGAAGAGCGTGCTTGGGCAGGCGTATTTCTGGCTTTTCAATACCCGGTAGAAGTCCCAGGCGTGAGCAATATTTATTTCCTAAAGGCTGCACTTAATGGTGTGCGTAAATTTAACGGCTTACCAGAGCTTGATGCGATGGATTTTATTTCCATGGTAAAAGGAAAAATGAAAGAGCTCGATATGGATGAAAAGTTTCTATACCGCGCCGTTAATGAAGGGTTCTCTGGTGGCGAGAAAAAGCGTAATGAAATTCTTCAGATGTCAGTATTAGAGCCCTCATTATGTTTGTTAGATGAAACAGATTCTGGTTTAGATATTGATGCCCTTCAAGTCGTTGCTAAAGGCGTTAACCGCCTACGTAACCCTGAACGTTCATTTGTTTTAGTGACTCATTACCAGCGTTTGCTAGATTATATTAAACCTGATTACGTTCATGTATTAGCTCATGGACAAGTCGTTAAGTCAGGTGGTCCAGAACTAGCATTAGAACTTGAAAAGCAAGGCTATGCTTGGGTTGACGAAAAATTAGCGAGTTAATTATGTCTGTTACGCATTTACCAAATACTCATTACACTGGCTTAGTGCTAGATCAAAAAAAACAGCTTCTTGGTGAAGGGTTTGATTGGTTAGCTAATCTACGTAAACAAGCGGCAGAGCAATTTTCTGCTAGTGGTTTTCCAACGTTTCGTGAAGAAGAGTGGCGATATACGAATATTACGCCGATAGAAAAGAATCAATTTACACTGCCTGATGTCGCTGGACAGGTCGATTCTGCATTTGTCGATAGTGTCTTGTTAGATGACTGCCATCACATCGTGTTTGTTGACGGCTTTTATCAAGCTGAGCTTTCTTCGCTTAAGGATATACCGAATGGTGTGATTGTTTCCGCTTTGAGTGATGGCCTAGTCGATAACGAAGCGCTTATTAAGTCATTATTGGATTCTGTAGTAGAAACACCAGCGTTAGGGTTCATTAATTTTAATACCGCTCTTTTTTCTGATGGTGCGTTGATTTGTATTGAGGAAAACACGGTGGTCGATAAACCGATTCAGGTAGCGTTTATCTCATCAAAACAAGGCGCATTAACACTGAGTAATACAAGAAACTTAATACTTGCTCAAGCATCATCAAAAGCACAAATCATTGAAACCTATCATGCAGTTGATGACAGCTGTTATCTTACAAACGTTATCAGCGAAGTGGTTGTTGAGCCGAATGCAAACTTATCACACCACCGTTTACAATCTGAATCTACAAGCGCCTATCATATTGGTGGTGTTTATTCACGGCTTGAGAAAAATGCAATATTTAATCAGAACAGTTACACTTTTGGTGCAAGTATCTCGCGCACGGAGGCTCATGCAACCCTAGGAGAAGCCTCTGACTGTACTATGGATGGTTTATATGTTGGACAAGATCGTCAGCATATGGATCAACATACGCGTTTAAATCATGCACAGCCGCACGCTGTTAGTAATGAGTTCTATAAAGGAATTTTAGGCGACCATTCAACGGGGGTTTTCCAAGGGCGTATTATTGTTGCGCAAGATGCTCAAAAAACTGATGCAGCAATGAATAACAGAAATTTATTGTTATCCGATCGTGCCGAAGTTGACACCAAGCCACAATTGGAAATTTATGCTGATGACGTTAAATGTGCTCATGGTGTAACGGTTGGTCAGCTTGATGATGCAGCTGTTTTCTATTTGCAGTCTAGGGGCGTTGACAACCAGACTGCAAAAAATATGTTGACCTTCGCGTTTGCCAACGAAATGATTGAGCGAGTTAGTTTTGAACCATTAAGAATGGCCTTGTTAGCTAACTTGCTTAAACGCTTCCCACAGGCCGGTATGAAAAAAGAGTGGTTATGAATCAATCAGTAGAAAATTTAGCCGCGTATGATGTTGATAAAATCCGTCAGGACTTTCCTGTCTTAGATCAGCAAGTTCGGGGTAAACCATTGGTATACCTTGATAATGCAGCGACAAGCCAAAAACCTAAGCAGGTGATAGATAGTATCGTTAACTATTATGAAAACGATAATGCTAATATCCATCGAGGTGTTCATACATTAAGTGAGCGGGCTACTTTATCGTATGAGAATGCGCGTAAAACTGTTCAACAGTTTTTGAATGCAGCATCAGAAAAAGAAATTGTTTTCACCCGTGGGGCGACAGAAGCTATTAACTTAGTCGCCAATGGCTTAGCAGAAACAATTAAACAAGGCGATGAAATATTGATCACCGCGATGGAGCACCATTCCAATATTGTTCCTTGGCAGATGTTATGCAAAAAAACAGGGGCTAGCTTAAAGGTGGCACCAATTAATGAGCATGGTGAGCTGATGCTGGAAGAGTTTGAAGCATTGATAAGCAACAAAACTAAGTTTGCGGCTATATCGCACATGTCCAATGCGTTGGGAACAATTAACCCAATTAAGCAACTAATCGACCAGCTTCATCAGCATGATGTTCCTGTTCTTGTGGATGGCGCTCAAGCAATTCCTCATATTTCAGTTGATGTGCAGGCGCTTGATTGTGAATTTTATGTGTTTTCTGGGCATAAATTGTACGCACCAACCGGTATTGGTGCTCTGTATGGAAAAATGGAGCAACTTGAACAAATGGCGCCTTATCAAGGTGGTGGTGACATGATCAGTGTTGTTACATTTGATAAGACGGTCTATAACAAAGTACCGTATAAGTTTGAAGCGGGAACACCAAACATTGCTGGAACGATTGGTTTAGGCGCAGCAATAGACTATGTAAACAGCATTGGGGTTGATGAGATAGCGGCGCATGAAAATGCATTATTAAACTATGCTGTAGCACAAGCTAAACGCATTGATAAATTAAGAGTTATTGGTACGGCTAAAGAAAAAGGAGCGATTATGTCGTTCGTTTTAGACGGTATCCACCCGCATGATATTGGTACGATGATGGATCATCAAGGTATTGCAGTTAGAGCAGGGCATCATTGTGCAATGCCTGTGATGGATTTTTTTGGAGTGCCTGCCACTGCGAGAGCTTCATTTGCAATGTATAATACGCACCAAGAAGTCGATGCTTTGATGGCTGGAATTGAAAACTTAATAGAGATGTTTGGCTAATGTTGGATGATTTAAGAGATCTATATCAAGAAGTTATTTTTGATCATAATAGAAACCCAAGAAATTTCCGCGCGATGGACGATGCAGATCGTCAAATAGACGGCTTTAATCCATTATGTGGAGACCGATTAACGCTTTTTATAAAATTTTCAGACGGTAAAATTAGTGATGCTAGCTTTCAGGGTCAAGGTTGCGCAATTTCAACAGCCTCCGCATCATTGATGACAGATATCGTTAAAGGGCAGACCGAAGAAGAAGCTCAACACCTATTTTCATTGTTCCATAAAATGGCAACGGGTGAGCATGTTGAAATGGACGAGCTTGGAAAACTAGCCGTATTAGCAGGTGTCTGTGAATATCCTGCACGTGTTAAATGTGCAACATTACCATGGCATACGTTAGATGCTTTGTTACAAGGGTCAGAAGAACCGGTAACAACCGAATAACCACCTTTAGTAACTTTTAGCCATGCGTGAGCTTAACCCAATCATTAATAAGATTAGTGACCTAAAAGAGCGTACTTTATCGCTTAGGGGGTACCTTTGACTTCGAAACAAAAGACGAGCGTTTAACCGAGGTTTTACGCGAATTAGAAGACCCTGACGTATGGAATGATCCTGATCGAGCACAAACATTGGGTAAGGAACGTGGCCAACTAGAACTTGTTGTCAATACTATTAATGAATTAACTAGCGCGTTAGCAGATGCAAGTGACCTGTTGGAAATGGCTGTTGACGAAGATGATGATGAGACAGTCGCGACAATAGAAGAAGACTTATTATCTTTTGAAAAAAAAGTAGCGGCACTTGAATTTCAACGCATGTTTGCAGGTGAGATGGATGCAAATAATGCTTTCTTAGATATTCAAGCAGGCTCAGGTGGCACAGAGGCCCAAGATTGGGCTGAAATGATTTTGCGTATGTACCTGCGGTGGGCGGAGCAACATGATTTTAAGACAGATATCATCGAGATTTCAGCTGGTGATGTGGCCGGTATTAAAAGTGCAACAGTGTCTATTCAAGGAGATTATGTATTCGGTTGGTTAAAAACTGAAATTGGTGTGCATCGATTAGTGCGGAAATCACCATTTGATTCAGGTAACCGTCGTCATACATCTTTTGCTGCTGTTTTTGTATCACCAGAAATTGATGATGATATTGATATTGATATCAATCCAGCTGATTTGAGAATTGATGTGTATAGGGCCAGTGGGGCAGGTGGGCAGCATGTTAACAAAACAGAGTCTGCTGTGCGCATTACACATGAACCGACCAATACGGTTGTTCAATGTCAAAATGATCGATCGCAGCATAAAAATAAAGCCACAGCAATGAAGCAATTAAAAGCTAAGCTGTATGAGCTAGAAATGCAAAAGAAAATGGCTGATCAACAAGAGCAAGAAGAAAGCAAATCAGATATTGGCTGGGGAAGCCAGATTAGGTCTTATGTATTAGACCAATCAAGAATTAAAGATTTACGTACAGGTGTCGAAACTGGCAATACACAAGCAGTCCTCGATGGGTCGTTAGACCAATTTATTGAAGCCAGTCTAAAAAGTGGAATTTAAGTGATGAGTGAACAAAAGAACAATAACCCAGAGCACGATGAGAATAAATTAATTGCGGTTCGTCGTGAAAAACTCGCTGAGATAAAAAAATCAGGCAATGCTTACCCTAATGATTTTAAGCGCCAACACTATGCTGAAAGCTTACAAGCCGACTATGATCAATTTGATAAAGAGACATTAGAAACTAAAGCAGTTAACGTTTCTTTAGCTGGCCGCTTAATGGGTAAACGCGTTATGGGTAAAGCGAGCTTTGCTCACATACAAGATATGACTGGGCGTATGCAACTATTCGTTCAACGAGACAGCCTGCCTGAAGGGCATTATCAAACATTTAAAAGTTGGGATATCGGTGACATTCTAGCGGTTGAAGGCGTTTTATTTAAAACCAAAACGGGTGAGTTATCAGTTCGCGTTGCATCAATTAGATTGCTAACAAAGTCTTTACAGCCCTTACCTGAAAAATTTCATGGGCTCACAGATCAAGAACAACGTTATCGCCAGCGGTATGTTGACTTGATTATGAACGAAGAGTCACGAAAGGTATTTCAAACACGTAGTAAAGTGGTTAGCTATATTCGTCAATACCTCGTTGATCATAACTTTATGGAAGTTGAAACCCCAATGATGCATGTCATTCCAGGTGGTGCAACGGCTAAACCATTTGCAACGCATCACAATGCCTTGGATATGGAGTTGTTTTTACGTATTGCCCCTGAATTGTATCTAAAACGCTTAGTCGTTGGTGGTTTTGAACGAGTTTTTGAGATTAATCGTAGCTTTAGAAATGAGGGACTTTCAACACGTCATAATCCTGAGTTTACAATGCTTGAGTTTTATCAGGCGTTTTCAGATTACAAAGATATGATGGATTTAACTGAAGATATGCTTCGTTCACTGACTGAACGTGTTCTTGGAACAAATATCGTTCATTATCAAGGTGAGGATTATGACTTAGGTAAGCCTTTTAGGCGTATGTCGGTTATTGAGTCTATTTTGCATTATAACAACGATATAACTCGGGAAAACTTGGCAACAAAAGAAGCTGCATTAGAAGTGACTAAACGCTTAAAAATTCCAGTTGAAGACAGTTATGGACTAGGGAAAATTCAAATTGAGATATTTGAAAAAACGGTTGAAGAGAAGCTTCATGAACCAACGTTTATTACTGAGTACCCAACAGAAGTGTCACCGCTTGCCCGTAGAAGCGACAAAGACCCGTTTGTAACCGATCGGTTCGAGTTTTTTGTTGGCGGGCGTGAAGTAGCTAATGGCTTTTCAGAGCTTAATGATTCAGAAGACCAAGCTGAACGTTTTAAACAGCAAGTAGAAGATAAGGAAGCAGGTGATGATGAGGCTATGCATTACGACGCAGATTACATTCGTGCACTAGAAGTGGGTATGCCCCCAACCGCAGGTGAAGGAATTGGTATAGACCGTTTGGTTATGTTTTTAACTGATTCGGCTTCAATCAGGGATGTAATTTTATTCCCTCATATGAAATTAGAAAACTAACCGTTTTACTCGATTTCTAAGGTGTATTTCTTAGGCATGGATTGGTGCTAGGCCCATTGCCCAAAGACTAACTGTCGCAACTAAAATTCCAACGATGGTTACTAAACCGATAGTAAGGACAGCACTGGCAAATAGAAAACCTCTTTCTTGATTAATTCCCATTACAATGGGAATGCCGGTGTATAAAAGATAAACGGCATAAGCAATGGCGATAAGCCCCATAATAAAAATAAGCCAAGGGATGGGTGCGCTGGCAAAAATACCACTCAGGAAGAAAGGTGAAAGTATCGTAATGCTTAATAACATACAGGTCGATAGATCTTTACTTGCCCCATATGTTGCTGCCATCCAATGGATTGCTTTACCTATAATCGCGGTGCCAATTATACAAGCCAAATAGAAAGCGACGGCTAGTGGAATGGTACTTTGATAAGTGAATCTAAAATTTCTGTCGCCAATATCCCAGCCAATTACTGCAGCACCAATGAAAGCAGATACTGCCGGGATTGCTGTCAATAAAAGGATATATTTATAAAAGCACTCAGCAATACTGATTTTTCTATCACGGATCTTAATCCATTCTTTATCTGATCGTATGAATTTACCGGTAAGGTGTTTAAGTATCATTTGAATTCCTTTTTAAATTATTGGCTGATATCTCAGTAATAAGTATGAACTAATCTAAGTATCTATCTCTAAATATTAATACTTTCTTGATCTAGATCATTATTAATTTAATTGTTGTGCAATGAATATTTAAGAAGCTAATGCAGTACCGGGTAACACCTTTGTTATAATCTTGCTTTTTTACAATATTCATTTCAATGCATTTACTTGATTTCCTTAAACCATGGGAGTTTTCACCTGTCTTAATGGTGTCATTCTTATTGCTCTTTTGGTTATATACGCGTGGTTTTATGGCGATTAAGAGGGTGGATAGAACGGCTAAAACGTATTGGCAGGCAGTCAGTTTTTATATTGGTTTGTTCTCAATATATATTGTTTCTCATACCTACATTGATTACCTGTCTCAGTATATGTTTTGGGTGCATCGTTTCCAGCATTTAGTTTTGCATCATTTAGCACCCATGTTAATGGTTCTGGGTGCTGTGGAAATTGTGCGTAAAGGCTTGCCGAATTACTGGCCGTGCTGGTCGTCTGTGCCAACACTTATTAGGTGGCCTTGTGAGCGTCTATACCACCTTATTCAACACCCTGTGTTAGCCCCTATTTTGTTTGTTGGTTTAATTTATTTGTGGCTAATACCCGACATTCACTTTATAGCGATGCTCAGTAAGAAGTTGTATTATGTAATGAACTGGTCGATGCTTCTTGATGGCTTTTTATTTTGGTGGTTGGTATTAGGCCCCGAATGGCGTGGGGAAGGGAAGGGGTTTAAAACGCGTATCATCATGATGTTCGTCGTTGTTGTTCCTCAACAATTATTAGGGGCTTATTTAACCTTTAGTACCGATGTTATTTATGATGTATATGATGTGTGTGGCCGTGCATGGCCCATTAGCCCTATAGCTGATCAAATTTATGGTGGTATTATTACCTGGATTCCAGCTAGCATGATGAGTGTTTTAGGGCTTGTTTTAGTATTACGTCGCCGTTTGAATTATCAAAAAAATGAAAATTATGAAAAAAATTAAGTCCATTGCCGCTATAGCTATCCTTATCACATTATCAGCATGTGCTGAAGACGAGCCGACACGTTTAACCAATGTCAGTGGTTTAATACCAGACCTTAGTTTTGAACTTATTGATGAAGATAATAAGGTGGTGACAGCAAGTGATTACCATGGTTACACAGTAGCGTTATTTTTTGGTTTTACCAATTGTCCAGGAATCTGTCCAACGACCATGCACCAACTATCACAGGTGTTAGCCGACGTTGACCCTGAGGGTTCTTCGATGAAAGTTTTATTTGTCTCGGTTGACCCTAAGCGAGACACGGTAGAAAAACTTAAAAAATATACGGATATTTTTGGCCCAGCGTTTATTGGGCTTCGTGGCGATGAATCAGCGGTTAAAGAAATGACAAAAAAATACCGTGTGACGTTTGGTTATGGTGATTCTGATGCCCAAGGCAATTACGAGGTTTCGCACAGTGGAGCGGTTTTTGTTTTTGATTCAAAGGGTGAGGCAAAGTTATTAGCAACTCAGTCATCAACGACAGAAGACATGATATATGATGTGAAAAAACTCGTTAATTTATAAATTAACGAGTTTTTTAGTCACGATGCTCTGGCTGATTTTGATCGTCTGGTATCAGGGTTGATAAAAAGCAGCTTGTAAATATAGCCTCTTATCGTTACGCACTACATTATTGCAAACTTTATTCCCCTAAGCCGTAAGTTGGTTTATGTAGAGTTAGCTCACTTTTATCATCTAACTGCAGTGCTTCATCATTAATAAACGATGTTTTAAGGACGACTAGTCCGGTGTTGGTTTCACCACCTATATTAAGTGAATTTAATATAGTCCCAACACTGTTAGGGTCGTCAGGACAATGGATGCTTTCACCTGCGGCGCGATCTTTTTCTGTGTGAAATTGAACCAACCGCCTTTTAACGGTGCCTTTATAATGCATTCTAGCGACAACTTCCTGCCCCGTATAACAGCCTTTTTGAAAATTAATTCCATTCAAAAGGTCCATATTTAACATTTGTGGGATAAATAACTCGCTTGTCTCTGTTGTTATTTCTGGAATGCATTCATTAATCAATAGTAGCTGCCAATCTGTCTCGTTGCTCTGTAATGCTATTGATGGGTCTGTCTTAGCAGTCGTGTATTGTTGGGTTGCAACGATTAATAAGGAAAGCTCGCTATCAGATTGATATTTAATGCTTTTTAAAGGCGCTAATAAGCTGCTCATTGCTGGAGGGAGAGGCTGGTTTATGCCAAATACTTTGTAGTCATTTGATGCGTCAGTAATCTCAACCTTTGATCGAAATACAAACATTTTCATACGTTTGATAATAATTGAGGCCATATCACTAGATAAAACCATGTAATAGGTTTCGTCGTGTTTTATTAGGTGAAATAATGTAATTACTCTGCCTTTTGGGTTACATACGGCTCCAAAAACAGCGTCAGAGTTTTTTAAAGTCAATACGTCACAAGTTGTTTGGCCTTGTAAAAAATGAGCTGCATCCTCTCCTGAAAAAGCAATAATTTTCTTACTACTTGAAAGGTCATATAGGGTAGTTGTATTCATATGCTTAGACTTACAATTCATGAGAGACATATTGTAACGTTAAAAAATTATGTTGCGGCACAAAAACCGTCAGTATATCCTTGAATATAAATGACTGATGTTTTAATCTAACGAGCTTCTGAATTGAGGTGTTTTAATGCGCAAAGAACTGGAACCAGCAGAGCAATTAAAAAAAAATAATGCTGAAAAAGACAATAAGCCTACACCGGAATTAACAAAAGAAATCAATGGTCGTTCTGGTCCAGAACCAACTCGCTACGGGGATTGGGAAAAGAACGGAAGATGCATTGATTTTTAATATATTTTTTACATCATCAAGAGGGTTTACATGAGTAGTAATAACAGACCACTATCACCGCACCTAGATGTTTACAGGTTGCCATTATCAGCATTGCTTTCAATCGTTCATCGCGGTACAGGGGCTTTTTTAACGCTTGGGACTCTTGTTCTAGTTTGGTGGTTAATGGCGTTAGCCGGCGGTGAAGAATCGTTTATCTCTGCACAACAGTTTATGGGGAGTTTTATAGGGCGATTGGTTTTGTTTGGTTGGACATTTGCTTTGTTTTTTCATTTATCAAACGGCATTAGGCACTTGGTTTGGGATGCTGGTTATTGTTTTGAAAAAGCTGACGTTGAAAAAACGTCTTATATTGTCTTAGGGGTATCTGCTTTCTTAACAATTGTTGTTTGGATTGTTGCCTTTTCATCTGGAGCGGGAGCATAACATGAGTTTAAGATCACCACTTGGCCAGGCTAAAGGCCTAGGTTCAGCAAAAGACGGTTTACACCACTGGTGGGCTCAACGTGTAACGGCCGTTGCCCTTATTCCATTAACAATTTGGTTTGCGTTTAAAGTGGCTGTACTCAGCATGGCTGATTACACAACCGTTGTAGACTGTATTGGCACGCCTTGGTCTGCTGCTTTGATTGTTAGTTTAGTTGTTGCTGCTTTCTATCATGCCGCATTGGGTATGCAAGTTATTTACGAGGACTATATTGGTGCTAAGGCTGTACGAATTGCCGCCATTATGGGGACTAACTTATTATTATTTTTATTGGCCGCTGCAAGCATTATTGCTGTGGTACGCATTGCTGTGGGAGGCTAGAGCTGTATGAGTATTGAAGATTATAAAATAACCGAACACAAGTACGATGTTGTGGTGGTCGGTGCTGGCGGTGCTGGTTTACGTGCAACCTTTGGGATGGCGCAAAAAGGCTTAAAAACAGCGTGTATTACTAAAGTTTTTCCTACGCGTAGTCATACTGTTGCTGCGCAAGGTGGTATTAGTGCAGCGTTAGGTAATATGGGTAAAGATGATTGGCGCTGGCATATGTATGACACCGTCAAAGGGTCTGATTGGTTGGGTGACCAAGATGCTATTGAGTATATGTGTCGTGAAGCGATTCCTGCAATTGTTGAACTTGAACATTATGGTGTGCCATTTTCTCGTACAGAAGAAGGCAAAATCTATCAGCGTCCTTTCGGTGGGATGACCACTAATTATGGTGAAGGGACTGCACAACGTACTTGTGCAGCGGCTGACCGAACAGGTCATGCAATACTTCATACGCTATATCAACAATCTTTAAAACATGATGCAGAGTTCTTCATTGAGTACTTTGCGCTTGATTTAATTATGGATGACGACGGGGTATGTCGTGGTGTATTAGCACTTAAAATGGACGACGGTACGCTTCATCTGTTCCGTTCACACATGGCTGTCATGGCAACCGGTGGGTACGGGCGTTCATACTTCTCTTGCACCTCTGCGCACACCTGCACTGGTGATGGTAATGCTATGGCGTTAAGAGCTGGCTTACCTCTACAAGATATGGAATTTGTTCAATTCCATCCCACAGGTATATACGGCTCAGGTTGTTTGATTACTGAAGGTGTGCGTGGTGAAGGTGGCTATTTAACTAATTCTAAGGGTGAGCGCTTTATGGAGCGTTATGCGCCGAACGCTAAAGATTTAGCCTCTCGCGATGTAGTGAGTCGCTCCATGACGATTGAAATTAATGAAGGGCGTGGCGTTGGTCCAGATGGGGATCATATTAACCTTCATCTGGAACACTTAGGTCCTGAAGTTATTGAAGAGCGTTTACCGGGTATTGCCGAAAGTGCAAAAATATTTGCAGGTGTAGATGTCAGCAAGGAACCTATTCCTGTTCTACCAACCGTGCATTACAACATGGGTGGTATTCCAACCAATTATAAAGGTGAAGTTGTTACTCTTGATGGCGATAACCCAGATAAAGTTGTAGAAGGGTTGATGGCTATTGGTGAGGCTGCTTGTGTGTCTGTTCATGGTGCGAATAGATTAGGGTCAAACTCACTATTAGATTTAGTAGTGTTTGGTCGTTCTGCAGCTATTAGAGCCGCTGAAGTGGTTAAACCTGGTACGGATCATCCAGACTTGGCAAAAACTGCCTGCGATAAAGCATTAACTCGCCTAGATAAGTTTAGAAATGCAAATGGTTCTAAAAGAACCTCAGAAGTTCGCCTAGATATGCAAAGAACCATGCAAAAGCATGCGGCTGTGTTTCGAACAGGTGAGTCTATGCAAGAAGGTGTTGAAAAACTTAGAGAAGTTCAAGAATCATTTAAAGACGTGTCGATCTCTGATCGTTCACTAATTTGGAACACTGATTTAATAGAAACACTGGAACTTGATAACTTATTGTCTCAAGCAGCGGTAACGATTGAAGGTGCTTTAAATAGAGAAGAAAGCCGTGGTGGTCACGCACGTGAGGATTTCCCAGATCGTGATGATGATAAATGGCATAAGCATTCAATTATGTGGTTTGACGATCAAAATAAGGTCAGCATTAAGTTCCGCCCTGTACATATGTATACATTGTCGGATGATGTGGATGTTGTTCCGCCTAAAAAGCGTGTCTACTAAGATTTAACGAGGATAAATAAATGGCTGAATTTACACTTCCAAAAAACTCTGTAGTACAAGAGGGTAAAACTTACCCTGCACCTGAAGGTGCTACCAATATTCAAGCAGTTGAAATTTATCGTTGGGACCCAGATAGCGGTGAAAACCCACGCGTTGATAAATACTTTCTTGACCTAGATACTTGTGGCCCAATGGTATTGGATGCCATTATCAAAATTAAAGATGAGGTTGATTCAACATTAACTTTTCGCCGTTCTTGCCGTGAAGGAATTTGTGGCTCTTGTTCGATGAATATTAATGGTAGAAATACCTTAGCCTGTACCAAAGATATTGGTGATATTGATGGGCCTATTAAGATTTACCCATTACCGCATATGCCCGTTGTAAAAGACATTGTGCCTGACCTAACGCACTTCTATGCTCAATACGCCTCTATCAAACCTTGGATTCAATCAACAACACCACCTCCACCTGATAAAGAGCGCTTACAGTCAAAAGAAGACCGCGCACAACTTGATGGTTTATATGAATGTATTCTTTGTGCATGCTGTTCAACATCATGCCCAAGTTACTGGTGGAATGGTGATCGCTACCTAGGTCCAGCTATCTTGCTGCAAGCTTATCGTTGGTTAGCTGATTCGCGTGATGAAAATGCAGGTGAGCGTTTGGACGAGCTTGAAGATCCTTTCAAATTGTATCGTTGCCATACCATTATGAATTGCACTGAAACCTGTCCGAAAGGTTTGAATCCAGCAAAAGCCATCGCTGAGATTAAAAAACTATTAGTTGAACGAAAGATTGCTTAATGTCTGATAAATCAAAGCTCCTTTGGCGCTGCCGACGTGGCGTGAAGGAGCTTGATGTTCTTTTTACTCGTTTTGTAGATACTTCTTATGATGCGCTCTCAGCAGCTGAAAAAGAGGCTTTTAATAAACTACTAGAAATTGAAGACCCTGAAATATTAGGTTTCATGCTCTATGGTGATATTCCAAAGGATCAAAACGTAGCCCGTATCGTTGAAAAAATTTGTACCGACCTTTGAAATAAATATACAACCATCGAATAGAATTAGGTGGTTTGCTTATAGCGTCTTTATATTCGCACTGATGGCTTGTTGGTTAAATGCCTTGGCTTTTCCAGCCCAAGTTATGTTGAGCGTATTTGTCATATTGATGATTTCCCATACCGTTCACATTGGTGCTTTAAATGTTGCTCAAGTCAAAAAAATACGCTGTAAGGAAAATGCTGATTGGCTGATAGAGAGAAATCATGTTAAACCTCATGTGTATCGTCTTAAAGAAACCACAAGACTCTTAGGTCCGCTTATTTTTCTACATTTCCAGTCAGACACCAAGACCTTATATTTGGCATTAAGCAGTGACTCTATGACTAACGAGGAGAATAGAAAACTGCGTGTTGCGTTAAGGGTATATAAAAACCAGCTGCTAAACCCTAAGGTTTAAGGATTGTATCTTTTTTAAAGTGCTTATCATCTAGGTTAGGATAATCTCGTGTGTAATGTAAGCCACGGCTTTCCTTACGTAGAAGCGCACTATCGATAATAAGTTCTGCGGCGGTAACGAGATTCCTTAATTCGAGAAAGTCACTGGTTACATGAAATTTACCGTAATACTCTTGTATCTCTCGTTTTAATAGCTCAATACGATTTTTAGCTCGCTGTAACCGTTTGGTTGTTCGAACAATACCCACGTAATCCCACATGAACTGGCGCAATTCAGCCCAGTTATGTGAAACGACAATGGCTTCATCTGAATTAATGACTTTTGAATCGTCCCAGGCTGGAATGTTGGGCTGTTTTTTGGTGTTTTTTAAGAAACGAGTGATATCAACACTGGCCTGTTTGGCGAAAACTAAACATTCAAGAATAGAGTTGCTGGCCATTCTATTAGCACCATGTAACCCAGTGAAAGCAGTCTCTCCAATAGCATATAAACCGGTAATGTCGGTTAGTCCGTTTTTGTCAGTCATTACGCCGCCACAAGTGTAATGCGCCGCAGGAACAACGGGTAACGGTTCTTTGGTCATATCAAAACCGAAATCAAGGCACCTCTCGTGGAGCATTGGGAAGTGTGATTTTGTAAACTTAGCGGTACGATGGCTAATGTCTAAGAACAAAGAAGAAACCCCTAAACGCTTCATTTCATGATCAATCGCACGGGCAACAATATCACGAGGGGCGAGTTCTGCACGTTTGTCAAAATTTGGCATAAAACGTGTGCCGTCTGGCAATAATAAAAGTCCACCTTCTCCTCTAACCGCTTCGCTGATTAAAAAAGACTTGGCTTCTGGGTGAAATAAACAAGTCGGATGAAACTGCATAAATTCCATGTTAGCGACTTTACAACCAGCGCGCCATGCCATAGCAATGCCGTCGCCAGTTGAAACATCGGGGTTACTGGTATACAAATAAACCTTGCTGGCTCCGCCTGTTGCAAGCGTAATGCAAGGTGCTTTCATGCTAAATACGATATCTTTTTTAGCGTCCAGCACATAACAACCGATGACTCTTTTTTTACCGCTTAGTGTGTCTGTTTCTGTGACTAAATCAATAACATTATGGTGTTCAAAAATCTTAATATTCGGCTTATTAAGCACTTGTTCGTTTAGTGCAAGTTGCACCGCTTTACCCGTTGAATCATCTGCGTGAACAACACGCCTATAGGAATGACCACCTTCTTTAGTAAGGTGCAATTGACTGTTTGATTGCGTGCTCTTATGAGTGGAAAACGCGACATTATTCTTCATGAGCCAATCAATACTGCTTTTACCGTTTGATACAACTAATTCAACAACATCGTTATGGCATAAGCCAGCACCAGCACGCATGGTATCTAGGCGGTGAGACTGTAATGAGTCAGCGCTGTCTAAAACGGCTGAGATGCCACCTTGGGCATAATAAGTACTGCCTTCAGACATATTTAGTTTTGAAAGAATAGCAACTTGAAGGTGGTCAGGTAATGAAAGGGCAAGTCCTAGACCAGCGGCACCGCTACCTATAATGATAACGTCATAAGAAAGTGAATGATCAGGCATATTAATTTATTTGATTAGACTTACTCTTAAGGGTCATAATGGAAAAACTTTGTTACTTTACACGGAATAATTAATAAATTGCTTTTTTCTTCTAAACAATTGAACTCCTTCTTAATACGACTGTCTTTAGGGCAAGCGTTAGAGTTATCTGTACAAGTTTATGTGAGCAGGTATGTCTGACCAAGATGATCAGCAATTAATCGCTCTTGTTAAAGAGGGTGATAAGAAGGCGTTTGATAGATTAGTTATTAAATATCAGCAGCGTATTATTCAATTGGTGAGCAGGTATATTAGTGATGCAAGTGAGGCTCAGGATGTGGCGCAAGAAGCATTTATTAAAACGTATAAAGCTTTGCCGAATTTTAGGGGAGATAGTGCTTTTTATACATGGTTATATCGTATTGCCGTTAACACAGCTAAAAATCACCTTGTTTCTAGAGCACGAAAATCTTCTGATCATACGGTGGATGTCAATGATGCAGAAAATTTTGAAGGCGCATTTCAACTTAAAGAAGGCGACACGCCTGAACACCTGTTACTTAGTGAAGAGATTAGAAGCACTATTCAACAGGCCATTAACGACCTGCCAGACGAATTGAGAAATGCGATCAGCTACCGAGAACTAGATGGAATGAGTTATGAAGAAATTGCACAAAAGATGAAGTGTCCGGTTGGTACAGTTAGGTCACGCATATTTAGGGCTCGTGAAGCCGTGGATAAAATACTAAAACCATTGCTCTAATTAGGTTATTGATTAGGAAAAAAAATGAATGACACGCATAAACAACAACTCTCATCGCTGCTTGATAATGAATTAAGTAATTATGAGATGAAAGAGTTATTAGCCGAAATACAAAGTGATCACGAGCTGAATCAAACCTTAGATCGTTATGCGCTTATTAGAGAAGTATTAAGTGAAAAACCAGATGTTCATCAACAATCATTTTTAAAGCAAGTTCAGGCGGCAATTGTTGCGGAGCCAACAGTTTTAGCCCCCCAACGTAATAAATCAGACAGTAAAACATATATAACGGCAGCCATAGCGGCCTCAGTGGCCATTTTCGCAGTCATTGTTTTTAATATAAATAATGTGCCCTCCGTGTCCCCACAACAACAATCTATTGCATCACTTGACCCTCAAAAGGAAGAACATTTAGCCCTAGAAGAGCCCGTTGATGATGAGTTAATAGTTAATGAAAATACATTACGTCCTCAGTTAGTTACCTTTGGACGGTAATTGATTAACTCTCCGGTTTATCAGGATAACGTGGTGAATAATTTGTTGTTTAATAACAGGTTTCAGTATTTTCTAGTAAAAGCACTTAAAACTAATATAACCAAGTGGAAATAGATGTGATTGAAGAAATAGCCGTCGTACAATCGGTAGACCATTCATGGGTTAGTGTTGAAACCACCCAAAGCTCTTCATGCCAAAGTTGCAAAGAAGCGTCTTCTTGCTCGACTTCAACGTTATCAAAATTTTTTGGGTCCAAAAAAATTCAACTTAAAATGCAATCAACGTTACCACTAAAAGAGGGTGATGAAGTTGTTATTGGTATTAGCGAAAAAGTGTTTTTGGGACTAACCGGTTTAATATATTTTGTACCCTTATGTGCGCTATTTCTCTTTGCAATAGTAGGCCAATACCTAACCGAACAATTCAATTTAAATAATGAATTATTGACTATCGTTCTAGCACTTATTGGTTTTGCTGGTTGTTATCAATTTATTAAAAAATTAATTGAGAGTTTTTTTGAAGTACAGAAAATTAACCCGGTAATCTTGAAAAAAATTTAATGCTCCCCATTTATTTTGAATCGTTATAAAAAGGAAAACTTATGTATACACGTTTGAGCCGAAGTATTATTTTTATAGTTATGTTATCGGGGTTGTTTACGAATGCTGTAGCTAATGGTTTGCCTGACTTCACGGACCTAGTAGAGAAAAATAATAAAGCCGTTGTAAATATCAGCACAACGCAAAAAGCGCAACAGCACAGTGTCTTGCCTGAAGGTTTCGAGTTTCCAGAAAACCAGCCTTATAGTGATTTGTTAAAACATTTTTTTGGTGGCCAAGGGCAAAGGCCACGCCAACGCGAGTCTCGTTCATTAGGGTCAGGGTTTATTATTTCAAATGATGGGTTTTTGTTAACCAATCACCATGTTGTTAAGAATGCAGATGAGATTTTCGTTAGGCTTCAGGACCGTAGAGAGCTTAAAGCCGAATTGATTGGTAGTGATGAGCGTACCGACGTTGCGTTACTAAAAGTAGATGCTAAAGACCTCCCTGTTGTGAAATTAGGTTCATCTAAATCACTTAAAGTAGGGGAGTGGGTATTTGCGATAGGCTCACCCTTTGGTTTTGATAGCTCAGTGACGGCGGGAATTGTTAGTGCTAAGGGTCGAAGTTTACCTAAAGAGAATTACGTGCCTTTTATTCAAACGGATGTTGCGATTAACCCCGGCAATTCTGGTGGCCCCTTATTTAATCTAGAGGGCGAAGTGGTTGGTATCAACTCACAAATTTATAGTCGCTCTGGTGGCTTTATGGGCTTATCATTTGCAATTCCGATTGATGTTGCGCTAAATGTAAGTAACCAATTGAAGGAATCTGGTCATGTTATTCGCGGCTGGCTAGGTGTTCGTATTCAGGATGTCACTCGTGAACTAGCAGAATCCTTTGAGATGGATAAACCTCAAGGTGCCTTAGTGGCTCAAATTGTTCCTGATAGCCCAGCAGAAAAAGCAGGTATTCAAGTCGGCGACGTTATCATAAGTTTTAACGGTGAAAGTATAAGTCGCTCATCCTCTTTACCTCCTTTAGTAGGTGCCGCTAATATCAAAAATAAGGCACGAGTAACCGTTATTCGCAATAAGAAAACTAAAGTGCTTACGGTCACGCTAGAAAATTTACCAGAAGATGAACAAGCATCAGCTACCGATGTAACTGAGTCAAAGGGTAATAGTATTCTTGGCATGTCTATAAAAAACTTAACAAAACAGATGCGTGATGAGCTAGGAATTAAGCAATACGGTGTTCTTGTTGCCTCTGTTGATAATGGGAATGCATCAAATGCGGGTATTCGTGCCGGTGATATTATTATGCAACTTGATGGCCAGTCAGTTAAAAATACCCAGCACATGAAAAAGTTGGCTTCTAAAATAAAAGAAGGAAAGTTTATTTCTGTGTTAATAAATCGACAAGGGAACCCAATTTTCCTCGCATTGAAAAAATAATAGGTACAATACACGCTATAAAATTAAACGCCTCTTTTGAGGCGTTTTTAACTATGTGAATCGGATGATTTATATACGATTTAGCCTACATTTACGGTCTATGACCCCGATTGACGAGTAAAAACGTGCCTGATATTAGCTTAACAAGAAATTTTTCTATCATTGCCCATATTGATCATGGGAAATCTACTCTTGCAGATCGCTTAATCCATATATGTGGTGGTTTGAGTGAACGTGAAATGGAGGAGCAAGTCCTTGATTCAATGGATATTGAACGTGAACGTGGTATTACCATTAAAGCGCAAAGTGTTACCTTGCATTACAAAGCAAACGATGGAATAACCTATCGATTGAATTTTATTGATACACCTGGCCATGTAGACTTTTCATATGAAGTTTCACGTTCTTTAGCAGCCTGTGAAGGAGCTTTATTGGTGGTTGATGCCGCGCAAGGAGTTGAGGCGCAAAGTGTAGCGAACTGTTATACCGCTATTGATTTAGGGCTAGAAGTTCTACCGGTACTAAACAAGATAGATTTACCCTCTGCAGAGCCTGAGCGTGTTGCAGAAGAAGTAGAAGAAATTATAGGTATTGAAGCAATTGATGCGCCTCAAATTAGTGCTAAAACTGGATTGGGTGTTGAATTGGTTTTAGAAGATATTGTAAAGAATGTGCCTGCGCCTAAGGGGGATCCTGATGCCCCTTTACAAGCGTTAATTATTGATTCTTGGTTTGATAATTACCTGGGGGTTGTCTCTTTGATTCGTGTTGTTAATGGCACGATAAAAAAGAAACAGAAAATCAAAATGATGTCTTCAAATAATATTCATCTAGTCGATCAAGTTGGTGTTTTTACGCCCAAAAGGGAGGTGCTTGATGCGCTGTACCCTGGAGATGTGGGGTTTATGGTTGCTGGCATTAAAGATATTTATGGGGCTCCAGTTGGTGACACGATCACCTTTTCGAGCCAGCCTGCGGAAAACTCATTGCCGGGTTTTAAAAAGGTTCAAGCACGTGTGTTTGCCGGCTTGTTCCCTTCAAGTTCTAATGATTATGAGAACCTTCGAGAAGCATTAAATAAATTAAAGCTTAATGATGCCTCTTTAAACTATGAACCAGAAACGTCTGATGCACTGGGTTTTGGGTTTCGCTGTGGTTTCTTAGGTATGCTGCATATGGAAATCATTCAAGAACGTCTTGAACGTGAATATGACTTGGACCTAATAACTACCGCACCAACGGTTGTTTATGAAGTGCTATTACATAACGGCGATATTATTGAGGTAGATAACCCAGCAAAGCTGCCTGATATTTCAACAATTGCTGAAATTCGTGAGCCGATAATTGAAGCCCATATACTGGTTCCTCAAGAGTATTTAGGGAATGTGATTACGTTATGTATTGATAAACGTGGCGTTCAAACAAAAATGCAATACATGGGCAAACAAGTGTCATTAAGCTATGAGATGCCTATGAGTGAAGTGGTATTAGACTTTTTTGATCGTTTAAAATCTGTTAGTCGCGGATATGCATCGTTTGAATATGAGTTTAGACGTTTTCAAGCTGAGCCCTTAGTAAAATTGGACGTGCTTATTAATGGCGACAGGGTCGATGCCTTATCCCTAATTGTACATCGAGATATTAGCCAAGGGCGTGGCCGCGAGTTGGTTGAAAAAATGAAAGACCTTATTCCAAGGCAGATGTTTGAAATTGCCATTCAAGCCGCTATTGGTGCGAAAATTATTGCACGCTCCTCAGTCAAAGCACTTAGAAAAAATGTGACGGCTAAATGCTATGGTGGTGATGTTTCTCGTAAACGTAAACTATTAGAAAAGCAAAAAGCCGGGAAAAAACGTATGAAACAAGTTGGTAATGTTGATATTCCACAAGATGCCTTTCTTGCGGTGCTTAAACTAGGAAGTGACTAATGCATTTTGACTTTTCTGCCGCACTAACACTCGCCACCTTTATAACTGGGTTTATTGCCGCTATTTATTGGCTTATAAAACGGTTGAAAAAAAGCCAAACCGCCCGTAAAGAGCCACTGATTGTTGAGTATTCAAAATCATTTTTCCCAGTGCTTTTATTCGTTTTGGTTTTGCGCTCGTTTATTGTAGAGCCATTTAGAATCCCCTCCAGCTCGATGATGCCAACATTACTAATAGGTGACTTTATTTTGGTTAACAAGTTTTCCTACGGCATACGGTTGCCTGTTGTTGATACAAAAATAATTGATATCGGAAAGCCAGAACGAGGTGACATTATGGTTTTTCGTTACCCCCAAAACCCCTCATTAGATTACATTAAACGCGTGATTGCCTTACCTGGTGATAAAGTCGGCTATTTCGATAAACATATTTTTATTAATGGTGAGAAAATAATACAAAAACCCTTAGGTCTGTACAAAGGTGTTGGCCAAGGGGAGAATATGACGGGTGCCTTGTTGCAGCATGAGCAACTACAAGCAAAAGAACACGAGATACTTATTATGCAACAACGTCCGTCAGTTGAAGGTGAAATAATAGTGCCTGATGGACATTACTTCATGATGGGAGATAACCGTGATAACAGTAATGATAGTCGATACTGGGGTACGGTCCCTGAAGAAAATATAGTCGGTAAAGCGTTTATGATTTGGATGAACTGGGATGCTGATAATAAAGGTGTCGATTGGTCAAGATTAGGTTCAATAATACAGTAGGGTTAATTATAAAAAGGAAACATGGTATGAATTCATCAAAGCAAAAAGGGTTTACTCTTGTCGGGTTAATTTTAGTTTTCGGCTTAATAGGCATTATTACATTAAGTGTTTTGAAGGTATTCCCTGTTTATATGGAACACCTTGCCGTTAAAAAGGCAATGGAAGCGATCGAGATGGATCAAGACTTAAGTAAAATGAGTGTTGGGCAGATAAGGGGCTTGTTTCAGAAAAAACTGGATATGAATCAGGTGAACAGTATTAACGCCAAAAACGCCAAAATCAACCGTTCTCTTAGCGACATTACGATGAAAGTTGACTATGAGGTTCGTAAAGACTATATCGGCAATGTTGATTTAATCCTCTCATTTAGTGATGAGTTTGAAGTACCTATTTAAAGTAAATTAGATGATATGTTGAGCTTTGATGCTAGCAGGCTGCAAAAAAAAATAAATACAATATTTGATGATCATGCTTTACTCGAACAGGCATTAACGCATCGAAGTATTAGTAAAAATAATAATGAGCGTTTAGAGTTTTTAGGCGATGCTATTTTAGGATTTATTATTGCCGATGCAATCTATGAGAAATTTCCTGCGGCTGATGAAGGCGTGATGAGTCGGCTTCGTGCGCATTTGGTTAATGGAGAATCGTTAGCAAATATTGCTAAAATGCTGCAGTTAAGCGATGAATTGGTACTGGGGCCGGGCGAGATGAAAAGTGGTGGTAAACACCGAGCTTCGATTCTTTCTGATGCTGTTGAAGCATTAATAGGTGCCATGTATAAAGATAAAGGGCTCAACGAAACGAGATCTTGGGTGTTGACGATATTCAAAACACAATTAGATTCATTAAGTTTAGATACCGCTTCAAAAGACCCAAAAACTCAATTACAAGAATATCTACAAGCGCGTGGTATAGCGGTACCTCGCTATAATGTAATCTCAACCACAGGACTGGATCATAATCAGCAATTTAAAGTTGAGTGCCAGGTTGACGGTGTGGAAGAAGTGGTATGCGCAACAGCTAGCTCTCGGAAAAAAGCCGAGCAAAAGGCTGCATCAAAAATTTTAGAGGGTTTATTATCATGACAAAAAAATCATTCAAAAGTGGTTTTGTTGCCCTTATAGGTGCACCAAATGCCGGTAAATCAACCCTTTTAAATAATATATTAGGGCAAAAGATCAGCATTACTTCTAGACGACCACAAACGACGCGTCATCGGATATTAGGCATTAAAACAACGGAAGCATCGCAAGTTGTGTATGTTGATACGCCAGGTATGCACTTAGGTGGTAAAAGGGCGTTAAATAAATACTTAAACAAAACCGCAGACACCAGCCTAATGGGGGTTGATGTGATTGTTTGGGTTAAAGATGATATGCAATGGGATGCTATTGATATCTCTATTCTTGAGAAGTTAAAAAACGAAGGAGCACCTGTCGTTTTAGCGATTAATAAAATTGATAAGGTTGCTGACAAAGAAAGCTTATTGCCATTTATTCAGAAAATTAGCCTCGAACACGATTTTCAGTCGATTATCCCTATTTCTGCTTTAACAGGTAAACAATTAGGTGAGTTTGAACAGTTGCTTCTAACGTTACTTCCTGAGGGTGAGTTGATGTTTCCGGAAGATCAAGTAACCGATAGCTCTGAACGATTTATGGCAACAGAAATTATTCGAGAAAAGCTTATACGTCGTCTAGGGCAAGAAATTCCTCATTCATTAAGCATTAGTATTGATCAATACAAAGTGGAAGAAAAAATAACCCGTATTCATGCTGTTATTTGGGTGGAAAGGGATGGGCAAAAGAATATAGTCATAGGCGATAAAGGCGAAGGGCTTAAAGAGGTTGGTACGCAGGCCCGTCTGGATATTGAGAAAATGCTCGAATCAAAGGTTTATTTGAATTTATGGGTAAAGGTTAAGAAAAACTGGTCGGACAATGAACGAGAATTGATCAGTTTAGGGTATCGGGGTATCGAATAACTGACTATATAAGGAACAGCGTTAATTCGTTTACACAAATGCGATGAATAGAGTTGAGCATCAGACGGGCTTTATTTTAAAAAGTCAGGGGTTTAAGGAAAACAGTTCAATTCATCAAGTGTTTACGCGCGATTATGGTGTTTTGTCGATTCTTTCCAAAGGCTCAAAAAAAAATAATTCTAAATACGGTTCTTTGTTGCAAGCCTTTCGAGCATTATCGCTGTCTTGGATTGGTAAGAGTGATCTTAAAACGCTTATCTCTACCGAGGACCCTGAAAATATACCTCAATTGAAAGGAGCTGCTTTGTATTGTGGCTTTTATGTTAATGAATTAATTCTATGTTTACTTCATAAACACGATGCGCACCCTTATTTATTTGATGCATATAGAGACGTTATTGTTTTGTTGTCAAAGGGCCTATCGCTGGAAGTACACCTGAGAGAGTTTGAAAAAAAGTTATTTGACGCAATCGGCTATGGGCTCATGCTGGAATATGACAGTGAATATCAACGACCGATAGACCCTAGTAAATATTACATCTATCATCCAGGGCAGGGGCCTCGGTTGACTAATAATGAAAATCATCCTGATGCCGTTCTTGGTAGTACTCTAATTAACCTTAACAATAATAACCTACAAGGCAAAACAGAGCTAAAGCAAGCAAAACGTCTTATGCGACGGTTAATCGATAACCAGTTGGATGGTAAAATACTTAAAAGTCGCGATTTGTTCGCTTAATTTTCTACTTTATAACTATGCATAAAAATTCTCTCTTTTTAGGTGTTAATATTGACCACGTTGCCACATTAAGAAATGCACGAGGCACAGACTACCCGTCCCCACTTGATGCCGCCTTTATCGCTGAGCGAGCTGGCGCCGATGGCATCACTATTCATTTACGAGAGGATCGCCGCCATATTAGAGATCAAGATGTATACGACATCGCGTCCAATATACACACGCGATTAAATTTAGAGCTGGCTATTACCGATGAGATGATTGATATTGCTTGTAGAACAAAGCCAGCGTCTTGTTGTTTGGTGCCTGAAAAACGTGAAGAATTAACCACGGAGGGTGGCTTAGATGTTTCTGGGAACTTTGAGCGATTAAGACAAGCTTGTTTATCACTATCATCAGCTGGCATTTTGATCTCCCCTTTTATCGACCCAGATAAAGAACAAATAGACGCTGTAAAAGAAGCGGGTGCCTCGATGCTTGAATTGCATACCGGTTGCTACGCAGATGCAAAATCATTATCCGAGCAAGAAGCAGAATATAACAGAATTGTAACGGCTGCTAATTATGCCGATAGTTTGGGTTTGCAAGTTAATGCGGGCCATGGTTTGCATTATCATAATGTAGAACCCATTGCTAAAATTCCAGAAATTGTAGAGCTTAATATTGGTCACTCAATTATTTCAAGGGCGCTAATAACGGGACTTGAGTTAGCCGTACGTGATATGAAAACATTGATGCATAACGCACGTTTTAACTAGGCTGTATTAAATGATGAAATTTGCTGTTGGGGTTGAGTATGATGGAAGTTGCTACCATGGTTGGCAACGGCAAAAAAACACTCCTCAGACGGTTCAAGAGAAACTAGAGTCTGCCTTGTCTGTGCTAGCATCGAGTCCTGTATCTGTTGTTTGTGCAGGGCGGACCGATGCTGGCGTGCATGCTTTAGAGCAAGTTGTACACTTTGAAACCAGTAAGCAACGAGAATTACATCAATGGGTATTTGGTACAAATGCTAATTTACCCGACGATATTCGTGTTGTGTGGATTAAACCGGTTACGGAAGATTTTCATGCTCGTTTTTCAGCGGCTGCGCGTTACTACCGGTACGAGATTTTAAATCGTTGGGTAAAATCTGCCTTAAGTCGACATCATGTCACCACTATTTTTAACCCCTTAGATGAAAACTTAATGCAGAAAGGGGCTAATTATTTATTGGGTACTCATGATTTTACTTCATTTCGTGCACAAGCTTGCCAAGCAAAATCTCCGGTTAAACATATTCATTCGATTGTTATTAAACGTATCGATGATAAAATCATCATCGATATCATCGCCAATGCTTTTTTACATCATATGGTGCGAAATATAGTTGGCACCTTATTACCTGTTGGGACAGGGGAGCGACCTCCCGAATTCGTACATCACGCACTGAAGGCTAAAGATCGTCGACAGGCAGGCGTAACTGCTTTGCCTAATGGTTTGTATTTTAAAGGCGTGTACTACCCTGAAGCGTTCGGTTTAGATAATCTTGAGGCGTTTTCGCCTTTTAGTGATGCCATTGAAAAAAAACAGAGCTAAGTAAAAAAATGCCATTTAGAACACGTGTGAAAATTTGTGGAATTACTCGGCCTGATGATGCCTATGCAGCGATAGAAAATGGTGCAGATGCGTTAGGTTTTGTCTTTTATGATAAAAGTCCAAGAAGTATAGAAATACAAAAAGCTGAAATTATATTTTCTAATATATCGCCATTTATCAATAAGGTAGCGCTTTTTGTTAATCCAGATTATGATTATGTTAATCACGTCTTAAGTAAACTTCCGGTTGACCTTCTTCAATTTCATGGTGATGAAGATGAAGTATTCTGCACATCTTTTAACAAGCCCTATTTAAAAGCGATTAGAATGCGTAACAGCATAAATTTAGATGAGGTAGCTGATACTTATCACTCAGCATCTGGGTTATTGCTTGACGCTTTTGACAGCAGCCAATACGGTGGTACTGGACAAACATTCGATTGGGATCTAATACCAAAAAAATGTAAATTACCTATCGTATTAGCCGGTGGGCTTAATCCGAGTAATGTCTCTAAAGCCATACAGAATACTAACGTATTTGCCGTAGATGTTAGTAGTGGGGTTGAAAAAAGCAAAGGGGTCAAAGACCACCAATTAATAAAACAATTTATGCAAGAGGTTAAACGTGCCAACGAGTGACAAAAAAATGCAAGCAGCTGTAACACATTATGACTTACCTGATGAACGTGGTCACTTTGGCCCTTACGGGGGGCTGTTTGTTGGTGAAACACTAATGGAATCGATTGAAGAGTTGAATGAGGCATATGCTAAATTTATGCAAGACCCCGATTTTCTTGCAGAATTGGATGCTGATTTGCATGACTATGTCGGCCGTCCATCTCCTATCTATCATGCAAAACGCTTAAGTGAAGAAAATGGTGGTGCGCAAATTTATCTTAAACGAGAAGATTTAAACCACACCGGCGCGCATAAAATAAACAATACAATTGGCCAAGCGTTATTAGCTAAACGCATGGGTAAAACACGAATAATTGCAGAAACAGGTGCTGGTCAACATGGTGTTGCGACGGCTACTGTAGCTGCACGGCTAGGCCTTGAGTGTGTTGTTTACATGGGCGCTGAAGACATTCAGCGTCAATCACCTAATGTATATCGTATGAAATTGCTAGGTGCCAAAGTGGTGCCAGTTACTTCTGGATCACAAACGCTTAAAGATGCTCTAAACGAAGCGCTTAGGGACTGGGTAACCAATATAGATGATACGTATTATATTATCGGCACAGTAGCCGGGCCGCACCCTTATCCTGCAATGGTCAGAGACTTTCAAACGGTTATTGGGCGTGAATCTCGTGAGCAAATGATTGCTAAAACGGGCCACTTACCCAATGCGCTAGTGGCCTGTGTTGGTGGTGGTTCTAATGCCATCGGGCTTTTTCACCCATTTATAGAAGATCAATCAGTCTCTATTTATGGCGTAGAAGCGGCTGGTTTAGGTGTTGAAACAGGGCAGCACTCAGCGCCTTTATGTGCAGGTAAACCAGGTGTGCTGCATGGGAACAGAACGTATTTGATGGCCGATGACAACGGTGAAATTATTGAAACGCATTCTATTTCTGCTGGTCTTGATTACCCTGGAGTAGGGCCAGAGCATTCCTGGTTAAAGGATATAGGGCGTGCAGAATATGTCAGTATTAAAGATGATGAGGCGTTAGCGGCTTTTCATCAATTAACCCGAGTAGAAGGTATTATTCCTGCGCTGGAATCTAGCCATGCAGTTGCTTATGCGACCAAACTAGCGAAAAAAATGAACAAAGATGAAACCATTTTAGTGTGCCTATCGGGTCGAGGAGACAAAGATATATTTACTATTGCGAAACTTGAAGGTATTGAACTATGAGTCGTTTAGACAAGTGCTTTAAAGGACTCGAAGGAGCCAAGCAAAAAGCTTTAATTCCCTTTATTACTGCGGGTGATCCAGATGCTGATTTTACTCTATCTTGCATGCATAACATGGTTAAAGCTGGAGCCAGCATTATTGAACTAGGCGTTCCTTTTTCTGACCCGATGGCCGATGGCCCTGTTATTCAACAAGCCAGTGAAAGGGCGTTGGCAAAAGGAATGTCTTTAAAAGGGGTTATAGAGATTGTTCGGGCATTTCGTGAAACTGATCAAGTAACACCGGTTATTTTAATGGGCTATTTAAATCCGATTGAATTTATGGGTTATGAAACCTTTGCCAGTACTGCTGCGAAAGCTGGTGTTGACGGCGTGTTAACTGTTGATATTCCTCCTGAAGAAAGCTCCGATTTAATAGCAGCGTTTAAACAGCATGGTTTAGCGCCTATATTCCTCTTATCACCAACCAGTAATGAGAGTCGTATCAAAAAGGTGTCAGCTGTTGCGCAAGGTTATATTTATTATGTGTCTTTGAAAGGCGTAACCGGTGCGGGGCACCTTCAACTAGACGACATTAAAACAAAAATACAAAATATCAAACAATACACATCATTGCCTATAGCCATTGGTTTTGGTGTTAAAAATGCCGATATCGCCGCGAATATTGCTAAAATAGGTGATGCTGTCGTGGTGGGGAGTGCGTTGATTAACTGCATTACCGATCACTCTGAGAATCAATCGAAAGGGCAACAAGCCATTTCTGGTTTATTAAGTGAAATGCGAACGGCGATGGACGCTGTCACAAAATAATTATAAAGGTTAGGTGATTTATGAGCTGGTTTGAAAAATTAATACCGTCTGGCATCCAATTAAGTGGTAAGAAAAAAGGCTCTGTGCCTGAAGGTTTATGGTGTAAATGTGATAGTTGCCATAGCGTTTTATATAAAACGGACTTGGAAAGTAATTTACATGTATGCCCAAAATGTGATCACCATCAGCGTCTAAGTGGTCGAGCACGCCTAGAGTCTTTCTTAGACGAAGCTGGCCGTGTAGAAATTGGTGGGAACGTCAGATCGCTTGACCCATTAAAGTTTAAAGACAGTAAAAAATATAAAGACCGCCATGCCTCTGCCGTCAAAGCTACAGGGGAAACTGATGCACTTATCGTGATGAAAGGCAGCGTTCTTGATATGGAGCTTGTTGCAGCAGCCTTTGATTTTTCATTTATGGGTGGGTCTATGGGTTCAGTAGTCGGTGAGCGCTTTGTGCGGGCTGTGAATCAATCCATCGAATCCAATATTCCATTGGTATGCTTTTCAGCAAGTGGTGGAGCGAGAATGCAAGAGTCCTTGTTTTCTTTATTCCAAATGGCTAAAACCAGTGCCGCCTTAGCACAATTGGCTGACAAAAAAATCCCCTTCATATCCGTTTTAACAGACCCAACTATGGGTGGTGTGTCGGCTAGTTTAGCAATGCTAGGAGATGTACATATTGCAGAACCCAATGCATTAGTAGGCTTTGCAGGACAGCGAGTGATAGAGCAAACGGTTAGCGAAAAACTACCAGAGGGCTTTCAACGCAGTGAGTTTTTATTAGAGCATGGTGCAATAGATATGATTGTTGACCGCAGAGATCTACGTCAAACGATCACAGATATTCTTTCCTTATTGCATGCGGGCCATGACAACTTGAAAGCACTCGATGTGCCCGTGGCTGAAGTAGTGCCCGATGACGAACTGGACGACGATCAATAATCAATAGTTAGCGTGCAATCTGGTTTATCAGCGTTATCTTCTATTGACGAGTGGCTGGCTTGGCAGGAACAGTGTCATGTTAAAAATATTGATCTTGGTCTGGAGCGTGTAGCAAGCGTATACAAAGCATTAAAGCCAACACATTCACGGTCTATTTATACCATCACGGTGGCGGGCACCAATGGTAAAGGCTCTTGTGTTGCTATGCTAGAAGCAATTTTTATTGCCGCTGGCTACAGTGTAGGCGTTTATAGTACACCGCACCTTAAACACTATAATGAACGGGTTAGAATTAATGGCACGCCCGTGCTTGATTCCTCACTAGCCTCATCTTTTTATAAAATAGACCTCGCACGAAAAGAAACCAGCTTAAGTTATTTTGAATTTGGCACGCTGGCAGCCATAGACGTATTTGATCATTATAAAGTGGATATTCAAATTCTCGAGGTTGGTTTGGGCGGGCGACTTGATGCAGTTAATATCGTCGATGCTGATGCCGCACTTATTACGAGTATCTCTATTGATCATATTGATTGGTTAGGTGATGACCGTAATCAAATTGCGTTAGAAAAAGCAGGTGTTTTCAGAGCCAACCAGATCGCTGTTTGTGGCGATTCGACGGTGCCTAACAGCTTAATTGATTATGCAAAAAAACTAGGCACGCAATTATCGTTAGCAGGTAAAGACTTTGATGTTAATAAAAACGCTAACGACTGGTCTCTATTGGCGAATCATGTGTTTGCAGGGCATTACCCAATGCCAGTTTTACAAGGTTATCACCAAATAAAAAATGCTGCTGCCGTGGTTAGCCTATTAGCAAACATACAGCACATTAAACCAGTTAGTAAAAATAATATTGACATTGGCCTTCGACACACCTCATTAAAAGGTAGGTTGCAACAGGTTAGTTCAGCGCCTGATATTTTTTTAGACGTTGCACATAATGCTGAATCAGCTCAGGTGTTATCGGACTTTCTTAAAAGTAAAAAGACTAATGGGCAAATCCATGCCGTCTTTTCTGTACTGGCGGACAAACAGTTAAATGAAGTGCTTAAACCTTTTATTGGGCTAATTGATAATTGGCATATTGCACCATTACAGGCTCCCAGAGCGTTATCAGTGGCTGATTTATATAAAAGCTTGGTCGATGATAATTCACAACAATGCTTTAAATATTCATCAATACAGCAGGCATTGAAAAATGCGAAACTTGCTGCAAAGCAAGATGATTTAGTTATATGTTTTGGTTCTTTTTATGTGGTAGAAGCGTGTTTAGAAGCGTTATAATGCGCTCAAATACTCCCTAATAATAGTCTCTTAAATTTATATGGAACAACCTTTAAAACAGCGTTTAATTGGTGCCACTATTGTTATTTCTTTGGCTGTTATTTTTTTACCAATGCTCATCGGTCAAAAGCCAGCGGATACAGATATTATTACAATAGATATTCCTACTGAACCGAGCGAGCCAACGCCGAACATTCAGACATTACCCGAACAAAAAGAAGAAATAGTGGCTAAGGTTTCAATCTCTAAAGAATCCGGTGTCAAAATTTCTGAACAAGTCCCGCCAACTATCCCCAGCCCACCAGAGGTTAAAACGGTTGAAGGTATTTCTGCATGGGTTGTTCAAGTTGGTAGCTTTTCAGACTCAAAAAATGCAAACAGCCTAGCAAGTAAACTTAAAAGTGCTGGTTTTACAGCATTCGTTGAACCGTCATCTGTTAAAACTGGTGATATTTTCCGCGTAAGAGTTGGGCCGGAATTAGACAAAGAGAAGGCAGAAGCTATTAGTGTAAAGCTTCAAAAAGAACAGAAGCTTTCAAATACCATCGTTATCCAATATCCATAGGTTTGTCGGTGAATGTTTTAAATAATATGATTTGGGTAGATTATGTCATCCTTGGCATTATCTTCATTTCGGCACTCATTGGTTTATTTAGAGGTCTAGTAAAAGAAGCCTTTTCGTTAGGTACATGGGTGGTTGCGATTATAGTTGGTATTAGGTTTAGCCAACCATTCTCATTTTACCTAACCGATTATATTGAGGTTCCCTCCGTCAGAATCGCTGCGGCGTTTATTATTTTATTGTTATTAACACTGATATTAGGCGCTATGTTGTCCTATTTAATCAGTCAAATAGTTGATAAAACAGGGTTAACGGGTACCGATCGATTTGCTGGCCTGCTTTTTGGTATAGCACGTGGCGTGGTCGTTATGGCCGTGTTAGTTTTATTGGCAGGTTTAACACCTTTACCTCAAGATCCTTGGTGGGTAGAGTCAATGCTTATTGGGCCTTTTCAGGAATTATCTCTTTGGTTAAGAGAACAAATTCCCGATGGTGTTAGTGAGTACTTTTCATATTAAGTTTTTAAAAGGTTGAATCAAAATGTGTGGAATTGCGGGTATCGTTGCTCATCACAACGTTAATCAAGAGTTATATGAAGCGTTAACTGTTTTGCAGCACCGCGGTCAAGATGCCGCTGGTATTGTCACTTGTGAAGGCAGTCAGCTGCATCTTCGTAAAGCAAACGGCTTAGTTCGAGATGTTTTTAGAACCAGTCATATGCTAGAACTGAAAGGAAATATGGGTATTGCTCATGTTCGTTACCCAACAGCAGGCTGCTCAAGTTCTGCAGAGGCTCAGCCATTTTATGTCAATTCACCTTTTGGCATTACCTTGGCGCACAATGGTAATTTAACAAATGCCGCTGCGCTGAAAAAAGAACTGTTTATCGAAGATCAGCGCCATATCAATACTAATTCGGACTCGGAAATCTTATTAAATGTATTAGCCCATGAGCTGCAATCTTTAGGCAAATTAAAACTTAATGAAAATGACGTTTTTAAAGCGGTAGAAGCCCTACATAAACGTTGTGAAGGAGCCTATGCAGTCGTAGCAATGATTACAGGTTTTGGCGTTGTTGGTTTTCGTGACCCTAATGGTATTAGACCCATTTGTTATGGTGTGCGTGAAACTGATGAGGGTAGTGATTATATGATTGCTTCGGAATCAGTTGCCATGGATGCTCAAGATTTTAAATTAATTAGAGATATTGCACCGGGTGAAGCTGTTTTTATTAAAAAAGGCGGGGTAATACACACCAAACAGTGTGCAGAAAACCCTCGTTTAACACCTTGTATATTTGAGTACGTATATTTAGCTCGTCCAGACTCAATTATGGACAATGTTTCGGTGTATAAGTCACGTCTAAGAATGGGTGAGAAATTAGCCGAAAAAATCATGAGAACTCGTCCTGATCATGATATCGACGTGGTAATCCCTATCCCAGATACTAGTCGAACCTCTGCTTTACAGCTTGCTAATATGCTAGATGTCAAATATAGAGAAGGGTTTATTAAGAATCGCTATATTGGCCGCACGTTTATTATGCCGGGGCAACTAGAACGTAAAAAATCGGTTAGACGCAAACTTAATGCCATTGATCTAGAGTTTAGAGGTAAAAACGTTTTATTGGTCGATGATTCCATCGTTAGGGGGACAACTTCAGGTCAAATTATTAAATTAGCGCGTGAAGCCGGGGCTAAAAAAGTTTATTTTGCATCGGCTGCCCCAGCCGTTCGCTACCCAAATGTCTATGGTATTGATATGCCGGCTGTTGAAGAATTAGTTGCGCACGATAGAACAACGGACGAAGTACAACAAGCCATAGGCGCTGATTGGTTGATCTATCAAGAGCTCGATGATTTATTTGAGTCGGTTAGAAAACGTAACCCAGAAATTGTTGATTTTGATGCGGCTTGCTTTAATCAAAATTATGTTACCGGAACGGTTAGCGATGAATACCTTAGAGAGCAAGGGTTAAGTCGATCAGATGATCAAAAAGCGATCAACGATTTGGATCCTACAGTGATTGAACTGCATAACTCTCACTAATTATAAAAGGCGCATATATGTCAGATATTGATTGGCAAGATTACTCCATTGAAACGCAGGGTGTTAGAGCAGGTCAGCACAGAACGCCAGAAAATGAACATAGTGATGCAATTTTTCCAACGTCGAGTTATGTTTTTGGTAGCGCACAAGAGGCCTTTGAGAGATTTTCAGGAAAAGCTGCGGGTAATATTTATTCGCGTTTTACAAACCCTACAGTTAGAGCTTTCGAAAATCGCCTTGCTGTAATGGAAGGCGCCGAACGTGCAATGGCAACATCGTCAGGCATGGCGGCGATTAATGTTGTTTGTTTAGGCTTGTTAAGCGCCGGTGATCACGTCATTTGTTCGCGTAGCGTTTTTGGAAATACTGCATTGATGTTTAAAAATATCATGCAAAAATTTGCCGTAGAGACCACCTTTGTAGATCTCGATGATATCAACGCATGGGCGTCAGCAATAAAGCCAAATACAAGGTTTCTTTTTTTAGAAACACCATCTAACCCTCTTGGCAATGTAGCAGATATAAAAGCACTAGCCGAATTAGCACATGCCAATGGTGCGTTGCTTATCGTTGATAATGTTTATTGTACGCCGGCCTTGCAAAAACCACTGAGCTTAGGCGCTGATTTGGTTGTTCACTCGGCGACTAAATATATAGATGGTCAAGGTCGCTGTATTGGTGGTGCTGTTGTTGGCAATAACGCACTGATAGAAGAAAAAATTTATCCAATTTTACGTACCGCAGGTCATACGATGAGCCCATTTAATGCATGGGTATTTCATAAAGGCTTAGAGACTCTATCGTTACGGATGGAAAAACATTGTTCCAATGCACTGATTGTTGCGAGATGGTTAGAACAGCAATCGAATGTTGAAAAAGTCTATTACACTGGCTTAGCTAATCATCCACAACATGAGCTTGCTAAGCAGCAACAAAGCGGTTTTGGTGGCATTGTTAGCTTTGAAGTAAAGGGCGGTAAAAACAATGCTTGGAAAGTTATTGATATGACGCAGATGATTTCGATAACCGCTAACCTAGGTGATGTAAAAAGCATGATTACTCACCCATCGACCACAACTCATGGACGTCTAACCGAAGAGGAGCGTAACAAAGCTGGTATAACAGACGCCTTAATACGCTTAGGCGTTGGCTTAGAAAATGCTGACGATATAACAGCAGATTTACATCGAGGTCTGTCATCCTTTTAATGTTTTCTATTGGCATCTAAAAAACCAAAGACGTTGAAGTTTATCGGTTTCTTTAAATCACAAAAAAGTTGTCTTAATGCAAGCAGACTAACCAAGACATTCTAATGATCGGTTGATATTAATCGACGTAAGCGCACTTTCAACATTCACATGTATTGCGCTTAGCTTTAAAATAAACAGTAAATAAATTAATTCGGAGTATCAATCGCATGGGTAGAGCCTACCAAAACCGCAAAGAGTCTATGGCTAAAACGTCTGATATGAAAGCGAAGGTTTATAGCCGTTATGGGCGTGAGATTTATGTTAGCGCAAAGTCAGGTGGTGTTGACCCTGAAGGTAATTTGGCACTTCGTAGCTTAATTGACCGCGCGAAAAAAGACCAAGTGCCTGCTCATGTTATTGAAAAGGCAATTGATAAAGCAAAAGGCGGTGGTGGCGAAGATTATTCTCCCGCACGTTATGAAGGGTATGGGCCTGGTGGAAGTATGGCTATTATTGATTGTCTAACTGATAACCCAAATCGTACATTTGGTGATGTTCGCCAAGCGTTTACTAAAACAAAATGTAAAATTGGCACGCAAGGTAGCGTAAGCCATATGTTTGATCATTCTGCCATTCTAGTGTTTAAACACGATAATGAAGAAGCGGTTTTAGAGATACTAATGGATGCAGACGTAGACGTAACAGATATTGAAAATGAAAATGGTAAAATTTCCGTTTTTGCGTTACCTACCGACTACTTTAAGGCAAAACAAGCATTGCTTGATAAGCTAGGAGAAATTGATTTTGAAGTAGATGAAATTCAGTTTATTCCACAGGCATTTACTACTATGACAGGCGATGATGTAGAACTGTTTGAAAAGTTTCTTGCCATGTTGGATGATTTAGATGATGTGCAACAGGTGTATCACAACGTTGAGTTCAACTAGAAAGGACGGCCTAGTTATTAAGTAAGGGAATGCAGCAAATTGTTCTCAATTGAGGTGGTCAGAAGGGTGCTTGGATAAGCAATTTGAGCACTCAAAAATAACTGCCTAATTAATGAAGATCGCATTAAAACCCAAAATTTAAATGCTGTGTACCAAGTTGGTTACGCGTATCGTTTAGTGCTTGATTAGTCGGCTATCATGTTTATGTTGGTTGATAAAAAAGTTTTAGTTTATCTAGTTATTAGCTCAATTTCTTCTTTTACATCACCTGTTATTTCTCCACTCGAGTCATAACTTATTTCTAGAAACTTAACACTTAGTTCATCAACAGTTAGTAATGTGGTGCACCGTGTACCGTAATCTTTCCCTTGAATAAAAATAGGTGATAAGAAACGCTCAAATTCGAGGCTAATCCCGGTGTTAGGTAAATCTTGGTCATTAGCTTGGGTTTGCGACTGCATCGTACTTAATAACTCAAATGGGTCGATTTTGTTGCTTGCTAACGATTTTTCTACGGCCGCTGTAGCGGTAGATAATTTTGGCCACGGGGTATTTAAGGAGGCATTACAAAGCCCATGAATACCAGCAGGTACTTGTTGAACATGTAACGAGTCATTAGAGTAATACCACAAGCCAGTGTGATCCATTAATAATAAATTGAATAACCCGTAATCAGCACGCCGTTTTTTTAGTTTTTCTATGAAGTCTGGAGCTGTGGATTGTTGAGATAAGAAATCACGCACTAAATGGCCGCGGGATAGTTTTGTATTTTCTATAAAGGGAGGTTTCCGCACATTAGTCAGTGCTGCTAGTCGGCCTGAGGTATCGGTACTTAACCAACTACCGCCAGCAACATGGTCTATGCCACCGAAAATATGCGGTTGATCTGGCCAATAACCAGCGGCTTGTGTTGCACGCTGATAATATTCGTCACGGTTAGCAACTAGCACTAATTTATAGAGGTCGTTTGGTTGGTATTTAAAAATGATTAGGCACATTGAGAATTGTGATATTTGTTTTAAATAACCGCATGTGTATATAAAACACCTTATCGCTAAACCTGTCAATTTTGAGTGCTAAATGCTAAAATATTCACCCTGATTGGTAAGTATTGCTTGCTTAAAGCCCCAAATTTTAAACCTAGGAGTGATCTGTGTTAGAAGAATATCGTAAACATGTAAATGAACGAGCTGCTTTGGGTATTGTTCCAAAGCCACTGGATGCCGAGCAAGTTGCTGGCCTTGTTGAGTTATTAAAAGCGCCGCCAGCAGGAGAAGAAGAGTTCTTGCTTGATTTGATCATTAATCGCGTACCAGCAGGAGTAGATGAAGCTGCTTATGTAAAAGCAGGTTTTTTAGCGGCTATCGCAAAAGGCGAAGCATCTTCTCCATTAATCGACCGAGTTAGAGCCACTGAGTTGTTAGGCACCATGTTAGGTGGCTACAATATTATGCCATTGGTTGAACTTCTTGATGACGCAGAACTTGCCGAAACAGCTGCAGATCAGCTGTCTCAGATTCTACTCGTGTTTGATGCTTTTCATGATGTTCAAGAAAAGGCAGAGGCTGGCAATGCTGCTGCTAAACGTGTGATTCAATCATGGGCAGATGCCGAATGGTTTACCAATAAAAAACCGCTTGCCGAAAAGTTAACCGTTAAAGTATTTGAAGTCACTGGTGAAACTAATACTGATGACTTATCACCAGCCCCTGATGCATGGTCTCGTCCTGATATTCCTTTACACGCGCTTGCGATGCTTAAAATGCCACGTGAAGGCATTCAACCAGATGTCCCAGGTGAAAGAGGACCAATCGCTCAAATTGACGAAATGGAAAAAGACGGTATTCCTCTCGCCTATGTAGGTGATGTTGTCGGCACAGGCTCCTCTCGTAAATCTGCTACTAACTCAGTGTTGTGGTTTATGGGTGATGATATTCCTTACATCCCTAATAAACGTGCGGGTGGTGTTTGTATTGGTGGCAAAATTGCGCCAATTTTCTTTAACACAATGGAAGATTCAGGCGCATTACCGATTGAAATGGATGTGTCTAAATTACACATGAATGATGTTATTGATATTTATCCTTATGAAGGAAAAGTCACTAAAAGTGGCACCGATGAAGTGTTGGCTGAATTCAAATTAAAATCAAACGTGATTCTTGATGAAGTTCAGGCTGGTGGCCGTATTCCTTTAATTATTGGACGTGGTTTAACATTACGCGCACGTAAATCACTTGGCTTGGAAGCATCAGAGATATTTAGAACTCCAGAAGCTCACGAAGATAGTGGTAAAGGCTTCACCTTAGCGCAAAAAATGGTTGGCAAAGCCTGTGGCGTAAAAGGGATTAGAGCTGGCGTTTACTGCGAACCACATATGACGACTGTTGGTTCACAAGATACAACCGGCCCGATGACTCGTGACGAGTTGAAAGATTTGGCTTGCTTAGGTTTCTCAGCAGACCTAGTGATGCAATCTTTCTGTCATACTGCGGCTTACCCTAAGCCAGTTGATGTTACAACTCACCACACCTTGCCAGACTTTATTATGAATCGTGGTGGCGTGCCGTTACGTCCGGGCGATGGAATTATCCATTCATGGTTAAACCGTATGTTGCTTCCAGATACTGTCGGTACTGGTGGTGACTCTCATACACGTTTCCCATTAGGTATTTCATTCCCTGCTGGTTCTGGTCTAGTAGCCTTTGCTGCAGCAACAGGTGTTATGCCATTGGATATGCCAGAGTCTGTTTTGGTTCGCTTTACTGGTGAAATGCAACCAGGAATTACGCTACGCGATATGGTCAATGCTATTCCTTTAGCGGCTATCGACAAAGGTTTACTAACGGTAGCGAAAGAAGGCAAAATTAATGCTTTCTCTGGTCGTATTCTTGAAATTGAAGGCTTACCTGATTTGAAAGTTGAGCAAGCATTTGAACTATCGGATGCTTCTGCCGAGCGTTCAGCGGCCGGCTGTACTATTAAGTTAAACAAAGAACCTATCATTGAATATCTGAATTCAAATATCACCATGTTGAAATGGATGATTGCTGAAGGTTATGGTGATGTTAGAACGATTGAACGTCGCATTACTTCAATGGAAGAATGGCTGGCTAATCCAGAACTAATGGAAGCCGATGCCGATGCTGAATATGCAGAAATCATTGAAATTAACATGAGCGATATTCACGAGCCTATTCTTGCATGCCCTAATGACCCTGATGATGTCAAAACATTATCAGATGTTGCTGGTACAAAGATTGATGAAGTTTTTATCGGTTCTTGTATGACAAATATTGGTCATTTCCGAGCAGCGGGTAACTTATTGCAAGAGTATGGCGGTGTAACCCCAACTCGTTTGTGGATTGCACCTCCAACTAAAATGGATGAGGCGCAATTGACAGCAGAAGGTTATTACAATATTTATGGAACATCAGGTGCACGTACTGAAATGCCAGGGTGTTCGCTTTGCATGGGGAACCAAGCACGTGTTGCAGAGAAGTCTACAGTTATTTCAACCTCTACACGTAACTTCCCTAATCGTTTAGGAAATGGTGCTTTTGTCTACTTAGCGTCGGCAGAACTGGCAGCAGTGGGGGCAATATTAGGTAAGATTCCAACTAAAGAAGAGTATATGGAATACGCCAATAAAATTGATACCATGGCGGATGAAACATACCGATACTTAAACTTTGATCAAATTGAAGAGTATCAAAAATCAGCGGATACAGTGAAGATTGCTGCTAAAGCTTGATATTGCTAGATAGTTAGGTAAGAAAAAAGGCGCTGTTTTAACAGCGCCTTTTTTTGTGATATTGTTTTTTCAAATGATTTTAAATTCATCTAAAAAAATGATGCGTGAATTTTGCAGTATGAAAGGCTCTGGGGATATTCAAATCAACTTATTATTTAATGTACCCCAGTCATAGATGGGTGAATGAACTGAATAAAGTTGTTTATCAATAATTTAATGATACAGTTATATATAAATTCCCGCTGTTTTACTTAGTTTCAAGTTTCGGGCAATATACCAATAAATATTATTATTTTGGTAAAAGTGAAACTCCATATGAATAGTAGATAAGGACTATGTTGATTTAGAAAAAAGGAATATTTTCGATTTTATTAACTTGGAGCGTTCTTAATGAGACTAAGTACCCGTTTATCCATTATTGTTTTTAGCCTTGGCTTAACAATAACTGTACTTAATTTATATGCTGTAAGACATGAGGTCCTCCAACAGCAAACACACACACACAGAATATTTGCTGAAACGTTAGTTCGCACCATGGCGAGTGTGGTTGCCGATGATGTGATTAATGGTGATAAGGAGCAATTAACACAAATGCTGCAGGTTGCTCAAAACTACAAGAATAACTCGATTGAGTATTTGTATGTTATAGATAGGGAGGGTCATCTTTTTGCCCATTCATATGATACAGACTTCCCTAAATTTTTAAATAAACAGATTGCTAAGTACCCATCAACACTGAATGGTTCGAGACCAATTAATCTCGTTGCTCAATATAATATTGAAAATCGGGGGCTTATTTATGAATATGCTGTTGCACTAACTCCCAGCCTTTCGGGGCAAATGCACCTTGGATTAAACCAAACGAAAATTCAGGTAGCTGTTAATACGGCTAGTAAAAAAACACTCTTCTTCGGTATGGTGTTATCTATGCTATTTACATTGCTAGCATGGCTCGCTACTCGCTATGTAGTTCGTCCAATTGAACAAATTTCCACTACGTTACAGAATTATCAACCTGGGGGAAGTATCGACTTTTCATTTAAGCAATCAGACGCCCTAGATATTCAAACACTTAAGTACTCGTTAAAAGAAGCTTTCAATTCTCGTGATTACTATGAAAACCTTTTAAAGCAACGAGAACAAGACTTAGAGGTGACATTGAGTAGTATTGGAGATGCGGTTATTACTACTGATGAACAGGGACATGTGACTCGAATGAACCATGTTGCAGAAACGTTAACTGGCTGGTCAATAGAAGAAGCGCAAGGGCAGACAGTCAAAACAATTTTTCCTATTATCAATGCGTCTTCAAGGGAGCCAATACCAAACCCTGTGGAAAAGGTACTTGAAACCGGTGAGACAGTTTATTTAAGTAATCATACGACCTTAGTATCAAAAGAAGGTGATGAATACCAAATTGCAGATTCAGCAGCAGCTATTCGTGATGTAAATAATAATATCTTGGGCATGGTGTTAGTGTTTAACGACGTAACCGAGCAGTATGAGTTACGCCAAGCAGCGCTTCAAGCTCAACAGCAAGTTGAAAAAGCATTTAATGATATGCAGACGATGGTCGCCGTTTTAGATACTGATTTTAGAGTTACTTTTATCAATAATACGCCGCTAGAATCTCTCAGTCTTAAAACAGAGGATGTTATTGGGAAAGAATTTTGGATGAATGAGTGGTTTTCATATGACTCAGCTCTCCAAAAGGCTATTCAGAGTGATTGTATCGAAGCCTTTAATGGGCGAAAGACACTACGCGATATTGAGATAATGACTAATAACGGTGTACTGGCTCTTCAGATAGGCTTTCACCCTATACGCGATGAGAATAATAGCGTCATTCAATTAGTCGCTGAAGGTGTTGATGTCAGTGTACGTAAGCATCTGGAAACTGAGATGCGTGCATCAATGCAGCACCTACAGCTATATCGCGAACAAACGCCATTGGCAGCTATAGAATGGAGCATCGATTTTGAGGTTGTTAATTGGAATAAAGCGGCAGAGTTAATGTTTGGTTACACACTCAAAGAAGTCGAAGGGCGTAACTTTTCCAACATGATATTACCAGAAAGTGCAGTGATAGATGTCGATAAAATATGGCAAGGCTTGATGACCAATACGGGTGGTGAAAACAGTAGGAATGAGAATGTTACAAAAGAAGGTAAAGTCATCCTATGTGATTGGTATAACAACTCGCTGATAAATGAGTCAGGACAGGTGATTGGTGCTGTCTCGCTGGTTCGAGATATAACACAGGAACATGCTTCGCAACAAGCATTAATGAAAAATGAGCAAGAGCAACGGGATATTCTTGATACGCTTAGGGATGGCATTATTACTATTAGTGAAACGGGGGTCATACAGACTTTTAACCGTGCTGCCGAGCATTTATTTGGTGTAAGTAGCGTAGAAGCCATTGGTCAAAATATATCGGTATTAGCGCGAGAAGCAGATAAAGACCAGACTGAGGGTTTTAGCCAATCAAGCTTCATGCGTCTTTTAGCCGGATCTCGTGAAGTTGTTGGGATATACAAAAAAAATACCACATTTCCTATGCGCCTTACCCTAGCAGAGCTTCCAGCTTCAGCTAATGGGCAACACCGATTTGCCTGTTCATGCCAAGACTTAACTGAAATAAAATCTCAACAAGCTCAGATTCAACAGGCACAGAAAATGGATGCTTTAGGCAAACTGGTGGGTGGTATAGCGCACGATTACAATAATATGTTGGGGGTTATTTTAGGTTATACCAGTCTCATGGAAATGAAATTTTCCAATGTTAAAGGTTTGCAAAAATACATTGGAAATATAAGTCAGGCAGGGGAACGAGCAAGACAGTTGACTAAGCGGATGCTTGCTTTTTCTAAGCAAAAGAGCACAGAGGCTGAAGCCGAAGCCGAAGCGGTTGATGTTAATAGTCTAGTGGATGATCAAAAAGATCTAATAAACAAGTCACTAACAGCAATGATCACAGTTCATTACCAACTGTGTGACTCACTAGGGCTTATATGGATTGATAAAAGTGAACTTGAAGACAGCTTGCTGAATTTAGTGATCAATTCTAAACATGCCATGCCAGATGGAGGGCAACTAACGGTCAGTACAGGTGCCGTGCACCTTTCTCAGATAGAGGCAGAGACGCTTGGATTAACTGAAAATGATTATATAACATTATCGGTTAAAGATAATGGCTGCGGAATAGATAAAGACATTGTAGATTTCATCTTTGACCCATTCTTTACGACGAAAGGTATTGATGGAACAGGGCTTGGTTTAAGCCAAGTATATGGTTTTGCAGGGCGATCTGGCGGTACGATAAAAGTATATTCAGAAAAAGGCATAGGCAGTGAGTTTACCTTATATTTCCCTCTGTATCGTGGTGAGGAAAGGAATGATACTGGCCCTATTGAAGTAAAACCATATCGTCAAGGTGAAGGGCAAGGAATTTTAGTCGTCGATGACGAACCTGCTTTACGAAAGCTAGCTCTAGAAATTTTAACGTTGGCTGGCTATCAAGTGTTGCTAGCAAGAAATGGTAATGAGGCTATAGAGATGTTAGCAACAACGAAATTTGACTTGGTTTTAAGTGATGTCATTATGCCTCAAATGGATGGTTATCAGCTTGCGAAGCATATCAAAGAAAATTATCCGAGTATTAAAGTTCAATTGGCTACGGGCTTTAGCAGTAATCGTCACTCAGCAATGAAAGATAAAAGTTTGCAGAACAACATGCTGTATAAACCGTATCGTACAGGTGAATTGCTAAGGCGAGTTTCAACGTTGATCTATGGTAATGATGATGATTGAAGTTAAAAGTTATGAGCTATGGCATTGGGCTCCAGACATGAGTGTAGGGATAGATGCTATTGATAAATATCACAAACGCTTATTTCAGTTATTTTATGAAGCTCATGTGATAGCCGAGAATGGGGGTGAGAGGGCGCTGCTAAATAAATTAGCAATGGGCCTTCTCCTATATGGAGAATCATATTTTACGCGTAAAGAAGCTATTATGCAGTCATTGAGTTACCCGTTTGCTGATAGTGAAGTCGCTCTTCACCAAATGATAAGTCAAGAATTACACCAGAAATTCAAAAATACCGTTAAAGAAAATGGGGACATTGCAGGGTTCATTGTGTATCTAAAAGACTGTTTTATAGAGTATCTAAATAAAACGAATCAACATATTAAGCGGTTTAGCAAGGAGCATGAACGAGAAATTGAAGACGCTCTAAATGTAGATGGGTTTCTTACGCTACCAGAGGAAATTATTATTTATGTGGTAGATGATGAGCCGCAACAAGTTGAAATGCTTAAAGAATTGATTGAGGTAGCTGGGTTTTCTGCAAAAGGTTTTACATCGGCAGTTGAGTTTATCAATCAGCCTGTTAGTAGTGATGATATTGTTGTGCTTGATTTAAATATGCCAGAAATGGATGGTATCGAAGTGATGAGGCACCTTCATGCAAAAGGAAGCGTGCCAAGTTATGTACTGATTAGTGGGTTTGATGAGAAAGTGTTACATTCCGCTAGACAATTTGCTGATGCAAAAAAAATGGTCGTTGCTAGAACATTAACAAAACCACTGGAGCCATATAGTTTTATTGATGAAATAAAGCAAATATATACCCATAAGAAGATCATGCTTGATAAAACTGATCTTTCTCCATTAATCTCAACATCTAGCACATCATTATTTACTCTGGCAGATTTACAGCACGCAATTGAGTCTCATTATTTGGTTATTTTTTATCAGCCACAGATTGAATTAAGGTCAGGGAAAGTAGTTGGTTTTGAAGCATTAGTTCGTTTGCAACACCCCGAGCTAGGGTTGATATTTCCGGATCAGTTTATAGGTCTAGCTGAACGAAATAATCTGATTTCAAGTATTACTAATGAAGTGATAGATTTGGTCATCATTGATTACGGCTTATTTTGTGAAAAAGGTATTGAACCAAACATTTCAATTAACATTTCTGCACAAGATTTATTGGATTTATCTTTACCAGAACAATTAAGTATGAGGCTAGCTAATGTTGGTATCCCAACAGGAGCCATTACTTTTGAGTTAACAGAGTCAGCAGTTTTAACATCTATTTCTGATTCGCTAGATATTATGAATAGACTCCGAATGAAAGGCTTTGCCTTATCAATTGATGATTTTGGTACAGGTTACTCATCACTTGTGCAACTTTACCAGGCACCCTTTACAGAGCTGAAAATCGACCGCAGCTTTGTAATGAAAATGTTAGACGATGACGAAGCAATGTCTATCGTCAAAGTTTGCATTTACCTTACTAAAGAATTAAAAATGGAAACGGTAGCTGAAGGTGTTGAAACAGAGGAAATATGGAATAAACTAAAGGAGCTAGGCTGTGACATTGCGCAAGGCTTCTACCGCGCAAAACCAATGCCATTAAAAGCGTGTTGTGATTGGTTAACGACAGAGTTTAATATCAAGAGTTAGCGTGAACCATGTATAGCGGCTTGATAGCAAAAACAATTCGAACATAATGATATGAAACCGAAAGAAAGTCTCTATAAGGTTTAACTAAAAATGTAAATAATAAGCGCCTTTAAAAGGTTTGAGGTTAGCAGAAATTTGTACGAAGGAGCATTTTTGAAAAATGGACCAATCCGCTGGTTTGTTAGATAAAAAGGCGCTGTTAAAACAGCGCCTTTTTATGGCTTTTGCGTTGCATAGCTTAGTGATTATCACACTCTGCTAGGAAGGTTAGCAGCTCTTCCCTGTATTTATAATAATCAGGGTGCGATACCAGTGCCTTACGTGTTCGAGGACGTGGTAAATCCACTTTCATAACTTTACCAACCTTAGCATTAGGTCCATTGGTCATCATCACAACACGATCAGCCAGTAAAATAGCTTCATCAACATCGTGTGTCACCATAATGGCAGTGACTTTAGTCCGTGTCCAAACTTCCATTAACACCTCCTGAAGCTCCCACCTTGTTAAAGAATCTAACATACCAAATGGTTCATCGAGTAACAGTAATTTAGGGGAGAGGGCGAAGGCACGTGAAATACCGACACGCTGTTTCATACCATTTGAAAGTTCAGCGGCTTTCTTATTGAAGGCTTCACTTAAGCCCACTTTACTTAAATAGTACTCAACAATGCTATTTCGTTCTGCTGGGGTGCAATGCGGATAAACTCGCTCGACGCCTAAAGCAACATTTTCTTTCGCACTTAACCAAGGAAAAAGGCTAGGGGCTTGGAAAACAACTGCTCTGTCAGGGCCCGCGGCATTGACTTCTTTCTTGTCCAAAACAATACCACCATCGCTAATGTCGGTTAACCCTGCGGTCATAGACAATACAGTCGATTTGCCACAACCGGAATGGCCAATAATTGAAATAAACTCGCCTTTTTCTATATTTAGTTCAAATTTATCGACTACTGTTAAGGGACCTTTCGGTGTTGGGTAAACCTTGGTTAAATTAAAATACTCTAAGTATTTTTTATCACCCATATTATTTGAATAAGGTTTCAGTGCATCAGGCTTCTCGTCGCCACTAAGACCAAAGTCACTGGCTGTATTAGGCTGGACATTGGGTAGTTGATAAACATTACTTGTTGAATCAGCACTATCACCGATGCCGACACTCATTAAATATTGAGTAATATCACTGCGTAATTTTTTAAAGTTTTCATCATGGTTCATGGCTGTTCTATCGCGCGGCCTTGGCAGATCAACAATGAATTCGGGACCAAACGTAGCATTTGGCCCCGGGTTTAATGGAATAATCCGGTCGGCCATTATCAACCCTTCATCTACATCATTCGTGATGAGTACCACGGTTTTTTTCTCTTGTTCCCAAATTCTAATGATTTCATCTTGTAGGTTCGCGCGCGTTAATGCATCTAGTGCGCTGAGTGGCTCATCTAATAATAAAACATGTGGGCTTGCCGCCAAAGCTCGTGCAACATTAACACGTTGTCGCATACCACCAGATAGTTCAGAAGGGTGCCTATGCGTCGCATGCGACAATCCCACCATATTGATGTATTTTTCTATGCGTTCTGTTCGTTCAGAAGCAGAAAGATCACTAAAGACAGAATCAACAGCTAATGCAACGTTTCCAAAAACAGTTAACCAAGGCATTAAGGAGTAGCTCTGAAAGACAACACCGCGTTCTGAACTGGGGCCAGTAACTTTTTTACCTTCCATTGTCACTTCACCACTATCAGGTTTAATTAAACCTGCAATAGTGGAGATAAGGGTAGTTTTACCTGTGCCCGAGAACCCAACAATGGCAACAAATTCACCTTCTTTAATATCAAGGTTAATATTGCTCAGAACGTCACTTTTATTGTGACCACTACCGTAGGATTTACTAATATTTTTAAGTGCTAAAAATGACATATCTTTTCTCCTACATTGCGTCGCCGTATGAAAAATATTTTTGCAGCGTCAACATGATACGGTCGAGCATAAAACCGATAATACCGATAGTAAACACAGCAACCATAATTTTTCCTAACGATTGAGAACTGCCATTTTGGAATTCATCCCAGACAAATTTACCTAAACCTGGGTTTTGCGCTAGCATTTCTGCAGCAATTAATACCATCCAACCGACACCAAGTGATAGACGTAAGCCTGTAAAAATTAATGGCAGCGAACTAGGTAAAACAATTTTAGTGACTGTTTTCCACCACCCGAGTTGTAAAACCTTTGAGACATTCATTAAGTCTTTATCAATAGTAGATACGCCGACGGCTGTATTAATTAGAGTTGGCCATAATGAACACAATGTTACTGTGATGGCCGATACAAGAAAGGACTTGCTAAATGTAGCGTCCCCCTCAACTACATACAGTGCACTAACAATAAGTGTGACTATAGGTAACCAAGCCAATGGAGAAACAGGTTTAAATATTTGAATAATCGGGTTAATGGCAGCATTAAAAGCAGGGCTTAATCCGCAAATAACACCCAGTGGAATAGCCACAACAGAGGCTAATAAAAAGCCTGCGAAAACAGTCCATAAACTGGTCATAATTTGTTGCGGATAGGTTGCTTTGCCAGTGTAATCACGAATTTTAATAACCGCATCTGGGTTCTTTTCAAGCTTTTTAGCATTACGAACTTCCTGACGTTTGTAAAAAGCGACTTCTTTTTCTTTCTCTTTGTAGTGGTCGGCGGCAAGGCTTTTTGTTTCTTGCCATACCGCAGCAGGGCCAGGAATAGCGCCTAGGCTCGTTTGGATTTTCGCAGCGCCCCAGTCCCAAAACCCAATAAATATCAACATGGCTAATACCGGCACACCAATAACTTTTATCGCTTCTTTTAGCTGTACAACAGGGTCTTCACCAGCCAACAGTTTTACGATGGGTATAAACCAAGTAAAGCCAATTAGTTCTAAAAAATTATTAATTTTTACGGAAATTTTAACGCCTTCATTGGCGACCTTTTTTTCAGGCTTATTGGCAACAGGCTTTTGTGAGTCTGCTGATGAACTTGTAGTGTTACTCGCTTCTTGATTTTTCATATTTTTATCTTCTAATGCTGTATCAACAGGCATAGTGTTACCTCTAGTTTTTTGTTAAATAGGTACCCGCATCATCACGGGTACCTATCATTGTCATACCGTTATTTACTTAACAGTGTCTTTTCCTTTTAAACCAATGTTGAACTTCTCTAGGTAAGCATTGGGTGTGCGGCCATCAAAGGTGATGTTATCGATAAAGTGAGTTTGTGGTTCGCGGTAACCATCGGTATCCCAAGGCATATCTGCTTTAGAAATTTTCCCTTCTTCTAACAACTCTTTAGCGGCTGCTAAATAAATGTCTGGACGGTAGACTTTTTTTGCAATGTCGTGGAACCATTGATCTGATTTTTCGTCGGTAATTTGACCCCAGCGACGCATTTGGGTTAAGTACCAAATAGCATCTGAATAATAAGGGTAGGTAGCAAAGTAGCGGTAGAAAACGTTGAAGTCTGGTAAGTCACGTTTATCGCCTTTTTCATACTCAAATGTGCCTGTCATGCTGTTAGCGATCACATCGTAGTCAGCACCAACATATTCAGATTGAGACAGAATTTTTACCGCTTCTGGACGGTTTGCATCGTTGTTAGCATCTAACCATTGCGCTGCACGAATTAATGCTTTAATAACGGCTTTATGTGTATTGGGGTTCTTTTCTGCCCACTCTGCACTAACGCCAAATACTTTTTCTGGGTTATTTTTCCAAATTTCATAATCTGTCACAACAGGAACGCCAATACCTTTAAAGACGGCTTGCTGGTTCCAAGGTTCCCCAACGCAATAGCCATAAATAGTACCGGCTTCAAGCGTTGAAGGCATTTGAGGAGGAGGGGTAACCGATAATAAAGCATCCGCATCAATTTGACCGGTGATATCCGTTTTTGAATAATAGCCCGGGTGGATTCCGCCTGCAGCTAACCAATAACGTAGCTCATAATTATGTGTTGATACGGGGAAAACCATGCCCATATTAAAAGGCTTACCTTCAGATTTATATCGATCAACAACTGGCTTCAGTGCGGTCGCACTAATAGGGTGCACTGGCTTACCATCAGCACCTTTGGGGATATTAGGTTTCATTTCTGCCCAAATATCATTTGAAACAGTAATCGCATTACCATTTAAATCCATACTAAAGGCAGTAATAATATCCGCTTTAGTGCCAAAACCTATGGTTGCACCAAGTGGTTGCCCGGCAAGCATATGTGCACCGTCTAGCTCGCCATCAATCACACGGTCAAGTAACACCTTCCAATTCGCTTGTGGTTCAATGGTGACATACAGGCCCTCATCTTCAAAAAATCCTTTTTCATAGGCAACCGCTAACGGTGCCATATCTGTTAATTTGATAAAACCAAACTTAAGTTCATCTTTTTCAAGTTCTTCAACGGCATGTGCAGCCGTTAAACTACCTGCCATTGTTAACGCTAAACCAGCCAGACAGCTTTTAAACATGCCTCCGATGTTTCGTTTACTGAAAGTCTTACGATTTTTTTTCATTTTTTTTCCTGTTTACGTTTATAAAATGCAAAAAAAACGCCCGCCGCTTATTTTCGTTTTAAAGAAAACAAGCTAGCAGACGTCTTTGTCTTGTGACCTTATAAGGTCTATTAAGTTTTAAGCCCCAAGTTCGGGGGTGGTACTATTCGTTAGAAATTAAAAAGCAATACCTATGCCAATATTTCACTTGCTGAGATTATGCTTTCTGCTAGATCTACCATTTTGATATTTTTATTCATCGCCATTTTACGCATTGCTTTATAAGCTTCATTTTCACTAATTTTAGAGCGTTGCATAATAATGCCTTTTGCTTTATCGATAATCTTACGTTCACTTAACGTATTTTTCGTTCGCTCTAACTCTTCTTTAATAAGCTGTTGCTCGTTAAAACGAAAACAAGCGGTATCAATAATAGACACAATACGTTTGGCCTGAAGGCCATCTACAATATAAGCACTTACACCTACTTTAATGGCTGCTTGAATAACATCTCTACTGTCTTCGTAGGTAAAGACAATAACCGGAATAGGGTTTTGCACGTTAATTTGTTGTATACAACTAAATAATTGATCAAAACGTTTTTCCGTTACTGCCATTACAATATCTATAGAGCCAGTAAGAGCAGCACGACTAATGTCGCTTAACTGTGATGTAACGGCTGTTACCTCGTAAATAGAGTCAGATAAATGCCCCTGAACATCTAGGAGGTCATCAGCCGTTGTATTAAATAATAGGATTCTAGGTTTCATTAAGTGTCGATTAATGCTTCTTTAAAAAAAGGCTTATATCAATGCCATGACTAGAATTTTGCGCTTACAAAAGCCCACAATTTAGTCGTATCAACGGCTGTTGGGCCGATATTTAAAGCATTATTGTCAGCATTGTAATCTGCATACTTGAGACCAACGGTGTAGTTTTTACCTACTTTTTTAGTAGCCATCACATCAAACTCAGTACCGTAATCGTAGCTATTATTATCTGAACTAAAGTCATGATAAGCTGCCACAAATTTTATGCCATAAGCAGTCGTCACAGCTGTTAAGTAAATATCTTCAACACCATCACCTGGGGTTACTAAGAATTTATCCGCCCAGCCTTGGTAAGCGTGATTTGTTCCAAGAATTGTTACAAAACGGTCAGCGCCGCCATTACCTTCTTGTAATTCATAACTGGCTTTTACCAACAGCATGTTGATAGGCCCATTAAATGATATTTTTGTGCCGAGTTCAGCCAAAATATAATCAGCATCTATTGAGTTAGGGTTATCAGCGGCATCTGATTGGGTGGCGTATTCAGCTGTATAAATAACCTTAGTCGCATCACTGATAGGCTTAGCACCGCTAAGTCTTAGACCATATGTATTGGTTGAAAAAGCATCTGCATTTTCAAAGTCATATAAATATGCATAAGCTTCAATTTTTGCAGTTTTAAAACCACTATATTGGATATTAAATAAATGTGAATCACTGTCAAAATTATCAAGTGGTTCAGGCGCATCTTCACCAAAGATACGATTTACATTCCATACATAAGCATAATTAATGGTTGTATCACTAAGCGACTGATTAGAAATAGAGAATGCATCCAGTGTTTGCCAATTTTGACGCCAAGCAACCGTACCGATATGCCGATGAAAGGGTGCACCACGATATGTCAATGCTTGTCGCCCCAATTTTACAGACGTGTCTTCAAGCCCTGTGTAAAACAAGTAACCTTGATTAAGCTCTGTTTCATTAGGATCAGCAATAACAGGGTATTTAGCACCCTTGGCCTGAGATGGATGTGCATAATTGTTACTAAATAAGCTATGAACACTTTCTACTTCACCAAAAAGCCCAAACCCATAATACGTTCCTGTTTTATAGGCCGCCGTTAATCTAGCGGTATAAGCGTTTGCTTCTTCAGATAAGTTTTCTTGATCGACATTTTCATAACGTAGTCTAGCGCTGTAACTGGCTTTACCACTGGATAGGGCATTTATTATAGATTCCTCCGCCTGCGCTAAAGGAGCTGTTGTCATTAGTATCGTGCTAGCAATAGCGCCTACTATGATAGGGTTTGAGTGACTTTTTTTGTTGCTTTTCATATTAACTCTCTACGTTAAATTTTTTAAAAAAAACATAAAACCTAAAGCAGCCAACACGAATATACCGAGTTAGCGCCTTTGCTTTATAAATTAAGATGTTCATGACTGCGCCGTTACAGTGTGTTATGACTTAATCGAAAGAAATAACAGCTACAAGTAGTGCAATGGTTATGCCAAGTTTAATTTATTGACAATACAGTGATTGATAGAGGCTTATGAGGCAAATAAATGCTGCGTCGCATCCTTTAGGTGCTGATATGATAGATGGGCACTAAAATGGTGCGAATGAGAATTAAGCTTGTTAGCCTTAGTCTACTAGGCGAATTGAGCCATTAACATTGACTTGGATAGTTGACGTGTTCTGTTGTAAGTTAGCAGGAGCAGCTTCATCAGTTGCACTGCTTGAAAGCATTCTTGATTTGGCGTAATACACTGGGCGATGCTGATTGTTCGAATGGATATTAATTTGATGAACAATATACTTATTTTTATCGAACTCGTTAGTGATCGTTTGTGCTTGCGCCTTAAAGTCGGCAATAGCTTGTTTTGTTAATAATTGTTTAGTGGCATTTAATTTTTCTTCTGAGACTTGGTAGCGCAAGGATTTAATCAGTAATTCTTTTTGTAATAAGCCAATCAGCTTGCCTAAGTCCTCACTGTCTTTACTTTCTAGCGTTATAGTTTGAATACCACGCCAAGCTTTAAAAATACGTTTGTTATAAAGTTGATGAGATGTGTATTGCCCACCTTTAACTTTAACGGTTTTAAAGGGGGCGGCTGTTTTAAGAGCCCAAGACATTTTTTGGTTGATTTGTTCAGCCAAAACAGCGGGGTCGTAATGTTCAGCTTCAACAGCAATACTGGCCAGCATCGTATCGGTTTCAACCTCTAAACTAGCAGAAGCTTGTAAATTAACAACTCCATCAAACGGCTTATCATGAGCCATTAGAGGGCTGGTTAAAAATATTAAATTAAACAACAAAATCCATTTATTCATCTTTAACTCATTATTTTATTGGGGTGTAACTTACTATACGGGCCTAAGCTGAATACTATCTTAATGGTTATCTAGTCGGTTTAAACCATTTAAAGCAGCCACTCGATAAGCCTCAGCCATTGTTGGGTAGTTAAAGGTTGTATTAGTAAAATACAGCAGGGTATTTGCTTCGCCTTTTTGCGACATAATCGCCTGCCCAATATGTATAATTTCAGCCGCTTGGTCACCAAAGCAGTGCACACCTAATATTTGTAATGTTTCTGAGTGAAAAATTATTTTTAATAAACCCTGAGTTTCACCAGAAATTTGGGCTCTTGCCAGTGAGTCGAAACGTGAATAACCGGTTTCATAAGGTACTTTTTGCTCGGTCAATTCTTTTTCTGTGTAGCCAACTGAACTAATTTCCGGATTAGTATAAATGCCTGTTGGAATGTCTTTAACCAGAGTAGCATCGCAAAACCCATCAACGATATGGGTTGCGGCAAAACGGCCTTGATCATAAGCGGCGCTGGCTAAACTTGGATAGCCAATAAAATCTCCAACCGCATAAATATGTTCTTTACCTTCCACTTGGTAATTCTCGTTAACATTAATTTGACCGCGAGAGTTAGGGGTGATGCCGACTTTGTCTAATGCTAGGTCATCAAAGTTACCGGTCCTACCATTGGCCCATAGAAAAATATCAGTTTTGATCTTTTTTCCTGAAACCAATTGGGTAACAACGCTTTTATCGTCAGGTATTATTGAATCGTATTCTTCACTAGAGCGGATAACAACACCCTGGTTTCGCATATCATGGCTTAAGGCATGTACGATTTCTTCATCTAAAAAGGCCAGCAAAGTAGAGTGCGTATTAATAAGGTTAACTTTAACCCCTAACCCTTGAAAGATAGAAGCATATTCGGAACCAATAACGCCCGCTCCATAGATTGTAATTGAGCGTGGTGTGAAGTCTAAGTCTAAAATAGTATCGCTATCAAAAACATTATGATGATTAAAATCCACATCATCAGGACGATAGGGGTGAGAGCCAGGCGCCAACACAAATACCTTGGCAGTTATTTTTTTTACTTTACCACCGGCATTAGGTTTAACCTGCATTGTATTTTCATCAACAAAACTAGCTGTGCCGTATAGCAAGTCAAGATTGTTGCGTTCATAAAAGCCATCTCGCATATCAACCTGTTTTTTTATCACGTCGGTAGCAGAACTTAAAAGTTGAGGAAACGTTAAGTGAAGTCGGCCACCGCAGGCTTCTTTAAACCATCTATTGCGATTAAATTGAATAACACGCTGAACCGCTTGACGTAATGCTTTTGAGGGAATTGTTCCCCAATGAGTACAGCCACCGCCAACCTCTTTATATTTTTCTATGATGGCAACTTTTTTACCTTCTTTACAAGCCTTCATTGCGGCGCCTTCACCTCCTGGGCCTGTGCCTACAACAATTACATCATAGTCATATGTACTCATTAATTGCTCTCATAATTATTTATAAACGTCTGAGCAAGTATACAACAGATACGATAAAATCTGCTTTTCGCCAAGAGTATTTATTCATGCCTGATTTTTTTAATTCGCTCGAAAATGCCTTATTGAGCTCATCGGTTAACGAAACGATTGAGATGACACGGCAAGCTTTTGAGCTGTGCCATCAAAATAGCTCTTTTATTGAACCGGTAAACCGCATTATTAAACCAATAGACTTCGTACGTTTTCCTGACAAGCCCATCTGTGTTGCACCCAGAGATTTACCACGAAGGCGGCTAGGAACAGAAGCAGGCAAGCGCTCATTTATACACGCTATCGCACACATAGAGTTTAATGCGATTAAATTAGCCCTAGATATTGCTTATCGTTTTAAAGGTATGCCGGCACAGTTTTATAAAGACTGGGTCTATGTTGCTAATGATGAATGTAAGCACTTTCAATTACTATGCAATCATTTAGCGACCTATGATTGTCAATATGGTGACAATCCATCGCATGATGGTTTATGGAGTATGGCCGTTAAAACAGACGATAATTTACTTGCTCGTTTATCATTGGTTCCACGTTACCTAGAAGCTCGTGGACTTGATGTTACCCCAGCCATGTTGGAAAAACTATATGCCCAAAAAGACATGGACACAGCGGCCATTTTAGAAATTATTTTAGAAGATGAAGTAACACATGTTGAATTTGGTACAAAATGGCTAGATTTTGTTTGTGAAAACGAAGGAGTCGAGCGTGAAGATGTGTTTTTCGAACATGTTGAACGCTTATTAAAAGGTCAAATACTCGGCCCATTTAATAAGCCTTTACGGCTCCGGGCGGGTTTTACGCCCAGTGAGTTGTTAGAGCTTGAACGCCTTGATAAACGTAAATTAAAGCAAACATAATATTCAGAACTAGCTACGTTAAGACTAAGAAAGTTCGATGAGCTGATAACCGTCTTCACTCCAGTCGAGAACACTGCCGCTATGATCCCACTCTGCTAAAACAAAACGTTCAATCTCTTCCCCGTCCGCAATATGCGAGTGAATATCTGGCCTGTGTGTATGCCCGTGAATAAGACGTTTCACCTGATGTTTTTTAACATAATTTACAACGGTAGAGGCATTAACATCCATAATCTCCATCGACTTGTTTGCTTTATTTAAATGACTTTCTTGCCGGTAGTGTTGAGCCATCGCCAAGCGTTCTTGAAGAGGTTTAGATAAAATGCTTTGTTGCCATTCAGGCGTGTGCGTTAAGTCTCGAAATTTTTGGTATTCGACATCATCACTACACAACAGGTCGCCGTGCATTAATAAGGTACTCGTGCCAAATAAATCAATAATATATTCGTCTTCTAAGCTGACCACCAGAGTGTCAGCAAAAAAATTTTTACCGACCAAGAAGTCTCTATTGCCCGCCAAGAAGTACACCTTAACTCCCTTGGAAGTAACTTTGGCTAAGTGTGTTTTAACTGCTTCATTAGGCGGGGTTGGGTCATCGTCACCAACCCATACGTCAAACAAGTCGCCCAAAATATATAAAGCTGACACATCACTACTTAAGGACTCAAGATAGGCTAAAAATCGCTGCGTATTTTCAGGCCTATCTTGGGTAAGGTGTAAGTCAGAAATAAAATGTATGTGCTGAGTCACGAATTACTTAATAACCTCAGCTTTCTCAATAATGACAGTTTCTTGAGGAACATCCGTTGGGAACATACCACCAGAGCCAGTAGGAATAGCGGCCATTTTATCAACAACATCCATACCGTCAGTTACTTTGCCAAAAACAGCATATCCCCAACCTTGTTGTGTTTTTGAACTGTGGTTTAAAAAGTCATTGTCAGCCAAGTTAATAAAAAATTGTCCTGTTGCTGAGTGCGGGTCACCAGTTCGTGCCATTGCAATCGTGCCACGGTCGTTAGCTAAACCATTATCGGCTTCATTTTGTATAGCACTGTTGGTTTCTTTCTGTGCAAAATCAGCGGTAAAACCACCGCCTTGTGCCATAAAGTTAGGAATGATTCGGTGAAAAATAACGCCTTCATAAAAGCCTTCTTCAACGTAAGTGACAAAGTTTTTAACAGTATTAGGTGCTTTTTCGGCATCCAACTCTAGAGTAATATCGCCTTGGTTTGTGGTTAGTTTAATAGTTGTCATGCTCATATTTTTATCCGTTGCGTAAGTTGCAGTTGCGAAAAGTAGGGCGCTAGCAATAGATACCTTTAAAAATTGGATTAACTTTTTGGTCATCAGTAAAACTCCTACAATAAATTAAGCTGTGTATCTTATCTTCTTAGCTGGTTTTGATAAAGCTCACACATTCGTTATTTTAAAAACTCGAGCTTTAAGCAAAACAGGGCGGCTTAATATGATTAATATCGCATGCTAATCATGCCGAGATTCAATGAATCGGTTATTATTCGCCCTTAAATAATGTTGGTTATAAAAATGAGCGCACTAAAAATACACAATACCTTAACAAAGCAGAAAGAAACTTTTGTTCCAATCAACAAAGGAGAGGTTAATTTATACGTATGCGGTATGACCGTTTATGATTTTTGCCATATCGGACATGCGCGAGTTATGGTCGTTTTTGATGTTGTTTCAAGGTACTTAAAGTACTTAGGGTATAACGTTAAGTATGTGCGCAATATTACTGATATTGATGATAAAATTATTACTAGATCGATTGAATCGGGTGAGGATTTCAAGCAATTAACTAAGCGCTTTATCGATGAGATGCATCAAGACGAAGCTTCATTAAACGTCCTTTCTCCCGACATCGAACCGTTAGCAACCGACTCGATGGAGGCTATTATTACTATGATCGAACAGTTGATTGCTAATGATAATGCCTATGTTGGGCCAAATAATGATGTGTATTATTGCGTTGAATCGTTTGAGAATTATGGCCAATTATCAGGTCGAAAACTAGATGATATGAATGCAGGAGAGCGGGTAGATGTTGATAGCAGTAAACGCAACCCCTTTGATTTTGTTTTATGGAAGTCTGCTAAGCCTGACGAGCCTTCATGGTCATCGCCTTGGGGCAATGGTCGCCCTGGATGGCATATAGAGTGCTCTGCAATGGCAACGTGTTGCCTTGGAAACCATTTTGATATTCATGGAGGTGGAATGGATTTACAGTTTCCTCATCATGAAAATGAAATTGCTCAATCAGAAGCAGCAACAGGTGAAAAATACGTTAACACATGGATGCACAATGGTTTTGTGCGCATTGATGATGAAAAAATGTCCAAATCACTGGGTAACTTTTTCACCGTGCGAGATGTGTTGAAAAAATACCGCGGGGAAGAAATTCGCTTTTTCGTGCTATCAAGCCATTACCGTAGCCCGTTGAATTATTCAGACGATCAGTTAAATGAGTCACGTTCCGCATTAGAACGGCTTTATACAGCGCTACGTGATGTCACGCCTGTAAAAAATGAGGTTAAATCAACGTATATCGAACAATTTGAAAACGCGATGAACGATGATTTTAATTCTGCAAAAGCCATTGCCGTACTGTTCGAATGCGCAAACGAATTAAATAAATTAAAACATACACAACCAGAGCAGGCGGCAAAAACCGCAGCTGACTTATTAACTATGGCAGAACCGCTGGGTCTTTTGAGCCAAGACCCGGATCTGTTTTTAAAATCAATGGCGGGACAGGATGCCAGTATCAGTAATGAAGAGATAGAAGCTCAAATTAATCAGCGCCTTGAAGCTAAAGCGAATAAGAACTGGAGCTTAGCTGATCAAATTCGCGATAGCTTAAAAGAACAAGGCGTTATTTTAGAAGATAAGGGGCCTGAAACAACTTGGCGCAGGGGTTAACTGCTTTGTAATTCAGCTGCTTGTAAGGTGTTTTCAAGTAAAGAAGCGATGGTCATGGGGCCAACACCACCTGGTACGGGTGTTATCCAACTTGCTTTTTTTGAAGCCGTTTCATAATCAACATCCCCAACCAGCTTACCTGACTCTAGACGGTTAATACCGACATCAATAACCACAGCGCCTGGTTTAACCCAGTCACCCTTTACAAAACTTGGAATCCCAACCGCGGCAATAATAATATCTGCACGTTTAACATGCGCCTCAAGATCAACTGTACGACTGTGACAAGTGGTTACGGTACAACGAGCCATTAATAATTCTAATGAAACAGGGCGACCCACAATATTAGAGGCGCCAATAACAACAGCTTCTTTGCCCTCAAGGGCAAGCCCAGTGCTTTTAAGTAAGGTCATAATGCCTTTAGGTGTACAAGACCTTAAAACCGGCATACGAAGCGCTAAGCGACCTATATTATAAGGATGAAAGCCATCTACATCTTTAAGCGGGTCAATCGCTTCGATGATTCTTTCCTCATTAATATGCTCTGGTAACGGTAGCTGGACAAGAATCCCGTTAATAGCCGAATTATTATTTAGGTCATCAATTAAATTAAGGAGCTCCTCCTCAGTAACACCATAAGGAAAGGTCTTTGATAAAGAATAGAAGCCGACTTCTTCACAGGCATTACATTTATTACGTACATAAACTTCAGAAGCAGGGTTTTCACCTACCAAAATGACCGCTAAACCTGGTTTTGATAAACCACGAGAAATTCGACCATCTGTTTGTTTTTTTATTGCAGCTCTTAGTTCAGCTGAGATTTTTTTTCCATCAATCGTTTGAAATGTCATATTTTTTAAATTTTTTAAGGTTCTTTGTTAAATTTGTTAAAGAAGCGTTGACCAAAATTACCGTGTGCCGTATTATCGCCCACCTACAGACTTATTGCATTATTTATGCATTTTTTCTGAAGGAAGTCGGGGTGTAGCGCAGCCTGGTAGCGCAACTGCTTTGGGAGCAGTGGGTCGGGAGTTCGAATCTCTCCACCCCGACCAATTTTTACTTATGCTGAAGCGCTTGTAGCTCATCTGGATAGAGCATCGGCCTTCTAAGCCGAGGGTAACAGGTTCGAGTCCTGTCAAGCGCGCCATTAAGGCTAGGTTAAGTTGGTTATACCCTTTAAGAGATAAAAATTGTAAATTTAAGTTCTGTTTAAAATCGTCGATGGTGGGTGTAGCTCAGTTGGTAGAGCCCCTGACTGTGACTCAGGTTGTCGAGGGTTCGAGTCCCTTCATCCACCCCATTTTACGATTATTCTTTCCGTTAAATATGCCTAGTCATTTCACTGTTTTAGTTTTTAAACTAAAATTCGGTGTTATTTTCCTTACCGGGCCATATTTTGCCATTTAAACCATTTCCCATCTTGCTCACTGAGCCAAGCGAACCACCTCCTGAGATCAAACACCTTATTAATAAGGGTGATTATCGACTCATCGACACCGACGATACCTCTGAAGCTTGTTTGTTAATCTATAACGATAGACGCCTTAACCTTCACCTACGAACGACTAATAAACCTTTGCAGCTATGCATTGATTTCATCAATGGCAAAGCTAAGCACCGTAGACAATATGGTGGAGGTAAAAATCAGCCTCTGGCAAAAGCGTGCGGGCTTAATAAACACCCAGATTGGAGTATTTTAGATGCCACTGCTGGACTTGGAAAAGATGCCTTTGTTTTAGCTAGCCTGGGTGCGCAAGTCACTTTATGTGAAAGACACCCCGCCTTATATGGTTTATTAGCCGATGCCCTTGATCGAGCCACTCATGATAGTAGCGTTGCAGATATTGCTGATCGGATGAAATGCATTTATCAAGACTCAATAACTCACTTAAATACTTACCAACATATTAATAGTAAATTACCGGATATAATTTACTTAGACCCCATGTATCCAGAAAGAAAAAAATCGGCAAAAATAAAAAAAGAAATGCAAGTATTACAATATCTTGTCGCACATAATTCAAATAATAATGAGCTTTTAGAGACGGCACTGAAAACTGCCATGCATCGTGTTGTAGTGAAGCGACCAAAATCTGCAGCTCCACTCAATGAGTGCTTTCCGAGTTACACTATTAATAGTGTGAATACACGATACGATGTGTATGTTAATTCATAGATTATGCCTGTCGAGAAGATCCCTTCTTTAAGCTCAACATTTGTTATGAAAATGATAAGATAGCACATGAGAATAGTCGCCTATCAGTCTTAAAGTAGCCTGTATATTGCAATTAATCAGTCGGAAAAAAGCACACAATTAACCAGTTTAAATAAATTATTACGTGAATCAAAAAACGACAACTTCAACGCCTTCGCCCGCACATTTACAGATTGTAAAGCTGTTAAAAGAGTCGGCTTTTTTGGTATTACTTGCTGTCAGCTTATTTTTGCTGGGCTCACTTTTTAGTTATCACGTGGACGATCCTGGTTGGACGCATAGTGGCACGGGACAGGCTGTATTAAATATCACCGGAGTTGTTGGCGCATGGATAGCAGACTTCATGTTATCTATCATGGGGTTTATGGCGTTTGCTCTTCCTTTTATGTTAATGAGCAGCGCATGGAAGTTCTTATCTGAAGCACGTTCCAAACATGTTGATACACTCACGCACCAAGTCATTCGTTGGGTTAGCTTTATTGTATTTTTAGTTGCCGGAGCTGGCTTGTTAGACATGCATTATTACCAACGTTGGCTCACCATTCCTGGTTCACCGGGAGGCATTATTGGCTTAGAGTTAACAGATTTTCTAACACATCTGTTTGCTTTTCAGGGCGCAACACTTATTCTCTTGAGCTTCTTCCTTATCGGTATCACACTTTCTACTGGGCTTTCATGGCTAGGTCTGATGGATAAACTTGGTGCCTTATCAATAAAAGCATTTCGCCTGTTAAAAGCCTACATTGAAGATAGCAAAGAACGTAAAACGTCTGTTACCGTCAAAAAACAACGTAGTGATTCATTCAAAAAGCAATCGAAAATATTTGCAGCCAAGCCGAAAGCACGAATTGAGCCTGTTATTAGAGAAATAAAAAGCAGTGAGCGTGTTGAAAAAGAGCGACAAGTAGCGTTATTTGATGAGCCTGCAGGTGCCTTGCCAGGCTTGGCATTATTAGATAAGGCTACCGAGCAGGTTGAAGGGTATTCTAAAGCAGCGCTTGAAGCACTGTCGAAATTGGTTGAATTAAAACTGCAAGATTTTGGTGTTGAGGTCGATGTAGTCGCAGTTAATCCGGGCCCTGTTATTACACGGTTTGAAATTCAACCCGCGCCGGGCATAAAAGCCAGTCGAATTAGCGGCCTTGCTCAAGACTTGGCGCGCTCGATGTCCACACATAGCGTACGTGTTGTAGAAGTTATTCCTGGCAAATCTGTGATTGGTTTAGAAATACCCAATGAAGCACGTGAAATGGTGAGGCTTAGTGAAATACTCTCTTCTCAAGCGTATGAAAAATCAAACTCTCCTTTAACATTGGTGTTAGGTAAAGACATTTCCGGTCAACCTACGGTTGCTGACTTGGCTAAAATGCCGCACTTATTGGTTGCTGGCACAACCGGTTCGGGTAAATCTGTTGCCATTAACGCGATGATTTTAAGCTTGCTATATAAAGCAACACCGGAACAAGTTCGAATGATCATGATTGATCCAAAAATGCTTGAGCTATCAGTCTACGAAGGTATTCCACATTTATTAACCCCTGTTGTAACTGATATGAAAGAGGCCTCCAATGCATTGCGTTGGTCTGTTGCCGAAATGGAAAGGCGTTATAAATTAATGTCCTTATTGGGTGTGCGAAATTTAAGCGGTTATAACAAAAAAGTAAGAGATGCAATAAAAGAGGGGAGCCCTTTAGCTGACCCATTATGGGAGCCAACACCCTTTATTGATGAGGATGAGGCTGGCACACTGACTGAGTTACCTCAAATAGTCATCATAATAGATGAGCTTGCCGACATGATGATGGTGGTTGGTAAAAAAGTTGAAGAGTTGATTGCCCGGCTTGCGCAAAAAGCACGGGCCTCTGGCTTACATTTAGTGTTGGCAACACAACGCCCATCGGTTGATGTGTTAACTGGCCTAATTAAAGCCAATATTCCTTCAAGAATAGCCTTTCAAGTGTCATCAAAAATTGACTCGCGTACGATACTCGATCAGTCCGGTGCAGAATCCTTACTAGGGAATGGTGATATGTTGTATCTACCCCCAGGTTCTGGTTTGCCACAACGTGTTCATGGAGCATTTGTGGATGATCATGAAGTGCATAAAGTTGTTAAACAACTTAAAAAATCAGGCAAAACAAATTATATAGATGGCATTTTGACCGCCTCTGACCCGGCTGAGTTTGACGGGGGAGGGTCTGGTGGTGGCTCGGAAGATTCCGATGAACTGTATGATCAAGCCTTAAAAATTGTAACAGAGACACGCAGAGCATCCATTTCTGGTGTACAGCGCCAATTAAGGGTTGGTTATAATCGAGCCGCACGAATGATTGAAGAAATGGAACGCTGCGGCGTTGTCGGTCCATTACAATCGAATGGTTCACGTGAAGTATTGGCCCCACCACCACCTGAGTTATAAATTATGAATACACTTCGTAGCGTTTTTTGCTGTTTTGTCTTATTTGCTTTTACTTTACCAAGCGTCGCAAAAAGCAGCGAAGATAATCTAGCGCTTCATTTGCAACATTATGTAAATCTTAGCGGTCAATTTACTCAGGTGATTAGCAGTGAACAAAGCTCTTTTATTCAATCATCAACCGGTGAGTTCTGGATAAAAAAGCCCAATCAATTTCGTTGGCACTACACAACGCCTTATGTGCAAAAAATTATCTCAAACGGGGATAAGCTTTGGGTCTACGACGAAGACCTTGAGCAAGTTACCATCAAAGATGCGTCGCAATCGGTTGGTTCATCGCCTTTAGCAGTAATTCTTGGCTCTATTGAACTTGATACGCTTTTTAATATTACTCAGTTGGATAACAGCGAGCAATTAGAATGGTTAATGCTAACGCCTAAAGAAGACTCAAGTGGTTTTGAATTTATTAAGGTGGGTTTTAAAGATGGCCTACTCAACAAAATGCGTCTGCATGATAGTTTTGGCCAAACCACCGATTTATTATTTACTGATGTGACTATTAACGAGCCTATTGTAGACGAAACCTTCGAGTTTATTGTGCCAGATGGCGCTGATGTTTTTGAAGAAACGCCGAACTAATGAAACCCACTGAACCGCTGGCCGATCGCCTTCGTCCCACCTCGTTACAGGAATTTTCAGGTCAACAACATCTTTTATCTGAGGGTAAACCCCTTTATGAAGCAATTCAATCAGGGCAATTACACTCGCTCGTTTTATGGGGCCCACCAGGTGTTGGTAAAACAACCTTAGCAAGAATCATTGCGCAACAAGCCGAGGCCGACTTTATTTCACTTTCAGCTGTTTTAGCCGGCGTTAAAGATATTCGAGCCGCTGTTGAGCAAGCAAAAAAAAATCGTATAGATAAACAACAAAACACGCTTCTTTTTGTTGACGAAGTACACCGTTTTAACAAATCACAACAAGATGCTTTTTTACCACATGTAGAAGCCGGAGTTTTTACGTTCATTGGCGCGACCACTGAAAACCCCTCTTTTTCGCTCAATAATGCATTATTATCCAGAGCGCGTGTTTACACATTAAAATCACTTGAAGAAGACGATTTGCGCGCTATCCTTAATCATGCCTTAACGGATAAAAACAAAGGGCTCGATAGCCAGTTTACTATCGACAATGAGGCCATTCAATCGTTACTGAATGCCTCAGACAAAGATGCCAGACGGTTATTAAATTTTATTGAATTAAGCGCTCAACTGGCTTCTGCAAACGAACATAAAACCATTACAGCCAATATAATTAATGAGGTTGTTCAAGACGGAGTGCGGCGTTTTGATAACCATGGTGAAGACTTCTACAATCAAATATCGGCGTTACATAAATCCGTTCGTGGTAGTGACCCCGATGCCTCGTTATATTGGTTAAAACGCATGCTTGATGGCGGATGCGATCCGTTATATGTCGCACGACGTATTGTCCGTATTGCCTCTGAGGATATCGGTAATGCAGACCCACGTGCGTTACAAATAGCTTTAAATGCCTGGGAAACACAAGAAAAATTAGGCAGCCCTGAAGGTGAGTTAGCACTTGCGCAAGCAGTAATTTACTTGGCCTGTGCAGCAAAAAGTAACGCCGTATATAGCGCTTTCAATGCAGTTGACAGCGTTATAAAAAAAACAGGTAGTTTGGATGTTCCTTATCACCTTAGAAATGCGCCAACAGCCTTAATGAAACAAGAGGGCTATCATGAAGGTTACCGTTACGCACATAATGAGCCCAATGCCTTTGCTGCAGGGGAAAATTATTTACCAGAGGCGCTTATTGGTTCGACTTATTACGAACCAGTTGATCGTGGACTTGAAATAAAGATTGCTGAAAAGCTTCGATACTTAAGAGAACTTAACCAACAAGCAAAAAAATAAAATATTCCGCTATATTAAAAGGTATTATTACCACTCATTAACTGACACATTAATTGATTTAGCAATGAATAAATTTATTACTCTGCTTATTTTACCCCTTCTGCTTTTCCTAAGTGCTTGCACAACCGTGTTAATTGGTGGCGCTGGTGCTGGCGGTTATGCAGTTGGTACTGACGAGCGACCTGTTGGTGTTATATCAGAGGATATTTCTATAACCACTCGAGTCAAAACTACATTAATCAAAGATAAGCAGATTGATGCTTTTGATATTAATGTTGATACATACCGTTCCGTGGTTACCTTATATGGACATGTTAAGAGCTCAGCTCAATTAAATCGAGCCATAAGTCTTACAAGCTCGGTAAAAGGGGTTAGTAAAGTGATTTCAAAATTGACGGTCATTCAATAATAGAGCTGCTATGAAAATTTTACTTATTATTGTTGTCATTGCAGCCGTTTTTTATCTGGTTCAGTATTTTTTAAATGGTAAAGCAACGCTAAACGCTAAAGAAAATATTCAAGCTGGTGAAGAGTTCCTAGCAAAAAACGCTGAACAAGAGGGCGTTATAACCACCGCATCAGGTTTACAATACAAAGTGCTTTCACCAGGTGATGGTGAAGTGCACCCAACTTTGACCGATAAAGTGACCGTTCATTACCATGGTACTTTGTTAGATGGAACGGTCTTTGATAGTTCTGTAGATCGAGGTGAGCCCATTGCCTTTGGCCTAAACCAAGTCATTAAAGGCTGGACTGAAGGTGTGCAGTTAATGGTAACAGGTGAAAAAACACGTTTTTTTATATCCAGCAAATTAGCGTATGGCAATCAATCCATGGGGGCCATAAAAGGCGGCTCAACGCTAATTTTTGATGTTGAGTTGATTGCTATAAACTAACGATCTTACAAACACACCCCCCAGTTACTAAAATATATTAAATTAGGAAATTTATGATTCCAGTTATTATGTCCGGCGGCAGCGGCACACGTCTTTGGCCATTATCTAGAAAACACAGGCCCAAACAATTTATCGCATTATTTGGCGAAAACACCATGTTTCAAGAGACACTTAATCGATTAAATGGCCTTGAGTCTCTTCAGCCGCCCATTGTTGTTTGCAATAATGATCATCGCTTTATGGTAGCAGAGCAATTACATGAACTAGATATTACTTCACCTAATATCATTTTAGAGCCCGTTGGTCGTAATACAGCTCCAGCCTTGGCTATCTCAGCGTTAGTAGCTGAAAAAAATGGGGATGACCCTACTTTATTAGTGTTAGCTGCAGATCATGTGATAGAAGACCTTGCTGCGTTTCATAAAGCCATTGAAGCAGCAAGAACACAAGCAGAAGACGGTAAGTTGGTTACGTTCGGCATCGTTCCCACCTCACCAAATACGGGTTATGGCTATATTCAGGCTGATCAAAAAAACACCATCAGCCCCGTAAAAGCTTTTGTAGAAAAGCCAGACTTACAGACTGCTACACAATATGTCGAATCAGGTAATTTCTATTGGAATAGTGGGATGTTTATGTTCAAAGCATCTACACTCATTTCTGAATTAGAAAAATATTCCCCTAACATTTTATCTAGTTGCCGAGAGGCTTTATCTAAAAGTGTGAAAGACCTCGATTTTACTAGGTTGGATATTACTTCATTTGAAGCGTGTTACTCAGAATCAATTGATTATGCCGTGATGGAGCATACTAGCAAAGCCGTTGTTGTACCGTTAGATGCCGATTGGAGCGATGTTGGTTCATGGTCCTCCTTATGGGAGTGCGCACAACAAGACAGCGATAATAATGTTTTACAAGGCGACGTGATGGTTGAGGACGTGCAAAATGCTTATATCCATAGTGAGCACCGTTTGGTTTCTGTTATAGGGTTAGAGGATGTTGTCGTTGTGGAAACCGCAGACGCTGTGATGGTTGCAAGTAAAAAGTCAGCACAAAATGTTAAAAATATTGTTAACCGATTGACACATGATCAACGAGCAGAAGCTGAAAACCATCGTTTATGTTATCGACCTTGGGGGTATTATGATGCTATTGATGTTGGTGAACGGTTTCAAGTTAAACGAATTGCTGTTAACCCTGGTGCCTCATTGTCACTTCAGATGCACCACCATCGTGCTGAACACTGGATTGTAGTGACAGGCACGGCAGAAGTTACCTGCGATGATAAAGTTATGCTGGTTTCAGAAAACCAATCCACTTACATCCCAGTTGGTACCAAACATAGATTACATAACCCTGGTCGAGTTTTGCTCGAAATGATTGAGGTACAGTCAGGGGCTTATTTAGGTGAAGATGACATTATTCGTTTTGAGGATAATTATAGTCGGACTTAGCTACGACAAGATAAGTAAACAACTTTGACGCTAAAATACTAACTTAGCAAACTATCATTGAGAAAGCTTATTTGAATGTATCATAAAATTGGAGTGGAAAGGGTTCATGTCTGGGTTACGATGAATATGAACGTGCTAACGTACTTTAATTAACCAGCTAGGTAAAGCTTGACTACAAATAAAGCTAAACAGTGTTTGCTTCCCTCTGAGAGAGGTCAACTTATTTAGTAAATGCATAATCAACACTATATATTCAAGTTATGCCTTAATTCTGGTGATTCTAACAGTTAGCTAATAATATTTAAAAGCTTGTTTATGCTACAGCGTTGTAAGTTAAAATATATGCTCAAAGTTTATATTAAGGGTTTCAATGAAAGGCATAGTATTAGCGGGGGGTAGCGGAACACGCTTATACCCCATAACTCGAGGTGTATCTAAACAACTAGTACCTCTTTACGATAAACCGATGATTTATTATCCATTGTCAGTTTTACTACTCGCGGGCATTACAGAAATTCTAATTATTACCACACCGGAAGACCAACCAAGTTTTCAGCGTTTATTAGGTGATGGGGCAGAGTTGGGGGTTCACTTTGAATATATCGTGCAACCCTCACCTGATGGTTTAGCTCAGGCATTTATCTTGGGTGAAAGCTTTATTGGCGATGATGATGTCTGTTTGGTTCTCGGTGATAATATTTATCATGGTCACAATTTAACGCGTATGCTTGCCAATGCTGTCGCCAATGTGACTGAGCAAAACTGTGCGACGGTATTTGGTTATCGTGTTGCTGACCCTGAACGTTATGGTGTTGTCGAGTTTGATATACAAGGTAAGGTCATCAATTTAGTTGAGAAACCGAAAAAGCCTAAAAGTAACTATGCGGTCACCGGTCTATATTTTTACCCAAACGATGTAATAGAAAAAGCGAAAGCAGTAGAGCCCTCGAATCGGGGCGAGCTTGAAATCACATCGGTGAACCAGCTGTACTTAGACGAAGGACGCTTAAAGGTTGAATTAATGGGGAGGGGTTACGCTTGGTTAGATACCGGCACCCATGAAAGCTTACTAGAAGCCGCCCAATTCATTGAAATTATCGAGAAGCGACAAGGTTTGAAAATAGCTTGTTTGGAAGAAATTGCTTTTGAACAAGGCTATATTAATAAGCAGCAGCTTATAACATTGGCCCAGCCATTGGCGAAGAATCAGTATGGCCAATACCTACTACGTTGTGCGGAAGAGGCAAGTGATTAATGAAATTTGTTAAGCAATGTATCCCCGATATAATCGTTATTGAACCGAGTTTACATGGTGACACACGTGGTTATTTCATGGAAACGTTTCGGCAGGATCTGTTTGAAGCCGCGGTTGGGCACACCGTTAATTTTGTACAAGATAATGAATCCAAATCGTCTAAAGGTGTATTAAGAGGTTTGCACTTTCAATTAGCTCCACACGCACAAAGCAAATTAGTACGAGTAATTGAGGGTAGCGTACTGGATGTAGCTGTAGATATTCGTATAGGAAGCCCTAACTTTGGAAGATATGTAACTGTTGAGTTAACAGCTGAGAATAACAAACAATTGTTTATACCACGCGGCTTTGCTCATGGTTTTGTTGTGTTAAGTGAAACCGCGACATTTTCTTACAAAGTCGATAATTATTACTCACCAGAGTCTGACCGAGGGATAGCCTTTGATGATCCGCTGTTAAACATCAATTGGCGATTATCAAATGAGCAATTGGTGTTGTCTGATAAAGACACCAAGCAACCAAATTTAACACAGTTGCCTGAATGCTTTAATTACTCAACAAACTATTATGCCTAAGACAATTCTCGTCACCGGCGGAAGCGGTCAGTTGGGGCGGTCAATACGCGTTTTAGTTAAAAATGACTCAAACTTTCAGTATTTATTCCCGGATCGCGAACAATTAGATTTAAGTAACTCTGCAAGTATTGATGCTTTTTTTAAAGCAAATACTGTTGACCTAATTATTAATTGTGCAGCTCATACAGCGGTTGATAAGGCTGAATCTGAACCTGAATTAGCGGATCAAATTAACCATCTCGCCGTTAAGAAGTTAGCTAAAATCGCATCCGAGCATCAGGCAAAGTTAATCCACATTTCAACTGATTATGTGTTCGCCGGTGAAAACTTTAAACCGTATGTTGAAAACGATAAAGTTGCACCTAAAGGTGTATACGGTTTGAGCAAATTGAAGGGTGAACAAGCCATTGGATTACTCATGCCGACGAATGCAGTAATTATTCGCACAAGCTGGGTGTATTCCGAATTTGGCAATAACTTCGTTAAAACAATGCTCAAACTGGGTAAACAACGTAACGAATTAAACGTCATATACGATCAAGTTGGTACGCCAACCTATGCAGGTGATTTGGCGAATACAATTCTTCAGCTGGTTAGGTCCAATAAGTTTAACCAATCTGATTTTCAGACGGCTATCTATCACTACAGTAATGAAGGCATTTGCAGTTGGTATGACTTTGCCATCACCATATTTGAGTTAAGTGGTATTGATTGCCATGTGCACGCTATTGAAAGCAAAGATTACCCAACGCCTGCAAAGCGTCCACATTATAGTGTGCTGAATAAAGCTAAAATAAAACAAACATACGGGGTAACTATTCCCTATTGGAAAGAGGCTCTGCAACGCTGTTTGTCAGCCTTACAGGAAATTAGTTTATGAAAACAATCTTGGTGACCGGTGGTGCCGGTTTTATTGGTTCAGCGGTTATTCGACATTTAATTAACGACACAGATTTTAATGTTATCAATGTTGATAAATTAACCTACGCAGGAAATTTGGAGTCGTTGAATTCGGTAAGTAATAACAACCGTTATACTTTTGAACAGGTTGATATTTGTGATGCGCTTGAGATCCGACGTGTTTTTAAGCAGCACCAACCAGATATCGTGATGCATCTTGCAGCAGAGTCGCACGTTGATCGCTCAATTGACGGACCAGGTGAGTTTATTCAAACAAACATTGTAGGCACCTACAATTTATTGGAGCAAGCAAGGCATTATTGGACAGCCTTAGAGCAGAGCAAAAAAACAGGGTTCCGTTTTCACCATATTTCAACAGATGAAGTGTATGGTGACCTAGAAGGTACTGATGATTTGTTCACCGAAGAAACACCTTACGCACCGAGTTCTCCGTATTCAGCAAGCAAAGCGAGCTCAGATCATTTGGTAAGGGCATGGCAACGCACGTTTGAGTTTCCAGCCCTTATTACCAATTGCTCAAATAATTACGGTCCTTATCACTTTCCTGAAAAATTAATTCCATTGGTCATTTTGAATGCTTTGGCTGGCAAACCGTTACCAGTTTATGGCAAAGGGAATCAGATTCGAGATTGGTTATATGTTGATGATCATGCCCGTGCGTTAGTTTTAGTGGCTACAAAAGGTGTGTTAAATGAAACATATAATATTGGTGGCCATAACGAAATGCAGAATATAGACGTTGTGCTAAACATATGTGACCTACTTGAGGAGTTAGCACCAAATAAACCAACTAATGTTGGCTCCTACAAAGACCTCATTACATATGTAACTGACAGGGCAGGGCACGATATACGTTATGCAATTGATGCAAGTAAAATTCAAAATGAATTAGGTTGGACCCCTCAAGAAACGTTTAAAAGTGGGCTGCGTAAAACGGTTCAGTGGTATTTAAATAACCAAACTTGGTGCAATCATGTCTTAGATGGTAGTTATAAATTACCCATTAGCAAATAAGTAAGCAGGTCCGCTAAAGCTCATGTTTCCTTAGCATTAGCGTATAAAATTACCGGGCACTGTTAAACGTTAAAAGGTCAGACCTGTATTATCTCTTACGATATTGATACACTCGCAATATCTATTTTCTACTAATACACTTACTAACCATTGTAATGTTTAATACCTCCCCAGGACGATAGATTGTCTTTCATGCCCAAAAAAAGTGGTGTACTTATAGCATTTAGCGCTATAGTTTTCTTATTCCTTCTCTCATACATCGCGTTACCTTGGCTTGTACAAACAGCACTGACATCTTCATTAAGCAAGTACGACATTGAAGTTACAAACATTCAGTTCGATCGCCCATCGTGGAAACAACTTTCTTCACGCTCATTTCAGTTAAAGTCATTATCATTAAGATTTGAAGAGCAGGTAGACATTGATATAGCAAATACATTCATCAACTTTAATACACCTTCCGCATACTTGGTTTTGGTTAACATCGACTCTATTGATATACGGATAAATAAACCTTCTTCGAATAACACTGTTACTGACATTAATTTATTTGATGTTTTGCCAAGCTCTTTAATCGATGATCTACCTCAAGTGCGTCTGCTTGTTAACTCGTTAACGGCCCATCAACCTCATTTAGAACTGAAGGCGTTCAGGATTGATTTATCAAATGGATTATTAACCGTCCAAACCATATTAGGTGACGGTTTTTTTAACAAAAGTTCCAAAGTATTTAAGCAGTTAATCGACACCAATATTTTATTAAAAATAAATGCACAAAATGAACTTGAATTAAACATATCAGATACCGCCGCTAAACCATTATTAGCGTTGAACCTTAAGTTAACAAAACAAGGTGAACTACTAAAAGGGGACGTGCAACTTGACAGTACATTAAATGCTTTCGAGTGGCCAACAATTAATGGTACTGCGATAAGTGTTAATAGCAATCAATTGGTCAGTAGCAACCAATTTACATTACCTGCCACACAACGGTTCTCTATAGATGAGATTACACAACTTACCGGCGTTACTAAGATACAAAATACCAGTCATTTTTCTAACCAACACACAGCAGCAACGACTAAAGTCACCACCGACACAACGCTAAGGTTTTCATTAGACAAAGGAAAATTTCGTTTAACGCTCGTAGACCCTAAACAACCTATTGTAGAAATAAACGGCTATCTAAAACGTTTCCTTATGCCCGATAACAACTACAAAATGATGGATGAACTGGGCACTTTGCTTGCCAATCTAAAGGAGCCTCTCACCATCGAGTATGATCTATTGGCTGATTTGAATAACCCTTTCTCAATTATAGATGGCAGCTTCACCCTAGAATACATTGAAAAGAACAAAAAGCTGATCGATGTACAGTTTTCTAACATGGAGGTTATTACCCCAGAAAACAGTCACAGAAGCCATTATCAGTTTCAGCTCAAAGGTAATCTACACCTTGCTAATATTTATCGTCCACTCGATATAGAAAACCTCTTTATTAGCAAACTAAGAGGTGAGGTTAACAGCCGAGTAAGCATTCAAAATCATCACTTGATGATTCAGTCGTTGTCGAAAAATCGTTTTGAAATACATTCTTTACGTTTTAATGAATACAAAGCCAAAACACTTTTCGTAAACATTCCAAACCAAACACTTTCTATTAATTTAAACACGCAAGATGTTTCCGCTATGAAATTTGCATTAGGTGGTCAAAACCTTGATAGCAATCAATTGAACATTAAAAAATGGGGGCTTACAGCTAACGCAAGCCTCCAGCAGCATAAGATGAGTATTCGTTCTTCAATTAACGCAATGAATCTGGCGTTGTTAGATCAGACATACTATATCCCACCCATGATTATTAAAAACCAACTCTGGTTTAAAGACTTAAGTGCAACTAAAGCATCGCTTAAACTCGCCAATATATGTAACGACCCCATCCTTTTCGCAAACTGGCAACCTAAAAACAGTACAGAGCATTTAATTGATATCCATTGGCAGCAGACTTTTTCAACACATAAGACATTCAGAAAATGGCTTAACACACCAATACTTCCATTTGACATGACTGGCGGGAGCTTTGCGGGAGACGCGGTTATTGAATTAAACAAGGGTGAAACTGAATTTAAGCAATTCAAGGTCTCCTTACACGACGCACAAGGTGTTTATCAGACAGGTACATTTAAAGGGGTTCAGCTTCAGTTAAGTTCACCCTCGCAACAATTGGGGTCATATAAAACACAACAGGCGGTTACGTTTGACACCTTTTATGCTGAACTTAACGGCCACATTAATGAATTAAATATGGGTATCAAGGCAAACAATATCGAGCTTAATGGCGTACTTTATAATCAACTAAACGAGTGGCATTTTAAAACCCCGTTAAGCAAAGCGACCGTTTTTTCAGGTTTAGTAGAAATTCAAAATGAAGACATTAATTTTAACGATGCTATACAACTGGAGTTGATCGTAGATCGCTTGGATTTATCTGAATTGGTCAGAACGCAAAACATGGATGGCTTATATACCAGTGGCAAATTATCAGGACGTATTCCTGTGCACTATATAAACGGGCAATTCAACGTATCGGATGGCCGTATGAATAGCATCGATGGCGGGAAAATCCGTTACACCACACCTTTAAGCCAAAGCACAAATATAAATGATCAACTCAAATTAACCTTCGATGTACTGGAAGACTTTAACTACACAACGTTAAACAGCAAAATAATTTACGATGATGATACGCTATTGTTTAAATCTGCTATTTCTGGGCGTAATCCAACTGTTGCCAATGGCCGTTTAATCAACTTAAACTTAAATACTGAAGTCGGCTTAAAAGGGGCTCTTGAAACAATGCGCATTCAATCAGGTATTGATTTAAACATAGAAGCGTTTATACGCTCTAAAATAAAGCATTCAAATAATCAATATTATTGCCAATAAAAACATGAGGTTTTGTATGAAAAAAATAGCCCCCATCGCATATATAACATGTATTGGCTTGTTGCTAAGCTCAATATTTGGATGCACGCCAACCGTCAAAGTAGAAGCGTCAGACAAGCCCATTACAATCAATTTAAATGTAAAGATTGAACACGAAATTCGAGTCAAGGTTGATAAAGAGCTAGACTCCATACTGTCTGAAGATTCAGGCTTATTTTAAGAGGAACGATGATGAAATACGTACAAATTTTATTAACTGTTTTTATGCTCACACTATCAACAGTTTCTTTAGCCATTGGTCTACATAGTGCAAAAGATCAAGGTTTAGTAGGAGAAACGCCGAACGGGTATTTAGCCAGCCCCGTTAGTGCTCCATCAGCTGACATTAAAGCACTCATCAGTGATATTAATGCCAAACGGAAACAAAAATATGCCCAAGTTGCAGCAAAAGTTGCTAAGCCATTAAGCGTCGTTGAACAACTGGCAGGGAAAAAAGCTATTGAAAAAACAAGCAAAGGGCATTTTATTCAATTTCCAGATGGCCAATGGGTCAAAAAGTAACGACAAACGCTTATCCCTTTAACTTTGAAACTATTTGGCTTTTAGCATTAAGCGCCTGTACATGCCTGAGTAATTAAAGTTTATTGGCATCAATTTCTGCAGTGACAGGCATAACATATTAGCGAATACTACGGAGTAGTATCTGTCTACACTGTACGCTGCTGAGCAAGAAGTTAAATTAAATACTGTGTTATATTAAGCTCCAGCAAATACTCGGAATTCACTTTTTTATTCATTTTTTTATGCTCTAACCAGCACAAAAATAGCGTGATACCATAATGGACACGGCTATACCTAAACTTTCAATCTACTTTGTCGGTGACGTTTGTGAGCACACTGTTTTATCCCATCCAACTTCTTCGTTCTACAACAAGCTTTATTTACACCTTATTTCTATTAAGTGTTTTGTTTATTAGCGGTTGTAGCACAATACCACCGATCGATAAAAAGGAACCAGTAATAACTGCACCGGTATGCCCTGTGTGTAAACCAACGACTTGCCCTAAAGTTGCTGAACCCATAAAAAAAGTAGCTAAAAAAACAAGAGGGGAATTAAATCTACCCGTGATAGGAGGCGTTGAAAATGTTGTTGTTGAGCCTCTAAATTTAAAATTTGAAGCACGTATAGATACCGGAGCAAAATCCACCTCGATACATGCAGAAAACATCCAGCTCATTGAACGTGAAGGCAAGCGCTTTGTGCGCTTTTCATTATACGATAGTAAAACCAAATCACTCGTTGAGGTAGAACGTCGTTTTCGTAGGCGAGTAATTATCAAACAGCAAGATGGAAATAATGAAATGCGATACGTCGTCACATTATGGTTAACTCTCGGCAAGAATAAAGATGAGGTTGAAGTGAACTTGACCGACCGATCTGCCTTTGACTATCAGCTATTAGTTGGGCGTAATTTATTAACTGACCGAGCTATAGTTGATGTTAGTTTACGTCATACCTTAAGGCCTTAAAACTTGTCATCTACACATAAAATCACCATCATCGCGCTATTTATGATCCTGCTCGGTCTTGGCTTGACCTTGTACAAAAATATAGTGTTAGGGTTCCCGCTTTTACCGGGTATTAGAGAAGATGTTTGGACAATAGAATCCAAAATAAACCTTAAACCCCTACATGAAGGGCCTGTTCAAATAGCGCTAACCTTACCTGAAGAAGATGCTGGTTGGGTGTCTTTAGACGACCACTTTGCCTCATCTGGCTTTAATTTTTCAGTGACTGAACAAAACGGTCATAGACGAGCACATTGGACACGCGAAACAATGGAGCGGGCTACGACCTTGTTTTATAAAAAACAAGTTTATCGTATGCGAGACAGGGCGCTCACAGACCGAGTTGTCCCTAATGTTGAGCTGCCTATTTTAACCACCACGAATGAAGAGGTGATGGAAAAGGTGGTCGAATCCTTAAAGACAAAATCGACAACGCCCGCAGAGTTTTCCACTTTATTATTCGACAGTATCAACCTGCCGCAACCCGACCCAGACATGAGCTTTCTTTTGTCGAGCTATGGTGGCGTACATCTAGATGTGGTTATGGATGTTCTAGCTTATGCCAACATTCCAGCACAACTCATTAAAGGCATCTTCTTGGAAGATGGTCGACGTCGACAACGTATCAGCAGCCTTGTTGAAATAGTCGCTGGCGACCGCTGGTTAATTTTTGACCCTACAACAGGTGCTGAAGGGCTGCCGGATAACTTTTTTGTTTGGCAACACGGTTCCACCTCAATATTAGACGTCATTGGAGGGCGCAACTCGTCCATTGAGTTTGCGTTAGTAAAAAACACATTACCTCTCAAATCTATCCTTTTCATGGAAGGGCATCTTGAAGAACAACCCTTATTAGATTTTTCAATTTATGCTCTACCTGTAGAGCAACAAGGTATTTTTAAGGGCTTATTACTGATACCAGTGGGTGCTTTAATCATCGTTTTACTGCGAATACTGGTTGGCTTAAAAACATCTGGCACCTTTATGCCTATTCTGATTGCACTCGCCTTTATTCAAACCTCACTCTTAGTGGGATTGGGTATTTTCCTTACCGTGGTCGGCTTCGGCTTATGGATACGCTATTATTTGTCTTACCTCAATTTATTATTAGTAGCACGAATAACCGCTGTGGTCATCGTGGTTATTCTATTAATGGCAGGTTTAAGTATTATTAGTTATAAACTTGGCTTTCACCAGGCTTTAACAATCACCTTTTTCCCAACCATTATTCTTGCTTGGACTATCGAAAGAATGTCACTTTTATGGGAAGAAGAGGGCGCGCACGAAGTCTTAGTACAAGGAGGCGGGAGCCTATTAGCGGCCATTTTGGTTTACTTAACCATGTCAATGTCGATGGTAGAGCACCTTACCTTTAATTTCCCCGAGTTAATGATCAGCCTACTGGGCATTGTTTTATTATTAGGTAAATACACTGGTTATCGCTTGTTTGAACTGTATCGTTTTCGTGCTTTTGGCCACACTGAATGAAGTGGGTATCGCCTAAAAAACTAAGGGAACTTGGCATCCTTGGTATGAACAGCCGAAACATTGATTATATCGGCCGTTCAAATGACAGGCGTCTTTTTCCATTAGTAGATGACAAGCTAAAAACTAAAAGACTCGCTGAAAAATTTGGCATGTCTGTGCCTCGACTTTTTGCTGTTATTAATAATCAACATGACATACAAACATTAGAAAACCAACTTAGTGGGCGAGACCAGTTTGTTATTAAACCAGCGCAGGGCAGTGGTGGAAAAGGCATTTTAGTCATAGCCGAACGTGTAGACGATCAATACATCAAATCCAGTGGCCCCTCGCTTAAACTAAGGGACTTAAAACATCATGCCACCAATATATTAAGCGGTTTGTATAGTTTGGGTGGCCGCCCCGATGTTGTCATGATCGAAGACATGATTGTTTTCGACCCTATTTTTTCACCGTACAGCTATGAAGGCGTTCCAGACATAAGAGTTATCGTTTATAAAGGATACCCTGTTATGGCCATGCTTCGTTGCTCAACCCATGCATCAGATGGCAAAGCGAACTTACACCAAGGTGCCGTCGGGGTAGGGCTTGATATAAACACAGGAAAAAGCCTTTTCGCAGTGCAAAATAATATTAAAATTGAAAAGCACCCAGACACTGGGTTTAGCTTTGATCAGCTAGTAATTCCTAACTGGGACCATATTTTACAGCTCGCCTCTCATTGTTATGAAATGGTCGGCTTGGGTTACTTTGGCGCTGATATTGTATTGGATAAAAATAAAGGCCCTATGATCTTAGAACTAAATGCTCGCCCAGGCCTCGCTATTCAGGTTGCAAACCAAACCGGTTTAACCAAACGACTTCAACATATCGATCAACATATATTAGCTATGACACATGACGTTGAGGCGCGCATCGCGCTAGCAAAACAATGGTTTGCTAACTCCCTACGCAACGCCTAACCCTGTACTATATATTTAAAAACAACAGGTAATGACATTGAAGCACCCAGCAAATAACTAATATGTAACCATTACAGAGTTTAAATAAATGGTAGAACCCGAAAAAAAAATCATACAAAGAGAGAAGTTAATACAAGCAGGGCAAATGCATTTAGTGCATTGGTTAATTGTATTGCTTTCTATTGTACTAACTTTTACAGCTTGGCAATTTTCTAGGTTGCAACTTAATCAAAAACTTGAAACTAAATTTCATCGTAATGCAGAGCAAGTTGTTAACTCAGTAAAAGAAAGAATGAAGCTTTATGAAAATGCACTTTGGAGCAGTGTCGCATTCATTGATGCAGTTGACACACCGATTACCTACAGAACATGGCTATCTTATTCACGGAGCCTTAAAATAGACGCTACCTATCCTGGCATTAATGGGATTGGTGTTATTTATAATATCACAACCACCTCAACTGGATAGTTATCTACTAAAACAGCGAGAACTTAGGCCGCATTTCAGCATACACCCTAAGCATCATGAATCTGAATATTGGCCCATTACCTATATTGAACCCGCATTACCGAATCAAAAAGCGATAGGCCTCGATATGGCTTTTGAGAAGAATCGCTATGTATCCATTCAAAAAGCACGTGATTCAGGGCAGGCTCAGTTAACAGGACCAATTACCCTAGTACAAGACGCAAAAAAAACGCCCGGGTTTTTATTCTACACACCCTTTTATGAAAATGGTGCTAAGCCAGACAGCCTTGAAACACGAAGAGCGTTAATTGAGGGTGTGACGTACGCCCCGTTCATTATGAAAAACCTTATGCAAGGCACCTTGGCTGAAAAATATAGGCATGTCAGTATTCAAATACATGATAACGGACAATTGTTATTTGACGATCATGCTGATAGAAACCTCGATGATGTAGATCAGGATCCGCTGTTTAGCAAAGAAGAACATGTCGAGTTATATGGCCGAGTATGGACTTTTTCAATTCAATCAAATTTGGCCTTTAGGAATGAATTTTCGTCAAACCAATCCGCATTCATCTTAATTGGCGGCTTAGTAATCGATGCCTTATTACTTACACTCTTTTTATTATTAACTAAAGCTAATCGCGAAGCACTAGCCTATGCCGATAAAACAACTCAAGCCCTAAAAGAAAAAACAATTAATTTAGAAAAATCAAATAGTGATTTAGAACAGTTCTCATATGTTGCCTCACATGACCTTAAATCGCCTCTCAATGCGATCACAAACCTCGTAGAATGGATAACTGAAGACTGCCAAGATATTATTCCTGACGAATCAAAAAAGCACTTGGCGTTATTAACTCAGCGTAGTGGCCGTATGATGAGGTTACTGGATGACCTTCTTGAATACTCACGTATTAATCGCAATAAATTTAAAAATGAGCCTGTAAACTTAAAAGATATCAGCACAGATGTGTTTTCAATGCAGGATAAGACAGAGGGATTTACATTATCTGCGCCAGATGTAGAAATAACTATCCCTAAAACACCCTTAGAAATAGTACTCAGAAACTTGATTTCAAATGCAATAAAACATCATGAAAGTAAAAGTGGTGCTATTAATGTCTTATATGAAAGCAATCCAGATTACCATATTATTATCGTTGAGGATGATGGCCCGGGCATTCCATTAGAATTACATGAAAAAGCACTGGAAATGTTTCAAACATTAAAGCCGAGAGATAAAGTGGAAGGCAGCGGTATGGGATTAGCGATGATTAAACGAATTGTCGAACATTACAAAGGCAAGATATTAATTACTTCTGATGGTAAACACGGAACAAAGATATCTATTTATTGGCCACTATCAAATTCATAAATATTGACATTATGGAAGGATAAACTATGAACTAACTCAAAAGACGTAACCTTATTATTAGTTGAAGATGATGATATTGATGCCATGACAATTGAGCGGGGCTTTCTTAAACAACGCATCGCCAACCCAATCGTTAGAGCTTACGATGGTATAGAGGCATTAGAGTTATTATGAAGCAATAAAGTATCTCGCCCATTGATCATCTTACTTGATTTACAAATGCCACGAATGGGCGGTATTGAATTCTTAAAACAGTTACGAGCTGATGAGGCCTTGTCTGATTTAGTAGTTTTTGTATTAACAACCTCTAAATCTGAAGAAGATATGTTATCAAGCTACAAACAACATATCGCAGGATATTTTATAAAAGGCGATTCAGGCGAAAAGTTTTTAGACATTGTGAATGTTTTAGATAGTTATTGGAAAATTGTCCAATTACCTAAATGAAAGACAATAAAACCAAATAATATAAAACATAGCAACTACACTGATTTTAATAGCTGGTTAACTTTGGAAAGCGTGTCAAGATATGAATATACTAATAGTTGATGATGATATTGTTGACAGAGAGCTTATTACAAGGACTTTAAGGCGCAGCAATATAACCAGTGACATTACGGGTGTAGAGTCAGTAGATGAAGCACTTGAACAACTAAAAAAAATGGAATTTGATGCCGTTTTACTCGATTATAACTTACCAAAACGTAATGGTATTGAGTTATTAGTTGAGCTAAGAAACGCCCATGAACGACATGACGTCGCAGTTATAATGATGAGCACGTCAAAAGACGACGAGCTAGCGCTTAACTGTATTAACGCAGGCGCGCAAGATTTCCTTGTGAAAACTGAAATAAACGTTTTTCGATTACAAAGAGCCATTGTTAATTCACATGCGAGAGCTGATCTAGAAAAACGTCTCTATCAAAGCTATCAACACACTAAAGAACTTGCAGAACAAGATAGTTTAACTGGCATATCCAGCCGTTATCATTTTGATGAATCTTTGAGTAATGATTTAAAAAGTAACGAAAGAAATAAAACAACGCTCGCGTTATTATTAATTGACCTCGACCATTTCAAATACGTTAACGATAATTATGGACATGACATTGGTGACAGCTTATTAATAGAAGTAGTCAACCGAATACATCGTTGCTTAAGAGGAAATGAATTATTTGCTCGTCTTGGTGGTGACGAATTTGCAATAACCTTAACCAATATAAACTCAGCTAATAATGCCACGCATGTTGCACAACGTATTATAGATGCATTAAGTGAGCCATTTACGATTGATAATCACATCATCACTTCAGCAGCGAGTATTGGTATTTCCATTTCTCCAGATGATAGCGTTAACCCAAAAGAACTATTTAAATACGCTGATATAGCAATGTATAAAGCTAAAAGCAAAGGGCGTAATCAATTTTCGTTTTTCGAAGAAGCAATGCAAGTAGAGTTTTTATCGAATTTTCATATTGAAAATCAGTTAAAAGAAGCGCTTAAAAATAAACATTTTAACCTGCATTACCAACCTGTTATGGATCCAAAGACTCAACAGTTAACAGGGGTAGAAGCATTAATTCGCTGGGAAGTCGATGGTGTAGCAATAAGCCCAGATAAGTTTATACCTATTGCTGAAAAATCTAGGTTAATTTTAGATATTGGTCAATGGGTGATTGAACAAGCGATAAAACGATTAAGTGATTTAAATCTAAACCATTCGCAATCAATTACTATGGCTATTAACTTATCAGCGGTACAGTTAACAAATGACAGTGTAATCGACGTCATTCAGGACTGTATAAAACAATATAATGTCGATGCCAATTTAATTGAATTTGAAATAACAGAAACAGCCTTAATTGTTGAACCAGAAAAAACGGTGAAAATAATACAAGCAATCAGTGATTTAGGTTGCAAAATATCACTGGATGACTTTGGTACTGGCTTTTCTTCATTGTCGCACTTACATAGCTTTCCTATTGATATTGTAAAAATAGACAAATCTTTAATGCCTAGTTATTTCTCAACAGAAAAAGTGAAAAAATTATTATCAGGTTTAATTGTCATGCTTAAATCTTTAAAGCTTCAAATTGTTGCCGAAGGTGTTGAAACACAGGATGATTTAGATTTATGTATAAATTTAGGCGTTGATAAAGTTCAAGGCTACTTTTTTGATAAAGCACTGCCAGTTGATGTGTTTGAACGGAAATATTTACAACTAAATAACAAAAAAGTGCTGTAAAACTTTATACCCTCCTTAATTTTAGAAATCCCTCTGTGGATATGGGAATTAAAGTAACGCCAAAAACGTTCAATCGCGCCTGCTTGTTTCTTCAAGGTATTATTAAGCTGTTTGATTCTTATGGTTGGATAATGCAGAAAGGTATTGGGAACTCTAATCAAGCTGCCTTTGTATTTGAGGGTGAGCGATTAAGCTTTGAATTGAAAGAACCCGTAACGCAAGTCCCTGCTGAGATTACTAATCTCAAGAGAAAAGACGGATATTTATGGCCTACAAAAGAATACGCCCCTTCAGGTTTGCTTGAGTTCACTATAAGCGGTATGTATTTGACTGGGTTACAAGCATGTTGGAAAGATACTACAAAAGAAAGGCTTGAAAATAGACTGCCGAGTATTGTGCAAGGGTTTAGGCAGGCTTTCGAATATAAGAAGCTTGAAACCATTAAAAGAAAAGCCAGGGATCTCGCATGGAAGCAGAAAGCAAAGATAAATCAGGAGTTGTTACGTTTAAAGGAAATCTAAGAAGCCCGGCGCAATCATTTATTCAAACTGGCTCAGGCATTTGATCAGGCAAAATCAATACGTAACCTAGTGTTGGCCCTGCGAAATCAAGTAACACTGAAGCAGGCTTTGATCATTGGTTAGATTGGGCTGAGAAGATAGCTAACCAAATTCATCCAATTGAAAAACAAGCAGAAATTTTGTCCCGTTGTCACCATATAGAAACAGCGGAAAAATAGCGCTGGTAGTAATGTTCTCTTAGTTACTGACATGAACTTAATAACCTATTACGATGGGTCTCATTTATCAACATAAACAGAAGAGATTAGGCAACAAGGATGACACCGCCTCGCACTGATAAAGACGAACTCCAAACACGCATAGAAATAGACCAAAAGCTAGAGCAAGCAGGCTGGTCTATTCAAGATAAAAAGAAACTCAATCTTCACGAGTCTTTAGGTGTTGCTGTCCGGGAAATGGATACCGATACCGGCCCCGCTGATTACATGTTATTTGTCGATGGTAAAGCATGCGGCATTATTGAAGCCAAGCGAGAAGGGGCTAACCTAGGGAAAGTTGCCGAGCAATCTGGCCGCTACGCAACATCTAAAACCAAACACGTACAGCGCTGGGCGGCTAACGATCAACCTCTACCGTTTTTATACGAATCTACCAACCATGAAATCCGCTTTCGAGACGAGCGTGATCCAGCCCCTCGTTCTCGTCATGTATTCCATTTCCACCAACCCAAAACTTTAAAAGCTTGGTTAGAGCAGGGCGATACCTTTAGAGCTCGTTTGCAACAACTTCCAGAACTCAATACTAAAGGTCTTCGTGTTTGCCAAATCGATGCCGTTGACGGTATTGAAGATTCTCTAAAGCAAGGTCGCCAGCGCGCATTATTACAAATGGCTACCGGTGCGGGTAAAACTTTTACTGCTTGCACTCAAGTGTACCGCCTAGCCAAGTTTGCCAAAGCCAAGCGCGTATTGTTTTTGGTAGATAGGGGCAATCTAGGTAGACAAGCACTTAAAGAATTTCAGCAATACACCACGCCCGACGACGGCCGTAAATTCACCGAACTCTACAACGCCCACATACTCGGCCCCGGTGGTATCGGTGATGAAATCAAAGTCACCATCTCTACCATACAGCGCATGTACTCACAACTCAGTGGCAAAGAGCTGGATGAAGAAATAGAAGAACACTCTTCCTATGAAGTGGGTTTTAATACAGCCGCAAACAATTACAAGCAAGAAGTCGTCTACAACCCCAGCATCCCCATCGAAACCTTCGATGTCATCATCATTGATGAATGCCACCGCTCCATCTACAACCTGTGGAGCCAAGTACTCGACTACTTCGATGCCTTCTTAATCGGCCTCACTGCCACACCCACCAAAAAAACCATCGGCTATTTTCACCAAAACGTCGTCTCAGAATACACCCATGAAGATGCCGTCATCGATCGCGTCAATGTCGGCTACGACATCTACCGCATCAAAACCGAAAAAACCGAACAGGGCGGCTTAATCGAAGCCAACACCAATGTCGAAATACGCGACCGCCTCACCAAAGAAAAACGCTGGGAACTATTAGACCAGGACGAAGAATATCGAAGCAAACAGCTAGACCGCAGCGTTATCGCCCCCAACCAAATACGCACCATCATCACAGCCTTTAAAGAACGCTGCCTGCCCGAATGCTTCCCGCAGCGCAGCTGGGTGCCTAAAACCTTGTTCTTCGCCAAAGATGACGACCACGCCGACCGCATTGTGGATGCCGTGCGCGAAATCTTTAACGAAGGAAACGACTTCTGCAAAAAAGTCACCTACAAAGTCGGCAAGAAAAACGCCGAAAACACCATCGCCGAATTTCGCACCAGCCCACGCCTGCGTATTGCCGTTACCGTGGATATGATCGCCACCGGCACCGACATTAAACCGCTGGAATGCGTGGTATTTATGCGTGACGTAAAAAGCCCTGCCTACTACGAACAAATGAAAGGCCGAGGCACCCGCGTAGTCGATAATGACGTACTGCTTAAAGTCACACCCGACGCCCCCACCAAAACCCGCTTTGTACTGGTAGATGCCGTAGGCGTTACCGAAACCGACAAAACCGAAACCAAAAGCCTCGAGAGCAAACCCTCCGTCTCAACCGAAAAACTCATGCAACAAATCGCCATGGGTGATCGCAGCCCAGAAAGCCTGCAAAGCCTCGGCAACCGCCTCATCCGTTTAGACATGAAACTCACCGACGGCCAACGCAAACAAGTTAACAAACAACTTAAAGACACCTTCGAAGGCATGGGCGAAAGCAGTGAAGAAGCCAACCTAATCCTGGTAGCCAGCAAGCTCGTACACGCTGGCAATGTGGATTACATTAATGAATTAGCCATAGCCAAGTTCGGCACAGACGATGTGCAGGGAAGCACAAGTGCCGCGGGCGCAGGAAGCGCAGGAGCGGCGGAAGTCAGCGAAAAAGAAACCAAAGCCATCTTCGAACCCATTGCAGATGAAGCCGTAAAACCCTTCCACAACCCAGACCTGCGCGAACTGCTCGAAACCCTGCGCCGCGACACCGACCAACTAATAGACGACAGTGCCGACGAGCTGCTAGACGCCGCTTACGATGAAGAAAAAGCCCAGGGCATCATCACCCGCTACGAAGAATTTATACAGCAACACAAAAACGAACTCGACGCCATACAACTGGTATACAGCCAGCCCTATAAAAAACGCCACCTCAGTTACCAACAACTCAACGACCTGGTGGAAGAAATCGAACAGCCCCCCTATAACATCGCCCCCAAAGATGTTTGGCAAGCCTACGAAATGTTAGAAAAACTCAAAGCCAAAGGCGCAGCGCCCAGCGAAAAGCTGCCAGCACTCATTAGCCTTATTCGCTGCTCCATCGGTGTGGCTAACGAGTTAGAACCCTTTCCACAAATTGTCAATCAACGCTTTGAGGCCTGGTTGAAACAACAAGAACAAAGTGAGTCGCGTAGCGAAAGAGGGCAGCCTGGGCTGGGCGGGAGTCCATTTAACAAAGAACAATTACAGTGGTTAGAACGTATCAAACAACAGATAGCCAACAACGCCGAATTTGAAATGGATGATTTTGACTTTATTCCCGAGTGTAAGCAGCAAGGTGGCTTGTTAAAGGCCCAGGCATTATTTGGAAAAGAATTACCTGTGATTGTGCAGGAACTTAATGGATATTTGATTGCATGAGCAATGTTGTTAAAAAAGAATTACCTGAAAATTGGGCCTGGACGACAATGGATAACATCTCTGACGTTGTTGGAGGAGGCACACCTATATCTAAAGAAAAACGCTTCTACCAAAATGGGAGTATTCCTTGGCTTACTCCAGCGGATCTTTCAGGCTATAAAGAAAAATATGTCTCAAATGGTGCGCGGTTTATAACAGAAGATGGCCTTAATTCTTCATCAGCTAAGATTATGCCAGCGGGCACGGTGCTTTTTACTTCACGAGCACCGATTGGTTATGTGGTAATCGCTAAAAATGAAATATGCACAAACCAAGGATTCAAGAGCTTCGTTATTAAGTCAGACAAGATACTACCTGACTATGTTTATTGGTGGCTAAAGGGTAGCAAGCAATTAGCTGAAAGTTTTGCCAGTGGAACAACCTTTCTAGAGCTGTCTGGGTCCAAAGCAAAACAGTTACCAATTCCAATCGCTCCCCTCGAACAACAAAAACGCATCGTCGCAAAAATAGAAGAACTCTTCTCCCATATCGACGCCGGTATCGAAGCCCTCAACAAAGCCAAACAACTGCTAAAACAATACCGCCAATCCGTCCTCAAAGCCGCCGTCACCGGCGAACTGTTGGGGTATAAATTTTCAGAAGAAATGTTTAAGCCTATTGATTTTGGGCTTGAGACATTAGGCCAAGGTTGGAGCCCTCGTTGTGAAAAAGAGCCTTCGCCGAGCGAGGACACATGGGGGGTTATTAAAACCACGGCAGTCCAGTCTCTTGAGTATCGCCAAGAAGAAAATAAACGTTTGCCTGATTCGTTAGAGCCACGCCCGAAGCATGAGATTTTAGTAGGTGACCTACTGGTAACACGAGCAGGGCCTCGCGTAAGAGTTGGCATTTGCTGTCTTGTTAAGGAGACTCGTAAGAAATTAATGATTTGCGATAAGGTTTATCGTTTGAGAGTAAAGAAAGGTGTAATCCTGCCAGAATACTTGGCGATTATACTGAATGCGCCAAACGTTTTGATTGAAGTTGAAAAGCTAAAATCGGGTATTAATGATAGTGGCGTTAACTTAACGCAGAATAAATTTATTCAGCTTCAAATTCCTTACCCTTTAATCGAAGATCAAAAATCATTGACTCAAATAGTTACTGACAAAGTAGATTCCATCTCTCGATTAGATGAAGACATAGAAAAACAGATGCTAAAAGCAGAAAAAAACAAACAGTCGATTTTAGCCTCCGCTTTTTCAGGTGAACTGGGGAGCGCTTAAATGGCAATAGGTACGTTAACTCAAAAACTCAGGCCGGTAAAGATTGCATTTTTAGTTAACCCGACGGATAAAGCATCTGTTCAAAAAGCAATACACATTAATACTCTTCTCTGGGGAGGGATGTTTAACCCTTTAGTTCCTTGCTATAAAAAACTGCCTAAAAAATGGTCCGACCATAAGGCGAAAAGTGAAACTGCTCTGAGTGTTATCAAGGGTTACATTGAAGGATTTGATCCAGACTACTTCGTGAATATTTCTTCCTATAGTGCAGGGCAACTTGATATTAGCAAGGAGGTAATTGTTGATATCGAGGATTTGCTTAAGGGTTTTCGGCAGGATGCAGCGCCTACAGTTGGTGCTGGTATTTTTGAAGTGTTAAAGCAATTTAAACATGATGAGTTGCGTTTTTTAAGAAAAGATAAAATTGAATTTATTAAGGCAGACGTTGACGGGGCGTACAAATTATTTCTTTCGAGTATATATGGTGATTTAGGCGAGTTTGAGGATTTTTACTATAAATCCTTCTTGGGTGATATTGAGCCAGTTCGGCTTGATGCGTCTATTTCAGACTATACAGAGTTTGTGAAACCAAACCACATGTTCCCCCGTAGGTTGGGAGCTGTATATCTTGAGCAAAGAAGGCAAGGCCCATTTTTGTTTTATTTAGATGCTTCGCAGATATTGGATGTGATTGATTATTGGAATTTAAGGGCAGCGGGATACGATGTAGTGCCATTTCCAAAACAAGCCGAAAGTGAAGAGAAGGTTAAACAGCTCGCTGAGCAGATCATTGAAGAGGGGTATTGGCCATATCGTCACAATCAAGATATGTTCCACCATTCTACTTTTTTAAAAAGCCGTAGTACAGGCGAAGGTGAATTAGAAACCTTTTCCAAAAGTTTAAATGTAAAGAAACCCTCTAAGGGAAAAGATATTAAGTTTAGTCTCCAGCACTGGTACCCAAGGATATGGAATGACTGGGCTAGAAAAAACACCCAAGAGTATATTGTTCCCGCCTACTCGAGAGAGAGAAATGTTGAATTATTAGAAGGACAGCAAAACTTTAGAGTAAAGACTTTGGATCCTGAATTTGATCTTTTTTATGCAAATACCAGTTCTCCACGATTTGCCAATGAAATAGATTCACGAATATATGGCAATGAAGAGCTTTTGGCGCAGGCTATCCCACAAGGCGGTGAGCATTTGTCGCATGCAATAGGAAAATATTCATTGCGGGAATGGAGAATTTCAAAAACCGGACCCGTTTATCTTTCCGGTCATACAGAGCGGTCAATTAATTATCATCCTCCTTTAGCTGAACCAGTAATGACTGCATGGTTTAAAGAACAGGGTTGGGAAGTGAGGTTATCTCCCTCAGGAAAAATTGCTAAACAGATGGTTAGGCAGTTAGGAGGAATTTTGGGAATAGCTAATCTGCAACATGAAAAATTAATTACGCTGTTCCACGACTTAAATAATAAAGGTTTCATATCAGAAACTGATTTCAAGGGCCGTATTTCGAGAATAGTGAATGAGGATGAGGTTTGGATAAAGCGCGACCAGTTTATCCAAAACCTGTTAGCTAAGAATATTTTTCAGTTAGGTGTTCAAGTTATTTGCCCTGTGTGCTCACAAAAGTCGTGGTATGCACTAGAAGTTATGTCTGATGAATCTAGATGTTCTAGTTGTTTGAATGATTTCTCAATCCAATCTATTGGTCTTGATGATAAGCAATGGGCTTATAAAGCTACAGGGACTTTTGGGCTGCCCAAGCAGGCATATGGCGCTTACAGTGTATTACTAACCCTTCATACTTTAACAAGAGATCATCATGAAAAGATTACACCGATATTAAGTTTTGAAGCTAATAAGGGCAACAAAAATATTGAAGCAGACTTGTGTTTGTTTACTGAAAAAGAGTTTAGAGATGAAACTACACAAGAGCTTTTATTTGCTGAGTGTAAAACATATAACAAATTTGAAAAGAAAGATATTGAACGCATGAAGGTTTTGGCGGCGGAGTTTCCAGGATCCGTGCTTGTTCTCGCAACAATGCGTGAAAATTTGACTGAGGCTGAAAAAAGGCTTATTAAGCCACTGGTCAATAAAGGGCGCCGGTACTGGAAGTCAGAAAAAACCAATAACCCTGTGATCATCTTGACGGGCACAGAATTATTTTCTAATTACGGTATTCCGTATTGCTGGAAAGGCAAAGAAGGCAAAGCAGGGGAAATCGAAAAAGGAAACTTTTATGCAAGAAATTTAAGTGAAATTGCAGATGCGACACAGCAGATATACTTGGGTATGCAGCCGTACCATCAGTGGCGTGCTGAGCAGTGGCAAAAGCGGAAAAAGGTTAATTAGTAGAGAATATTTATGAGCGCATCTGAAATAGTAAACAAAGTCTGGAACTACGCTCACGTACTACGCGATGACGGTGTAGGTTACGGCGATTACGTTGAACAGATAACATTCCTTATCTTCCTGAAAATGGCTGATGAGCGTGAAACCTCTGGCCAGCAAGTAGCTGTGCCGGATGCCTACAGCTGGTCAAAACTGGTAAAGCTTGATGGTGATGCACTGGAAATTCAATACCGCCATACCCTGGAAGCTTTAGGTAAAGAAGCCGGTATGTTAGGTACCATCTTCCGTAAGGCGCAAAACAAGATACAAGACCCCGCCAAGCTGGAGCGCCTGATCAAAATGATCGAAAAAGAGGCCTGGTCTACCCTGCCGGTGGATGTGAAAGGTGAAATCTACGAAGGCCTGTTAGAACGTAACGCCCAGGATGTTAAAGGTGGTGCTGGCCAATACTTTACCCCGCGTGCATTGATAGAAGCGATGACAGAGGTGATGCAACCCGACGTTAGTAAACTGCACACCGTTGCCGACCCAGCTTCAGGCACGGGCGGTTTTTTGTTAGCGGCCTATGACTACATGGCCCCTAATGCAAAATCGAAAAAAGAACAAAAACACCTACGCGAGATGGCATTGCGCGGTAACGACATTGTTGATAGCGTAACTCGTTTATGCGCCATGAACCTTTACCTGCATGGCATAGGCAGTGCCGATGGTGAGTGCCCGGTAGTGAGCCAAGATGCCTTGGCCAAAGAAGTCGGTGATAAAGACCGTGTCGATATCGTGTTAGCTAACCCACCGTTCGGTAAAAAAAGCTCGATCACTGTTATTAGTGAAAAAACCGGCAAAGCCGAAACCGAAAAGCTCACCTACGAACGTGAAGACTTTTGGGCAACCACATCCAATAAGCAACTTAATTTTGTTCAGCATATTGCCAATATGCTGAAAATCGACGGTAAAGCCGCCGTAGTAGTACCCGACAACGTACTCTTTGAAGGGGGTGCTGGTGAAACTGTTCGCAAAAACCTGTTAGAACGTACCAATTTTCACACTATTCTTCGCCTTCCTACGGGTATCTTTTATGCGCAAGGCGTAAAAGCTAATGTTATCTTCTTCGATAACAAACCTGCTGCGAAAACAGCATGGACAAAAAAGCTTTGGGTTTATGACTACCGCACCAATGTACATAAAACGCTAAAACAAAATCGCTTAAATAAAGGTGATTTTGAAGAGTTTATCGCGCTTTATAAACCCAACGATATTAAAAAACGTAAAGCGACTTGGGATGAAGAAACAGGAGAAGGGCGCTGGCGTAGTTACAGTTATGATGAAGTGATAGCCCGTGATAAAACCAATCTAGATATATTTTGGTTAAAAGATGACTCACTAGAAGACACAGAAAACCTGCCTGCACCGGATATATTGGCATCCGAAATTGTTGAGCAATTGGAAGCTGCTTTGACCGAATTTCGTTCAGTTGAGGAAATACTAACGATTAATGGCGTTACGACATAATGGCTTACCCAACGACCATCAAACTGTTTTTAGCAAAGGGTCAACCTGATGGTTTGCGCACGGCGGAAATTTCTAATTGGTCTGGCTTGGCGATAGCTGGCCCTCGTTCAGAGCTTTCTGAACTGCGATCACGACCAGAACTAAAATCCCCTGGTGTTTATTTTTTAATTGGTGTTGATGAAAATACAGGTGATCAAAAAATCTATATTGGTGAGGCAGATAATGTTGCGGATAGACTCGGCCATAAGTCTCACAAAGACAGAGAGTTTTGGACCAAGGTTATTAGTTTTATCAGTAAAGACAATAACCTGACCAAGGCACATATTAAGTATCTTGAGGGGCAAGTAATTAACAGAGCAAATGAATTGGCGCTTGTTACCGATAATGGACAGGGAAGTGGCTCTAGTTTACCTGAGTCCGATGTCGCTGATATGAAACAGTATTTAGACAAAATTTTTCAATTATTACCGGTATTGGGATTAAATACTTTTGAAGTGCCTGAAGCTATCCCGTCAGATGCAAAAGAGTGGATGTTTTGTTCAATTAAAGGATTAATCGCTAAAGGACGACGTACATCAAACGGTTTTCTTGTTGCAGAAGGTTCGCAAGCGGTGAAAAAGCATCGCCCTTCAGCTAAATCTTGGCAAATTAAACGGGAAGAATTAATTGCAAACAAAACACTAACGGATGCGGGTGATCATTATGTATTTGCCCGTGATTTTGAGTTTAGTAGCCCGAGTGCAGCAGGCGCTACAGTTAGAGGCGGGTCGACGAATGGTTTAACTGCTTGGAAAAACAAGGCAGGGCAAACGCTTAAAGATTTGGATAATTAAGTTGCTAATTTTAATTATATTACGAAGTTAATGGATACTTATACGTCACTTAAATTAACCAAAATCGTCCTATCGATAGTAGGTCAGGTCTGTAAACTTCTTGGTATCAAAAGTTTTATCAAGCCCAAAAATCAGATGAGCGTAGCTTCACGCTTTTTCTTATTATTCGAAAATCACGGCATTCACAAAAACCAAATACCTGGTTTCTTTGGCCATGGGTTAAAGCTCGTTGATGTAAAAGATGAAGACAGTATTCTGATTAAACTTGATGAAGAGATACTGAATGATGCTTGCGAAATGTTTGCTGTACGTCGTGAATGGCTAGATGGTGCCGACAGTCAGATTTACCCATTACATGATTTTTACAAACAGCCAAGGGAATTTGAGGCATTCATTTGTGAAATTAAAAGCAACGACCCCGATAGTTTGTACGCTGAGCTAATTGTTTCGTACGATAGACTCCAAGAAGAAGACGCCCTGTTAATTTTAGAAGAGACGATTGGTTATATTGGTGAGAAGCCAATATATCGCCACCATATTTGCAATGGGTGGGTTTTTAAATATTGGAAGTGTCGCGCCTACTTGGCTGCATGTATTGCACTGTCGTGTAAAAACAAAGTTTGGGTTAAAGGATATGAAGTACCCATTAAAGAGATAAACCGCCTGAAGGAGGGCTCACAGTTTATTTTTAGTAATGATAACCAGCACAATGGTTTTTCTACTAAGACATGGTACCCGGAGGATATGGCGTTATTACCGGACGTATATTTGAATAAAATTGACCCGGAAAAAGATAACTTTGGTGTTCGTGCTGCTTTATCGCTTTGGTTGGAACTATACGACAAGGGGCTAATGCATACTGACTACCCAGGTGAAAACCCTAGAAGTAGGTTCGAGGGTGCTTTGAAATTAACTGCCAGGCAATAAAAAAGACCTAGTCCGAAACGAACTAAGTCCTTGTTATTCAATGGTGCCTGGGGCCGGAATCGAACCGGCACGACTGTTAAGGTCGCGGGATTTTAAGTCCCGTGTGTCTACCAATTTCACCACCCAGGCAATCAAATTGAGCGCGAATTTTACCCTATGATGACGATAATGACGAGTGGAAATTATTATAAATTTATAAATTTTTTAGCAGACCTTCATTAATGGCCAATTTAACAAGTTCGATATCGTTAGAAACGCCTAGTTTTTCGTGTGCTCGATAGCGATGCGTGTTAACTGTTTTGGGGCTGATCGATAATGAATTGGCAATATCTGCAATTCTATGGCCATCAACAATTTTTGTTACTATTTGTAACTCTCTACTGCTTAACTGGCTAAAAACATTCTTTTCTGGTTCTTGCCCACTGAAGATTAAGTTGGTTGCCACTGCAGAGGACAGGTAGTTTTTACCTTGGTAAACCGACATAATCGCGCTTGTCATTTCATCAACCGCGCAGCCTTTATTGATATAACCTTTAGCACCTAACGTTATAGCCTGATGCGGGATAGGGCCATCGTCATAAACACTTAGGGCAATAATTTTAGAACTGGGTTCGCGCCTTAATATTCGTTTCAAAGCTTCGGCGCCACCTATACCCGGCATATTTAAGTCCATTAGGATAACGTCTGGCTTGAGTTGTTCGGCTAATTTAACGGCTTCTTCACCCGATGAGCCAATCGCCACAACTTCAATATCCGGGTCAGATTGCAAGATGTGCTCTATACCACTTCTAACTAACTCATGATCGTCAACAAGTAGAACCTTAATACTATTCGAATTCATTAGATATTGATTTTCTTCAATTAATTAACCTAGCGCTCATCTTGACTAGCATAGACTAAATCAAAGATAATGCCCACGCTTTTTGGTATTAGGCCTTAGCCTAATTAAAAGGGAAGTTGGTACGATTTAATCAAACCCAACGCTGCCCCCGCAACGGTATATAAGTAACATGTATCAACAGCCACTGTGTCAAAACATGGGAAGGCGATACATCGGTTAACAGAACATTAGCCACTTATGAGCCCGGAGACCTGCCAAATGCAAACCGGTACGTTGCGGGTGGGCAACTGGGCTGACGTTGGTTTCCTTTATTCAACCTCATCATATTTCCTCTTGTGCGTCTTTTAACTGGCGCGGGGCTGCGCCTTATAACGAGGAAATCTCATGAAAAAAACCCTTTTGGCTGCCAGTATTACAGCTGCATTATCACAACAAATTGCATTGGCTGAAAACTCCATGCTCATTACTGCAACTAGGACTCCAAGCAATATTGATACATTAGGTAGCACTGTTTCTCTTATTACGGCAAATGATATCGATCGTAAACAATATGTGTCACTAGATGAAGTTTTAATGAGTGTGCCGGGACTTAATGTTGTTCAGTCCGGTGGAAAAGGGGCTCAAACCTCAGTATTTTTACGTGGAACAAATTCTGAGCATGTCCTCGTTTTAATTGATGGTGTTGAAATGAATGACCCAAGCACACCAAGCGGTGCTTTTGATTTTTCAAATTTTTTAGTTGAAGGTATTGAAAGTATAGAAGTAGTACGTGGTTCTCAAAGTGTATTATACGGTTCAGATGCAATTGGTGGTGTTATTCAAATAAGAACAAAAAAAGGGCAAGGAGATCTTAATTTTCGAGTTAAAGCTGGGGTAGGTACTCAATCAACTCACCGTGAATCAGCTGTATTATCGGGTGAAAAAAACAACTTTAATTATTCTGTTGCTATCGGGCGCTTAGACACTGATGGAGAAAGTATTGCAGCTAAAAAGAAATTAGCGCCAGGGAGCATTACTGAGGATGATAATTATGAAAATATCGTTTTCTCAACACGTTTAGGCTGGAAGGGTTTTGACTCTTTAGAGGCGGATTTTACTGCTCGTTACATTGAAACTGAAGCCGATATCGATGGTGGTTTTGATTTTTCTGGTAATACGGCTGAGGATGCTGATGCAACGAATGATAGCGAGCAATTGTACTTAGGTTTTGAATTAAAAGGCTTATATGCTGATGGTGTTTGGCAGCCTATTTTAACGGCTAGTCGTTCTGATATTGAAAGGCAAAATAAAGATGAAAGACAAAGTCCGTTTGGCACCTTGGTAGATACAAGCTTTGATGGTCAAAAAACAAAATTCGCACTTCAAAATAATCTGTTTTTATTTGAAAATCAAATCATTACCATTGGTTTCGAACATGAAAGTGAAGAGATGAACTCCAAGGGGTTCAGTGATTTTGGTGGTTTCATCATTAATCAACTAACCAAGGCTGATCGTGATACTAAGTCTACATACATTCAAGATCAAATTGAGGTAAATGATCAACTCTTTATTACAGTAGGCGCTCGCTATGACGACACAGACGACTTCGGTTCAGAGTTAACATATAGAACGACTGCTAGTTACAACGCTACGGAAAACACACGTTTACATGCTGCTTATGGAACTGGTTTTAAAGCGCCGTCGCTATTCCAATTATTTGGTTTTACCCCCAATAACTTTGGTAGCGCATACAGTGGTAACCCAAATTTAGATGCAGAAACAAGCGATAGTTGGGAAATTGGTATAGACCAACTGTTTTTTGCTAGCGATATAAAAACTAGTATTACTTACTTTGAGACAAAGGTTGAAGATTTAATCACAACTCAATATATAGGCTTTAATAGTACTAGCGTTAACCGTGATAATGCCGATATGTCTGGTGTTGAAAGTGCAATACACTTTAAAGCACTATCTAACCTTAATATAGATATTAATCACACTTATACGCGTACTAAAGATGAGGACAATAAGGAGTTATTACGCCGACCTAAGCATAAAGCGAATATAGAGTTTAACTATGAGCCTGCTGAGCATATCAATATCAATACGAATGTTTTATATACGGGGCAGCGCGTTGATGTTGATGGTTTTGGCCAACGTGTTGATGTTGGAGGCTATAGTGTTGTAAATGTTGCTGCTGCTTATAAGCTTAGCAACAATGTAAAGTTGTTTGCACGTCTTGATAACCTTACTGATAAGTACTATGAGCCCGCTTATGGTTTTCAGGCATTAGGTCGCGCTGGATTTATTGGTGTTGAATTAATCAATTAAGCGTTTACTTTTAGGTATTTAATAAAAAAGCAGGGATGGCTAAGGCTTACTCTGCTTTTTTATTTCTCCAAGGTAAAACCCAGTGACTCCCTTGGTGCTCGCCAAAAATTGCATCAACACCATAAACAGCCTGCATGTTCTCAATCGATAAGACATCGTTGGCGATACCTTCAGATGCTTTTACCCCGTTATTCAGTAAAACAAGATTCTCACAATACCTCATGGCTAAGTGCAGTTCATGTAAAACAATAATGACTGTTTTTCCTTTTTTCGCCAGCGTCTGCAATAACGCCATAACCTCAATTTGATGCCGTGGGTCGAGCGATACGATCGGCTCATCTGCTAGTAAAATAGGGCTCTCAGTGGCCAGTGCTCGAGCTAGCATCACTCTCGCTCGCTCACCGCCAGATAGTTCATTCACCGAGCGGCCTATTAGGTGTTCTATATCCACTTCTTTAATCGCTTTTTCTACTGCTTGTAAGCTCAAACTATCTGCATGATGCCCATCATTATGCGGGTGCCGGCCTAACATAACGACCCGTTCAACGGTTAGCGGCCAATGGCATTCGCCGAGTTGCGGCAAATAGGTTATTTCTTTTGCTAATTCAAGCGCTTGCATGGCCTGAATGTCTTTGCCAGCTAAACGTATTACACCCGATTCAATCGGCAGTAAACCAGCTAAGGCACGCATCAGCGTCGATTTACCGGCTCCATTAGGGCCAATTAATCCAGTGAGTTTTCCTGCTGGAAACTGAATACTCATATTTTTTAATATGCTGTGGCCGGATAAACTAACGGCTATGTTTGATGCCACTAAACTCATGACAGCCACTCTCGTCTGGATTTTAAAATTAAATGTAAAAAGAAAGGGGCGCCTAATAAGGCGGTTAATACGCCAATTTTAAGTTCTTGTTGCGTCGGTATTAAGCGAACAATCATATCGGCTGCTAATAGTAATATAGCACCACCCAGTGCGCTGCATATTAATAGCCGCCCGGGTTGGTAGCCTACATGTGGCCGCAGTAAGTGCGGGACTACCAAGCCTACAAAGCCAATACCACCGCTTACCGATACCGCAGAACCAACTGCTAAGGCAACGCCTAAAATAATACGTCGATTAAGCTTTGCTAAGTTAACACCCAAGGATTGGGCAGTGTCTTCACCCAGTGAGAGTACATCTAAATCGCGCCGTCCTTTTAGCATTAACCACCAACCTAATAGGGTTGGCAATAGAATTAACCAAACGTGTGTAAAGCTTCTATCGGCTAAGGAGCCCATTAACCAAAAGAATATTTCAAGAGAAGCATAGGGATTAGGCGATAAATTGAGCGCTAACGCTGTTAAGGCCGCTGTAAGGCTACTAACAGCGACGCCCGCCAATATTAGGGTGAGCATGCTGCTATTTTTACCGGTTAATAAGTACAGAAAAATAACCGCTAATAAAGCACCGGCTATCCCCCCGAGCGGTAATGCCATTGGGAAAATGGCGCTTAAGCCAAAGTAAAAAACAATCACTGCACCTAAGGCGGCACTACTTGATACGCCGATAACACCGGGTTCGGCTAATGGGTTTCTAACCATGCCTTGTAAAGCCGCGCCGGATAAACCTAATGACGCGCCAATCAGCACAGCGAGTAGTGTGCGGGGTAAACGAATTTCTTCAAATACAATAGATTCTAGTGTAGATTCCTTATTAACAATACTTTTTAAGCTATTGATAATACTTATATTTAATTCACCTATTATTAATGAAAATGCCATTAACACTAACAGGCCCATTAATAAGATTGCTGTTAAACGGGTTTCGTTATGGTTAGTCATTAAGCGAGTTTGCATGGGTGTATTAAAGGGGTTGCGCTAATAATTGCTGCTGTAGGTAACTCGCTGCAGCGAAACTAGACGGTCCTGCACAACTCCAATATCTATCAGGAATGGTTATTCTTTTTACCTGTTTGAGCGCTGCATACCGATGGATGGCCTGGTGCTGCAAAATTTGGTGCGCTAAGCTGTTGGTGTTTTTATTGGAGCGTCCTAATAGAAGAATGTCTGGCTTTGATGCCAGTAGAGATTCTAGCGATAGCGGGGCAACATAATCTAAATTCAACTCCGCAGCAATATTTCTTAGCCCCGCCATTGTTAAAATCTCATTGACGATAGTCTGCTGGCCTGCGGTAAAGCCGTTGGCATAGTAAACAGCTGCTCGTTGAGACCTTTTATCTTGTGCCCCAATAATGTTAGCTAACTGTTTGTGCATAGCCAGAACAAGCGCCTCGGCACGAGCAGGTTCACCAATTTGCTGACCTAAAAAGCGCACTTGCTGAAAAATGCCGTCACTGTTAATAGGTAAGCCTAACTTGATCACCTTATAACCTAACTCTTCAAGTAGCTGGTTAGTTGGTTGGGCGGTAAATTCACCAGCAACAATTAAGTCTGGCTTAAGTGCCATAATCTCTTCAATACGGCTACTATGTTGATGATATTGAGCCGCTTTTTGGTATAAATAAGAGGCTTCTGGGTTCGCTGCTAATGGCGTAATAGCAATTAACCGCTCGGGCGGTAATAGTGCCATTAATAGCTGATCGGCACATAGGTTTAGCGAAACAATTCGCTGAGGTTTTGCTAGTACATTAGCGCTGATCAATAAGCTGATAAAAAAGGCGATAAGTCGCTGTGTTTGTTTCAATTGCATGCCAGTAATTATACGGCTATTTAACAAAAAACAAGGGATATAAAAAAGGCTAAACCTGAAGATAAGGTTTAGCCTTTTTGTTGACTCACTAAAAAATGTAACCTTTCTTACATAATAATCTGCCAGATATAAGAGATTAATAATGCAACTTGAACAACAAAGAAGATACCGCGAATCAGCACAGCAATAGCTGAAGTAGAAATCAGATGTACGATAGATTGAGCCACTCTAGCATACAGAATATACATAACGGTTGGTTCCAATAAAGCCATTTGACCCGCCAAAGAGGCCGTTAATACGACGGCAGCAAAAACCGGTAGCAGTTCAAGGCTGTTTAAGTGTGCACGGGTTAATCGTTGACCAAAACCCGGTACATCTGAGCCATCCGGTTTAAAGCCGTTTATAGGAATACCGCGCTTAAGAACAAGGTCACTAACCGCACGAAATGTGGCTATCGATAAAACAAGAATTAAGGTCCAAAACGCGAACCCGCCTAAGGCTACAACTGCATTACTCATATTTATATCTCCTAAATTTATTATTAGTTTGTATCACTGTTCACCAACATAGTGATTCAGATATAGTATCAGAGTATTTAATTAACCCTTAATGAAAAGGCTCCTCTATGAAATTACTCAATGTTGGTTTACTCGGTCAGGAAATTCCTTGCCTGTTAGACAGTAACAATAGAATTCGCTCTTTAGAGGGTGTGTGTGATGTTATTTCATCTGATTTTTTAGCCAACGATGGTTTACAGGCACTGAAAAACCTCGATGTTGATAGCCTGCCCATTATAGAAAAGCCTGACCGCATTGGCGCGCCGTTATTAAACCCAGGCAAGATCATTGCTGTTGGTTTAAATTATGATGAACACATTAAAGAAACAGGGGGCAAGCAGCAAGACGAGCCGGTGCTCTTTACCAAAGCAGTTAGTGCTTTAAGCGGCCCCTTTGACCTTATTGAGCGACCTAAAGGCGCGACACAAGTGGACTGGGAGATAGAGCTTGTCGTTATTATTGGTAAGCCAGCTCGGTATATTTCAGAAGACGATGCAGAAGCGCATATTGCTGGTTTCTGTACGGGCATTGATGTATCTGAGCGATATTTTCAAAAAAGCCGAAGTGGCCAGTGGCTTAAAGGTAAAAGTGCCGATACCTTTGCCCCCATTGGACCATACTTTGTGACCTTGGATGAGTTTAGACAGTACCAATCATGCGCTGTGAGCTTAGATGTTAATGGTAAACGGATGCAGGCCAGCAACACCGATACGATGATTCATTCAGTTAAAAAATTGGTGAGCTATATTAATGAGTTTATGAGCCTTCAACCGGGTGATTTAATTTTTACCGGCACGCCAGAAGGAGTAGGGCTTGGTATGAACCCACCACAGTTTCTTAAAGCAGGCGACAAAGTGGTTGCCGAAGTCGAAGGACTCGGTACTCAACAGCATAACGTTGTTGATTATAGCGCTTAGAAACTAGCAAAATATTATGGCTGGTCAAAATTAGACCAGTTTTTATAAGTAGTCGCCAGCACTACCTTTTTTTCGCTTTACGATACTTCTTCACAAAGTTATCCACAGTTTTAGTGGATAACTTTTAAAAGCCCTTTTCATTCCAACTTGATTTACGTACACTATTCAAGTGTCTTATAGAAAAGAGTTTTATCATGGTCGAAAAAGTAACAAAACATGGAGGAGCGCGTGCTGGAGCAGGTCGCAAAAAAGGCTCTTCAAGCTATGGCGAACCTACCAAGGCCGTTAGAATACCAGAAAGCCTTATGGCGACTGTTAGCGAATTACTGGAACACAAAAAGCAAAAAATTAACGCTGAAAAAATACCTTTTCCTAATATTTTTTTACCCGATTTAGATAGCCCCGTACCATCTATCCCACTCTATGGTGTCAGTGTTGCCGCTGGTTTCCCGTCACCGGCCGATGATTACATAGAAAAAAGACTTGACCTGAATGAACTCCTTATTAACAAGCCGGCTGCTACTTTTTTTGTCAGAGCAGAAGGGGAGTCTATGCTGGGCGCTGGTATTCACCCCGATGATATCCTTGTGGTTGATCGATCCGTTCATGCAAGCGTGGGTAAAATAGTTGTTTGCGCTCTAGATGGCGAGTTAACTGTTAAACGGCTGCGCTCAAAAGAAGGTAAATTGGTGCTTGCTCCCGAGAACCCAGATTACCCAGATATACCCATAAAAGAGGAAGTAGACATGGTTATTTGGGGTGTGGTAACGAGCGTTATCCACAATGTATAAAAACCTATAAAAACGCTAACTTACCGTGAAATACCCCGCAAACATTGCATTGGTTGATTGCAATAATTTCTACGTCAGTTGTGAGCGATTATTTCGTCCCGACTTATTGAATAAACCGGTGGCCGTGCTCAGTAATAATGATGGTTGCATTGTTTCTCGTAGCCAAGAGGTTAAAGACCTAGGCATAAAAATGGCCGTCCCTGTCCACCAAGTCAGGCAGCTGGTTAGACAGCACGATATACAACTATTTTCCTCTAATTACCCTTTGTATGCAGATTTATCCGCACGCATCATGCATAGCCTGACTGCTTTTTCGCCCTCGGTAGATGTTTACTCGATAGATGAGGCTTTTATCGATTTGGAGCGACATAACGTTAACGCAACTGACTTAGGCTTAGAGATAAAAAACAGCCTAGCACGCTGGGTTGGTATACCGGTTGGGGTAGGGATAGGCCCAACAAAAACGCTGGCTAAACTGGCAAATTATGCGGCAAAGAAATGGCCAAGTAGCGGTGGGGTAGTAGATATTAACGAACCCATTAGGCGCCAGAAGATAATGCAAATAACGCCGGTTGGCGAAGTGTGGGGCGTTGGCCGCCGATTAAACGAAAAGCTTAATACGTTGGGTATTGAAACTGTATGGGATTTGCAATCTCAACCCATCAATTCAATAAAAAAGCACTTTAATATTACCTTGGCTCAAACAGTGCAAGAATTGCAAGGGACTCCAGTTATGTCTTTTAATGAAGAGCAAAAACCAAAGCAACAAATTATTTGCTCTAGAAGCTTTAAAGATAAAGTGACTGATCGGCAAGAACTTGAACAAGTATTGAGTGTTTTTTGTCTTAAAGCAGCTGAAAAACTAAGAGCCCAGAAAGGTGTTGCGCTGCAAGTGAGTGTTTTTATTCGTACCAGCCCATTTGATAAAAAACCGTTTTATTCTGAAAAAGCGACTTATAAATTAAAATCGGGCACACAAGATAGTCGGGATTTAATTAAAATCGCAAAAAAACTATTAGCGGGTATTTTTCTCCCAGGCTATCAATATCAAAAAGCGGGTGTAACCTTAGGAGATATACAGCTGGCTCAAAGCAGTGTGATCCATCAGCAGGATATATTTAACAGTCAGTCGACAGGCAATGAAAAAAGCGTAACTCTGATGAAAACGATGGATGCCATTAATTCACGATTTAATAACAGCCTTCGTTTTGCTGCAGCAGGTAATAAGTCATTACAGCAGTCAGTTCCCATTAATAGGTCTAGCCTTTATACAACAAACTGGAAAGAAATAGCGCGGGTTAAATAGATTCTATAAAGCATCTATATTTCAATAAGTTGCAATTAATAAGAAACCTAATTTATTATTATTTAGCTACTACTATCTACCGGATTTGTTTTGCTTACCAATTAGACCAGCTATCCTCTAGCTTTTCGGTAACTGCTCAACGCAGGAATGATGGCGGCAAAAATGGACGTAATGATTAACGCAGCCATCAAATACAGGCTATTTTCGGTCAATAAATTTAATTGAATAGGTAGCCCGAAATGCGATATTAAATAATCCTGTAAGAAAAATAGGCAAAGAGCCAAAAGAGCGATTGCTAAAACACAACTTAGCAGTGTAATCAGTAGGGCTTCTAGCTCAATGAGTAAAAACAAAATATAGGGCGGTGCGCCAATAACACGCAGTAAGTGGATTTCACGGCTGCGCTCGCGAATCGATGCCAGTAGCATTGCGCTAACCCCCAAGCAGGCAGCAATAAAAACCAATGCAGAGACTAACAGTAGCGTATTTTCTAAAACACTCATCATTTGCCAGAGTTCTGATAAAGCAACCCCTGGCAAAATAGCCAGTAAAGGTTCTTGTTTGTATTGATTGATCATCCTTTGAAACTGGAATGTGGTCATTTTTGATTTAAGACCCAGCATAAAAGCATTAAGGCTTTTGGGTTTTAAATTGGTTTGTTCTAGTTCTGCTTGAGTGAGTGTATTGTTATGTGTTTTCACGCCTTGTTGCCAATCGGTATGAATGGCTTCAATACCTTGCAAGCTAACATGCAAGGTTTGATCAACCGGCGTTCCGGTAGCTGCTAAAATCCCAACCACGGTAAAGGGTCGATCATCGTGCATACTAAAACTAGTGGCGGCAAGACCATGAGCCAAGGTGATTTTATCACCCAATTGATAACCGAGTTGTTGTGCGACATTGGAACCCAATACGACATCAAACAACTGACCAAATGCCTGTCCTTGAGTAAATGCTAAACGATGCTGTTTGCCATAGCTGAAATAGCGAAAATAGTCTGTCGAGGTGCCCAGCACACGATAGCCTTTGTGTGAATCACCGAGAGACATCGGGATCGCCCATTTCACTTTTTCATTGCTGGCAATATTGTCGTAGGTTTCCATACGGATATTGTTGGTCGGCGAGCCGATTCTAAAAACAGAATATAACAGTAAGTTGAGACTGCCTGTTCTAGCACCAACAATCAGGTCAACACCGGACACGGTATTAGAGAAATTCTCTTTAGTTTGTTGACGAATTTGCTCGACACCAAGTAACACAAAAATACTCACTGTCATCGCCATCAATGAGAGCATAACTGAGCCTTTACGGTCGAGTAAGCTTTGCAGGGCCAGTTTGGCTAGCATGAGGCTGAACCCCCTAATTGATTGATATCATGCAAAGATTCAACATTCTCAAAATAACTGGATAAGCTAAGGTCATGGCTGACGAACAGTAATGTCATGTTGTTATCAGCCACTATCGTCATTAACAAGTCCATAAAGGCGTCTCTATTTTTCATGTCTAGCGAAGAGGTAGGTTCATCAGCCATCAGTAAACGCGGTTTGTTGATCAAAGCGCGGGCAATGGCAACGCGTTGCTGTTGCCCAATACTTAGCTCGCGGGTAGGGCGGTACCATTCTTTCTTGGCGATGTGCAATGCATTTAATAGCTCTTGAGTTTCTTCGTTTAGGTCGATTGAGGACTGTCGTTTTGCAAACCGAGTCGCCAACAAGATATTGTCGACTGGACTGAGGTAGGGAACCAAATTAAACTGCTGGAATACATAACCGATATGCGCAGCACGGAAGCGATCACGCTGTCGGCCGCTCATTTTATCTAAAGGTTGGCCAAGAACGTTCAACTGTCCATCGCTCGGCGGAAGTAAACCACTCAACAGGCTCAGTAAAGTTGATTTGCCACTACCTGAAGGGCCGTGTAAAAATATCCGCTCTTCGCTAGCTAAAGACCAATGGGGAATATTTAATATATTCTGCTCAGGCTGTGCCGGGTAGTGAAAGCGGATATTGGTGAGCTCAATGGCCATTAAACGCCTCAACAATGCATCAATTAAAGTGCTATAAATGATATAATGTAACATTGCAGAATGAAATCAATTTTTAAAATTTTTGAGTGCTTAACATAATGCCTAAACTATTAAACGTAACGTTTTTTATATTCGCCACATTGACGCTCTTAGCATGTGAGATGCCAGATAGTGAGGTTGTTAACGAAGCAATAGATCCAGTATTGAGGCCAGAAGTAGTAGAGTCGCCAACTAAGCAACCGTTAATAACTGATAAGCCTGAACAGGCAACACTGTCAGAATCGAGCTTCAAAACCATTGAATGGACGAAGTTGATGCCGAAAGAAGACTTAGAAATACTTCTTAATCCGCCTAGCTACATAAACGATATTGAAGATGGTTCATTTGAAGATCAGATTAGTAGCCAAGTTGCTAATGCCCTTGCTGCTGCCAGCGATGATCCCTATCAACAGGCACTCTCTTCAACACGGATTGTTCAGGAAATGGATGGGCAAGCGATTCGAATTCCAGGCTTTATTGTGCCCTTAGAGTTTGATGATGAACAAACCATCACTCAGTTTTTTCTAGTACCTTTTTTTGGTGCCTGCATTCATGTGCCGCCACCACCACCTAATCAAATTATTTTTGTAAACTACCCAAAAGGCTTAAAAGTAGAGGCTTTGTATGACCCTTTCTGGGTATCGGGTATTGTAAAAACATCGCTTGTTGAAAATGAGGTGGCAACAGCCGCTTACAGCATGCAGATGCAATCATTTGAGCTTTACTCAGAATAAACCATTAAAAATCAATCGGCGATACAAGCCATTAGCTGCGGTTCTAAGGCGTCATCGAGGCGGTCAGAAATAATTTCAATACGGCTTTCCAAGCACTCGTCCAGTCCAATCTCTGTTAACGTATCGTTAGCAAGGTTATAAGCAAAAAAACCAGCCTCAGTTATAAAAACGGCCTTCATTCGTTCGACTTGCAAGCCGGTTAAAAATACCAGTAATTTTTCGCACTGAAAAACCTTATGAGGAGAAAAGCGCCAGCCGATACTTTTATATCCTTCACCCTCATTGATGGCCTTTAAGAATCCGCAAGCCGGTATGTCAGCCTCTGAAACAAGTGGTTTTGAACCCGATGCGTGATGATGGGGAAGGGACGCTTGGTATGAACTGGAGGTTGAGCCCTGTAATGCTGAAAAGGGTATTTCCCCATGCTGGGTAAAAATAACACGTGTGTTGGTCTGTCCTCGTTGTTTCACGTAAGCAATTAAGTTGGCCTTATCAGTGTCTTGATATAAGTCCAACTTATTTCCAACAACGGTATCGGCAATTGCAATTTGCTGGTTAAACGTTTCATGCTGGGTATAGCGTGAGTCAGACAAGTTTCTTGCATCCACCAAGGTAATAGTTTTCTGCAAGCACAAGACCTCCTGATAATACTCCATAGAAAGCGCCTGCAATACTTCTTTAGGGTGTCCGAGCCCGGTGGGTTCAATCAGTAAACGATCTGGTTTAGCTTTCGCTAAGAGTTGGTTTAAGGCAGTTTGCATAGGCAAGCCGGCAGCACAACACATGCAGCCTCCGGGTACTTCACGAATGAAAATCCCCTCGTCGGTTGAATGTTGACCGGCTACAACACTGCCGTCGACACCAATTTCTCCAAATTCATTGATTAATACCGCCCAGCGTTCATCGTTTGGTTTGCATTTAAGTAAATGCAAAATTGCAGAGGTTTTTCCAACACCTAAAAAGCCTGTAATGATGTTGGTGGGAACGGCTTGAATGTTACCGCTTTCAAAGCTCATTGCTGTCAGTGATCCTAACGTGCTGATTATCAACATCAACGTGTAAATAAAAACACGATTTGCGGCCGGTATGGCAAGCAGCTCCTTGTTGCTCGACTTCACAAAGAATAACATCGCCATCACAATCGAGCGACATGGCTAGCAATTTTTGCCAGCTACCACTGGTTTCACCTTTAATCCAAAGCTGCTGACGGCTTCTCGACCAGTAGGTCATGCGCTGAGTTGCAATTGTCTGTGCAAGTGCCTCTTTATTCATCCAGGCGAACATTAATACCGACTGGGTGTTTGCATCTTGAGTAATAACAGGAATTAAACCTTGCTCGTTAAAAGCAAGTTGCTCTATAACTTCAGGTAATGCTAATAAACTGTTGTTACTTTTTTGCTCTAAGGCGATAAAGTAGTCGCGTTTCAATTTACACCAGAATCTTTATCGTTAGGGCAGGCGCAGTTTTCATGGTCTAGTGCATTACAAAGGCGGTAATTAAACCAATGGCCAATGGCAACGAAGCAGGCGCCTAAAACTGTCAGTGTCTTTTCACCTGACTCACCAATTCGCTCTTCTCCTAAAGCTAAGGCCAAGATGAGTAGCGCCACTCCAATTGCGCCTAAATAGAACAGTTGATAGCGTTTGTGCTGTTTGCAGCCCAAGGTTAAAGCGTAAAGACTGCTTGGAATGACAGCCACAACCATCCATAGATGGAAGTTCTCATTATCTAATCCCAGTGCCGCCATACTGGGTAGTAAAACCAATAAAATCGGTAGGGCTAAGCAATGGAAGGTGCATAATAATGATAAACCAATCGCTAGTTTGTCTGTCATCACTTGTGTTGTTTTCATTTAATAGTTTCCTAGGTTGTTAGGCTGTATGTGCTAAACAATCAGCACAAATGCAGTTCATTTCAAATTGGGGGCTTATAAGCTTGAATCCGGCTTTGTCAACGGTCGTTTGAAGTTCCGCCATAGTAGCTGGCTTAATGTTGATTTCTTTAACTTTATTACATTGCCCGCAAATCAAAAATTGCGACACACCATGAGCATGGTCGCAGCTAATATGCTCGCAAGCGATGTACTTATTTGCTAATTTGAGCTTATGAACCAGTTTTTCACTTTCTAGAAAATCTAAAATACGATAAACCGACATGGCGGCAAGGTCTTGATTGTATTGTTTCTTTACCTCAGCGATTAATTCATAAGCGGAAAGAGCCATCTCAGACTGTATAAGCCCCGTTAAAACTAGCTTTCTTTTTTCCGTCAATCGGGTGCCGTGATCTTTGCAATGACGTTCTGCAGATTGAAGGATGCTATCTGTGTTATCCATAAATGTGGCCTAAAAGTTAATAGTACGGTTATTGTGTCGGAGTGTTATCCCACCTTGCCCTGTTTGATTAATCCACATGGTATTTATTTCTTCAATACCCGTAAAAAACTCAAATAAATTCACGGTTATTGAGGGCAGGGAAGTGCTGTCCTGACAGTGGTATTTATAGGTGACCATTATTTCACTGTGGTTCTCATCATGATGCTTCCCATTATCGTTATGTTCATGCTTATGGTTACTTGAACTTCTGTCATGATCATTATCCTGATGGTCTATGTCGATAATTTTGGATAGGTCGACAGACATATTAATCAGCTTGCAATGGGCATCAGACATTAAGAAAAGAGCCTCAGGTTGACGAAGCGTTGAAGCAGCTTTATCAACCGCCTTAAGGTCTTTTGATGATTTCGCCTGATGCTCAAAACCAACGAGGTTCATAGCGGGTGATTTAAATTGAATTTCAAGCGCATTCTCTTCGGCCACTACCATTAGCTCAGATACGCCATGAACATGTGCATCTAAGTTCGTCCTTGCTTCCTCAGCCTGTATTGCAGCGCTTAGGAAAACTAGATTAAAGCTAACGAACTTAAGTAATGTGTTCTTCATTCTAGTGACCCTCCATACGATTAAAGTTATGATACAACATAACATTTATATCGTAAAGGCTACACGTTTAAGCCAAAAATCAAAACGTGACCAAAGGGTTTCGACATAACTTTGTCTTAAGCCTGTAACCTTGGCCGAGCAGATAATAAATAACCTCGCTAATTCTCACATTAAAAAAGAGTAGTCCCTGTTAAATGGCTTTATTTAAATAAACAACCCGTTAACTAAAAATTAATAAAGTGAGGTCCTAAATTCATTAATCCTCTTAATTTTCAACTGTCGTTTAGGTATTAATTTAACATAATATACATTATACGAAGTATGATATTCGGCAATATCATTAAAGCTAAGGATTACAGCGTGTACTCTTCAGATGCTATGGAAAACTTTTCCAGTTATATAAAAATGCTTTAGGCGACGTTAAACGTTCGATATCTTCTTTTAGCTTGGTGTTCTCGTCAGCTCTAAAATCAATCATCACATTAAGATTAAGGTATTAATGAGCGCGAATTTTACCCAGCGTGACAAACTCATTTTCAGGTGTAACCAGTTCATCATCAATAAACTGAAAGCCAATCCAGTCATCAACCGAATGCTATAAATCGATTTTAATGGCGACTGAGAGCTAATTATTCTTTTCTTTATGTAAACAGCAGGCTCTACGAACAACAAAGGTTTTTATACAAATTCCATTGACAATATCATTAACCTTCAGCAATATTCCTTATTAGGCAATCTACACGCACTGGCCATTAATTTAAGTTGGACTAACCTCATCAGATTCCTCATGTTAATTAAGAAATCAAAGATAGGTCTATTTTTTCTGTCTTTAACACTGATCGCCGTCTCATCGGCGGCTCTAGGTGATACACAGCACCTATATTCAGACAGCTCTTTTAAGCCTGCCTCTTCGCTTGTAGAGTTTGAGTTATCAGATGAAAACAATCCTTTTGATAACGTTGATGATTTTTTATCAACGCACGTCTATCACAACAAAAAACACGCTACTCATAGCGACCGTTCACACCCTATTTACGTTTCAGCACATAATATTGCTGGCAAATTTTCTATCCGCGCCCCTCCCTCCTTCATCGGCTAACGTTATACAGACTAGACTTTTCTGGTCAAAAACAACTATTTTTTAAGGGCTGCCTAATAGCTGCGTATTCGCAATAGCCGTCACAAGCTATGCAATACTGTAAGACAACACGCCTCCCTTAAAGTCATTTTCTGCCTTCCCATGGCATATCATTTAAAAACCGGAGAGCACAACGATGAAAGACTTAGCATTTTACGATACTACTCCCTTCGATGAATTAGCTTGGCCAGAGCTAAACAAACAAATTAGTTTGAAGTCACCAGCGCTCGAAATCTTCACCGATTTTGAAAAAACCCAACCGATGGTTATAAACTCCTCAATGTCTGCCATAGATGCTGAAAAACTCATGCAAACAGAACATGTTCGCTTAAAGTTTGTTGTTAATAGTAACAATCATTTATTAGGTGTCGTTAGCCTAGAGGACTTAAATAGCCGGGAAATACTTAAGCGTGTATCTAAAGGTGAAAACAGAGAAGAACTGTCTGTTACTGACTTTATGAGACCGAGAAATAAATTAAAGTCTTTTGATTATTCGGATCTGGCACACGCCTCTATCAAAGATGTTATTGGTAGCCTTAAAAACAGCGGTTACCGACACTGCCTGGTTGTGGACCATAAGCATCACAAAATTCGAGGAATCATTTCAGCCAGCGACATTGCTAGATCACTTCAATTACAGATAAACATTAAAAGTGACTCCAGTTTTGTTGGGATTTTTAAGGCCATTCAACATTAAATTAAACCTTATAACGGTGAGGCTGGGTTCCCACGATCAATCGTGGGAACCTTTACCTTAATAGAACAGATATCTACGTTCATTTCGTTTCATACTCGATAATTTTTTTAGCATTTTTAACACAGTGCTAATAATAAGGAGCACTTTAGATGAAAATACTTATGATACTAGCCGCTTTACTGCTGCTAATAACCCCCTGCCTTGCATGGTCCTCCTCAGCTACTTACCAACCGATAGACCTTACATCCACTATAGTTGGATATTTATCATTATTAGTTTTTGCTCTCGCCTACACACTAGTGATCTTTGAAGAGCAACTTCACTTACGTAAATCCAAACCGGTCTTATTGGCTGCTGGGCTCATCTGGATCATGATCGCAATCGCATACAAGACCCATGGGTATGATCATGCTGCAGAAATCGCCTTACGCCATAACTTTCTTGAATATGCCGAATTATTCTTCTTTTTATTGGTAGCAATGACCTATATAAACGCGATGATAGAGCGCAAAGTATTTGATGCGCTCCGTGGCTGGTTAATTGATAAAGGCTTCAGTTATAAAAACCTATTCTGGTTAACCGGTACCCTAGCCTTCTTTATATCACCGGTGGCAGACAATCTAACAACGGCACTTATCATGTGTACTGTTGTGCTTACCGTTGGCAAAAACGCTCCTAAATTTGTGTCTATTTCCTGCATCAGCATCGTTGTTGGTGCAAACGCAGGTGGTGCGTTCAGCCCGTTCGGCGACATCACCACGTTAATGGTGTGGCAAAAAGGCTTACTTCAATTTACTGAATTCTTTAATCTTTTTATACCATCACTGGTAAATTATTTAGTACCCGCAGCCATTATGAGTGCTTTCATCCCTGCTGGAATGCCTAACTCTGTCGATGATAATGAAACATTGCTTATTAAACGAGGCGGTCTAACTATTGTTATGCTTTTTGCATTAACCATTTTGACCGCTGTCTGCTTTCATAACTTCCTGCACCTACCTCCTGCCATTGGCATGATGACCGGTTTAGCCTACCTCAAATTTTTTAGTTATTACCTTAAAATTAGCGAGCATTCACGAAACTCACCAGGTTTTGAAGAAAGGTTTCAAGAAGGCAGTAAAGATAACGCACAGACTGATTTTCGTGAATTTGATGTTTTCGACAAGGTTGCAGGCGCTGAATGGGACACCCTATTCTTCTTCTATGGTGTGATCATGGCGGTAGGAGGGTTAGGCTTTCTTGGCTACCTAGGTCTGGCTTCCGAATTCATCTATGGCGACCTAGGACCAACTACCGCAAATGTATTACTGGGCCTTATGTCTGCCATTGTCGACAACATTCCAGTGATGTTTGCCGTTTTAACCATGTCGCCCGATATGTCTCAAGGTCAATGGTTACTGGTTACATTAACCGCTGGAGTTGGAGGAAGCTTATTATCAATTGGCTCTGCTGCAGGTGTTGCCCTAATGGGGCAAGCACGTGGTATCTATACATTTGCTTCACACCTTAAATGGGCACCTGTTATCGCTCTCGGTTACGCTGCCAGTATTTATGTGCATATGTGGATCAACGCGGGGCTTTTTTAAATAACATGTTCTATAAAATAGCTAAAGCTTAATATAAAACATTCGATTAATTAATCCCATGGAGTCACCGCTTAGGCCCAATTTATTAATTTTTTTGCGCACTTTAATAAATAATATTAAGATTTTTATACAGTTAGAATAAAATTAAAATGCGTATTAAATACCTCGACTGTCAGGTTCATGTTGTATATAAGAAAAAACTGATAAAAGTCCTTGGTATATAAAATGTTATCAATATACAATTCTCGCTCTCATATTTATTTTAAAAATAACAAATAGGTGGACATAATTATGGCTAGAAGACAAGACAGGTTAACAGTAGAAGATGTGAATGGTGCGTGGGCAATCATTCCTACACCAGCGATAGAAACTGGTGATCAATGGCAAACAGAAGACAGCGTTGATTATGACGAAATCGCTAGAGCTGTTGACGGCCTTATTGAATCTGGTGTTGACGCCATCATGAGTCAAGGAACTTTTGGAGAAGGCGCTACCCTTACTTGGGAAGAAAAGAAAAAAATGATGGAAGTCATGGTTGAAACTTCAGCCGGACGAGTACCTATCTTTGTTGGTGTTACAACAATGAATACTCGCGAGACTATTCGTCAATTACGTCATGCACGAGATATTGGTGCTGACGGAACAATGTTAGGCTTACCAATGTGGCAGCAAATTGATGTACCTGCAGCTGTTCGTTTCTATCAAGATGTTGCTGAAGCTGTGCCTGAAATGGCAATCGCTATTTACGCTAACCCAGAAGCATTTAAATTTGATTTCCCAGCTCCATTTTGGGCTCAAGTTGCTAACATTCCACAAGTCATCACTTGCAAGTACATAAATATTGGTCAACTACACTTGCACACGATGGTTTCAAAAAAGCAAATTAGATTTTTGCCACTAGAAATCGATCACGCAGATGCTGCTAAAATGGATCCAGAATTCAACACTGCTTTTTGGTCACCACTTGCTTGTACAGGCCCTGAGCTAACCATTCATTGGCGTGACAGTGTTAGAGAAGCGGCTAAAACAGGTGACTGGAGTAGACCAGACGAGCTTTACCCACAAATGGCATTAGCACTGTCTAGCTTATTCCCTCCTGGAGGCTTTGCTGAATTTTCTAAATATAACATTCAGTTAGAAAAAGCGCGTATTAATGCAGCTGGTTGGATGAAAGCAGGTCCATGCCGCCCTCCTTACATGACAGCACCAGAGCACTATTTAGAAGGCGCTGCTAAATCTGGTACAGGTTGGGCTGAGTTAAATAAAAAATTACTTGAAGGCACGCTTTAAGTAAAATATTGATCTCGTCATTAATGTCTAAAGCAGGTCAATAAGTACTTTTCCTGCTTTGACATTAATGGCCGATTTCATAACCGCATCTCGTTCAGACCACTCTTCTTGTGCAAATCGATGAATATATGCGGGTAACACTTCTGAAAGAGCTTGCGTAGCCGTTCTAGGTACAGCTCCTGGCATATTAGCCACACAAAAGTGAGTAACTCCCTCCTCTACAAAAGTCGGTTCGTTATACGTTGTCGGACGAGTTGTTTCAACACATCCCCCTTGATCCACTGAAATATCCACAATGACAGAACCTTCCATCATTAATTTTAAATGGGAACGGTTAATAAAATGCGGCGCTTTCTTCCCGGGAACATGCAAAGCAGCCACTAACAAGTTTGTGGTAGCCATTAACGACAAACATTCCTCTTGATTATTTATAGGGTTAATTAAAGGATCCAGTTGAGTGACTGATGCAAGTGCCTCAAGTGACTTATCATAAACAGACACTTTCGCGCCTATATTTCTTGCTAATAAGGCTGCTTGCCTTCCAGCAGAACCAGCCCCAAGTACCAATACTTGCCCTTTTTCGACACCATCGTCTTGCAAACCGCCTAACAATAAACCAGAACCACCGCGGTATTGATGTAATAAAGTAGCACCTATCTGAACAGATAGTTTTCCGGCTATTTCACTCATGGGTTTAAGGATTGGCAGCTGTTTATTATCTCGCACCGATTCAAAACCAACAGCCGTCAGGCCTATTTTTGATAATTTACTCGCTAGTTCTTCGTTCGCAGCAAGGTGAAGAAAACAAAAAAGAAGGTGATTAGGTGTTAAATATTGAAGGTCCCCCTCTTGCGGCTCTTTTACCTTTACAATTAAATCGCCTGCCTTATAAAGCGTTTGCGCTGTAGGGCAAACAATCACACCAACTTGCCTATATTGGTCATCATCAAAGCCGCTTAAAACACCAGCCTGATGTTCAATATAAAGGCGGTGCCCCTTCGCAATGAGTTCCTGACAAGCCATTGGCGTTAATGCAACACGCCCTTCAGCTGTTTTAATCTCTTTTGGAATACCAATATTCATCAGCATAATACTTTACCTAGTTAGATCTTATCGCCATACTACAGCGCTTTAAAATTAAATTAAATGAGCCAGCGCTCATTTTCAAACATACCCCCTTGGGTATAAGCATAGTTTAAACACAGTTATTTAGGAGCCACTTATGAGCGACAACTCACATCATCGATTAATTATTTTAGGGTCCGGCCCTGCAGGTTACACAGCTGCTGTATATGCTGCTAGAGCCAACCTAAACCCCTTATTAATCACCGGTATTGAACAAGGCGGCCAACTGATGACAACTACTGAAGTTGATAATTGGCCTGGTGATGTAGAAGGCTTGCAAGGCCCAGCTTTGATGGAAAGAATGAAGCAACACGCTGAACGCTTCGATACAAAAATTCAGTTTGACCATATCCATACTACCGAATTACAACAACGCCCATTCACTTTAAAGGGCGATGCAGGCACATACACTTGCGATGCCTTAATAATCGCCACCGGTGCTTCTGCAAAATATTTAGGCTTACCGTCTGAAGAAGCATTTAAAGGAAAAGGTGTTTCAGCATGTGCCACCTGTGATGGTTTTTTCTATAAGAACCAACGTGTTGCTGTTATCGGCGGCGGCAATACTGCCGTTGAAGAGGCACTTTACTTATCTAACATTGCAGAACACGTTACAGTTATTCATCGACGTGACTCATTTCGTTCAGAAAAAATCTTATCCGATAAATTAATGAAAAAAGTGGCCGATGGTAATATTTCAGTCGAATGGTTTAACCAATTAGGTGAAGTACTCGGCGACGATATGGGTGTCACGGGTATTCGCATTAAAAACACTCAAGATAATAGTACGAAAGAGATTGACCTTGAAGGTGTTTTTATTGCCATCGGTCATTCACCTAACACTCAAATTTTTGACGGCCAATTAGATATGTCTCATGGGTACTTACATACTGAACGTGGCAGCTCAGGCAATGCAACACAAACCAGTATTCCAGGTATTTTTGCCGCTGGGGATGTCGCTGACTCTATATACAGGCAAGCCATTACATCGGCAGGCTCTGGTTGTATGGCTGCGCTTGACGCCGAGCGTTTTCTTGATGCTTTAGAGGATGCATAAAGATCTGTAATCTATCATGCTCCACTGGTTAGATATAGAAAATGATGCTGAACCATTTCCTTCTCTAGATTACGCATTAGAGGAGCCAAATGGCTTACTAGCAGCTGGGGGAACTTTAAACCCCCAGCGCTTACTAAATGCCTACCGTTGCGGTATCTTTCCTTGGTTTGATGAAGATCAGCCTATTCTTTGGTGGTCACCTGACCCTCGGTTAGTTTTAAAACCGGATGATCTACATATTTCTCGCAGCCTGAAAAAATGTATCAATAAAAATTTATATAGCTGCACCGTTGACAAGGCATTTAATGAGGTCATCGTGGCCTGCTCTACGAGTCGAAAGGATCAACAAGGCACTTGGATTACCGATTCAATGATTGATGCTTATCAAACTCTGTTTACTTTAGGTCACGCTCATTCAGTTGAAGTTTGGGCGGACGAAAAACTAGTTGGTGGTCTTTATGGTGTCAGCATTGGGCAGGTTTTTTTTGGCGAATCAATGTTCAGCCGGTTAGATAACGCATCCAAAGTGGGGTTTGCTTTTTTATGCAAACAGTTAAGTCAATGGGAGTTTCAGCTGATAGATTGCCAAGTCCACTCTGACCATCTAGAGCGATTGGGCGCATCAACCATACCGAGAAAAGAATTTGCTGAACAACTTGCAGTTTATTGTCTAAAAAAACCGTCGACAAACGCGTGGTTACTTTCATGAGCTCACCCTCCCCAGCTGGCAGACAGTTACAACTCTATATATCAACACCACAAGCGTGTGATTACTTAACGGATCGACAATCACAAAATATTTTTATTTCGCCTGATGTCACAGTAACACCTAGCATTTACGAATACCTTATTAGCATCGGTTTTAGGCGAAGCGGACAACATACATATCGCCCACACTGCCCTAGTTGTCGTGCCTGCATTTCTTCGAGAGTGGATGTACAAACATTTAACGCATCAAAAAGCCAACGAAGAGTGTTAACAAAAAATAAAGACCTAAGCGTTAGCTCTGTGCAATCTATTTTCTCAACAGAACACTACGAGCTATACTGCCGATACCAAGCTTTTAAACACCCTGGTGGCTCTATGGAAAGTTTCGGTGAAAATGAATACGAAGAGTTTTTATGTCAATCATTTGGTAACAGTTTGATGTTTGAAACCCGTTTGGGTGAAAAACTATTAGCTGTTTCAGTAACAGATATTTTTGGTGATGCCCTCTCTGCAGTTTATACTTTCTTCGACCCAGAATACTCAGCTAGAAGTCTGGGGACCTTTTCAATTTTGCAGCAGATCAAGGCCACTCAAAACCGCGGGAAAAGGCATTTATACCTTGGGTATTACATAAAAAATTCAGTAAAAATGGCTTATAAAACTAATTTCATGCCCCTTGAGATGTTAATTGAAGGAAAATGGCGTCGTTACACTAAAGATGATGAGCTACCCGATCAAAGCGCATCTTTGGACTCCCCAATAACTTTTTAAACCAATTCGTACTTAACACCGCTCAAATAGTGTAAAATCGCGCCGCATTAGCTTGTTAATCAAGTGTTTAGTTTATTATTTTTTAAAGGAAATCATGGCAAAAGAAGATCAAATTGAAATGGAAGGCGTAGTAAAAGATACGCTACCAAATACAATGTTTCGTGTTGAGTTGGAAAATGGTCACATTATCACAGCGCATATCTCAGGAAAAATGCGTAAGCACTATATTCGTATTTTAACGGGTGACCGCGTTAAAGTAGAAATGACACCATACGATTTAACAAAAGGCCGAATCACCTACCGAGTTAAATAAGCATCACTCTATACGTATTACTTAACGGGGACACACCCCGTTAACTCATACCCGATCAGAACCTTATCATTTGGTAAGCGTTATTAACGCTGCTCAATTAAGTCTTTCGTTGCTTCTGTGATAATAAAATCAATCTTATTATCCTTTACGTAAACCTTCACTGTTCCGCCGTTGGTTAATCGACCAAATAACAGTTCGTTAGCCAATGGTTTTTTGATATGTTCTTGCACAGTACGTTCCATCGGTCTTGCGCCCATTTTAGGATCGTAGCCTTTTTTCGCTAACCAACTACGTGCTTCCGGCTCCAATGTTAACGATACATTCTTATCATGTAATTGAGACTCTAGTTCAAATATAAACTTGTCTACCACATGAATAATGGTGTCTTCGTCTAGTGATTTAAATTGAACAACCGCATCGAGTCTATTTCTAAATTCTGGTGAAAATGACTTTTCAATCACTTGCATACTATCTGATGAGTGCTCTTGTTCAGTAAAACCAATTGAGGCACGACTCGCTTCTTGCGCGCCAGCATTCGTCGTCATCACTAACATGATGTTTCTAAAGTCTGCTTTTCTGCCGTTATTATCTGTTAACGTGCCGTGATCCATAATTTGCAGTAATAAATTAAAGATATCAGGATGGGCTTTTTCAATTTCATCAAGCAACAAAATTGCATACGGGTGCTTGTTCACTTCCTCTGTTAGTAAGCCACCTTGATCATAGCCAACATAACCTGGGGGTGAACCGATCAAACGAGAGACCGTATGACGCTCCATGTACTCTGACATATCAAAGCGAATTAAATCGACACCCATTATTTTGGCTAGTTGATTGGTCACTTCTGTTTTACCTACACCCGTAGGACCAGCGAATAAAAATGACCCTATGGTTCTTTCTTCTTGGCCAAGCCCAGCTCGACTTAAAATAACAGCATCAGACAGTTTCTCAATCGCTTCATCTTGGCCGAAAACAACCATTTTAAGATGGCGCGCCAAGTCCTTCAGCTTGTCTTTATCTTGAGATGAAATGCTTTTCTCAGGAATTCTCGCAATTTGAGCAATGATTTTTTCGATATCGCTAGTTAAGATCACCGGTGGCCGATCCGCTTCAGGCAACAAACGCTGTTTTGCGCCAGCTTCATCAATAACATCAATTGCTTTATCCGGTAAAAACCTATCATTGAGATAACGGTCTGCTAATTTAGCTGCCGTTTCGATACTTTCAGCGCTGTATTCAATATTATGATGTTCCTCATAACGTGGTTTTAAGCCTTTTAAGATACGAATAGTATCGTCAACTGATGGCTCATTGACATCAATTTTCTGAAAACGTCTTGCTAAGGCATGATCTTTTTCAAAAATACCGCGGAATTCTTTATAGGTAGTAGAACCAATACAGCGCAACTCACCCGATGCCAAAGCTGGTTTGATCATGTTTGAAGCGTCCATCACACTACCTGAGGCAGAACCTGCTCCAATGATAGTATGTATTTCGTCAATAAATAGTATGCTTTTTTCTTGTTTTTTAAGTTGATTGACCAAACCTTTTAGTCGTTTCTCAAAATCGCCTCGGTATTTTGTTCCGGCAACTAATGTGCCCATATCTAATGAATAAATAGTGGTTTCTTCAAGTACTTCAGGAACATTACCCTCAACAATCTTTAACGCTAGGCCTTCCGCAATTGCTGTTTTACCAACGCCTGCCTCACCAACCAATAAAGGATTATTTTTACGACGCCGACATAGGGTTTGAATCGTACGTTCTAACTCTTTTTCACGGCCAATTAAGGGATCAATTTTTCCAAGTTTCGCTTGTTCATTCAAATTAACTGCATACTTTGTTAGTGGATCATTTGAAGCCTCTTCTCCCTCTGATGCAGGAACTTCCTCAAAGTCAGACATGTCGTCCTCTTCAATTCTTGCAATACCATGAGATATAAAATTAACCACATCAAGCCGAGTCACATTTTGGCGGCTCATTAAATATACCGCTTGTGAATCTTGTTCGCTAAATATAGCCACCAGTACATTCGCACCAGTCACTTCTTTTTTACCGGACGACTGAACATGAAATACCGCTCGCTGAAGAACCCGCTGAAAACCTAGTGTCGGTTGAGTTTCACGTTCGACATCACTTGGAATAATCGGCGTAGACTCTTCTAAATATGCCTCAAGATCACTGGTCATTGCCTCTACATTGCCACCAGATGCTTCAAACACTTCACACGCAGACTTATTACTCATCATCGCTAACAGCAAGTGTTCTACTGTTATAAATTCGTGACGTTTCTCATGCGCTTGTTTAAACGCATCGTTTAATGACTGTTCTAACTCTTTGTTAAGCATTGTTCACTCCACTTCTTCTAATGTGCACTGCAAAGGATGCTGGTTCTCTTGAGAATGCGCTATGACCTGTTGCACTTTTGTTTCCGCTATATCTTTAGTATAAATACCACATACACCAATACCACTAGTATGCACATTCATGGTGATTCTAACGGCCTCTTCTTTATCTTTATAAAAAATTGTTTGCAAAATAGACACCACAAAATCCATTGGCGTGAAATCATCATTTAACAACAACACCTTATACATCGGCGGCTTTTGCAACTTCGGTTTTGATTCTTGAACAGCTAAATTGCCGTCGTCTTGGTCATCTTCAAAAGGTAAATCAGGCATACGTTTCAATAATTAAAATTAAGTTATGTCATTTTGACAGAAAAAACATCATCTTGTTCTATATAGTCGAACTAAATAGATAGACTTTTTCATCAGGCCGTTGAGCAATGGTATACCATCTGCTTCAAATCTGAACAGCCTTTTAACACCACTATATTTTATTGCTACAAACTCCAGTTAACTTACTAAATGGTGCCTGTGAAATGATTTTTCAAGTTAACTTAAATCATCCGCACGTTCACATAAGTGCACTGCTTGTGTTTATAACACCTTATGCTTTAGAAAAAACAGCTCAACTTAATTTTATAAACACATGTACTGATAACTCCTACAGCACACTATTTAGGCCTATTAATCGCTTCAACCCTTTTTTTCACTCAGACACCAATGAAATAAAGTCTGCCTTAATATCTTCATTAATATAGGCCATTCCGAGCTTATTTAAATAGTCTAAACGAGGTGCGTTCTTCAACTCTATACGCAGTTCTCCGGCCTGACAGTGTTGATAAAGCGCGGCAACATACTCAAGGTAGTCCTGCCCGTCCTTAATCATTAACAAACTGGCTGCGCCAACATCAGGGCGAACAGCTTGATGTTGTTCTTGCGTTAATGCAATAGCAAAAACAACCGGCGATTCTTCAACGTCAACCCGTAAACGTCTACGGCGTACAGTTTGCTGAGCCCAGTAATAGGCCAGTTCTTTACTGGGTGTTAAAAAAACTGGTTCAGTCGTTTCACGATAAGTATTTCCAATAGTCGCCATGGTGCTCTTTGCTGCTTCGTTCATAAGGTGATCACCTGAACGTTTTAAGCCAGCAGACAAAATAGAGTCAACTAAAGATGAGGAGGTACCGTGATACCAAACATGACTAGTAATAAAACCGTTTCTGCTTAGAAGCATGTTGGCATCTTTTAAATAATGGGGTATCTCACGCATTTAATGGTCCTTTCTATCTATACTAACCTTACGTCGAATTTTAAACTCAGCCAAATAAAAAGGCGACTTCAGTAGAAAAAGCCGCCTTTAAAGTACATAAGTTTCAACAAATACGCTTAGCTAACGCATCTCTCTAGGTATTTAAGAAAACTGATTGGAGGTGTTTTTCGCGCCACCCGCTTTCAGTGCATTTTCACCTGCAAAATATTCTTTGTGGTCATCGCCCATGTCTGATCCCGACATATTTTGATGTTTAACACAGGCAATACCCTGACGAATTTCTTTTCGCTGTACGTCCCTTACATAGCCTAGCATTCCAGCCTCACCGAAATACTCTTTAGCCAAGTTATCTGTAGACAATGCGGCTGTGTGGTACGTCGGCAATGTAATCAAGTGATGAAAGATATTTGCTTCTCGAGACGAGTCAGCTTGGAACGTGCGAATTTTATCGTCTGCATCGGCAGCCAATTCCGTTGCATCATATTTAGCATTCATCAGATCTTCTCGGTCGTAAGCCGATACATCCTTACCCTCTTCGACCCATCGATCGTAAGCCTGTTGACGGAAATTAAGCGTCCAGTTGAATGATGGGCTATTGTTGTACACTAACTTCGCATTAGGAATCTCTTTACGTACTTCGTTCATCATGTCTGCAATGTCTTTAACGCTTGGTGTTGCCGTTTCAATCCAAAGAAGATCGGCACCCGCTTTAATAGCTTCGATTGAGTCAAATACGCAACGTTCAGGACCAGTACCTTGACGAAATTGGTATAGACCAGAAGGTAAGCGCTTAGGGCGAACAAGTTTACCGTCACGATTAAAACATACGTCACCTTCAGCCATATCAGCTACGTCAATTTCTTCAACATCTAAGAAAGAATTGTATTGATCGCCTTGGTCACCAGGCTCTTTAACCACCGCGATTTCTTTGGTTAGGCCAGCACCTTCAGAATCTGTACGAGCAACAATTAGCCCATTGTCGATACCCAATTCTAGAAATGCGTGACGTAATGCACGAATTTTGGCATGAAAATCAGCATGAGGAACCGTGACTTTGCCATCTTGGTGACCACATTGTTTTTCATCCGCCACCTGGTTTTCAATTTGTAAACAACAGGCCCCCGCTTCAATCATTTGTTTGGCCATTAAATAAGTCGCTTCCGCATTACCAAAGCCCGCATCAATATCAGCAACAATCGGCACAACGTGGGTCACATGATTATCAATTTCTTCTTGGATTTGTTCGACTGTAGCCTCATCACCTGCTTCGCGAGCCGTATCTAATTGACGAAACAGGCCACCTAATTCACGCGCGTCAGCCTGCCGAAGAAATGTATAAAGCTCTTCGACTAATGAAGCAACCGCGGTTTTTTCATGCATTGATTGATCGGGTAAAGGACCAAACTCAGAGCGTAAGGCCGCCACCATCCAACCAGAAAGGTAAAGGTAACGGCGATCCGTCTTGCCACCAAAGTGCTTCTTAATAGAAATCATTTTTTGTTGACCAATAAAACCGTGCCAGCAACCTAATGATTGTGTGTATAGCGTGTTGTCTGCATCGAAGGCCGCCATGTCTGCATTCATAATATCAGCGGTATATTGCGCGATATCAAGGCCCGTTTTAAATTTATTCTGTGCACGCATACGTGCAACAGATTCTGGGTTAATGGCAGCCCAAGAATCTCCCTTAGCTTGGACTAACTCTGAAACAGCATTTATATCATTTGTATAAGATGACATTTAGATCTCCTTTCAATTAATGACGTAAAAAGTAAACATGTATAGCGTTAAAATATATGGACATTGTATTGCCCAACCTAACGTGACTGATTCCTAGCAACTACAAATACTCGTAAGCTGGTACCGTTAAGAAATCCACTAGTTTTTCAGATGTGGTAAAGCGGTCCATTATTTTTGCCGCCTCGCTGAAACGGCCCTCTTTAAAGCGCTTTTCACCAATCTCACTCTTAATAGTTTCCATTTCTTCAAGCATTAATTCGCGGAACAATTCAACGGTTACTTTTTTGCCGTTGCTTAAGTTTTTGCCGTGATGTATCCATTGCCAGATTGATGAGCGTGAAATCTCAGCAGTTGCCGCATCTTCCATCAAACCATAGATCGGCACACAACCATTACCTTGGATCCATGCTTCAATATATTGAACAGCTATTCGCAAATTAGCCCGCATCCCCTCTTCTGTTCGATCGCCTTCACAAGGCTCTAATAAATCCTCTGCTGTCACGTCGGCATCTTCAGTACGCAATACGTCCATTTGGTTTGCTTTGCCTTCACCAATATATTCATTAAAGACCGCCATTGCTGTATCTGCCAGACCTGGGTGCGCGACCCATGTTCCATCATGGCCATTTTTTGCTTCTAGCGTTTTATCGCCAACGACTTTTTTTAAGACAGTGGCATTAGCCTCGGCATCTTTTGCGGGTATAAACGCTGCCATTCCGCCCATTGCTAAAGCACCGCGTTTATGACAAGTTTTAATTAATAGCCTCGAATATGCACTCAAAAAGGGTTTATCCATGGTCACAACTTGGCGGTCTGGAAGCACACGATCTGGGTAATTTTTAAGCGTTTTGATGTAGCTAAATATATAATCCCAACGACCACAGTTAAGTGCCACAATATGATCACGAAATTCGTAGAGAATCTCATCCATTTCGAAGACAGCTGGTAGTGTTTCAATCAAAACAGTTGCTTTGATAGTACCCCGCTCTAACCCTACCAAATCTTCAGCTTTATCCATTAAGTCAGCCCACCAGCGAGCTTCTTTATGCGATTGCAATTTAGGAATATAAAAGTATGGCCCTGAACCTTTTGCTAATAAGGTTTTATAGTTATGGAAAAAATAGTATGCAAAATCAATTAAACCACCAGGAATCTCCTGTCCGTTTAAATGAATGTGCTTTTCAGGAAGATGCAAACCTCGTGCGCGGCAAACAAGTACCGCAGGGTCATCATTTAGTTCATAGTGTTTGCCTGATTTAGGGTCATCTAATGAGATAGTCCCATTAACTGCATCACGCATATTAACTTGGCCCTGAGCGACTTTATCCCACGTCGGCGACAATGAATCCTCAAAATCGGCCATAAACACTTTTACATTGGCGTTTAAAGCATTAATGATCATTTTACGATCAACAGGACCGGTAATCTCTACTCGTCTGTCTTGTAGGTCATCTGGAATACCTAAGATACGCCAATCACCCTCACGTATATGTTTTGTTTCCGCCAAAAAGTCAGGCAATTGACCCGCATCAATTTCGGCCTGCCTTACTTTACGCGCCTCGAGTAACGCTGCAACACGAGGGGAAAACTCTTCCGCTAATGTTGACACAAAAGCATTTGCTTCATCGTTATAAATACTGGCATAACTTGGTAACAGTTCACCTTTAAACGTTAATGCATTCATTTAAACCTCCTAAGTCGGTTATAAAATAATGTTTGTGCAGTGCATTATATTAACTTTATACCACCGTACAATCCCAATAAAGCTATTTCTATCATTAATTAAATTAATGATAGAATGCAATCCAATGGAAGAACATACGATAAAGTCTAACCGTCATAAGCAATTAAGGTCATTTTGTATGGCCGCCAAAGTTGGTGGCTTTTCAAAGGCCGCTGATTTATTACAATTAAGTCAACCGTCCGTATCACTGCAAATTCAAAGCTTAGAAAAAGAATTAAACGCTAAGTTATTTACTCGAAATGGTCCGAAAATAACCTTAACGGATGCGGGGAAAAAATTACTGGAACTGGCAAAACCACTTGTTGAGCAAATGGATACTCTGCCAACACGGTTCACTGCCGCCAACAACCCAGAAGAAACAACTGAAATTAACATCGCTGCTGGTGAGGCGAGTATCCTTTATTTATTACCGAATATCGTAGAACGCTTTAAACAACGATACCCTCATGTACATATTAAGTTGCATCAGGTATCAGGAAACACCAGCATAGACGCCATTAGAAATGATGAAGTAGACTTTGCTGTTGGCCCGATGTTAGAAGTCCCCGCCGATATTCTATACAAGCAAGTTTATCGCTTTGTCCCTGTGCTGATTATGCCATTTGGTCATCCGCTAGCCTCGGTCGACGAGGTTAGCCTGCATGAGATTGTTCAATATGACCTTATTTTGCCACCTAAACACTTAAATACATGGCGTATTGTTGATGACGTATTACAAAAACACAAATTACGCTATCGGGTTTCATTAGAAGCTTGGAGTTGGGAAATCATCAAAAAATACGTCGAATTAGGTTTAGGCTTATCAATCGTTACCAGCGTGTCATTAACGGGCAACGAACAGCTCATCGCAAAACCATTGTCAAAATACTTTCCTGATTATTACTACGGTGTCACCATGAAAAGACAAGGGTCATTATCATTACCAGCCAAAAACTTTCTTGAGTTAATAGACCCCAGCTTTTTTCAAGGTTGATAAATACAGCATAGCTTTATTCAACAATAAATATTTTTAAATTCAAAACATTAGCACTGTTAAATCCATAAGTTTAATTCAATTGAAGCACTCTTCAATTAATTCAATTAAAATACGTACTCTAAATAATTTTTACTACACCCGATGATCTGGAAACCAAACGTCACCGTCGCATCTATTGTTGAACTTGACGGAAAATTTTTGATGGTTGAGGAAGAGTCCCCAGTCGGCCCTGTCCTTAACCAGCCTGCTGGACATTTAGACCCAAACGAAAGTATGGAAAACGCTGTCATTAGGGAAACTTTAGAAGAAACGGGTTACCGTTTTACACCGGAAGTAATTATCGGCTCGTATTTATGGCATAACACTGATAATGAAACCACCTATTATCGAAGTACTTATGCTGGCAGCGTGTGTCATAAAGAAGTCTCAACAGAACTTGATGAAGGCATTATTCGTGCGTTATGGATGAGTCTCGATGAAATCAAAGCAAATACCGATCGCTTACGTAGCCCTATTATTTTAGAAAGCCTTAATGACTACCTGTCAGGGGTTAGTTACCCGCTTTCAATCATTAAATCTTACATTAAATAAAACCTATAACCTACTGTTTTAAATGGACAATAAAAAAATAATGATCGGCATGTCAGGTGGGGTAGACTCTTCTGTAGCCGCATTGCGCTTGCTTGAACAAGGTCACGAGGTAACCGGTTTATTTATGAAAAACTGGGATGAGGATGATGGCAGCGAATATTGTACAGCGAAGGAAGATTTAGCCGATGCCCAACAGGTCAGTGATAAATTGGGTATTGAACTTAAAACCGTCAATTTTGCAGCTGAGTACTGGGATAACGTTTTTGAAGACTTTTTAAGCGAATATGCCGCTGGTAGAACACCCAACCCCGATATTTTATGTAACCGTGAAATTAAGTTTAAAGCCTTTTTAGATTATGCCACTGAACTCGGAGCTGATTACATAGCAACCGGACATTACACACAAATTGCTCAACAACACAATCAATTCCAACTCCTGCGTGGTTTGGATAACAATAAAGACCAAAGCTACTTCCTTTATACATTGGGGCAAACGCAATTAAGTCGCTCACTCTTTCCTATTGGGAATATGGAAAAACCGGCTGTTAGAGAACTTGCACAAAAAGCGGGGTTTATTAATAGTCGGAAAAAAGATAGCACCGGTATTTGTTTTATTGGTGAACGCAAATTTAAAGATTTCTTACAACGCTACCTGCCCGCTCAACCAGGCCTTATGAACACACCAGAAGGTGAAACCATTGGCGAACACCAAGGTTTAATGTATTACACCTTGGGCCAGCGTCAAGGGCTCGGTATTGGCGGCATTAAATCCGCTGCCGAAGAACCTTGGTATGTGGTTGAAAAAGACCTAAAAAATAATATTTTAGTAGTCGCTCAAGGGCATGACCATACCTTAATGCAAAGCAATACACTCAACGCATCACAGCTCAGCTGGGTTAGCGGTCAAGCTGTATCAAACAGCTTTCGCTGCACCGCTAAAACACGCTACCGTCAAAAAGACCAAGCATGTCAAGTCACCCTGATTGGTGATGATCATTGCCTAGTACAATTTGACGACCCTCAACGTGCCGTGACCCCGGGTCAATCTGTTGTTTTTTATAACAATGAGGTTTGCCTTGGTGGCGGTATAATAGACGCCACTTCCACTATAAACTCATAATTCACTATAATTTCATGACATTAAATAAACTAAATGCCCTTTCCCCAGTTGATGGCCGTTATGCCAGCAAAGTTGATGAACTACGCCCTATTTTCTCAGAATTTGGCTTAATTAAAGCACGTGTGACCGTTGAAGTCCGCTGGCTACAAGCCTTATCAGAACACGATGAAATTTCTGAAGTTAATCGCTTTTCGGACACTGCTCATGCCTTACTTGATAGTATCGTCGAGCAGTTTTCATTGGACGATGCTCAACGTGTAAAAGACATTGAAAGCACAACAAACCACGATGTAAAAGCAGTTGAGTACTTTCTTAAAGAAAAAATCGCTGACAATGCCGAATTACTGACCATTAGCGAGTTCATTCACTTTGCATGCACTTCTGAAGATATTAACAACTTATCTTACGCCTTAATGCTTAAAGAAGGTCGCGACGAAGTAATAGGCACTGCGATCGCAAATGTTATTGATGACATTAAAGAGAAAGCGCTTGACTATGCGGCAGCGCCATTGCTCTCAAGAACACATGGGCAGACTGCCTCGCCAAGCACAATGGGGAAGGAGTTTGCTAACGTTGTTGCCCGCTTAGAGCGCCAATTATTGCAACTGGAAGATGTAGATATCATGGGTAAAATAAACGGTGCCGTGGGTAACTACAACGCACATTACTCAGCCTATCCAGCCGTTGATTGGCCAGCGTTTGCAGAAGCATTTGTTGAATCATTGGGTTTAACCTTTAACCCATACACTATCCAAATCGAGCCTCATGACTATATTGCTGAATACTTTCATGTCCTAGCAAGAATCAATACTATCCTGATTGATTTCTCACGAGATGTCTGGGGTTATATCTCAGTCGGTTATTTCAAACAAAAAACCATTGCTGGAGAAGTTGGCTCATCAACTATGCCACATAAAGTTAACCCCATTGACTTCGAAAACGCAGAAGGTAATTTTGGTATTGCTAATGCCTTAATGAACCACTTTTCTGAGAAATTACCTATTTCAAGATGGCAACGTGATTTAACCGATTCTACTGTGCTTAGAAACCTAGGCACTTGTTTAGCACACAGCTTAATTGGCTTTAAATCATTACAAAAAGGCATTTCAAAACTAGAAATCAATGAAGCAAAACTATTAGCTGACTTAGATGCCAACTGGGAAGTTCTTGCTGAACCTATCCAGACGGTGATGCGTCGCTATGGTATTGAAAAACCCTATGAAAAATTAAAAGAACTCACTCGAGGGCAAGGCATAGATCAAAACTCCATGAAAGCCTTTATCGAAACTTTGGAGATTCCTAACGATGCCAAACAATTACTGCTTGAAATGACACCTGCTAGCTACACCGGCTGTGCAGAAACACTAGCAAATAATATTAGTAAACTCTCATAAATGTGACATAACTCATACTCAAATTATTTTAAATAATTATAATGAATCACCTGCAAGACGATACCTAAAGTCTATTTTTTCCCCATTTATAGGCTTTAAGTCTTGTACGTTAACCGAATCAATTGATTCGGTTTTTTTTTGGGGTTCTGGGGACATTCCGTCATAATGTAACACTTATCGCTACAGCCTAGGTATCATAAGTCCTACAGAGGCACATTAACCTTCAAAATCGCTGTAATATTCAATTCATAGTAGTATTTCAGGTTTTGCGAGAAGCCCATGTCTTATAAAGAACGCCTAACCATACTCCACGAATCAGAAATTAACGATTTATATGGTGTTCCCAGCCTGTCACTTGAAGAAAAACGTGTCAGTTTTGCGCTGAATGACCTAGAGCAGGACGTCATTAAATCCATCAGGGATCGTAATCATAAATGCTATGCCATCGTTCTTCTGGGCTATTTTAAAATCAAGCCCATTCAACTTAACCTGACTTACAAGGTGCTACAGGCAGACTTGGCTTTTATTGCTGATGAGTATTTCTCCAAGTTTAAAGCCCCGCGTTTCAGTGTTAGCCGTATGCAAAAAACGCGCATCTACGACAAGATTCTCAACCTGCAAGGCTTCAAAAAATGGGATGCGGAACAGCATCAAAAACCTCTCATTACCTACTTACAACAAGTTGCTAAATCCTGGATTGAACCACGTTTTTTATTTGATTCCTGCACTGAATACCTTGCCCGAAATCATATCGCTATCCCTAGATATAGCGTACTCCAGCGAATTATCAGTCAGGTCATAAAGCAGGAACGTAAGCGTATTTCAGACACATTAAAAATAACGATATCAGATGAATTGACTGCTAACCTAGCCGATTTGGTTGATGGAGAAAGCCCACTAACGATCAAAGAACTGAAACAGGCAGCGAAAAGTTTTAATGGCTCTGAATTAGAAAAAGAATTGAACGTCAACAAGCTCATTCAGCCCTGGATGAATGAAGTGAATCAGGTGGTACCTGCTCTGTCACTATCGCAACAAAACCAACTGCATTATGCGACGATGGTTGATTACTACTCTATTACCAAACTTAAACGCTTCGACCGAGGCACACAGCAGCTGTATTTACTTTGTTACCTTCAAGAGCGGGCACAAATCAATATTGAGCGATTAGCCGATGGTTTTATCTATCATCTTCGCAAACTGCGTGAAAAAGCCAAGACATACGCCAAAGAAATGGCCTATAAAGATTGGGAAGGCGCTGCGGCGAATGTCAGCAAAGCCGCTGAGCTACTATACTTTTTTATTGATGCTACCATTGATGATCAAGTGTCATTTAAACAAATAAAACAACGGGTAAAAAGCTTACTTGGAGAGCGAGAAATAGAATCACTGTGCTTGTATCTGAAAAAGCAAAAGCGCACAAAAGATGATTATATCTGGGAGTACTATGATCAACATGAGAATCTGATTGAGCAGTTGATACGCCCCCTTTTTTTATGCCTGACATTTGAAGGATCAGACAATACACAGGCTTTAGCTGCACAGCTTGGGGCAATGCAGAGCGAGTGGTTAGAGTCTGGTGAATTAGCGTCGTCAGATCGACGATTAATTCCAACTAAACATCAATTATATGTGATAGATACGGATAATAACGTAATTTTTAAACGTTACGAGATGCTACTGTATTTATCCGCTCAAACTAAATTGAACGGTCAGCTCTTTATACCGACAGCCATTAAATATCGGGCATTACACGATGATCTTGTTGGTGATATTCCTTGGGAAGAGAAAGACAAATTGCTCAAAGACTCCCTGTTAGATAGCATGAATACTGAGTCTGCCCAGCTTATCAAATCAATGGAACAGGCGATGCGTGATAAGTTACAGCGAGTCAGTCAACGTATTGATGAGGGTGATAATCGAAACGTAATATTACGCAATCGCTCCGGAAAAACTCAATGGCGGTTGCCGTATTCAGGCACAAAAACGGCATTAAACAATCCATTTTTTGATCGCATGAAGTCGATCAATGTTGCTGATGTGCTGCGCTTTGTTCATCAGGAAACAGGCTTTCTAAAGCACTTTGAGCATGTTCGGCAAGTGCGGTCAGGGCAAAACAATCATTTGAATGATTTACTGGCAGCCATCATTGGTAATGGAACCTATTACGGTTTACATGGCATGGCCAGCATATCTGATCGCTCATACGATCATTTACGCACAGTACAAGCCAATTATTTGCGTCCTGAAACGCTAAACCTCGGCAATGATGCCATTAACGATGCGACAGCAAAGTTAGCTATTTTTAGGCATTACAATATTCAAGAAGGACTCATTCATGCCAGTGCCGATGGGCAAAAATTCGAATCCCGGTTAGAGACGTTTAAAACCCGATATTCATCGAAATATTTTGGTACGAACAAAGGCCTGACATCGATGAACCTGATTGCCAATCATGTCGCTTTGAATGCTAGGATTATTGGTTCTAACGAGCATGAATCACATTTTATTTTGGACTTACTTCATAACAACACTTCAGAAATTAAACCGGATATATTATCAACGGACACACATGGGGTTAATCATGTGAACTTCGCCCTGCTGGACTTGTTTGGCTATACCTTTGCTCCGCGCTATGCACAGTTTGGAACGGTGATATCTGATCTATTTAATGTCAATGAAGGAAAAGATAATAAGGTGACACTTTCATTGAAAAAGCCTATCAATACAGCACTGATCATCGATGAATGGGATACAATTCAACGCATTGTGATCTCGCTACAGCAGAAGACGATCACACAGGCAACACTCGTTAGAAAGCTATCTGGTTACAGTCAAAACCATCCTTTATTGAAAGCTCTGACGGAGTATAATCGCATGCTCAAGGCTATGTATTTATTGGACTATATTGATGATGCTAGTTTAAGAACTTATGTGCAGCGAGCCTTGAATCGCGGGGAAGCTTATCATCAACTACGCCGCGCCATTGCGCATGTGAATGGTAATCGTTTCCGAGGGAAGTCAGACGACGAAATTGTTTTGTGGAATGAATGTGCCAGGCTATTAACCAACGCCATTATCTATTTTAATTCACTCATACTGACGCGATTGCTTGAGCATTTTGAGGCCGAAGGAGATGATAAGAAGTCCGAAATTATCAAGCAGGTTTCCCCAGTGGCCTGGCACAACATCAATTTGAACGGAACTTATAGCTTTAGCTTTGAAAAAAACCCACTTGATTTAGATGAGATTATGCAATCAATCGTGCAAAATGATAATTAAGGTTCCTCTGTAGCCCCTATAATACATAGGATGTAGCGATAAGTGTTACATTAGGACGGAATGTCCCCAGAACCCCACTCAGCAAACCAACTCTAAAATTCTTGGCAGTCAGTCTAAAACATCTATAAAAAATAATACTATTTGGGTAAAAATTGTCGACCTAGATGCACAATCAACTCAATAAATGTCAGTTTTTAGGAAACACTATTGTCCATTTTTGCCCGCCTAACCGACTTTGGCCCGATGTTAACGTTCCTTTATACAGTGATACCAATTCATTCACGACCGCTAAGCCAATGCCATGACCATGAACAGACTCATCAGCCCTAATCCCCCTTTTTAAAACATTTTCAATTTCATCATCACAAATCCCAACCCCATCATCCTCAATGGTAATTTCAATACTTGAAGATGAATCATTCGTTACCTTTTTAACACTAACTTCTACAATCGTGTTCGCCCATTTAAAAGCATTATCTAATAAATTACCAAACAGCTCAAAAACATCCCCTTTTTCTGCATTAAACAAAAGATTCGGCTCAATATCTTTTATCACCTTCAATGATTTATCAGCATAGACTTTGTTTAATGAATCGATAATTTGCGACACTATTAACTCTACATCTAACGGTTTTGCTAACGTCTGGTGTCCTTTAGCTGCAGCTTTTTGCAACTGATAATCAACCATTTGCCTCATTAGCAAGGTTTGATTCTCAATAACTTTTTTATCGTCTTGCGATAAATTTTCTTTTTCATAAATCCCCGTTAAAACGGATAAAGGGGTTTTTAAACTATGTGCCAAATCAGCCAAGGTATTTCGGTAGCGTTTTAAATGTGTTCTCTCGTTATCAATAAGCTTATTGAGTGTATTAGCAACCTCTTTTAATTCATGACTATAATCGTTATCTAAATACTTTGCATCGCCGGTTTGAATGCTTTCTAGGTCATCAACTATATGCCTTAACGGCCTTAAGCTAACCCTTATAATCCAAAACTGTAAAATAATTAATATCAGCCCGATGCCACCTAACCATTGCCATAAAACAGATCGGAATCCAGCTATCTGATAATCCACACTTGAGGTAGACTCAATAACAACAAATTCAAAAGTCTTCTGCTGAGAGTGTTCGTTTTCCAGCGTTGCTTTATAGTGTAAAGCAACACTTTCTTGACGGCCCGGATGGTTTTTTATATAGGCTTTTTGACCTAGCTTTAAACGCTTAATGGGCTCTATTAATTTACCTATCGATGAGGTACTTCGCCAAACCATTTCACCGTTAAGGTCAAAAATATAGGCATATAAGCCTGAACTAAGCTGTGAGAACCTCGGTTCTGATAAGTTAGTCGGCATCACTAGTTTATTGGTACGGCTGATTTCGGCTTTTCCAAGAATAGAGTACAGGTGAATTTGAAGTCGGTCGTTTAAAGCATTTTGTGCGCCTTTTTGATAGGCCGCATCTAAAACTACGCCTGCTAAGCCTAAAAAACAAAATAACACCACACTGGCAGAAAAAATTAACCGAGACTGTATGCTGTTATTCATCTACAGCTTTAAACTAACTAGTGATTAAGCGGAATAGAAAAACGATAGCCTCGTCCTCTTAGCGTTTCTATCGGCTTGTGTTGATCATTGGGGTCTAATTTTTTGCGCAATCGGCCTACAAACACTTCAATTACATTACTATCACGGTCAAAATCTTGATCATATATATGCTCCGTAATTTCAGTTTTTGAAATAACCTTACCAGAATGCATCATCATATATTCCAGCATTTTATATTCATAAGCGGTTAATACAACAGGCTTTTCATCTACCAAAACCTGCTGTGCACTGCTATCCAATGATATTGGGCCACACACAAGCATTGGAGATGCAACACCGGCAGAACGACGAATCAACGCATTCATCCGCGCTAATAGCTCTTCGGTATGAAATGGCTTAACTAAATAGTCATCTGCGCCTGCCTCTAAACCCTCAACCTTTTCTTCCCAACGTGCACGAGCCGTCAATATAAGTATTGGGAAATTGATATCTTTAGCACGAAGCTGCTTTATAACTTCCATCCCTGGGATATCTGGCAAGCCAAGGTCTACAATCGCAATATCAATGGGGTACTCTGTACCAAAATAAAGAGCATCAGTACCATTATCTGTCGCATCGACAGCAAACCCCCTCTTCGTTAAATTCTCAACCAGTTGCTCCTGCAAGGATTGATCATCTTCAACTACAAGAACTCGCATAAAAAACCTTTCCGTTATTTTCGTGTACCTTGAACACGAATTTTTTTAACATGTCCTTTATCAGTCAACACCTTGATTACGTGAACTGGTTGCCCATTCATTTGCTTTGTTTGAGCGTCAAGAACCTTCCCTTTACTATTCTTTTTAACTGTCTTGATCGCTTCATCCAAACTGATAATATCTGCAACAGCTAACACAATCATCTCATCACACGCTAAAACATGACTCGAAATAGCCATATTGCAAAAAATAGTGAACAAAATTACTTTTAAAGTGCGCATATCATTATAAAAAGCTCATTGAGTGGTTAACAGTTTATTCATTTCGCATGAATTTTAGCTGAATATTTTATCTTCTATACGCCTCTAAAACAAAAAGACTTTATTCAGTGTTGTAAAGTTAGCCATGAACGATGCCGTAGCAGCGCCCATACTTTTTGCCAATTTCTCAAGAAAGGGTTGCTGGGCTGTAAAATCAACAATTTTCTCTTCGCCAATTTCATTCTTCGCAACAGATCGAACATCACCAATAGCATCAGTCAAACCTAATTCAATACTCTCAGAGCCAGCCCACACTAGACCACTAAATAAATCTGGGTTTTCTGCTAAACGCTCTCCTCTGCCACTTTTTACAGACTCGATAAATTCTGTATGAATATCGTTCAACATCCCTTGAACGTGTGCTTTTTCAGCAGGTTTTACGTTGGAAAATGGGTCTAAAAATCCTTTATGCTCTCCGGCAGTATATAAACGACGCTCTACACCCAATGATTTCATCGTGTCCGTAAAGCCAAAGCCATTCATCACCACGCCAATTGAGCCGACAATGCTAGATTGGTTGACAAATATTTTATCCGCCGCTGACGCGATAAAATAACAGCCAGAGGCACATAAATCCTCAACCACTGCATAGATTGGTAGTGTTGGGTGAGTATTTTTGAGCTCTCGAATAGCCTCATAAACATAACTCGATTGTACGGGACTTCCACCAGGAGAATTCACCCGTAAAACAATTCCTTTAGTGTTGGGGTCCTTAACTGCATTTTTTAGACTTTTAATAATACTCTCAGCATCTGCCTCGCCACCCGAAACAATGATTCCTTTAACATCAACCATCGCGGTATGTGGACCTTTTGATAATGTGCTTACATCAGACATCGGTGACATAGCCAAGCTACTGATAAAAATGATGTAGGTTAACAATAAAAGCTTGAAAAAAATATTCCATCGTCGTGTCCGTCGTTGTTCTATGACAGAAGCCAGAGCGACCTTCTCTAATACAGATCTCTCCCACTGTTGATCATTCGGTATTGATTTATCTTTGTTAAAAAACGCCATTCTTACCCCTCAAATATTTCCATTAAATTATTAATACACGCTACCGGCATCTGTTTTGATAATATTTCATGTGAGTGGGCACCCGTGGTGACGCCTATGCTGGATACACCTGCATTATTCGCCATCTTTAAATCTAATGTTGAGTCACCAATCATTATCGCCTTGTCTGGCTGGATACCACTTTCGTCAAGAATATCAAATAACATATGTGGGCTAGGTTTCGATTGCATTTTTTCAGCACACCTAAGGTGGTCGAAATAAGGGCGAAGCCCTGTTCCATCAAGGCTTCTATCCAAACCTGATTGCCCTTTACCCGTCGCCACTGCTAACGTTTTACCCATTTGTTTTAACTTTTCCAAGGTCGGTAATGTATCAACAAACAAGTCTTTTGTTGAAATCTTTTTAGCTAAATAAACCTCACGATAGGCAGCAACCATGGCTATTTTTTCATCATCAGACAGCTCTGGAAATAAGGTTACCATTGCCTCTGACAGGCTCAGGCCAATAATATCTTTACAGGCTTGTTGGCTAGGTTGATCTATGCCTTGGTGCTTAGCTATTATCTGAATGCACTCAACAATCCAATCAATAGAGTCTACTAGGGTGCCATCCCAATCAAAAATTATTAAATCGTACTGAGTAATCATAGTGTTTTTAAAAACATTTCAAGTTCGTTATCTAGAGGCGCTTCAAACATGACCTTTTTTTCACTTAAGGGGTGTATAAACTCAAGCTTGCTTGCATGTAAAAAAAGCCTCATTAAGCCTTTCTCGCGGTAAGATTTATACTGTGCCGGTGTTGAATAGCGCTCATCTCCGGCAATAGGGTGACCAAAATGCTTAGCATGCACCCTTATTTGGTGTGTTCGACCCGTTTTAGGCGACGCTGATACTAAGGTTGCCCCTTTATATTGCGCCAATTTCTCAAACAAGGTTTCCGACTTTTTACCCTCAGGGTGAACACGCACCCTGTGTTCGCCACTTTCTAATGTCCGCTTTTCCAACGGTGCATTGACGTTGACGGACTGTTTATGGATAACACCACAGAGTAATGCTGTGTATGTTTTGCTTATTGTTCTATTGCGTAATAATGATTGCAGTCCATTTAACATTTTTCTATTTTTTGCGATCAATAAACAGCCAGAGGTCGCCTTATCTAAACGATGAACTAATTCCAAATAACGCTCCTCTGGGCGTAAAAACCGTAATGTTTCAATTACCCCGTGACTGTTTGCCGTTCCACCATGAACAGCCATACCAGAAGGCTTATTAAGCACCAATAAATGTTCGTCTTCATATATCACCCTTTCCTCAAGGCTCGACAACATCCACTTTGCTGGTGATGACGTGCTTTTTTCTTCCATTTTTACTGGTGGCACCCTCACCAGGTCATTGACCTTTAAACGATAGATGTTTTTTGCTCGCCCTTTATTAATCCTGACTTCCCCACGGCGAATAATCTTGTATATATGGCTTTTAGGAACGCCTTTTAACTGCGTCATTAAAAAATTATCCAAGCGTTGACCTACTGAATTTTCGTCGACCTCAATAAACCGAACTTTGTCATACGCCTCTGTTTTCATATAGTTTTAACTTTAGTGTATATCTGATTGATGTTATTAGCTTAATTTGCTATAGTCCGAAAAGTTTAATAGGTATTAGATAAGAATTATTAAACTCAGTGAACATGATAACGATTGTCTGTTAGCAAAGCTAATCTGTCGTTTTATAACTCGCCCTTTGGGGTGGTTACATTGAAGTAGGTCAGCTACTTTATTCAGCTTTACAACAGGATCTGAATGCATCAGTTACACAACTGGCATTCAAACGGGTTTTATTTGCTCGACCCATGATGAGCGATTTTTAATTGCCCATAAATACAGAAATTTAATACGGACATTTCAATAAAGCCAATTAATAAAATAAGTTTAAGCTTTTATGTCTGAACCAAGTGAGAAACAAACTATTTTTAAACCACTAAAATTTAAAGATAACAATTAGTATATGAAACTACTCCACCTTTCTCGCCTCCCAATAATTTCTGTGCACTATGCGGCATCAGGAAAAGAAACAAATGAAAAGAATGTTAATCAATGCCACTCACACAGAAGAGTTACGAGTGGCCCTTGTCGACGGACAAAAACTATATGACCTTGATATAGAGGTACCTGCAAGAGAACAGAAAAAATCAAATATATATAAAGGACTTATTACCCGCGTAGAACGTAGCTTAGAAGCCGTTTTTGTTGACTATGGTGCTAACCGCCATGGTTTCCTTCCATTTAAAGAAATTACCGGTCAAGCGATTGGCTTAGACACCCAAGATATAAAAGACAAAAACCAAATTAAAGAAGGTTTGGAAATTGTCGTACAAGTTGAAAAAGAAGAGCGTGGCAATAAAGGCGCAGCGCTGACAACACAAATTAGCTTAGCAGGTAGCTATTTAGTATTAATGCCAAACAACCCGGGTTCGGGCGGTATTTCACGCCGTATTGACGGTGATAATAGAACAGCTTTACGCGAAGTACTTGATCAACTTGAAATTCCAGAAAATATTGGCCTCATCGTTCGTACTGCCGGTGTTGGTAAGTCAGTCGAAGAGCTCCAATGGGACTTAAACTATCTTACACATTTGTGGGATGCCATTAGTCTCGCTTCAAAAGACCGTAAAGCGCCCTATTTGATCTTCCAAGAAAGCAACTTTGTTATCCGTTCTATTCGTGATTACTTACGTGCTGATATTGATGAAGTTCTGATTGATAGTGAAGCATCATTTAATTTAGCACATGATTTTATGCAGCAAATTATGCCGCAATATTTATCGCGCGTTAAACTTTACGAAGACTCCGTTCCTTTGTTCACGCGTTACCAAATCGAAAGCCAAATTGAAACCGCTTACGGACGTGAAGTCCCTCTTCCATCTGGTGGGTCTATTGTTATAGACCCAACTGAAGCGCTCACCTCCATCGACATCAACTCAGCTCGTGCTACAAAAGGTGCTGACTTTGAAACGACCGCACTCAATATCAACCTTGAAGCTGCTGATGAGATTGCAAGACAACTTCGTATTCGTGATATGGGCGGCCTATTCGTCATCGATTTCATTGATATGGGGCCTACTAAAAATCAACGGATGGTAGAAAATCGCATTAAAGAAGCGATGAAGCATGACAGAGCACGTATTCAATTCAGCAGAATTTCACGCTTTGGTTTATTGGAAATGTCTCGTCAACGAATCCATTCATCGTTAACAGAGTCTAGCTTGCCTGTTTGCCCACGCTGTCATGGCCAGGGTACTATTCGAAGTGTTGAGTCGCTCTCTTTATCCATTATTCGCATTCTGGAAGAAGAAGCGATGAAAGAGCATACAGCGCGGGTAGTTGTTCATGTCCCCATTGATTGCGCGACTTTTGTTCTTAACGAAAAACGTTCTGAAGTTGAGCAAATAGAAGAGACTCATAAAGTATCGTTGATTATCGTTCCTGATAAACATCTTGAAACACCTCATTACGAAATAGAACGAATTCGTACAAAAGAAGCAAAACAAGATACGGCTGCCAGTCATGAGCGCTTACAAAATAGTAAGACTCGAGATGCTAAACCATATCAACGTGAAGCCGTCAGCCAAGAAACGGCCGCCGTTAAGAATGTTATGCCTGCTACACAACGCCCAACAGCACCATCAAACGTAGCCAACGATGGTTTCTTTAAGCGTTTGTTAAGCAAAATAGTGCCGTCATCAGAAAAACAACCTGTTAAAAAAGAGCCGGCTAAAGCAAATAAAACGAGCAATAATCAGCAAGGCAACCAACAACGCAACGCTAACCCAAACGAAAATAAAAATAGAAACCGTAATAAAAACAGAAATAAAAATAGAAATAACAAAGATCAGAGTAAGCAGAACCCAAATACATCACAGGCTGCTAATGTTGATGGTTCAAACGAAAAAACAAACCCAAAACCAGCTCAAACCAAACAAAACGATGCTGAGCAACCATCACGACCTAGAAGACGACGTAGATCCAATAAACGTTCACCTAACAGCGATGCACCTAAGTCACAAAACAATAATATTGCCGAATCTAAGCCTCTAGAGTCTAAGCCTGTAGAGTCTAAGCCTGTAGAAGCTAAGCCTGTAGAGTCTAAGCCTGTAGAGTCTAAGCCTGT
>OJHI01000004.1_pt1 | contig 226253 bp, 192 predicted proteins | sample 1595181 | NCBI WGS metagenome assembly OJHI01 (sample SAMN05416830, study PRJEB24817) | seawater metagenome | isolation source: Sea water | place: Canada:Atlantic | collected 2013-07 | reverse complement strand
CCGTGCCGCGAACCGTGATGACTTTCTTCGCATCGGAAGATTTCACGGTCAGGATAGCGTTGCCAGCATAGATCGGGCGCTCGAACGTGTCGGGGTCGATTACATCCGTGATGTCCGACAGCTGCATGACGTCCAGCTTGGCCGCGATGCGTGGCGCGATGTTCTTGCCCGTCGTCGTAGCCGGGATGAAGACGGCGTCATAACCGGACATCATCGGCACCACGAGGGCTTCCATGGCTTCCGCCAGTTGCTTGGCAACCGACGCGCCGTCGGCGTGGACAACCTTACGGACGCCGGAAACCTTGGCCGCGGCAGCCGCCACGTCGCCCGCGCCTTCGCCAGCCACCAGGATGTCGACGTCGCCGCCGAACTTGGCCGCCGCGGTGACAACCTTGTGGGTCGCGTCGTTCAGGGACGCATTGTCATGTTCAGCAATAACCAGAACAGCCATTAGATCGCTCCTGCTGATTTGAGTTTCGAAACAAGCGTCGCAACGTCTTCGACCTTTTCGCCAGCCTCGCGGACAGGCGGCTCAGTCACTTTCACCACCGACAGGCGCGGCGAGATGTCGACATCATAATCGCCCGGAGCCTTCTCATCGATCGGCTTCTTCTTCGCCTTCATGATGTTTGGCAGGGACGCATAGCGCGGCTCGTTGAGACGCAGATCGACGGTGACGATGGCCGGCGTCGCCAGCTTCACGGTCTGCAGGCCGCCATCAACTTCACGGGTCACGGTCAGGGCGTCGCCGTCCTTCTCGATCTTGTAAGCGAACGTGCCTTGCGGCCAGTCCAGCAGCGCGGCCAACATTTGGCCGGTCTGGTTGGAATCATCGTCAATCGCCTGCTTGCCGAGCAGGACCAGGTCCGGGCTCTCGTCAGCAACGACTTTTGCCAGGATTTTCGCAACGGCCAGTGGCTCGACGGTTTCGTCGGTATTGACCAGGATGCCGCGGTCGCCGCCCATGGCGAGCGCCGTGCGGATGGTTTCCTGAGCCTGTTTCGGGCCGATCGAGACGATCACCACTTCGGTCGCCGTACCGGCTTCCTTCATGCGAACCGCTTCTTCGACAGATATCTCGTCAAATGGGTTCATCGACATTTTGACGTTTGCGAGATCGACACCCGTCTGATCGGGCTTCACCCGAACCTTGACGTTATAGTCGATGACGCGTTTGACCGGCACCAGGACCTTCATACAACCGCTCCTTAATTTGCAATTCACGTCCGCCAGCGACATGTGCCGCTTCAGGCAGAGACAATGAGCAAGGGACTAGGGAAGCGGCGCCAACGCGTCAAGAGAATAAAACAAGCGTACTATGCCCGGCTGACCGACAGGGATTGTCTGAAGGGAGGGGTCAGAGGTGATCCAGTTCGGCGCGTATCTTCGTCATTTGCGCCTTGGTCTGGGATGCTTGATCAAGCATCCAGCACTTGAGGGCATTCACATCCGTCGATGCATCCCTGCCGGTTCTGTACACGAACCGGTGAGGAATATCGAGTTCCACACAGGCTCGGGCGGCCGGGACAAGACGTCCGGTCATGAGATCATCGGCCACCAGAAACAGTTGGCCCAAGGCAATGCCGGCGCCGTTGCGCGCCGCCTGATAGGTGAGGCTCAGATTGTCAAACTCCAGTCCATTCGCGAAAGGCGGTGCTGGAAGGTTCATTCGATCAAAATACTGCTCCCAAAATGGTCTCTCCCGTCGGGCAAACAGAATCGGCGGGGCATTTGCCGAGAAGAAGTCTCCTTCGAGTGCGCGCGTCCGTGTCCCCCCGTCCGCGCAGACCAGAAGAAAAATTGTGTTGAAGAGGTCGACACTGAGCACATCCCGCTGGAGGACGGGAAGGGCGCTGATCGCAGCATCGATCGGTTCGCTCGCAAAATTGGTTTCGTTGAGTGACTGTTTCAACTGGACCGCGATGTCCGGATGCCGCCGCCTGAAATCGGGAAGACGTGGCGACAGCCAATCGGTTGCAAAACTCGTATAGGCGCGAAATCGGATCGCGTGTTTTGTTCCGACGTGTCGGCTCCGACTGGCATTGTCGATAAGATCGAATGCGGAGGCGATCTGATCGTGATAGAGTTCTCCTCCTTGCGTCAAAAGCATGCCATTATGCTGACGCAGGAATAATTTATAGCCGAGATAGTCTTCAAGCAGGTTGACATGCCGGCTCACCGCGCCAACGGAAACCCCCAACTCTCTGGAAGCAGCGCTCAGGCTTCCTGTGCGTCCGGTAACTTCGAACGCCCGCAGGGCGTTCAGAGGGGGCAAATGGTGTCGCATCTATCACCTTTCTAATTTTCTGAAGGCCAAGTTGCCTCGAATGTCACTGGTCTGGCAAGATGAGAGGCGGCAATCTGTGAAACAGGTTCCCCGCCAGATGGGAGCTCAGTGAGGGAGGTCAATAAAATGAAGCGCATATTTTGTCTTGAGTTTGCTGTACGTGTACCGACGTATGAGGCAGAGCTGCCATGAAAATGCTTGCGGGGAAAACAGCTGTCGTAACCGGCGGGGCAGGGGGAATGGGACGGGCTCACGCCCTGCGGCTCGCTGCCTTAGGGGCAGACGTGGCCATACTGGATATCGACCTTGCAATGGCGTCGAAATTTGGAGAACAGCTGACGGCGGCCTCCGTTCAGGAGGAATTGGAGGCGCTGCAGGTGCGCGCGATCGGGATTGAAGCCGATCTCTCTGTCGAGAATGAGGTCAGGCAGGCGGTAGACAGGATTTCCAAAAAGTTTGGCCGTATCGACATCCTGGTCAATAATGCGGGGGGAGCCATCACGAAGATTGACCAGAGCTCAGCCGTGAATACGTCGGGAGAGGACCGCGCCGTCCTTTTCGCTGCGAATTTCGACACGACCGTAAACATGTGCCAGGCCTGCTCGCCACACTTGATGCAGCGCGGTGGTGCAATCGTGAATATTTCAACCATCGGTGCGTTTGCGGACGATCTTGAGGGACGGCTCGCCATGTATGGTGCAGCGAAAGCCGCAGTCGAGAAATATTCCAAATCCTTAGCGGTCGAGCTGGGGCCATATAATGTTCGTGTGAATTGCATCGCGCCGGGCTTGATTGAAACGCCGCGCATCAAGGCGCTCGCCCCGAGCCGTAATCTAGCGACTGGACATCAGGCGCGCACGATCCCCTTGCGTCGTCTGGGGCAGATTGAAGATGTGGTCGGGGTCATGGAGTTTCTCGTCAGCGACCAGGCCGCCTATGTCACAGGTGAAAGCATTAAAGTTGCAGGCGGACACACACTGGTCACGACCTAGCGGTCGGCATCAATATTCAAGGGAGAAAGTCAGTGTCAGGAATGGAAACAATGAATGCGCGAGATGTGGCAGAATGCTGGATCCTAGGGGATGTGAATAAGGACAAGGCTGCAAAACTCCGCGTGATGGGCGAAGATATGGTGCTGGAAATACCTTTCAATGAATCGGGCAAGACAGAAGATGGGCATTTCCGGCGATACACAGGAAAGCGTGAAATCGAGGGATTTGTCGATACCGCATTTGCAGCAGAAAAATCCGTACGCCTCGTCAGTGCGGAATATGTGGTCTCCGAGGATGGGCGGACCGTTTTCGTTGAGGCGCGTGGCGAGGTAGAGATGGTGTCGGGGAAAATTTACCGGAATCGATATGTCCTCCGCTTTGATGTCGAACATGGCAAGATCAAGTGCCTGCGTGAGTTCTACAATCCCATTACCTCGGCTGTCGCATTTGGCCGACCGATCGCCGGTCAGGTCACCCTCGACTCCCTGTGACCGAAAAAAATGATAAAGAGATCTAGTATGACGAAGCTCGGATTTACCGGCAAGGTCGCGATTGTGACAGGGGCGGCAAGCGGCCTCGGTCTCAGCCATGCCAGGGCACTCGCGGAACGCGGAGCGAGTGTGCTTCTCAATGACATAGCCATACGCGACGGCGGAGAGAGCGCTGCGCAGATCGAGGCAGCCCGGTTGAGATCTGAAGGCTATGATGTTCATGCCTGCGATGCGAGTGTGGGAATTGAGGCGGATGCGGAATCCGTCATCCAGGAAGCGGTGACACGCTGGGGGCGTATCGACAGTCTCGTGAACAATGCCGGCAACTCCATCGCCGGCAGAATCCAGGATGTCAGTACCGAAGACATGCGGTCTGTCCTGAAAGTACATCTCCTGGGAATGTTCTGGACGATGCGGGCAGCCCTCAGACATATGCGTAAGCAGGATTATGGGCGTATCGTCAATACTGCCTCGGCCCTGGGCGCTTTCGGGGCGCCGGAGGCCTTGCCCTATGCGACAGCCAAAGCGGCGATCCTGGGTCTGAGCCGCTCCGCGTCACTCGACAATCGAGATCGGAATATTCGCATAAATACAATATGCCCGGTAGCCTATACACCGATGGCAAAAGCCTATTTTGAAGCGCATCCCGAATTGGACACGGCGCGCTTGGATCCGTCTGCTGTGTCTCCGCTTGTCGTCTATCTGAGCCATGAGACGTGCCAGCCAAACGGTGAAGTATTAAGCGTTGCGGCTGGACGGGTGGCCCGTATCTTTACCGCGACGGTTCCTGGATTTGTTGCCACTCCTCTGACCGCGGAAGCGGTGGCAGAAAATCTGCACATCGCGATGGATGTGTCTGACTATTCCATTCCCGGGAGTTCGATTGATCAGTACCGGCTCCAGCCGGGCTCGTGATGTGTCCTCAAGGTCTCAAACTTCCCTGTCTCGCTCCTGCCCGCCGGCCTGAGCAAAGATATGGGAGAGGCAGAATGGTGTCCGGGCCAACAGACAGGTTTGGAGACATGGAAGGGGGCAAATCGGCATGAGTGTCTCCTTATCCAGGTTGAGGCGGGTCAGTTGCGTTGTCGAGGACATCGAACTGGCCGTCCGTTATCTTGAATCCTTGTTCCGGGCGCAGCGCCTCGAAAATGTGCCAACGCAGATTCATCCCGGGAGCGGGCGCCATCTGGCTCATATTGGGCTGGGTGACCTTGTGATTGAATTGGTGGTGCCTCAGTCGGCGGATACTGGTTGGGGGAAGCGTCTCGATCAGTACGGGCCACATGTCGCCAGCCTCGCCTATGGAATCGAGGAGATGGATCAGCTTCTCGCCGATCTCTCGGATGATAATCTGGAGTTCACCCACACCGAGAGCGGCGCCATATGGTGCAGGAGCCGCGCCCTAATCGGATTTGATCTCATCCTGGAGCCAGGGGAACAGGGCCCTCTCGCGGAATTGCCCGGGGCGTGGGGGGAGGTCTCACCCATGCTCCATGTGGAAATCACCCATCATGATATCGCCCAAGCGGGAAGATGGTTGAAGCGGATTTTCGGCTCCCAGCGTGTCGAGCAGGAATTTTCCGAATTTCTGGTTGGAATCACTGCGGGGAGAATGGACATACAGCATTTCAGTCTCGGGGATGCGGTCCTTCAATATATTGAACCGAGACATGATGCGGGTCCCTGGTGGGAGCTGCTCCAGAAAGCCGGACCGAGTGTGCACAATATTACCTGGCTGGTGAATGACATGCCTGCGGTTGCAACTGCTAGCCAGGCCGCCGGAACCCGGGACTTGAGATATTTCGAGTTCGACTATGCGCCCCTGTTCGGCGAGGAAAACAGGATTGGGGACAAGACCGTCGGACGCATCATCGACTGCGCGCATATCCTCGGCTTTCATTTGGAGCTGAGCGAGCGCCAGGCCAAGAACATCAATACTTATATGTACAAGGAGGTATGAGCATGTGGAAGAAGACCCGCGTCGCTTATGTGGACAGGTCCCCAGCCGGCGAGTCGGGCACATGAGTGCGTGGACGAGCGAAATTGCTGGTAAAGTCGGAATCGCAACCTTCAATCGACCTCCGAGAAATTTCATGAGCTTTGAAGCTCTGGGGGACCTCTCTGGCATATTGAAGGAGCTTGCGGCACGAAGTGATGTGTCCATCATTGTTCTGGCAAGTGCGAATGAAAAGTATTTTGTCTCGCATGCGGATCTCGACGATCTTGAGCAGGTGGCCAGCGGAAAACCGGTAGCTGGTGAACGGTCCGCCTGGCGCACCACACCCGCATTGATCGAGGCCATCCCTCAGCCCGTCATCGCAGCCGTAAATGGCCAGGCATGGGGCGGTGGTACCGAACTGGCATTGGCCTGTTCGGTGAGGGTTGCTGCCCCGGCGGCGACATTTGGATTGCCGGAAATATCAGTTGGCATGGTTCCGGGAGCCGGGGGGACGCAACGTCTGTCACGCCTCATTGGGACGGGTCGTGCGCTCGAACTTATACTCAGTGGCCGGAAGGTGAGTGCCGAAGAGGCATTCAGGATGGGCCTTGTAAATGCGATCCTGCCAAACCGGAATTTCCGTCAAGCTGTCATGGACTGGGCTCAGCAATTTGCGAGACATGATTTCGATGCCCTGGTCGCCAACAAGCGCGCCGTTACGGAAGGGGTGAGGCTGGACTTCGAGGCTGGTCTTGATCTGGAACGGAGCCTGGTTATCCCCCGGACCGCCAGCCCGCGTTCGGTTGAACTGCGCACATTGCTGATGAAACGATACGCAGCGGCGTCTCCTGATGATGAGATCGATTTCTAAAGGAGAAGGGTCATCATTGTATGCGGTTGTCCAAGCAGTGAGACCCGGAATTGTGTCAATTGATTACCAGGATATTGGAGACTGAAATGATGCCGGCAGGTGGCCACCTGGTTATTGTCATTCTTCCTGGCATATGAGACGTCCTTTCGAATTCACCGATCGTACATGCGCTCAGAACGGGCGGGCCCCAGTGCCCGGAGAGCGCACGCACACAGGATTTAAGATTCTCGGCAATCGTCGCCCCCTCGAGTAACGTACTGCGCTGCCAGGCTATTATTATTATGCATGCTAAATTACATCAACCGGGGGTGGGGTGTCATCGAAACCTGCAGCTAGTCTGGCGAGTTGACGAGGATGATCCGGGAGGACATTTCCCGTCCAGACAATGTGCAGATCAGGCCTGACGAGAAGAAATTTACATCCGTAAACGGACTGGACATGCGGCTCTGACTGGGAGAATGTCACCATAGGTGCGTGCAGATGGGAAAAGGCATCTTCGATATCAGAAGTGTCGGCTTGGCCGGTAAGGTCGACAAAGGTGAAATATGCTCCCATTCGGTCGAGTATCGAACTGTCATCGCTCAACCAGATGTGCGGGATCCGTACACCAGGATCCGTTCTGGGAAGGAAGCGAACCGTATCCCATTCTGCCGGCGTGTCCTGTGAGGGAGTGATGAGGGGGGAGCCTGCATATGAATAGCCATATTCGGCTCCAACCATTTCATGAACACGCCGGTGATGCAGATTGGCGCTGCGCGCTGTGCGCAATCGTTCGCGCGCGCCTTCGCGCGTCTCTTCCATCAGTTTTGGGCTGTGGAGGGCGCGCCATTTGCCAAGACCCTGAGCGGCCCAACCGGAGGCTTCAACATTCTTGACGCCGACAGGCCGGCGTTCAGCCTCATAAGAGGACAACAGCCCCGGACCGCCCCACCCCTTTATCGTTCCGGAAAGTTTCCAGGACAGGTCCAGCGCGTCGCCTACACCGGAATTCATGCCGAGCCCTCCCGTCGGGATAACGAGGTGGGCAGCATCTCCAGCCAGAAATACACGGCCGTTCCCATATTTTTCAGCGAGCAGAAGATGGAGATTCCATGGGCTGACATTCAATAGTTTGAAATCGAACTCGATGCCGGGGCCCACCTTCTCCCTCACCCAGGATTCGTAGTCGATATCCTCCGGCACATCTGAATTGAGCGTGAATTCCTTGCGATCCCCCTGGACGATAAGGGCAGACCCTTCGGCATCCGCAAAGTAATAATGACGGCCCTTGCCCATGGGAATGTTTTCATAGAGCTGTTCGGAGTAGAAGCAGATCTGCCTCATGCTGCGTAAATTGCCCTGACCCTCAAGTTTGATGCCGAGCTGTTTTCGGATAGTGCTGCTGCCGCCGTCACAGCCGACGAGATAAGTGCTGCAGACCTTGACCGGATTGTCGTCGGGGTCGGAGTATTCAATCACTACTCTATCTGACATGTCATGAAAGCTGAGGACATCGCACCCATATCTCACCGTGACATGCGGCGTTGCTTCAGCCACCGATTTCAGGAGCGGTTCAAGCTTGTTCTGCGAAACAAGCTGGTAGGGTTCGAGCGGCTGCGAATGATCTGTGGTTTCAGAGATTCGCTGACGGAACTCCGCGACCGTCGGATAGTGAAGTTTAAGCAATGGCTCATCACACAGGCGGGTAACGATGAAAACATCCATGGACGCATCGTCCGGATAGCCCAGCGCCCGGACCTGATCGGCAATGCCGAGGCGGCGATAGAATTCCATCGTCCGCGCATTGGACCGATCCATCTTGGGCCAAGGGCCTGTGGAGTTGTTGCGTTCCAAAATCAGCGTTCGAATGCCTCGTTGACCAAGGTCGATAGCCAGGGTCAGCCCCACCGGACCTGCCCCCGCTACAATTACATCATATCGTTCCAAGTAGTGTCTCCCTGTCTCGTGAACCCCGTGAAGGTGCCCGCCAAGTCTAGGTCAGTTGACCGGCTTGCTGAATGACAGAAACAGCAAGCCTGTGTTCAGGTTTTTAGAAACTAGAAACAGAGGGAAGACCCCGCTATTAGGGAAATGAGAGTGCGTTTGCCCGATTTCGAAACGCGCCGTGTCCGGATGGATCGAGAGAGTTTTCAATATGCCTTCAAGACAGTCCAAAAATAGTTCTCAGTCAGAGTGTTCGCCAAGGTTTGAGGGCCTCGGGAAGATCCTTGCGCAAGTTCAGCAAGGGGGCAGGATATATGGAGGGAGTGGCAGACTTCCCTGCAGAGCGACTGCGCGCGCTCGCCTCGCATTCGACAGAAGATCCGGTGAGCCCAATACGGCAGGAGGTATCGTATGCTAAAGGAATCAGGGAAGCTGCCAACCGAGACAGATGTTTTGGTATTGGGAAGCGGTATTGCCGGTCATTGCGCCGCATTGGCGGCGGCAGAGGCTGGCGCTGAGGTCCTGCTGCTGGAAAAATCGTCCCAGCCCGGAGGGAGTTCGGCGATTGCCGGAGGCGCCTTCGTTTTTTGTGGAACCGAGGAACAGGCAGCAGCCGGACAGAAGGACAGTCTCGACGCATTGCGGCAAGATCTTCTGGAAAGCGGCAAGAACCAGAATAATCCCGAGCTTATTGAGCGGTTCTTGGACAGTCAGCTCGAGACGTACACTTTCCTGAAAAGACATGGAGTCAAATTCGAGCTTCATGTCGTACCGGAGCCGGCAATATCCAGGGCTCATGTAACAGGGACAGGTCGGGCGATCACTGTCTTGCACATGGCCGTGCAGGCTGAGCCAAGGATCCACTACGCCTCTAAATCGCCAGGTATCAGGCTTCACCGCTCAGCTCGGTCGGGTAGAGTAGAAGGGGCTGCAGTGCTGTTCGGAGATCAGGAGACATTCATTCAAACGCGCGGCGGCGTTATCCTGGCCACCGGCGGATTTTCAAGGAGCCGGGAGCTGCTTCAAACCTACGCGCCGGAACTGGTAAGTGCCGTAAAACATGGGGGGATAGCCAATACAGGAGATGGCTTGATGATGGCCTCCGATCTTGGGGCAGGGCATGCGGATCTCGGCTATGTGTCTGGTTCTTTCGGAGGAGGCATACGCAACTACCCCCATAATGAGGCGAAAGCCGATGAAATACCCCCGCTCCTGTTTTCCTTCCTGGAGGGCGGTATCATGGTAAACAAGCACGGCGTGCGCTTTGTAAATGAGGGGCAAAGCTACAAGGCACTCAGCAATATAGGAATGGCACAGCCCGAGGGCATAGGATTTCAGATCTTCGACGACCGGCTGATGCAGCGCTCTCATCAAGATACATCCGTGAACAATTACAGAGAGGCTTTGCTCGCAGGCTATATCCAATCAAGCGACAGCATCGCCGGACTGGCTTCATTGATGGGGATCGACCCCATGGTCCTGCAACGCACGCTCGACGAGTACAACAGGAATGCTGCGAAAGGGGGGGATCCGGAATTCGGGCGCTCCATCAATCTATTCCCGATTGATCGGCCTCCCTATTATATCGCCGCGACGGGAAATGCGCTCACCTCCACATATGGAGGCATTACGACTGACGGAGATATGGCCGTCCTCGACTGGTTTGGTGCGCCGATCGAGGGGGTGTTTGCTGCAGGTGAAGTTGTTGGGGGATTTCACGGGGCCGGATATTATAGCGCCTCCTCGCTGAGCAGTTCAGCCACATTCGGCCGTATTGCAGGTGTGAACGCGGCGGGCGCCATGACGTGATCCGCTGTCGACCTATCCATGAGGAGACCCCTGGTCTGACCATCCAGGCGCGCAGCATGGTCTGTGACCTGAAAAAGTGTGCTCCCGAATTGCCAGACCGGCAAGCTTGCAAGACGGACTGATTCTAGGGCGCCTCAGATGTGGGGGATAATCGATCCTTCTCTGCAGTCAGCCGCCATCAACAGGGACTCCATGGTTGGAGAATCCAGCCCGGTCCGAAGCAATGGCCTGAGGGGTGAAAATCATGACCTTCTCACCGTAATGAGGCCTTCCATTCTTCGCTAGTGATCGATCCAGACAGGCGGGATTCGGAAGGGAATACGGCCAGGTCTTCAATCGGCGGATATATTTCCGGACGGGGAGACAGATTCAGCTGCGCTTAAATTTGCCTCGCCGTGTCGTAAGCGTGCGCTATGTTATTGAAGATTGTTCCTGCATTTTCCGAGCTGATGTCATGCGCGTCCCCGACGATATAGGTGGAGGCCCCCAATGATTCTGCGACTTCCACAAGGCTGCGTTCAGAGCGGCGATCACTGGCGAAAACAATTGTATCAATCCCTGAAAGCGTATCAGGCGCGCCGTCACCGAGAAGGGTCACCGATCTCATGTCCGGAGTCAGTTGGATGTGGTGAACATTCTTGATCCGCCTGACATTCTTCGCATTTTGTCGGTTCAACAGATACCAGCGGTCGTGGGCAGCAAGCTTTCCACCAAAATGGTTCAGCGCTTCTGCAACTACGACTCTGCGCTCCCCCTGGGCTAGATAATCTGCGACAACCATACCATTCTGGTCGCCTCCCACCACCAGAACATTCTCACCCACATCTAGCTGGTGCTCAACGAGATCATCCAGCATCATTATGTCGATATCTTCGGCATTCATCACGACATCCATCATGTCTTGCGGTACGACGGGCGCACTTCCTGTGCCGAGAATGACGACATCCGGACTTAAATCCTTCAACATGGACTCGGTAACTTCCGTGTTCAGATGTACCTCAACACCCATTTTGCTGAGCTGACGTTCATACCAGGGCACGATGTCGCCGATTTCCCTGCGACCGGGCATTTGGCGCGCGAGCAGTATCTGCCCCCCGAGCTGGCTCCGTCGTTCGAACAGCATAACATGGTGTCCGGAGTATGCGGTGCGACGTGCGGCTTCCATGCCGGCTAGGCCGCCACCGATAACAAGTATCCTTTTGGGGTTGGCAGCAGCCGAATCCGGTATGTCGATACAGGTAAGTTCCCGCGACATTCTGGGGTTGACGACACAGCTGGCATCGCCGCCCCCATTGCGAAGCAGATGTTCGTCAATGCAGCCGCGACAATCGGCGAGACAGGGGCGTATATCGTCGAGACGACCCTCGCGCGTTTTCAGAAAGATTTCCGGGTCGGCGATTGTGCCTCGCCCAAAACAGACAAAGTCCGCTTTGCCGGCCGCGACAAGGTCTCTTGCCATTTCGGGATTCTTGATCCGGCCGATCGTCCCGACTGGAATGTTAACATGTGGCTTCACGGCTGCGGCCAGGTCCGTATAGCATCCCTGGGGCTCATACATCGGGGGGATGGTAAGTTTTGGTGACCCCACCAATCCTGCAGTGACGGTTATGTAATCGGCACCAGCCTTTTCAGCCAGAGGGGCGAGACGACAGGATTCGGCGAGGGTCCAGCCCTCCTCGCCAAGGAAGTCATCGCCATTATACTTCAGACCTACAGCTATACGGTCACCGACTTCAGCGTTCACCGCAGCGACAATTTCCAGCAGGAAACGGGTACGGTTCTCGAATGACCCCCCATATTCGTCCGTCCGTTTGTTGAAAAGCGGTGTGAGAAAATTGCTGATCAGATAGCCGTGCCCTGCATGGATTTCCACAAAGTCGAACCCGGCATCGGCGCATCGTCTTGCGGCAGAGGAAAAATACTTCACGATATCGGAGATTTCCGCCTTCTCGAGCGCCCGGTTTGGCTGACCTCTATATCTGGCCGTGCCATCCCCGCGCGCTGTCCGAACATTGGATGAGAGCCCTGAAGGAGAGAACAATTCCTCGTGACTTGTCCCTTCCGTACCGCCCCCATTCCACAATTGGATGCCAAACTTTACATCATATGCATGGACTGCATCGACCAGTTTGGAGAGGGAGGGGACAATATCGTCGCTATACAGCGCAATACCGGCATGGGGGCCATACAGCCGTTTCTCGGGCGGGACAACCTGCGACGCGCCAATTGCGATCATCCCGGGTTCGCCGCGCGCCCGCTCGACATAATAGGCAATCATTTCGGGAGTAATCTCCCCATTGGAATCAGTTTTCGTTCCTGCCGACATGCCCGCCATCATCAAACGGTTCGGTATCTGGAAACGCCCGAGCTTCATAGGTTGATACAATTCCGGAAGCTTTTGCATGTTCGGGCCCTCGCAGACTAAAAATAATACAGACGTACTAAATCAAATTGAGGGGGTTTGGCCAGAGGATTATTAAAATGATGTGCAAGATGACCGACAGATCGAGCGCAAAGCAGCTGACATCGATCAGGGCGTCAAAGGGCGTGGCAAGGTCACGCATGGCCGAGCGGAGACAGAAGCTACGCTTTCATCACGCCTGGCTCAGGCCTCCCTGTCGTGCTCGGGCGGCGACTGCAATATCCGGAACACTGAATCAAAATGCGTTGTCCCCGGCAGAGGCACGCCGGATTTGTGGCCCATGTCGAGGGCGATGGTGAGATCCTTCATGAGGATTCCCAGTTTTCCTCTATAGTCCGGATCGATCCGCCCGGCATAGAATTCCACCAATCCCTCGATGAGGAATCTCACTGGACTGAAATCGTCAGCTTTCAGGGAGCGCTGATATTCCTGCGAAATGTTAGATTCTGCGAATCCGCCCGCTATGGCCTCGGGGATGCGGACAGGGGGAATTCCATAGACCGAGGCCAATGCCACGGCTTCTGCCAGTGCGGCCATGTTGCCGAAATTGATGATCTGATTGCAAGCCTTCGCCGCCTGGCCGGCCCCTGCAGGGCCCATATGGGTGATCTGACTTGCAAAGGAGGAGATGACCGGTGCCACGCGCTTGAGAAGATCGGCATCCCCACCAGCCATGGCAGCAAGGGTGCCGGCCTTCGCCCCTATGGCTCCCCCGGAGACGGGAACATCCAGAAAATCAATGCCATGACTGGAGAGCTGCATGGCCAGCTCGCGCGTGAATTCCGGCGATACGGTGGAATGGTCCAGGATGATTTCAACCATGCTATTCGCGCTGCGGGTCACGCCATGCGATCCGAACAGAATGTCCTTGGTGGCGTCGGGACTGTCAACGCAGATGCAGAGAATTGTTGTCTGGCTGGCGAGATCCGCCGGATTGGTTGCCGTCCTGGCGCCGCCGATCGACAAGGGAGTCATTTTACTGGCCGTTCGGTTCCAAACGCTCAGGGGAAAACCCTTTTCCAGCACTCTTGTGGCCATGGGGGCCCCAATATCGCCCAAACCCACAAATCCCACATTCTCCGGCGCGCTCACGCCATCGCTCCATCAATTGCCACGATCGCGCCACTTGTATAGGTGGAGCGGGCAGAAGATAGAAATACGACGGTATCGGCGATTTCTTCCGGGCGCGCCGCGCGCCCGAAGGGGAGGGACGCCATCAGTTCAGGCCATCTGCGTGATGTGCCGAATTCGCGTTCAGCCTGCGCCTGCAACAGCATCCGAAATCGTTCCGTCGAGACTGGTCCCGGATTGACCCCCACCACTCTGACGCCGTCCTGGCGGGCCTCCTGCGCAAAACCTGTCGTGAATGACATAAGGGCCGCATTGCCGCTGCTTCCTGCAATATAGGCAGGCTGTGGGTGCGATCCGGCGGCCCCGATAATATTCACGACCACGCCGCGGCGACTTGCCAGATCAGGATAGCAAGCCTGTGTCAGCCCGATATAGCCAAACACTTTCAGGTCCCAAGCGCGCTTCCAGTCTGCTATCCCAGTTCCGAGCAGATTGCCGGGAGGAATGGCGCCGGCATTGTTGACAAGGATATCCATGCCTCCGCTTTCTTCTGCGACGTGGTGAAAGATATGCGGGTCTGACAGGTCAGCGGCAATGGTGGTCACGGACGTTCCAAATGTGCTTTCGATGGACGCGGCAGCTTCTGTGAGAAGAGCGCCGGTTCGTGCGACCAGAACCAGTTCGCAGCCCTCTTTGGCAAAAGACCTGGCGATTGCGAGTCCGATCCCCTTCGTGCTGCCCGTGATCAGGACTTTCTTTCCGCTGAGCTCAAGATCCATGTTCTGAACCTTCCGGTTGAAATGCATTCTCGATATGCCCGAGTCCTTCGATTTCACAGCGAACGCGATCGCCCGCCTTCAGGAATGTCGGAGGCTGCAGGGCCACGCCCACGCCGCCCGGTGTGCCTGTGAAAATGAGGTCGCCGGGCTCAAGGGTTACGGCTTTCGACACATGCGCTATCTGCTCCCATAGGGAAAAGACCAGATGCCGTGTGTTCGAGTGCTGGCGCAATTGACCATTTACCCAGGCGCGAATCGTGAGGTCATGAGGGTCGAGCGAGGGATTCGCCAGTGTAATAAACGGTCCGAAGGGGGCATGGCCATCGAAAGACTTTCCAAGCACCCATTGGGGGGAGGACAATTGCCAATCGCGCACCGACACATCATTTCCGATGCAATACCCGAAGACGTGCTGGCTCGCTTCGTCCGGTGAAATATGCCGTCCGGCCTTGCCGATTACCGCAACCAGTTCGACTTCATAATCTACCTGATGCCCGGCCCGTGGGATCTGCACATCAGCATAAGGATCATTCGCCGCTGTTGGAAATTTGCAAAACCACAATTGACGATCAGGCATTGGCATGCCGGTTTCGGCGACATGATCGGCATAGTTCAGGCCGATCGCGAGAATCTTTCCGGGGCGATCAATCGGTCTTCTCAGATCGCTCAACCGGATCGGTTCGGGATCTTTCGCCTCTGCTGCAAGCGTGTGAATCCGCGGTGCAAGGTCTTCCCAGTTGGAAATGAGCGAGATCATGTCGTCTCCAATCCCGGGAATCATGTAGGAAAGAGGAAGTGCTGAACCGTCCAGAAGAACAGCCAGGTGCGTGTGGCCTCTGATCGAGACGCGGCCGAGTGTGACGGGGGCGGCGGGGGACATGCGGGCTTACCTGCCAGTCCAGACGGGGGATCGTCTTTCTGCAAAGGCCGAGAGCCCTTCCTGTGTATCGGATGATTTTGAAAGCATATCAGCGAGCTGCAATTCCAGAGAGTACAGGTCATCCAGCGTGTGCACAGGCGCCATGGAGCGGCGTGCGATCCTCTTTGTCGCGCGCAAGGCCAGGGGCGCGCATTTTTTCAGCTTTTCGGCCCACGCCATGGCGGTCTCCATGAGCCCGTCCTCAGGAGAAATTTCATTCACCAGACCAAAATGAAGCGCTTCGTCAGCGGACAAGGTGTCGCCGGTGAGCATCAATCCCATTGCAACATGGTAAGGCATACGCTTTGGCAACATGCGGGCACCGCCTCCCAGCGCGGCAAATCCCACCTTGGGTTCAGGCAAGCCGAACCGGGCGCGAGGGTGACTGACAATTATGTCCGCTTCCAGGGCGATTTCCCATCCGCCGCCCAGTGCCAGACCATTGACGGCTGCGATCAGGGGCTTGTGGAATTCGGTTCGGTGCGAAAGTCCGGCCCAGCCTGATTTCGGCATCGGCGCATGAAAATCCTCAACAAGATCGTGTCCGGCACAAAAAGCCTGATCGCCTGTACCGGTCACAATGGCCAGCCACAAATTGTCATCTTCCAGAAAGTCATCCCAGATCATCGAGAGTTCATGACAGGCGGGGGCGTGCAGGCTGTTGAGAACGGCTGGCCGATCCAATGTGACAATCAGAAAATTTCCAATTGTCTCCGTCCTTACAAAGTGTGTCATATGGATTCCGTTCTTCAGTTTCGGACGTGATGCAACCTGAAGATCAAATTAGAACACATGTCTAAAACCCGGGTCAATCCAGTTGTGTGTTTCGCTACAGGCATGGCGTCACCAGAGCGTCGGGCCGTACAGGGTCTGTTCTCTTTAAATACAGACAAAATCCGCAATGGCGCGAGTAACGCTATTCTATCGGGTTTCCTCCCATTGTCGGCGATAGCCGGTTCAAGTGACCCAAGCATGAAAACAAAAGTACTGATCCATCGCTCTGTCCGGTCGTGGAGACAGTCATAAAGGACAGGCCTTTGAGACCGATCCTGGTTATGGATGAGATGGTGCCCGTCCGATGAGACACGTATCGTCACTGCCATCATTGTTCTGGTGGATGGAAGGCATTCGCGCCCGAGAAACTCAATACACTCAGTGTCGAGATGTTGACCGAGGCGGCTCAGGCCATCGATCTGGCAGGTGACCCGACCGTAGCGCTGGGACCAAGCCGGGAGCAGGTCATGAAAGCCCTGATTCGCGGTTTCGACGACCTGCTCGAGGTTGAGCAGGACCATCAGCAGGTTGCGGGAGCAGCGCGTGACATCAGGGAAGGTATGGCGGCGTTTGCGGAAGGGCGACGCTCCCCTGTATTCCCTCGGAAATGATGTCCCTCATTGCCCCTTCATTCCGCTTGTCAGATTCTGTGACAGTTTAACATACCAATCCAGGGAAGCGGGATCTCTCATCAGGTCGGGATTTGCTACTTTCGAGGCCGGCAGGCCCTCAAGAATTCGCCGAATCGGAACCTCAAGACGTTTGCCCGTTATTGTGTAGGGAATTGATGGGGCAAGGAGAATTCGGTCAGGTACGTGTCGGGGACTATTGGTCTCTTTCAGGGCCCTCCTGATCCGCTGTTCAAGTTCGGATGTAAGGGGATCATTGTCCTGGCGCGTCACGAACAAAAGCATTTCTGGCTCCCCGTTCAGGAGGGGGGCGATCACCATGCAATCCTCGATCTCTCGGATATGTTCGAGGGTGCGATAGATTTCCGCGGTGCCAATTCTTACTCCATGCCGGTTCAGCGTGGCATCCGATCTCCCATGAATATAACATCCTCCGCGGGTATTGATCACGAAGAGATCACCCTGGCGCCATACACCCGGGAAGTCGGAGAAATAGCTGTCATGATATCTCTGCCGATCCGGATCGTTCCAGAATCCGACAGGCATGGAGGGGAAGGCCGCGCAGATGACGAGTTCTCCGATTTCGTCGCGTACGCTTTCTCCGGCTTCATTCCACGACTCGACATGGATGCCCAGAACGCGCCCCTGCATTTCAGCGGCATAGACGGGGAGGAATGCCACGGCGCCGGTTATGGCGCTGCAAATTTCCGTGCCGCCCGACTGAGAGGTGACCCAGAGGTCTTCCTTAACATTCTGGTAAAACCACGCAAATGTATGGGGCGTGGAAGGCGCGCCTCCCAGGATCACCATTTCCAGGGCGGACAGGTCAAACGCCGTCGCAGGTTTGACGCCATCCTGGTCCATTTTTGTAACGAGGCTCGGGCTGAGACCAAGAACCGTGGCGCCAGACGCTTCTGTAATATGCCAGAGTGCTGAACTGTTCGGGTAGAGAGGATTGCCATCATATATGACGACTGAGGCCCCCGTTACGAGTGCTGAGTAAAGCGAGTTCCAGACCATCCAGCTTGTTGTGGTGTAGAAGAAGATCGTTGAATCGGGCCTGAGTTCCGCACAGAAATGCTGCGCGCGCAATTGTTCCAGAAGCATGCCGGCATGGCTGTGAATGATTGCTTTTGGCAGGCCAGTCGTTCCGGATGAAAAAAGGATCCACAAGGGATGATCATGAGCGACCTGTTCATACCGGAAGTCGCTTGCATCCGGAGCCACGGTCTTGGCCAGCGCGTCCCAAGGGAGTGTATTTGCCATGAGGCGGGCCGGGTGGGAGGAGGGCTTCCGAGAGGGAACATGTACCACATGTTCCAGGCTGGGAAGTCCGGCGATGATCTCCTCGACTTGGCGGGACCGATCTCGTTCAACGCCTGCGAACGAGTATCCATCAGTGACAAATATCAGTTTCGGGTCGAGCTGTGCAAACCTGTCAATTACCGTCCCGGCTCCGAATTCCGGGGCCGCCGACGCCCAGACGGCTCCGATGGCGGTGGCCGCCATCATGGCGATGGCGGTCTCGGGAATGTTCGGCAGATAAGAAACAATACGATCTCCAGGCTTTATGCCCAGGTTTCTCAGCGCAGTTGCCATGCTTCTGACAGAGCTGCCCAATTCGGCCCAGCTGATTTGCAGGTGAGGGCCTGTTTCTGAAAAGGCGTGAATCACCGTCCGGTCCGGATTGTTGGCTTCGTGCCGGAGCAGATGCTGGCAGAAATTCAATCTGGCGCCTTCGAACCACACAGCTTCAGGCATGGTCGCGCCCGACAGGATGGAATTGTAAGTCCGGGAGGCATCGACCTGGAAATATTCCCAGAGGCTTGCCCAGAATGTGTCGACCTCCTCGACGGACCAGGTCCAAAGGGCTTGATAATCTTCGAAGACGTGGCCTTTTTCATGCTCCAGCCATTCCGTGTAGCGAAACAGATTCGAGCGTTCCACGCGCTCAGCCGTGGGAGTCCAGAGCAGGTCGCCCTGAGCAACGCTCAAAGACACATTCCCCGTATCGGTGCCTGTCTCTGCGTCTTTGAGTGGGTGCGGCATCATATGTCTCCCTCGGTGCGATCTTGAGCGTCGCAATATCTGGATAGGACGTTAGTATTATCTGCCCGCTTTGAAAACAAGCGGGATGGAAAATACCCTGTCAGACTGTCGAAAAACGAGCCGGATGTGCCGTGTTAACTCCGATGAGGTCATGCTTGCCAAGCCACAATTCCTCTTATACTAAAACAAGCGTATCAAAATAATAATTCCCCAAAGGCCTGCCGGGATGCGCCATTGGGACGGGAGAAAATCATGGATCTGCACACCTATAATCACGCGCGCCGTACGCCGGAGAAAATCGCCTATAAATTGGTGCCGAGCGGAGAGAGCGTGACTTATCAACAGCTGGAAGCCCGCTCAAACCAGTGTGCCCAATTGCTTCGACGAGAAGGGCTCATGCGCGGAAGCGTTATCGCCATCCTCATGGAAAATCATCCGCGATATCTTGAGATCGTCACGGCTGCAGATCGGGCCGGACTTTACTATACGTCAATCTCGACACAGCTGACGGCGCCTGAGGCGTCATACATTGTTCAGGATGCTGGCGCGAAAATCCTGTTTGTCTCCAAAGCGAAATTCTCATTGGGCAAGGCCATTGCCGAACTTGTCCCCGGCCTCACTGTCTTCCTTGTGGATGGTGCTGCGGACGGCGCGCGCGACTATCTGGCTGAACGTGAGGCGTGCCCTGTCGGACCCATATCAGATGAGAGCCAAGGCGCGCCCATGCTCTACTCGTCCGGGACCACAGGTCGGCCCAAAGGGGTCAAATTTCCGCTACCGGACGCCCGGATTGATGAGATGGACGGGCTGACCGGCCTGGCCGTGGACTGGTTCGGTTACAATCCCGACATGGTCTATCTATCACCTGCGCCGATGTATCACACCGCCCCATTGCGGTGGTCTATGTCGGTCCTGAAGGTCGGGGGCACGGTCATCGTGATGCAAAAATTCGATGCCGAGGAATCGCTTCGTCATATTCAGGATGAGCGGGTCACCCACTCCCAATGGGTTCCGACGCATTTCGTGCGTATGCTGAAACTCCCTGAAGGCGTGCGGGAATCCTATGATCTGTCGAGTCTCCAATTGGCATTTCACGCTGCAGCGCCTTGTCCAGTCCCCATCAAGGAAAAGATGCTCGACTGGTGGGGGCTGATCATACATGAATTCTATGCCGGTACCGAGTTCAATGGACTCACGGCGATTGGGCCGCAGGACTGGATGACACACAAGGGATCGGTGGGGCCGGCAGTCTTCGGAAAAATCCATATCCTGTCAGAAGACGGCGAGGAGTTGCCGGCCAGGAAAGAGGGTCTGATCTATTTTGAAGGCGGCAATGCATTCAGTTACCATAATGATGACGAAAAAACCCGATCCGCCTATAATGACAAGGGCTGGAGTACGTTGGGGGATATCGGCTGGGTGGATGAAGAGGGCTATCTCTACCTGACTGACCGCAAGAGTTTCATGATCATCTCCGGCGGGGTGAATATCTATCCCCAGGAAATCGAGGATGCCATCATTACCCATTCACAGGTTGCCGATGTGGCGGTCATCGGCGCGCCGGATGATGATCTTGGAGAGCGGCTCGTTGCGATTGTGCAACCCCTGGACTGGTCCGAGGCAGGGGATGCGCTGGCAACATCAATCCAGGAGCACCTCAAAGGTCAGATCGCGAAGATGAAGATCCCCAGACAGATCGATTTCATGAAAGAGGTACCTCGGCACGCGACGGGCAAGCTTTACAAGCGCCATTTGCGGGATGCGTACTGGCAGAAAGTCAAATCCTGAACGCGTCACCCGTTCCGGGTCGTCTGACAATCCTTCCTATTAGATCCGTAGACGAAGTAGTATGTCAATTACTTGAGCCTGTTTCCATTTAAACCGAAGATGTGACCCCATTCTGGTCTGTATAAACGGAGAATAATATGATTGATCCGAGGGATGCCCCTTGTAAGGGAGTGCGCATTGTTGAGTTTGCAACGATGGTGTCTGGTCCGTTCGCAGGCCAGATGCTCTGTGATCTGGGTGCCGAAGTCATAAAGATAGAACCCGTGACCGGGGATCCGATGCGCGCGATGCATCCAAAGCAGGGTGATCTGCCGGCATTTTTCCAGCAGGTTAATCGAAACAAGAAAAGTGTCTCGCTTGATTTGAAGGATGAAGCTGATCGCGAAGCCGCACGAAATTTGTGTTTACAGGCGGATGTGATCATCGAGAATTTTCGTCCTGACGTAATGGACCGTCTGGGGCTCAGCTATGAAAGCCTGCGTGGCGATAATCCCGGACTCATTTTTGCGTCCATTACCGGTTATGGATCAGAAGGGCCGTATAAGGATCGACCGGCCTATGATCACGTGATCCAGGGACTGGTCGGGGTGATGGATGATTTCGGGCAATATTCAGATGACAAGGCGCCTGTGCCGGTTCGCAATTTTCTCGTGGACAAGGTTGCGTCGACGACATTGACCCAGGGTATCCTGGCTGCCTTGCTGGCGCGTGAGAGGAATGGCGGAACAGGCCAGACGGTATCCGTCTCCCTACTTGAGGCATATGCCGCGCTGATGCTGCCGGCGATCATGATCAATCACACATTCCAGAATGAGGATGCCGAGCGCATCCGAAAAATCGACATGTATCATCCGATACGAACTCAGGATGGGTACGTGATCGGACATATACAGACCGATGCCCAGTTTGAAGGCATGTGCCGTACCGCGGATAGGGACGAGTTAATTGGCGATGAGAGATTCAAGGATGCATGGTCCCGCATGACCCATTATGAGTCCTTGTGGGCAGAGATGGAAAAAGGCACATCGAAGCAGGATACGCGGACAGTCATAGAAAAGGCTGCGAAATACGGGGTCCCCCTGGCACCGGTGAATACCATTGATGACTTTTTCTCAGACCCGCAAGTTCGCTATAATAAGACCTGGTTCGACATTGAGGATCCAGATTATGGAACAATCCGAAATCTCTGTTATCCGGTTCGGTTTGGCACATCACAGATAAGGATTGAGCACAGAGCCCCCCGTTTCTGTGAGCACCAAGATGAGATTCTAAACAAGTGAGTCTGAACCCGATAACAGAAACTGGAGCGTATGATGACGATTTGGAATGATTTCCTGGGATGTGAAATCCGCTATATAAACACCCCAAATTTCGGACGGGTGAGAATCGCGGAATCTGGCAAAGGCGAAGGCAAGGATCCCTTGTTCCTCCTCCATGGCATTGGCGGCCATCTGGAAGCCTATGCCAAGAATGTCAAACCCCTCTCCTCCGACTTTCATGTCATTGCCTATGACTTTCTCAATTGTGGCTTCTCGGAGAAACAGGATACGGCGTTCAATCCGGTCACCTTGTCAGAGCAATTGGCTGAAATCATGGATGTGCTTGGCTATCGGAGGGCCAACATATCGGGGGAGTCGCTGGGCGGCTGGGTCGCGGGAACATTTGCCGGAATGTATCCGGAGCGCGTAATCAAGATTCAGCTGAATACGACAGGCGGGATAGAGATCACGTCCGAAAAAGGCGAAAAGGACATGGTCGAACTCGTCGAGCTCATGAAGAAAAGTGCCGGCACCCCCACTTATGAAAGCACCTTGTTGCGCATGAAGTGGCTGATGCATGAGCACAATCATCATCTCCTGGATGAGGAATTGGTGGGGACCCGGCTGAGCATCTATTCTCATCCGGACATGGAGGTTGCCAATAAAAGCATCGGGGCATTTGCTGCGTCTGACCATCATGCCTTTGACATACCCCTGGAAAAGATCAGCTGCCCGACCATGTTTCTTTGGACGCGAGACAATCCCATACACACACTTGATGCTGCGGAACTGGCCTGTTCAAAAGTTGCGGGCGCCTCCTTGTATGTGATGGACGCAGATTCCAAACATTGGCCTCAATTTGAGGCACCGGATGAATTCAATCGTGTGACGCGGTCATTTTTTCTATCTTGAGTGCAGTCTCGGAAGACGTCTTCATTTCGACAATTACATCTCTCGCACTGCCTCGGCGTCACGTCGGTCGCCAAGGCAGTGCTGCAAGTGCACCGCGAGATTGTCGATTCCGCGAGTGGAGGTGGTTCGCCTGATGCCCCGTGGATTGTTTGCGGAATGACACCCTGATCCGGCCGGGTCTTGCGGGTTTCGGAAGCCGGGTCACGCTCAAGACGGCTCTGAATATGTTCAAGTATCCGGGGCCGCTTGCGCCAAAACCTCCCTTCAGCCAATGTCAGGAAAGGATCCGGGACTCAGTGTCGTGAACGTTGAAGCGACCTGCGGGAGACAGGGCTCCTGCAGGTCGCCGATTTCTGGCAGGGAGATGTTCCCGACTAGAACGCGTAATTCAGGGTTACCCCAAAATTTGAACCCTGACCCGCATAATGGTAGCTTGTATCCACGCTGTTATTATCCGTGGTCCGATAATATTCGTCTGTGACATTGCGTCCCCAGATCTGAATATCCCAATTGCCATCGACGGGTCCAATACCGGCGCGAAGATCCAGCAAGGTATAGGATGGCAATATGGGCGCGCCCCCACTTCTTTGCGGGAAGCGTGAAAACGCGTCGCCAACATAGGTCAGACCAGCGCCCACATACATCTCCATGGAAGAATTCACATTCCATCGATACTGACTATCGGCAACAATCGACAGATCAGGAGTGTTGGGGAGTTCGACCCCCTTCACATTTGAAACATCCGTCGGGCTCAGACCGGTCGGTACGAGGAAGTCCTCCGTCACTTCAGTATCAAGATATGTTGCGGCAACGCTCAGATCCAAGCCGTCGAGTGGGCGGGTCACGAGCTGAAGCTCGATGCCCTGAACTTCACTTTTCGGAACATTCCCCAGAGCGGGAAGTACGCCGAATGCAGGATCATATACCAAATATGGCACCTGCTTGTCTTCATAATCATAGAAGAAGGCAGAGCCGTTCAGCTGGGTTGTCCCATCAAAGAGCGGTGCCTTGAAGCCCGCTTCGTACGCGGTAATGCGTTCCTGGGTCGTCGGGGTATAGGAGGCGCGGGTCAGGCCACCAGCGGGAATGATCGCGCCGGATTTGAATGCCCTGCTGATATTGGCATAGATGATGGTGTCATTCAGCAATGAATAGGTCAGCCCGGTCCGCCAGGAGACATTGTCTTCGCTCAGGGTCTGCGCAATAGGCCCAGTCGGCACGGCATTCGGCCCCGCGCTGGCTTCCAGCATGATGCAATCTCCCCCTACGAGACCCGGGCTGCCCGGGCCTAGCACACTCGCCAGGAAATTCACGAAATCAGGCAAGCCGGGATCACCCGGAGCGCTATCATCACCGGATGTGCAGCTCACAGAATCTATGCTGGAATCTGTGTAGCGTCCGCCCAATTGAACAGAAAGCTGCTCTGTCAGCGCGTATTCCAGATTCGCAAAAAATGCTGCTGTCTCGATCGAGGAGGTATTTTCTGAGTTGATACGATCATATGCAAAACCTGGCCCGAACGCATAGTTCGCAGACAGATCTGAATCATAGAAGAGGCTGTTGATCACATCGCTGTCTTCATAGTTCAGACCGAAGACCCAGTCCATTCGATCTGTGGCGCCTGACAGTCTCAGCTCCTGACTGAGGGTTTCCGCGCGGCCAAATGGATTGATCGTCAAATTGTCGAAAGCCACGCCATCCTGGTCGATCTTCTTCACGATCTCGACTTCCTGATAGGCGGTCAGAGATGTCAGTGTAACGCTGTCGGTAAGCGCATAATTGGTCCGCAATGAATAGAAATCAAACTGGTTGTCATTGGTATTCGTCCCGGGTGTCCAGTCTGCCAGTTCCGGGGAATCAGGGACGATGACGGCGCTGGAAAGGGCCGCCTGATTGACAGGGTTGGGATGTGTGTCACCGCCGAAGGCCGGGTGAAATTCGGAAAACTGTCCTGCCTTGGCGTCTGACTTGTCTCTGGCCAGGGTTGCATTGAAGGAGAAGTCGAGATTTTCACTGGCCTGCCAGTCAATCAGGAGCCGGCCTCTCGACAAATCGCTGTCGCCGAGTTCATCGCCCGGACGTGTCACGCTTTCCTGCCACGCGCCGCCCTGTGTGACGCCCAGGGCCAGGCGGGCCTGGACGGTGTCAGCAAGGGGGCCGCTCAGATATGCTTCTGCATCGATTTTTCCATGCTGGTCGAATGAGGACGAGATGCCGGCGGACAACTCGTCTGTCGGTTTTGCGGCAATGAAATTCACGGCGCCGCCAGTGGCATTCTGACCGAAAAGCGTGCCCTGGGGCCCCTTCAGTATCTCGACCCGCTCGAGATCAAAGGCTGCCCCCGAAGTCATGGCCGGCGAAGGGAGTCCGACTTCATCAATATAGACAGATACGGCTGGGGCTGCGCCGACGCCGCTATCATACAAGTACAGGCCGACACCCCGCAAGCTGTAGACAGGTGACCCGCTATTGGTTGCCGTCGCTGTGAAGCCCGGCACGAGCTTGTCCAGGTCATCCACATCCTCAAAGCCCCTGGTTTCAAGATCTTCTGCACTCATGGCAACAATGGACATGGGCACATCATTTACGTCCTGGGCCCGCTTCTGGGCAGTCACGGTTACAGCATCCAGAACCCTTTGAGATTGCTCGACCGCCCCCCCATCGTCTCCCAATTGTGTCTGAGCGACCGCATAGCCGCCGCCAGCTGCCAGGATCGCGGATCCCGAAACCATAGCCAAGAATTTCATTGTCATAATTTTCTTCCCTCATCTGATCGTTCCGGTCACCCGCGTGTGCAAGTAGAACGAATATATTATTATGGCTGCAGCTAGTACGAGTGTTTTTATTGCGTCAACCGTTTTGAGGGGAGGCGGGAATTGAGCGCGCACCATGTTGCAAATATGTTGCTTTTGCGAATTCCGGATATGTGGGGGAAGGGGCAGGCAGGGTTCGGGGCGGGACGTGCAAGTGGGCGCCCGGGGGATTCCGGGCCCGGATTTCAGGGCGCCACCCTCAAGGCAGGGCCTGCCGCGTAGGAGGGGGCGGTCTACAAGAAGCAGCAGGGTCATGGGGAGTGTCAGCGCGTGAGGGCCGGGCCATCCGCAGGAGAGTGCGCCAGAATAGGTTCGGCCTAATGGCCGTCCTCCTGCGGTTCAGGCTGGGTTGAGCCTAAAGGCCGGGAAATCAGGGGCCAGTTTGGCCGGCAAGCCTGCTGCGCCGGGGCGGTTCAGGGCATCCCTGGTGGATGCGCATGAGATGACGTCCGAATTGGAGCGGCGGCGCTTGACGAAATAGTACAATCGTTTCAGGGTGAGAGCGCATAGAACGCAAGCGCATTGTACGCTTGTCGTGCGGAGGGAAGGCGGCCGTTCACGCGGAGGAAATGCGAAACGCTAATCACTGCGGCGAAAAATCGAGGTCCTGCCATGCTGGCAGGGCTCGCCGGATAAGCGATTCATGTCCCACCGGGAAGCGGTCAGAACTTGATCAATGAGAACGCTTTGGAAGCGTTCGAATGGGAGGAATATCATGAACAAACCGTATGAATTTCGAATCCTGGCAATGGCATCGACGGCCATGGTCTTGGCGATGAGCTCCGTACAGAGCGCAGAGGCGCAGGAAGACGGCGGGGATGTCAGCCGTAAGCTCGACACTGTAACCGTTACGGCGCAGCGACGAGAAGAATCTCTGCAAGAGGTACCGATCCAGGTATCAGTTGCGACAGCTGAAGTGCTTGCCGACAAGAATATCGACAACGGAACACGGTTCAACGTGATTTCCCCGAGTATCCAATTGCGGTCAGCGGATGAGCCTGCGGCAGGCGTTCGGTTGCTGATTCGTGGGCTTGGAACGACGGGTCCCAGTGTTTCCCTGGAGGGTGGGGTCGGTGTCTTTGTCGATGGCGTATATCGCAGCAGGAACGGTGCGGCCCTGTCAAACTTCCTCGATTATGAAAGTGTTCAAATCCTGAAGGGGCCGCAGAGCACACTCTTCGGGAAAAACACCTCGGCCGGGGCGGTCTTGTTGACGAGCACAATGCCGAACTTGTCCGATACGGCAGGAAGTTATGAGATGCGTTTGTCGAATTTCGACAGTCGCATGTTCAAGGGCGCGGTCAACCTGCCCTTGATCGAGGACAAGCTTGCGGTTCGCACGGCGCTCATGGGGTTCAACAATGGCGGTTTTGTGGAAAATGTACTCACGGGGCGGACAGAGGATCAGACCGAAGGGTGGGCAGCCAAGGTGTCAGTGCTGTTTGAGCCTTCCGACACGGTCAGTTTCAATCTCATTGCGGATTGGTCCGATACGACCGGCGATTGCTGTGCCCGCGCTGTATACACGAATACCGATGGGGGGGTGACGCGTATCCTTGATGCAATTGGCGCGGCCCAAGGCCTGCCCAATACAACGCTTGAATACATCAATGGCGGGGAATTTCGCACAGCGGTCCGAAATAATGGGGATCTGGCCTTGAGGGACAAGGGGCTGACACTGCGATCAGAGTTCGAACTGGGTGCGGGAAATCTGACATCAATCACAGCCTACCGCGAATGGTTTTCCCGCAATCGCAATGAGCAAGCCCTGTTCAGCACGGTGGATGTCCTTGCGTTCTCCCCCCAGTTCCAATCAGAACAATTCAGTCAGGAGTTGCTCTATGACGTTCAGGTTTCGGACTCGATCGATGCCATTTTTGGCGCCTTTTATTCCGATGAGGACATGCTGCGGGAAAGAACGCTCTTCAATGGCGCAGATGCGCAGGCCTTCATCACGGCTCTGACTACGATCCCTTCAGGGGCGACGCCGGGCACCGTGATTCAGAAAGAATATATTCCGGGCACGGCCAAGAGCATGTCTGTCTTTACAAACTGGACCTTTGATCTGACGGACAAGTGGACCTTCGCCGTGGGCGGACGCCTGTCGAAGGAAGAGAAAACGGGGGCGTATGACAATCTCATCGATCCGCCCGCTGGATCGGCCTGGACCCTGATAAATGTCTTTCCGGCGCCGGCATTTTCAGATTCCTATGAGGAAGACGCGTTTTCCGGAGCTGCCAGTCTGAGTTATCATCTGAGCCGGGATGCGACCATGTTCGGCAAATTGAGCCGGGGTTTCAAAGCCGGGGGGGTCATTCTGGACAGTACAGCAGCGGGTTCCCCTGCGACCAATCCTGAGCTTGGGGCAGGCCGTGTGCCGCTTGACCCGACTTACAGGTCTGAATTTGTAAATGCGTATGAGCTAGGTGGAAAATTCGTCTATTGGGATGGTCGGGCTTCAACAAATCTGTCCTTCTTCTATAATGACATTGAAGACCTTCAGGTTCCCCAATTTCTGGGCGCCGCCTTCTCCATCGTGAATTCGCCCTCTGCCGAAGATTATGGGATCGAGGTCGAGAACAATTTCGTTCTCAGTGATTATCTCACACTGAACCTGGCCGCGACATACATTCCGCATGCAGAATATGGATATGATGCCGACCTCGAGACGGCAACGTCGGCCGGCGCGGCGGTCAGTGGGGAGCGGTTTCTGTTGACACCGGAATGGGCGTCAACAGCTACACTGGATTACGAACGCCCCTTCAACGACCAGATCGCCTTCATAGCTTCTGCGGGATACCAGTATACTTCCGAACAGCGGACCAATTCCGGTGCCTTGCCGACACAGGGGTCGACAGGCTATGTCGCAAATCAGCAACCTGATACGTGGCTGGTCGATCTCAGTGTCGGACTGAAGCAGCTTGAGCAAGGATGGTCGTTTAACGCGTATTGCAACAATTGCACGGATGAGCGGTATGTCGGTGCCGAATTTGGAGCAACCTTCCAAACGGGTTCCTTCATGGGCTTCCCGGCAGCGCCTCGTACCTGGGGCGTTGCCTTGCGCGGGAAGTTCTAGATCGCGTGCCGTCGCAGTCAGTACAGCCAGTCCCCGCGCACCTGCGGGGGCTGGCATCTTCCGGGCTTGCTTTGAGTGTCGCATGCGCCAGACTGGACGCCCCGAACAAGGGTTCCGCTCAGGCGTTTACAGATAGAAAGATGTAATGTGTCCAAACTGATAGATGTCCATACGCATGTCACGCCGTATCAGTTTCCAGAATGTCCGGGTGAGCCATTCGCATCGAAGTGGCCATGCATGAGGTGTGGCTCCAATGTCGAAGCAACGCTGATGATCGGAGACAGGCCTTTTCGCCAATTGGATGACAGATCCTGGGATCTGGCGAGACGACTGACAGACATGGATCGTGATGGGGTAGATGTCCAAGTGCTATCGCCGATGCCGGAACTTTTGTCCTATTGGCTCGATCTGGCTGGCGCCGAAATCATATGCGACCATGTCAATGCGCAGATTGCTGGAATGGTGTCCGCATCCCCAAGCCGGTTCACGGGATTGGGGGCGCTCCCTTTACAGAATCCCGCCGGTTCGGGCCGCTATCTCGAAAGAATCCGGAGCGAATTCGGATTGATCGGCGTGGAGATCGGAAGCAATATCAATGGCCATCTGTTGGGCGAGCGTATGTTCGATCCGTTCTGGGAGGCTGCTGAATCCCTCAATATGGCGGTTTTCGTGCACGCGCTGCATCCAGTCGCGACCAAGTCGCTCGATGTCACCCCAACTTACACCGCCTTTGCCGGCTTCCCCATAGACGTCGCCATGAGTGCCGCCTCAATGATGTTGAATGGGACCTTGCAGAGATATCCGAAATTGAGGGTCGCGTTCAGTCACGGGGGAGGCGCCTTGACTGCAATATTGGGACGTCTCGATCGAGGATGGACGGCGACGGGCGGGTACGGAATTGAGGGTTTGGAGGCGCCGAGCATTCAGGCGGCCAGATTCTTCTACGACAGCAATGTGTATGATGCTCATGGCCTTTCAAGTCTTGCTACAGGCATGGCGCCAGGACATGTCTTTGCAGGAACCGATTATCCCTATCTGATCCAGCAGGAAGAGCTGGATGCATATCTACGGGCAACTCATCTTGGCCAACAGGCTCTTGATGATTTGCGTGAAGGTGCCGCTCGGCGTTTCTTGAATACGACGTTCGAATAAACCGTTTTTCAGCCCCCGGCGCGCGTGAGGATCGGTGGCTGCCCGCAAGAACAGACCTGTGTGCGAGGCGCGTGCATAGGGGCGCGCCATCGCTGAAGCGGCCGTTTTTCGAGAACTGATCCGAATGTCCCTTTATTGGCGTGCGGGAAGATTTCGCCGGTCGGTCAGGAGAGCGGTGCCCTTCTGTCAGGAATTGTGCGCGCTCGGTATTTCGACCGTCTCCGGCACGCGCGGAGGGGCCATCGGCGTCAGTGAGTATTTCGGGGCAGGCGCTGGTTGCAGGATGCCCTCGACCTCAATGAACGCATTACGGGCTTTCGCATGAGGGTGGAGGGGCGCCTCTTTCAGACTCAGGACCGGTGCGAAGCAGATGTCAGTGTTTTCCATAAGATCGCACCAATGGGCCTGCGTCTTCTCCTTGATCAGAGAGGCGATGACCTTTTTCAGTTCAGGCCATTTGGATGTATCCATCTGATCGGCAAAACGTGCATCGTCTTCCAGGCCAAGAGACTGCAAGAGCAAAGTGTAAAACTGGGGCTCTATAGCGCCGATTGAGACAAACTTGCCGTCTTGTGTCTCGTAGACACCGTAAAAGGGAGCGCCCCCATCCACGATATTTGCTTCCCGTTTATCCTGCCACAAGCCGGTTGCCATATATGAGTAGAATGCGGCCATCAGCTGGCCTGACCCTTCCGTCATGGCGCAATCGATAACCTGGCCTTGTCCGGTGGCCTGCGCATGCAGTAGGGCTGCGGTCAGGGAAAAGGCAAGGAGCATGCCGCCCCCTCCGAAGTCCCCGACCAGGGCGAGTGGCGGTACCGGATGCGCCGACGGTCCTATTCCATGCAGCGCACCGCTCAGGGCGATATAGTTGAGATCATGTCCGGCAGCCTTTGACAGGGGGCCAGTCTGTCCCCAGCCCGTCATCCGGCCAATCACCAGACGGGAATTCCGTGCCAGCAGGCGATCGGGAGACAGTCCCAGTCGCTCCAGGGTTCCGGGCCGCATTCCTTCAAACAGGGCGTCAGCATCTTGCACAATGTCCAGCAGCCGCTCCTGGTCCTGGGCATCCTTCAAATCGAGATGAACGATCATGCGCGACCTCAGCATCGCGTCATGTCTGTCGACCATGACACCGGGCCGCTCAATGCGAATAACGGTTGCGCCCGCATCCGCCAGCAACATTCCGCAAAAGGGTCCTGGCCCAATACTGCCCAGTTCGACGATCTTCAATCCATTCAGCGGTCCCGGCATATTGTTCTCCTTTAGCACTTTGCTGAAAACTAGAACATATGTCCTAAATGGAATCTATAGGTGATCAGCCTTTTGCGAAAATAAGAACTTGCCAAGCGCGTTATAGAAAAACGGCGCTCGCCTTATGGCGTCATCGCGGCTCATGGGTTAGGGCTGGACGAATAGAACGAAGGTATTATATTGCGATGTCATAACCATCATTGGACTGAGAATTTGCGAAATGCGTATGGGTCTTTGTCGGGAATGCACAGTCAAACGCGGGTTCGCATCCCACACTGACGAGTCTTTCGGGGGCGCGGGAAGAGATCCGAGGATAGGAGGGGAGTGGCGATCATGCCGTCGGAAAGAGGTTCAGGAATGGATCAATTGATATCGGGAGGTTCACTCGCGGCTATAATTGCAGATTCGATCAGACGATTCGGTGCGCGTCCGATGATATCGGATGACCAGAAGGCACTGACTTATGCCGAGCTTGGGGAGCTCATCGGCCGTTTTGGGTCCCTCTATCGATCAATTGGTCTGTCGAAGGGCGATGGGGTCGGTCTTCTGACGGGCAATCGGGTGGAAACCTGGGCCGCGATTTGTGCCGCTGCCGTTTTCGGTTTGAGATTCACGCCGCTTCACCCTCTGGCGGGGGAAGAAGACCATGTCCATGTCATAGGAGATGCCGAGCTTGATGTCCTCTTTTTCGACGCTGAAAAGTTTGGCGCCCGTGCGTCCATAATCAAGTCAAGACTGCCCAGTTTGAACATTTTCAGCTTTGGTGCTTCAGAACTAGCTGAGGACGCGCTAGCGATTCTGGAAGGCCTTCCGCCTCTGGACCTCATTGATCGTGCCGATCCGGAAGACCTGGTCATGCTGGCCTATACCGGCGGAACGACAGGGCTCTCCAAGGGCGTCATGCTGCCCCATCGCGCCCTGTCTGCCATGGCCATAACCATATCCGCCGAATGGGAATGGCCGGAGGATATTCATTATGCGCTGATGACCCCCATCAGCCACGCGGCAGGTGTGAATATCTATCCGGTCATGTTGAGGGGCGGGCGGGTCAGGCTGATATCTGGTTTCGATGTGTCCAGATTCTGCGAGATTGTCGAAGCCGAGCGCGTGAGTGCGACCTTCCTTGTGCCGACCCTGGTCAACGCCCTGATTGAAGCCGACAGCCTGATCGCGCAGTATGACCTGTCCAGTCTCCAGCTCATCATTTACGGCGCGGCACCCATGTCCCCGGATCGGCTGGCGGCAGCAATAAGGGTCCTGGGACCGGTATTCCTTCAGCTCTATGGACAGACCGAAGCTCCCCAAGTGGTGACCACATTGCGCAAAGCAGACCATGATCTGGCCCGGCCTGAGAGGCTGGGATCATGTGGGAGAGCGACCACATTGACGCAAATACGTCTGTTCGATGAGCGTATGGAGGAAGTCAGCCCGGGACAACCCGGTGAGCTGTGCGTACGCGGACCTCTGGTTTGCAACGGGTATTGGAAGCAACCTGAACAAACCGAGGCCTTGTTCAGAGGCGGATGGTTGCACACAGGCGATGTCGCGATACAGGATGAGGCGGGGTATTTCACCATCGTGGATCGCATCAAGGACCTGATTATCAGTGGCGGGTTCAATATTTATCCGCGTGAGGTCGAAGATGCCCTGATGTCGCATCCGGATATCCTGTCAGCTGGAGTAATTGGCATTCCGGATGCGAAATGGGGGGAGGCAGTAAAGGCCTTTGTGGTCTTGCGGCAGGGTTCGAAGGTCACGGAGGGTCAACTCCAGGCACATGTCAAGGCGCTGCGTGGCGCGCCCTGGTCACCGAAATCCATAGAATTCAGATCAGAACTTCCCCTTACAGGGGTCGGCAAGCTCGACCGTAAGACGTTGCGTCATCCCTATTGGAAGCAAGCCAGCCGGTCCGTGTCTTGACCAATTGGACAAGGCGGACTGACCGGAGTCTTGCGTGAATGGAGAAATTCCGATGAAAGCTCTTTGCTATCATGGCCCCTATGATGTGCGATATGACAGTGTAGATGATCCCACGCTACGTGACCGGCAGGATGTCCTGGTCAAAGTTTCTGCATGCAGCATTTGTGGCAGCGATCTTCATATCTATCATGGGGCCGGGGCTGCCTTCACGGAAGGGGTGGGGTTCTGTATCGGTCACGAAGCGGTCGGCGAAGTCGTTGAGACAGGATCTGGTGTCAACACTCTGCGGCCCGGGGACCGGGTCATGATACCAGGTGCCGTCGGGTGCGGATCCTGCTCAAATTGTCTGCGCGGAAATGTTCGCAATTGTCAGAAAGGTCAACAGCAAGTGTTCGGCCTCGGGCCAGCCCTGCCGGGCTCGCAGGCAGAGGCTGTTCGGGTACCTTTCGGAGATTTCAATCTCGGCATTATTCCGGATGGGGTCTCGACAGACCAGGCATTGATGCTCACCGATGCACAGGCGACCGCCTGGTTTGGGTGCCGAAATGCTGAGATAGCGGCTGGTGATGTTTTCGTCATTATTGGGCTGGGACCGATAGGCCTGATGGCGATTGATACTGCAAAGATCATGGGCGCGGGCCGCATATTTGCCATCGATCCGATCAAGGAGCGACGTGATATAGCTGCCAGGCTCGGCGCAGACCCGATGCCACCGGAAGAGGCCATTGAGCATGTCCGGTCCGAGACAAAGGACAGGATGGCTGACAAGGTACTGGAGGCGGTTGGCGCCGATGCCACCATAAGCATGGCTTTGGAAATGGTGCGGCGTGAAGGCGTGGTGTCCGTTATCGGCGTGAACAAGAATCCGGCATTTCCCTTTCCCATGGGCATGGCCCTCAGCAAGGGAGTGACATTTCGCATTGGCACGACCTCGCCCCCTGAGACGTGGCGGGAACTGGTTCCCCTGGTTCAGCAGGGGCGATTGAGGCCTGAACAGTTCATTACGACGCGCCTTGCGCTGAGCGAGGGGGCAGAGGCCTACCGGCAACTGGACGCGCGTTCTCCGGGCGTACTGAAAACCGTAATTACGCCTTGAACAGATCTGATCGTGCCGAGGCCAGGTCAAGCTGAGCGATCCATCCTATGCGTTTGGAGCGGCAGGCGGCGTGAAACAGGACGGAAAATGTTCCGCTTTCCGCATACATTGCGATCCGCGCAGGAAAGTTCGCATCGGCCAATATGCGAGGTAAAGTCGGCTCAGGGCCTTGAGGGGGTGGGAGGCGGGAGTGTTAGTCCAGACCCAGCGCCTTCAGGGTGTCGAGTTCCTGGGCAGCTGCGAGGGCTCGTGTGGCAGAGATTGTAGTCACTTCTTCGGTCTGCATGTCGTAGGGATTGAGAACCGAGCCTATGAGATTATGCATATTGTTACATCGATAGGAATGAAACAATTCATCGACTGACGGCCGATCTGCGACCCCTTCTGATTTCAATATGTCACAATAAAGCTGGATCAGATCCCGTTCAGCTGTTCGCCTCCGCTCTGGCTCAAGGGATGTCACGATCAGTTCCGCCAGATCGTGCGCCGGCGCACCGGGAAACACACATTGCCAGTCGAGAAATCCGGGCACGCCGTTTGGCTCATAGAAGAGATTGCCGCAATGGCAATCTCCATGAACGAGGGTCCGGGCCGCAGAATCATCCATGGCCCACATGCGTTCCAAACCGGCCAAGGCCATCTCCCGGGAGGGGAGAATGCCCAGAAGCGTGGCCCCGTAACTGCGCTCGAGGACATCCGCCCAATGCGAAGGTCGACACAGATAACGGAAGAAGGTGCGTTGGGGATCTTTCCAGGATGATACGGAGGCAAGGCGTGGGTCGTCCCAGAAGTGAGCATGCAATTTAGCCAGTCCCTCCACCACGGCGGCGAGTGTGTCGACGGTGGTGTCATCGGTGGCGTGACCAAACCGCACTTGTCGCGCGAAGAGGTCTTCCAGAATGACAATGCCTTGCCTGGCCGCCGAGTCATAACCGCAATAATAGGCCCTCGGAAGGGCGACAGGGGCATCCCCGGCAAAGTCGCGATAGAACTGCGCTTCCTGGATCAGGGCGGCCCAGACCCGATTGCGCATGATGCTGTCAAATCCGCCTTTGACATATACGGAATCCGGTAAAGACATATGTCCGGCCCGTGTGCCGTAGAGTAATTCAAAACGTGCAGAACTAGCCGTGCCTGACCTGGTATCGCTCTGGTGTGCCGCTTCAATCCGGATACCGGGAAATGTATGCGAAAGCGCCGTCGTCAGCCAGGATGGGGTCACTTCCGCGAGGGATAGAGGGAGCGGGTGCGTGGTCTCGATCATGATGATAGTGCCCAGAATTAATACATCCGTATTACCTGAGCACAAGGCTTTTGCTCCGTCAACGACCCGTCGGATATGCCTATCTGGCCGCTTGGTCCCGATTTGCGTCCTCGGCCACGATATGCTGGTGCAAGAACTCTAGATAGTTTCGCATGATCTGCTGAGCGCCTTCGACATCCCGGGATCGCATGCATTCAACAAAGCGTGAACGTACACTGACCAGATCGAAGTTCAGGGGGCGATGAAGCGGGTGAATTGCCTGATAGACCATTTGTGAAAGCGCCTTGACCAGTACAACGAGCACTCGGTTCCCGGTTGCTTCGGCGAGCAATGAATAAAAATTCTGTGTGGCTGAAGGGTCAGTGCCAGCTGTGCCTTGTTGCAGATGCTGGCGGGTCTGCTGAATGTCGGCATCGAGCGCGTCGAGATTCTCTTGAGTCGCATGTGAGCATGCAAGACGCACGACCACGTCCTGTATTTCAATACGTGCGTCTGTCAGTTCACGCAGAGAGAGGTGCCCGACGTCAAGTATGCTTTGAAAGGGAAGGACCAGTCCCATGTCACGACCGAGGACGAAGGCACCGCCATGAGCCCCCTTCTTCAACTCGATGAGACCTGCAAATTCGAGACTCCGCAAGGCTTCGCGTACGGCGGTCCGACTGATTCCGAACTGCGCAGCCAGGTCGCGTTCAGCCGGAAGCTTGTCACCGGGGCCAAGCGCACCATCGGCGATTTGAGCCCGTATTTGATCGCATACGTCTTCGAACAGGCGCCGGGATTGGACTGGCAAGAAGGAACTGGAGGACATGACTGAGCCTGTCTTGAATTGATTTTCATAGGGGCCGACATTCGGTTCAGCCCCTCCCGGCCATACCCCAATTGTCCCGGAAAGGGCAGCCCCGATTGCTGATCCGGGAATTGCCGTGAATCCGTCCCCTCATGTCTCAGCCGTTTCAATCGCGCCGACTTTAGCGAAATCCGGCTCAGGGAGGCCTCCCCAATGATCCACCGATTCCACCTTCATCGGGAACAGCCTCGGTGCGCGCGCATCCTGTTCGGGAAACTCTTCCATGCCGTAGCTGTATTCGAGGGTAAGGCCATCGGGATCGAGAAAATAGAAGAAGACCGATTCGGACTGGGGATGCTTGCCTGGACCATACACAATTGGAATTTTGTGCGACTTCATCCGCGTGTTTGCCCGACCAATATCATCCATGTCCGTCACCATGAAATTGACATGGTGGAGCTGAGCTGCCTGGCCGGCGCCAATACCGAAGGAGTGGTGAAGCGGATTTGGAAAGCAGCGCATATGGACCACGCCATTCTCGATGCGATCCGATACCTTGAAATTCATATTCTCCGCAAAAAACTTCTCCGTCTCCGCCATGTCGGCGCTGGCCAGGACAACATGCCCGAGCCGCTCAATCTTTGTATGGCTTGGATGAAAAACCTCGCTGGCCGTGTCCATGTGGGAATAGAACTCCATCAGGACGCCTGTTGTCGGCTCTCTCATGCGAAAACCGCCATCGATCGCCAAGTCTACAGCCTCCCGGTTAGAGACGCGTTGTGTCGGAATGCCCAGACCATGGAAATGCTGTTCCAGTGTCTGCACCTGAGTGGCGGCTTCCATCTGCCATCCAATGCGTTTGAGACCGGGGGTTGGCGCTTTGTGGAGGACAATATCGTGATGGCGATCGCTGCAACGGAAGAACACGCTATTGCCCCGGGTTTCACTGCGCTGCAGCCCCACAATATCCTCATAAAACCTGGCAGACCTTTCCAGATCCGACACGTTCAAGGCCAGATAGCCGAGCCGTTGATACCGCGCATTTGATCGGTCCATGTTCAAATCTCCCAGAAGCCGTTTAATGGCATAATGGTAGGACCAATACAGGGGCCGGCACATGTGTGTCAAGGTGGGCCGGGGGAGACGCGGCAGAGACCAGTTCCGAATTGTCGCAGGCGACCTGATTGACAGACCGACTTAATGGAATAATGGTCCAACCAATGTGAGGGCTCCCTAAATTCAGGGGGTGGAACATTGTAACCGTGCGGGGCCCAAAAGTGGCACCGCACACAGGTGAATGACTACGGACCCGATCTGCCGGCCCGTATATCCGGAGTGAAGCGCATCATGAGTGTTACAGACATTGACAGGCGAGAGACTCGCATCAGCCCCTATATCATCGATGACCGAGAGCGCGGCCTGTTCAGGGTGGCGCGAAAGAGTTTCGTGGATGAAGATATTTTGACCCGGGAACGAGACCGGATCTTCAACCGGTGCTGGCTCTATCTCGGACACGAGTCGGAATTGTCCAAAGCCAATGATTTCCTCACCCGAAATGTGGGCGGCAAGGAAGTGATATTCAATCGCGACAGGCAGGGCGCGTTCCATGCCTTCATGAATACGTGCCCGCACCGGGGGGCAATGGTGGAGCGAGAGGCCCGCGGAAACGCATTGGCTTTCAAGTGTTTTTATCATGGCTGGGCCTTCAACAATAACGGGAAATTTGCCACGCGCATGCCTCCGGGCACATATCCGGACGATTTCAATTCCGATGGGTGCGCAAATCTCAGAAGTGTACCCAAACTCGCAGAATATCGGGGTTTCTACTTTCTCAACTATGATGCTGGGGCGGTGTCTCTGGAAACTTATCTGGCAGATGCACGGAGCATTCTCGATATGCTTTGTGATCATGGACCTGATGGGATGGAGGTCATTGGGGGTGAGCAGAAATACAGTATACGCGCGAACTGGAAACTCCTCATGGAGAACAGTTATGATGGCTATCATGCCATCGATACGCACGGCACGTATTTTGAGTATCTCGCAGATGCGATCGGGGGCGCTGCAGAAATGCCTGCAGAGACCCATGTCTGGAATCTTCAGAATGGTCATGCTGCGATTGAGGGCAATGCTCCATGGGGCCGGCCGGTTGCCAAATGGATCCCGGCCTGGGGAGAGGACGCAAAATCGGAAATTGCGCAAATCAAGCGCGAACTTGTCTCACGGGTGGGCGAGGAACACGCCAACAGGATTGCCATGCTGGGGCGGAATACGGGGATCTTTCCCAATCTTGTCATCAATGACATCATGGCCGTCACAATCAGGACCTTTTATCCCCTGGCACCAAACAACATGAATGTCAGTGCCTGGGCACTCGGCGTGAAGGGGGAGTCCGAAGGTTTCCGGAAGCGACGCCTGGATAATTTTCTTGAATTTCTCGGACCCGGCGGATTCGCGACCCCTGACGACGTCGAAGCACTCGAATCCGCCCAAAGAGGATATGCGGCCTTGGATGAGCTGGCATGGAATGACATTTCCAGAGGTATGCTGAAGCCCAAATTCGAAGCGACGGATGAAGAGCAGATGCGGTGTTTTTGGAGAGAATGGTCAGACCGGATGGAGGATCGGGCATGAGCTTGACGAGCGGGAAGAGCGGATTGGCATCCGGCGCGGAGCTGGATCATCGGGAGATTGAGGCCTTTCTTTATGAGGAGGCTGCGATGCTTGATGAATGGCGGCTCGATGACTGGTTTGCCTTGTTTCAGGAAGGGGGAAGCTATGAGGTGCCCCAGGCGGGAGCTTCAGACGAGGCAAGCTCGTCTACCAATCTGTTTTACATATCAGATAATTATTTCCGCCTTCGCCATCGTGTCGAGCGACTCAAGAAGCGGGGCAATCATTCAGAATGGCCTCGATCCATCTGCTCTCGAATGATTGGAAATGTGAGACTCCTGGATCACGATGAGGGTGTTTGCAAAGTGGCGAGCCGGTTCATTACGCACCGTTCCAAGAATGACGTCACGGATATGTTTTGCGGTCATCATCTGTACACGCTGAGCTTCGCCAGCGGCAATTTTAAGATCATGGCGAAACGGACGCAGATCGATATGAACACGCTTCGACCTCAGGGGCGGATCAGCATTATCGTATAAGCCGCGTGAACTTCTTTCCACAGCCCGCGTGGACCGCAGAACATGTTCTGCGAAACCAGATCGGGAAACGACTATTCTGTCAGAAGGGTCAATCCGTTCCGGATCGCCGTGATCCCCCGCGACTCCACCCGGGCCTCAAATGAGACGGTTTTACCATCTTTCCACAGAGCAATCGCAAGGGTTTCCCCTGGATAGACGGGTGCTGAAAATCGCACCTGATGATGCTGAATTCGAGAAGGGTCAAAATTGCAATAAGTGGCCATCACTGCGCGGCAGCAGATAGCGAAGGAGCAGAGACCATGAAGGATCGGGCGTTCATAACCGGCGGCTCGTGCCGTGCCCGGATCTGCATGGAGGGGGTTGAGATCTCCCGATTGTCTGTACAGCAAGGCCTGACCGGGTGTGGTGGCGATCCTCAAGATGTGATCTGGCGAACGTGAGGGCGGCCTGTGCGGACTCGGTTGCCCGTCTCGCGGGCCGCCAAACCCGCCTTCAGCCCGAGCGAAACTTGTCGTCTGAAGGGTGGCGAGGGGCTGAGTGTCGCCATCAAGGGTCAGGATTTTCTCCTGGGAAAAGATCGCACCCTTCGCGGCTCCCTTGTCCCATGCTCCTGAGATACGGCTGGCGGCGGAGGCGCGTCCGCTTGCGGGGAAGGGTCGATGCAGCGTCACGGCATGTTCACCATGCAGGACATAGCGGTAGTCTATGCCGATGTCCTCCAACGCGCCCCCGTGAAATCCGACAACGACAGGAAAGGTGGGGAAGACTTTGAGACTGTCCTCATAGACAAAACGCAATTCGGTCTCATCCAGAGGATCGGCGCCCATTCCAATTCCCAGGGCGTACAGGATCGCATCCTTCTCCGTCCACGCGTGAGCACTCGCCTTGGTCAGCGACATGACGTGGTCATAGTCAATTCTTGGCAGCGATTTGTCTCTCACGATATTCATACTCATCTGCGTCCTGACGCTTTCTGATCCCTGGACTGAGGGTCCATTTCATAGTGGCAGGGGAGGCCATAAAGGGGGCTTGCCCTACGGATTTCAGTATGGCCAATCCATGAAATCAAAACAAGCGCTTTAATCGCATCTGCATATGTGGCAGACAGGGCGAGAGGGCTTTTGTGCGGGATATTCGCTTTTTAAGCGTCCCCTAATCAACACGAATAGACAAACTCACATATGAAAGAGGAGTGAAACCGATGGCCAAACCAGAAACCCCAAAAAGTCATTTTGCCGATTTGCCGAAAGGGCGCATTCGATACCACGAGGCAGGAAAAGGCCCAGCTGTGATCTTCATCCATGGCGGAGGACCCGGAGCTTATGGCTTCAGTAATTTCAGCCGCAACATGCAGTCGCTGGCTGATCAGGGGTTCCGGTCCATTGTCTATGATCATCCGGGATTTGGTGAATCGCAGAATCGCAAGATCGAAGGCGGCATGTTTGATTCCATGGCCGAAGCGCTTCTGGAATTGATGGACCATCTGGGCCTGGAGTCGGCAAGCCTTGTTGGAAACTCGCTGGGCGGCGGCACAGCACTTGTTCTGGCGCTCACACATCCTGAGCGCGTCGAGAAGCTCATTCTCATGGGGCCTGGGGGAGGGATGCCCGTGACGTCCACCTTCCCGACAGAAGGGATCATGCGTATGGCGAGCTTCTATGATGGAGATGGACCGTCTGTTGAAAAGGTGGACCGGGTCGTGGACTTGCTGGTTTATGACCGGTCTGACATTACACCCGAGCTCATCGAGCAACGCTACGAAACGGCAACGCGGCCTGAAGTGCTCGCATCGCCACCGCTCGCGGGTCAGGTGCACAACAAGGCAAATGATCTCTGGCGTCGTGAGCTGGAAACCATATCACATGAGACCCTGATTATCTGGGGTCTGGAAGATCGCGTGCTTCCGGTAGACATGGCCTTCCAGTTTTTGCGGCGTATTCCGAATGCTGACCTGCATATCTATTCCAAATGTGGACATTGGGCGCAATGGGAGAAGGCCACCGAGTTCAATTCCCTGATTGCCGATTTCATTCGGACTGGGTGATGAGGGAAAGACGGGCCGGATCTGCCGGCCCGTCCGGCTTCCACCCGCCGGACAGGGCGCCGCTCGGCACCTGCTGTCATGTTATAGCGGTCGCGTAAGCGGTCGTCTTGTTTGAGATAGCCAGGGAAGGCGTCAAGGAAATCCGTGTAATTCCGCAACGTCTTCGAGATTCGCGCGCTCTGCACGCAAGGTGTTGACCGGATGTGATCCATCGGGCTTCCCGACGGCCATCCCACACCAGACCATTTCGCCAGGGCCAAGCGCGAAATGGGTCTTCAGGGCAGGCCGAACCATGCCCCAGCACTCCTGCAGGCAAGTGCCCCAGCCGCGTTCCTCGGCCAAGAGGGCCAGTGTCTGGAGATACATGCCCGCATGCCCCCATTGGCCATGACCCATGCGTTCGTCCAGTATCAAGAAGAGTCCGACAGGGGCCTCAAAGAATTCAAAATTCCGTTGAAACCAGGTCCGGCGACCAGCAAGGTCCCCGCGCTGAATGCCGAGGGTTTCATACAGCATGATCCCGACCCGTCGACGGCGCGTCTCGTAAGGAGGCCAGAGATCAGGAGGGTAGATGGGATGCTCTGTGGCTTGACCTTCAGGAAAAGTTTCCAGCACCGATCCGATGTCTGAAATGACATCGGATCGCGCCTGTCCGGTGACGACAATTGTCCGCCAGGGCTGGATGTTACCCCCGGATGGGGCGCGCTGGGCCGCTGTCAGCCAGTCCCGGACCTCTGTCTCGGGCAACGGATCGGCCCGGAAGGCGCGTGTGGAGATGCGCCGCGACACGGCTTCAGAAACATTCATATGCATCCCTCAGACATCATAGCCACGGGCTCTGGATGCCTGTTCGCTCGTATAGGTTTGAATCGAGGCCGGACATGAGTGTATGACACATCACGCTTGGATGGCGCGTATGCGGGCCAATCGATCCAGATCTTTGCTAAGCTGCGGCCTTGGCGGGGCGGTCAGTTTCAAGCCACAGAACGATTTCTTCTCTCTGCTGGCGCGGCGCGCCCAGGAGTTCGGAATTGGCGCGGGCGCGCTTGTAATAAAGATGGTTTTTCATTTCCCACGTGAATCCGATTGCACCATAGACCTGAATATTGCGATGCGTAGCTGCCTTGTAGGCTTCGCTCGCATAGGCCTGAGCCATCGCGGCAGCCAGGGGCGCTTTTGCATCGACTACGCTCAATGCCCAGGCGGCATATTGTACGCCGGCTGTTGCACATTCACTCTGCGCGGCGATCTCGGCCAATTGGTGCTTGATTGACTGAAAGGCCCCGATGGGGCGCCCGAACGCGACTCGCTCATTGGCATAGCCAACGGTGTCCGCGAGCACGACCGCAATTCCAGCAGCGCTTTCGGCTGCAAGAAGAAGATACAGGCGATCCTTCACCCAGGGCCACACATTGCCCGATTGTTCTAGACGCTCTGCAGGCGCATCGTCAAACCGTACGGAACAGACTTGTCGTGTAATATCGCGCCAGGGCAGGAGAGATACGTCAACGCCGTCTGCATGCCTGTCCACGAGATAATACGTGTCGTCCTGGCCCATCACGACAATCTGGTCAGCGCAGTCTGCATCAACGACATAAGACTTCTCGCCTGTCAGGGTGTAGCCCCCGTTCGTGGGGGTGGCTTTCACACCTTCTCCGGGCGCCCCGGAAGCGTCCGCGATCGCAAGACAGACTTGCCGCTCTCCACTTGCAATCAAGGGCAGGATATCCGCCTTCTGGGCAGCTGAGCCGGCCCGTTCAATCGCCCAGGCCCCAGCCAGCGTACCGAACAGCGGGGCTGGGGCAAGCGTGCGCCCCATTTCACCGATGATCATGACAAGATCGATATAATCCATACCGAGGCCACCGAACGCTTCGGGGATGACAATGCCGGGCCATCCCAGCTCCACAATCTTCTTCCAGAGGCCGTCATAATTGGAATCCTGAACCGTCCGCCCATGCGTGAGCAGGAGCGACAGGTCCACTTCCTTGTCCAGAAAGCTGGCCGCTGCGTCGCGGAGGGCGATATGATCTTCATCAAGTGAGAAATTCATCAGTGTCTCCTATCAGCTCGCTGCTTTGAGCTTGGTTTTGTTGATTTCCTTGAACGGGACCTTTGCTGTGGGGTCTGTGTCGCGCGGAAGACCAAGCACGTGCTCGGCAACTGTATTCTTGAGGATTTCCTGTGTGCCGACCCCCAATGTGGAGGCAGGACCGAACCAGAACGCATAGTCCCAATTGCTGAACAGGCCATAATGCTTGTCAGGCAGGGGCAGAACGTCCTGATTTTCAATCAGACCGGCCGCGCCTTGGGTCCGCTTGGCAAGATCGCTGAGTTTCTGTCCGTGAGGGGAGGCAATCATCTTGCCGAGATTGCCCTCCAGGCCGGCGGGCTTTCCATTGATGCGATTGCTCATATTGCGATACACCAGCAGGCGGAGCATTTCGCCTTCAATGAAGAGCTGAGCGGCTTCATCCCGCACCAGCGGGTCCTTGATCTTCCCTGTTTCGATCAGTCCGGACATCAATTCACGGGCCGTGGGGCCGAAGCCCCATACTGCTCCAGGCTTGGTCATGGCCGAGCGCTCGGTCTGCAATTGCTCCATCACCAGACGCCATCCATCGCCTTCCTTGCCGAGCAGGCGATCGGCGGGAATTCGGACATCGTCGAAGAAGACCTCATTATACTCGTTTTCTTCTCCGGACATGTCGTAAATGGGGCGCACGGTGACGCCGGGTGTGTCCATGTCCAGAAGGAATTGGCTAAGCCCCTTATGCTTCGGCAGGGAAGGATCTGTCCGGGCCACTAGGACGCCGACAGTCGCCTTGTCGGCTGCTGAGGTCCAAATTTTTTGCCCATTGATGATGTAGTGGTCTCCCTCCCGACGCGCCGTGGTCCGGATGGCTGCCAAATCAGACCCGCCTGACGGTTCGCTGAAGAGCATGCACCATATGTGTTCGCAGGCCAGAGCGGGCGGCAGGAATTCTTCCCTCTGGGCATCGGTGCCATGGACGAGCAGGGATTGGCCGCACTGGTTTACCGCAATCGCATTGATATTGTACGGGGGAATGATGCCGGCCCGGGCGAATTCCTCTTCGATGATATATTGTGTTTCAGGATCTGCGCTCAACCCCCATGGGGCCGGCCAGTTGGGGGCCGCCAGGCCACGCTCGGCAATCTGGGTGTAGCTTGGGTCGGGGTGCGCCTCGAACCAGGCCCGGATTTCCAATCGCCTGGGGTCAGTCTCACTTGGAAGATTGAAATCCATACTTGTCTCCTTGCCTGTGGCCGTCACATTCCTGTTGATCGCGATTCTATAGAATAATACTGGATCATAAGTCTATAATGCGGGGGGGCGAAAAATTATCCGATACGACAAAAATCCTGAAAAAGCCTGTATACACAACACGTAAAGAGAATTCAGATAGTTGAAAAAAAGCGGGTACCCCTAGAGTAATCTCTCAAAATAAAACAAAAGTACTATCTATGAGATCCCCTTCGGCTGAGGATCCGGCCCTGACACGAAGCATTTGCGGCAAGGAGAAGAGTGGCATGATCGAAGTCTATTTGGATTGCGCAAGTCCCTGGGCATATTTCGGTTTTGAGGGCGTGCAGCCCCTGGCTGCAGAATATGGGGAGACCTTGATCTGGCGGCCCGTTCTGGTGGGGGGCATATTCAATGCGGTGAATTCCAGCGTCTACCATGTTCGCGAGCATGTGCCTGCCAAGATGGCCTACAACGCCAAAGACATACAGGATTGGGCGAGGAATACGGGGAAGGTGGTGAATTTTCCGCCAAGCATTTTCCCCGTCAACAGTGCAGCCGCAATGCGGGTCAGTATGGTTCTGGCGGAACATGACGCAAGAGACTTCGTCGCCTGGATCCGCGCGGTTTACGAGGCTTACTGGTCGCAGGATCAAGATATAGCGGATCGAGCGGTGCTCGCCGGGATTGCAGATTCGCTCGGCTGGGAAGGCGTGCACCTGGTTGAGCGCGCCAATGCGCCCAAGGTCCGGACAGGTCTGCGGGCCAATACGGATGAGGCGATCGCGAGAGGCGTCTTCGGTGTCCCGACTTTCTTTCTGGATGAAGACGATATGTATTTCGGGGCAGACCGGTTGCCCAATCTGAAGCATGCCCTGTTGCGCAAGCATGGCTAGCGCCGGCGCAACAGGGCCTCCTGTACCAGGCTATCGGGCGGTCGACCCCACCAGATCGAGCGCCACATCCACGATCATGTCTTCTTGCCCGCCAACCATTCTTCGGCGGCCGAGTTCAACGAGTATGTCTCTCGTGTCGACTCCATAGTCTGCCGAGGCCTTTTCAGCATGCCTCAGGAAGGAGGAATAGACGCCAGCATATCCAAGTGACAGGGTTTCGCGGTCGACTTGGACCGGTCTGTCCTGCAGGGGACGGACAAGATCCTCGGCGGCATCCATGAGCTTGAACAGGTCGCAGCCATGGGTCCAGCCCTTCCGGTCAGCGGCGGCAATGAACACTTCCAAAGGCGCATTGCCAGCTCCGGCCCCCATCCCTGCCAGGGACGCATCGACACGTATGGCGCCTGCTTGTGCGGCGACAAGCGAGTTGGCAACCCCGAGGGAAAGATTGTGATGGGCATGCACGCCGCGCTCTGTTTCGGGGTTAAGTACGCGATCATAGGCCACCAGCCGGGCGCGATAGTCATCCATGTCCATGGCGCCGCCGCTATCGGTGACATATACGCATTCGGCGCCATAGGTCTCCATCAGCTTGGCCTGCTGCGCCAGCTGATCGGGTTCAATCATGTGACTCATCATCAAGAAGCCCACCGTGTCCATGCCAAGGTCACGCGCGGCTTCAATATGCTGTTTTGAAATATCTGCCTCGGTGCAATGTGTCGCAATTCTGACGGATCGCACGCCCGAAGAATAGGCGTGTTTCAGTTCCTCAATGGTTCCGATGCCGGGCAGGAGCAAGGTTGTCAGCCGCGCCGACTGGACGACTTCGGCGACCGCCTCGATCCACTCCCAATCCGTATGGGCGCCGAATCCGTAATTGAAGCTGGATCCGTTCAGCCCGTCGCCATGCGCAACTTCGATCGCATCGACCCCAGCTTCATCAAGCGCGCGCGCAATCTGGCGAACATGGTCCAGTCCGTATTGATGACGGATGGCATGCATCCCATCCCGCAGCGTGACGTCCTGAATGTAAAGACGGCCTTTTTCTGGATCGAATGTCATTGCAATTGCTCCTTTGCAAAGCGCGTCAGCGCGATCTTCTCTGCCGTCGCAAGGCCGGCCGAGGTCATGATATCAAGATTGCCGGCATAGGCGGGCAGATAATGGGCGGCCCCTTCCACTTCGAGGAAGACACTGGTTTTCAAGCCCTCGAATTCTCCCAGTCCGGGGATCACGACCTTGTTGTTGGAGCCGAACCGTTCGAACTGAACCTTCTGTTTGAGGCGATAGCCGGGGACATAGGATCTGACGCGCTCGACCATGGACTGAATGGCCGCCTCGATGGTAGATTCATCGGCCCCGCTCGACAGGGTGAACACTGTATCACGCATGATCATGGGTGGCTCAGCGGGATTGAGCACGATGATGGCCTTCCCTTTGGCGGCGCCGCCCACCGTTTCGATGCCCCGGGAGGTGGTCTCTGTGAATTCATCAATATTCGCCCGTGTGCCAGGCCCCGCCGACTTTGATGCGATCGAGGCGACAATCTCTCCATAATGGACCGTTGAGACCGATGACACTGCCGCAACAATCGGGATGGTTGCCTGCCCCCCGCACGTGACCATGTTCACATTGTCCGCTTGCAGATGGGCGTCTCCATTCACGACAGGGATAACATACGGGCCGATCGCTGCGGGAGTCAGGTCGATCATGACCTTTCCCGCGCCCGTGACAATCTCATTATGGTGTTTGTGTGCGTTCGCTGATGTCGCGTCGAAGACGATCTGTATGTCCTTCCAGCACTCCAGCTTCTGGAGGCCGTCAATACCTTCATGCGTTGTCGCGACTCCCAGTCTCCTGGCACGTGCGAGACCGTCAGAATCCGGATCGATGCCAACCATGGCGGCCATGTCCAGGATCTTGGAGTTCCTGATGATCTTGATCATGAGGTCGGTTCCGATATTTCCCGATCCAATGACTGCTGCTTTCACCTGAGTGTTCATTCTGTCGCCTCCGAATAGATGAATTCACATTTCCCAACACCGCCGATTTTCGCGCAGACATGATCACCCGGCGTCAGGGCAACCATCGGCCCGAGCGCGCCCGTCAAGAGAATGTCGCCCTTTTTCAGGCCTTCGCCCCTTGCTGCAAGCGTCGAGGCCAACCATGCTGCCGCGTTGAGCGGATGCCCCAGGCAGGCCGCTCCGGCCCCAAGGGAGGCAAGGTCGCCATTGATCTCCAGCGCCATGCCGCACGTATAAAGATCCAGGGTTTCGAGCTTGTGCTTTTCCGTACCGAGAACAAAGAATCCGGAAGAGCCATTATCGGCAACCGTGTCGGCAAACGTGATTTTCCAGTCCGCGATCCGGCTATCCACGATTTCGATCGCAGCAACCGCATAGGCGGTTGCTGCCGCGACGTCTTTAGGGGATGTGTCAGGTGCACACAGATCTTCGCCGAGTATGAGCGCGATTTCCGCCTCAGCCTTGGGCTGCAAGCATTTCGAGGGCGCAAGATGTTGGCCGTTCTCTACCTGCATGTCAGAGAAGAGGACTCCGTAATCCGGTTGATCCACCCCGAGCTGGGCCTGTACGGACTTGGCGGTCAAGCCGATTTTGCGGCCTATGGCGGTCCGGCCGGACTGCACCCAGTAATCGGTGTTTATGCGCTGGATCGCATAAGCTGTGTCGGCGTCCGTCGGATCCAGAACATGTCGCAAGGGGGCAATCGCGCCAGATGTATAGGCGGTTCTTAATCGCTCAGCTTCACTCGCCAATTTACCATAGGGGGCTGGCATTGATATAAACTCTCCCGTGATTTTCTTGTTGGATTGTTTTAGGTCGGTATTCGAGATGTGTGGGATAATCAATTTGTGGGCCTAGTGTTTTTCCTGTATTTTGGGAAAATGAGTGAGACACCTCCACGCGATTCCTGCACATTGGGACGGTCACTGGCGCTGTACCAACGCATCGTTGAAGACGGGGCACGTACGCCATTTGCACGTTTGAGCCACGAACTCGGCCTCTCGACCTCGACGGCGCATCGGCTTGCCGCGGAACTCCTGCGGCAGGGCATGATCGCCAGGGTCGGACGGGGCAGGTATGATATAGGCTTGACGGCCGTGAAACTGGCGGCCGGTCGGACCTTCAACAGCCAACTCGCACGCACGGCGCGGCCCCTTGTGCAACATCTATCTCATCGAACCGGCCTGACGGGCCATCTTGGGGTTCTGGAGGATGGGATGGTGACCTATCTGGTCAAATCCCCGGGGGCAGCAGATGATAGCGCACGTTTCACGCAGGAAGGCATGCAACTGGAAGCCTATTGTTCGGCAGTTGGGAAGGTGTTGCTGGCGGGATTGGACCCAACTCAGCTTGATGAATATCTGTCTGAGGGTGACTTTGTATCCGCCACGACCCGCACGGTAACCGAGGTCGATGGTCTGCGCCGAGAACTCGCAAAAGTGCGGGCAAGGGGGATGGCAATCGATGATCGTGAGATTGCAGACGACATGATGTGTGTGGCTGTACCTGTGTGCGATGAATGGGGCGACGTGCTTGCGGCCCTGTCTGTCTCCATGACCTGGTCGGAAAAATCTGAGGCCCGGATTCCGGATCTTACGGGTCATCTACTCCGCCAGTCTTCCAGACTGAGCCGGAATCTCGGTATGCGACCGCGCCAAAGCTGACCGGCTCTGTGGGACATGTTGCACTCTCCGGTGCAAGATCACTTGCCTTCCCGCCCCGGAGGACTAAAACGTCCGTCTAAACTGGGGGGCAGCAATGTTCAAGGGACGTGCCTGGAAGGCGGACAGATTTGGTGATCCGGAAACCGTGCTCCAAATAGGGACCGATATTTGGGAGGAGCCCCCCCCGGGCTCAGTCCTGGTGAAAGTCGCCGCCTGTGGCCTCGGCCTGCCTGACAAATTCATGACGGAAGGTCGGTATCCGATCGTCGCGACGCCTCCTGTAAAACCCGGACAGGAGGTTTCAGGGCGGGTGGTCTCCGTGCCTTCAGGCTCGGCTTTCAGGACAGGGGAGCGGGTGATGGGCATAACCCTCTATGGCGATGGCTGGTGGCGGGGTGGGTTGGCAGACTATGCCTTTGTGCAGGAGCGAAAATGCCTTCGGGTTCCGGACTCCATGACGGATGAGTCGGCTGCCGGATTTACCATTGGTTTTCGCACGGCTCATGCAGGCCTGATCGAGCGCGTTCCCGTGGCCTGTGGTCAACGCATCCTGGTTCTGGGGGCGGCCGGCAGTTCCGGCGCAGCCGCCATCTGCCTGTCAAAGGCGCTGGGCTGTGAAATCTTTGCCCTTGCGAGTTCGGAAGACAAACGCCGCTTCTGTCAGTCAATTGGCGCCGATCACGTTTTTGATTATCGTCAGGAAGGATGGGTGGAGGCGGTCATGGATGCCACGCAGGGGCACGGTATCGATGTGATCTTTGACCCGGTTGGGGGATCGACTGCCAAGCAGGCGCTCGCCACGCTGGCGCCAGCGGCCAGAATTGCCCTGATCGGATTTGCAAGCGGCACATGGCTGGATCTGGATGCGCAAGACATGGTCTTGCGCAACTATTCGGCGATCGGAGTGTTTTCCGGAGGATTTTCTGCCGAGGAAGAGAGCCAGGCCTATGCCAGGCTGGAACGCATGGCGCGAGACGGGGAGATTACCACCCCGCTGGGAAACGTATTTGAATTCGAGAAAGCAGGCGAGGCCATCTGCCTGCTGGAGACTCCAGGCCCTGGCAAGACGGTGGTACGGGTTGCGGAGGGCTCGCCGGGATTGTCTTGATCGTGACTTGAATGGAAGAGGCGGCAGCCGGGGAGGCGCGAGGCGCCGCCTCTCATAAGTGGGGCGTGTGCGCCCTATCGCGGAAGCGCAGCATCCAGGGCCTGAAGCATCGCCGATTGTCTGCGTCGACCGCCGGCTGACTTGGCGTTTGTGGACCCGGCCATGGTGATTTCTGCGCGGGTGCAAGGCGCCTCGATCAAGGCGCTCGCCGTATCAATAAGATTCTCCATCGGATCGAATTCGGTCCAGATGGTGTTTCGACGTCCCGTCGCCTGATAGGATTCATATGCCGCCTTGGAGGACATGATGTACCAGGCAAAATAGATCAACCTCTGCTGCATTACGACGGGAGGAATGTCCGATTGCAGAAGTTGAATATAGGCCAGAAGGCGGGCGAAGACCGAGAAATTCATCTGTTCAAGAAAATCCCGGACCATATGCCGGCGGGTAAACAACAGGCTGCTGAGGAATCTGGAGGCGGTGGGAGAGGGATCGGTGAATGTCGCCGTATCGGGCCACCGCACAAGGACTTCGACCACATCGCGAACGCAATCTGGACCGCCCTTCTTTTCAAGCTCGGACAATCCGATCAGCCAGCCATCACTTGATTCCCGGAAGATTTCTGCGAGCAATTCAAGGATCAAGCCTTCTTTCGACTTGAAGTAATAATTCAGAGAACCGCCATTCTTGGCCCCGGATGCAGCGACAATCTCGCGAACAGTAACGGCCTCAACCCCGCGCTCGGCGAACAGCCGTCTTGCAGAAACCTTGATCCGGTTTCGCGTGTTCAGATCATCATAATCCGCCATATCTTCTGCCTCTTATCCTTGTCTCGTCAATTCATTCCAGCACGCGAACTGCAAACCCGGCTCTCATGCTGCAGCGCACAATATACGGTTAAAACATGCTACTCAACAAATAACCACATCATCACGCAATTTAGCCCATTCTTGCAGCATTTGTGCCGTGTTCTGTCAAAATCTTCCCCAAGGTAAGGTCTTGTAAAGGGCATGAAATTCAGTGCCCAGCCGGATGGGTGGACCCACAAGCTCGCAAATGCAGCATATCATCTAAGTGTTGCCTACCGGTGAATCAGGTGAGTACATATGTTTTAATCTGTCGGGAAGGAAGAGCATGAGCAGTCTGGTAGCATCGAGGGCAGAGGGGCAGGGGCCATGGCGAAAATGGGTTGCCGTTATCCTGCTCACATTACTGTTTGCGACATCATTTGTGGACAGATTCATCCTGTCACTTCTCGCCGATCCCATCTCCCGTGACCTGGGACTGGGCGATGTGCAACTTGGCCTGCTGATGGGGGCAGGATTTTCCATCTTGTATTCCCTGGCCGGTCTGCCCCTTGCCCACTGGATCGACAGGTACCAGCGCAAGCGCCTCCTGCTGGCAGGGGTGGTTTTGTGGAGTTGCACAACGATTGCTTCGGGTTTCGCCACGGGCTTCACGAGTCTGTTGATCTGCCGGGCCGGCGTTGCAATCGGGGAAGCGGTACTGACCCCGGCGGCGGTATCCCTCATTGCGGATTATTTTGTTCGGGAGAAGCGGGCGACGCCGATGGCGGTCTATTCCTCGGTGGGGGCCATCATGGGGACGGGGTCTTTCGTCGTGGGAGCCCTTGTCCTAAAAATAGCCGGCCCCTTGCAGGAAACCTTTTCGATGGCGCCCTGGCGCCTCACTTTGGTATTTGTCGGCTTGCCGGGCCTGCTTCTGGCCCTCTGCTTCCTTCTCCTGGTCCGTGAACCTGTGCGCCGCGTTTCCGCAGACAAGGAGGGAGCCCAGACGGGTATCGGAGATTTCGGCCGCTATCTGCGCAGCAAATGGGCCTTCTATGTGCCTTTCCTTCTCAGCGGCGGATTGTTGACGATCTTCGGGTTGGGTATGCCGACATGGATGCCAACAATCCTCGTGCGAGAACATGGGTTTGATCCCTCAGAGGCGGGATTTGCATTTGGATTCAGAACTGCGCCAGCGGGCCTTTTCGGCATTTTCTTCTGGCCATGGCTGGCCATGAAAATTGAGAAGAGGCACCGGAATTCCGGTCCCCCGGCCGCTTTGCTGATTGCGGCGTGCGCTGCCTTCATCGTTTTTCCGATTGCGCCACGCATCGAAGATACATCATTATTGCTGGCCTGGATGACGGTAGCTGTGATGATCAGCGGAGCCTGGGCTGTGCTCCCCGTAATTGGCTTCCAGATCTTCAGTCCGAGCCGCTTTCGCGGAAAGCTCGCGGCCTTGAATCTGTTGTCCATGAACTTGCTGGGGTTCGGTCTTGGTCCAAGTCTGATCGTCTATCTCGGCACGCTGGGCGGTGCAGACGGGGCGGCGAGTGAACTGTCGCTCGGATTAAGCCGTGCAGGTCTTCTGGTCGCGCCCCTGCTCCTTGTAACGATGATCATCTGCCTGATTCAGTCGCGGCATCTGGTTGATGTGGAAGATTAGGCGCATGCCTGAGCGTGTCCAGAAGACACGCATGAGCGGAGTGTCGGTCCTGGACGGATAGGGATCAATAATCAGTGTCAGTTTCGATCTGGACAATAATTTAGACAATTGCTTTAATTGGGATAGTGGGAGAGGCGCTGATCCGCAGGATGAATTCTGGGGAGACGGGGCCGTTCCTTGAAAGGGAGAAACGGAATGTCAATCGATGCCATCCGCTATGTGCGCCTCGGATATGTTGGTTTGAATGTCACCAATATGGAGGCCAGCGTGAATTTCTATGAAACGCTTGTTGGATTGAAGATGGATGCGCGCCCCGCCTCAGGTGTCGCCTATCTGCGATGCAGTGACCGGCATCACGATATTGCCCTGTATGAGCATGAAGTGCCTGGCGTTAAGAGAATCGGCTGGGAGATGGAAAGCCCGGAAGCGCTTGACGCCATAGAGGCGCATCTCACATCGATTGGCATCGCCTGTGCGCCGGTTTCAGACGCCGAAACGCAGGCGCTCAGGATCGGGCGAGCCTTTCGCATGACAGAGCCGACAACGGGGGCCACGTTCGAATTCTATTCCGAAATGGCAGCGGCACCGGAAGCCTATCATCCGACCCATACCCAGATTGCCCGGCTCGGGCATGTGGTGCTCAGCAGCCCAGATAGGGAGGCTACAGAGGCCTTTCTCATGGATCATATGAATTTTCGGGTTTCGGACCGCATTCAGGGAATCGTGACCTTCATGAGATGTTTTCCCAATCCGTTTCATCATTCCCTGGGCGTCGGATCAGCGGGCAAGCCGGGGCTGAATCATGTCAATTTCATGGTTACGGAAATGGGTGATATCGGCAAGGCTACCAATCGGATGAAGAAAGCCGATGTTCCGATCGTTTACGGAATAGGCAAGCATCCACCTTCGGAATCGGTCTTCCTCTATTTTCTCGATCCCGATGGCATGACGATCGAATACAGCTATGGCATGGAGGAGTTTCCGGAATCCAATCCACGCCAGCCCCGAGAAATGCCGGCATCCCTGGAATCCATTGATTACTGGGACGGTGTGCCAGACCCCAGAATGGGGAAGGTCGGCGCGCTTGAGCCTCTGGGAGACACTGCAAAATCATGAAGTATCATGGCAAGACCGCCCTCATAACAGGGGGGGCGAGCCCGATCGGGCTCGCAGTGGCAAGGCGCCTGTCCGCGGGAGGGGCGAATATTGCTTTGGCCGATATTGATCCGGAGGCCCTGGACCGGGCAGGGCGGGAGCTTGGAGGAAACCCTTTGCTCAGTGTCGCGGATCTGAGCGATGAGCATGCAGCATCGGACTTTGTAAGCGCCGCGATCCAGCGTTTCGGCACGGTCGATATCCTGGTGAACAATGCCGGGGGTGGCATAATTGACTGGACCCGCAATCATACTCCGACGTCCATACGTCAGACCATTGATCGCAATCTGTGGACCATGCTTTGGGTAACCCGCGCCAGCTTGCCGTCCATGGTGGAACATGATTATGGGCGGATCGTGAACATCGGGGCAGATTCGGTTCGCAACGGGCTTGTCATGCACGCGATATACAATGCGGCCAAGGGAGGGGTGCATGCGATCGCCTCCGGATTGGCCAGAGAATATGCCCAATACGATATTACGGTGAATGTGGTCGCGCCATGCATGGTGCTCACGCCGCAAGTGATTGCTGCCAAGGAGGCGAACAATCCGATCGTCGCCGAAATGGAGGCGGTGATCCCGAAAGGTCGGTCTGCCGAACCTGACGAAGTGGCCTCAATGGTGTCGTATCTGTGTCTTGACGAGGCCCGTTTCGTCACCGGCCAGGTAATCAGTGTGAACGGTGGAAGCACCATGCAGTAACTGACTTTCCAGACCCTTTTGTCAGGGCATATCGGCTGGCTTCTTGTCAGCATAATGAAACCGTCCGCTTCGGGAATTCCCAATTTAGACCAATGGAGACATGCGCGGCCATGCCAAGAATTACTTTTACCGACCATACAGGCGTTGCCCGGGAAGTGGATGCCCAGACGGGTGAAACCCTGATGGAGGCCGCTGTGAAGAATGACATCCCGGACCTGGAGGCCGAATGCGGCGGGGCATGCGCGTGTGCAACATGCCATGTCTATATTGATCCGGCCTTCCTCTCCCAGATGGGAGCAGCCTCGGCGGCGGAGCAGGACATGTTGAGTTTTGCCAGCGATGTCCGGAAAAACTCGCGATTGTCATGCCAGATCCTCGTTACAGAGGCGCTTGACGGTCTTGGAGTGGAGACGCCCGAGACGCAAGGCGAGGCCTAGACTACGGCCCTGCCAGTCCTCACATCTCAGCAATAAAATAAAACACTTGTACTTTTTTGATTGTCTCTTGCGGAAGGCGACGATAAATTGTGCATGGATCGGGAGTGTTGGACACATCACGTCCAAGCCCAGTCTCGCCGAAGTGCAGTGTTTCCTCCTTGTGCGCACTTCGGCCACCTTGCCAACGGAGCCTGCGGCGAAGGCCGCAAGGCACCGTTGGCCTTTTATTTCGTGTTGGCAAATAATCTAAGCCCCCCGGTGTCCCGTGAGGAGGATTGGAAGGTCACTGAAAGACGAAGCCGGAGCGGGCGGGCGGTTGCGTGCGCAACAGCACGCGAACATCATTGCAATCCGCGAAAGATAGAATAAAACAAGGGTATTAATTGACGCGGGATCTAGATGAGCCCGAAATCTGATCCATGGTGCAGTTTCTTGCTGGGCTTGAGAGTCTGGAAGACGCTGGGATGGATGAGAGACGAACACCAGGAAACTCAGAGCAGGGGAAATCGATGGGCGGAAGATTGGAAGGCAAGGTCGCGGTCATTACCGGCGGCGCAAGCGGTATGGGGCAGGCGTCCGCGCTCATGTATCTGCGCGAAGGCGCGTCAGTGGTCGTTGCAGATCTGAATGAGGCGGCGGGAAAGGCCACGCTCGATTTGGCGACACGAGCCGGCCATGAGGATGCGATAAGATTTATAAAGACCGATGTCTGCGAAGAGAGCCAGGTAGAAGCGATGATCGCTTTGGCCGTGGGCGCGTTTGGGCGGCTTGATATTGTCTTCAACAATGCCGGTGTTGGCGGGGCCATGAGTCCCATAGTCGAGACGCGTTCAGAAGATTGGGACAAGACGTTCGATATCATGATGCGCGGCGTATTCTATGGCATCAAGCATGGGGCGCCTGCCATGAAGAATACGGGTGGCGGAGCCATCATCAATACGTCTTCCACCGCCGGTCTGGGCGGAGGAAGCGGGCCTGCGGCATATTCTGCTGCGAAGGCAGGGGTTATAAATTTGACGAAAAACGCTGCCATACAACTTTCAGCAGACCGCATCCGGGTGAATGCCATAGCGCCTGGTGGCATTCATACACCGCTGGTTCCGGCTGCGTCGGATGATGAAATGAAGACTTTCATGAAGGGCAAGCAGCCCTGGCCCGATACGGGGCAGTCCAACGACATTGCCTATGCAGCTGTGTATCTCGGGAGTGATGAATCCCGCTTTGTGACAGGAACCACATTGCTTGTAGACGGAGGGTTGCTTGCCTGGGGGCCTGGGCTGTTTCCCCATTCGGGCGCGTCAAGAACATCGGGCATGCGGATGAGCAGCACGGGTGCTGCGGACCGCCCGTAATGTCTGACTTGCCTTGCCCCTGGCCCTGATCATCGTGTGTGCACCTTGTATCTCTTCCAATTCAGGCAAAATTTGACATGATTAAATCTCCTCGCGACCTCCCGCTTGATCTGGATGACATTGATGCGAGCTGGCTTTCCGACATACTCCAGAATCAGTTTCCCGGGGTAACGGTTGAGACCTGTCGTCGAACGGGGGGGCACCGGGGCACCTCCATGTCGGCCTGTTTTGTCCTGACCTACTCCAACAAGGCCGGACAGACGCCCCCCGACTCTGTCTATGTGAAGGGCGGGTTTGACGACACCTGGCGCAAGCGGGTCTATCAGGCCTTGCAACAGGAGGCGATATTCTACAATGAAGTCGCCCCTGACATAGAGCTGAATATTCCGCATTCTTACTATGCTGCCACAAGTGCTGCACCCCAAGGCATTGTGGTCCTGGAAGACTTGCAGAGGCGCCCGGGAGGCGTGCGATTTGCCTCTAATCTGGCGGCTGTATCGCCTGATGATGTCGCGGCTGTGCTTGAGACAATCGCGCAGCTTCATGCCGGCTGGTGGGGTGATTCCCGATTGCGAAAATATGAGAAGTGGCGCGAACCACAGCGTGTATTCCTGAAATACCTCTATCGCCCGGCGCATTGGGAAGAACTGCTGGCGTGCAAGCATGGTGATTTGCTCGAACAGATATTGCGAGATTCGTCGACGGCAAAACAATCCCTGGAGACCTTGTGGAGCCTGATGGATGCACGTCCCCATACATTCCTTCACGGCGACCTTCATGGCGGCAACATTTTTTACGAGAGCAATGGCAGGCCCGGATTTCTGGACTGGCAATTGTGTTTTGCAGGCAATTACGCGCATGACATGTCCTGGATTATTGTGACAGCCTTGGACGTGCCCCAGCGCCGCACACATGAACGGGATCTTGTCCGGCACTATCTTGACGCGCTGAGGGCCCATCACGGCGAGGCGCCTGCTTTTGAAGATGCGTGGTTGTCCTACCGGCAGAACATGGCACATGCAGTTGCGTCCTATGGCGCCGTGCCACGAGACATGGGAGCGCCGGATATTGTCGAGCGCTCCGCTGAACGGGTCTTTCATGCAGCCCTGGATCATGATGTGCTGGAAGCGCTTGGGCTGAAGACCTGATCGGTGAAGTCTGACGGACAGCCGGTTTTCCCATGACAGGGCCTGGCTCGCCCGGTTATGTGCTAGGGCTTCCGGTTCACGGGACAAGCTGGAAAGCAATGCGCGCAGACGCCCCATTCGCCCGCGCCCGAGCGTCAACCAGATTGGCCGGATAGCTGTCTTGCATTGAATGAAGGGAATAACCCATCCGAATCGCGCAAGGGGGGGGGCAACCGGTCAGCTTTCCCTCCCTATCTTAGTGAACGAGCCGAAATAATGTTCGACCCTCTCAATCCTGAATTCGATTATCGCTGTGGCCCAGGTGAAGATCACCAGCGAATGAACGCGGCGGACTTTACCGGTCTGGACACTGTTCAATTTGGCGTCATTTCCAATCTCACGCTTACAGCTCTGCTATCCGACAGATTGTTAAAACGGGTGATTTTTGAAACTTCCTCCCTCGCAAATTGTGAGGCCCAGTCGACAACATTCGATTCCTGCGAATTCTATTCCGTGAAGATCGATCAAGGAAACTTTCAGGATTGCACTTTCGTGAATTGCAATTTCAACGCGCCTGGACAGTCGCCCTCCGTGATCTCGGGAATGAATCTCAAGGGAGCGCGATTTATCGATTGCGATTTAAGCCGTGTAATCTTCTCAAGATGTGATTTGTCTGATTGCGAATTTGACAATTGTCTGATGGATCAAACCCAGCTGAGCACGTGTGAGTATTCGCGTCATATCGCGAAGGAGTCCTGGATCTGCCGATTTTCGTTGCGGCGGAGCATCGCAAGGAAAGTCACCTTCGTAAGCAAGCGGCTTAATCGGGCCGTGTTTGATCACACCCATTTCGTGGAATGTGACTTTTCCGACGCGGACTGTATTGGCGCCTCATTCATCGGCAGCGTTTTCGAGGCATGTGATCTTTCCAATGCCGATCTTGGTGAGATTGATTTCTCCAGGGGGGAGCTCATTGGAACCGATCTTTGGGGCGCGCGAAATATCTACGGAGCAAAAATACTCGATACACAATTATCAGCCCTCGCCAGCTCCATGGGATTCTCCATAAGAAAAGATTGGGATGACGAAGCGTTATTCTGAGATCGACGAGAATCCCTGATCCATTCATGCTGGCTGGTGCCGAATAGTGTCTGCACACGGTCCCGCAATACAATGCCTCTAGGCGCCTATAGGACAGATATGCCCAACCCTCCGAGGAGGTCAGTGGCTTGTGATTTCGATACAATGGCTCCTTTGAGTATACCAGCATCCGACAATTGTATCTGACCCAGATCGCAGCCTCTCAGGTCGGCTCCAGAAAACTTGGCTAATCTGAGCGATGCTGACCTCAAGCTGCAATCATCAAAAATCGCATTGCGAAAATCTGCTCCGTCAAGATCGGCACCTTCAAAATCGAGCCCTTCAAGCGTCTGTTTACGGAATGACGCATTTCGCAAGAATACCTCTCTGAGGATGCAATGCTGAAATGAAGCTCCCAGCAGGCGTGCTTCACTGAAATTGGCTCCGGTCAGTTTGCACTCCGTGAAAGAAGACCCTGATAGGGACGCCCCTCGCCAATTAGAGTTGGCCAAGTTGCAGAGATCAAACTTTACATCGCATCCTTCCGCAGCTTCAAATCCTGTGTTTGTCATCTTGCAATGTGTGAAAACAGAGCCGGACAGGTCGGAGGATCGAAACTGACAATCAACCGCATTCACCCGTTTCCAATTTACCGCAGCAAGATCCTGATTGGAGCAATCCACAGAAATGAGCGAAGCGTTTTCCAGGTCTGTGTGTTCACCCTGCTTAATCATGGATAGAAATGTACTTTGATCGTACGTTTTCATAATGTCCCTCGCGGCGGATCTGAGATTGGAAATGTCGGATCTTGAGCCTGAAAATCTTGCAGGCTTGATCACTGAGGAGGTCGGACTTTCGAGTGGCTTTCATGGTGCGCATGTTTGGCGCTTGCCTTGCTCTGAATTTCTGACGGGGGGCCGGAATCGGGTCAAGGTGCTTACGGGAAAAACGGGCCAATCAGCACGATTTGATTGCGCGGTTACATATTCGACAATAGAAGTTATCTGCGAGTGCAGTACGACATCGGGGTCCGAAAACTTGAGGAAAGTCTTGAACGTCCCTTAGGGCGATCTGTGAGCAGCGCACATGCACCGTATATAGATAGAGACATTGCCGCGTTCACCAGCCGACACCAGGAATGTCATGCTTCTACATAAAAAAAAGTGCTGCACATTTTGCTGCACAAAGTGCTGCACGCGAATTTAATTTTTACATTGAAAACAAGCATGTATAATGGCCCGACATGACGGAATAAGGACTTCCTCTCCGCCACCCCACTTCCTGCTAAATCGCCGAATATACTGAATCTATTCGGTATTTTTGAAGATCCGCGCTCTGGAGAATCTTGAATTGCTGCACTAAAGGATTCGGACATGCCGTATTCAAGGCGAAGCTATGCCTAATACCGCAAACAAGGATCTGATCCATCTCGCTGATAGCTTGGCCGTCACTTGCGCCCCGGCCCGGATCGGAGATTCGTTCCGGCACGCGCCTAGATGCCTTGTATGGAGGACGGTCGTGTCTGTCTGGTTTCCATTCGGTTTCAAACAGAGCCGTCCCGCACAAGATGCTGCCGCACGGTTGCGGAAGGCCTTTCCATGGCTGAGCGTCTCCGTTCAGGAGGGGCATATCGAGATTTCTGGATTTTCTCCCGAAGATGAGGATGCGGCCCTGCGGGCGACCGCAGATATGCAGATATGATGATTGCCTGCCGCAAAGAACTCGCCAAGGCAGCCTGACCGTGGGTCGTCTGGGCTGCCCCGAGCTGGGCGGTATGGGTGGCCAGAACGTTGCCGACGTGAACTATGGCTGGCGTCCACGCCGTGGCCACGCACCTTGAATGGCATGATGTAAGGTCAATGTATCATCGTATTCGGGCGGCCCGTTGACGGCCTCGGCCAGCAAATTGCCTTCCCGAGTTGAACCCATTCGGCAGGTTATCTCTTCATTATGTTCAGGCCTGATGGAAATTGCTGTCTTTACACACAGTCTGAATTGGGCTTTGGATCAATGACATGCGCCGTCTGGTAACTCTTCTCTGTGCGATTTTCGCCATATCACCGTTCCTGTCAGGAGCGGCCCATACGCGTGCGCATGCTGAAGAACCGCATCATGTGATGGCCATCAATCATCATCTTGATGATCTGGGCCTCAGTCATGATAATATGCCCGATCTGGACAATGAGTACCCGCACGATCTTGATCATGAGGATCACCCTGCAGAACTTCATTTTGTGGCGCTTGGCCTTTCTTCAGCGATTGGTGTAGTCGGTTCCGTTACGCCTTTTGAAAGGCTTGTAACTGGTCCGCCGCCCTATCGTGGACCCATTCGCCTGAAAGATCCGGACCCTGAACGAATTTCAGACTGAACATAATCTCGCACATTGATACGCCATGCAGGCGTTCAATGTTTGCTTGTTCAGCCTGGAGTAAGTTTCATGGCACTCAAAATTATGGGCTGCGCCTTGGTCATGGCGTTGCCACTTCTGCCGGTTAGCGCGCAGACATCCGCTTGTGAAGCAGGCGAAGAACTGGAAATTGTAACATCCTCTGAAGCCATGCGGGCTGCACTTGACGCAGACCTGCGGCCCGTCCTGGCGGATAAGACTGTGGCTCTGGCCCGTACTGAACGGGCGATTGCGGCGCTTCGCCCAAATGATACGATCAGTCTCGAAACCGAAAATTTTCCGGGAATTGGCTTTGCCGGAGACGTCGACAATCTGGAAATTACCGGAAAGTTCTCTCGGGTCTGGGAGCGCGGCGGCAAGAGAGACGCCCGCGAAGCGCTGGCGCAGGCCGGGATTGCCGTAGCCGAGACAGAACGAGAGATTATCGAATATGATATCGCTCGCGCGGTCGAAATTCTTTATATCGAAGCCGCGCTTCTTGAGCGGCGCGCGGATCTCGCCTGCAAGCGTGTTGCGATCTCTCGATCATTAAAGGAGATCGTTGATCGCCGCGTCGAGGCGGCGAGGGATCCGGTTCTCGCACAGGCCCGATCTGCAACGGATCTCGCCCGGGCGGAAGCCGAAGTTTCAGAATACAGACGGCTTGCGACTGAGCGTCGTCTGACAATCTCCAGCCTTTGGGGGCAGGATGATGACTTCGCGATCGAGCCCGGCTTCCTCGATCTCAGATTGCAGTCCGGACGCTTAGGTATAGATGCTGTCTACTCACCTGAGTTCGAAAAGTTGCAAGCCGAGAATCGCCGCCTCTCAGCCGAAATCGAGCTGAGGAAGGCAGAAACCGTACCCGATGTGACGTGGACCGCAGGTGTTCGCAAATTCGGATACCAGGAAGACATTGGCGTGATTGCGGGCATCTCAATACCCCTCGGGACACAAGCATATTCTGCCGCGAAAACCTCAAGAACAAGAGCCTGGCAAGGCCTGAATGTCGCCAAAGAGCGCGCCTTGCGCCAGCAATTGCTGCGTCAGGCTGTCAGCTATCAGCGCGCGGCCCAAAATGCCCTGACCAGTATTTCGGTCATAGACAATCAATTGCTGCCGGAAGCTGTCCGCGCGCTTGAACTTGCCCAGGACGGTTATGATCGGGGTGCGTTTTCCTATCTCGAAATTATCGATGCTCAGCGGACGCTGGCCGAGTTGCGCGAACAACGTCTCGGTCATGTCGAGACATTTATCCTGAATGAAGCAGATCTTGCCCGTGTCACCGGCCGGGAAAACAGTAAATCCCTTGTGGAGAAGAAACAATGAAGTCCCGTATTCCTTACCCAATGGCGGTCGCCGGGTTGACAGCGCTGCTTATTCTGGCGGGCTGCGATGGTTCGAATTCCACGTCGAAAAATGATGCCGGCACGCATGTCCAGGATGAATCTTCTGAAACGGCCAAAGGTCCGCATGGCGGCCGGCTCCTTGAAGAGGATTTGTTCGCGCTGGAGATGACCATCTTCGAGTCCGGGGTCCCGCCGGAGTATCGTATCTATCCGTACCATGACAGTGAACCCCTGGACCCGTCCCGCGTCGCGCTCACAGTTCGGCTGGATCGTCTTGGAGACGAGGAGGATGTTTTCGGGTTCTCTCCGGTTCAGGATTATCTGAAAGGCGATGGTGTCGTTACCGAACCGCATTCATTTGAGGTCTTTGTCGATGCGCAATATCAGGGCGCGTCATACTCTTGGAGCTATGAGTCCTTTGAGGGCCGCACCACTATTGCAGACGACACAGCTGCGTCCATGGGAGTCGAGACTGAAATTGCCGGTGCTGCCGTGATTAGAGACATAATTCCACTATCGGGAGTGACGGCTCTCTCGCCATCTGCCACTGCGGAGGTTCGAGCCCGCTACCCCGGTCCTGTCCAGTCGGTCAGCGTTGGCGTAAATGACATGGTTCGCAAGGGTCAGACGCTGGCGCGCGTCGAAAGCTCTTCCAGTCTTCAGAGTTACTCGGTAACCGCGCCAGTATCCGGGACAATCCTCGAACGCAACACCAATGCTGGCGACGTCGCGGGCGATCAATCTCTCTTCACGATCGCTGACCTCAGCCAGCTAGAGGCACGTCTGCATGTCTTCCCGAAGGATGCCGGCAAGGTGAAAATAGGTCAGCACGTCCGCATGGGTGTTGCCGGGTCAGACCTCGAATATGCATCGAAAATCACTCGGTTTCTGCCGATGCCGGGGGAAAATACGCAAACCCGTATCGCCGTTGCGCCCGTCCCGGTTGAGGCGGCGATGACACCTGGTATGCGGGTGATGGCGACGGTTGTAACGGGAGAGGCTGACGCGCCGCTCGCCGTGAGAGAATCCGGGCTGCAGAGCTTTCGTGACTTCACCGTGGTCTACGCAAAAGTGGGTGAGACCTACGAGGTTCGTATGCTCGATCTTGGCGAAAGCGACGGCGAATACATCGAGGTGCTAGGGGGGCTCGACCCCGGCACCGAATATGTCAGCGAGAACTCGTTTCTAATTAAAGCCGACATCGAAAAGTCCGGCGCCAGCCACGACCACTAGGAGACACCCATGCTTGAGAGCATCATTCGATTCTCGATCAGCCAGCGCTGGTTGGTCCTTGCTGTTGTGTTCGGACTTGCCGCGCTCGGCATCTACAATTTCAACCGGCTCCCAATTGATGCCGTACCTGACATTACAAATGTCCAGGTACAGATCAATACCGAAGCTCCCGGCTATTCGCCGCTGGAAACCGAGCAACGCATCACATTCCCGGTAGAAACAGCCATCTCGGGTCTTCCCGATCTTGATTATACACGGTCGGTTTCCCGCTACGGATTGAGCCAGGTGACGGTGATCTTCGATGATGGCACCGACATCTACCGCGCGAGGCAACTGGTTTCAGAAAGGCTTCAGTCGGTTCGAAGCACACTTCCTGAAGGCGTGTCGCCTGAACTCGGGCCTATCGCCACCGGGCTTGGCGAAATCTACATGTACGTCCTTTCGACTGAGCCGGGCGCAATCAATGAAGATGGCGAGCGATACACGGCGATGGATCTGCGCACACTCAACGATTGGGTGGTATTGCCTCAACTCCGCACGGTCGAAGGCGTGACGGAAGTCAACACAATCGGCGGATTCAAGAAAGAAATTCATATCCTGCCAGATCCGGCAGCCCTAGCCGGATTTGATCTTACGCTTGATGATATCATCGGCGCGGTGGAAGCGAATAACGCCAATACAGGGGCAGGCTATATCGAACGTCATGGCGAACAAAACCTGATCCGGGTCCCTGGTCAGGCGGACACGCTTGATGATCTCCGTAACATTACCGTCAAAGACACAGGCGCCTTCGGGATCCGGCTGTCAGACGTAGCGCAGGTAACTGTCGGCGAAGAACTCCGGACCGGCGCTGCAACCCAGAATGGTGAAGAAGTCATTCTCGGTACTGCGTTCATGCTGGTCGGAGAGAACAGTCGCACAGTTTCTGTCGCTGTCGATGAGCGGGTGGATGAAATCCGGCCCGGCTTGCCTGATGGCGTCCAGATCACGCCGGTCTACAATCGCACGACCTTGGTCGACGCGACGATTGCTACCGTCGAGAAAAATCTGGCCGAGGGTGCGCTGCTGGTTATTCTCGTCCTGTTTCTCCTCCTCGGAAATATCCGGGCAGCACTCATAACAGCGGCGGTCATACCTCTGGCCATGCTGATGACCATCACGGGAATGGTCGAGAACAATGTATCGGGAAACCTGATGAGTCTCGGTGCGCTCGATTTTGGTCTGATCGTTGATGGCGCTGTTATTATTGTCGAAAATTGCCTCAGGCGATTTTCTGAAGAGCAGGGAAGACTCGGCCGCTTGCTCACCCGCCAGGAGCGCTTCTCGCTCGCGGCAGAGGCATCGAGCGAAGTCATCCGGCCCTCGATCTTTGGAGTCATCATCATTACGGTCGTTTACTTCCCGATCTTCGCCCTGACAGGCATCGAAGGGAAAATGTTCCATCCAATGGCCTTCACCGTCATGCTGGCGTTGACATCGGCGCTCATCCTCTCGCTGACTTTCGTGCCAGCTGCAGTCGCGCTTGTTGTTCGTGGTAAAGTCACGGAAAAGGAAAGCCATCTGATGAAAGGCGCAAAATGGCTATACAGGCCTGCGCTCAGCTTTGCCATGCGCCTGCGCTATATGGTTGTGATTGGAGCACTCGCACTGGTAGCAATTGCGGGCTGGGGGGCGACCCGGCTCGGCTCGGAGTTTATTCCGAACCTGGATGAAGGCGACATTGCGCTACACGCTCTGCGCATTCCAGGCACGAGCCTGTCTCAGGCGATTGAAATGCAGGAAATGCTCGAAGCGAGGATCGTGCAGGTCCCGGAGGTAGAGCGCGTTTTTGCCAAGATCGGCACGCCTGAAATTGCGACCGATCCAGTGCCGCCAAGCGTGGCTGATACATTCGTGATCATGAAGCCCCGTAAGGAATGGCCGGATCCTCGGAAGCCAAAATCGCAAATTGTTGCGGATTTGCAAGCCGTCATCGAACAGATACCAGGCAGCAAGTACGAACTCACCCAGCCGATCGAGATGCGGTTCAATGAGCTGATCTCGGGGGTGCGGGCAGACGTTGCCATCAAGATTTATGGTGACGATCTGGAAACTCTGGAGGCCACGGCAGACCAGATCGAAGAGATCGTGTCCGGAACGCCTGGATCTGCAGACGTGCAACGCGAGCAAGTGACGGGTTTGCCGATCCTGTCCATCCATCCGGACCGGAACGCGCTTGCCCGATATGGTCTCAATGTCGGCGATGTTCAGGCCGTCGCGGCGACGGCGCTCGGCGGAGAGATTGCGGGTCGCTTCTTTGAGGGCGATCGCAGGTTCGATATCGTGGTCAGGTTCCCCGAACATCTTCGTACAGATGTGAATGCGATCCAGCGTCTGCCCATTCCGCTGCCGGAAGGGCGGCGATCAGATACAGGCGTGATGTTTGTGCCCTTGTCCGAGTTGGCACGTGTCGAGATTGCGCCGGGCCCGAACCAGGTAAGCCGTGAAAATGGCAAGCGCAAACTCGTGGTTACGACGAATGTCCGGGGCCGCGACCTGGGGTCTTTCATCACGGATCTGCAAGCCCGGGTTTCAAGCGGTGCCGACATTCCTCCCGGTTACTGGATCGAATATGGCGGGACATATGAACAACTCGTCTCTGCGAGCCAGCGCCTTTCCGTGGTCGTACCGATTGCCTTGCTGATGATTTTCGGCCTCCTCCTGATGCTGTTCGGGACGATACGGGATTCCGCAATCGTCTTCTCGGGTGTTCCGCTGGCGCTCACAGGTGGGGTTGCAGCCCTGGCGCTACGCGACATGCCATTCTCGATTTCAGCAGGGGTCGGTTTCATTGCCCTTTCGGGCGTGGCTGTGCTCAATGGTGTGGTGATGCTGAGCTTCATTCGACAGCGCCGCGAGCGCGGCGAGGTCCTGGAGGAGGCAATCTATGAGGGGGCCTTGCAGCGCTTGCGGCCTGTGCTGATGACAGCGCTGGTGGCCAGCCTGGGCTTTGTTCCGATGGCTTTCAATGTCGGTCTTGGAAGCGAAGTCCAGCGTCCACTCGCCACGGTGGTGATAGGCGGAATCTTCTCGTCCACATTTCTGACCCTGCTTGTGCTTCCTGCCCTCTATCAGATCGTTCATGCCGGAGAGACGCGCCGGGCAAGTGAGAGGTCTGCATCGATTGACCCGGTTCTGGCAGAAGAGTGAGAGGCACAGTCCGACTGCGTCCATGCTGAGCATATGGTCTCACCGAACTTAGCGGCATCTTTTCCTTGCGCAGCTGGTTGCTCTTGTTGGCACCGGGCTGCTCACGGTCGCGCCCGGCTTGCTCGCTTTCGAGCTTGCAGGAAAGGATGCCGGTCAGGTGCTTGGCGCCGCGCTAGCGATCAAGATGGTGGCCTATATTGGGATCGCGCCGCTCGTGGGGCGTTCTCGGACCTGCTCTTTCGTGATCGACGATATTCATACTCATTGGCCAAAGCCGACCTGAAAGGAAAGCTAAGCTCGAAGTTGCCTGCTTCTTGTTACTATCCATTCTCGTAGGAGGCTGCGTTTCCCTTGGGACATTCTCACCATGGAGCGTATCCCAGAAAGCGCGATACAGGAGACTTGCGGCTTGGTTCCGACATCACTCGTGAAAAGCCAGGCTTCCGTGTCCAAGCGGACCTATCTGGCTAACAAGCGCGACGTTCCTGCTTGCCCCTATCTTTAGATAGTGCTCGTCGGGTCAATTTCCGAAATCATCAAACGCAATTCGACTGTTTGGTACGTTCAGGGATTTTAGCAAAGAGAGGACCGCCTCCAGCATTTGTGGAGGGCCGCATATATAAAAACTGCAAGTGGCGAGATCCGGATGTGAGATGATATACTGGTCACGAACGAATTCATGAATCTGGCCGCGCGCACCAGGCCAGTTATCCGTTTCCGGTACATCTGACAGGGCCACATGCCAGGAGAAATTTGGATGCGCTGTCGCAAGCGCTTCCAAATCTTCCTTATAGGCTATGTGCTCCTGAGTTCTGGCCCCATACCAGAACGAAATCCGCGAGGATGTGCGCTTTACCTTCAGCTGGTCGAGGATCATGGATCGGATCGGCGCGATACCTGCGCCGCCGCCAATGAAGACGATTTCTTCGGCATCCTCATCTATATGAAAGTCCCCAAATGGCCCGCGCAGCTGCACTGTGTCGCCCTTCTTCAGCGTAAGCAAGTATGCAGACCCGACACCGACAGATACGCCCGGCGCACTGCTTTTGGGAAACGCCAGTCGGATACTCAACACAACCTCATTTCCAAACTCCTCCGGGGCATTGGCGAGAGAATATGTCCGATAGATGAGGACGTTCGAACCAAAAGTCCTGGCGGCGCCAGAGTTTTCCCACTGCGTCTTTATGAAATCGGTCAGGTCCAACGCATCGAGACTGGACATGAAAGGGGGAATCTCGACCTGAACATAACTTCCAGCCCTGAACTCGAGCGGCTCTGGAAGCGATAGGCGCAGCTCGTACATGTCCGGCGTGATGAAGCTAGACGAAACAACTTTCCCCTTGATCTCCTTCGCATCCATCAGGCCGTGTGGAAGCGTTACGGAAAGGGGCGATGTAACCTGATGCTGGCAAGCCAGCCGGTATCCGCTTTCCAGCTCACTGTCCGGTATTTGCCGACGGTCAGCGGGCAGGATAGGCAGCTCGGTGCCAATTCGAACTCGGCAAAGGCCACAAGTGCCTCCGCCGCCGCAGGTGGACGGCAGCGGGTAGCCCTGATCGCCCATTGCGGCAAATAATGACTGCATTGGGCGGGCCTCAACGGTCCTGATGGCACCGCCCTCACTGTCGGCGAGCGACAAGGCGAAAGTCTGCTTCCGGCTGCGCCATTTGCCAACGACATTGAAGTCATTTCGTCTGAAGCTGTCCCACCATAGGGCGATCCCGCTGAAGCCGAGCCAGAGAACGACGAGCGCAGACAGGATGATGAGCGGATGATTGAAGCTTGATCGGCTCACATAGTCCATGATGTGGACCATCCAGAAGACGTCGAAAGTGCGCCAGTAATTGTTCCGTCTTTCGAGGATCTCGCCATTCGAGGCCGAAACATAGAGGCTCGTCTGTTCAGGGTCAGAGAAGTCGATCCGCCAGGCGGGTGGCGCATGGTTACGAATTTCCAGCGTGGATTCTGCTAGCAACCTGATTTCCTTGATCTCGCCCGGGCCAGAATAATCCTTGAGAGCAATCTCGGCGGCCAGCGGTTTGTCCACCGTTATTGTCTCACCGGTCACCGCACTGGTAAGCGCTGATCGTTCGGCCGTGACGGTGTCAAATACCGCGCGCCCGTTGAGGTTGCGCAGACGAACCTCGCGAATCTCGCCGGGGCCGATAGTTGCGGGCTGGCCGATCTTGCCCCCAGCAAGCTCGGTCAGCGGGGTAGGGGCTGCGGGTTCGGCCATACGATGGTCGCCAGCGACCTTGCTATGAGGCAGAATGGCCATGCCGAGGCCGCTGAGCATCCAGAGAGCCACCTGGATGCCCAGGATCAGCGCGATCCATTTGTGACCCTGTCGAATGATCGTCATCATGCCACGTTCCTCCGGCGGCGCCTGAAGCTGAAAAAGAGCAACCACATTCCAAGGATCGACAGCACCAGACCGAGGCCTGCGGAAATCCGTAGCAAGGTGTTGTTCACGTCCGCGCGCTCTTCATAGTCCATGATGTGCAGCATCCAGGCGAAATCAAAGACACGCCAAAACGTGTGTCGTCTGGTAATCAGGGACCCGTCGTCCGGCGAGACATAGAAGGCGGTTGATCCGGCATCATCGAAATCGATGCGCCACAAAGGAAGCGGCCGGGACTGGATCTCAGTGGGCGCCTGTTCCTTGTCCACCAACAGCGTGGCCGCAGTGACGTCGGCTGTCCGCGCATAGTGATATCGTGCAACAGTGATCGCATCGTCTTGCGTGAGCGGGGAGATTTGCCGGCCGGTTTCCGCACTCACGAGATGTGATCCGCTAGGAGATTGTACTCGGTAGACGGATTGCCCAACCCAACTCGTGAGGACAATTTCGCTCGCGTCCGGATAGTCATCGAGCATGTCTGGGAAAGTGACGTTCGGCTCATATTCTGCAGCAAGGGTCTCGGTCATATTCTGAACGAGATGGTCGCCGTGAATGAAGTCAAGATTCATCACCACCATGTATACGCCGGTCGCGAGCCACAACATGACCTGTGCCCCGATTATCAGAGACAACCATTTGTGCCACTGGCGCACTCTGAATGAAATTTTCCTGCTCATAGGCTGCCTTGATAGTCAGGGATTTGCGGTTGGTGGCGACACGAGATGCCAGAGGGCGAGTATTAGAGAACCCGTCCACTAATAATTATCTCGTCGCTCGGGGTGGGTATCGTCTCAGCTTGAAGTGATCCCCGGAAGGTTCAGATTCTTCTCGCGGGCACAGTCGACGGCGTCTTCATATCCAGCGTCGGCATGGCGCATGACCCCCGAGGCGGGGTCGTTCCAGAGGACGCGCTCTATGCGGCGGGCTGCGTCTGCAGTTCCGTCCGCCACAATCACCATGCCAGCATGTTGGGAGTATCCCATGCCAACGCCTCCCCCATGATGCAGGCTGACCCAGGTTGCGCCGGATGCCGTGTTGAGCAGAGCATTGAGGAGGGGCCAGTCCGAGACCGCGCTCGATCCATCCTTCATTGCCTCGGTTTCACGGTTCGGGCTTGCGACAGACCCGCTGTCGAGGTGATCGCGGCCAATCACGACCGGGGCCTTCAATTCGCCCGTGGCAACCATCTCATTGAAGGCCAGGCCGAGACGATCACGGTCGCCGAGACCAACCCAGCAAATCCGTGCGGGCAAGCCCTGAAAGGCGATCCGCTCGCGTGCCATATCCAGCCATTGGTGGAGGTGCGCGTCATCAGGCAGCAGTTCTTTGACCTTCTGGTCTGTCTTGTAGATATCCTCAGGATCGCCGGACAGGGCGACCCACCGGAAGGGACCCACGCCCCGGCAGAAAAGCGGGCGGATATAAGCTGGAACAAATCCCGGAAAATCGAATGCGTTTTCCAGCCCGGCATCGAACGCAACCTGACGGATATTGTTACCATAATCGAGGGTGGGAATATCACGGCGCCAGAAATCCAGCATGGCCTGGACCTGTACGCGCATTGATGCACATGCCGCCTGCTCAACGGCTTTCGGGTCAGAGGCCTGTTTCTCTTTCCATTCCGACATGGTCCAGCCGGACGGCAGATAGCCATTGACGGGATCATGGGCGGATGTCTGGTCCGTGACGAGGTCGGGGCGGATGCCTCGCCGCACGAGTTCAGGGAAAATGTCAGCGGCATTGCCGCACAGGCCAACCGACTTGGCGTCTCCGGATTTTGTCCACATGTCGATGAGGGCGAGCGCTTCATCGAGGCTGTCGGTTTTCTCGTCTAGGTATTTTGTGCGCAGCCGAAAATCAATTCGCTCGGGATCGCATTCGACGGCAAGGCAGCAGGCGCCGGCCATGACCGCCGCAAGAGGCTGAGCGCCGCCCATGCCGCCAAGGCCACCCGTCAGGATCCAGCGTCCCTTGAGATTGCCGTCATAGTGCTGGCGACCGGCTTCTACAAAGGTTTCATATGTGCCCTGAACGATGCCTTGTGTGCCAATATAGATCCAGGAGCCGGCCGTCATCTGACCATACATCATGAGCCCCTTCTTATCGAGCTCGTTGAAATGGTCCCACGTTGCCCATTTTGGAACCAGATTTGAATTTGCGATGAGCACCCGGGGAGCATCGCCATGTGTGCGGAAAACCCCAACCGGCTTGCCGGACTGGACGAGCAGGGTCTCATCTTCCTGCAGCGTTTTGAGTGTTTCCAAAATCTGGTCAAAATCCTTCCATGTTCGGGCTGCGCGGCCGATACCTCCGTACACGACAAGATCATCCGGGTTTTCCGCCACATTGCGATCCAGATTGTTTTGCAGCATCCGGAAGGGCGCTTCGATGGTCCAGGACCGGCAAGTCAGCTCTGGCCCAGTCGGGCTTGCAATGTCGCGTCGGTTTTTCAGCGTCGTGTCCAATGTATTCTCCATTAAAGGGATAACTGGGCCGTCCTGGAGACAGCCGTCAGGATTGTCTGAAGCAGGGACCGAAACTTGTCGGCCCGGGTGATGGAATAGTCGAAAGGAGGCATTTCAGAGGTCAGGTAGCAGCGCTGTGCGAGCTCCATCTGGATGGCGTGCACCCCATCTGCCGGCCTGCCATACTGGCGTGTGGTCCAGCCGCCTTTGAACCGGCCATTGACGACATGCGTGTAGCGAGAGGTGCTGGCACATATGTCCGCGACGGCCCGAGTCAGGGCTGGTGCGCAAGTTGTGCCGTTATTGTCTCCGACATTCAGATCCGGAAGGCGGCGGTCGAACAGGAACGGGATTTCCGACCGGATCGAATGGCAGTCATACACTACGGCGTAACCATGCAGTGCCTTGATCCTGTCAATCTCTGCGCTGAGCGCGGCGTGATACGGACGATGGAAGGCGTCCATCCGGTCTGCGACCTCGTGATCTGTGGGCGCAGACCGCCAGATCGGTTGGCCGTCGAACGTATATGCGGGGACGAGGTCCGTGCTGTTCTGACCGGGATACAGAGATGCGCCGTCAGGGGGGCGATTGGCATCAATCACATAGCGGCTGAAATTTGCACGCACGATTGTGGCATCGGCCAGAAGGCCGTCATATAATCGTGGAATATGCCAGTCGGTATCGAGCAGTTGACGACCGGTCTCGTTCAGGGTCTCGAAAATCGATTCGGGAACATAGGTACCAGAATGCGGCTGGCCCAGAATGACGGGCCCTTGGCCCTGAATAATTGTTACCGGCGTCATGGCGTGATCTCAATGGCTGTGATGCCCTGCTGGATGTCGCAGAGATCATCGCTGGACAGGACAAGCGTCTTCATCGCCTCGATATCGGGGCTAATCATCCGGCCATCATCGAAGGGCGCAACTTGCTGGCGGATTGTTCGGATCGCGTGCTGGAGGCTGGGGCTGGTCGCAAGTGGGGCGCGAAACTCAACGCCTTGTGCGCCGCAAAGGGCTTCGATGCCGAGTATCCCCGCCAGATTTTCATTCATTTCAAGCAGTCTGCGCGCGGCGTGGCAGGCCATGGACACATGATCTTCCTGATTGGCGGAGGTCGGTGTGGAATCGACGGATCGGGGATTTGACAGCGCCTTGTTTTCGCTCATCAGGGCGGCCGATGTGACCTCGGCGATCATCAAGCCTGATTTGAGGCCGGGATCGAGTGCAAGGAATGCGGGAAGCCCAAAGCTGAGTCCGGGATCCACAAGCATTGCGATCCGGCGCTGGGCGATGCTTCCGATTTCCGCGATGGCGATGGCCGTCTGATCAGCGGCGAGTGCTACCGGCTCGGCGTGGAAATTGCCACCGGAGACGATGTCGCCATTCGACAAGACGAGCGGATTGTCCGTCGCAGCATTCGCTTCAATCTGTAGGGTGGTTGCGACATGGCGCAGCTGGTCCAGGCAGGCGCCGATGACTTGGGGCGCGCATCTCAGACAATAGGGATCCTGAACGCGCTCATCTCCGGTCAGATGGCTTTCGCGAATTTCAGAGCCGGCCAGAAGTTCACGCAGCCGCCGGGCACTGTCGATCTGGCCGCGATGGCCCCGAAGCTGATGGATCTCATCGTGAAAGGGGGCGCTGGAGCCCATGGCGGCATCTATTGAAAGCGCGGCGGTGGTCAGAGAGCAGAGGGCCAGTCGCCATGCGCCAAACAGGCCCGCGAGCGCGAGCGCCGTGGACGCCTGGGTGCCGTTGAGAAGCGCAAGACCTTCCTTGGCCTGAAGCTCGAACGGCTGGATGCCAGCCATTTGCAATGCCCGGCCGGACGCTATCCTGTCACCCCGGTAGAAGACCTCGCCTTCCCCGATCAGCGCAGCGGCCAGATGGGCCAGAGGCGCCAGATCGCCCGACGCCCCGACAGATCCCTGCGCCGGAATGACAGGTATGATGCCCGCCCTGGAGACTTGCTGGATCCGGTCGACCAGTTCGACGCGAACACCGGAGGCGCCCCGGGCAAGCGAAATACATTTCAGCGCCATCATCAGACGGACAATATCCGGCGGCAGAGGCTGGCCGATACCGGCCGCATGTGAGCGGACGAGATTCTTCTGCAAAAGCGCCAAACTGTCCCCATTAATCCCGACGGAAGCCAGCTTGCCAAATCCTGTATTCACGCCGTAAATCGTCTCGCCATCCCCGATCCGTCGTGTGAGCGTCCCAACAGAGTCCGTAATCCGGGGATAGGCGTCGGGGTGAATTTCGAAATTGGTGGGGTGCCTGTAGAGGGACTCCAGATCATCGAGTGATACCTTGCCGGGCTCAAGTTGAACCATCACATGTAATTCCTGTTCGAGAGACGCATGTGGAGCGGGCTTCGGCCCATCCAGTAGGAAAGCTCGGCCGGATGCGCGACATCCCAGACGGCCAATTCCGTCTTCGCCCCTTGCGTGATTTCACCATACATCCCTGCCAGTCCAAGCGCCTTTGCGGCGTTCCGGGTCGTGCCTGCCAAGGCCTCTTCAGGAGTCAGGGAGAATTGGATGCATGCCATGTTCATCGCGGCAAGAAGCGAGGACAGGGGGGAGCTGCCTGGATTGCAGTCGGTCGCGATAGCTATGTCGACCCCGTGTTCGCGAAGTGCGGCGATGGGCGGAAGCTTCGTCTCCCTGAGCGTATAGAAAGCGCCGGGCAGCAGGACAGCCACGGTTCCAGCGCGGGCAAATTCCGGAACGTCCGTCTCGGACAGGAATTCGAGATGGTCAGCTGAAAGGGCCGAATACCGAGCCGCCAGCAAGGCGCCCTTGAGATCTGAAATCTGTTCGGCATGCAGCTTGACGGGCAGGCCGAGTGAAGCTGCAGTTTGAAAGACTCGCTCGATCTGAGCCGGGGAAAATGCGATCGTTTCACAGAATCCATCTACCGCATCGACCAGACCCTCCCTTGCCGCGCGGACCAGTCCCGGAATGACAATCTGGTCGATATAGAGATCAGCCCGGTCGCTAAAGGCGGGGGGTAGGGCATGGGCTGCCAGCCAGGTCGTGACGATTTTCACGGGCCGCAATTCTGCGAGTTTTCTGGCCACTTGGAGCATGCGAATCTCATCATCTATGGTGAGCCCGTATCCGGACTTCACTTCCACCACGGCAACGCCATCGCTGATCAGGTCATCAAGGCGACGCAGTGATGCGGACACCAGTTCCTCGAAGCTGGCAGCGCGGGTCGATTCGACAGTGGAATTTATGCCGCCACCGCTCCTGGCAATCTCTTCGTAGCTCACCCCCTGAAGACGCTGTTCGAATTCCTTCGCGCGATTGCCGCCAAAGACCAGATGCGTGTGACAATCAATGAGGGCAGGCGTCACGAGTCGGCCCTGCAATGATTGCTCAGCCATCCCGCCCCGTTTGCCTGGGACTGCGCCAGAGGGGCCGACCCATTCGACCAGGCCGTCGCGCTGGAGAATTGCGGCATCTTCGATCAGCCCGTAATTCGGCCGACCGGATTCCAGAGTGGCAACAGTGCAATCGGTAAACAGGGTGGGTCGTGTCATCGCTCTTGTCTTATGGCAGCAACATATTTATATGTACACACATAATAAAAGGGCGTGCAAGACAAGATGACCATCGAAATTTCTGCTAGTCAGATACTGTCCGCCAGCGGGTGGTTGCATGATGCCAAGATCAGTATTGACGCCGAAGGATATGTGGTGGGCATCGCGCCAAATGATGGCCAGTGCGACCATTCCGTAGGCGTGCTTCTGCCAGCCATGGGCAATGTTCACAGTCACAGTTTCCAGAGGGCTATGGCCGGGCTGGCTGAGCGTCGTGGACCGACAGCAGTTGATGATTTCTGGACCTGGCGTCAGGTCATGTACCGGTTTCTGGAGCTTCTTTCGCCAGATGACATCGAAGTCATCGCGGCTCAAGTCCAGATGGAAATGATGGAGGCGGGGTATGCGGCGCAGGCAGAATTTCATTATCTTCATCATGCGCCCGGCGGCAAGATTTATGACCAACTCGACGAGACGTCCCTGAGGCATTTCAAGGCCGCTGAGCTCACCGGCATAGGCTATACTCATCTTCCAGTTCTTTATATGCAGGGCGGGCTTGATGGGCGCCCCCTGGAGGGTGGGCAAACACGCTTTGGCTGCGATCTCCACCAATTTGCGAAGCTATGTGAATCCCTCTCGGCCCGGCTTGGGGACATGCCGTCCGACTTCAATCTCGGCGTGGCGCCGCATTCGCTGCGGGCCGTGTCAGCAGAAGGCATGGAGCTGGCGCGGAGTCTCTGCCCGGAAGGGCCGATTCACATACATGCCGCAGAACAGATCGGCGAAGTGAAGGAAGTGATCGAAATTCTGGGCTCCCGACCGGTGCGCTGGCTTCTCGACCATATGCCCGTCGATGCGCGCTGGTGCCTTATACATGCTACACAGATGGAGCCGGAGGAGACGCTGGCCCTGGCCAGATCTGGGGCAGTGGCAGGAATTTGCCCGATTACCGAGGCCAATCTCGGGGACGGAATCTTTGATGGGCAGCGCTTTCTGAGCGCGGGTGGAATGATCGGGATCGGCTCGGATTCGAATGTCAGGATCGGTCTTACCGAGGAGCTGAGGATGCTCGAGATTTCTCAGAGGCTCCGGGATCGCAAGCGGTCGATCCTCACAGATGACAAGACAGTGTCGAACGGACGGTACTTGTACGAACGCGCGGCGCGTGGATCGGCGCGAGCTCTCGGGCGCAATGCGGGCCGTATTGAAATAGGCGCGCTGGCAGATTTTGTCGCGCTCGACCGCAACTCGCCTGTCGTGGGGGGGCTGCGCGAAGACGCGATCCTTGACGCATGGATATTTGCGGGCGCGGATGACATTATCACCGATGTCTGGTCGGCGGGGCGGCATATGGTCAGGGACGGCGCGCATGTGAACCGCCACGAGATACAGGCGGCATATTCCGAGCTGAATATGCGACTGAGGGGAAGACTATGAATAAGGTGACACACCAAACCATTCGCCAATCCATCCTCGAGCGAATTCAGAAGGGGGAGTGGGCGCTCGGGGAACTTATCCCGGGCGAAGCAGCCCTGGCTGAAGAATATGGGTGTGCCCGCACAACGATCAATCGCGCGCTGCAGGGGCTCGCGGATGAAGGTCTTGTCGTTCGCAAGCGGAAGGGAGGGACACGTGTCTGCAACATGCCTGTCCGACAAGCCAGATTCGACATTCCGATCGTGCGTGAGCAGGTGGAAGCATTTGGGGGGCATTATCGGCATCAGGTCCTGCGCAAGGTCGAAAAAGTGCCGCCCCTGTCTATTCGTACGCGTCTTGGGCTCGAAAAGGGAGCCAAGGCGCTACAGCTGGACACGGTACATCTGGCCGATGGCCGACCGTTTGCGTATGAAGCGCGCTGGGTCAATCTGAAAGTTGTGCCTCAGATAAGGAGCGCGCCTTTCGACGAGGTAAGCGCAAATGAGTGGCTGGTTCAGACCGTTCCGTTTTCCAGTGGCGATGTTTCGTTCAGTGCCGTCGCGGCTGGCAAGGATGTCGCAAGCGCGCTGGAGTGCAAGGAGGGAGATGCGCTTTTTGTCATCGACCGTACCACGTCGCTAGCGGGTGAATTTGTCACGACGATGAAGCTGTTCTATCGCGAAGGATATCAATTGTATTCGCGTCTTTAGCGCTTGCGGGCCCGGCATCGGGGGAATGGGCATGCTCTGGCCGGTTTTCTTGCAGGAAATGATCAAAATCCTAGCATCTGCATGCGTGACGATCCTGCCAGGGCAAAACGAGGGCGGCGAGTCGGCATGGGGCCATTGCGGGTTTGTTGAGACCTCTCTAGGCTGAAGCCAAATCGAATTAATGTCCCAGGCCAGAAGGACCCCTCAATGTCGGTGCGTACCCGCAAAATTGCCCTAGGCCCTCTTGAGATCTCCATTCTGCAATATCTGTGGAAGCGCGGAGCGGCGGAGGTCAAGACTGTGCATCAGGATCTGGGGCGCAAGGGCGGGCAATCCTGCAACACATTCCAGTCGGCGATGGACCGTCTTTACAAAAAGGGATTGCTGTCGCGTCACAAGGTTAGCCATGCTTTCCTCTACGAGGCGTCCGTAAGCCAGTCTCAAGTCGTCACTCGTGTGATGGATGATGTTTTGAGGACTTTGTCCGAGAATTCCCGCGATGATTATCTGCTGGCATTTCTCGACCATGCGGCAGAGTCCGACAGTGCTGCGCTTGATACGCTCGAACGCCTGATCAAGGAGAAACGCCAGGAGCAGAACGCCGCAGGGCGAGGAGAAGATGATGGGTAATGCCGTCTTCTTGACCAATCTCGGGATCGCGTTTTTTGCTGCCTTGCTTGCCGCGCTCGTCATCGGCGCCGTCCAAAGCGCCGTATGGCCTTGGTTTCACCAGCATCTTTCCCAACTCAGTCCCCGACAATATGGGCGAGCAATTTTCGGCTATGCGTCGGTCCCGTTCGTGGTCAGCCTTGCTCTGTTCGTCTCTTGCGCGGCGGTGCCGACCTCTGCGGGGTTCAACAGTGTGCCAACGCACTGTCATTACGAAATGATGGTGACATCTTGCCGCCCACATGAGCCGATGTTGTTAACGCGGTTCGCTTTTCTCGGTTTTCTGGCGGTGCTGGCGCTTTTTACGATGCCAATTATCCTCATTTTTGTGCATCGCATGCGCCTGCATGGCCGAGTCTTTCGAGATCTGGAAACCTGTAGCCGGTATAATCGGGAGCTTGGAGCCTGGGTTGTCAAATCCCGGACCATTTCCGCATTTTGCGTTGGCATCGTGCGGCGACGGATTTTCGTAAGCGAGGGCTTGCTCCGGAGCCTTGTGCCTTCGCAGGTCCGGATCGTGCTGGATCATGAACAGGCGCATGCGCGGCGCGCTGATGCCTTGTCGCTGTTTGCGCTCCAGGTACTGACCTTGCCGTTCTTTCCCGATGCTCGACGTGGGCTAGCGGCAGAATTTCTGATCGCTGTAGAGTATGAATGCGATCGGTATGCCGCCAGCCAGTGTGGCGACAGCCTGGCTGTGGCAGAGGCTCTGATAAGGTTGGGGCGGTTGCGGCAGCAAAAACATTCATGCGAACCGGAAGCGGCCTCCTTGTCCGTTTTTTCGGTGTTCGGGCAATCACTGGAGCGCCGAATCGCCTGGCTCGTTCAATCTCCCTTGCCAGTGCACGACAGCGGGACAGTGATCGTCGAGCGGGTGATCTGTTACGCGGTCATCGTGTCGTTCATCGTTGCCGAACCTGTCCATCATGGTCTCGAACAGGTCTTGGAGTTTGCGTTCAGGTGATGCGTTCAGCGCTCCGTCGAGTTTTTCAGGCGAGATTTTCAGGCATTTGCGTCGACTTCCTCAGTCAGACTAACGTCCTGCACCCATCTTTCAGCTCGGACGTTCATCGTGTTTTCAGATAGTGCCTAAAAATTGTTATGTGCACGCATAATAACAAAAGCTCGGTCAAATAAATCTTGACGCTGGTTTTTTTGACAATAACAATAAGGTTCTTCGAAAGGCTTCTTGCCAAATTTTGGAGGTGGCGTTGGTGCTGGAATGAGGCTACCGAACGAGTTTGTTGGTGGCTGACAGACTGAATACAGCGGAATTCAGCACGCTTGCCGAGGGGGAGTGCCAGTTGAGTCGAATAAATTCATCAGCGGACTGCAGAGTCAATCCAAAGGTGATGTGGCGCCGGGGTCTTCCTGCGCCTGCAATTTACACAAAAAACCGATTGATAGTCGGTTTTTTGTTCGAGGTTGAACGGATCATTGGCTGTGGCGCCGAAGATCGATGGAGCGCCTCGGCTTTAGTCTAACTGTCATTGGTCCCGAGACTGCTCGGGTAGCAATGTATGCAACCATAGGAGTGGTGAAATGAAAGTGAATGATTCGGGAAACGCCAGAGGGTTTGCAAGCAAGCTCATGGTGACAACAGCAATGACGTTGGGCGTCTCGTTCATCGTCGCCGGTGCCGCGTCCGGGCAGGAGGTCGACACAGTCGCTGCCAGCCAGGAGGAGGAGGTCGCGACCCAGGAAAAAGTGGTGGTGACGGGGAGCCGTATTCAGCGTACCGACCTGACAAGTGTGGGGCCGTTGGCTGTTCTTGATGATCAGGAAATATACGCAACCGGTATCACAAATGTGGAAGAGCTCTTGCAGACCCAGTCATTTTCGGCGGGTTTTGCCGGTAACTCCAATGCTGCTTACTGGGTGTCGGGAGGCTGGGGAACGGCGCAGGTCAATCTGCGCGGTCTCGGCCCTAACCGGACGCTTGTGTTGCTGAATGGACGTCGGGTCGTCGCAGGCGGTTCCGGCGCCAACAGTTCGGTCGATCTCAACATGATCCCGGTCTCGCTCCTCCAGCGCGTCGAAGTTCTGAAAGACGGGGCATCCGCCGTGTATGGCGCCGACGCCGTGTCTGGTGTCGTCAACCTCATTACCAAGGATGAATATGAGGGCTTCAGGCTCGACACCAAATTTGGTGTCTCCGATGAGGGGGACGCTGAAGAATATCTCGTCGACATGACATGGGGGGTGGTCAACGATCGCGGCAGCCTGATGTTCAATGCGAGCTACCAGAACAATCGTGCCGCGCCCCTGGATGTCCGAGCGCCCTGTGCGTTGGCAGACCTTGATGGAGACGGAGATCTCGAATGCACATCTGGAAGCTCGAGCACGGCTGGTGGCCGGGCCGTGTTGCCGAATGGCGATCAGATCAATTTCATTGGCGGCGACGCATATGAGCCATTCAGCCTTGCCGCGCATGGGTTCAATTCCAATCCATTCTTCAACGCTTCGAATCCTGTCGAACGCGTCAGCTTTGCGGCCATCGGAAAGTACGACATCACAGATTCGATGCAGTTCTTCAGTGAAGCCTTGTTCAACTGGCGTACGTCGAACCAGCCCGGATCCCCCGCAACCTTGAGCAATATTTCGTTCGATGCCTCCCATCCGACAAATCCGACCGGTGAAGACATCATTCTCCTGCGCCGCCGTACCGCCGAATTCGGTTCCAGACAGTTCGAGCAGGATGTTTCAACCTGGAGGCTCGTCGCCGGTATCGAAGGCGATGTGTGGGATGGCTGGAATTACGACCTGTCTCTCAACTGGGGCCGGAACACCGCTGTTGATGCGTTGAAGAACAACATCAACACGCGGCGCTTGGCCGAGACGCTTGATCCTGCGCTGTGTGGGACGAACGGTATTCCCTGTGCAGATATTCTTGGAGAGGGCGACCTGACATCGGCCGTGGGAGACTATATCCTGATCAATCAGCGCGATACCGGCGGGAATGAGCAGATCAGCCTCACCGGCAATATTTCCGGCGCGCTGTTTAACCTGCCTGCCGGACCTGTGGGCTTCGCAGCGGGGTTCGAGTATCGTGAAGACAAGGGCTGGCTTGAGCCGGATTCCCTGCTTGTCGCGGGGGATGCGCTCGGCAATGCGCAGGACCCGGTCAGCGGTTCGATCGAAGCTCAGGAACTCTATGCAGAGGTCAATGTGCCCCTGGTGCGAGACCTTCCGCTCGCCCAAGCCGTCGATCTCGATCTGGCTGTGCGGTATTCCGATTATGATCTCTTCGGCTCGGATGAAAACTACAAGGTTGGACTGAACTGGCAGCTGGTGCGGGACTTCAAGCTTCGTGGTACCTACTCGACAGCCTTTCGTGTCCCAAGTGTCACGGAGCTTTTCTCCGGCGTGAGCGAAGGTCAGATCCCGACAACCGATCCCTGTTCCAACTGGTCGACGATGGACCCGTCCAGTACAGTCTACCAGAACTGTCAGGCTGCCGGCGTGCCGGTTGGTTACACCCAGCTCGGGTCAGCCATTCTGACCGACCAGGGGGGCAATCCGAACCTTGAACCGGAGGACGCCGCCACATTCACGATCGGCGCTGTATACCAGCCAAGTTTTGTTCCGGGACTATCAATCACGCTCGATTACTTCGATATCGATATTCAGGATGCCATTCGCCAGACATCAGGATCCACAAAACTTGCGTCCTGCTATACGTCAGCCGGCCTCTCCCACCCGTTCTGTGGGCCATCTCACCATACTCGCAATGCCCTGACGGGAGATATTGATTTCCTGTCTGCGCAAAGCGCCAATACAGGTGACGAAGTCATGCAAGGCATTGATATCAGTGCCACCTATGATTTTGCGACTGGCAACATCAAGCACTCCGTAGAAGTTCAGGCCACCCATCTGATGAAGTACGAAGTGACCGCGTTCGATGGGGACACGCCCTTCGTTTATGATGGCGGCGTAGGCTGTTGTGATGGCGGCTATCCGTCCTGGCGTGCGACAGGATCCTGGTCGGCCAGTTCCGGCCCCTGGAACGGAACCTACAATGCGCAGCTGATTGGTTCGGCGACGGATTACTATGGCGCGCCCGGTGCAGTCGGCACCGACATTGATGCTGTCGTCTACCACAATGTCCAAGGTGGATATCAGCTTACAGAAGATCTGAAATTGAGCGCGGGTGTTGACAATCTATTCGACAAAAAGGCCCCCTACGTCAAATCCTGGTCGGACGGTAATACCGATACCATGACCTATTCCTTGCTTGGGCGATACTTCTACGCCCGGGCAACTTGGGTTCTGGACTAAGCGCTCGGGCGGTTGTCGGCTTGAGGGGAGTGTCCCTCTGCCTCGAGCCGGCAATTCGCCAGCCCCCATGCAATACACATCATATTGGAGTTTGAGATGTTGCTTACGCGAATGAAGGCAGTTGCCGCGCTCATCGCATCATTGGTTCTGCTTTCACCTGTCGCCCATGCACATGGTATTTCGGAGGAAGCACGACGCAGAATGCTGGAAGGGGGAGATTTACAATATCTCATCCTGGGTGCCGAACACATGATCACCGGGTATGATCACCTGCTCTTCCTGTTCGGGGTAATGTTTTTCCTGACAAGCTTCTCGTCAATTCTCCGCTTCGTGACCGCCTTCACCATCGGCCATACAATCACGCTGATTACCGCCACATATCTGGGCATCACGGCCAATTACTTCTTTATCGATGCGATCATTGCCCTGACGGTCATCTACAAAGGATTTGAGAACCTGGAGGGTTTCCCGAAAGTCTTCGGGACGAAGTCACCCAATCTATTGTTCATGGTTGTGCTGTTCGGCCTGATCCATGGATTTGGCCTGTCGACGCGGCTTCAGCAGCTGCCCATCCGGGAAGATTCCGGCCTGCTGATGCACATTCTGTCTTTCAATGTAGGCGTGGAGTTCGGTCAGATCGCTGCGCTTATTGTGATGTGGATCGCTCTGAACCTGCTTCGGCGCACCCGGCATTTCGGATCGGCCAGTGTTTTCATCAATGCGGGCCTCATATTTGCTGGCTTTGCCCTGTTCCTGATGCAGACTCACGGCTTGTTCCACACGACAATGCGGGAGGACTATCCGATCAGCCGGGACGATCACATCCATGCCCATCTCGAAATGGGATCGATGGGACAGCCAACGGCCCCGGCAGCATCCCCTTCGTCAAGTGCAGCCTCCGCAATGCCTGCAACGCCCGAGCAGACGAGTGACGAGGCGCATGGCCATTCGCATGCGGCCGACGGGTCGCATTACATGCCCGGAGAGGTGAAGCCGGCCATGACGGTTGGTGCGACGCCGACTTCGCCTGAGTACATTCAGCTGGCGAACAATGTGGAGATCATCGAGAATGTTCGTGAGGCCATGAACAGTGGCAGCGCCACGTTTACGCATGAAGGCTATTTCGGTCCGCTCCTGTTTGGGGAAGAGTTGCGCGCCTATACGCTCCGCCTGGAACCGGGCATGTTCCTGTCGGAGCATCCGCACCCGACCGAGAGTATCGTCTATACGCTGAGCGGCCGCTATGTTCTGTGTAGCGAAGGCAAGCGGAAGGTGATGGAAGCCGGGTCTATCTTCCATTTCGGCTCGAACATGCCAACCGGCTGGGAAGCGCCCTTTGCGGAAGGGGCCGAGATCCTGATCTTCAAGAAGAAGCGTGATGGGGATGATTATGAATCGTTTGTCACGGGGATCAAAGAGATGGCTGCAGGCCTGGATGTGCAACTCAAGGATGGCGAGCCATTCTATTATCACCAATTGCCCGCCGACCACCCGGCCATCCAGTTCGCCCGGTCAAAGAATCCGGACTTCAATGCCGTGCTCGAAGCCGCCGGGCCAGCCAAGTAATCCCTGTCACCAAGAAGGAGAATATCCATGAAAAGGACCTTTCTTGCCGCATCATTTCTGGCTTTGAGCTTAGGCGGATGCGCTGCGAACACATCTACCGTAGTCCATGCCTCAGAGCAGGCAGGGCAAACCGGTGTGCAGTGGAGCCTCGTCGACTCCGTGAATGTCGAGGCGATCAATTCCGATCTTGAAATCGGGAAGCCGACCGTCGATATCGGCCTGTATTATCCTTCGAACCTTCACCCGGACGCGGTTGAAAAACTGCCGCTCAGCGGTTTGGTTGAAGAATTCCTGAACGCCAAAAAGGTCTTTGAGCCCACCGGTGTCCAGTTCAACCTTCTATGGATCAAGACAGGGCAGGTCGATCCTCAGCACCTGGCGATCACGGCATCGAATTGGGAGACTGACCTGCCGTCCGGAGGCTATGGCAACATGTATGTCCAGAGTGCCATCCATCCGACAGAAATGTCGGATGGAGCGGTGGCGGCGTTCGAGACCATCATCGAGCCGGCGCCGGAAAACAACCGGACCGTCTATCTGGTGGCGATGCAGAATGTCTACATGCCGTATTATGAGGATCTCGACGGGGGACGGAACTGGGCTCCGAAAGTGGTGAACACATCCGGGTTGTCCTTTCCATCCTACACCTATGCGGACACGATTCCTGAACGGATACGCGGCGTGATCACGCTGACAAAGCACGACGCGACCAACAGGTTGACGATCGCCCATGAGCTGGGTCACAAGCTGATGAATGTCAGCCATGAGTATCGGGAGGTAAGCCCGCAACACGAAATCCGGTCCGATGACGGATTGATGCTCTATGGGTCCGGGACACAGATCCCCTCCGGGCAGGAGGGTCGCTGGCATCAGGAACGACTGCTTCTCTCGCCATATATCTATCGTGCCGATGCGGCCGGCGAGCGCGTCTGGAATGCTGATTTCCAGGCCGGCGGCGTCTATTATGATCCCATATATGGGAATTATGCGGTCCAGTTCGAATAGATGAAGGAGGCATGATCCTCAGCGCTATCCGCACGGATCAATCGCGAACGCGCATGGCCATCCCAGGATGGCCATGCGCATCCATGAGTTACGTCTGTTCCATACCCTCAAAGGGACCTGCGCGACTGAGGGCGACCTGCAAATTGTCCCGATCCGGCTGGCTCTGCCGCGCTTGATGCGAAAAGCGACCTGATTGCCTTCTGCAAACTGGGAAAGCCCGGCTCCCCTTGGCTCGCAGTGCCTGCGGCGCGGCAGATGTTGCCGACGCAGGCCACGCGCACTCCGGCATGACCGGCCCATGGAGCCGATAGGCCGGATGCAGGCGGAACAGGTATCATGACGGGATGAAGAGACGGGCCGGAAATCCGGCCCGTCTCCGCCGCTTAATACCAGGCTCTGAGACCGACGAGGAAGACGAGTTCCTCTCCGTCTTCGCCGGTCGCCTCGATCATGTCACGAGTTTCCCCGAAGGCACTGTGCCACTCGACTCCGAGATAGGGCCCAAATTCCCGTATGGCTTCATATCGAAGGCGCAGTCCCGCCTTGATCGAGGTCAGGCCGGATCCCGTCTCGCGGTCCGGAAGGGTCTGCGCGGAAAGCTCCGCCTCGATGCGTGGCTGAAGGATCATCCGCTGGGTCAGCAGCAATTCATATTCCGCCTCGATCCGGGCGGTGAGGTCGCCTCTCTCACTCAGAAAGGCGGAAGCATCGACCTCGAACCAGTAAGGCGCGAGCCCGTTCAGGGCGACCACGCCATGGGCGAGGCCGTCCGGTTCGATATCGTATCGTAGGCCTGCCTGAACATCCCAGAAGGGGGTCACCGCCCGGGAATAGAGCGCCTGGATTTCCGCCTCCTCCACACCGCCGGCCTTGAGCGGGGCATGCCCCTCGCTCTTGAACCAGAGCTTGTTGAGGTCGCCGCCATACCAGGCCTGCCCATTCCAGGCAAAGCGATCTTCGCCGTCGGCAATCTGGGCTTCAAGCTGGTTGAATAATACGTAGAAATGCTTCTGGTCTCCTCCTTCAGAAAGAACCTGTTTGCGGGCTTCAGCCATGACGGTCGCGCCATGAAATTCGTCCGCCTGATTCCATGGGGGCGTATGAGTGTCTTCTTGGGCGATCGCATTCAGGGAAGCGCTTATACCGGCGCCTGCGATAATGAGGGCGGGCAGTGTCCGTTTCGCAAGGTTCATTGTGTGTGCTCCCCATGATTCATTGCCTGGTGGTCCATGTGCATATCCATGCCCGGCTCGGGCTTGGGCGCCCCGGGATGCTCAGGATGCGTAGTGGGAAGCACGCTCACTACCTGCATCATGCCGGCATGCATATGATAGAGCAGGTGGCAGTGAAACGCCCAGTCGCCGACATGTTCGGCGGTAATATCTACACTGACCTTATCTGCCGGCTTCACCGTGACGGTGTGTTTGCGCGGCATGTGATGCCCGCCACCATTGACGAGATCGAAGAACATCCCGTGCAGATGGATTGGATGCGGCATCATCGTGTCATTGATCAGTGTAAGTCTCAAACGTTCGCCCTCATAAAACTTGATGGACTCCGTAACTTCCGAGAACTTCACCCCATCAAACGACCACATGTAACGTTCCATGTTCGAGGTTAGATGGATGACGATCTCACGACCGTGTGGGCGGTGATCCTTGTTCATGTCGAGGGCGCGTAACTGACTATAGGTCAGTGTTCGGTGCGGTACGTCATCGAGGCCGATGCCCGGCTCATCGAGCCGGCTCATCGCCATCGCGGCGACATTCACCACGCCGGGTCCGCGTTTGATATCTGCTTCAGCCCTGACGGGCTGACTGGCGGGACCGTCGGGGTCCGGTTTCATTGGCATAGGGCCCATGTCGTGACCCTTCATGTCGTGACCCCTCATGTCATGATCCGGCATGGCCATTGCGGATCCAGATCCGGCATCATGGCTCATGCCCGACATGTCCCCCATATTGCCATGGGCCATCCCCATGTCTCGCATGGTCAGCATCGGAACGGGCCGGAGGGCGGGGGCCGAGGCTTTCATCCCGGCATGCGGGCCGAGTGTGGCAACCGCCTGACCCGTCCGATCAATTGATTCGGCGACGAATGCGTAGGCGCGGGCTTCGGTTGGCGTGACGATCACGTCATAGGTTTCGGCAACCCCCATCTGAAATTCATCGGTCTCGACCGGCTGGATATTCAGGCCGTCGGCTTGGACAAGGGTCATCGGAAGGCCTGGGAGACGGACATTGAAGAGTGTCATGGCCGCGGCATTGATGATGCGCAGGCGGACCCGTTCCCCCGGCTGGAAGACCATGTTGAAGTTGTCGGCCGTCGCATGCCCGTTGATGAGATAGGTATATGTTTCTCCTGTTACGTCGGCGATATCCCTCGGGCTCATCCTCATCTGGCCCCACATGCCCCCCAAGCCGAAGGGATTGGAGAGGGTCGGGCGGTTGTAATTCAGACTTTCCGGATTTTTCTTCAATTGGGCGAAGATCCGGTGCGGATGGGTGAAGCTCCAGTCGCTGAGCACCAGGACATATTCCCGGTCATAGAGGACTGGATCTGTCTCGGCCGGATCAATCACGATTGGCCCATAATGCCCGAGTTGTTCCTGAAGGCCCGAATGGGAATGGTACCAGTATGTCCCGTTCTGCGGCACCTTGAACTGATACTTGAAGGTTTCGCCCGGTCTGATGCCTGGAAAGCTGAGGCCGGGAACGCCATCCATGTGGAATGGGACAAGCAGTCCATGCCAATGTATCGACGTATCCTCCTGGAGGCGATTGGTTACGTTGAGCGTGACATCGTCGCCTTCCCGGAGGCGCAGGAGCGGGCCTGGCAGGGTTCCATTGATTCCTGTCGCCATACCGGCCTGACCGTCAATGCGCACCGGAAACTGTCCGATGTCGAGGTTAAACCGCGTGCCAGAGAGCGAGGGTATGCCGAGATTGCCAGCGCTTGCGGATCTTGCCCAGGCGGGCAGGAGCTTCGCCGAGCCAAGGACTGCTCCCGCGCCGAGCGCGGAGTGCAGCAAATGTCTTCTATTGATCACAGATGTCTCCATTGAATTGAAATTGAACCAAACGGGCATCGTGCCCGGCGGGTGCGGTTTCAATTCAGGAAACGGACTTTCAAATGCAGGGGGGAGGGGGATTGCGGCCAACTTCGCCGATCCGGGACGATCCTGCGAAGCGGTGCGCGAACATGGACCGCGGACCAGGCCGGGCTGGGAAGCAGGATTGGCGCCTTGACCGCGCTATCGAGGAGGCCGGCCAACTTACCAGTCTTTTCGCCCTTGGCCGCCGCGACGGATTGCATGTCGCAATGGTCGCCCTCCTGTTCGCAGGGCAGCGTCGCATGGTTCCCATGACCGTCAGCCATATGCGCCGTCATGCTTTGCTCGGCCCCGTCAGTTCCGGCCGCGTCAACAGGACTGGCGCAGAGACTCTGCGACAGACCGAAAAAGACGGCGACAAGGATTGTAACGAGCATGTTCATGACCTCTGAATATACACTCCCATCGGGGGACAATTCAAGGATCGTCATAACAGTTACGCCATGCCAGTCCCTGTCATCTCACATGGACGACATGGCCATTGCCCTTGACGAGCAACTGTTCACGGCCGGCTGAAACCACGAGATGAACTGGCCCTGCTGCGCTGGGGGGAGCGCCGATCCCGAACCAGCGCCATCCCATCACCAATATCCGCAATCTGGGCAGCCGCTGGTGGCCGGACGTGAACCGGGACTGGCTGATAGCACCGCAATATCGTTGTCTTGTGCCTCTCACAGCCTTCGCCGAACCGCTGCGGGACTCCACCTGGTTCACCGTAACGGCAGTCCGCTCACCTTTTTTGCCGGCGTCTGGCGACCTTGGCAGGGCGAATACTACCTTGAAGGTCCGTGCCGCACTCTGATCATCAGCATGTCTTCCTGGAAACCGTGCCGGCCCTCAAACCAGCCCGGTCCATAGGGGCGCGCCTTGGTCACGCTGACCCATGGTCAGGGTTTGAGGGTTTTCAGCACGTCGAAGGGGCTGCTCGTCTGCGGCATGGCGGCCGGTTTCGTGGCTTTCCGGGCCTGTGCCGATGGGGGCTTCATGGAAGCTGGGCTTACGTCCGATTCGGCAGGGGATTTCATGCTGAGACTGATCCGCTTCTGCTCGAGATCCACCTCCAGGACCCGCACCTGTACCACGTCGCCAGCCTTGACCACATCGCGCGGGGAGTCGACGAAACTATCCGACAGCTGGGAAATGTGGACCAAGCCATCCTGATGGACCCCGATATCCACAAAGGCGCCGAAGGCGGTGACATTCGTCACCACGCCTTCCAGCCTCATGCGAGGCTCGAGGTCGGTGATCTTATTGACGCCATCCTTGAAGCTTGCTGTCTGGAAATCCGGCCTTGGATCGCGGCCGGGCTTTTCGAGTTCGGCGATGACGTCACGCACGGTCGGGACCCCGAAGACCTCATCGGCAAAATCTTCAGGCTTGAGCCGCGACAGGACGACCTTGTTGCCAATCAGGGATTTGACCGTTTGCCCGGTCGCCTTCGCAATATTTTCGACAAGGGGGTAGGATTCCGGGTGGACGGCGGAGCCGTCGAGCGGGTTCCTACCGTCTACAATACGCAGGAAGCCGGCCGATTGCTCAAAGCTCTTGGCGCCCATGCGGGCCACTTTCATGAGATGCTTGCGGGTCTGGAAGGGCCCATTCTGGTCGCGGAAGGCGACGATGTTGCTGGCCAGGGTCGCGTTGAGGCCGGAGACGTGGGTGAGCAGGGGGGCAGAGGCCGTGTTGACGTCCACGCCCACCGCATTCACGCAGTCCTCGACGACCGCGTCCAGGGAGCGGGCCAGCGCGGTCTGGTCGACATCATGCTGGTATTGGCCAACCCCGATGGCCTTGGGATCGATCTTGACGAGTTCCGCGAGCGGGTCCTGCAGGCGCCGGGCAATCGAGACCGCGCCGCGCAGGCTGACATCGAGGCCTGGAAATTCGTCAGCGGCCAGTTGCGAAGCCGAATAGACTGAAGCCCCGGCCTCGGACACCATGAGGCTTGCGAGCTTGAGGTCAGGGGCCGTCTTGCCGAGTTCGGCCACTAGCGCATCAGTTTCCCGGCCCGCCGTTCCGTTTCCAACCCCGACAAGATCGACCCCATGCTTCGCGGCGAGCTGTGCCATCATGGCCAAGGCGCCCGCGCGGTCATTGCGGGGTGCATGCGGGTAGATGGTGGCGGTGTCGAGCAGCTTCCCGGTCGCATCGACGACGGCAATCTTGCAGCCGGAGCGGATGCCCGGGTCGATGCCCATGACGGTCTTCTTCCCGGCGGGCGCCGCCAGGAGCAAATCCTTCAGATTGCTGGAAAAGACCTGGATTGCCTCGGCCTCGGCGCGGGCCTTCAGCCGTGCCAGGGAGTCAGACGCGCCGGATTTTGCGAGCTTGGACGACCAGGCTTTTTCCGCCGTTTCCTGCATCCAGCGATTCCCTGCACTGCCGGCCGCATGAATGCCGAATTCCTGACAGATGCGGGAGATGGCCTGGCGCGGCGTATCCGCCTTGCGCGCCTGGATTCCGACTTCCACTTTCAGCACGCCCTCCTTTTCCCCGCGCAGCATGGCGAACGCGCGGTGCGACGGCATTTTCTCGAGGGGTTCGGAAAACTCGGCATAATCCCGGAATTTCTCGGCCTGTTTGCCCTTGACGAGGCGCGAGCTCAGCTCGCCTGCGGCCCAGACTGTCTCGCGGGCATGGCGCGCCAGGCTCGGCGTTTCGGCCATTCGTTCAATGAGGATGTCGCGTGCGCCTTCCAGGGCCGCTGCCGCGGTTGTGACCTCTGTCGCGGACTGCATAAAGGCAGCCGCTAGGGTCTCCGGATTGCCTGCGCAGGCCAGCAGCTGGTCCGCCAGGGGCTCCAGGCCCTGTTCGCGGGCGATCATCGCCCGGGTCCGACGCCTCGGCTTGTAGGGGCGATACAAATCTTCCAGCTCGACCTTGGTCTCGGCCGCCCACAGGGCGCGTTCCAGGGGCGGCGTCAGCTTACCCTGTTCAGAAACAGACGCCAGAATGGTCTCGCGCCGTGCCTGCAGCTCGGTCAAATAGGCAAACCGTTCGGCCAGCTTTCGCAATTGCGTATCATCCAGGCCCCCCGTACGTTCCTTACGGTATCGGGCGATGAAGGGAATGGTCGCGCCCTCCTCAATCAGGGCAATGGTGGCCTCGACCTGCGCCTCGCGTACACCGAGATCGCGCGCAATGATCTGCGCCAGGGGGAAGGAAACAGGCAAGTCAGGCAGCTTCACGGCAGGCATAGACAGTCAATCCTTGCAGGAGACAGGTTCAGGAAGACATGCAGCCCGCCGGAGCGTCACTGCAAGCCTCGCATCTTGAAGATCAAGGTTAAGCAAGTATTGCGACAGCCCTGCCAACTGCCAGAAACTCCGATACCGCGCATCAGCGCAAGTCGGATATGGGTGCATCTGGCGCCCCAATATATTCTTCGTGCACTCTGGAAGGAGACAGGACTTGAGACATCTTCCATGTTACCTCGCGTGTCCAATTGGGCGTCCAGCTTGTCAGAGATGAAACAGTCTGATCACCTCCTTGCACACTTCAGCGGTGACCTGCTTTATCCCTACAGGTGTCGATGAAAGCCCGTATGGGCCTCGCATGAAGCGGCACAGATAATAGAGCCTTGGCCCATCCAGGCCCGGCCACCAGCCGAGCAGGACTTGTATGAGTTCTCCGGTCCGGAAGTCATCCTCCAGCCTGTTGCGAAATGCTTATCCAAAATCTGAATTCTGGCCCAATGTGATAGAGCCAGCATGACTCAATCTCGGGCAGGTAATGCAATCTGCTCAAGGATAATTTATCCGAGCTCCTTGGTGCATTACTGCATAGACTTTACTGCTATAGGAAACTCGACAAGGGGTTTTGCGGGACTCATCAGTGTGTACCGTAATCGTCCCTGACAAATGATATTCGGGCGGTATCTCCGAGGGGTCTTGGTTGGGCCGCTGACCGAGGCGCGTCGACACTCACCGTGAGAGATCTGCTCGACCGTGCCGCTCAAGTCCCCTTTTTGTCGATCATGTTTGTGCGCGACGCTGACCTGACTCAAGAGATCGTTGCGGAACTTCTTTTCCTGGACGCACTTGAGACGCATAATCTGCAATCGGACGGGGCTCACCTATCAGATATCCCTGAACCGCATGACATCCCAACTCGCTTAAATAATTGAGTTGCTCGATCGTCTCGACGCCTTCTGCGATGACCTGCATGGAGAGGTCACAGCCCAGTCCTGTGATCGCCCGTGTGATCGCCCGCGATTGCGGACTTTTCTGAAGCATCCAGACAAAAGACTTATCTATCTTGATCTTGTCCAACGGAAGGGAATGAAGGTAGGACAAGGATGAATAACCTGTGCCGAAGTCATCGATGGATATTCGGACTCCAAGCGTTTTCAAACGTCTGAGAATGGAACAAACACGCGAGAAGTCGTCCATCATGACGCTTTCCGTGACTTCAAGTTCCAAACGGTTCGGGGCAAGTCCGGATTCGAGCAAAATCATGTGAACCAGACTTGGCAAATCTCCTTGCCGGAATTGTACAGGCGACAGATTGACCGCAATGCTAAGAGGAACCTCCCAACTGGCCGCCTCGCGGCACGCGGTCCTCAGGACCCATTCCCCAATTTCATTGATGCTTCCATTCTCCTCTGATGCCGGGATGAATTCCGCTGGCGACACAGATCCTCGCTGTGGATGCGTCCACCGCAATAAGGCTTCATACCCTATAATCTCACCGGTCATCACCGCCTGTGGTTGATAATGGAGCGAGATCTCCTTGCGGTCGAGGGCAGATCGAATGTCCCGGCCCAAGGATCTTCGTTCTCGCAACTTTCTATCCAGGTCCACCTCATAGAAGCGCAGAACATTTCGGCCATCGCAAACAGCGCGCTCGAGTGCTGCCTGAGCATGCCCCAGAAGGACTGTGATATCCGTGGCGTCCTCGGGAAAGAACGTTGCGCCTATACTGAGCCCAACTGTAAATTGCTCGCCATCAAGCACGAAGGGTTCTGCAAATGCGGCAATCAGATTGTCAGCCAGGGCCGCCGCGATGTCTGAGGAAGGCGCCTCTACTGAAATAAGTGCGAACTCCTCACCTTCTGCACGCGCGAGAAAGTGTCTACTGCTCGTCGCTTGCAGCCTGCGGGCAACTTCGCACAGCAACTTGTCCAGCATTTCCGGTCCGTACGCATCGCCAATATCCTTGAGTTCACTGACCGATATCCGCATTAATGCGAAGGCTTCCCTCCCTGACGTGGCCTGTTCAATCGTCGATGACAGGTGTCTGAGTAAGGCACTCCGGTTTGGCAGGCCTGTCACAGCATCGTGCGAGGCAAGATACGCAATCTGTTCTGCGCTCCTTCTTTGTTCCGTTATGTCCTGTGAAACCTGAAGGACATATCTGGAATTGCCATTATGGCTGTGCACCGCAAACCGCCGCGTCATCGAATCGCGCACACCATTATTCGGAGTGGATATCTTTTCCTCTTCTTCAATTTGCACCACGCCTGTCTCCAGGGCAGCCTGATCTCGCTCCGCAAACTCGCTTGCTAATTCCCGGGGAAAGATCTCATCGTCAGTCTTTCCGATCACTTCGCTGCGGCTCACGCCCAGGAATTCTTCTCCGGCTCGGTTCATCAGAACATAACGTTGGCTGACCGCGTCCTTGGCAGTAAGCATCACGGGTACATTTTCAATCACCGTATCCAGAAATTCCGTCGTATGGCGAAGATTTCTCTCTTGGCGTTTCTGTTCTGTAACATCTACGATCGCCGCAATTGCGGCCGCACGCCCCCGATAGTCCATCGGCTTTGAATACGCCACCACATCCAGCACGGTTCCATCAGACTTGACGTGGCGCCAGGTGCGCCCCGTATCATACGTTCCGCGGCCAGTGCCTGCGATTTCGCGAAACAGCGCTGCGTCCTCAGAAGGTCTAATGTCCAGGACACTGAGTGAGAGGAACTCATCCCGCGTGTAGCCATAATGCTGAATAGCGGCCTGGTTTACCGCCAGAAATTCCAACCCCTCCTTGTCAAATACCCACATTGGCAGGGGATTGGCGTCAAACATCAATTGAAGGGTTTCTTCCCGCTGCTTGATATGTGTGATGTCGGTAATGCAGCCAATAAGATACCGAGCCCCATCCGGCATCAGAGCCCGGGCTTTTCTGGTGATGAGTGTCCGCAGCTGTCCGTCTACTGACCGGATCGACTCTTCGTTTTCGTTGATCTTTCCGGTCTCGAGAACAATCTTGTCCTTCTGTCGAAAGATGTCTGCATATTCAGCCGGCACGAAATCGTGATCTGTCTTGCCAACAAGCTCATCATAAGGATGACCCATAAAGTCACACATGCTTTGATTGAGCACGACGAAGCGCGAGTTTTCATCCTTCATGAAGACAGGGTCTGGTATCGCATCAAGCACCAGCCTCAACGCATCATTATCAATCTTTGCGAAGGAGTTTACCAAGATTTCTACAGGGGAATGTAACGTATCCATTGCGAAATCATCCCTTGAGCCAAGCTTTGAAACGGGATTTGGACACTCCCCGGATATCTCTGAACCGGATTGGAGCCCCGTCGGCCTTTGGTGGGCATAGCGATGACAGGATCGATCGGGCGCACACTATTTGAAAGGCCTGAAATGGGTGGAAACCCTGCAGGTTAAGTCCACCTGTCATCTGAAGCCCCGCGCATTCGCGTCGGCGCAAATCAAGTGACCCTCTTCCGGCGATGCGAAATTGAGCGCTGAATGATAAATGAAAGAACGGTAAAATGACATTCAGCATCATGTGCAGATTAGGGGAGCTTTATTGGTGCTCAGTTAATTCACACGCCAAAATTGTCACAAAATCGACGTCTTGCCTGATCGTATAATACCGGACGTGTCGTTCTGGCTGAGGAAGTCCGCCAGAAGCAATCGGCCTTCAAGGTCAGGGGATGGCGGAGCGGAGCGGGCCGGAAGGGGCTGCTGTCCGAGATATAGTGCCATCGTAACGTTTATGCGCATAGAAGTTCAATACCGCCACGCAACGCGCGGTCGGATTGATATGGATCGGGGGCGAGGCTGGTCTTTAGGGCGGGGTGAGCGTTTGGGAGGTGACAGGCTCCGGTTCCATTATGTCGGCATCGTCAATATTTTCGATGGAAAATTCAGTATTGAGCGGCGTGAAAGTCTTTTCAGGTCGAGCGGCCGAGATCCTTGCAGGGCCATGAGGATCTTGAGGCACGTCATGTCTCCAGCCGTACCGGCAAAGGCGGATGCGATGACAAGCGTGCCGCCATATCCAAGTCTCCGACGTGAGCTCTGGCAACTCGTATTCGGGCGACCTAGCCAGATCTTCGGACTCTTGAAGCCTATCCATCAGGCGCCTAGACCCAAACTGTAACTGTAATAAATATTACAGTTATGAGCTAATGTAGCGCGCAAAATAATTTTCCTTGTCATTTTAATATTGACTTAAATCAATCCTGATTGGTTGCCGTCGAAACAGGCGATTACCTTTTAGGTTGAGCTGGTTTCAGGCAGTCTGAGGTGGAAGAGAGGAGCACATGAGACTCGTGCTTTTTGATAATCGACACAGTCAGGATCACGCTATCTCGTTTGAATCTCGAGGACTCAGGAGGCGAAGCGCTCATCCTGACGTCGCGCGCCCGCTGCTCATGTCTCATGCGACTTCCTTCCCAAGAATACTTCTCCCCGGATAGGCCTGGTTACAAGGCCATCCCAGTCCCCACGATGTTTAACCCAATTGATTTGCCGTCTTCACCGCCGGTGATGTCATTAGCTTGTCCGGATATTCAGAATGTTCACCATGCCGACTAACTCAATCAGAATTCCACGGAAAACACAGTACAGCTTCTCAATCACTCTTCTGAAGAATGTGTCGATTTTGGTCCTGGCGATAATGGCCGTACCTGACGCGGCGCAGGCTGATGATCTCTATTGGGATGCTAATGGATCAGACGTTGGGAGTGGGGGAGATGGTGACTGGGATGCAAACGGCGCGTTGTGGAGCGAATCCTCTAATGATGTGTTGGGGCCATACCGGACCTGGGACAATTCTGTATTCAACAGCGCGATCTTCCAAGGCTCTCCGGGTCTCGTAACGGTCACTTCCCCCATAACTGTGAATGACATGCATTTCACCACCAGTGGCTATACGCTGACTGGAGGACAACTGACACTTGGCGGAACAGACCCTATCATATCTGTGGCCAGTGGAATGGCGACAATCGAGTCCCACCTGTCTGGTAGCTCAGGCTTTATCAAGACTGGGGATGGAACCTTGCGGTTGACCGGAGACAATACATTCAGTGGAGATCTGGAACTTCAATCTGGATGGTTGCGGATCGACGATGACGGTGCCCTTGGGGATATTTCCAATACGATACACGTTTCAGGGGATTCCGGGCTCCGCATCGACTCCGGCGATGCTTCAAGCCGTATTGTCGATATCTCGGAATCCGCAACTCTGACGCTGACACGCCCGGACACCGGGTCTGCGGTCTTCACCGGAGCGGGGAGTGTCAACCTCGAAAGCAGCGTCCAGATGACCAATGATTCCAACACCTATACGGGGCAGACAATCTTCAATGGCGCCAATCAGGGGAGCGGAGCCATCTATTTCTCCTCTGTGCGCAACCTGGGAGAAGCCAGTTCGCTTGGAGCGCCAACGACTGTAGAAAACGGAACGATCCGATTTGTTCGCGGAACACAGTATACTGACAGAATAGTCTATACGGGCGATGGAGACAGTTCAAACCGGAGATGGGAATTTTCAGGCGGCTCGACTCGTCGCCTGTTCCTGAACCAAGGAACCGGTGCGCTCGAGTTGACGGGAGATGTCGAGCTTCTGCAGGAAACAGGTTTCGAGACGGGTGACTTCGGGTTCAGTTTGCTTGGCGTCATCAGCGGGGATGCAGACGCTGTTTACTTCCAAGCCAGCGAGACGGGGAGCATATCGCTCTCCGGTGTGAACACGTATTCTGGCATTACGCATATCGGCGGGGGGACGGTTACTGCTTCGGTGCTCGCGGATGCTGGAACCGCCAGTTCTTTTGGGACCGCGTCCCTGATCCGTCTCGATGACCAGGCGGACCTAACCTATAAGGGGGTCGGTCACGCCAGTAACCGGACATGGGAAAGTGCTGGCGATACGTCCATTCGCAATCACGGTTCGGGAGCCTTGAACCTTAACGGGGATTTGGAGTTCACGACAGCGGGCGTGTCCGACAGCCTGACGTTTGGTGGTACCTATACCGGAACGAATACAATTTCGGGTATCATCTCGGGTGAAGGCGACCTGCGCAGCGCGGGGGCTGGTGTGTGGTATCTGACTGGCTCGAATACGCGCTCCGGCGGCATATTGATGGAGGGCGGAACGCTACGCGCGGGAGATGCATCTGCCTTTGGCTCCGTCACAGGTCTGACCGTAAATGGGGGCGTACTGGATCTGAACGGATTTGACCTGGGGACCGCATCACTGAACGGATCTGGCGGCGCAATTGACCTCGGATCCGGAACGTTGACCATCAGCAATGGCGATGCCAACAGCTTTTCAGGTGTGATCAATGGAACAGGGGGGCTTACCAAATCCGGCGCTGGCATTTTGACCTTGTCCGGCGCGAACAATTATTCCGGAGACACGATGATTGGTGGCGGGGCACTCAATCTCGACTTTTCCGCTGCAAGTGCGCCGACCACAAACATCATATCCTCCTCGTCCTCCCTGGATCTGGCGGGCGGCTTACTCGATCTGATCGGAGCTGATGGCAAAGCCAATACGCAAGTCTTCAATGGACTGGACATTTCTGCAGGCAACAACCGTATTGTTGCGACATCAGGCGTCGGCGGCAGCATAAGTATCGATTTCGGTACGATTACCCGTTCTGGAGGGTTGATGAATTTCGGCCTGCCAGCCAATGGCGCTTTTACTACAACTAATTCAGACGGTGCACTTGGCGGATGGGCCACAGTGAATGGTTCCGATTACGCCAAAGTTGTCGGGGGTGTCATCATCGCCTTTGAGGATGCCGACTATACCGACAAGGATGAGGCATCGACTTGGGCGGATGGAGAATACATTTCCGACGATGATGGAGATGCAGATGGATTTTCCGGAAATGTGACGGGCAGTGTGCAATTGGCAGGCCTGCGTTATACGCACGCCGCGGGCACCACTATCAGCATCTCTGCCAGCGAGACATTAGGGGTCGATGGGGCCATCATCATTGCTCCGTCCGTTGGATCGAACAATCAATCGATAACTGGCGGCTCGCTCACAGGAGGGGCAGGGGGCGGCACTTTAGGTGTGCTCCAGAACAGTGATGGGAACTTCACGATTGCGTCCGATATCATCGACAATGGTGGCGCGAGTGGATTTACTAAAGGTGGTGCAGGTCGCGTTACACTTTCCGGAGACAATACGTATACGGGCGTTACGACCCTCAGCGGAGGGACACTAAGGGTCACGACGATCGGGGATGGTGGGGTCTCAAGCAATATAGGAGCCTCTTCGGCGGCGTCTTCCAACCTCGTGCTTGAGAGCGGAACACTTGAATACAATGGTGTCACTGCCGTCACGGATCGTGGCTTTACACTCATCAATGGGGGGGCCGCAGCGCCGACCATTCATGTTACTGGTCCATCCAACCTCACATTCGCTGGCCTGGTGACCAGTCCGGATGATGCCGGTCTCACAAAGACCGGCGCGGGAACCTTGACCCTCGCCAATGGAAACAATGACTATGTTGGCGCCACGACGATCACCGGAGGGATGCTTTCGATTGACTCGATTGCCGATGGCGGCTTGGTCAGTGGTATCGGCGCATCTAGCCGCGACGCTGAAAACTTGGTTATGTTGGGAGGTGGGATGCTCCAATATACCGGTGTCACCGCTTCCAGTGATCGCAACTTCACCGTAGAAGCCGGCGGCGGCGGGTTCGATGTAACGGATTCCGGGGCCGTTCTCACCATGAACGGCGTCGCCGAGGGCGTCGGCAGTATCACCAAGAACGGCGATGGGACCCTCGTGTTATCGGGGAACAATACCTACACAGGTGCGACATTCGTCAATGGAGGCATATTGCGGGCGGGTTCGTCCCAGGCTTTCGGACCGGTTCTCGGCTCTGGCGCCGTTCCTCTGACGGTCAATGCCGGAGGGCAACTCGATCTGGATGGTTTCGACAATACGATTGGTCCGCTGAAGGGTGACGGTTTGATCACTCTTGGAACGGGCACGCTGAATATTCGCGGAGCAACAGGCGTGTTTACCGGCACGATTAGTGGCGATGGCGGTCTGCTGAGAACAGGACTCGGAATTCAGACGATAACGGGTTGCAACAATGATTATTCCGGTCCGACAACGATCACAAGCAGCACACTCAGCATTGATTGCCTTGCCGATGGTGGGGTTGCCAGCGGCATCGGCACGTCTGCCAGCGACTCTTCGAACCTGGTCTTGGATCGAGGTCGATTGACCTATACAGGGACGAATGTCTCCACAGACCGGGGAATGACCCTGCAAGCCGGACAGAACTATATTGACGTAAGCCAAGCCACAACAACGCTCGAAGTGAGCGGCGACCTTAATGGCAGTGCAGACTTGCGCAAGGAAGGCGATGGAGAGCTGCTTCTGTCGGGCAATAACAGTTTCGGGCGTACCTATGTGCAGTCGGGCACTTTGCGGGCGGGCTCTACAACGGCTTTCGGAACCTCTTTCTTGCAATTGAGAGACCTTGCGGGCGCAACCCTCGATCTCGACGGGTTCGACAACACGTTCATCTATATCAATGGTGGAGGCGGACTCGGTGGGGACATCGCGCTCGGTGACGCCACTTTGACGATTTCCGCCGGGGCCAACAGCGCCGAGTATGCTGGTACTATCAGCGGTTCGGGAGGATTGGTGAAGAACGGGGCCAGCAACCAGTTGCAGACTCTGACAGGATGCAACAGCAGCTATAGTGGCAGCACGGTCATCAATGGGGGCATACTTGCGGTGAGTTGCCTGCAGGATGGCGGCGCCAACAGTACAATCGGCGCATCATCTGCCGATGCAAGCAATTTGGTTCTCGACGGCGGCACGCTGCGCTATCTGGGTGCCGGGAACAGCACAGACCGGACGTTCACACTTGGTGCGTCCCTGACGAGTTCTCTTGAGGCTTCGGGCTCAGGTGCTGTCAATTTTACCAATACAAGTGCAATCGCTTTCTCCAGTCCTGCCTCCGATCAACGTCTGACGCTGGCGGGTACGAACACTGATGATAACAGGTTGGCCGCTCTGATATCCAACAATGGTGCCGGAGAGACATCTCTAAGCAAGACGGGAACTGGAACCTGGATCCTGACGAATTCCAACAGCACGTATACCGGAGTCACCACCATCATCGGCGGTGTGCTGGGTGTTGACAAGCTGGCTCATGGCGGACTTGCCAGTAGTATCGGCAGGTCGTCAGCGGACTCATCGAATCTGGTCATCGGGAGTGGCGGGACTCTGCGTTACACCGGGACAGGTGATGCGACGGACCGAGGATTCACGCTTGCGGCCGGTACTACCGCCATACAATCATCAGGTTCAGGCGCAATCGAATTTACCAACGCGAATGCAATCGCCTATTCAGGTGTAGGCCCCCGGGTTGTTTCTCTTGGAGGAACCAACACCGGCGATAACATTTTGAGTGCCGGAATCGGCGACCAGGACAGCTCCAATGTTACCTCTCTGGCAAAGAATGACGGCGGTAGATGGTTATTGACCGGCGATACAACCTATACGGGCTCGACCAATATTAATGCGGGTACGTTGGTCCTTGGGAATGGCGGGATATCTGGCTCGATTGAAAGTCAGACGGTCAATAATTTCGGTCGACTCGGATTCGATCGGTCTGACACGCTGACCTATGGTGGATTGATACAAGGGTCTGGCGACGTTCAACAGATGGGTGCCGGTATAACGGTCCTGGCCGGAGACAATACCTATTCAGGGTCTACCGATGTTCTTGCCGGAACGCTTCGGGTCAATGGTGACCAGTCCGCCGCAACGGGGCTAACCAGAGTGACGTCCGGCGGAACGCTCGGCGGCTCCGGTATCATTGGCGGGGATATTGTAATCGAAAACGGCGGCATTCTTGCGCCTGGTAACAGCCCTGGCGTCCTGACTGTCAATGGCAACCTCCTCCTCGACAGCGCTTCCGTACTCGATTTTGAGTTCGGTGAAGCCAATAGCGTTGGTGGCCCCCTGAACGATCTCACCGAGGTTGGCGGCAACCTCACTCTAGACGGTGTGATCAATGTGACTGTCCCGGCGGGCGGAAATTTCGACGCCGGACTTTACCGCATCATCAATTATGCTGGGTCGCTGACCGACAATACGCTGGACATCGGAACCATGCCGCCGGGAAGCGACGTTTTTGTTCAGACGTCGATCACAAATCAGGTCAATCTCGTCAATACGGCAGGGCTCGATATCAATCTCTGGGACGGTGCCGATCACAAATTCGACGAAACGGTCAATGGTGGCGACGGAGTGTGGCAGAATGGCGGTGGCAATGACAATTGGACCGATGTCGATGGCGTTGTGAACCTGCCCTGGCAGGACGATGCATTCGCGATCTTCACGGCTGACGCTGGAACCGTCACGGTCGATGAAAGCCTTGGCGCGGTGACCGCCGCGGGCATGCAATTTGCCAGTGACGGCTATCGCGTGACCGGGGACTCGATCGGTCTTGCCGACTCGCAATCCATCTTGCGTGTAGGCGATGGTACATTGGCCGGCCTTGGTATGACCGCGACTATCGATTCACGGCTTATGGGTGCCACGGAAGTGGTGAAAACCGATCTTGGGACATTGATACTCGGCGGTGCAAATACCTATACTGGCGGCACACGGATCGAGGCAGGCGTGCTCTCTGTGTCCGAGAACGCCAATCTCGGCGACGCGGCTGGCAGCATCAGCTTTGATGGCGGCGTATTGCAAACAACGGCCACCTTTGCGAGCGGACGCAGCGTAGCGCTGGATGATGACGGCAGCATCCTCACCGATACAGGAACGACGCTGACTCTATCGGGTGTTGTTTCCGGCGGTGGAGCATTTGAGAAAGATGGTGCCGGATCACTTGTTCTCACCACGGACAATACCTATACTGGTGCCACGACGATCTCGGCGGGTGCGTTGCAGCTCGGCGATGGCGGCACGAGTGGATCGATCCTGGGCGATGTGGTCAGTGATGGCACGATTGCTTTCAACCGTTCCGACGTGCTGGAGTTTATTGGCGCAATATCTGGAACCGGCGCGCTAAGCCAGCTTGGCGTCGGAACCACAATGCTGACGGCGGACAACACTTATACGGGCGGCACAACCATTGAGTCTGGTGTGCTGCAACTTGGCGATGGTGGCACGAGCGGATCGATCCTGGGCGATGTGGTCAATGATGGCACGATTGCTCTCAACCGCTCCGATCTTCTGACCTTTGACGGTTTCATTTCAGGCACGGGAACGTTGAGTCAGAAAGGCGAGGGAGAAACTGTTCTGACGGCTGACAACAGCTATGACGGCGCTACGGACATTAAGGCTGGTGCGCTCATTATCGACGGCAACCAATCGATGGCGACCGGCCTGACCAGCGTTGCGTCTGGGGCGGCGCTTGGCGGAAGCGGCGTCATTGGCGGCGATGCAATCGTTGCTGACGATGGGGTGCTGACGCCAGGCAATAATGGCGTGGGGACAATGACCGTAAATGGCACGCTGTCATTGAATAACGCCTCACGGCTGGAGTATGAGTTCGGAAAGTCCGATATTGTTGGTGGTTCGCTTAACGATCTCATTGAGGTCGGCGGCGACTTGATGCTCGACGGCGTCATCGATGTCGCCGTTTCGCCCGGCGGTAATTTCGATGCAGGCCTTTACCGAGTCATCAGCTATGGTGGCACGCTGACCGATAACACACTAGACCTTGGCGACACGCCGCCTGGGAGCGACGTCTTCGTGCAGACGGCCGTGGCAAACCAGGTCAATCTGGTCAATGTGGCAGGGCTCGACCTGAATTTCTGGGATGGCGCCTCCGGACCGAAATTCGATAACGCCGTAAATGGCGGCGATGGCGTCTGGCAAGCGAGCGACGCTGACAATTGGTCTGACCTTACGGGTGCCTTGAATGCAGACTATCAGGATGGCGCTTTTGCAATTTTCTCCGCAGCGCCCGGAACCGTCACCGTGGATGAAAGTGCCGGCGCCGTTTATGCCTCGGGCATGCAGTTTGCCAGTGATGGATATCTGGTCAACGGCGATGCGATCGGGCTGACAGGAACACAGGCGATTTTCCGTGTGGGCGACGGCACAGAAGCCGGTCAGTCCATGACCGCGACGGTCGCGTCTGAGCTTGTCGGCGACAGCGATCTGATCAAGACCGACCTTGGTACCCTGATCCTCGAAGGCACAAATGCCTATACAGGCGAAACGATCATTGACGCCGGGATGCTGCTTGTGAACGGAGACAATGCCGAATCAACGGGACAGACCATGGTAAACGCGGCTGTCCTGGGCGGTGCAGGCATCATCGGAGGTGATGTTGTCGTTGCCGGAGGCGCGATTGCGCCAGGTTCTGGTGGGGCTGGAACGCTCACTATCAATGGTAGTCTGACGCTCGATACCACCTCATCCCTCATGATGGAGTTTGGAGAAGCAGGCATTGTCGGCGGCGCATTGAACGATCTGATTGAAGTCGGCGGTGACCTCGTGCTCGACGGAACGATCAATATCAGCGAGACGGCGGGTGGGCTGTTCGATGTGGGCATTTACCGGGTCTTCGATTATGCAGGTTCGTTGACGGATAATGGGCTCGAAGTCGGTTCCCTGCCGTCCGGAAGCTCCGTTTTCGTGCAGACGTCTGTCGCCAATCAGGTCAATCTCATCAATTCCAATGGACTGCTGTTGAGTTTCTGGGATGGTGACAATGGTGCGAAGTTCAACGGCACTGTGGATGGTGGCAACGGGATCTGGCAGAATGCTTCAGGCAATGACAACTGGACCGGAGAAGATGGTGCCCTTAACGCGCCCTATGATGATGGCACATTCGCCATATTTTCGGGTGCTCTAGGCACTGTCACGGTCGACGCCAGTCTTGGGCAGGTTGCCGCTTCAGGAATGCAGTTTGCAACCGATGGCTACTGGATCGGGGGCGACAAAGTTCTCCTGACCGGTCCTCAGTCGGTCTTGCGTGTCGGCGACGGAACATTGGCGAGCGAAAGCATGACCGCGACGATTGCTGCCGAACTCACCGGATCCACACAATTGGTCAAGACCGATCTCGGCACGCTCGTCCTCGATGGCATAAATACCTATACGGGCGGAACAGCGATCAATGGTGGTGTTTTACAGATATCTGGGGACACCAATCTTGGTGAGGCGAGCGGAGCGATGTCCTTTGCAGGTGGCGCATTGCGCACGACAGCCAATATTGCGAGTGATCGCGATGTCAACTTCGATGGCGATGGCACCATTATTACAGAAGACAATACGGTCTTTAACTTGAACGGTCGGTTCTCAGGCGCAGGATATCTTGAGAAGCGAGGGGGCGGTACGCTGATTTTGTCTGGGGACAATTCCGCCTATGCGGGACGGGCAGATGTTGCAAACGGTAATCTTGCGATCAACTCGGTCTTCGCGGGTTCGGTGGACATTCACGATGGCGGCCGTCTTGAAGGATCGGGCTCGGCTGGTGATGTCGTCAACTATTCCGGCGCAAGCCTTGCCCCAGGTTTTGACGGCATCGGCCAGTTCTCCATTGCCAGTTATTCCGGAGTGGGTGGCACACTCGAGATTGAAGCGAAGCTGGGTGGCGACGCGTCGGCGGCAGACCAGCTCGTTGTGATAGGCGACACATCTGGTTTAACGCGCGTATCGGTGATCAACCTCGAGGGGCTGGGCGGTCAGACGCATGACGGTATCAAGATTATTGATGTAGAGGGCGTATCAGGCGGCATCTTCACCCTGGATGGCGATTATGTCTTCGAGGGAGACCAGGCCGTAGTCGCAGGCGCCTATGCCTACCGCCTCCAGAAGAATGGACGTGCCAATCCTGATGACGGCGATTGGTACCTGCGGTCAGCCTATCTTCTTGAAGAGGAGTCGGAAGCGCCGACCAGCCCGCTCTATCAACTAGGCGTCCCGCTCTTCGAAGCTTATCCGCAGACTCTTGCCGCGCTCAATGAGGTTCCCACCCTGCGTGAGCGAGTGGGCAGCAGGAACTGGCGTAATGGTGTGTGGGGCCGGGTTGAGGGGGCGTTGCACCGCGCCAGACCGGAAGGAAGTGTAACACGTACGAAGCATGACTCAGACATATGGCGTCTCGAAGCCGGTGTCGACGCAACCCTTGTTGAAAGTCGTGACGAGACCATGATTGGCGGGATTGTCGCCAATCATGCCCAGTCCCATTCTGACGTGTCCTCTGTCTACGGTGCCGGGGATGTCGAGACGCGTGCATTTGGCCTGGGGGCTACGCTCAGCTGGTACCGTCAAGGCGGCGTTTATTGGGACCTTCAGGGGCGGGCGAACTGGTACGATGCAGAGCTGCAATCGCATACGGCTGGATGGACGCTCGACAATGATGCGTTCGGATGGGCCGGCAGCATCGAGTTTGGACGCCGCATGGATATCGGGCATGGTCTCTCCGTAACCCCTCAGATGCAACATGCGTTTTCGAATGTTGCTTTTGATGCGTTCGCAGATTCGTTCGATGCCAAGGTTCAACAAGACCAAGGGGACCGCTTCCAAAGCCGGTTTGGTATCGAACTTGATGGTGGCAGAATCTGGTCGGACAAGCAGGGACGTGAAAATGAGGTTCGTGCCTATGCCATTACCAATCTTCATGTTGAATTGCTCGACCCCGTCAGCATACGCGTGAGCGACACGCCATTCCGTAGTGGCGCCGATCGTTACTGGGGCAGCTTCGGCATTGGCGGAGACTATACTTGGAACAATCAGGTCACAATCTTTGGAGAAACTTTGGCAGAGACTTCGCTGGAGGATTTTGGAGACAGCCGCCGCCTGACGGGCAGATTCGGTGTTCGGTTTGCGTTTTGAGCAAGAAGGCAGAAGTGTCAGGCGCGCGCCGGGCAAGTAGGTTGCTTGTCCTGATGGGAGGATCGCGCCGGTCGTGTCTGGGGCCTGCGTCTGTAGCATGCCTCTGCGCGAGACGTGGCAGCCCTACTACGTCGTATACCTGCACATTTTTCTCAGGGGCGATCCCTCTCATCGGAGACGTTTGATTCGACGGTAAGTCATAGACCTCGTGCGCAGTGAAAGCGCCGGAGACGTGGGGTCTTCGGGCTTCGCTGTGCAGTTTGGTCTTCTAAAAACTTTCTCCGGAGGCATTTGCTTGTCAATTTGAAGGTATCAGCCAGGGACTCATCCGAGCCACTGACTGATACATTCTGGTGAGTCTAGAAGCGTATGCCTGCTTCCAGAGCGATAGTCCGTGGCGGCTCCACATACATGATGGCACGGGAAACGCTGGTAATCGGTGTGGGCAGGTTGAAGGCACTGCCCGTGGTGATCTCGTCTGTCAGGTTCTTGCCGACCAGCGCGACATGCCAGCGTTCTTCCTGCGGGGCGATTTGCAGGCGCAAATCGACCTTGGAGTAACCATCTTGAAGGCCATAGAGCGGGCTTTGATTGTCGGAATCATAGTATTCCGAACGTCCAGTAATGGCCAGTATGCTGTCGAAGACAAGATCATCCCAAAGATCACGCGTATAGTTAAACTGAATATTACCGCTGAAATCGGAGATATAGGGCAGCGGTTTGCCGGCAATATTGTTCTGTGCGACACTGGCTGGATCTGCCGGATCGCACTCTATGATCGGCTGGCTGACGAGACATGCAGCGCCCGGATAGTCCTCATATTTGGCATCCTGATAGGCGGCCGAGGCTGTCACGCTGAAATTGTTTGACAGGACCCAGGCGAGCGAGGCCTCAACACCTTTCGACTTTGCGCTGGCAGCGTTCCCGGTGATGTAGGTGGACAGATTAGGGTCGTAGACGGACGTTTGCAGATCCTTGAAGCTGGTCTCATACACCGCGCCGTTCAAAACCAGGGCCCCATCCAGCAGGGTGGATTTTATGCCGGCTTCGAAGCTTTCGGATTCTTCCGGCTCATAGGTGAAGGTACTGTCGACCGTACCATAGGTGTTGCCGACAAAGCCGCCGGATTTGGATCCTTTGCCATAGGTGAAATAGACCATGCTGGTCGGGTGTACATCCCATTGGAGAGTGATGGATGGGTCAATGCCGTCTTCACTGATTTCGCCATTGGCCTGGGTCAGAGGACGCAGCGGATAAGGGCCGTAGATCAGTTCGCCATCAAAACTCGCCCGCTTTTCGGTGTTGGTATAGCGCAGGGAGCCGATGGCACGCACAGCATCGCTGAAGTGATAGGTGCCTTGCCCGAAAATCGAATAGGACGTGCTGAATTGAGAGAAGTCCGTCCGGCCGAGGCCCTCATAGTTGAAGGCGGCGATGTCAAAGCCACCGAGCTGGGTCAGATTGTAGCGGGCGGAATCGTAATAAGCCCCCACAATATATTCGAATTTCTTGTCGGTAGGCGAGAGGAGGCGAAGTTCTTGCGACACTTGGCGGAAGTGTTCCGGATAGCTATTATAGACGCTATTGTCGACAATGGTGCCGTCAGGGGCCTGCAGGTCGAAATAATTATTGATGTCTGCGCGGAACCAGGAGTAGCCCGTCACAGAGGTGAGGGTGAAGTCGCCCATATCCCAGTTGCCGGTGCCGGATACCAACCAGGATGTCGCTTCGGTGCCTTCTTCGCCAACGACAGAATCGGTGACGTAGCGTGTCAGCTCCGGGTTTTGCGGAACATCGAGACGACCGGCCACGTTCATGCCGCCGGTGCGGCGATTGTCTCCAAATTCTGCCTTCAGGGTATAGTCGAAATCGCCTGAAGGTTCATAGAGCAGTGTGGCACGGGCGAGGGTCTGTTCTACCTGTGGCTCTTTCTGGCCACCCTTGCCGATATTACGGATCCAGCCATCCTGGTCCAGCCGTTTGACGGCGAGACGACCGGACAGGGTTTCGCTGATCGGGCCGGAGACGTGGCCGGATACTTCAAAGCCTTCGAGATCGAAATTGTAGACGCCTTTGACTGCGCCTTCGAATGTGTCGGTCGGCCCAGCTGACACGATGCTGACAGCACCCGCCGCCGTGTTCTTGCCGAACAGTGCGCCCTGCGGACCGCGCAGCACCTCGACGCGTTCCAGATCAAAGAAAGGCCCCTGAGTCTGGCGTGACTTGCCCGCATAGACGCCATCGACATAGAGGCTGACTGCCTGGTCGAATGAGAAGTTGGCTGCTGGAGAGCCGAAGCCGCGAATGTAGACGACATTGTTACCGGCGGTCAGCTGAACTGCGACGTTCGGCACATAGCGCGTCATGTCCTGAAAGTCATTAACCTGGAGGTCATCCAGCTTGTCGCCGGACATGACCTCCATGGAGATCGGAACATCCTGCAGGCTTTCTTCGCGCTTCTGCGCGGTGACCGTGACGGTCGCCAGCTTGCGTGTTTCCTGCTCGTCCGGATTGGTTGGGTCCTGCGCTGCAGCAACACCCGAGACTGCGGACAGAGCGATAGCAAGACTTAGTATTGAGATACCCGATTTCATATTTTCCTCCCTTTGTTGCCGGTATACGCCTGCGCTGTATCCGGCTTATTTGCTTAGTTAGCTAATTTATTTTTTTCCGCACAGCAAGTGGGTTGCGCGTGTGTATTTCATGACATCGGGTCAACATGTGACGTCGGTTGTCTGCAGGCAGTGTGGCTTGATGAGGGTACGTCCTTCTTCAACTTATTGATTAGATTGCTAATTATTCTCCGGTGTCTCGGCGGATTGAATAAATGTCACACCGCCGAACTGTTCTCTGAGTTTCTTCTTGTCGATCTTGCCTGTCGGCCCGGTTGGCATGTCGTCGATGAATTCGACCCTGTCCGGCATCCACCATGTGGCGATCTTGCCTTTCAAGAAGGCGAGTATGTCATCGCAGGTCGCGCTCTGCCCCTTGTGCAGTTTGACCAGCAGCAGGGGGCGTTCGTCCCATTTCGGGTGAGGAATGCCGATCACGGCGCAGATATCTGCTGCCGAGTGACCCATGGCGATGTTCTCGACATCGACGGAGCTGATCCATTCGCCGCCGGACTTGATTACATCCTTGGCGCGGTCTGTGATCTGCATGTAGCCATCACTGTCCAGTGTGGCGATATCGCCGGTGTCGAAGAAGCCCTCTTCATCCAGAGCATCGGTGTCGTGGCCGTAATACTGGTTGGCGATGGTAGCACCCTTGATCATCAGGCGGCCAGGTGTGCGGCCATCATGGGGCAGGCGGCGGCCTTCATCATCAGTGAGCTTCAGGTCTATCCCGGCCAGCGGGCGCCCCTGTTTCAGCTTGTAGGCGACCTGCTCATCCGAGCTGAGTGTGCTAATGCGCCGGTTCGGGATGGAGACGGTGGCAAGCGGAGATGTCTCGGTCATGCCCCAGCCCTGAATGACATCCACACCGTGTACGTCACGAAATTCGCGGATGATGGATTCTGGGCAGGCGGAGCCGCCGACTGTAACACGCTGGAGTGTGGAAAAGGTGTTTCCGGTTTCGCGCAAATGGGTGAGCAGCATCTGCCAGATGGTCGGCACACCCGCCGAATAGGTGACACCTTCGACTTCCATCAGATCGTACAGCGATGCGCCATCCAGTTGTTGTCCCGGCAGGACCAGCTTGGCACCGACCATGGGCGCGGAATAGACCACACCCCACGCATTGGCGTGATACATCGGCACGGCAAGCAGGATGGTGTCGCGGGCCGACAGGTTCAACGCATCCGGCCCGAGCGTCATCATCGCGTGCAGATAATTGGAGCGGTGCGCATAGAGCACGCCCTTGGGATTGCCGGTCGTGCCCGACGTGTAGCACAGGCCGGCGGCCTGGCGCTCATCAAAATTGCCCCATTCACTGGTCTCGGGATGGCCTTCAATCCAGGTTTCATAGCCTGTGACGGGCACGTCGCAGTCGGCGATGGTAGCGGGAGTTTCCTCGTCCAGAAAGATCACGCGTTCAACGCTCGGACTGTGCGGCAGAACCTCTTCCAGAATGCCCCGGCAGGCCTTGTCGACCAGCAGGATACGGTCTTCGGCATGATTGACGAGATAGGCGATCTGTTCGTTGAGTAGGCGCGGATTCAGCGTGTGACAGATTGCGCCCATGCCGATCGTGCCGTACCAGGCTTCGAAGTGCTGATAGCCATTCCAGCCCATCGTGCCGACACGATCATCCCTGCCGATGCCTGCAGCACGCAGGGCGTTGGAAACCTTATGGGCGCGACGCGTGACTGTGGCGTAATCGGTGTGACTGGTAACGCCGTCAGCAGAGCTTGAGGCAATATGGGTGTCGCCATGCCAGCGGGCCGCGTGAGTCAGCAATCGGTCGAGGGTCAGGTTCGCTTCCTGCATAAGGCCGTGCATGTGATGTCCTCCTTCCGGCTGTGGTTCAGATGATGCCGTCTTGTTTGAGGCTGGCGAGGTCTGCCTCTGACAAGCCCAGGCGTTCACTATAGATTTTCTGATTGTCCACGCCGGGGCTGAGCGGTGCGACGCTCCGGATGGAGCCAGGTGTGCCGGAAAGCTTGGGGAAGACGTTCTGCATGGGGAGTTTTCCCCATTTTGGGTGTTCAATTTCTATCAGGGAGTCGCGGGCCTTGAACTGGGGATCGGCCAGCATGTCTGCCGGACGGAACATGCGGCCTGCGGGGATGCCAGCTTCGGCCATCATGGCTTCCAGCGCATTAACGGTGTGATCCTTCGTCCACTCGGCGATGATGTCGTCGAGCATCTTCTGGTGCTTGCCGCGCGCGGTATGGGTGGCGTAGCGATCATCCTTTGCCAGATCGGGCCGTTCCATCACGTCACACAGGCGGGTGAAGACGGAATCCTGATTGGCGGCGATGAGGAAGGCGCCATCCTTGCAGGGGTACACATTCGACGGCGCAACGCCGGGCAGGATCGAACCAGATCGCTCCCGGATGAAGTCTGCAATGGCGTAATCTGGCACGAGGCTTTCCATAACGTGCAGGACGGCCTCATAAAGGGACGAATCCACGATCTGGCCCTTGCCGGTCTTGTGGCGGGCCTCCAGCGCGGCCAGTGCGCCGAGGCAAGCAAAAGTGGCCGCCAGACTGTCGCCAATCGAGACGCCCATGCGGGATGGCGAGCGATCAGGCTCGCCGACTATACTGCGCCATCCTCCCATAGCCTCGCCAATACCGCCAAAGCCAGCGCGACTGGAATAGGGGCCCGTCTGTCCATAGCCGGACACACGCACGATGATCAGACGCGGATTGTCTTTCATCAGCTGCTCGGGGCTCATCCCCCATTTTTCGAGCGTGCCAGGTCGAAAATTCTCAATCAGTATATCTGCCTTGCCGATCAGCTGACGCGCCAGAGCCTGACCGCCTTCGACACGGAGGTTCGCCGTTATGGAATATTTGTTGCGTCCGAGGATCTCCCAGAACATGGGGTAGCCGGGCTGTCCCCACTGCCGCAGCGCGTCGCCCTTGTCGGGAGACTCGACCTTTATGACATCTGCGCCAAAATCCCCCAGCAGCTGGCCGCAGAAAGGTCCGGCGATCAGCTGGCCCATTTCCACAACGGTAATGCCGTCCAGGGGGCCATGCGGTTTTGATCCGCTGCTAGCGTTCATGACGTGATCCCTTTATGCGATCAATTTACTTGATCTGCTATATATTGTATTCAAAGAAAGTAATTATGACAATAAAATTGACGGTTACAAGGGATAATTAGAGATGATTGTATACGATAGGCTTGGGGATGTCTGAGTTGACACTTGTGGAAGTCTCCCCCCGGGACGGCCTGCAGAACGAGAAAACGCTGGTCGGCACAGATGCTAAAGTTGAGTTGGTGATGCGGGCTGCGATGGCGGGCGCACAGCGGATTGAAGCTGTCAGCTTCGTCAATCCGAAGGTTGTGCCCCAGATGGCTGACGCCGAGGCTCTGATGACGCGCCTCCTCGCGGATACGGGTGTGAAGGAGATGGGCGTCAGCCTGTCTGGCCTGGTTCTCAATCAGCGTGGATTGGATCGCGCCTTGGAGGCCGGAGTGGATGAAGTGAATTTCGTCATCATCGCATCGGAAACCTTCAACCAGCGCAATCAGGGTGCATCTATCCGGCAGACGATTATGATGTTCGAGCAGGCTGTACGGACTGCGCGGGCGGAGAGACTCTACACGACCATCACCATCGGTGCGGCGTGGGGCTGTCCGTTCGAGGGAGAAGTTGCGCCAGAGGCTGTGACCTCGCTTGCGGAGACTGCGGCAGGCTATGGTGTGGACGAGATCGCCCTGGCCGATACGATTGGGGTTGGCGATCCACTCTCCGTCGAGCAACGTATTAAGGCCGTGAGGGCGAGCGTTCCGGATGTGCCATTGCGATGCCATTTTCATGATACGCGCCATACGGGCCTCGCCAACGCCTATGCGGCCTGGCGTGCGGGCGCGACAGTCCTCGATACCTCAATTGGCGGAATTGGAGGGTGCCCGTTCGCGCCCGCTGCAACGGGCAATATCGCGACCGAGGATGTCAGCTATATGTTCGACCGGATGGGGGTTTCCGCCGGCTTGAATTTGGGAAAACTGCGAAAGGCCGCCGCATGGCTGGAGCGAGATGTGCTGGGCAAACCTGTGCCATCAGCCTTGCTGAAAGCGGGCGGGTTTCCCGTCCCGGTCACACACCCTGAACCCTTCATCCAGTGAGGACGAAACATGGCAAGCGCCAGTATACAAGCCTATGACATTATCAAGGCGGAGATCATCTCGCGTCGTTTCAGACCAGGGCACCGGTTGGTCGAATCTGACCTGACCGTTCTGTGTGATGTTTCGCGGACCCCCGTGCGTGAAGCACTACGCAGACTGGTCAGTGAAGGTCTGGCGGAGTTCAGTCCCAATCACGGCGCACAAGTCGCAGACATGGCTGGGGAGGATCTCGATGCGCTGTACGAATTGCGTACACTGATTGAGGGCTATGCGGCCCGGCGCGCAGCAACACGGATCACGCCGGCGCAAATTGCCGAGTTGGAGATGCTGGCGGACCGTATGGAAGAATTATCCGCTCAGCAGACTGTTGTGCCGGAAGAGGCGAGTGCGAATAGTCGCTTTCATCGCATAATCATTGATGCAGCAAAGAGCTCTCGTCTGGTGAGTGTGTCAAACCTCGTGGTTGAGGCGCCGCTCGTCCTGCGTACGATAGAGCATTACACGCCGGAAGAGCGGGCACGGTCCATGCAACATCATCGTGAACTGATTGCGGCGTTCCGTGCGCGTGACAGTCAATGGGCTGAAGCGGTGATGATCAGCCATATCAAGGCCGCTTTCATCGCCATCGGTCGAGAAGTGCCCAATCAGAAACAGGTTTGATGCCTCATGATATTTTCTTGTCATTCGGACGGGAGTCCAGAAAGTCCGCCGTACTGAAGCCTTCGGGAGCGTCGACCTCGACAATGGCTTCGGGCCGATCATCGAACTCAGTCCTCATGGCGCGGGACATGATGGCATGCATAACATAAAGCGACGCGATGTAGGTGAACTCCATGATTTCTTCATTGCTCAGGAAGGTCTTCAACTTTTCCATTACTTCGACAGGTGTGCGGCCACGACCGGTGGCCAGACAGTCTGCATAGGCAAGAACGGCGCGCTCCTTGTCATCAAACAGCTCCGAAACCTGCCAGTGGGCGACGGCTCTGATCTTGTCATTGGCAAGTCCTAGCGCACGAAGCAGCTTGCAGTGCTGCGAGAATACGAACTGGCTGCCGACGGCCCAGCCGACACGTGTCTGTCCCAGCTCACGAAGCACCGGATCCAATTTGATATTCGGACTCCGATAGAGTTTGAAACCTGCGACAGCATGTTCGAAGACTTCTTCGGAATTGGCAAAGACGCTCCACCAATCACCTGGGGAGCCAGTGGCGGTGCCGGGCTCGTCGATCGGGTCGCGGTCGGGCCCAAACAAGCGCTCGAAATAGGTGAGCATGATTTCGTTTGTAATGTCCTTGCGGGGAACAGGCTTGATGGCTGGCATGAAGTTTCTCTTTCTGATCATTCGTCTGCATATTTACGGAACTGGGCGACATGGGCGGAATCAAAATACTCGTCCAGTCGTGTAATCCGGCCGTCCTTTACCCGGCAGACAACGCAGGCGGGCAGCTCCAGCCGAACACCATCCTGCACACGGGTGCCGCGCAAGATATGTTGCTGGACAAAGCCGCCGGGGAAGAGATCAATGCGACGGTCTTCATAGACGCGGTCGCTGATACGTGTGACCATGCTCGCCAAGGTCTTGCGATTGTCATCCGGCGTTTGCACTTCTTGGTCGGTATTGTGCCAGATCTTCGCGTCCGGGGCGTAGCAGGCAAGCAGGCCGTCAATATCCCCAGCCTCAACACTGTCGAAAAAGTGTTTGGCCAAGGCTTTCATTTTATCTTCTGTCATGACGTCTCCTTTGTGTCCATTTCCTCAGTATCAGTCGGCGCTGTGGGGGAGGCTGGTCGCGTGATCCTGAGTGATCGTGCGGGCCATCTTGATGTAGAGCGTCATGGCCACGAGCGAAATCGGGATAGTCGAGAGTAGGGCCCAGCGCAGGCTGTGCTCCAGGCCCATCGCGCTGAACATATCAGAAAATACGCCAATCATTAGAGGCCCTCCGCCTATGCCGATCAGGTTGAAGGAGAGTAGTAGCAGGGCGGTTGCCGTCGCCCGGGCACGGAGCGGCGCGAGGTTTTGTGTCAGAGCCAAGGCTGGAGCGACATAAATCACGATACAGACCATGGGGACAAGCATCAGGGCGAGGCATAGTTGCCAGCCGGGCATAAACAAGGCCGCAATCAGGAACGGGATCCCGATGATGACGGAGGCCGCAGGTGCCCAGGCATAGGCGGTGAGGCTTTTCTTCGCGCCACGGTTCACAATGGCGCCCCCACTCCAGATGCCGAGGCCCATGCAGATGCCAGCCGCCGGACCAAACCATAGCGACAGCTCGGACAGCTCCATATCGGCTTCGCGCATCAGGTAAGCCGGGATCCAGTTGAGCAGGCCATAGCTGACAAAGGCGAGCAGGCCGCTGGCCGGTAGCAAAAGGCGCAGGGTTGGCAGCTTCATGAAGATGCGAATGGTGGAGATGAGAGAGGGGGCAGGTTCGCTGGCCTGCTGTGCGGCGGCCTTTTCTGTGGCGCCGCGCAGAGGCTCTCGCACCAGAAACCAGAGGATGGGAGCGAGCGCCATGCCTAGAAATGCTACGGAAAAGAAGGCCATGCGCCAGCCATACTGGGCCGCGATGAAGCCGCCGAGAGAGATGCCGATGAACACACCAATCGGGCCATTGACAGTATAGAGACCTATTACGGCCGGGCGTTGTTCCGGTGTAAAACAGTCGGACAGAATGGAAAGCGATGGCGCGGTGCCGCCTGCCTCCCCAATGCCGACGCCGAAGCGGGCGAGGGCGAGCTGCCAGAAATTCTGGGCAAAGCCGCATAGGCCTGTGCAGACGCTCCATATGGTGCAGGCGATGGCAACGAGCCGCACGCGGTTAATTCGGTCTGCCAACATGGCGACGGGTACACCCATGGATGCGTAGAACAGCGCAAAGCAGAGGCCGGTCAGAAGGCCGAAGGCGGTATCGCTCAACGGGATATCCTGCCGGATTGGCTCGATCAGCAAGGAGAGCAGCTGGCGGTCCACATAATTGATGGAACCAATGGCCATCAGGATGACCAGCGCGAGTGTCCTTCGCAGAGGTGGCGCTTGAGTTTCTGTTGCGCTGGGCACGGCTGTGCCGGTCATAGTGTCAGCCATATTATCTCCCCTACAGAACGTCTATCGCGCCCTTTATGGAACCGTACCGCCGGGTCCTATTGTGTCAACTAAGTTTACGGAAGTTCTTACGCTGTGGGCGGAATAAATCCCGCTCGGGCAGTCCGGTGAAAGGTGGAAAAGGATGGTTACTGACCGCTTCTCAGCATGTTCTCGCCGAACAGGTTGGACCACTCTTCCTCGTTTAGCTTCGGGCGCAGCTTGGCGAGGTTCCGCTCATTGGTGACCTCTGTGCCGCGCTGTACGCCGGGGCGCTGCCCTATCTCCGCATGCCAGCGCCGGATGGACGGATAGGGCTCAAGATCCACCTGAATAGCCCGCACGGCGCTGACCCAAGGCCAGGTTGCCATATCTGCCACCGAATACTCATCACCTGCCATATAGGCCGCGTCGTGAAGGCGTTGCTCAAGAACATTCAGCAAACGGATGGCCTCGTTACGGTAGCGATTTATGGGATAATCCTGGCCTTCCGGAGCATAGCGGATGAAGTGATGCGCCTGACCATGCATCGGGCCAAAGCCAGCCATTTGCCACATGAGCCATTGTTGGGCGAGAGAGCGCCCGCGCAGATCATTCGGCATGAAGGCATTGTCATGCTTTTCCGAAAGGTAAAACAGAATGGCGCCGGATTCGAAGAGGGGAAAGGGCGGCCCGCCATCCTTGGGAGCAGGGTCCACAATCGCTGGTAGCTTGCCGTTGGGGCTGATGTGGCGAAACTCCTCTTTCAGGTGATCGCCAGCCAGCATGTTATACTGGATGAGCCGGTGCGGCACATCCAGTTCCGCAAGCATGATCGAAACCTTGTGACCATTCGGCGTCGGGACGAAATGTACGTCTATCATGACGGCCTTCCTTAATCAGGAGCGCAACATGTCTTCGGCAGGCTTGCCATCTGCGCGCACGGGCGCGTGGCGCACGTCGCTTTCGTCAAACTCACTGGTCCAGGCAGCCAGTTCCAGACAGATGCCGTCGGGGTCAAAGAAGTAGACCGACCGGACAAAGACATCCCTGGTGATCTCTTTCGACATCTGGGTGTCGGAATTGTCGTGGTTGAAGATGTTCGTCACATCAATGCCCTTGGCCTTCAGTTTTTCATAGTATTCGTCAAACTTATCGGCCGCGACATTGATGGCGATGTGATTCATGGAGCCATGAGCGGAGCGGATATTTCCACGGGTCGGCAGGTTTTCCGGCGCTGCCACACCTGGGGCGGCGTTCGGCGCATCCGGGAACCAGAAGAAGGCGATGGAATCCCCGTTGCCGACATCAAAGAAGAAGTGCTGACCCATGCCGCCGGGAAGATCGATTGTCTTGATCAGGGGCATGCCGAGCACGTCCCGGTAGAACTCAACTGTTTTGGCCATGTCTTTGCAGACCAAGGCCAGATGGTTAACGCCAAGAAACTCGAATTCCTTGTTTTGCGGTCTTGTCATGGGGTCTCCTCCATTATTACCACCCTTGTTGACTGGGCGTCTTCTATGTTGGGAAGATTATGGTTGGGCGCGTTAAGTGTCAACTAAATTGACAATAAGGTGAGTGGGCTCATTATGATCCACTCCTCCCGCCATGAGATATGTTTGCATAGCACGGGAACCGGCTGTAAGTCGCAGATATGAGTGAGACCCATGACGTAACCCCGGAAAACCAGATACTGCTGAACCTGCTGTCGGGCTTCTATTGGCTGGATGAGGGACTTCAGAGCTATATCCGCGCGCGGGGCTGGCCGTCTGTGACACGGCCACAATCCATGGTCATGGCCAATGTCGTGATGGGTGTGCGCTATCCATCCGAGATTGCGCGGCGACTTGGCATCAGCCGGCAGGCGATCCACGCAACGCTGAAATCCATGAGCGAAATGAACATGGTGAAGCTGGTGGATGACCCCAAAAACATGCGGGTGAAAGTGGTGGAGTTGACCGAAACGGGTGAAGCTATGCGCCGGGATGCGCAGCGTGCCATGAAACTGATGACGGAAGAACTGGTTCGCCGCATCGGTCAGAAAGCATTCGAACAGACCGCCGCAACGCTGGCAATGGACTGGGGAACGCCTCTGTCTTTCCATCCGGAAGAAGTTGCCACCGACCCGTCTAGTCCCGCTTGATCAGGCACCTGCCGCATAATCTGTTGAATCGGTGACTTCTGCGATATTCGCCACGCTGCGGCGATAAGCTGGCATGCCGAGCGTCAGGATCAGGCCTGCGACCGGCAGGGCAATGCCAGACACGGTGAAAAGCGAGTAGCGCAGGGCCGCATCATTCCCGAAGCCAAAATCTGTCACCAGCGCGATGACGGTGGGGCCGAGGCCTAGGCCGATCAGGTTAGCTACGAAGAAATACAATGCCGTGATCCGCGCGCGGTATTCGTTCGGAGTAATCACCTGCAGGGCGACTGTGCCGACGCCATGCATCGTGATGAACAGGAAGCCGGGTGCCAGTAAAGCCAGCGCCCACGTCGCGCTGGGCATCAGCGGTGTCAGGATCAGGAACGGTCCGCCGAGCAGAAGGGACAAACGGATGGTGCGGATATGGCCATCGGTGTGGCCCCGGCCAAACATCCAGTCTGCGACGACGCCGCCCAGGATCAGGCCGCCCGCGCCGCAGATGGCCATGATGGCACCAAATAAAAGGCCGGCATCGGTAATGTTGATCGGGTAGGTACGTGACAGGAAGGCCGGGGTCCAGGCGAGTGCACCATACATCACCATACTGATCAGTGACATTCCGGCAAACATGCAGCCCAGCGAAAGCTTATGGGTCATCACATGTGCAACAAAGCTCTGGGAGCCGGAGCTTGCATGCTGTTCGACGGTCATGCGCCCGCGGCGGAAAGGTTCGCGAACGGTTAGCATCAGCAGGCAGATCAGAATGCCGGGGAAGGCCACGAAGGCAAAGGTGAGGCGCCAGGCTTCGACTTGCCCGATATAGGGCAGGGTGATTTCGGGCGCGGCGAGGATGGCTTTGATGACGAGTGCGCCGAGCATCAGCGCGATACCGGAGCCAAGAGGCACGCCTATCGAGTAGACTGCGATGGCGCGGGCCAACCGCTTCTTGGGGAAGTAATCACTGAGCATGGAGAAGGCGGCAGGTGATAGCGTGGCCTCACCGACACCGACGCCCATGCGCCCGATGAACAGGCCGATATAGCTGGTCGCTACTCCGCAACTGAGCGTCATGAAACTCCACAAGCCGATGCCACCGACGATGAGGTTGCGGCGGCTGAAGCGGTCCGCAACCCAAGCCAGCGGCAATCCGGCGATCGTGTAGAACAGAGCAAAGGCCATGCCGACCAAAAGACTGAACTGAGTGTCGGTGATGTCGAGCGACTCACGCACAGGCGCGACCAGCAGGCTGAGAATCATTCTGTCGATGAAAGAGAGGGTGTAGGCCAGCAAAAGGACCCCGACCACGTACCAGCTATAGACCTGATTGGGCCAGGGTGGGGTCGCGGCAGTAGGCGATCCGACTACGGATTCAGCTGTATTGCCTGCTTCGCCGTGAAGCGCCTGGTCTGACATATTTTCCGCCCTCTGGTTTTCCAAAAGCGGTCTCTTGCCGCCATAAGAAATTTATATTAGCTATCTAAGTAATTATTGTCTGTCTAAGCAATAAGAAAGTCAGAGTCAAAGATGACCTGTCCCGGGCAATGACCCGAAAGTGGAGGAAATGGAAATGTCTAGAAAAGCGTGGAAGGGCCTTGCCCTGACAATGGCATTGGTGGGGCCCGCCTTATCGGGGACCGCTTTTGCCCAGGAAGAAACACAGGTCGATGAAGAGATTGCCTATGACACCGTTGTCGTCACGGCGCAGCGGCGTGAGCAGAGCCTGCAGGATGTGCCGGTGGCAGTCTCGGCTTTCAGTGCAGAGCAGTTGAGAAACAACAATGTCGAGACCATTCAGGATCTGGCATTGCGGACGCCTGGTCTGACGGTTGGCGCAGCTGATCCGATTCAGAATAATTTCTCCCTACGGGGCATAGGAACGGCGAATGGGATCAGCCAGAATGCTGGTGGGGATGGCTCAGTTGTGATCTTCGTGGACGGCGTTTATGCGGGGCGCGGTGGCTCCATGGACCTTGACGTGCTGGACTTGGAGCGCGTGGAGGTTCTACGCGGGCCGCAGGGAACGCTATTTGGAAAGAATGCGATTGGCGGACTGATTCAATTCGTCAGCCGAAAGCCTTCGGATGAGCGGTCTTTTCACATTGAGGGAACGGCAGGAAATTACGATAAGTACAATCTGGTCGTGCGAGGAAATGTACCCCTGTCTGACAATGTGTTCTTGTCAGGTGGTATCTCTCACAAGCAGCGTGATGGATACGAATTCAACAAAACGACCGGAAATGACGTCAACGATCAGGATATGACAACGGCGCGCGCGGCCATACGTTACCTGCCATCCGATAGTCTTGATATTATCCTGCGGGCAGACATTTCCACGCAGGATCAAAGTGGCAATCCCCGCGACAATATCTGTAATGAAGAATTCAATGGCGGCGTGCATTGTGTCGGCGTCGATCCGGATCCGCGCACCGTCAACGCCTATACTGACGGTCAGATCTTCCGTCAGATCAGTTCCTATAGCGGAGAGGTGAACTGGCAAGTCGGCTCTGGCACCCTCACCTCCTTAACGGCAGTGAGGGATGTGAAGTACAAATTCCGTACGCCATTCTTCAGCAATCCGGTCAATCCGCCAAATCAGATTGAATCGACGGATTTCGGACGGGAAGACGCAACCCAGATGAGCCAGGAATTGCGCTACGCCTTCGAGGCCCTGAATGACCGGCTCCAAGGCCAGATCGGACTTTACTATCTGGACGAGGATATTGACCGCGTTCAGGGGCAGATCCAGGATTTTCCGGCGCCTTCGCTGACCGGCACGGCGATCTATCCGCAATCAGTCACAGCAAACAGCTTCGCGGTGTTCGGCCAGTTCGACTATGACCTGACGGAGACGTTGACCGCGACCGTCGGCGCCCGCATGACATGGGAAGAAAAAGAGGGCCGGTTTGCGGGCTTCAAGGTTTCCGGACCGGGCTTGCCGCCACCGCTTGGGTCTCTGGATGGCTATGACGTCAACGCGTCGGAAGAGTGGGAGGCCTTCACGCCGCGCTTTGCACTGAACTGGCAAGCAGCCGAAAATATCATGGTCTATGCGTCTGCGGCGCGCGGCTATAAGAGCGGTGGCTTTCAGGGCCTGTCCGGCACAGATGCCGGGGCGTCCACGCCGTATGACCCGGAGTTTGCTTGGGGCTATGAACTGGGCGCCAAGACCGAATGGTTCCAGCGCCGCCTGACGCTGAATGCCGCTCTCTTCAAGACAGACTATGAGGATCTGCAGATATCCCAACTGGTGCCGCTCTGCTGTGTCGTGGTCAGCAATGCGGCCGAAGCCGAGATCAAGGGTCTGGAAGTGGAGTTTGTCGGGCGGGTGTCCGAGAATTTCCGCATCGATGGTAGCTATTCATATCTGGATACGGAGTTTGCGGAATATCAGGTCCCCGGCTCTGACTATACGGGCAACGAGCTACCGCGGTCTCCGGCCAACAAGTATAATATCGGTGCTCAATATGAGACGCCGGTTGGCGCATGGCACGCGCTGGCGCGTGTGGATTATTCCTGGACCGATGACGCGTATTTCGAGGCCTCCAACGTGGCGTCGCAATTGTGGCCTGCGCACGACAATCTGGACGCCCGGCTGTCGCTTACACTGCCGGATGAACGCTGGCAGGTCTCCGTCTGGGGCAAGAATCTGACTGACGAATTGGTGCCGACTTATGTTACCTATTTCGGCCCTTACCAACAAACGCTGGTGCCCTATGCGCCGCCACGCACCTATGGCGTGACCCTTTCGCTTAGCATGTAATCTCCCAGCCGCCGGGCCTGATAAGGCACGGCGGCTACCTGATCTTTGAAGAGGATACCTGTCATGCAGACCCCTGAGTTCCGTTATCTCTGTACCTATCGCGCAGACTTTTCAGAGCCGCAGCAAATGATCGGCAAGGCTTATTTCGGCCAGCGCATGATTGCTGCCCTGACAGGGGGTATCTTGGAGGGTGAGCGTCTGAGGGGCCGCGTTGTGCCGGGCGGGGGCGATTGGGCTACGATTGACGACAGTGACACGCTGAGGCTGGATGCGCGGGTTACGCTTGAGACGCATGATGGCGCGCTGATTTACCTGTCCTATCGGGGCGTCTTGCGACCAATGTCCAAGGTACGTCAGTTTTCCAGTCGGGGCGGGCCGAAATCGGACGAGGAACGCAAGCAAATCTATTTCCGGACCGCGCCTTTCTTCGAGACCGGGGATGAGCGCTATAGCTGGTTAAACAATATCGTGACCATTGGCATGGGGGAGTCCATTGGGGGCGCCGTCCGCTACGACGTTTTCGAGGTGCTCTGATCCATGCGTCCATTCCAAACAATCACGGCAATTGCCGCGCCTCTGCCTGTGGCGCATATCGACACGGACCAGATCCTGCCAGCGCGCTTCATGAAGACGCTGACGCGGAAGGGACTTGGCCGGCGCCTGTTCAATGACTGGCGCTATGATGATGACGGCCGGGAAGTGGAAGATTTCATCCTGAACCAAGATGTGCGGCGTGAAGCACAGATCATCATCGCCTATGAGAACTTCGGATGCGGATCATCCCGCGAGCATGCCGTGTGGGCGCTGGATGATTTTGGCATTGGCTGCATCATCGCGCCTAGCTTTGGTTCCATCTTTGCGACCAATTGCGTGAAAAACGGCTTGTTGCCTGTACAGCTGTCAAGTGACTCATGTGATGAATTGATCGAGGTGGCCACATCCTTTCCCGAAGCTGCCCTGAGCATTGATCTGGAGTGTCAGTGCGTGACTGGTCCAGAAGGACAAATCTATCCATTCGAGATACGGGAAGATATTCGCTACGCATTGCTGGCCGGACTGGATGATATTTCCCGGACGCTGACGCATAGTGACGCGCTGGGCGCGTTTGAGGCCATGCGGTCGGAGAGCTGATGCGCAGTATTCAGCGTTCTATGGTAGGGTTCTGAAGTCCGTGATTTCACCCGTGACTGCTGCCGCCGCTGCCATGGCTGGGCTCATCAGATGGGTGCGCCCACCTGGCCCCTGACGATTCTCAAAATTCCGGTTCGATGTGGATGCGCAGCGCTGGCCCTGCGTCAGTCGGTCATTGTTCATGGCGGCGCACATGGAGCAGCCCGGCTCTCGCCACTCAAAGCCCGCATCCAGAAAAATAGTGTGTAAACCTTCCTGTTCAGCCATGTGGCGAACCATGCCGGAACCAGGCACCACAATGGCATTGATGCGTGGATGGACCGTGCGCCCCTTCAGAACGGCCGCGGCAGCGCGCAAGTCTTCAATCCGTCCATTTGTACATGAACCGATGAAGACGCGGTCGATCGGGGTGCCGGCAATAGGACTGCCAGCCTGTAGCGCCATATAGGAAAGGGCGCGTTCCGTGATCGCACGCGATTTCTGCTCCTTTTGCTCAGATGGTTCCGGAATGCGCGCCTCAATTGCGATGCTCTGAGCTGGGTTGATACCCCAGCTGACGACTGGTGAGATTGTGCTGGCGTCCAGGATAATCTCATGATCGAAGCGGGCGCCGGGATCTGAGTGAAACTTCTTCCAGCGGGGCAGGCTGGCAGCCCAGGTCTCGGCTGGCATGCGCGCTTTAAGATAATCGTAGGTGACATCGTCCGGCGCCACGAGGCCTGCGCGGGCGCCTGCCTCGATGCTCATATTACAGAGGGTCATGCGGCCCTCCATGGAGAGCGCGCGAATGGCGTCCCCGCAATATTCGATGACATGTCCGGTAGCGCCGTCGACACTTAATTCGGAGACAATGGTCAGCGCCAGATCCTTCGCGGTCACCCCGGGGGCGAGCGATCCATTGACGGTGACGCGGAGATTGCCGGACTTTCTCTGCCGTATGGCCTGTGTGGCCAGGACATGCTCGATCTCGGACGTGCCGATGCCGAAGGCTAGCGCGCCGAACGCGCCGTGTGTGGAGGTGTGGCTATCTCCGCAGACAATCGTCATGCCCGGCTGGGTGCGGCCCTGTTCCGGGCCCACCACGTGCACGATGCCATTTCGGATGTCGCCGATTGTGTAGTGTTCTATGCCGTACGCTGCGCTGTTATGGTTGAGCATGGCAAGCTGTGCGCGGGATTGTTCGTCTTCAACGGCCTCGATGCCTTGTGACTGGCCAGTTGTCGGGACGCAATGATCTGCCATGGCCAGGGTGAGGTCTGGCCGTCGGATTTTGCGGCCGTGTTCGGCGAGCCCTGCAAAAGCCTGAGGCGAGGTGACCTCATGCAGCATGTGCAGGTCAATATACAGGATAGCCTCGCCATTCTCTTCTGCCACTAGATGGGCATCCCAGAGCTTTTCGTAGAGTGTGCGCGGTGCCGATGACCGCTGTTCACTTGATGACAAATCAGCGTGCCTCGTATGTGGAACATCAGATATAAAGATTAGATATCTAACTAATTAGCATCTGCCCGTTTGGCAAGTCCATCCGGCCGATTGTCGTTGCGAAACCTGTTGCCTGAAAAAGCGATTTAGATTAGCTGTCTATGTAAATAAATGGCTTAAAATGAGCAAAGATCTGCATCAGGGAGAGGAGACAATTCATATGGCACAGGAACGTCCATTTGACTTCAAGGGCGTAAACCACCTCGCGCTGGTTTGTCGTGACATGAAGAAGACGGTTGAGTTCTACAGAGACAAGTTGGGCATGCCCCTGATCAAGACGATTAATCTGCCGAATAATTCGGGGCAGCATTTCTTCTTTGATTGTGGCAATGGCGATTCTATCGCCTTTTTCTGGTTTCCTGAGGCGCCCGAAGCCTCGCCTGGTATCGCGGCGCCGGCGGCCCTTCCAACGCAGGGAAATTTTGCCTCTGCGCACGGATCAATGAACCATGTTGCTTTGAACATTCCGGCGGAAAAATTCGATGACTATTACCAGCGCCTGATCGATCTGGGCATTGAGGTGACGCCGATTTTGAACCACGATAACTCTCCCAGTCAGGTGAGCGCCGTTTTGACGGAAGATGTCTTTGTGCGCTCAGTTTATTTCTTTGATCCGGATGGAATCTGCCTGGAGTTCGCGGCCTGGACAACGGTGTTCGACGAGAGTGATGTAGCTCACGAGCCGATTTCGGCCACGGAGTTTAACTCTGCTTGAAACTTGCGGCACGACTCAAAAGGAGACTGCCTTCTGGTAAAGGTCATGGAGGCGGGACGGGCGTATTCCGGCGACGGTCTTCTGCTTCCAGATTTTGGTTCACCTTGCTGAGCAGGCGGCGCAGTTCAGACTTCTCCTTTGCTGTCATGCCGTGAGTGGCCAGATCATTCACTTCCTCAACCAGCGGCATCAGCTTGGCTTTCAGGCGCTTGGCCTTGGGCGTTAGGTAGACATTCATCTTGCGGGCATCTTCGGTGTTTAGCTTGCGGATAATCAGATTTGCCTTCTCCAGTCGTTTGACCGCAATCACCGTCGTGGGCTCGCGCATATTAACGCGCTGGCTGAGTTCCCTCTGGCTGATGCCATCTTCAATCCATAGCACGCGTAGAAAATGCCACTGCGCAGCGGTCACTCCGTATTCTGAAGTGCGCACTTCAAGCGCGCGGGACACAGACCGGAATGACTTGCGCACCAAATAACCAAGACTGTTTGTCCACTCGGCGTATGGGCTTTCGGTTTTGGTAGTTTTGGGCATTCGCTATGCTCTCCAGTGAATAGGCAAGTATACGAATGAGAGCGGTTTCAACGCAAGTGCTGGTTGCAAGTCGCGTAGGTCCAGTAGCAGTTCTAAAAAAATAGTTAGATAGCTATGCAAATGGGTTTTGGTTTGCTACCGGTTCTTGAAATCAAAAACGCAGCGGTCGTGAGACCGTAGGCGGAAATGGAGGATCGCCCAATGAGTGATAATACCCGGATTGAAGACACGGTAGAGAGCCGTTTTATTAGTTCTGTCTCGCCCACCGCCCCCAGAATCATGGCGGGCGGCCATCCGTGCCAGGGAATCTACTGGACCCCAAAGGGCAATCCAAATCCTAAGGTCGCCTTCATTGCGACGCATTATAATGTGGACTTTTCCGAGCATTATTTCGCCGCCTATCTTGCTTCTAGGGGCTATGGCTTCCTTGGCTGGAATACACGCTATCGCGGCGCCGAGGACATGTTCCTGTTGGAGCATGCGCTGGTGGATATCAGCGTTGGGGTGAAGTGGTTGCGCGAGCATGCCGGAGTGGAGAAGGTTGTCATCTTCGGCAATTCGGGCGGCGGGTCTCTGATGGCTGCGTACCAGGCCGAAGCGGCAGCGTCGACGCTGGCAGGCAATCTGACAGGTGAGGGGGCAGATCGCCTGTCATCATTGCCCCAGGCCGACTATTATATATCCAGTAACGCTCATATTGGCCGTCCGGAAGTGATGACGGACTGGATGGATGCGTCCGTGACAGATGAGTGGGACCCTGTGGCGACAGATCCGTCGCTGGATCCGTTCAGCCCTGATAATGGCCCGCCATATTCTCCTGATTTCGTGACGCGCTATCGCGCCGCTCAGCGTGCGCGGAACCAGCGCATTACCGACTGGGCAAAGCAGGAGCTGAAGCGACTGAACAACGCCGGCATTCCAGACCGGCTTTTCCCGCTTTTCCGTATGTGGGGCGATCTGCGCTGTATGGACCCCTCGCTGGACCCGTCGGACCGGACACCAGGCCTCTGCTATCGCGGCGACCCGCGGGTAGCAAACCGCAGCCCCAGCATCGGCCGGGCCTGTATGCTGACGACATGGCTGAACATGTGGAGCCTTGAAACATCCAAATGTCAGGGCGAACCTCATCTCAATAAACTGAACATACCCGCTCTGGTCATTCAAGGTAAGGCCGATACCGGCGTCTTCCCCAGTGATGCCGAGAGAATTCACGCGGCTATAGGCAGTGAAGACAAAACCTTGAAGATGCTGCCTGGAGCGCACTATTTTGAGGAGAGCGCGCAGCACCGTCATGATGCCGCGGACGCCGTATCTGACTGGCTAAAGGCACGTCTCTGATCATGAGCGTAAAAGCTGCGAGGATTGCGATTGTCGGAGCGGGGGCGATGGGCACCGTCTACGCAGGCCTGTTTGCCGAGGCCGGGCATGAAGTTACCCTTGTCAGTCGGCCAGGCGCGCACATGCACGCTATTCGGACAGTCGGTCTGAGGGTGGATGGCGCCAGCGGGGACCGAACTGTTACGGTCCGCGCGCTTGATGCGCCGCCATCGGAAGAGTTTGATCTTGTCATTCTCGCAGTTAAGGCCACGCAGGTGGATGCTGCGGTTGGCAGTCTTGCTCCTATGGTGGGAAAGAGAACATCCGTGTTGGCCATGCAGAATGGACTTGGGGCTGCTGACATTGTGGCAGGCCATCTGGATAATCATAAACTGGCGGTTGGTATTGCCGCCGCGTTCGGCGCGTCTGTCGTATCGCCCGGTCATGCGCATCATACAGGAATGGGCGCCATCAAGATTGGCGCTCATCGGGACATGCCTGCTGGGCAAACGCGCCATATTGCAGACATCTGGTGCAGCGCCGGATTCAAGGCAGAGGCGGTATCGGACATCATCACCCTGCAGTGGGAGAAGCTGATCTGTAATACGTCTTTCAGCGCGCCGTGCGCCATCACCGGCCTGACGGTGGGGGAAGCGCTTGCAGATCCAGCGCTGGGGCCAATCTGCCTTCAGGCGGGTGCGGAGACTTGGGAGATCGCCAAGGCCTGCGGTATTCCGCTCAGTGTCACAGATGTAGAAACGTATGTGCGCGCCTTTGCTGAGCGGGTCGCTGCGGCCAAGCCGTCCTTGTTGCAGGACGTGGAAGCTGGCCGGTCCAGTGAGATCGATTTCATCAATGGCGCGGTACCTCGCGAGGCAGCCAAACACGGTCTGAGCGCTCCCGTGAACCAGACCCTGACGGCGCTCGTGAAAGCCATTGAGGCGAAGCGTGGCGTGTGAGAGCACACGCCACGCGATGTTCTAGCTGATCAGCTTATCAATGTGCGGCTGGAGTTCCGGCTTTGCTTCCAGGCCAAACCCGGGATGATCGGGCAGGTCAATCATGCCTTGATTGATTTCAAGTTCGGGCAGGTAACCGCCGAAAGGCTGAAAGACAGCCGGATAGGCTTCGCAGCCGCCGAGGTTCAACGCGGCGACTATGTGAAGATTCAGGAGGTGACCACCATGGGGGTAAGCTCTTGTCCGGTCAAAATCATGGGCCTCCATCAGGGAGATCATCTCGGCATAGTCTGTCAGGCCGTAACTGAGTCCGGCATCCATTTGGAACACATCGATGCCTGGCCGCATGCCGCCATGACGCAGCAGATTTTGAACATCGAGCACTGAAAAGAGGTTCTCCCCTGTTGCAACAGGGGACTGATAGGCTTCGATGACCCGGCGGTTCAGATCATAATCGAGCGGATCTCCAGGTTCCTCATACCAGCGCAGATCATAGGGAGTCAGCATCGCGCCCAGTGCGATAGCGCCTTCGAGGTCAAATCGCCCATTTGCATCTACACTGATATTCCTGCCCGATCCCGCCTGCTGAATGGCCGTTTCCAGGCGCGCAATGTCGTCTTTTGCGGAAGCGCCACCGACTTTTATCTTGAACTTTGTAAAGCCCATATCCTGGTAGGACTTCAATTCATCCTGAAGGCGTCCCGCTCCATCACTGGGATAGTAGTAGCCGCCCGCCGCATACACGCTGACCAAAGAGGCGGGCGTGCGGCCAAAGTGCTTGGCGATGATGGAGTAAGCGGGGGCATCCTCAAGCTTCCCACGGAGATCCCACGCCGCAAGTTCGATGGCGGCAATAGCTGAGGCGCGGTCTCCGTGACCGCCCGGCTTCTCATCGCGCATCATGACTTTTCTCAAAGCGGCGGGAGACAGGTTGCCGTCTATATCCCCGTACGCATCAGGATCGGCAGAGGCAATGCGAGGAATAAGCCGGTCTTGGATTATGCCGGATTGAGCAAAGCGACCGATAGAGTTGAAGGCCAGACCGATGACGGGTTTACCGTTTCGAACGACATCGCTTATGACCGCCACAAGGGAGATGTCATGTCGCGAGAAATCCACCACAGCATTCGCGATTCGTCCCGATAGGCGCACCGTCAATTCGCGAACTTCAACAATTTTCATCAAGCTTCTCCTCAAGGGATTTCTGCGCAGCATAAGCTTGCAGAAGTCAAAATAAATAGATAGCTAAGTAAATATGTCTATGCGTTTGTGGCGAAAACATGCAAGGGGAAATTACAATGCCGGCAGTTAAATTACTCGCGTTTTCAGGAAGTTCGCGGGAGGAGTCTTTCAATCAACGCCTGCTTGACCACGCCGTACATGCTGCTCAGGACTCCGGCGCAGAGATAGAAGCAATCAGGCTGGCAGATTTTAATCTTCCGCTCTACTCGCAGAATCTTGAACTCAACGCTTTTCCAGAGGATGCGAAACGATTAAAAGAATTATTCCGTACCCATCATGGATTTCTGATTGCGTCGCCTGAGCATAACGGATCCATCACAACATTGCTTAAGAACGCGATCGACTGGGTGTCCCGTCCGACGGATGGAGAAGCTGCGCTGGCTTTGACCGGATTTCGCGGCAAGGTGGCGGGTCTGATGTCGACCTCTCCCAGTCCCTTTGGGGGCTTGCGCAGTCTGTCGCATCTTCGGCAGATCCTGACGACGATTCAGACGCTTGTCGTGACTGAGCAGGTGAGCGTCCCGCTTGCCCACACGGCTTTTGATGGGCCGGAGCTGCTCGACACAATGCCGAAACAATTGCTGCCGCCACTGGTTAACCGAGTAATTCAACTGGCAAAGGTCAGCGCCTGATGAGTGGGCTAAATGAGATGACTGGTCGAGAAACAGGGCGCTATCGCTTTCCGGCACGGTTGGCGCCTTTCATGACCTCCTTACTATTGTCGATTTTCATGTGTGCCTTTGTTTCCCTGATCGCCACAGTGAAGAGCGAAGGCGTGGGTCCTGGTCTTCTTGGTGCATGGATGAGCGCGTGGCTTGTCAGCTGGCTTCTGGCATTTCCTGTTGTCTTGATAGTCATGCCCATCGTTCGTCGGATTGTAAGAGCAATCTGCCACCCGATCTGAGCGCAAAAGACCGCCACAGTTCCATATTATTTCGAGGGAACCGAAGCGGTCTTTATTGCCCAGAGACAGGTTATGCGCAAACGCGCCGCACAAGGTCTCAGGTCACTCCGCATAAATCGCTGCATAGTTTCCGAGTGCCGATGCGAGATCGGGGGCTACGGACAGCGGTATGCGGTTCAGCGGCTGTGTGATGCGAAGTACGCTTCCTGATCTATTTGAGCTCGTTAAACTCAAGCACGTTCTCGTCAGGGTCGCGAATGAAGAGTGCGCGTCTTCTGTCCGCAAATACGACCGGCCCTTCAGTGATCGGAATACCCTCTCGCGAGAGCATGTCCATGAGAGCGTCCAGCGAGTTCACAATGAATGCTACGTGAGTAATTCCTGGCAGCTTTTCTGCTTGGTCCTGTAGCACGTTGTGGGGGTGAATCGATGTCGCATTTGCGTTGAAGATCAGATTGATTCGCACGCCTGCGGCGTTGACCATTTCATTCGCATGTCCGGCAGGAATATCTATTTCCTCATACCACCCGAGCTTCTCGTAGAATTTGGTTGCCCGTTCCCGATTGCTCACGCGGATGCCGACGTGTTCGTATGCAGTTACACTGAATGTCATGATACGTCCCTTAAGCTGTCGTCTCGGGTTTCTAACCCGACTGCCGAACGAGGCATGGGGATAAAGCCTGGAAGTTTTTCGATCTTGCTAAGCCAGTTCCCTATGTGTGAATACGGGCTGAGGTCGATGTTTCCTTCCGGTGAGCGTTCGACATAACTAAACAGGGCAATGTCCGCGATAGTGGGTGCCTCAGTGTCGGCAATCCATATGCGGTGTTCCAGCTGACTATTCATGACATCAAGGGTTTGATGCGAGCGCGTGAGTACTTCGTCGATGTTGAAACCGGCACCGAAAAGGGTGACGAGCCGCGCTGCGCAAGGACCGAATGCAATACGGCCAGCTGCGACTGAAAGCCAGCGTTGCACCTCGGCCTCTGCGACTGGATCCGAAGGTAGCCAATGCGCTGCGCCATACTTGCGCGCCAGATAAACGAGAATGGCATTTGAATCCGCAATAACATCAGCGCCGTCCTCAAGCACAGGGACCTCTCCAAAGGCGTTGCGGGCGAGGTGGGCTGGGCGCCTATTTTCTCCGCTTGGAATGTCTATGATTGTAATGGAGCATTCCAACCCTAAAAGTGAGAGGAACAGGAGAGCCCGGTGAGAGTGGCCGGACAAGGGCACATGATAGAGAGTACGCATTGTCATATCCTTTTGACCGTTATTAGTTTTCCCGTTTTATTGCGCATGATACCTTCCGGAAATGGTGGTTTGAGCAGGTGTTAATTGCAAAATGAGCAATAATTGATGGACCGTCTTGCGGCGCACCGGATCTTTTTTGCAGTGGCTGACCATGGCAGTTTTTCGGCTGCCGCCCGTTCGCTAGGGATTGAGCCTTCGCGGGCGAGCAGGGCCGTTGCGGCTTTGGAGACCGAGCTGGGCGTGGTTCTGTTGCGGCGGTCAACTCGTGCGGTCGCGCTGACTGAAGAGGGGACTATCTATCTAGAAGCATCGAGGTTGGCGGTGACGGATCTCGATCAGGCGGCAGCCATCGTGTCGAGCACGGGCTCCGTGCCGCAGGGATTACTGACGGTTTCCGCACCACTCAGCTTCGGACGGTTGCACGTGGTACCGGTCATCACGCGGCTCTTGCGAGAGCATGAGCGATTTGATGTCCGGCTCAGGTTGTTAGACCGCGTTGTCAGTCTCGCGGAAGAGGGCATTGACCTTGCCGTACGTATCGGCGACTTGCCCGACAGCTCATTGCGGGCAACCAAGCTGGCTGAAACACGTCAGGTCCTCACTGCGAGTGAAGAGTATCTTGCCCGCGCTGGAAAACCCACAAGCTTGGACGACCTCAAAAATCATCAATTGATAGCGCTGGAAGAGCCGCCTGGGTCGAATGCGCGTTGGCTATTCGCATCGAACCAGGCTGTGAGAGTTCGCCCTCGCCTGCAGCTGAATAGTGCTGATGCTGCCATTAGGGCAGCTTGTTTGGGCGTAGGGATCGCTCGCTCTTTCTCCTATCAGGTTGCCGACGAATTGGCGGCAGGTAATTTGGTGCGCATACTTTTAAAGTATGAGCCTCCTGCCGTCCCCATCAGCGCGCTTTATCAGGTAGGAAGAAGAAAAACACCGAATATCCGGCATACGATAACCGCATTGCGAAATTACTTGGCGAGTAAGTCGTTTTAAAACGGCTATGGTAGCGCCATGATTGAGGTTACCTGTCTTTCCTCAACTCAAATCGACCTTCCAGTCTGGTGTCTGCTCCTGATTTGATCAGGCATGATTACGCATAATATGCTTGTCAGCCTCCATTGATTAGACTTGAAAAGACACGCATCGGAGCTAGGCGCTCCGTCCGATATAGCCCAGGCTTGTTGCTACACGGACGGCTTGAGCTCGACCGGAAACCGACAGCTTTTGCCCTGCATTTGTTAGGTGGAACCGGATCGTGGGGATGGATATTCCCATGATCGTCGCGATCTCGCTGTCCGTCTTGCCGATTGCAGCCCATTTCAGGCACTGGATCTCTCTGCGTGTCAGATCAACCATTTCAGGGAGGGCAATATGTGAGTCACGTTCCCGGTAGGCGGAGAGAAATTTGAGCGTCAGTTGATGCATGCCTGCAGCGTGCGTCCTGAATGTTTGCGCAATGTCGGACACTGCCTCATTGGCCGCCCAGACGATCGCGCCAAGCACGCCATAAGGCATGTAGCATGGACAGATGATGGCACTGGCAACCTCATACGCATCGTAATCAGCGTTCTGGTTGAAGACATCCAATGCGCGATTCGGCCGCCAACTCCTCAATATTTCGCCATCGAAGTAAAATGGTTCCGCCGAAATTCTTGCGGCCTGAACAAATCCTGACCGGAGCGCGAATGTGCGGTCATCCCAATAGTGAAGGTTCGGGTCGAACCATTTGAACAGGCTCGCGGCGTAAGGCGTGCCCTCCTGATCAAGCATGGGGTTGGGATCACTGACATCTGCTGACGCGGCAATGTAGGGAAGACCTGAACGCTGACCAATCTGAACAACTTCCATTGCCAGATTGTGGACGTCATTGTCGGTGGAGTCCGAGCCGGCTTCCGAGGGAGGAGAAGGTTTCATACCTATTGGTTCTGGTAGCTTGAGCCTTGGCAGTCGTAGTCGCTAGAGTTTCAGGCCAATACAGGAGATATTGGATGAATCTGGGCCTATCTGAAAAAGATATCGCTTTCCGCGAGGAAGTGCGAGCTTTCCTTCGCGACAATCTTACGCCTGAGCTAGCCGCCGCTGGTCGAAAGGCGACAAGTGTTTTCGTGGAGCCTGAGTACACGCTCGCCTGGCAAAAGAAATTGCACATGCAAGGCTGGGCGGCGCCGAGTTGGCCGCAAGAGTATGGTGGACCCGGCTGGACGGAAATGCAGCGCTACATTTTTGCCTCGGAATGCGCCATTGCCGGAGCGCCCCCACTGGCCCCCATGGGCCTGAACATGGTTGGCCCCTGCATCATCGGATATGGTACGCCGGAACAGAAGGCATTTTTCCTGCCACGCCTGTTGGCGGGGGACGACTATTGGTGCCAAGGGTATTCGGAACCGCAATCAGGATCTGATCTGGCGTCTCTTTCTCTCAAGGCAGAACGAGATGGTGACTCTTACGTTCTCAATGGATCAAAGATCTGGACGACGCACGCTCATCACGCAAACCGCATGTTCTGTCTTGTGCGCACCGAATCTGATGGCAAGCCGCAAAAAGGCATCACATTCCTACTGCTCGAGATGTCGGTGCCCGGCATCACCGTCGACCCAATCATTACTTTAGCGGGTGAGCATGAATTGAACCAGGTCTTCTTTGATGACGTCCGTGTGCCGGTGGCAGGCAGGCTTGGCGAAGAAAATGATGGCTGGACCGTTGCGAAATACCTCCTGGAGTTCGAACGCAGTGGGGGATCGTCGGCCGGGCTTGAAGCCGCGCTGAACCGCCTTCGTGCCTATGTCCGGGAAAGTGGGCTGGAGGATGCGGGATTGAGCGCCCGGCTTGAGACAGCCGCCATTCTGCTAGATGCAATCAGTGTGACCGAGCAGCGTATTGTGGCATCGCTCAGCGCGGGGCGTCCGCCAGGCCCGGCCGCGTCGATGCTCAAGGTTCAAAGAACGGAAATGATGCAGAGGATCGATGAACTCGCTATCGAAGCCGCGGGCCCCCAGGCGGCTGTTTATGAGCCAGTGACCTGGCATCCGGAATCCAATCTGGATCCGGTCGGGCCAGAAGCTCTTAGTGTCGCTACCGCGAAATATTTCAACAATCGCGCGGGCTCTATCTATGGCGGCTCGAACGAGGTCCAGCGCAACATCATGGCCAAGGCCGTTCTTGGTCTCTGAGCCGGACCTATCAACCTTGATAGCTTGCCGGGCATGGTCCTTTCCGGGGAACCTTTGCTGACAGCTCCGCAAAAAAAGGAGCGTTGGGAGGAAAATTTGATGAACCGGACGACATTTCTAAAATCGCTATGCATGGGTGTCTCATTCGCCGCGCTCGGGGCAGGTTTGCCCGCCATTGCACAAGAGACCGACACATCGCCAGCCGAAAGCAGCGAGGATTCGCAAGGCTCCATGAAACTGGAGTCTATCACGGTTACGGCCCAGAGGCGGGAGGAATCCGCCAATGACGTTCCGATGTCCATCCAGGCGTTTGGTGGAGAGCAGCTCAATAATCTTCGGGTCAATGAGGTCGATGACCTGCAAGCGCTTGTGCCAAGCTTTTCGGTTTCGCAAAGCTATCAGGGTGTTCCAACCTATACCTTGCGCGGTATCGGCTTCAATACGATCAACATGTCGGCAACGTCCACCGTCGGCACCTATGTCGATGAAGTTGCCTATCCGTATCCCTTCATGAACTCGGGGCCGATGTTCGATATTGAGCGGGTCGAGGTATTGAAGGGCCCACAGGGAACATTGTTTGGTCGCAATACGACGGCCGGCCTGATCAATGTTGTCACAAACAAGCCCGTCGATGAATTCCAGGCGAGTGTCTCCGCCGACATCGGAAATTACGACACGTGGAATCTCGAAGGCATGATCAATGTGCCGCTAGCGGAAAATGTGCAGGCGCGTTTCGCGATCCGCAGCGAGAATAGTGATGAAGGCTGGCAGGAGTCGATTTCTCGGGGAGAAGACCGGGGAACGGTGGACAAGCTCGGTTTCCGTGCGGCGCTGGCGATACAGCCGACAGACAAGCTCGACATTGACTTGTCTTATAATGGATGGGTCAACAAGTCCGACACGATCGCCGGCCAGGCGATTGGCCTGACCCCGAATACGGACCCCACATTCATCGTGCCGGGAACCAATGGCCCTGCGACGGCATCCGGTTTCAACCAGCCGGGCCTTGTTGATTTTATCAACAATAATTTTCCAACCAGTGCCGAACAGGCCGACTGGGCGCCTTCTTATCTGCGTTCAGCCGATATTGGCGCGGGCGAAGGCATTGACGGTCCGCATGAAGAGAATTCCAGTTTCGATGCCATCAAGCTTGGTGTGAGCTATGAGTTCGACAACGAAATGCGGATTGTCTCGCTCACAGGCTACAACAAATTGGATCGTGAAGCCGTGCTTGATTGGTCAGGTGTGCCGTTTCAGATCCTGCTTCAAGATATTGAAGGCGAAATCAAATCCTTCAGCCAGGAACTTCGCCTGGAAGGGTCAAGTGACAAGGTCGACTGGTTGGTTGGTGCCTATTATGGCAAGGACGAGACCACGGACGGCAACCGCACAATGTTGCGGGATAACGCCAACTCCAACTTTGTAAGCACAGCAGCCTACCTGCTGACGGTTGACCCGACCGCACTTGGCTTCCCGCCTCAAATGGCTGGTCTGGTTTCCATGGTGAATGTGGATCCTGAAACAGGGCAGCCCTATTCAGCCGCCGAATTGCTCTCTTCCTTCCAGACTTATTATGATACCGGCAAGTTTGAATCGACGACTGCAAGCATCTTTGCAAATGCCGACTGGGAGTTGACGCCGGAGTTCTCTTTGACAACAGGTATTCGCTATACAGACGATAATCAGGAATATGTCGGCTGTTCAGGGGATGTGAATGGCTCGATGCAGCCAAACGTCAACGTCTTCAACCGCGTTTTCTTCACCGCAATCTACGGTCTGGCCACCCCGCCAGCCCCGTTGCTCGAAAATGGATGCAATACCTACGATCTTGAGACCAATTCGTTCACTGCGGTGACGTCGGATGTCGGGGAAGACAACGTATCCTGGCGCGTGGTTGGAAACTGGACGCCTGCCTGGCTGGAAGACACGCTCTTCTTTGCGTCGGTGTCCAATGGCTACAAGTCTGCCTCAACCCCGGTGAACGCAGCCTCCAAGTCGGAACAGAATGCCCCGGCCACCCAGGAAAGCCTGCTGGCTTATGAGGTTGGCGTGAAAGCAGGCCTGTTCGACCAGCGCATGCAGGCCAACGCGTCGCTGTTCTATTATGACTATACAGACAAGCAGGTCTCTTCCTTCTTCCCGGATCCGATCTATCGTGCCTTGTCCCGGCTTCAGAACGCTCCGGAAGGCGAGGCCTATGGCCTGGATGCGGAGCTGACATGGTTGCTGGCCGAAGACCTGACGGCTATTGGCGGTTTGACCTTGCTGCAAACGGAGTTCGGTTCGTTCGAAACGTCGGATGCGTTTGGTCTGCCGACAAACCGTCAGGGGGATCCATTCCTTTACAGTCCGGAAACCACAGCGAGCCTGACCCTTCTCTACGACCGTCCCGTGACGGAGACGCTTGGTTTGAGAGGTGCGCTGAGCGGGCGGTGGCAAAGCAACTCGACAGCTGGCAACCCGGATGACCCGCAATATGACATAGATTCGTATGGCGTGCTGAATGGCAGCATCGGGATCTACTCTCTTGACGACAAGTGGGAACTATCTGTCTGGGGCAAGAACCTGACCGATGAGTATTATTGGCAGCAGATCGCTTCCAATGCCAATGTCGTGCTGCGGTTCGCCGGTCGCCCACGCACGTTCGGTGCTTCGCTCAGTTATCGCTTCTGAGCTCCTCCTGAAACTCGCTGCGCCTCCATGTTTCTGGAGGCGCAGCCTTTATTTCAGGGCGATGTCAGGGGTGCGACGGATGAGCCCCGGCCGGTTTGTACAAGATAAATCGGTGAGGCCCTGTGAAATCAGGCTCGCCAAATAGGACTATCGGGAGATTGTAAATGAGTAATACGGGTGCCCTGACGAGCGCGGATTTCGACCAGATGCCCACATTGGGTGACATAGCGCGTTTTCATGCCCGTGAGCGCCCCGATGCAATCGCCCTCAGCTTTGAGGGACGGGAGACCACCTTTCGGGATTTTGATCTCCTGACGAACAAAGTTGCAAATGCGCTGGCAGCCTCTGGTGTGAAGCCCGGCGAGCGGATCGCTTATATCGGTAAGAACAGTGATTATTATTTCGAACTCCTGTTCGGCGCTGCCAAAATGGGCGGTGTAACCCTCCCGATAGGGTGGCGTCTCGCCCCAGCAGAGATGGCCTATATTATCGGGGATGGTAAGGGATCGCTGGTGTTCGTTGGGCCTGAAGTTGCCGACCAGGCCAGGGCAGCGCTTGCTGAGCTGGAGCATCCTCCACAAATCATCTACATCGAAGGAGCCGGACCCGATGGGTTCGTGAGTTGGAGGGATAGCCAAAGTGACGAGGATCCGGGCGTCTCAATAGCGCCGGGCGACGTCGCACTTCAATTGTATACGTCGGGGACCACAGGCAGGCCAAAGGGCGCCATGCTCAGCCATGAAAATCTCCTCGGCGGTCGCCGGGAATCCGTGGAAGCACACCTACCCTGGAATGAGTGGGGGCCTGACGATGTCAGTCTCGTCGCCATGCCAGTAGGCCATATTGGCGGCACTGGCTGGGGGATTGTGGGATTGTTCAATGGGGCGAAAGGAATTGTGGCACGGGAATTCGACCCGTTCCGTGTGCTTGATTATATTGAGCAGGACGGCATTTCGAAAATGTTCATGGTGCCCGCGGCCTTGCAGATTGTGGTAAAGCAGCCCAATGCCAGAAGCGTGGATTACTCCCGCTTGAAATACATCTTATACGGAGCCTCACCCATACCTCTGGACCTATTACGGGAATGTATGGAAGTCTTTGGCTGTGGATTTTGCCAGCAATACGGCATGACCGAAACATGCGGAACCATTATCTACTTGCCACCGGAGGATCATGACCCGGATGGGAATGTGCGGATGCGGGCGGCAGGTATCCCCATGCCAGGGGTAGAGATCCGCATAGAAGATAATGACGGGAATGTGCTTCTGCCCCATCAGGTGGGCGAGGTGGTGACCCGGTCCCGCGCCAATATGAAAGGCTACTGGAACTTGGATGAGGCGACGCAAAAAACGATCACAGCGGACGGATGGCTTTATACAGGAGACGCGGGATACCTTGACGAGGACGGCTATCTCTACATCCATGATCGAGTGAAAGACATGATCATTTCGGGCGGGGAGAATATCTATCCAGCTGAAGTCGAGAATGCTGTTTACGGACATCCGGACGTCGCCGAAGTGGCGGTAATTGGCGTCCCGGATGAGAAATGGGGGGAGGCGGTAAAGGCTGTTGTGGCGCTGAAACCCGGCGCGGCGTCGGATCCAGACTCCATCCTGTCTTTTGCGCGCACGAGGATTGCCGCGTTCAAAGCTCCCAAAAGCGTTGACTTTGTCGAGGGTCTTCCCCGCAATGCGTCGGGGAAGATATTGAAGCGGCAACTTCGAGAGCCTTATTGGGGCGGTAAAGACAGGGCCGTGAACTAGAAAAAATCAGTTCGGGAGAAGATCATGGCTATTCAAACTCGCTTTACCGAAGAATTCGGCATTGAGCATCCTATCGTTCAGGGGGGCATGCAATGGGTCGGATATGCAGAGATGGTGGCGCCCGTCGCGAATGCGGGAGGGCTTGGTTTCCTGACGGCGCTGACACAGCCCACGCCAGAAGATCTCGCCAAAGAGATCGCACGCACGAAGGAGATGACCGACAGACCTTTCGGAGTGAATCTCACCATTCTACCCGCCATCAAGCCGCCCCCCTATGCTGAATACAGGCAGGCGATCATCGAGGGAGGGATCAAAATCGTCGAGACAGCGGGCTACAAGCCGCAAGAACATATCGACCATTTCAAGCAGCATGGCATCAAGGTGATCCACAAATGCACGGCCGTACGTCACGCGCTGTCAGCTGAACGGATGGGCGCCGATGCAATATCGATTGATGGGTTTGAATGTGCGGGTCATCCAGGAGAAGACGACATTCCCGGCTTGATCCTGATCCCGGCGGCGGCACGCAAGGTGAGAGTGCCAATGCTGGCTTCCGGCGGATTTGCAGATGGCGCAGGGCTCGTGGCAGCCTTGGCGCTCGGCGCCGATGGTATCAATATGGGAACCCGGTTTTGTGTCACGCAGGAGGCTCCGATTGATGAGGCCTTCAAAAGACAAATGGTTGAGAATGATGAGCGCATGACCAATCTCATTTTCCGGACTCTGCACAATACCGCCCGGGTCATGAAGAATGCTGTCAGCGATGAGGTCGTGGAAATCGAGCGCAAGGGCGGTGCAAAGTTTGAAGATGTCCAGCATCTTGTTGCGGGGGCCCGGGGACGTCAGGCCATGGCGGATGGAGACACTGATGGCGGCATCTGGTCTGCAGGTATGGTGCAGGGGCTGATCAACGACATTCCCACCGTCAAGGAACTTATTGACAATATCATTTCTGATGCAGAATCTATCATTCATGAACGCCTGGACAGAATGAGAGTCTGATTAACGCGGAGGTCTGTAGTCTGATCAAGGCAATAAAGTGTTGGCACATCATTCATGTGAAATACGATGAAAAGTGCTCCACAAACTTCTGCGCACGAATTTAATTATTGATACTAAACAGGCATTTACGATGCCCCGGCATGACGGAGTAAGGACTTCCTTTCCGCCATTGGCCATTCTTGCGGAAATCCTAATCGAAGCCTAATGGATTGGGCGGATATTGCAGGCTGGTTTTTGCGGTGGGCTAACCGGCGCGCGCTAGGGTTAATCCTGCGCGCCGAGGAAACCCATGACCCGTCACTCAGAAAAATCCGGACATCCTTCCTGGGCCAGTTCGCTCGACAACCTTTCTGACTCGATCCCAAGCCCGGACCGCTTGCAGCATTCAGTCATTTTCTATTGCTCTGTCATGGTGCTGGTTACCATGTCCGCTACCATCGCCAGTCTCGCATCTTTCGGCCAGTATACCGTCGATATAGGCACGCTGATTGACGTCTTCACGCTCCTCGCAGTGGCCAGCGCGGCCACGCTGGCTTTCATGCGTCAACGAATGCTCCTGCAGGGCTTTCTGTTATGTGTCAGTGTCCCGGTCAATCTGCTGGCCATGCTCGTCATGGACAATCAGGGAATCTTTGAGGGCATGCTGCTATTGAGCATCACGCCAATCATCTGGGGCCTGTTCACGACGATGTGGATGAGCTTTCTCTACACAGCTATCCTGGTTGGATTCATCAATTGGTATATGGGGCCTGCCGGTCGTCTTGAACTGGTCGTGAATGGTATGGATGACACCCTGTTGTCGGCCATCGCGCTCAGCCTGGTTGCGCTCGCCTGTTGTGTGGCTGCGGTCTTGCCAAAACAACTCGGCCGCAATGTCTATGTCACGCTGAAAGAGTTGGCCCAGCGCGAGAACATGCATCGCAGCCGGTCGACCTCCTATGCGGAAATGTCGTCAGACTGGCACTTGGCAGTCGATCCGACAGGCAAGATCGTCCACTATTTCGGCAAGGGTGATGCCCTCGGCCGTCAGTGGCGTGATGTGCTGATCGGATGGGAGACCGACGAAGACGCATTCAATATTGCGCTCCAGAACCAGCAACCATTTTCCCGGATCAAGGGCGTTTTGCGTGCGGATGGGGTCAATTGCCGGGTGGAGTTCAGCGGGCGACCGCAGTACTCCGAGACGGGTGAGTACCTCGGATATCATGGCATTGCGCATGACATCAGCATACGCGAAAAATTCGAACAGAAGCTGAAGCAACAGGCAACGACTGACCTTTTGACCGGGCTCGAGAACCGTCATGCTTTCAATTCTTTGGTCGAGGTCCGCAAGACCGAAAACGAACCGGCCCTTTTGAGCATTCTCTATATCGACCTCGACAAGTTCAAGGAGTTGAATGATCGCCACGGGCACAGCGGCGGTGATGCGGCCCTGATCGAACTGGGCGAGCGTTTCAAGCGCCTGGCCGAAGAAGATGATGCGGTGCGTGTCTTTCGGATCGGAGGCGACGAATTCTGCTGTGTCCTCAACCGATCTGCGCAATTGCCTGAAGTTGCCGCTCTTGCGGGACGGATACGGTCTCTGGTCTCGGCTCCCATTTCATATGATGGGCGCCTGATCGATCTGACGGCATCGATTGGTGCGGCCATCGGGACGTGTGGCGAAGGAATCGAGGACGTTCTGGAACAGGCCGATGCGGCCGTCTATGAAGCCAAGTCCAAAGGGGGCGATTCCTGTGTTGTTCCGGATGCGGATGTCCGTGAACGCCTTGAACGCCGCGTGTCCATTCACCGGGAGCTCATTTCAGCCATTGATAAGGGCGAGATCAGCCTGCACTATCAGCCAATTGTGCGCGTATCGGATTGCCGCTTGGTCGGCGTCGAGGCGCTGGCGCGGTGGAGCCACCCGAAATATGGGCCGATCAGCCCATCCGAATTTATCGAGATCGCGGAAGCAAGCCGTCACATCATCGCCTTCGGACAGTTTGTGCAGCGCCAAGCGTGTGAGGATGTTCTGGGATGGATGTCCAGAACCGGTGAAGAAATACGCCTCAGCGTGAATGTCTCGCCCAATGAGCTGTTGTCTCATGGCTTCGCGGAATCCGTGGCAGAGATGCTTGAAGTCACTGGCTTCCCGTCCAGCCTGCTGGAACTCGAGATTACCGAACGTGGGGTCCTGAAAAATATCGAAGCTTCATGCGAAGTGATCGAGACCATACGTGAAATGGGTGTCACGATCGCACTGGATGATTTTGGAACCGGTAATTCATCGCTCAGTCGTCTGGAACACCTGCCTGTGGACCGGGTGAAGATCGACCGCTCCTTCTTTGTGCGTGCTGAGGAGAGCGACCGGGCACGTCAGATCCTGGGTATCCTGTCCGGTATGAGCCGGGTGTTGAACATCAATGTGATTGCAGAAGGGGTCGAAACCGAGGAGCAGTTCCGCTTCGTGAATCTTGCCGGCTTCGGGGAGGTGCAAGGCTATCTGTTCGGCAGGCCCGGCCCGATTGAGAAATTGGGGGTTGGCCTGAAACCGCCACGGCGAAACGACGTTTCAGCCTAGCCGCTATACGGCGCCTACTTAAAGCGTTTAGGACACAGACACGAAATTGACGACGTCCCGGCTACAGACAGGTTGCTGAGATACAGGCTTCGGGGCGGGGGAGCGGAACGCAATTTTGGCCGGGTAAGCCTCGACCGTTCCAGCACCCAAGCCATCTCCCTGGCGCCCATTTCAAGCGCCAGAGATTGCTTCCTCGATCTGCGGAATCGTCTGGTGGGCAAGATCGCGATTGAGTTCGGCGACCACCGAGATCGACCCTGAATCCATCAGCATGGGCCGCAGCTTCCCAAGAGATCGGGGATCGGCAGCAATAACGAGGTTGGCCGGGGTGGATTGGCTCACCACTTTCAGCGTGGCGTCTGCCACAGATGACAGGAAGCGCTCCTCGCCGACATCATGCCAGTCGGTCTGTTCTGTGGCGGCCTTTCCGCCGGATGGCGTCGTGAACCGACCTGCCCGGTCGCTTGCCTGTTCACGGGCCGGGGGATTGTCTTGCTCGATGACCTGAACCACTCTCAGGTCCAGCAAGTCATTGTCTCCCTTGTTTTCAAGTAGAAGGGCTTTTGCCCCATCGCTGACCAAGACGAATGTTCCGGTTGGCAGGTGCATGTGTTTGTCTCCCTATGTGATCGTCCAGCATGACGCGTGGCCAGTCTGACGGATTGATGCCGGTCAAGGCAGGGGCAGGATTAGCTAGCGGGGGTGAGGCTTTTCTGGACACGCGGTCGAAGGTTCTCGATGACGTCGCGGGCATCGAAGGCCCGAACATCTCTCTTCGGCTTCTCGCCCTGACGCATGAGGATGTAGGCGTTGGCTTCGAACCTGCGGTGCTCGCGCACGGTTGCGTCATAGGACCAGGGATATCCATAGGCATAGTAGGGGAACCGGTGATAGCCCTGCCGGTAATAGCCGTAGACGGACCGTTCAGGTCCGGTAGACGTGTAGGTGCGGGTGACGTCTGTGTCTCGCTCCACAACAAGGAAATAGTCGAACCCGTTTTCCAGAGTCAGTTCCGCCGCACGATAGAGGAGAAAGGCCTCGACGGTTTCGCGCGAGGTGGAGCTATTCCCGTGGAAGACGACACGGTAGCGATTGGTCTCGATGCGCTGTTCGGCATATCCGTAGCGACCGTCCATTGGCGCGTAGGGCGTAGACGTGGCGCACGCGCCGAGAACGAGTGCAGCGGCTACAAAGGCAAAATTGAAACGGGACACGAAAGCCTCCTTGTGATGGAATTTTCCAAATGTGCCGCCCCCTTAGGCGCGCGCTTTGATATCGCTCAATTGGTTCTTCCGGTCAGGGCCTAGGGTCAGCCCACTGGCAGGGAGACACTGCATGCCGCAGTTTTAATTCAGGGACCGCAAGGATGCAGGCCAGCGGTTTGCCGAAGTATTGCGCGCGCGCGACTTTGGCGAGCCGCTGGTATTTGCGCTTCCAGTGTTTCGACTTCCTTGTCGATCCGGGTACGGACGCGGTCGCTTGGTTGGAATGACCGGAACGAGATTTCAGGCGCCACACGCTTTGCCGCAACCGATACGGGAGCTTTTCTCGGCTGCTTGATGCCGGTCAAGGACCTGCTTCCCCAAACAGGCGAAATTCAATTCGCGCGAGACAAGGCTGCGCCAGACAAGAAAGGAGTTTGAAATGGATGATTTGACTCTCAAGGGATTCGTTGAAGACGAACTGGAATGGGAGCCGCGTATTGATGCGGCGGATATCGGCGTTGCGGTGGAAGATGGCGTGGTCACGCTGATGGGCCACGTGTCCTCCTTTGCGGAAAAACTCGCGGCCGAGGATGCAGCCAAGCGCGTGAAGGGGGTTCGCGCGATTGCGCAGGAGATCGAAGTGCGCCTTTCCGGTCGGCCGAAGACAGATGATGACGAGATTGCCCGCAAGGCGGCGGATGTGCTCGATTGGGACGTCTCCGTGCCCGACGGCAAGGTTCAGGTGCGCGTGCAGAATGGATGGGTAACGCTGTCCGGCGGAGTGGACTGGAACTACCAGCGCGACGCTGCGAAGTGGCGTGTCGCGAGTCTGCCGGGTGTGCGGGGCGTTTCCAATTCGATCATGGTCCAGAAGCGTGCAACGCCCAATGATATCAAGGACCGGATCGAGAAGGCATTGGTGCGCCATGCTGAAACCGAAGCCAAGGGCATCCGCGTCTCGGTGGTGGATGGCAAGGTCACCCTGGATGGATCGATTGACGCCTGGCACGACCGGGAAGTGGCTGAACAGGCCGCATGGGCCGCACCAGGCGTCACAATGGTCGAAGACCGTTTGCGTCTGGGCTGACACAGATTTGGTTCATATGTTTCGGGGCTGCCAAATACAGGGCGGCCCTGAGTGGTTGCGTGCGCGACCAGGACTGGGCGTGCATAGATCAATAAGGGTGTATGAGAGGAGTTTCGAATGCGGATCGAAAGAGCAGTTCGCCAGCTTGCACTAGGGGCTATCTTCCTGGCGGCAAGCGCATGCGCGACTCCGACACCGTACCAGGCGGCCATGGATGGGTACGGATACAGCGATCGCGTCCTGTCCGAGGACCGGGTCGAAGTCACCTTTCACGGCAATATGTGGACCGCCCGGGAGGATGTGGAGCGCTACCTGCTGTATCGTGCGGCCGAGATTGCCGACCGGGCAAGCGCCCCCGCGTTTCGGGTAGCGGGTCTGCAAACGGAGATTGAAGAGATCATCGTGCCCGATCCATGCCATTCGCCCTACTACCTGACCTATTTCGCCTATTCGATCACGGAGGTAGAGGAAGAATTCGTGGCGCGGGCGGAGATCGAATTGCTGCGCGCTCCGCCCATCGCACCTGATGCCGGCATCTTCGAGACGGATGCGGTGTTATCCGATCTCGCCGATTGCACCTGATCCTGACTTAGCGGGACATCTCTGCTCGTGCATCTGCCGTTATATAGCAATCTGAGAGGTCGCCACAGTCCGCCTCAGGAGACAGACGGATGGTGGCGACAGCTTCATACTCCCGTTCCGGTTTTGAGCGCCATGGGCTGTCCAGTTCGTAAACCCCGAAATAGTAGGGAAACATGGCGTCCGTGGACTGGTGGTAGATACAGGTCGTGTTGGGGGACGTGCGAAGGGTTGTCGTGCAGGCCGTTTCGCGACCGACAATGCTGAAGCTGCCCGCATCTTGTTCCTCTGCGATGTCGACCATGCGGCGGAACAGGCTGGCCTCGACGTCGTCCTGGCTGGTGTTGGAGTTCCCACGGAAGCTGACCCGAACCAGGCCATCCCCGACATCCTCGCTGGTATAGCCATGCAGGTCGCTGGCAGGCTGGTAGGCCGTTGCCGCAGTGGTGCAGCCAGCAATCCATACAGTCGCGACCAACGCAAACGACGCTGACGGGATCGAATTCAGTATTGCCATGATCACTTTGCCTCCGGTTTGAAAGATCAATGTTTTCGTGGGTAACCAATTCTGCGAACGATCCTTTGACGCGCATCAAGCGTTTGACGCCCGCGTCACGGCCCCGTTGGAAGCAGCCATTTGTGCTTCATGCTTTCCAGGGAGTCGGCGATGTCCGTATCCGTTACCGTGAACGTATCGGCATGGCCGAAGCCGAGGCTGTAATCGAGGACTGACAGGACACTGGGCGTCAGACGGAAGAAGGAAGGCATGACGCCTTCCATCGGATCCATGCGCTCGATCTGCGGAAAGCGTTTCAGCATCAGGCCGATCACTTCCGCGCTCTCTTCCTGTGTGGTCATTTCTGCCGCGTGCGCCGCCATGGACAGGCCCCGAATGTGATCCCAATCCTGATAGGGGGGCGTGATGGTGAGAGAAACGCGTGCATCCCGGCGCATGTTCCGGGCCTTCTGGGAATCGCTCCCGACACCGATAAACAGGGTCAAACCGTCATGGACGAAGGACACGGTCGTGTTCTGCGGGAAGCCGTCGGGCCGGATCGTGGCAATGGCGGCATCGCGGCTCGCCTCCAGGATCTGGACAGCTTTTGCTTCAAGGTCGGCTTTCATCAGGATACCTCCGCGTCTTTCGCACGTTCAGGATCGCCGGATCCGAAGCGCGTGCGTTGATGCGTATCAAGTCCCGCCTTGATCCGGCGCAAGGCGCCAGGGGATCAATGCGCCTAGCTGGGGGCGCGTAGGCAAAAGGAACCCGGCATGGCCCGCATCGCACTGATTACTGGAGGGACGACAGGTCTCGGCGCAGCCACGGCCGACGCCTTGGAAGCGGATGGCTGCAAGGTCATAGTCACCGCCCGCTCGCCTGAGAAGGCTAAAGCTTACAAGGCGTGTTCAGGACGTGCTTGCTATGGCTGGGATGTGAGTGATTTCAGCGCTTGCTCGAACAACATTGCAGCTATCGAAGCTGAGATCGGCCCTATCGATATCCTCGTGAACAATGCTGGGGTCACGGCGGATTCGATGTTGCACAAGATGTCGCCGGAGCAGTGGCAGTCAGTCCTGCGTGTGGATCTGGACTCCATGTTCAACGCAACCCGGCAGGTCATATCCGGTATGCGCGAGCGAGGGTTCGGACGGATCATCAACATCTCGTCGGTGAACGCCGTCCAAGGCCAGTTTGGCCAGACAAACTATTCCGCAGCAAAGGCTGGCGTAATCGGGTTTACCAAGGCGCTGGCACTGGAGAGTGCGCGCAAGGGGATCACGGTCAATGCCATCGCGCCCGGCTATGCCGATACGGCCATGGTGGCTGCTGTGCCCGATGATGTGATGAAGACCGTGCTGGAAGGCGTGCCGCTTGGCCGCCTTGCCGAGCCCTCCGAAATCGCCCGGTGCGTGGCTTTCCTGGCCAGTGACCAGTCCGGTTTCATCACAGGCTCCACATTGCATGTGAATGGCGGCCTGTATCTCGCCTGAGACGCACATGTTGAATGGCTCAGTTCCGCCGTCAACGGATGCGTTGAATGGCCAGCCGCATCTGCTTTTCCACCTCGAGCAATCCGAACACGGCACCCCCGGCGCCGATCACAATGGCGCCGTAGAAAGGCGAGAGCGGGACGGTACCAAATACCGCTTGGGCGGAGGGAATGTAGGTGACGGCCAGTTGGCCGGCCACGACGATGAAGAGAGCGGTCCAGACGGCAGGGGTTCCGCGCAGGCCGTCCAGCGTACTCGACGCGCCGTGAAGGTAGCGGACGAAGAACAGGTACGCGACCTGAAGCACGACCAGTGTGTTGAAAGCGACGGTCCGGGCAAGCTCCACGGAGCCGGTATGGTCCAGCGCATAGGTGAACACAGCAAACACTGCGGCCGCGAAGAGGACGGTCGCAACCACTATGTCCGCCAGCAATCCGGTATCCAGCAAGGTTGCATCCCGCTTGCGGGGCGGTTGCTCCATGCTTTTGGGCTCCAGCGGTTCCAGCGCCAGCGCGAAGCCAAGCGCCATCTCGGTAATCAGATTGATCCACAGGATCTGGATCGGCGTCACCGGCAGGGTCAGCCCGAACAGAAGGGCGAGGATCACCACGCTGGATTCTCCGCCGCCGGTGGGGAGCGTCCAGCGGATCAGCTTGCGGATATTGTCATAGATGCGGCGGCCCTCTGTGACAGCCGCCGCGATCGAGGCGAAATTGTCATCGGCGAGCACCACGGCGGCGGCTTCCTTTGCCGCCTCGCTGCCCTTTTGGCCCATCGCCACGCCGACATCGGCCCGCTTCAGCGCGGGGGCGTCGTTCACACCATCGCCGGTCATGGCGACGATCATGTTCTGGCTCTGCAGGGCCTGAACGAGACGCAATTTGTGCTCGGGGCTGGTGCGGGCGAAGACATTGGTCTCGAGGGCCTTATGGGCAAGTTCCACGTCGTCCAGCGCGTCGAGGTCTTTGCCTTCAAGGACATGGCCGGGATATTCGAGCCCGATCTCTCTCGCAATGGCTGCCGCCGTTCCTGCATGATCGCCGGTAATCATCTTTACCCGAATGCCCGCCGCATGGCAGTCGGCTATGGCCTTGACGGCTTCGGCTCGGGGCGGGTCTTTCAGGCCAATGACGCCAATGAAGGTGAGAGTGCCCCTCAGCGCGTCCTCTGAGAGTTTTTGGTCTGGCTCGGCGTCGGCCATGGCGAATGCGAGCACCCTCTGGCCCTGCGACGCCAGGGCAGATGTCCTGAGCTGGATGAATTCATGGTCAATCGGGACAGAGGTGCCGTCCGGTCCCATCATCCTTGTGCAGAGCGCGGAGATCACTTCGGGCGCGCCCTTGGCGCGAATATGCTGGCCGGTCCCGTTAGTGGTGAGCGTGGCCATGAACCGGTGTCGGGCGTCGAAGGGCAGGACGGCGTTGCGAGGATGATCGTGTCGTACATCGTCCAGGGAGCCCAGAATTTTTCCCGCAAGGGCCAGAAGCGCGCCCTCCATCGGATCGCCGCTGACGCTCCAGGTTTGGTCATCTTGCACAAGTCGCGATTCATTACAGACCGTGGCCGTGATCGCGAGCTGCTCCAGGACGGTTTGGACCGGCTCTGAGGGTGTTGGCGATATGTCGCCGCTTGGCGCGTAGCCGTCTCCTGTGACATTGAAGGCCTGCCCTGCCGCAATGACCGACGTGGCCATCATTTCATTGTGGGTCAGTGTGCCGGTCTTGTCTGTGCAGATGACAGAGACTGCACCCAGGGTCTCGATAGCGGGCAGGCGACGCACGATGGCATTCTTGCCGGCCATGGCCCTGACACCGATTGCCATGGTGATGGTCAGGACAGCCGGCAAGCCTTCGGGGATGGCAGCGACTGACAGGCCCACCACCGACATGAAAGTCTCCGAGAAGTCCGCATTTCGAATGAACACACCGAAGGAAAGCAGGGCCGCGCCAATCAACAGGATCAGAATGGTCAGCCATTTCGCAAAGGCATTCATCTGACGCAGCAGGGGGGTCTGGAGCCGGTCCACAGAGGAGAGCATGCCACTGATGCGACCGATTTCGGTGTTTACGCCGGTCGCCACGACCAGTCCCTCGGCCTGTCCGGCCGTGACAATGGTGCCGCTGAAGGCGCAGCCTGTTCGATCCCCTAGCTGGGCATCTGCTTGCGATATGCCCACAGACTTTTCGACGGCAATGGATTCCCCCGTCAGGATAGCTTCCTGTATCCGCAGACTGCTCGACTTGATCAATCTGAGATCAGCGGGAATACGGTCCCCCGCCTCGACGCACACGACATCGCCCGGAACCACGGTTTCGGCATCCACTGTCACGCGCCTTCCATCCCGGTAAACAGCGGCATGAGGCGAGAGCAGCGACTCGATGGCTTCCATTGCCGCTTCGGCGCGGCCCTCCTGTATGAAGCCGATCACGGCATTGGCGAGCACCACGAACAGGATGACAGCCGTGTCGATGGGATGACCAAGCCACCATGTGACGGCGGCAGCTCCGATCAGCACGTAAATCAGCGCATTGTGGAAGTGACGGAGAAACCGCAGCAGGGCGGGGGTGCGGCGCCCACGAGGTGTGCGGTTGGGGCCATATTCCTCCAGCCGGGCGTCGGCCTCAGCCTGGCCCAATCCCTTGCGGGATGTCGATAGCCGATCAAGCGCGACGTCGAGCGGCTCGGCGTGAGGCGGGGGCACTAGGAGGCTGGGATTGGGCCGATCAAGCATGGACGTCATCCGGCGATCCTGAAACTGTATATGGAATAATTACATGGGCGGGCCCGCCACGCGTCTCCGTAGAAGTACGGATGGCGACAGAATTTGATACGGATCAATGCGGTAAGGAGCGGGCGTTGAATACTGCGCCTTACGGATCACAAAGAGAGCGGGCCCCCATGATATTCAAGACCATTTTCGCCCCTTTGGCCTTTGAGGAAACCGCAAATCTGGTGACGGACACCGCGCTGTCGCTGGCAGGAACATTCAAGGGGCATGTGATGGCACATCATGTGCGCCAGCGTTTCACCGAGTACCCCCCCATGGAGTTTTATCCGACGTCCGGGGCCGCAACAGTCCTGGCGATGGAAGGACATGATGAAGCCACAACCGTCTTTGCCCGGACCATGCGTGCGCAGTTTGAAGAGCGATGCGATGCGGGTGACATTCATATCGTGCCGGTGTCGGAGGCGCTGAAACAGAATGGGATTACTGCATCCTGGACCGAGGAGATTGGCCAGCTGCCATTGAACTACAGCCTGGCGGCGCGCGTGGCAGATCTCGTCGTGATGGCCATTCCGTCAGCAAAAGAAGTCTACCCGGAACGGGAACTGTTTGAATCGCTGCTCATGCAGTCGTCCGCGCCCGTCTTCCTGACCCCGCGCTCGGGCCTTGCTGCCATGCCGCGTCGGCCGCTGGTCGCCTGGGATGGCAGCCTGCAAGCCTCCCGGGTCGTGCGGTGCGCATTGCCCATGCTGCAGGAGAGTGAGGAGACAACGCTCCTCACCATTGGTGAAACAGATGTGGGGACACCCAGTCTCGAAGCGGCCAAGCTATGGCTCGAACGCGCGGGCGTTCGTGTGAAAACCCGGTCCGTGGAATGGCCGGACCGGCCGATTGCGGAGCGCATCCTCAACCAGTGCGACGCGACTAATAGCGATCTGGTCCTGATGGGCGGCTATTCGCATTCCCGCCTGCGCGAGACCATCATGGGCGGCGTGACCCTGCACATGATCCGGCATGCGGATCGACCGCTCCTGATGGTTCATTAGGGACGGGGAAATGAATGTATTGGCACGCTCACAGGCGCCGGCTCCAGATACCGACACCGGCGTGCTGCTCTCGGCTCGGGGCCTGACAAAAGTCTACGACACAGGCGAGGTGAAAGTTCAGGCGCTTCGTGGCGTCGACCTTGATGTGCACCGCGGCGAACTCCTGGTCATGCTGGGGGCGTCGGGTAGCGGGAAGTCGACCCTGCTGAACATTCTTGGCGGCCTTGACCGCCCCACCGAAGGCGATGTGCAGTTTGAAGGCAAGTCGCTGACCCGGCGGTCTGATGCCGGCCTCACCCGGTATCGGCGCAACCATGTCGGTTTCATCTTCCAGTTCTATAATCTCGTGCCAAGCCTGACGGCGCGCGAAAATGTGGCTCTGGTCACCGAGATCGCGCGCGACCCCATCCCGCCCGAAGAAGCCCTGGACATGGTGGGTCTGGCTGCGCGGCTCGATCATTTTCCGGCAGAATTATCCGGGGGCGAGCAGCAGCGCGTCGCCGTGGCGCGCGCAATTGCCAAGCGGCCGGCGCTCCTCTTTTGCGACGAGCCAACAGGTGCGCTGGACAGCAAGACCGGCATCCAGGTGCTGGAAGCCCTCGACCATGTGAACCGCGAACTGGGCGCCACAACGGTCGTCATCACTCATAATGTCGGGATCGCGGAAATGTCGGACCGTATAATCCGACTGTCCGATGGACTGATCGTGGATATCGACGAGGTGGGGCGAGCGAAGAAGCCCTCGGAGCTGTCATGGTGAGCTGGATTTCCGCGCTGGACCGAAAGCTCCTGCGGGATCTGTTCCATATGCGGGGGCAGGGCCTGGCGGTGGGGGCCATCGTAGCCTGCGGCGTCGCGATCATGGTGATGGCGCTGGGGGCCATCTCCTCCCTCGAACTGAGCCGGGACACGTATTATGACCGGTATCGCTTCGCCGACGTGTTCTCGAATGCGAAGCGCGCACCCGAACGTCTCGCGACCGAGATTGCGGACATTGAAGGGGTCCGTACCGTGGAGACGCGAATCTCCCGAATGGTCACGCTCGATATCGAAGGCATGCGCGAGCCGGCCAATGCGCAGCTTGTCTCCCTGCCTGAAAATGGCGAGCCAAGACTGAATGGTGTCCTGCTGTATTCGGGACGCTTTCCCGATCCCAGCCGGCCGGACGAGGCGGTTGTTTCCAAAGCTTTCGTGGACGCGCATGGCTTCACATTGGGAAGTAATGTCCGTGCCATCATCAATGGGCGCGCGCGCGACCTGGAGATCGTCGGGATTGGGGATTCCCCTGAGCATGTCTACATGCTCGGACCGAGCGGGCTGTTGCCGGACGAGAAGCGCTTTGCAGTGTTCTGGCTTAGCCGCCGGGCACTGGAAGCTGCCTTTGACCTCGACGGGGCGTTCAACAATGTGAGTGTTTCTCTCAGTCCGGGCGCCAACCCGCAGGGTGTGATTGACGGGCTGGATGGGTTGCTGGAGCCCTACGGGACGGGCGGCGCCTATGGCGCGGAAGACCAGTTGTCCAATGCTTTCATTGAAAGCGAGATGCAGCAATTGGCGGCTATTGCCGCGATCATTCCCCCGATCTTTCTCGTCGTGTCAGCCTTGCTGATCAATGCCATCCTCGCGCGCCTGATCGCGACGGAACGCCAGCAGATCGGATTATTGAAGGCCTTTGGGTTCGACCAGAGGGAGATTGCCTGGCACTATGTGAAAATGGCGCTCGGCATGGTGCTTGGCGGAATTCTGGTCGGGTTCGTCCTCGGCGCGGCACTTGCGCGACTGATGACCAATCTTTATACGAATAGTTTCCGGTTTCCGGACATGATTTTCCGGCTCGATCCATCTGCGTTTGTGATCGGAGGCGGATCTGCGGCGATTGCGGCCATTATTGGGGCTATCGCCTCCGCAAGATCTGCGGCAAATCTTGCGCCTGCCGAAGCCATGTCACCCGCCCCGCCGACGGTCTACAGCAAGGGAGCGCTCCAGCGCGCTTTTGCGCGGATCCATTTCGACGAACCGACACGAATGATCCTGCGTCACGTCACACGCTGGCCTATCCGGGCAGCGGTGACGGTGGTCGGGGTTGCGGCCGCTCAGGCCCTGCTGGTCGGGACGTTGTTTGCCTTTGATGCCATTGACGAGATGCTGGAGCAGCATTTCGACCGCACCGACGCCTATGATGCGGCGATCAATTTCGTCGAGCCGATGAATTACAGCGCCGTGCGCGAAATCGAGCGATTGCCCGGCGTGCTGTCGGTCCAGCCGAACCGCGATGTTTCCATTCGGATACGCCACGGCCAGCTGGATGAGCGCGTATGGCTGGTCGGTGTGGACCCGACGGGCCGACAGCGCCGGCTTCTGGATGACAACCAGCGTTTCATGGACATGCCGGAACATGGCCTCGCCTTGTCCTCTCAACTGGCGAGCATGGTCGTTGCGGGCGTGGGGGACCGGGTTACGCTGGAAGTTCTGGAAGGGGAACGGCCCGTGCTCGACGCGCCGGTGACAGCCATCGTGAACGAAGCCATGGGCTGGCCGGCCTTCATGGATGTTGACGCCCTTGGAGACCTGCTGGGTGAAAGCGATGTGGTCAGCGGGGTCTATGCGATGATCGATCCGGACAAGGAGGCCGAGTTCAGTGAAGCGGTCCTCGCGCGGCCCGGCATAGCCAGCGTAGCCCTTCAGCGCGCCTCGATCGAGAGCTTCAATGAATCCATGGAAGAAAACATCAACATCATGATGACGATCTATGCACTGATCGGCGGCGCGATAGCTGCGGCAGTGGTGTACAATGCTGCGAGGATCGGCCTGACGGAACGGGGGCGGGAACTCGCCAGCTTGCGGGTCCTCGGCTTCACCGAGGGCGAGGTGTCTTACATCCTGATCGGAGAGTTGGGCTTGCTGGTCTTCCTCGCGCTCCCCCTCGGCGGGCTACTGGGCATGGGGCTCGCCTATCTCGTGGCCTCCTCCATGGCGACCGAACTGTTCCGGATTCCCGTCACCATAGATCCGTCTACGCACGGGATGGCTGCCGCTATTGTTGTCGTCTCGTCTATTGCTGCGGCCCTGTTTGTTCGCCAGCGTGTTAAAACCCTCGACCTCATCGCCGTTCTCAAAACACGGGAGTGACCTCATGGCCCTTCGCAATCGTCTTCTTTTCTGGGCCGCTATTGCCCTCATTGTCCTGGCCCTGGCGGTCTGGGCCTTTTCGCCAAGGCCGGTTGACGTGGATATCGTCGCGGCCCGTCTCGGACCGATGACCGTGTCCGTCAGCGAGGAAGGCGAAACACGTATCCATGATGTGTTTGAAATTTCCGCGCCGGTGGCCGGACGGCTTGAACGCATCGATCTGGACGCTGGCGACTGTGTGTATCAGGGGGAAACAGTCGTCGCGGTCATCCGTCCGGTGGCGGCGCCCGTGCTCGACAGCCGGTCCCAGAAGCAATTGTCGGCCGTCGCAGAGGCGGCGGCGGCGGCCGTGACAGCGTCCAAGGCGGAACTGGACCGGGTGCGGGCCGAACTCGACCGCGCCACTACTGATGCCAACAGATACCGTCTTCTGGCGCCGGGTGGGGCAATCTCCCGGCAAGTATTGGAACGGTCTGAAGCCGAGGAAAGAACCCTGCAGGCTGCGACACGCGCGGCAGAAGCGGCGCTGGCCATGCGACGTCAGGAACTGGCCGCCGCCCGCGCTGCCCTGCGCCCCAGCAGTGACAGCGAGGAAGGCGAACTGATTGATGTCATCGCGCCGATCGATGGAGTCCTGCTGCGTCGTCTGCGCCAGAGTGAGGGGCCCGTCGCCCAGGGCGCGACGCTGGTCGAGGTCGGCGATCCAGAGGAGATCGAAATTGTGGCAGACCTGTTGTCAGAAGATGCCGTCCGGATCTCGCCCGGTGATCCTGTTGTGATCTCCGACTGGGGTGGACCCGTCCTGCATGGAAAGGTTCGACGCATAGAGCCCTTTGCGTTCACGAAGGTTTCTGCCCTCGGCATCGAGGAGCAGCGCGTGAATGTCGTGATCGATCTGGTGCCCGGTCAGCCGGCAGACCGGATGGGGCATGGCTATCGTGTGGATGTGGCCGTGGAGATCTGGTCGCAGGAGGATGTGCTTACTGCGCCCATGACCGCGCTCTTCAAGCAGGACCGGGCCTGGTCCGTCTACCGTATCGAGAAGGGTCACGCCCGGCTGCGTCAGGTCGAGGTCGGCCACCTGAACGGGCAGGAGGCGCAAATCCTGGCCGGTCTGGAAGAGGGCGACATTCTGGTGGAACATCCGTCAAACCGTATTGAGGATGGCGTGCTCGTGCGGGCCCGTGAAGAATTGCGGCCCATCTCCAATGGTTCAGGAGAGACGGAGTCTGAAGCAGTTCAATTATCGGCTTCATGGGATACGGCTGTCAGCGGGTGCGACTTCCTGATCCGCTAGAGCAGGGAGGCGCATTCGCGCGCGATGATGCGTTCTTCATCAGCCACGATACGGACAACCGGCACGGGGGCATTCTTGGGTGAGAGGATGGCCGCATTTGTGGCGTTCGAATACGTATCCAGCACAGGGCCCATCCAGCTCAGATGGTTTATGATCCGGGAACGGATTTCCGGCGCGTTCTCGCCGACGCCTCCAGAGAACGCAATGGCGTCGAACCCGCCCATCGCTACAGCCAAAGCGCCTGACTGGCTGGCGATCCGGTAGCAATAGAGATCAATCGCTTCCTCCGCCTCCGGCGCGGCGCTCTCGAGCAGCGTCTTCGTGTCACCGGAAATGCCGGAGACCCCCAGCAGGCCGGATTTCGTGTAGAGGAGGTCCGACACCTCATCCACAGGCATGCCCCGATCCTTGATCAGGTGCAGCACCACGCCTGGATCGAGGTCGCCGCACCGGGTTGCCATGGGCAGTCCATCGAGTGCGGTCAGCCCCATTGAGGAGGCAATACTGCGGCCGTCGATCATGGCGCAGGCGCTGGCGCCACTGCCGAGATGGAGGGCGAGAAGGCGCTTGGGCCGAGTCCCCAGAACCGAGCTGATAGTCTCCGCAATGTGCGCATAGGACAGCCCATGAAAACCGAACCGCAGGATGCCTTCGGCGCTGAAGTCGCGCGGTAGCGCGTAGAGCTCCGCAATGTGCGGCATGGTCCGGTGGAAGGCTGTGTCGAAGGAGAGGGTCTGGCGCACATCGGGGAGGGCATCTTCAACGGCCTGGACGCCTGCGAGATTGTGCGGCTGGTGGGCAGGTGCAAAGATCGCGAGAGTCAGGAGGCGGTCAAGCGCGGCGTCGCTGACCGGGACAGGGCCTTCAAACTCGGTGCCGCCATGTACGATGCGGTGCCCAATCCCGGAGAGTTGGACATCCTCATCCTGCCGGGCGAGCCATTTCGCCAATGTCGAGATCAATTCGCGAGGCTCGGTGACACTGTTCACAACGTTTTGGAGCGGCTTGAGCTTGGAGGGATCGGAAATGTCCACGCGTCGCGCGCCTGCGAGGTCACGCACGGCACCGCGTAGCAGGCAGCCCCCTAATTCGCCGCTCGCATGGATTTCGAACATCGAGAATTTCAGGCTGGAGGAGCCGACATTGAACGTTGCGACTGCGCGGCGGCTCATTGAGCGCTCCGTTGCCAATGGGCGACCGCAGCAGCAAAGGCGCAGGACGCCATGCGCTCCTCTGCGCTGTCGGCACGGCTTGTCAGGATAATTGGCGCTGCTGCGCCGAGGACGATGCCGGCAGCCGATGCCCCCGCCAGATAGTCCAACTGTTTGGCCAGCATGTTGCCGGCTTCGATCGTTGGCACGATCAGGATGTCTGCATCTCCGCCGACAGGAGAGTGGAGCCCTTTCGTTGCAACGGATTCATGGGAGACTGCGAGGTCAAACGCGAGCGGGCCGTCGAGGATGCCCCCCTTGATCTGGCCACGATCGGCCATCTTGCACAAAGCAGCCGCATCAATAGTCGAAGGAATGGTCGGATCGACTTCCTCGGTCGCAGAAAGAATGGCCACCTTGGGCGGGTCAATGTCGATGGCACGCGCGGCATCAATGGCGTTCTGGGTAATCCAGCGCTTGGCCATGAGGTCAGGCGCGATGTTCAGGGCGCCATCGCTGATGAGCAAAGGCTTCCGATACCCTGCGGTCGAGAGCAGAAATACATGGCTCATGCGCCGTTCGGTGCGCAGGCCGCCTTCACGCTTGACCACTTCCGCCATCATTTCATTGGTGTGAAGCGCCCCCTTCATCAAGGCGTCTGCCTTGCCTTCATGAATGAGTTCCACACTGCGTGCGGCGGCGCCATGACTGTGCGGAACGTCCACCTGTTCGATGCCGGACAGGTCCAGTCCCGCAAGCTCTGCAGCCCCAGCAATCTTCGCGGCAGGTCCCACGAGGATAGGTCTCATGATGCCTGCTGCGGCAGCATCGAGCGCGCCCTTGAGGCTGGAGGCATCAACGGGATGAATGACCGCAACGCGCAGGGCCGTGCCGGGCAGGGAGGCCGCCTTCGAGATGAGCCAGTCGAACTGGCCTTCCATGTCACTTGTCATGATAGCTGACAGGTCCAGGCCATATGTGGTTTGCTGCTGTTCACGCGTTCGCTCCCTCTGAATATTCTCTTCATCCACTCAACCGCCAGCCGCCTCGTCCTGCAAGTCCGGATAAGTACGTGTACTCCGGGTTATCCCGTATTTCCCCGCAATTGAGTCTGGAGTTGAGTGACGTTTTATAGAGGCAGTCCAACAAGTATTCCGACACACCCGCAACAGGAGGATGCACCATGGCCCAGACGAAATCCCAGACAGAGAAAGCCGCTTCGAGCCCGAAGGCGAGTCAGAGTTCTTCAAAGGGCGCGACGGGCTTCATCCCCAATAGTGCAATTCCGATCCCGGTTGCGGATACGATGCAGTTCAGCGCCGATACGATGAAGCATTTGATGGAGAGCAGTCAGGACATGGCGCGATTCTACAATAATCGCCTTCGGAAGGATATTTCCTTCATGAGTGAACTCGGCAGCTGCAAATCTCCAGTGCAAGGCGCTACGGTGTGGTTTCGTGCGGCCAGCGAAGCCGCGCATGATTATGCGGACCAGTTCGACCGCGTCATGGCGATCACACTGAACGGAGCGGCGTCCGAGTAGAGCCAGACCTGAACAGGCCTGGTCAGGCGCCTTATCAGGCAAATGCTTTTGCCTTTGCCGGGCGTTCGGTACGTCGAAGTCGGATCGTATCCTTTGAATAATACACAGAATCTGGACGCGGTCCTGAGGCCAGTCACGACTTTTCTGGACGAAGCCCTGGGGCGAGTGGATGCCAGCCGTGTTCTCTCGGAAACGGCCCAGCCGCTGATTCAGGCCATCGAAGCCGTGCCTGGAGCCGGGCGTGTGGCTGTGTTTCTGAGCGGGGGTGTTGTTGGGCCTCTCTTTGTGTCCGGTCCTTCATTTGAGACAAATGAAATCGAGGCGCTGTCGGCTCTCATCGCAGATATTCGCCCTGCGACGCCCATGCGCACTGTTGAGACACGGGCCTTGTCCGACGAGTCTGAACTACACCGTGTGCGGCTTTTCCCTTTAAGGGTCGCTGGCGAACAGCCCTACGCCCTGCTTGTCACCGTGCGTGACCTGGCCGGACATGAAGACCATTCCGTATTTGATGCCTTCATGGACCAGATCGCTCAGATCGCCGGGATCATTGTGGAAGACCGCCGGTTGAGGTCAAAAATGACGGACCAGCAATCTGTGCTGGAAGCGTTGCTGGGCGCAGCCCCGGACGCAATCATCCGGATCGACCGCTCAGGCACCATTCTGGATTTTCTGGGGAGTGCGTCGCGGTTGTTCGGATGGCGGGCCGAAGAGATTGTCGGCAAGTCGCTGACGATACTGATGCCCGACCCCCATTCGGCGCGGCATGGCAATTATATTGATGCTTTCCTGCAAACAGGGGAACGGAAGCTTCCCGATTTTGGACGCCGGCTCCAGGCGTGTCACAAGACAGGAAAGACTTTCCCCATCGAAATTGCGCTCAGCCAGCTGCCAGGGCGTGAGGATGTGGAATTCATCGGCATCGTGCGGGACATTTCGCACCGCGTGGCCAGGGAGACCGAAATTGACGCATTGCGCGAAGCTCTCGATGCGGCCGCCCTGCAGAGCGCGCTCGGAGAGTTTGCGTCGATCATTGCGCATGAACTGAACCAGCCACTGACCGCAATCGCGAATTACATGGATGCGCTGGAGCTGCGGCTTGCATCGCCCAGCCCGGAAAATCTCGATATTGCCCTCGACCTGACCAAACGGTCCGCCGCGCAGGCGCGGCTTGGCGGGAAGGTGATTGCCAGAACACGCCGCATGGCCCTGAGAGGCGAAACCGAACCGCGTCTGGATAGCTTCCACGATGCAGTGGCGGAAACCATGTCGATGATGGCGCATACCCCGGCTGCCAAAGGGGTGACGATCCGGTCCCGGCAGGAAGGGCCGGACAGCCCTTCCTTGTTCGACCGCGTCCAGATTCAACAGGTTGTCATGAACCTGTCGAGTAACGCCCTGCGCGCGATGGCGGGCATGGACAGGGCTGAACTTACCGTAACCTCCCGTCAGAGCGAAGAGACACTTGAGCTCGTCGTTCGCGATACAGGGCCGGGCATTGCAGAGGCTGACAGGCCGAAGATTTTCGAGCGGTTCTTCCGACGAAGCAAATCGGGGATGGGGCTTGGCCTCTCCATCGTGCGCCGGATAGCCAATGCCCACGGGGGAGATATTCGCCTTACCGATTCAATCGGAAGTGGTGCCGAATTCATCCTTACCCTTCCCCGACGAATAGTATAGTCTGTCGCGGACCAAGAGGAGCAGTGCGTGACAGAGGCCAACACCTGCAAGGTTATCGTGGTTGATGATGATGCAGGTGTCCGGGATTCTCTAGACGCACTTCTGAGCGCCAAGGGTTATGCCTGCGTGTTGTACTCGAATGCGGAAGGCTTCCTGAAGGTGAATAACCCGGAAGATCCAGCAATCATCCTGATGGACTATTCGCTCGGAACGGAGTCCGGACTGGACGCAATCAAATCCGTCCGGGCGCAGGGCGATGTTCGCCCAATCATCATGATTACCGCGCATGGTGACATCGAACTCGCGGTCGATGCCATGAAAGCGGGGGCCACGGATTTCATCGAGAAGCCTTGGGACAAAAATGCCTTGTTCGAGGCAATCGACCGTGGAACGAAGCAGGCCCAGACAGCGGCTGACTGCGCCAATGGACGCCGACGCGCGCTGGAAGCACTGGAAAGCCTCACGCCACGCGAGCGGGATGTCTTCGACCAGCTGATTACAGGGGCTTCAAACAAGCTTGTCGCGCGGACGCTCGATCTCAGTCCGCGTACGGTGGAGTTCTACCGGGCCAATGTGCTTGAAAAAGCGGGAGTCGCCAGCGTCGCGGAACTGGTGCGGCTGGCCTTCATGGCGCGCGGCGCAAACCTCTGACCGCAATCAGACGGCGATGCCGCTCCTGTCAAAGCTGCCCTGATCCGACCGACCGGCCAGGCGCGAGAGGCAATTGTAATTCAGGATACGAAACCGGTCCGGTCGGGGCAGGTCGATCACATTTGTCTGCTTGAACCGGTTCAGCATCCGGCTAACGGTTTCGAGCGTCAGGCCGAGATGGTCTGCCATATCGCAACGGCTCATGCAGATTGGGGTGTAACCATCCGCGCGCGGGGCGAAATGGGAATCCAGGAACAGCACGAATTCCGCGACACGTTCCTTTGCACACCGACAGGCCAGCAGGGTCGCCTGCCGACGCGCATCGGCGGCGGATTTGTCAATGTCGAGGAAAACCTCCTGGCGGAACTGCGCGTCTTCCAGAAGGCGGCGCTCAAAGGCCGCGCGGGTGACATATTCGGTTTCAACGCGGCTCAAGGCCTCGGCGCTTGTCGGACTGGTCGCGCACAGGCAAAGGGAGACATAGTCGCCGGGCCCGGCAAATGCTTCAATCTGGCGATGCCCATCTGCGGTGACACGATAGACTGTAACCGTGCCTGAAACGATCTTGTGGATGCCCCGCTCGGTGTCGCCCTGATGAAAAAGATGATCCCCCGCAGCGTAAACTTGCCTGACGCTCGCTGAGTTCGCCTGCATTTCAAAGACTGCCGCGATCCGGGCCATGCCATTCTCCTAGCGTTGCTTGGGTTGAACCGATGAGGAGAGCATGACGCAAGGAACTGGGGTCTGACACTACGGGAGAATACGCATACGGGAAATTACGGGGCGAGATTCCCGTCAGGGGGTTGCTGCCGCGGTGGATTCAGCGCTTGAGCACATATTGGCCAGGCGCTGCCATGACGGGTTTGTAATCTTCGATCCCGCCGCCGGGTTGGGGTGGATCGACAGGGGCGTCCGAATGGGCTGACAGCCAATCTACCCAGGCCGACCACCAGGAGCCCTCTTCAAAGGCGGCCGTATTGTACCAGGTCGCCGGGTCGAGATGAGGGGCGTCATGGGGCTTCGTGAGAAGACGGTAGTGGCGGCCTTCCCGGCCGGGTTCTGACACGATGCCGCCATTGTGGCCGCCGCTGGCCAGGACGAAGGTGACTTCTGCATCAGTGAGCCGGTGCATTTTGAACGCCGAGGGCCAGGGCGCGATATGGTCATGTTCTGTCCCCACCGCAAATATCGGTGTACGGATGTCACTGAGGAAGACGGCTTTGCCATCGACCTTCAAACGCCCTTCGGCGAGGTCGTTGTTGAGAAACAAGTGTCGCAAATATTCCAGATGCATCCGGTAGGGCATGCGCGTGCCGTCAGCATTCCAGGCCATCATGTCAGTCATCGGGTCACGCTCGCCCATGAGATAGGTGCGCATGTTGCGGGAGAAGACGAGATCGTTCGAGCGCAGGATCTGAAAGGCCCCAGCCATCTGGCCCGTGTCCAGGAAGCCCTGTTCCCACATCACGTCTTCCAGAAGCGCGAGCTGGCTCTCATTCACGAAGAGTGTGAGTTCGCCGGCTTCCTTGAAGTCCGATTGCGCAGCGAAGAAGGACAGGCTGGCCAGTTGGTCGCCTGCTTCGCGGCGCATCGCGGCGGCTGCGATCGAAAGCAGGGTGCCACCAAGGCAGTATCCGACCGCGTGAACTTTCTGTCCGTCGCATATCTTGCGAACGGCCTCCAGCCCGGCCCGGCAGCCAAGATCCAGATAATTGTCGAGTCCAAGGTCGCGATCTTCGGGGTCCGGATTTTTCCAGGAGATCATGAAGACCGTGAACCCTTGATCGGTCAGGTACTTCACCAGAGAGTTCTCGGGGCTGAGATCAAGAATATAGTATTTCATGATCCAGGCGGGCGTGATGAAGACCGGTTCCGGACGAACCTTCTTGGTCGTGGGCGCATACTGGATGAGTTCGATTAGCCGGTTGCGAAACACCACCTGACCGGGCGTCACGGCAACGCGCTCGCCGACGGGAAACGTTTCTGCGCCAATCGGAGGATGTCCTCCTGCCTGGCGTTCCCAGTCTTCCACGAAATTCTGGAAGCCCTTCGCCAGATTGCCGCCACCACTGGACAGGGTGGCCTGCATCACGTCGGGGTTCAGCCAGGGAATATTGGAGGGCGAGAGCATGTCGAGGATCTGGCGGGTGGTGAACGTCGTGATGGCTTCGTTCTGGGCGTCTACGCCTCGCACGCCGCGCGTTGCATTGTGCCACCATTGCTGGGTCAACAGGAAGGACTGGCTGATCGCGTTGAAGGGCCAAGTCTGCCATGCTGGTGAACTGAAGCGTTTGTCCTGCGGCAAGGGTTCAATGCAGCGCTCGCAGTTTTCCGGGTCCTGCGTTACAGATTCAAGCCACGCGATATAACGCAGTGCCTTGCGCACGCCTTTGACGCGCAATTGCATTTGCTTGCCGGGCGAGACGGCCAGATGGGAAGCCCAGTCCGCGAAGGCCAACCAGAGGCCGAGCGGGGATAACCCGCCTGTATAGTGAGCGGCATAGGCATGAACGGAGCGGTCCAGAACGTCGCCATAGGCTGTGGCGGCATAGCTGTCGCGACTGGATTCAAACCACGGCGCCAAGGAAGGCGGTCGCCAGGGTTTACCCGCCTTTGCGAGCCAGGGCAGGGCCCATGACAGCGGCTGCGTCGTGTCTGGATCGCTTGAGGGGGCTTGGCCATCCGGCATGGCAATCACACTCCTGTCCCATACTCATTTCGGGAGGATATTTGAGGGTCATTTCACCGGGAAGTTTTGACGTTGGTCAATTCGCGCTGCACGTGGATACCTAGCGTCATGCCATTCCTTCAACAGTGCTAATTGGTGCCCGACTGGGCGCTGGGCTGTCGAATTGGGTGGGGTGCTTTGCCAGCAGCTAGTCGCCCCTGCGTTTGCCTGCCGCTTCAAAAGGGCGGCGGAGTTTTTGAGTCGCAAGCCCTTTCTGGCTGCCCAAACGGGAGCCTGTGGCTATCTTCCCACGTCCACGAAACTGTCTGCTGGCTTAGGGGTCGATGAAAGTGCTGCAATACGCGCATAGTCCAGCGTGGACAGGGGCTTTCGGCTATGACATAAGCCGCCCCTTCAGACAGGATTCACAGGGCGCCCGCGCGCATTTCTTGCGCCCGTGACCCAAGATACGGATGATTGAACCGATGGAAGTTACCCAGACCAAGGCAGAAGGTCTTAGCCGCACGTTCGCCGTTAAAGTGCCGGCCTCGGAACTGCAGGCGAAACTCGACGAGCGGATTGAAGAAATCCGGCCGCAAATGAAGCTCAAGGGCTTCCGTCCGGGCAAGGTGCCCGCATCCCACGTCCGCAAGCTGTATGGCCAGGACCTGATGGGCGAGCTGATCAACAAGCTGGTCACCGAAACCAACCAGAAAGCGCTGGAAGACAATGAGCTGCGCCCGGCTGGCCAGCCAGACGTCCAGCTCGACGGTGACATGGAAGCCGTGGTCAAAGGCCAGGCCGACCTGTCCTACAACATGAATGTCGACGTGATGCCGGAATTCGAGCCGGCCGATGTCAGCAAGCTGGCCATCACGCGCCCCGTCGCAGAAGTCTCCCAGGAGCAGATTGACGAGGCTCTCGGCCGCATCGCGGAACAGAACACCCAGTACGAAGCGCGCGCGAAAACGGCGAAAGCCAAGGATGGCGACGCGGTGGTCATGGATTTCGTCGGCAAGATCGACGGCGAAGCCTTTGAAGGCGGTAGCGCCGAACAACAGACCCTCGTCATCGGTTCCGGCCAGTTCATCCCTGGCTTTGAAGATCAACTTGTCGGCGTGAAAGCCGGCGACGAAAAAGACGTGACCGTCAGCTTCCCGGAAGAGTATGGCGCTGCCGATCTCGCTGGCAAGGAAGCCGTCTTCGAAGTGAAAGTGCACGAAGTGCGCGCGCCGAAGACCGCTGAACTTGACGACGAGTTCGCCAAGGGCCTCGGCTTGGAAAGCCTTGAGCAGCTGACCGGCCTCGTGAAGGACCAGCTGAAAGCCGAGCATGATGGTGCCTCCCGCGCCAAGGCGAAGCGCAATCTTCTGGACCAGCTGGACGAAGCGCACAGCTTCGATCTGCCGCCGAACATGGTGGAGCAGGAGTTCAACCAGATCTGGCAGCAGCTGCAGGCAGAAATGGATGCTGGGCGCACCGCTGACGAAGACAAGGACAAGTCCGAGGACGAGCTCAAGGAAGAGTATCGCAAGATCGCCGAGCGCCGTGTCCGCCTTGGCCTCGTGCTCGCAGAGATCGGCCGTGTGGCGGATGTTCGCATTTCCGAGCAGGAAGTGAATCAGGCCCTGATCCGTGAAGCGCGCCAGTATCCGGGCCAGGAAACCCAGGTCGTGGAATTCTTCCGCAACAATCCGGGCGCAATGGCCCAGCTGCGCGCACCGATCTATGAAGACAAGGTCGTCGACCATATCCTGGAAGTTGCTGAAATCACCGAGGAAACAGTTTCCCGTGAGGAGCTCTTCAAGGAAGAAGACGAATAGTCTTCACAGAAGACGAAGTTTTGAGGAAAGCCGGTCCGCAGTGACCGGCTTTTTTCATGGGCCAAACCTCAATAGGTAAACTGGATGTTAACCGCATACCGCGAATTTGTGTCGAATCGTAAGGAAGAGGCATCAGAAGATGAGCGTCCAGAGCATTCGCCCGCAGCTGAGCGAGCAGGATATCCATCGCCTGATCAAGGGCGAGACACCTGAAGACCGCGCGTCAGTGGCCCATCGTCTGTGCCGCCGCATCGCGCTGGATGTGTTGAGCGATGCCGAGCGCGAATATGCGCAGGAAATCATGGGCATTCTGGCGGATGACGCCGCCGACCTGGTGCGCCGCACCCTGTCTGTCACCCTGCGCAACTCCCCGATCCTGCCGCGCGAAATCGCCTTGAAACTGGCGCAGGACATTGAGGCGGTCGCCATTCCGGTGCTTCAGGATTCGCCTGTCTTCTCCGAAGAGGATCTGATCGAACTGGTCCTGTCTGTCACGGCGGCGAAGCAGGCGGCTATCGCAAATCGGGAACACCTCTCGACAACGCTGACCGAAGTGATTTCCGAACACGGGACCGTCGAAGCGGTCCGGATGCTGTCGGCCAATGAGGGCGCCGAGTTTACCGATTCGGCCTATGACAATTCGATACGCCGGTTCGGATCAGATGAGGGCGTTCAGAAAGGCCTCATCAGCCGGGAATACATCCCGACCCATATCGCCGAGAAGATGGTTTCATTGGTGTCTGGCCAGTTGTTTGACCTGCTGGTCAATCGCCATGAATTACCGGCCCAGATGGCCATTGACCTGGCCTCGGCTTCCCGCGAGCGAGCCACGATCGATCTGGTGGAGCAGGCGGGGCGAACCTATGATTTGCCGCGCTTCGTATCGCAATTGCACCTTAACGGCCGTCTGACGCACTCGCTCATCATGCGCGCGCTCTGCTGCGGTCAGATGCCTTTCGTCGAACACGCCCTGGCGGAACTCTCCGGTGTGGGGCACCAGCGCGTGTGGCTGATGATTCATGATGCGGGCCCGCTCGGCTTGCAGGCCGTATTTGATCGTGCGGGCATGCCCCGCAAGATGCTGCCGGCCTTCCGCGCCGCTGTGAACGTGTTCCATGAGACCACCCATGATGGCGGCCCCAATGACCGGGCCCGTTTCCGGGCGCGCATGATTGAACGCGTGCTGACGCAGTTCCAGGCGATCCCGAAGGGAGACCTCGATTACCTGCTTGAAAAGCTGGATTATTATTCGGAAATGGCCGCCATGGAAGAAACCGGCGACTCGGTTGGTGCCGCCTAGCAGTCGGTCCGCATCCGAACGCCGGCCTTGATGCCGAGGCTGTCCAGGAAGGTGCCATCGCGCCAATTGGCTTTATCGGCAATGACGAGAATGCCAGCGGCGCTCGCAGACTCGCAGATATCCATCAGCTCTTCATTGACTTCCAGTTCGCGGGCATCGACGCGAATGCTGTCGATCATCAGGCCAAGGCCGTCGCGTAATTGGGTCTGCCAGGATTTGCGCATGTCGATGGCAACGCGGAAGCCGCGCTTGCGAAGACTCGCAACGCGGTGAACAGCATCAGAACGACCATCGGCAAAGGCCGAATCCTGGAATTCGAGGCTGATTTCCTGCTGGCACAGCGTCGTGCGCCGAATGGCTGCGTCACAGCCCACCGCGGTATTGTCGTCTATCAGAGCGGCAGCCGGGGCGGGAACGAGAATAGGGCGGAGACGATTGTCAGAAATGTGGGCCGCGCTGGCGATTTCCAGCAGACGATCCGCGAGCCATTTTCCCGGTCCGGAAACCGCACGGGCGTCCGCCCGGGGGCCGAACGCCGCCTTTTCCTCATACTGCTGGGACAGTTCGCAAACGGCGCCAAAAGAGGTGCCGTCGAGCACGTGCATTACCGGCTGGAAGCGGAGATGGACCTTCTGTCCACTGTGGGCGACAACTTTCGTTTGAAGCAATTCCCGCATCACTCTTCCCGTCTTTCTGACCGTGCCTATTGCCTTCCCTAGGGGAGAGGATTGAAGATCACGCGCAGAAATCCGTGCGGATTTTGAGGAAATTTGACAGAAAAACGGGACCATAAGAATGACAATCACGCCCGATGCGCCACGACTCTCCGCCACAGTCCTTATTGTTCGGGATGGTTCGTCCGTTCCTGAAGTGCTGATGGTGAAACGCCATTACCAAATCGATTTCGCGGCCGGGGCACTCGTTTTCCCGGGTGGGAAGGCGACCCCGGAGGATTCGAGCGCAGACTGGGACCCTTATACCGACGGCGATTTCGGGCCGGTCCAGCAGGATGCGCGGATCGCCGCTGTGCGCGAGGCCTTCGAGGAGTCGGGCCTCCTGCTGGCGCGCCCCCGGTCCCAGCGCGGGACCAACCAGCCCTTGGTTGGCCCGGACATGGCGGAGAAGCTGGACCCGTTCCGTTCAGCCGTGGATCGCGGTGAGCAAAGTTTCCTTGAACTGATCCGGGACAATGAGCTTGTCCTTGCGCTGGATAGCCTCGTGCATTTCGGCCACTGGATCACTCCGGACATGATGCCCAAGCGGTTCGACACGCATTTCTATGTCGCGCCCGCCCCACCAGACCAGATTGCCGCGCATGATGGCCGGGAGACGACTGATTCTGTCTGGATCGGCGCGCAGGCCGCCCTGGAGGCAGAGGAGGCGGGAGAGGCGGTCATCATCTTCCCGACCCGGATGAATTTGAAGAAGTTTGCAACGGCGAGTTCTGTGGCCGATGCTGTGGACCGGTTCGGTCGCGAGACCGTCGTGACGGTGAAGCCCCAGCAATCGGAGACGCCGGAAGGCGAGCCGTGCCTGATCATTCCCGAAGTCGAGGGGTATGGGCAGACCGTGGAATTGCTGTCGCGGGTGAACGTCTAGCTTACGCTAGAGAATGAATTTCGACAGGTCCGCATCGCCGGCCAGGCTCGCGACACGCTCATTAACATAGTCCGGCGTGATCGTGATGGTCTCGCCTGTCTTGTCGGGGGCCTCGAAGCTGATCTCGTCCAGAAGGCGCTCCAGCACGGTCTGCAACCGGCGCGCGCCAATATTTTCGACGCTGCTGTTTACGGCCTCTGCCAAGTCGGCGAGGCGGTCGATGGCGGCGTCTTCGAATTCCAGCGTGACGCCTTCGGCCTGCATCAGCGCCTGGTATTGGCGGATGAGGCTCGCCTCCGGTTCGACGAGGATCCGGCGAAGGTCGTCGCGTGTCAGCGCGTCAAGTTCGACGCGGATAGGCAGGCGGCCTTGCAGTTCCGGGAGCAAGTCCGACGGCTTGGAGACATGGAATGCGCCTGAAGCGATGAACAGGATATGGTCGGTCTTCACTGAGCCGCGCTTGGTGCTGACCGTGGTTCCCTCGATCAGGGGGAGCAGGTCGCGCTGGACACCTTCGCGGCTGACATCGGCGCCGCCTCGACCTTGCTTTGCGGCGACCTTGTCGATTTCATCCAGAAAAACGATGCCATCCTCTTCCACGGCGTGAACCGCTTCGCGGACAATTGCATCTTCATCCAGCAAGCGATCTGCTTCTTCCTCAATCAGCGGCTGGTAGGCTTCCTTGACTGTGGTGCGCACGCGCTTGGTGCGTCCGCCCATCGCCTTGCCGAGCATGTCGGAGAGATTGATCATGCCCATGGAACCGCCCTGACCGGGGATGTCCATCATCTGCATCGGGCTGCTGGTTTCGGCGATGTCGAGATCGACTGGTTTGTCATCCAGCTCACCGGCGCGGAGCTTGCCGCGGAAGACTTCCCGCGTGGAGGATTGAGCCTCTTCACCGACCAGGGCATCCAGCAAGCGTTCTTCTGCCGCGTCCTTGGCCTGGGCTGCAACACCTTCACGCTTCTGTTCGCGGATCATGGAGATCGACGCTTCAACAAGATCCCGGATGATCTGCTCAACGTCGCGGCCGACATAGCCGACTTCCGTGAATTTCGTGGCTTCGACCTTCAGGAAGGGCGCATTGGCGAGCCGGGCAAGGCGACGCGATACTTCGGTCTTGCCGACGCCCGTGGGGCCGATCATCAAAATGTTCTTCGGCGTGATCTCGCCCCGGATGGAGTCGGGGGCCTTTTTCCGGCGCCACCGATTGCGCAATGCGATGGCGACGGCACGCTTGGCGCCTGTCTGGCCAACAATATGGCGATCAAGTTCAGCGACGATTTCGCGGGGGGTAAGGTCTTTCATGAGGTTTTCCAGACTGGGGCTGGCCGGTCAGCCAGCGTGGAACAGGGGCGCGAAAGGCGGGGACATCAAAGGTCCAGCGTTTCCAGCGTGAAATGGCTATTTGTGTAAACGCAGATGTCGGCGGCGATCTGCATGGCCTTTCGCCCGATCTCTTCGGAGTCATCTTCGTACTCGTAGAGGCCGCGCGCGGCGGCGAGCGCAAAATTGCCCCCAGAGCCCACGGCGACGACATTGTGCTCAGGTTCCAGCACATCGCCCGCGCCGGTAATCACCAGTGTCGATTCCTTGTCGGCAACGATCAGCAGGGCTTCGAGCTTCTGGAGGTATTTCTCGGTGCGCCAATCCTTGGCGAGTTCGACGGCCGCGCGCTGGAGCTGGCCCGGATGGCGTTCCAGCTTGGCTTCGAGCCGTTCGAACAGAGTAAAGGCGTCTGCCGTGGCGCCGGCAAACCCGGCGAGTATCTCACCGCCGGCGATGCGGCGCACCTTGCGGGCATTGCCCTTCATGATGGTCTGGCCCATGGAAACCTGGCCATCGCTGAGCATTACGAGTTTCTGGCCTTTTCGGACGGCAAGGATCGTGGTGCCGTGCCAGATGGCCGCGCTGTGGTTGTCATTCGTCATGTGCTCTGATGTGGCCGATCCATGCTGTCTGTTCAAGAGAGTACCTGTTACATGAGTTTCCACAGCAATATGTCATATAAGTGTAGCTTTGCCCGGCTATCTGGGCGCGGATGGAAGGGAACCGCCTGAATGGTGCAGCAGCTCGGCCAACTACCTATGGGATGGTTGCTGACCGCGCTGCTTGTCTTCGTGGTCACGACCGGATTCTCTGTGGGACGGATACGGGCTGAGCGTTACCTTGTTTCAGGCGGCCACAAATTCCACTCGCGCGGCAACTATCACGGATATTATGTCGCGATGTGGGGGCTGTTGCCCACGCTGCTGATCGCAGCCGTCTATGTCCTGTTCTCACAGACCGCAGTTTTCGGCCTGCTCAACAGTGAGCTGCCCGAAGGCTTTCACACCCTCTCCAAGGCCGAACTCCAATCCTATCTGGAAGCAGTTGCCGGCGCGGCGAAAACGGGCGGTTATGCTGGCGCGGACCGCATCTTTGCGACGGTCACCAGCCGTTTCCTCGAACTCTCCGGCAGCCTCAAGGCGGCGACCCTGGCGGCCATGATCCTCGCGGCCATTGGCGGCATTAGCTATGCCCGCCGGAAAGTGGCGCCGGATTTCCGCGCGCGCCTGAAGGTGGAGCGAGGGGCTGAGGCCTTCCTGTTCCTGTGCGCCGCGATTGCCATTGCCACCACGGTCGGGATCGTGGCCTCGCTGCTTTATGAGAGCCTGCGTTTCTTCGCGCAGGTACCCGTCACGGATTTCCTGTTCGGCACGCGCTGGAATGCCCAGACCAGCGCCGAATTCGGCGCGCTCCCGCTTTTCTTCGGCACGTTCATGATCGCCCTGATCGCCATGTTCGTGGCGGCGCCGATTGGTCTCTTTGCCGCGATCTACCTGTCCGAATACGCCTCTGTGCGGACACGGCGCTACATGAAGCCCTTGCTGGAGATGCTGGCCGGCATCCCGACCGTTGTGTACGGCTTCTTCGCGCTCTTGGTGATTGCGCCCGGCGTACGCGCGGCAGCGCTCGGCATCAATTCGCTCCTGATCAATATCGGCGTGACCTCGGAACCCTTCCTGGCCGCCCAACCGACCAGTGCGCTGGCGGCAGGCCTCGTCATGGGCGTCATGGTCATTCCGTTCGTGTCGTCGCTCTCGGATGACGTGATCAACGCCGTTCCGCAGACCCTGCGCGATGCGGCATTCGCCATGGGCGCAACCAAGTCGGAAACCATCAAGCAGATCATCCTGCCAGCCGCTTTGCCGGGCATTGTGGCGTCCATGCTGCTGGCCGTGTCACGCGCTATCGGTGAGACCATGATCGTGGTCATGGCCGCGGGGCAGCGAGCCCGCATCTCCTTCGATCCGTCAACGGATTTGACGACCATTACGGTTCAGATCGTGGCGCTTCTGACGGGTGAGACGCAATTCGACAGTCCGAAGACCCTCTCGGCGTTCGCGCTTGGCCTTGTCCTGTTCCTGGTCACCCTCGGTTTCAACCTGATCGCCCTGCGGGTCGTGCAGCGATACAGGGAAAAATATGAATAATCCTCCGGAAACCTCCCTCCAGTCCGAAAAGGCATTGAAGCGCCTTCGCCGGCGCCGCGCTGCGGACACGCGATTCCGGATGTATGGACTGGCAGCGCTCGGCTTTGCGCTGTTCTCTCTGGTCTTCCTGATCAGCGCGATTGCCTGGAAGGCGAGCGGGGCGGTGACCTATCATGTGGTGAAAACCGATATTGTCCTCACGCCCGAACGGATTGCCCCGGACGGGAATGCGTCGCCGGAAGAGATCACGCGCAACATAGAAGGCTTCTACACGCTGGTGCGCGACGATTTGTTTGCCCACTTCCCGAATGCGGGGGACAGCCTTGCGGTTCGGCAGGATTTCAGCGCCTTGGTTGACCGATTGGCCGTATTGCCACTGGCGCGACGTGTCGCGCGCCATCCGTCCTTGATCGGCCAGAGCGTCACCGTGGAGGTCCCGGTCTCTGACGATGTGGATCTCTTCCTGAAGCGGTCGTCGCCGCGGAGTATTCCTTTCCGGATTAGGGCCGGTGCCCAGATCAATCCGGGGCAGGGCGGCGGCATGGTGCTGGCCCAGCCGGATCTGCGATCCGTGCGTACCACGCTCACCGCGCTTGGAGAGCAGGATGGCGTCCCGTCTGTCTTCGTGACCAGCAAGGGCGCAGTCGCGCGCCTGAGCGATCTCGGCGATGAGGCTGCAACATTCGAATTGCTTGCAGGGGATGTGGCAGATTTCGAGAGCACGCCGCTCAAAGGCCTGATCGTGACCGTTCCGGAAAGCCGCCGGACCATTTCGGACCTTCAGATTGCATGGGCTCTGGCGCTGAGATCCGAAGGTATCATCCGGCGCGTACCGCATACGAGCTTGCTGACCCGTACTGACAGCACCTATCCGGAACTTGCCGGCGCGTTGGCCGCGCTTGTTGGGTCGCTGCTGACGATGCTGGTCACCGGCATGGTGGCCATTCCGATGGGGATTTTTGCCGCCATCTTCCTTGAGGAGTTCGCACCCAAGAACCGGCTGACCCAGCTGATTGAAGTGAACATCAACAATCTGGCCGCCGTGCCTTCCATCGTGTTCGGCTTGTTGGGGGCTACCTTGCTGCTGGGCACGTTCGGCTTGCCACGGTCTGCGCCGCTGGTGGGCGGTCTTGTGCTGGCGTTGCTGATCCTGCCTGTGGTCATCATTGCAGCGCGGGCGGCCCTGCGCGCCGTGCCGCCCTCCATTCGGAGCGGGGCGCTCGCAGTAGGGGCCTCGCGTATGCAGGCTGTGTTTCACCATGTCCTGCCATTGGCCTTTCCGGGCATGTTGACGGGTGCCATCCTTGGCATGGCGCGGGCACTGGGCGAGACGGCCCCATTGCTGTTGATTGGTATGGTGGCATTCGTCGCTGAAGTTCCCTCGTCCACGACGGACGAGGCGACAGCCCTGCCTGTGCTGATCTATAGCTGGGCCTCGAATGCAGAGCGGGCTTGGGAGCCGATGACGGCCGCCGTCATTGTCATCCTGCTCGCGCTGCTTGTTATTATGAACGTCATTGTCGTCATGTTGCGGCGCAAATTCGAGCGGAGATGGTGATGGATACAACCGCCCAGACAGATTATAATCCAGCCTTGACCGGGGACGGCGCCGACAAGGCGCAGGCGCTCGTCTATCCGCGGATAGACTGCAAGGATGTGAGCGTCTTCTATAGCGGCAAGCAAGCCGTGTTTGACGTATCGCTCCCGGTATATGACCGGTCGGTCACGGCGCTGATCGGCCCGTCGGGCTGTGGCAAGTCCACCTTCCTGCGATGCCTGAACCGGATGAATGACACGATCGACGGTGCCAAGGTGACCGGCGAGATCTTCATGGACGGCGAGAACATCAATTCACCGGAGGTGGACCCGGTCTTGCTACGGTCGCGGGTGGGCATGGTGTTCCAGAAACCTAACCCGTTCCCGAAATCGATTTACGACAACATCGCCTATGGCCCGCGGATTCACGGACTCGTGGAAGACCGTCAGGAACTCGATGCCATCGTTGAGAAAAGCCTGCGACGTGCGGGCCTGTGGCAGGAAGTGAAGGACCGGCTCGCCCAGCCCGGCACCAGCCTTTCAGGTGGCCAGCAGCAGCGCCTGTGTATCGCTCGGGCGATTGCCGTGCGGCCGGAAGTCATCCTGATGGACGAGCCCTGTTCCTCACTCGATCCGATCGCCACCGCGCGGATCGAGGAACTGATCGACGAGCTTCGCAAACGCTATTGCATTGTAATCGTGACCCATTCCATGCAACAGGCAGCGCGAGTGTCGCAACGCACGGCATTCTTCCATCTCGGCCATCTCGTCGAGATGGGCGATACAGACCAGATATTCACCAGCCCGCGCGAGCGGCGCACCGAAGACTACATCACCGGCCGGTTCGGATAAGGGAGACTTCATGGCAGATCACATCGTCTCAGCTTTTACGGACGAGCTCGACAAGATCGCGGCCGATCTGATGCGCATGGGCGGCATCGTTGAGACGATGATCCTGGATTCCTGTCAGGCAGTTGATCGCAATGATCATGATCTGGCCAAGGATGTTATTTCCCGTGACCCCAGTGTCGACCGGCTGGAAGAGGAAGTGGAACGCCAGATCGTCAGCCTGATCGCCCGGCGTCAGCCGATGGCGCATGATCTGAGATCCGTGTTTGCCGCGCTGAAGACGGCGGGTGAACTGGAACGTATCGGCGATTTGTCAAAAAATATCGGCAAGCGCGCGCTGATGCTGGATGATGCGGTATCTGCGAACATGCGGCATGGCGTTGCGCGGATGGCTCGCCCGGTTTCGTTGCAATTGCATGCGGTGCTCGACGCCTATGCCACCAGCAACGCGGATACGGCGAAAACGGTCTGGGAGAGCGATGATGACATCGACCAGCACTACAATTCGCTGTTTCGCGAAATGATCACCTACATGATCGAGGACCCGCGCACGATCGGTGCTGGCGCCCACATGTTGTTCATGGCCAAGAACCTCGAACGCATCGGCGATCACTGCACCAACATCGCAGAATTTATTTACTTTCAAATCACTGGCGAATATCTCATGCCCCATGAGCGCCCCAAAGCCCCCAATACGGGCGTCTGAAAAGACGTAGGACGAGAGGATTAGTCATGAAGCCCTATGTGCTCATCGCCGAAGACGAAAGCGCCGTATCCGAGCTGCTTTTCTATAACCTCAAAAAAGAGGATTATGAGGTGGCCATCGCCAGCGATGGTGAGGAGGCCATGCTCATGATCGAGGAAAGGGCGCCCGACCTGCTCCTGCTCGACTGGATGCTTCCCAAAGTCAGCGGCATTGAAGTCTGCCGGCGTATCCGGAGCGGTGGGGCCAATCCGAACCTTCCGATCATCATGCTGACCGCGCGGGGCGAAGAAAGCGACCGTATCCGGGGGCTGGATACCGGCGCCGACGATTACGTCACCAAGCCGTTCTCAACGACCGAGCTGATGGCGCGTGTCCGCGCCGTGTTGCGCCGTATCCGTCCCGGCCTGAAAGATGACCGGATCACGGTGGGCGACATCGAGATTGACCGGGTGGCCCACAAGGTCGCGCGCAATGGCCAGGACATTCATCTCGGCCCGACCGAGTTCCGCCTTCTCGACTATTTCATGCAGCATCCGGGGCGCGTCTTCTCACGTGAGCAATTGCTGGACACGGTCTGGGGCTCTGACGTCTATGTCGAGGCCCGCACGGTGGATGTGCATGTCGGCCGCCTGCGCAAGGCGCTGCGCCAGGAAGGCGGGGACGATCCGATCCGGACCGTCCGCTCCGCCGGGTATGCGCTCCGGGCCGACTAGAAGAGTTCAGCCAGGTAGTTTTCGAGGCTCTCGAAACTGCGACGGTCTGCATCGGCATTGTAGACCGTGCCCATCTCCTTGTTGTCAGCACCGAGCGTGGTGAAGGAGTGCATGGAATTTCCGTGCACGTGCAGTTGCCAGTCGGCGCCCGCGCCCTCCAGTTCCTTCGTAATGGCCATCACATCCTCTGGCGTTGCCATCGGGTCGTGCCAGCCATGCTCCATCAGGACTTTGGCGGTAATTTTGGGGGAGGGCACATTCTCGGCTGGCCGGAACAGGCCGTGGAAAGATGCAACGCCCAGCAGGTCGTGATTTGCGCGTGCCATGTCGAGCACGCAGAGGCCCCCGAAACAGAATCCGATAGCGGCTGCTTTTTTCGGATCAACGCCAACCTGCTGCTTGGCGGCGGCGAGACCGCCTGCAAGGCGCTTCTGCAATTCGGCTCGGTCTTCGACCAGCGGGTTCATCAGGGCCTGGCACTCCTCCACGGTCGCACCGCGCATGCCTTTCCCATAAACGTCCATCGCGAACGCCGCATAGCCCATTTCTGATACGCGCTCGGCCTTTTCGCGCTCATTGTCACCGAGACCGCCCCAGGCATGGGCGATCACGACGACGGGGGCCACATCCTTACCCTTCGGTCGCAGGAAGTAGCCTTCATAGGTCTTCCCATCGACGGTATAATCAACTGCGCTCATGTCTCTGCTCTCCTTGGTACGTGTCTGCTTGATACAGGGCATTCGGCCCGGTGTTTCAAGGGCTGCAGCGATTAGTATGAAGATTCTAGGATTTTCCGATACGCCCCACTCCACCGAATTATACGGATAAAGGAGTGCCAAACATGGCCAAGAAAAACGAGAAGAAGGTGAAAGCGAAGCCGGCGAAGGCCGCGAGCGCAAAAGCCTCCAAATCCACGAAGAAGCCAAGCAACGCGAAGAAATCTGCCAAGACTTCTGAGCCGCACACGTCTGACATGGCGCACAAGATCTGGCTTGCCGGTGTCGGCGCCTATGGCAAGGCCTACGACAAGGCAATTGCCAACACCAAGACGTTCAACAAGCAGTCGACCGAACTGTTTGAAGACCTCGTCAAGCGCGGCGAAGCGATCGAACAGGATGTGCGCGCGCGGGTACAGGATAATGAAGTCGTCCAGACCGCCACGAAGAACGCCGCGAAATATGCCGATGTGGCCCGCGAGTTCCAGACTCAGGCACGTGACGAGTTCGAGGCCCGTATGGAACGCATGCGCGACCTGCTCGGCGTCAAGGGCCTCGGCAAGAAGGGCAGCAAGCTGGCCGCCAAGCTCGACAAGCTCGAAGATGAGGTTGCCGAGACCGTTTCCAAGGCACGCACGAAGTCCAAGGATCGCAGCAATGAGCTGAAGCAGCGCATCACCCGCCTGACGGAAGAGATCGAAGCGGTTGCGACCGAGAGCGGCGCCGATCTGATGAAGACCGGCAAGAAGGCTGCGCAGCGTACGACGAAAGCCGTTCAGCAAGCCGTTGCGAAACCCGCGGCCGACAAGCCGAAACCGGCCGCAAAAGCCAAGCCGGTCGCTGCGAAGGCGAAGCCTGCTGCTGCCGCCCCGGCCAAGGTCGATGATTTCACGCTGCTGAATGGCGTCGGCCCGGCGCTAGCCGCCAAGCTGAAGGCTGCCGGCATCAAGAGTTTTGCCGACATTGCTGCGCTGAAGAAGGCCGACATTGATACGCTTGATGCCAAGATCATGGCCCGTGGCCGCATTGCGCGCGACGAGTGGGTCAAGCAAGCCAAGGTGCTGATGAAGTAGTCGATCACTGTCGTTTGACAGGGGAGGGCGGTGCTTTGGGGCGCCGCCCTTTCCTTATGCGACGACGGTATCGTAGTGCTCGAACAGGTCGGTGAGGGTCTCGACGCCGCGATCGCCCATATAGGGTGGCAACAGGCACATGACCTGAAGTACCGTCTTGTGGATCAGGGTTGGCCCGTCATGGCAGTCCGCATTCAAATGGTCTTCAGCCAGCCAGAAGGTCAGCGTCGTCATGACCTGATCAGTCAGGACCTCCCGCAGGCGCGGATCGAGCCGCAGGACCGATCCCGCGGTCAGCTCATCGAACATGTCCACCAGCGCAGTTCGCATCTGGGCTAGGATGGCTCTGAACCGGGAAGCAAGGTCAGGATACCGATCAAGCAGAAGACCGAGGTCGCGATAGAAGAAGCGGAAATCATAGATTTCTTCGAGAAGGATGTAGAGATAGACCCAGCTGTCTTCGAGACTGGCAACACGGCCGCGCGAGCCCTTCAGGATGATACGCATCTCATCTTCGAACCGGTCGAACAGGGCGTGGATGATCGCGTCCTTGCCCTTGAAATGGTAGTAGAGATTGCCGGGGCTGATATCGAGGGCATTGGAAATATCGACAGCCGTCTGTGGAGCTTCTCCTTCTTCATTGAAGAGAAGCAGGCTGACGTGAAGTATGCGGTCGCGTGTTTTCATGGCCTGATACGGTATTTGACACGCAATTCTCACTATGGAACGAATTTTATTTGAAATTTTGATGTATCCTTTTTCCGAATGCGAAAGAGGCCCAATAAAAAAGAGCCGGCACCTGCCCGTGGCAGGCATGACCGGGCAATCGAGGGGGAGAGGGTAATGACACGCTTGAAAAAGGGCCCGGCCGAAGAGGCCGCGAAGGCAATGAAGACCATGAACCCCTTCCTGTCGGGGTCAGACCCACAGGAGAGGGTTGGCGCCGTCGCGATGATGTTGCGCTCGACCATGAAGAACCCCGCCATAACGGCGAAGGCGGCTAGCCGCATCGCGTCTGACAGCGCAAAGATCATGATGGGCCGATCCGACCGCGCCGCCGACCCGCGTGACCGGCGCTTCAAGGATTCAACTTGGTCTGAAAACCCCTTCTACAAGCGCGGCATGCAAGCCTATTTGTCGACGCAGGAACACCTGAATGATTGGGTGGCCAATCTCAGCATGACTGAATTGGAGCATGCCCGCGCGAAATTCCTGACCAGTATGATTACGGATGCCTTGGCACCGACAAACACGCTGCTCGGCAATCCGGCCGCCAGCAAGAAGATGATGGAATCCGGTGGCGTGTCCCTGCTGAAGGGGCTGAAGAATGCGTACACGGATATTACGAAGAATGGCGGCTTGCCGAGTCAGGTCGACAAGCGGCCCTTCCAGGTGGGCAAGAATCTCGCGACGTCTCGCGGCAAGATCATCTGGAAGAACGAGATGCTGGAGCTGATCCAGTATGAGCCGACCACCGACAAGGTACATCGCACGCCGATCCTGATCGTCCCGCCACAGATCAACAAATTCTACGCGATGGATCTGTCGCCCGCCATTTCGATGGTTCAGTTCCTGATGGCGCAGCAGATGCAGACCTTTGTCGTCTCCTGGCGCAACCCTCGGAAGGAACACGCGCATTGGGGCATGAGCGCCTATGTCGACAGCCTGATCCAGGCGAGCGAAGTGATCCGCAATGTCACGCGCTCGAAGAAGGTGAACATTGCCGGCGCGTGTTCCGGCGGTATCACCGCTGCAACGCTGGCCAGTCTTTTTGCGGCTGCGGGAGACGACCGGATCAATTCCCTGACCTTCATGGTCTGTGTGCTTAATCCCCAACGGGAGGACAGCGAGCTGGGACAGATCGTGTCTGACCAAAGTCTTGAAGTTGCGCGCAAGTATTCGCGCCGGAAAGGCGTTCTGAAAGGGGATGATCTGGCGCGCATGTTCGCCTGGATGCGGCCGAATGATCTTGTCTGGAATTATGTCGTGAACAATTACCTGATGGGCGAAGACCCGCCGCCCTTCGACATCCTGTTCTGGAACAATGATTCCACGAATCTGCCAGCCCAGCTTCATTCGGACTATCTCGATATGGGCCTGAACCAGCCCTTCAGTCATCCGGGCGAATTCGAGGTCGCGGGCCACGCAGTCGATCTCTCAAAGGTCACGGCCGACGCCTTTGTCGTTGGCGGGCTGACGGATCACATCACGCCGTGGAAGGCCTGTTACCGGACGACGCAGCTACTTGGTTCGCAGAATATCGAATTTGTCCTGTCTTCCAGCGGGCATATACAGTCCCTGCTGAACCCGCCCGGCAACCCGAAAGCCAAGATGTTCCGGAATTCCGACATTCCAGCAGATGCTGACACATGGGCGGCCCAGGCCAAGGAGGAAGCCGGCAGCTGGTGGCCCGTCTGGGGACAATGGCTGAAGGACCGCTCGGGTACACTCAAAGCTGCGCCCCGGACTTGCGGGAACGAGACATTCCCGGCTCTCTATGAGGCACCTGGTCGATACGTGTTCGATGACTAGGCTGCTGAGCTGACTGGAGCCCTCATGACCTCCCCCAAACGCCTGCCCACGATTGCGACCCATGATGTGGACGGCATCCAGCTGCGCACAGCCCGTTGGATGGCGCCGGGCAATACGGGGCAGCGCCCCTTGCTGTTCTTCAACGGTATCGGCGCAAACCTCGAACTGACCCTGGGCCTTGGCGATATGTTCCCCGACAGGGAGATCATCACCTTCGATGTTCCCGGTGTGGGCCTCAGCCCCGTCACCAGCTGGCCGTACCGGCCGTGGATGCTGGCCCGCTGGACGCGCAAGCTGCTGGATTTGCAGGGCATCGAAGATGTGGATGTGATGGGCGTTTCATGGGGCGGGGCCATGGCGCAGCAATTTGCCTTCCAGTACCGGCGCCGCGTCGGCAAGCTGATCCTGTGCGCGACCACGGCGGGCATGACGATGATTCCCGGCCATCCGAGAGCGCTATCCAAAATGGCGGACACGCGTCGCTATTCAGATCCCGAATTCATGCGGAAGAGCTTCGAGTCGCTCTATGGCGAAGCGGTGGATGGTGAGGCGGGCAATCATATCGACAATCTCCTGCCGCCGGACCCGAAAGGCTATGTCTACCAGTTGCTGGCCTTCCTAGGCTGGTCGAGCTTGCCCTTCATTCGTCTCCTGACGATGCCCACTCTGGTTCTGATGGGAGATCAGGACGCGATCGTGCCGGTGGCGAACGGCCATATCCTGCGTGTAGCACTGCCGGATGCGCGCCTTCATGTGATCGAGGGCGGGGGGCATCTGTTCCTGGTGACACGGGCAGGTGAAACAGCCGGACTGATCCGGGGGTTCCTGAATGAAGCAGAGGACGTTCCGCAGGCGGCGGCCTGATCAGGCCTTCGACGTCTTCACGGCGACACGCTCTTCAAGCGCATCGCAGACCGCATTGGCGACCGACTGGGCGGCATCGCCGCGGCCAATGGAGCCATAGGCGGCCATGCAGGCTTCGACATGGAGATTGATCAGCGCGCCATTCTGACCCGGCTCCGTTTCAGCCAGCAGCGTGCAGAGTGATCCGCACAGACGCGAAACGGCGGGATAACCGTAGGACGTGGCGACCCCGCGGATGTTGTGGGCGCAGGTTTCAAGCAATTTGTAATCGGCCTCGCTGGCGCCTTCGACCTTTGCCGTGGCCCAGGCGGCTTTCAGGCGATCAAGGTCTGCCTCCATCCATGCATCGAACCGGGAAGACAAATCTTCCACAGCCGCTTCAGCGCGATCCCCCAATTCATCCGGGTCGTGTCCGATATCTGGCGTGTCCACCTCATCCTCTGCGACAACCGCGGCCGGGGGCATCTTGATGACGCGGCTGATGTCGGGCGTGACCGAGGCGGCAGGTTGGTCAGACTTCGAACCTGAAGCGGGTTTGAGCTTGTGAATCAGTGCCTTGAACATGGCGAATCCCTGTATTTCAGGGAAACCATACCGTTCAAGCCTTAACGCTTTCCTGATCCAAGAACTTTGAAATCACTTCAGAAACCGAACTGTTCCCGCAGGATCCGTTCATCCAGGGCGTGGCCGGGATCGAACAGCATGGTTAACCGGCGGCGGTCTTCCTGAACATCCACGCTAACGATGTCACGAACTTCCTGATTGTCTGCTGCCGCTGCAACAGGCCGCAGGATCGGAGCGATCACATCAATCCGGACATGCGCGTTGCGTCGGAGCAGGGCGCCTTTCCAGCGGCGCGGCCGGAAGGCGCTCACCGGGGTCAGTGCGAGCAGGCCCGCGCCAATCGGCAGGATGGGGCCGTGGGCTGACAGATTGTAGGCCGTCGAGCCGGCAGGGGTGGCGACCATCAGACCGTCACAAGCCAGCTCTTCCATGCGTGTCTTCCCATCGACCGTGATCCGGAACCGTGAGGTCTGGGCGGTCTGGCGGAACATGGAAACTTCATTGATGGCGAGGGCGCGGTGTTCATGCTCATGCACGTCCCGCGCTGTCATGCGAAGCGGGGAGATGACGGCGCGTTCTGCGGCATTGATGCGGTCCGGCAGGTCGTCGATGCCGAATTCGTTCATCAGGAAGCCGACGGTGCCGCGGTTCATGCCATAGACCGGCTTGCCGCCCTCGAATTGGCGACGCAGAGAATCAAGCATGGCGCCATCGCCGCCGAGCGCAACGATGACGTCCGCGTCCTCTTCGGGGCACTGACCGTACTTCTTGGTCAGCACCGACAGGGCATCCTGGGCTTCGGGGCGCTTCGAGGCGTAAAAATGCAGGCGTAAACCACTCATGGTGGCCCATCTGCTTTGCGAAGGGCCGGAGCGTCAAGGCGCTTTCTGGGATGCCGCCGCGTGCAGCGGATTGGCCCGGTTCTGCAAGATGACGCAAGTGTCAGCTTTTTCTGGCCTGCCAACAGGTTTTCCGCTAGTTTACGTCAAAACATATCAGGGAGCTTCAAACATGGCCGATGGCACGCAGAAAATAGACATACGTTCCTCCGTTTCAGCCGAGGAGTGGCAGGCCCGTGTGGACCTTGCGGCGCTCTACCGCCTGATCGCCTTGCAGGGGTGGGACGACATGATCTTCACGCACATCTCGCACCGCGTACCGGGGCCGGATCATCACTTCCTGATCAATCCCTATGGCTATTTCTTTGAGGAAATCACCGCCTCGTCGCTGGTGAAAGTCGATCTGGAGGGCAACATTGTCCAGGAGACCGAGAATTTCATCAATCCGGCGGGCTTTACCATTCACTCGGCAATCCATGATGCGCGCGATGATGCCCACGTTGTAATCCATGTGCACACCGATCAGGGCGTTGCGGTTTCCGCGCAGAAGGAAGGCCTGATGCCGCTGAGCCAGACGGCCATGATCGTGCGCGAGGATATTGCCTATCACGATTATGAAGGCATCGCGCTGGACCTCGACGAGCGTGAGCGCCTCGTGGCCGACCTCGGCCCGAAGAAGCACTCCATGCTGCTGCGCAATCACGGCACCCTGACCATTGGCGAAACCGCCGCCGCCGCTTTCACCCGGATGTTCTTCCTTGAGCGGGCCTGCAACATGCAGATCATGGCGCTTTCGGCGGGCCGGGACGGCGTGCTGGAATGCGAGTCCCACCTGCAGGAAAAGGTTGCCGGACAGGGCGGATTGACCGAGCAGAGCTCCGGAATGAACATGATCACGGAAAAGCTGATCTGGCCTGCGCTGATCCGCAAGCTGGATCGGCAAATGCCGGGATATGACGCCTAGGGGAATTCCCGTATGCGACAAAAGCTGTCCGCGACGTATGGAGCCATTATCAATCGTCGCTTTGGGCCCTATGTAGGCTCGGGAAAGATCGGGAACTAAGCAGATGAAGCATCTGAAGGCCTTCGAGGACGCGCTCAACTCCATTCACGGCGAAGGCCGCTACCGCGTATTCGTGGACTTGCACCGTCACAAGGGCAGGTTCCCGAAGGCGACGGCACGGTTCGAGGATGGCGAGCGCGAAGTCACCATCTGGTGCTCCAATGACTATCTCGGCATGGGCCAGGATGAGGATGTCATCAATTCCATGCACGAAGCCATCGACAGTTTCGGCGCAGGTTCCGGCGGTACGCGCAACATTTCCGGCACGACCCGTTACCATGTCGATCTTGAGCGCGAACTGGCCGATCTGCATGGCAAGGAAGCCGCGCTTCTGTTCACGTCTGGCTACGTCTCGAACGAGGCCACGCTGTCGACCCTGGGCAAGATTCTGCCAGACCTGATCATCTATTCCGACTCGCTGAACCACGCCTCCATGATCGAAGGCATTCGCCGCTCCGGTGCGGACCGCCGCATCTTCCGGCACAATGACGTCGATCACCTCCGGGCGCTGCTGGAAAATGACGATCCCGAGCGTCCGAAACTGATCGCATTCGAGAGCGTGTATTCCATGGATGGCGATTTTGGCCGCATGGAAGAGATTTGCGATCTTGCGGATGAGTTTGACGCGCTGACCTATCTCGACGAAGTGCATGCCGTCGGCATGTATGGCGAGAATGGCGCGGGCGTGGCTGAGATGTGGGGCCTGGCCGACCGGATCGACATCATCGAAGGTACGCTGGGCAAGGCCTATGGCGTCATGGGCGGCTACATTTCCAGTCACGAAACCGTGGTCGATGCCATCCGGTCGATGGCATCCGGTTTCATCTTCACCACGTCGACCTGTCCGGTGATGGCCGCAGGCGCACTTGCCAGCATCCAGAAGCTGCGCAGCGATACGGGCCGAGAATTGCGCCGCACGCATCAGGCGAATGCCGCGTTGCTGAAGCAGAAATTCCGCGATGCCGGCCTGCCGCTGATCGACAACGACACGCATATCGTGCCGCTGCTCGTGGGCGACCCGGAACGCTGCAAGGCGCTGTCCGATACGCTGCTGTTCGATTTCGGTATCTATGTTCAGCCGATCAATTATCCGACCGTACCGAAGGGCACCGAACGCCTGCGCTTCACGCCGAGCCCGGTGCATGACGAAGTGATGATGGATGAGCTGGTGGCCGCCATTCTTGCGGTCTGGAAACAGCTGGGCCTCGACAAGGCTGCCTGACGCGCTTTCGCGCCTATTTGGTTTTCTTCGGCCTGGGCGCAGCCTTTTTGCCGAGTCCGATCTGCTTGGCGTGCTTTGAGCGCAGCTTTGCATAGTTTGGCGCGACCATTGGATAGTCTGCTGGCAAGCCCCATTTGGCGCGATACTCTTCGGGGGTCATGTCGAATTTCGAGCGCAGATACCGTTTGAGCATCTTGAGCTTGCGGCCGTCTTCCAGGCAAACCAGATAATCCGGCAGGATGGATTTCGAGATCGGCACGGCCGGATCCTGTATTTCAACAACCGGCTCCACGGCGTCCGCCAGTCCTGACACTGTCTCGTAGATGTTCCGGATGAGCTGTGGCAGCGCATCCGCCTCGACCTGGTTGTTCGACACATAGGACGAGACAATCTCGGCCGTCATGTCGAGCAGGTCAGATGTCTCGTATTCACTCATGGCTCACCAAGACTCTGTCAGGTATTTGGAACTTCAGCCGCACATTCAGACCCCACCTTAACTTCTAAATACCACAGTTCTTCAAGTATTTGCACGACATTCCGAACACAATCCCTCAATATGTCCAGGCAAAGTGCGATATTGTGGCCAGAGCGCGCACCGATGGTTGCGACTTGACCCGCCTGAGCGTAAACAGCGCGAGACCCAGCAGGAGATTCGCACAATGGCAGACACAGCCCAGCCCGCCCGGTTCGACACCACGGATTTCTTCAGCCAGAATTTGGAAGAACGCGATCCCGAAGTGTTCGACGCGATCCGCAAGGAACGCACGCGCCAACAGCAGCAAATCGAGCTGATTGCTTCGGAAAACATTGTCTCCCAAGCCGTGCTGGAAGCCCAGGGAACGGTCCTGACGAACAAGTACGCCGAAGGTTATCCCGGCAAGCGCTATTATGGTGGCTGTGAGTTTGTCGACATTGCCGAAGAACTGGCCATCGCGCGAGCGAAGCAATTGTTCAATTGCGGGTTTGCGAATGTTCAGCCGAATTCCGGCAGCCAGGCCAATCAGGGCGTGTTCAACGCCGTGCTGAAGCCCGGAGACACGATTCTCGGCATGAGCCTCGACGCAGGCGGTCACCTGACCCATGGCGCGCGGCCCAATCAGTCGGGCAAATGGTTCAATGCCGTTCAATATGGTGTCAGCCGCGAAGACGACCGGATCGATTTTGTCGAAGTGGAGCGCCTTGCGAAGGCGCATCGCCCAGAGCTGATTATTGCGGGCGGCTCGGCCTATCCGCGCCAGATCGACTTCAAGCGGTTCCGTGAAATCGCGGATGAGGTTGGCGCGCTGTTCCTCGTCGACATGGCCCATTTTGCGGGCCTCGTTGCCGGCGGCGCCCATCCGAACCCGCTGGATCATGCTCACATCGCTACCACGACGACGCACAAGACGCTGCGCGGTCCACGCGGCGGGATGATCCTGACCAATGACGAGGCGCTGGCCAAGAAGATCAATTCGGCGATTTTCCCCGGCATTCAGGGCGGCCCGCTGATGCATGTCATCGCGGCGAAAGCCGTGGCTTTTGGGGAAGCGTTGTGCCCTGAGTTCAAGGCCTATGCGGCCCAAGTCGTCGCCAATGCCCAGGCCATGTCAGAAGCCTGCAAGGCGAGCGGCCTGGACGTGGTGTCCGGCGGCACCGACACGCATGTGGCCCTGATTGATCTGCGCCCGAAGAATGTGACGGGCCGCGACGCCGAGCATGCGCTGGAGCGGGCCTTCATCACCTGCAACAAGAATGGCGTGCCGTTTGATCCCCAGAAGCCGACCATTACCAGCGGTATCCGAGTTGGCTCGCCAGCCGGGACGACCCGCGGGTTCGGCGAAGAGGAATTCACGCAGATCGGCAACTGGATTGGCGAGATCGTCGATGCGGTCGCGTCCGGCGAAAGCACGTCCGCCGAGGATAAGGTGCGCGCAGAGGTGAAAGCCCTGACCGCGCAATTCCCGATCTATAATGGATTGGGGGCCTGATAGACCTTGCGCTGCCCGTTCTGCGGTTCCGAGAACACATCGGTGAAGGACAGCCGGTCGGCTGAAGACAACACGGCTGTGCGTCGCCGGCGGGTGTGCGAGGCGTGCGGCGCCCGTTTCACAACGTTCGAGCGGGTCCAGTTGCGTGAGATCACCGTGGTCAAGCGTGACGGCAAGCGTGTGCCATTCGACCGGGACCGGCTGACCCGGTCTATCACCATCGCCCTGCGGAAACGCCCGGTGGATCGCGAACAGATCGACCAGATGGTGTCTGGCATTGCCCGGAAGCTGGAAAGTGGAGGCGAGACGGAAGTCAGCTCCAATGATGTTGGCGAGTTCGCGATGGAAGCGCTACGGCAGGTCGATCCGGTCGGCTATGTGCGCTTCGCCAGCGTCTACAAGGATTTCCGTGATCCGAACGATTTCGCCCAATTCATCGAGCAGACGTCGCTGGAAGATGAAGGCGACGCCGGATGAGCGGGGTCAAGGTCACCCTGAAAATAGCCACATCGCTGGATGCCCGCATTGCCCTGTCCGACGGGACGAGCCAGTGGATCACGTGCAGCGAGTCCCGGGCCCGCGCGCATGAGTTGCGGGCCGCGCATGATGCTGTGCTGGTGGGGATCGGCACCGTCCTGGCCGATGACCCGCTGCTGACCGCCCGCACCGTGCCACTACCGAAAACCCAGCCCGTGCGCATTGTGGCAGATTCTCACGGCCGGACACCGCGCAATTCCCGTCTGGTTCAATCTGTTTCATCCGGCCGCGTGGTTGTGGCCACGAATGGCCAGCCGCAGGATATTCTCGCGGCAAGTGGGGTCGACATCTGGCGCTGTGGCAAGGGCATTCGCGTGGACGTAAACGACCTGCTCCGCAGGGCTGAAGCCGAAGGCATTTCCTCCCTCCTGATCGAAGGCGGCGGGACGCTGGCGGCCAGCTTCATCCGCGAAGGCCTGGTGCACGAGATGGCCTGGTTCCGGGCGCCTATCCTGATCGGCGGAGACGGCCTGCCTGCCTTGGGGGCGCTGGGCCTGTCCGACCTGAAGGAGGCGTCACGTTGGCGCGCTATCGCGACGGAACGGATTGGGGTTGACGTTCTGGACACCTATGTACGGGTCTAAATAAGAAACTGAGGGCAGAGAAATGTTTACAGGCCTCGTCACCGATGTCGGGACCGTCCGATCCGTGGAGGACCGCAATGGTCTTCGCCGGTTCGAGGTCGAAAGCCGCTACAAACTGGAAGATATCGCCCTGGGCGCGTCCATCATGCATTCGGGCGTTTGCCTGACAGTTGTGGACATGGGACAGGGCGAGCGCGGCGCATGGTTTGCGACCGAAGCCGTGCCGGAAACCCTGTCCAAGACCATTCTGGGCGACTGGACGGCCGGATCTCATGTCAATCTCGAACAGAGCCTGAAGCTCGGCGACGAGCTGGGCGGCCATTTCGTCTTCGGACATGTCGACGGGGTCGGGCAGGTTGTCTCGATCGAACCTGAAGGCGAGAGCTATCGCCTGACCATCCGTCCGCCGGAAGGCATTGCGCGCTATTTCGCAACCAAGGGCTCTGCGGCGGTGAATGGCGTGTCCCTGACGGTGGCAGAAGCCTTGCCGAATGGTGATTTCGAGTTGGCGATCATTCCCCACACCTGGGAGGTCACCACACTCAACCAGTTGCAGCCCGGCTCCAGCGTCAATCTTGAGATCGACATGCTGGCACGCTACGTGGCGCGGATGATCGGCGCCGATGCGCCAGAGGGGCAATAGGCACTATGAGTAGCGAATTCCATCAGGCAATCTCCTCGATTGACGAGATCATCGAAGATGCCCGCAATGGCCGGATGTATATCCTGGTCGATGCAGAGGACCGGGAGAATGAGGGCGACCTGATCATTCCGGCCAATTTTGCGACACCGGAACATGTGAACTTCATGGCACGCCACGGCCGGGGCCTGATCTGCCTGGCGATGGGCCAGGAGCGCGCGCATACGCTGAACCTCGACATGATGACCCGGAACAATCGGGAAAGCATGGGAACGGCCTTTACGGTTTCGATTGAAGCGAAGGACGGCGTCACGACGGGCATTTCGGCCCATGACCGTGCCCGGACAATCGCCGTCGCCATCGACCCGACCAAGGATCATGAGGACATCGTGTCCCCCGGACATGTCTTCCCGCTGATTGCCCGCGAAGGCGGCACGCTGGTGCGCGCGGGCCATACCGAGGCGGCCGTCGACATTTCCCGTATGGCCGGCCTCTATCCCGCTGGCGTGATCTGCGAGATCATGAATGAAGACGGCACCATGTCCCGTCTTCCGGAACTGGTCGCGTTCGCCCAGCTGCACAATCTGAAGATCGGCACGATTGCCGACCTCATCGCCTGGCGCCGCAAGAATGACCGATTCATGGAGCGCCGCGTCGAAGCACCGCTCGATTCCGGTTACGGGGAAGGGTTCCGGACGGTCTGCTTCCGCAATGCGCTCGACAATTCCGAGCATATCGCCATCGTTCACGGCGACATCACGCCGGACAGCACTACGCTGGTGCGGGTGCACCGGATGGACATTCTCTCGGATGTGCTGGGAGAAAACGGCCCAAGACACGGTCTGGTTGAACGCGCGATGCGCGTGATTGCAGACGCCGAAGAGCCGGGCGTTGTCGTATTCGTGAATACGATGCGGCCGAACATCATTGCCGAGCGGCTGGGCCTGAAGCCTTTGGCGGCCCCCGATCCGACCGCGCCCATTCGCGAATACGGTGTCGGCGCGCAAATCCTGCGGGATTTGGGCGTACGCCGCATGATCTACCTGTCCGGAACGCAGCCTACCCGCTTGGCAGGCCTTGACGGCTACGGCCTGACGATAGAGGGGTGGCGCAATCTTCATGAGGAGAACAATTGATGGCAGACCGCGTTCTTGTCGCCATTTCGAAATATTACAAGCACATCTCCGATGAGCTCGAAGCTGGCGCGCTGGAAGCTCTTGAAGCTGCTGGCGCGAAAGTGACGGTCATGGAAGTGCCGGGCGCGTTCGAATTGCCGGGCCTGATTGCCATGGCGGCCGACAGTGGCCGGTTTGATGGCGCCGTGGCGCTGGGCTGCGTGATCCGGGGCGAAACCACCCATTACGATTATGTCTGTGGTGAAAGCGCCCGCGGCCTGATGGATCTGATCGTGCAGCGTCGCCAGGCGATTGGCTTCGGCATTCTGACCGTCGAAAACGAAGAACAGGCGCTCGCCCGCGCGGACCGCAAGCGCGGCAACAAGGGCAAGGACGCCGCAGACGCTTGTCTGGCCATGATCAAATTCCGCAAGGAACTCATTCGGTGAGCGACCAGAACATTCCCTTCGAGGTTACACGGGCGAGGCGGGCGGGAGCGCGCCTCGCAGCCGTTCAGGCGCTTTATGAAATGGAGCAGACCGGCAAGTCGGCCCGCGCGACCATCCGCGCCTTCATGGAAGATCGTCTCGGCATCGGTCCGGATGAAGAACCGATCGAGGAAGCCGATCCGGATATTTTCAAATCCATCGTAAATGCGGTCGTTGACCATCAGGCTGCCATCGACAAGGCGATCCTTGGACGGCTCGCAAAAGGATGGAAGCTGACCCGGCTGGACGCGACCATGCGCGCCCTGCTGCGCGCGGGCTCTGCTGAATTCATCGCGCACCAGCACCTGTCGAACGCCATCATCCTGGATGAATATGTATCGCTGGCGCATGATTTCTTTGACGAGCAGGAAGCGAAATTCGCCAATGCCGTACTGGACAATCTGGCCAGGGACCTGCGCAAATAGCCGGACTGGCGGATGCCATCCGGTTTGTGCGGGGATCGGTCCTTGCGGATGGGAGCAGGGCTCCATTGTCACGAGGACGAATAGTCAAATTTCAGGATAGTAGGTGCCCCCATGCATTGGGGCCCGTCCCATCCGCGCGGTGAAACTCAGCAGGTCGCCAGACCAGACTGCCGCATTCCACCAGACCTTACTGCGGAAGAAGACGAAAACCCCGCAGCAGGGCCAGAATAGACGGCTTTACCTTGCTGGCGGATTGGTGATGCGCCATCGCCCGGCCCATTTGGGATCACCCTGTGGACAGGCGGCCATCAGTCCTTGGGGGCGGCCACGCTGTTGCCCCAGGTGCGCATCTCTTCGACATATAGATCAGGCTCCTCCATCGCCGCGAAATGACCGCCACGCGGCAAATCCGTCCAGCGGGTGAGGTTGTACGCCCTCTCGAACCAGCTCTGCGGCGCGGGTTTGTAGACGGGTTCGCCGGGGAAGTTTGCAAAGGCCGTGGGCGTCTCGCACCGGACATCTTCTGGCAGCGCATTGCCGCCTTCCTGCGCAAAACCATTGTAGAACCAGACACTGGTGGCGATGGCATCATTGACCAGATAGATCATGACATTGGTAAGCAGCTGGTCTTTTGTATAGGTGTCCAACAGTCCGCCCTCGGACAGGTCTGACCAGCCATTGAATTTCTCCAGGATCCACGCCGCGGTGCCGACCGGGGAATCCATCAAGGCCATCGCCAGCGTCTGGGGCTTGGTCATCTGCTCCATCAGATAGGCGCCTTCGCGCTGCATGGCGGCCTGCGAGGTGGCCAGCCATTCGCCTTCGGCCTCTGTCTGGGGCGTGGCAGGGGTCGGCCGGAAACCGACCATGTTCAGGTGGATCGCGCGGCAGCCGCCCTTGGCGTCGATCGTGCCGTGATCGAGACCGAGCCATGACGTGACCATGCTCCCCCAGTCGCCGCCCTGCGCGAGATAAGTTTCATATTTCAGCACATCGCGCATCAGCCTGTCCCAGAGCGCAGCTGTGGCGCGCGGCCCGATGGGAGATTTCGGGCGCCCGGAAAAGCCATAGCCGGGCAGGGACGGAATAATCAGGTCAAAGGCATCTTCGGCCTTGCCGCCATGATTCGAGGGAAAGGCGAGCGGGCCGATGGTGTCCCAGAATTCGAAAATTGAGCCGGGCCAGCCATGCGTGATGAGCAGCGGGCGGCGCCCGCCCGCTTCGCCGACAACATGAACATAGTGGATGATCTGGCCGTCAATCTCGACCTTGTAGCTGGGATACCTGTTCAGGATGTCCTCGGATTTGCGCCAGTCATAACCCGCAATCCAGTAGCGCTGGATATCCTTCATGACCTTTGTGGACATGCCGTAGGAAAAGCCCTCTTCATTGGCCGGCGCCGGAAACCAGTCATACGCCTTCACCCGCGCCATGATGGCGTCGAGCTTGTCCTGTGGAATGTCTATGCGAAAGGTCTTGGGGGTCGGCATGGCATGTCCTCGCTAGGGTAAACCCACCCTAGCGGTCTTGCCGTGGGGCGACGCAAGCTAAATCGAGAAACTGGTGCCGCACCCACACGCTGCAGTTGCGTTCGGGTTGCTGATCTTGAAGGCCGCGCCGATCAGCTCCGTGCTGAAGTCGATCTCGGAACCGGCCAGAAATTCCAGGCTCATTTCGTCGATCAGCACTTTTGCGCCATCGCGCTCCACAACGAGGTCGTCCTCGTTGATGGCCGTGTCAAAGTCGAACTTGTAGGAAAAGCCCGAACAGCCGCCACCATCAACAGACACACGTAAAAACTGTGCGCCGTCCTGTTTGGCCAGAATCGCATTAATCCGCTTGGCAGCCGAGGCTGTAAGGGTCACATCGGGGGCAATTGTCGTGCTCATGACCTCAACATAGGGATTCCCGAGCCAATGGAAAAGAGATCAGTGTATGCCACGCGGCATGAAGATAGCCGGGGCCGGTATTTTCCGGAGGCGCCATCGGCGACCCGGACGCCGTTCCAGCGGGATCGCGACCGGATCATCCACTCGACCGCTTTCCGGCGCCTGAAGCAGAAAACGCAGGTTTTCGTGGCGCATGAGGGCGACCATTTCCGCACCCGCCTGACTCATTCCCTGGAAGTGGCCCAAATTGCTCGCAGCATCGCCCGGACGCTCGGCCTGGACGAAGACCTCGCCGAAGCGCTGGCGCTCGCCCACGATATGGGCCACCCGCCCTTTGGTCATGCCGGGGAGGACCAGCTGGACGCGTGCATGACAGAGTATGAGGGGTTCGACCACAACGCCCAGACGCTGCGCATCGTCACCAAGCTGGAAGTCCGCTATCCTAATTTCGAGGGCCTGAACCTGACCTGGGAGCTGCTCGAAGGGCTGGTCAAGCACAATGGCCCGATGGTCACGCAGGATGCGCCGCTGGAATCGCTGCCGGCCGCCTTTCGAGACTATACGAACTTCATGGACCTTGAGCCCCACCAGTTCGCCGGGCCCGAGGCCCAGGTGGCCGCCCTGTCAGACGACATTGCCTACAACAATCACGACATTGATGATGGCATCGCGGCGGGACTGTTCACCATCGACGACTTGATGGACCTGCCCATTGTCGGGGACGAGTTCCGGGCCGTGAGGCTTGAATATCCGCATCTGAGCCACCGTATGGTGTCCTATGAAGCGGTGAGGCGCCTGATCGGCCTGTGGGTGAATGACCTGACAGCCGAAACGGGCCGCCGCGCCAAACTGTATGCGCCCCAGAGCGCGGCAGAAGTGCGCGCCATGGACGTACCTTTGGTGGCGTTTTCGGAGGAACTTGAAAGCCGGCAGCGCGCCTTGAGAGCGTTTCTGTATGAGCGGATGTACAAGCATTACACGGTCAACCGGATGCGTAGCAAAGCCAAGCGGATGCTGGCGGAATTGTTCGAGATATTCCTGACCGAGCCGGACACGCTGCCCTCCCCGTGGCGGCAGGATGCATCACAGGCCAGTGAGCCGCGGCGCGCGCGCATTGTGTGCGACTACATTGCCGGGATGACCGATTCCTACGCCATTGAGGAGCATCGGCGGCTGTTCCACCCGGATGTGCTGCGCTAGCCACACTCTGCCCACTTTCCCAGTGTTAACTCGTTCTGCGTCTTTGCGGACTGCGAAACCTGCGGGATATTCAAGCGCCGTTAACGAAACGGGCCGTAATCTTAACTCTGTGAACCTATTCTGAGGATGATTCCATGGGGCGACATCGGGACAACGGGCGAGATTATGCCCCGTTTGAAGACGATTACCGCGGATTCGACGTTCGTGAGGACGATTCGACTCGCGGGCCGCTCATTCTGGCGCTTGCTGTCGGGGTTCTCCTGGTCTTTGGCGCTGTCGTCTGGAACACGTACCGGCAGGGCGTGCGCGACAATGGCGCGGGCATTCCAAGCGTGATTGCCGACAAGGAACCCTACAAGCGCGCGCCCGAAGACCGCGAAGGCGTCGCCGTCCCGGATACAGACAAGCGCTTTTACGACCAGATGGACGATTCCGAACGGTCGGAAGAGCAGGGCGTAGACTATGCTGACCGCGACAGCCTGGCAGGCGATGCCCTCCAAGGCGGCCCGCCCATAGAGCTGCGTCCGGGTCGGGAAGGGGCCGAGCCCGATGACGCGCAGGTGCGCGCGCTGGCGGACCTTGAGACCATGCCCGAAGACGAGGAAGAGACCCTGCGGGTTGTCCCGACAAATCCGGTCGCTCAAGCGCCAGCAGCTGCTCCGGCGCCACGGAGTTTGCCAGCGCCTGCCGAACGCGGGCCGCAATTCGCCTTTACCAGCGATGGTATGTACCAGGTCCAGCTCGCCGCCTTCCGCTCACAGGACGCCGCTGAAACCGCCTGGGCCAAGATGAACAGTACGAAGCCCGAGCTCTATCGCAGCGCGCAGAAACGCATCCAGCGTGCCGACCTCGGCGCCAAGGGCGTATTCTACCGCCTGCGGGTTGGCAGCTTCGCGGAACGGGCGGATGCGTCTGAATTCTGTGATGCGGTGAAAGCCGGCGGAGACAATTGCATCGTGGTGACCGGATAGTGGTGAAGGCGTGCATCCTCAGCGTTTCGGGGCCTGAGCTCACGAAGGAGGAAGTGGCCCTGTTTGCTGCCGAGCAGCCCTGGGGTGTAATCCTGATGGGCCGCTCCTGCGTGTCGCGGAAACAGGTCCACAATCTGGTCGACGATATCTGGAATGCGATGAGCCGGCCCTGCCTGATCTTCATTGACCAGGAGGGCGGCCGGGTGGCGCGCCTGAAAGCGCCAGAATGGCCCCTGTTCCCGCGCGGGCAGGATTATGCGGACATTTACGCCAAGGACCGGGAGCGCGGATTATCAGCCGCATGGCTCGGACATCGGCTGATCGCTGCAGAATTGGCGGCCCTGTCCATCCATGCCGATTGCGCCCCTGTGGTGGATTTGCCTGTCCCTGGCGCACATGACGTCATTGGCGACCGGGCTTTCGGGACCGATTCCGAGACCGTGGCCGCCCTTGCAGGCGCGGCGCTCAAGGGTCTAGCCGCAGGCGGTGTAGCCGGCGTGATCAAGCATATTCCGGGTCATGGCCGCTCGATGGCAGACAGCCATATGGAACTGCCGCGCGTGACGGCCAGCGCCGATGAATTGGCAAAAGACTTTGATGCCTTTGCGCGCCTTGCCGATGCGCCCATGGCGATGACAGCCCATATTTCCTATGATGCATTTGACGCCAATGTCCCCGCAACCCTGTCAAAAGTGATGATTCAGGACGTGATCCGCAAGCGAATCGGGTTTGATGGATTGCTGATGACGGATGATCTGGGGATGCAGGCGCTGGGCGGCAGCCTGGGCGAGCGAGGCCATGCGGCGATTGCCGCAGGGTGTGACGTGCTGTTGCACTGTTCCGGCTTCCTGTCCGATCCCGCCGCGATCCTGGCTGAAATGCGCGAAGTGGCAGAGGCCGCTCCTGAGCTGGCTGGCAAGGCGCTGGCGCGCGGCGAGCGCGCTGAGGCCCTGTCGACGCATCAACAGGATTTCGACATTGCCGAAGGCTGGGACACGTTCCGGGCTTACTTCCCGCAATTGGTGGGCGCGGCATGAATGCAGACATGATCTCGATCGACGCGTTGTCTGCGGACGCGCAGGAGGCTGAAGCCGGCGATCTGTTCACTGTGGATGTCGGAGGCTATGAAGGCCCGCTGCACCTGTTGCTGGAGCTTGCGCGACGCCAGAAGGTCGACCTGCTGCACCTGTCGATCCTGTCTCTCGCAGAACAATATCTGGACTTCATCGAAGAGGCGAAGACCCAGCGCATCGATCTGGCGGCCGACTATTTGCTGATGGCGTCATGGCTCGCCTTCATGAAGTCCCGTCTGTTGCTGCCCAAGCCGGAAAAGGCCGAGGAAGACGAGCCCACCGGCGAGGAAATGGCGGCGCGGCTGGCCTTCCGCCTGAAGCGTCTCGATGCCATGCGCGGCGCTGTGGAAGAACTCGAAGCCGGGCCGATCCTGAACAATGTCATCTTCCTGCGCGGCGCACCGGTACAGCCGAAAGTGATCAAGCACACCGAATTCAAGGCATCGCTGTACGAGCTGACGCAAGCCTTCGGCACGATCCGCGATCGGCGCGAACAGGAACGGCCTCACACGATCCAGCAGCAGCTTGTCCTGCCGCTGGAGCTGGCCCGAACCACGCTGCGCGCGCTCAGGCAACAGTTGGAACAGTGGTCTTCGCTGGACGAGATCCGCTCAACCATGACAGACGTGGACCCGGAATTGCCGCCCCGGTCTGTTACCGCGAGTGTCTTTTCGGCGGCATTGGAACTCGCCCGAGATGGCGAAGTCGATGTGCGCCAGGATGAGCACTTCGCGCCACTTTACCTGCGCAATGCGGGTAACAGCCCAGAGGGGGGCAGAGATGCAACCGCTTGAGAAATACTTGATGACCGACGACACTTCTGAACCGGAACGTGATCCTGTGGCGCAATTGTCGTTTGCCTATCGCCGCTCTGAGGAAGCTCTGATTGACGGGGCCAGCGATGCGCTGGTGGAAGGCATTCGCCGTGCCGAAGCCATCCTGTTCGCGGCGGGGGAGCCCCTGTCGGCCGAGCAGATTTCAGAGACCTTGCCGCATGGTGTCGAAGCGGCCGAAGTGTTGATGGCGCTCCGGGCGCAATATGTGAACCGTGGGGTCAATCTGGTCGAAGTGGCTGGCAAATGGCGCTTCCAGACGGCCTCCGATCTCTCCTATCTGTTTGTCGAGGAACGCCAGGTCCAGAAGAAGCTGGGCCAGGCAACGCTCGAGACGCTGGCCATCATTGCCTATGGCCAGCCGGTCACGCGCGCCGAAATCGAGGCCGTGCGCGGCGTTGCCGTGTCCAAGACAACCATCGACACCTTGCTTGAGACAGGCTGGGTCAAGATCAAGGGGCGCCGCAAGACACCTGGCCAGCCGATCACTTACGGCACAACCGAGGCGTTCATGGAGCATTTCGGGCTGGAGAGCCTTGAGACATTGCCGGGCAAGGCCGACCTCGAGGCCGAGGGCCTGTTGTCGGATGTCATTCCCGACGGTTTCCAGATGCCGGACGAAGAAGCGCTTAACGGCGAAGAAACGCCGGATGATGGGTCGGGAGAGATCGAGGAGACGGATTCCTTCGTCACCGACTTCATGGACGACGTCGATGAGGATGACGAAGACACCGCGGAAACGATTGGCGACGAGACCGATGTGGTTGAGGCGGATACGACAGAGGCCGACACCGACGTTGATACCGATGAGGACGCGGACGAGTCCGCTGTCAGCGTGTTTGCTTATACGCGTGCGCCGGATCGCTCTCAGGCCGACGAGGATGAGTTTGACAGCGGCGATGTGAAAGCTGCTGTGATCCAATTGACCAAGCAGCCGCGTGTTCCCGAACAGCCCATGGACCAGTGGGACGACGACGAATAGGTCATGCGTTTAGAGCGGGCTCTAGCCTGAAGCGCCGCTCGTGCTGGAATTGACCGATGATGTCATCCTCGGATGTGCCCCAGCCCATATTGTGGATGATGAGGGGACGACCCGAAGGTGTTGTTCGATCCGAGACGATCCCGATATGCGGCAGGTTGCCCGTGTAGCGCATCGTGTAGAGGTCGCCGGCTTTCCAGCTTGAAACATGTCTCGGGGCTGGCAAGGCGCTGCCGTGGCGTTCAAAATATCTTTCCAGATTGGGCACACGCCGATGGTCGATATGGCGATCCGGGCGCGTCAGGCCCCATAGGGCAGGATAGGCGCCGAACGCTGCCGCCATGTCCACATGGACGAGCTGTTGCAAATCCATTCCGAACGCATCGCGAAAGCCCCGGATGATGACGTCGGTGCAGACCCCGCGCGACCGGGGCACATCTCCCATCGGATAGGCGATGCGTACATAGCTGGGGTCATATGTGCGCGTGACACCGATCTGGGATCGGGCGGCCAGCGCAAGGCGCGTCGGCCATGGCAAGGTCTGCTGCCCGAGATGGGCGGGCGCGAGCGGGACGCTGAGACCTCCCAGAATGGCGGCGCGGCGAGTGAGCATGTTCCCATTACGCCATGCCGGTCCGGCAGGAATGGGGCGGAAATCAGAAACCGTGCAGTTCGGCGATCTCTGCCAGCGGTGCGCGTTCTGCGCGGAGCGAATTGACCGGATGAGCCGGGTCGGGTTTTCCGACCGCCATCGCGCACCAGACCATTTCCGTATCTGCCAGTTTGAAATGCTCCTTCAGGGCAGGGCGCAACATGCCCCAGCATTCCTGCATGCAGGTGCCCCAGCCGCGCTCTTCGGCCAGCAGGGCGAGCGTCTGGAGGTACATGCCGGTATGGCCCCACTGACCGTGGCCCATCCGTTCGTCGATCACGAAGAAGGCGGCGACGGGGGCGTCGAAGAAACGGAAATTGTTGGCGAACCAGGCAATGCGTGCGGCGCGGTCTTCGCGCGGGATGCCGAGGGTTTCGTACATCATCTCGCCGACCTTGCGGCGGCGCGCTTCGTGCGGCTCCCAGAGGTCTCTCGGATAGATCGGACGGTCGGTGGGCTGGCCCTTGGGGTTCGCGGCGAGTACGGGCGCGGCCATGCTGATCACGGCGTCCCTGGCGTCTCCAGTTACAATGATGGTGCGCCAGGGTTGCGTGTTGCCGCCGGAGGGGGCGCGTTGGGCCTGTTCCAGCCAGTCGCGGATGTCCGCTTCAGGCAATGAGTCGGGCAGGAAGGCCCGGGTGGAAATACGCTGTGCAACGGCCTGTGACACGTCCATAAAAGAAAACCTCCCATCTGGTCTGATGGGAGGTTTATCGTCTTGGCGTGGCGTCAGCCAAAGATTATTTTCCGTGCAGGACCACCGGCATCCAAGTGTAGCCCTTCACGAAGCCACCTGCATTGTAGGATGGCTCGTCCAGCACTTCGATATGGCTGAAGCGCTCCATGAGTTCCTGCCACAGGATCTGCAGCTGCAGCTCGGCAAGGCGGTTCCCGACGCAACGGTGGATACCGAAGCCGAAAGAGATATGCCGGCGGGCTTCCGGGCGGTCGATGATGTAGTCATTCGGACGGTCCCAGAACCGCTCGTCGCGGTTGCCGGAGACGTACCACATCGCAACCTGGTCACCCTTCTTGATGGTCTGGCCGTGCATTTCGACATCTTCGAGCGCCGTGCGGCGCATGTGGGCCAGCGGCGTCTGCCAGCGAATCGTCTCGGACACCATGTTCGGGATCAGCGACAGGTCGGCTTTCAGCTTGTCGTACTCAGCTGGGAATTTGTTCAGCGCGTAGACCGAAGCAGTCATCGAGTTACGGGTCGTGTCATTGCCGCCCACGATGAGCAGGATGACGTTCCCGAGCAGTTCCATCGGCGTCATGTTGCGGGTCTTCTCACCATGCGCGAGCAGGCTGATCAGATCGTTCTTCTGGGGCTGCGCGCCGCGCTCCTGGAAGAGCTGCATGAAGGTCGCGAGACATTCCATCATCTCGCGCTTCCACTGTTCTTCCCCACCGGGGCAGATGTCCGGATTGTTCATGCCGGTCGCCATGTCGGACCAATGGGTCAGGTCGCGACGTTTTTCGAACGGATAGTCGAACAGCGTGGCCAGCATCATCGTGGTCAGCTCAACGGAGACGGTATCGACCCAGTCGAATGGCTCGCCAATCGGAAGGGAGTCGAGCAGGCCCTGAGTCCGCGAGCGAATCAGCGGCTCGAATTCCTTGAGCATGTTCGGGGCAACGGCCGGCTGGACCGTCTTGCGCTGTTCGGAGTGGCGCGGCTCATCCATTGCGATGAACATCGGCAGTTCAAAGTCTTCCGGCGGACTGCCCAGCGTGATGCCGCCATGTTCCCAGCTGGAAGAGAAGCGCTTGTGGTCGGTGTCGACCGCCATAATGTCTTCATAGCGGGTGATCGACCAGAACGGGCCGACAAAGGAGTCTTCCGTGTAATGGACTGGCGCTTCATTGCGCAGGCGTTCAAAGCGATCCCAGATTTTCTGCTGGCGCCAGATTTCCGGATCTTCCGGATGGAGTTGCGACAGCGGCAGTTCGCTCGCTGGCGGCACTTCCTGGCCAATTTCAAGATAGCCTTCGAAGAGCGGATCCCGGTGGGTGATCTTCGGGCGTTGCAGGGCAGGGTGATCAAGCAGATGAACCGTATCAGCAGCCATCAATTTTCCTCCGACAATGAGCCATTATGATAGGCTCGATTTATGACGTCAGCGTCACCTTAACATGGCTATTCTAAAAAAACTATGACGCAGGCGTCATTTTTTTAGGCGGGGTGACGTTCATGCCTGGCATCATGCAGCGCGGCGCGAATGGCGCGGGCCAGGGATTTCCGCTCCGGAAGGGTCAGGAAACGCCCGATGACATAGGCCGTCTTGCCATATTCGATGCGCAACCAGCTGTTCGCGGTCAGCGGGTCCGCGAGTTCGACCCGAGCAAAGGCTGACGGAAGGGACGCGGATTTTTCGACGCCATTGGCGCGCGTGTGCGTCAGGCGCAGCTCTTTCGCCGTCACAATGATTCGGGTTTCTTCCCGCTGTTTGCGGAACGACATCCGGAACGCGAAATAGAAGGCGAGCGCATCCAGTCCGAAAAAGCCGATGACCGGGATCGCGCCCATGGAAATGAAGGCGATACCTGTCAGGAAGCTGACACCCCCGACAATGGCCATGACAATGGCAAAGCCGCGCTGGCTGAGCGACTGATTGGGTCGCAGCACGGCGTCCATGTAGAGGATCTCGTGGTGTTCAGTCATGCTCTCAAAATAGCACGGCCTTGTGCGATGGCGAGGGGGCATTAGACAGGCGGAATGACACAGACCAAATCATCCGCCAAACGCCCAAGGAAGAAGCGCGCCCCGCGCGTTTTCGGGCCAGAGAAAGCCACGGCTCTCTTTACCGCCCTTGCAGAGGACCGGCCGGACCCGCGCACGGAGCTGGATTTCGTCAACCCTTACACGCTTGTTGTTGCGGTTGCCCTGTCAGCGCAGGCGACGGATGTCGGTGTGAACAAGGCGACCGCCAAACTGTTCGCGCTTGCCGACACGCCGGAAAAGATGCTGGCGCTGGGCGAGGCGGCGGTTGCCGAGCACATCAAGACCATCGGCCTGTGGCGCAACAAGGCGAAGAATGTGATCGCGCTCAGCCAGATGCTGCTGGACGAGTTTGACGGGGAGGTGCCGCAGACGCGCGAGGAATTGGTCCGCCTGCCGGGTGTGGGCAGGAAGACAGCCAATGTTGTCCTGAATGAAGCGTTCGACCATCACACGATTGCGGTGGACACACACATCTTCCGGGTGTCGAACCGGACCGGCCTGGCGCCCGGCAAGACCCCCGATGAAGTCGAGGCCGGGCTGGAACGGGCCACGCCGCTGGAATTCAAGAAGGGAGCGCATCACTGGCTCATCCTGCACGGGCGGTATGTCTGCAAGGCGCGCAAGCCGGAATGCTGGCATTGCGTCATCGCCGACCTCTGCCGGTATACGCCCAAGACGCCAGACCCGGCTGCGACCTCTGCTTTGGGCCCCAAGGCACGGTGAGGGAATATGTGGCAGGACTGCACCGCAGGCCGCCTGCCGCCAGTTCGCCCCAATTTAACCAAATCGCGGCCACCTCAGCCCGACACCGCAACGACCACGTAAACAATGGAGCGTACCGCATGAATCGCATCGGCAAATTCGTCCTAGGCGCAACCTCAATCTGCCTCCTGTCTGGCCTGCCGGCTGTGGCCGAGGATGGCTGGTCCGGGGAGGCTGCCCTCAGCGCCGGGTTGACCACCGGCAACACGGAAACCTCCTCAGCTGGGCTGGCCATTGATGCAGATCGCGCATCAGGCGCCTGGAATTTCGGCATCCAGCTGTCAGGCGACTATGGAAAGGAAGACGGCATTGAAAGCCGGAATCGCTATTTCGCGGCGATGGACCTCGAGCATGATTTCAACGACACCATGTTCACCTTCGGACGGGCCTCTTACGAGGTCGATCAGTTCACCGGTTTCGATAGCCGCACCTTTATTGGTGGGGGTGTGGGTTGGCACGTTCTGGACGATGAAGACCATCACTGGACAGTGCGCGGCGGTCCGGGTTTCAAGATTGACGAAGTAAAGCGCCAGATCACGACCGACAGCACCGGCGCGGTGCTGATCATTCCGGCCTCGACCGAGGAATCCCTCGGTGCCGTGGCGCAATCGGAGTATTTTTACGCCTTCAACGAAGCTGTCTCCCTGAGCAACAAGACCAATTTGGTCTATGGTCAGGAATCAACCCAGATCAATAACAGCCTCGGCCTGACGGCCGCGTTGAACGGCCATTTGGCTGCGCGCGTGTCATTCGATGTCCGTCATGACACCTCGCCCCAGCCGACCTATGAGGCGACTGATACGGCCACGAAGTTCTCCCTGGTCTACACGCTCGGAGAGTAGGGCGATCAGCGGCCCTTCACACGGGCCGCGACTGCCTTGGCCATGCGTTCCCCGAGACGCGATCCCTGTTCCGGATAAAGATAGGGCTCGATCAGTTCGAGCTCCATCAGGAGCAGGGAGCCGTCGGGGTGGCGCAGCATGTCGACCCGGGCATATAGCGGCGTCTCGTCCAGCGTATCGAGCACGGCGCGCGCTGCATCCAGATCACCCTGGCCCGGCACAATGGTCTCTTCCTGACCGCCATAGGACGACTGGATGCGATAGTCTCCGGGCTTGGCGCGCTTGATCAGCGCGTGAGAGAGATCGCCATCAATGAAGATGAAGCTTAGCTCGCCCTCGGTCTGGATCGTTGGCAGGAAAGGCTGCACCATCATGGGGTGCGGCATGTCCGGTACGGGGTCGTCTGAAGTCAGCAGGTGCTGGCCGCTTGCTCCTGCGCCGACCTGACGCTTGAAGACCAGCTGCCGTTCGCCCAGCGTGTCAAAGGCGCGCTGGTAGTGATCACTGGTCATCTCGTCGATCCAGAGGGTCGGGATCAGGCTTGCGCCGCGGTCCTCGAGATCCTTCAGGTAAGTTTTGTCGCTGTTCCAGCGGACGAGGGCGGCAGAGTTGAACAGACGTGTCCGGCGCTCGATAGCTTCAAGCGTGGACAGGAATTCGGCCTGACGATCCCAATAGTCCCATGTCGTGCCGATCAGGGCGGCATCAAAGCTGGTCCAGTCCGCCGAGTCATCATCCCAGCAGATGTCGCTGATTTCCATGCCGCGCTCGGCAAATTCCGGGCGGAGAGCACGCATCATGTAGTCATGTTCGAAGGCGTCGGACCGCCGGATGGGAGAGCCAGGCTGTGTAACCTGGGAAGACAGATAAGCGATTTTCATCCGCAGGCGTTTATCATGTGCGGCAGTTGCGTCCAGCGGGTTGCTCTGGCAATTGGCGCCCAGCTATCAGGGAATCTGTGAAATGAGTGAAATCCGCTTCGATGTCGTCGGCCTGGGAAATGCCATTGTGGATGTCATGTCGAAGACGGATGACGCGTTTCTCGAACACTGGGGCATTCACAAGAATGCGATGAATTTGATCGAGGAAGATCGCGCGGAAGCCCTGACCAAAGCCGCCATCGAGCCCTTCTACACATCCGGCGGCAGCGGTGCGAACACGATTGCGGGCCTGGCCAGCTTCGGCGCGCGCGCGGCTTATATCGGCAAGGTGGCAAAGGACGAGTTGGGCAGCCAGTTCACGCGCGAAATGTCTGCAACGGGCGTGCCCTTCGCAACCACGCCCCTGGAAAGCGGCCCCGCTACGGCGCGCAGCATCATCTTCGTGACCGAAGACGGCGCGCGCAGCATGAACACGTTCCTCGGGGCGTCAGTCCTGTTCTCAAAGGATGACGTCGACGAAGCGACAGTCCGTGCCGGCGGCATCCTCTATCTTGAGGGTTATCTGTTTGACCGCGAAGACGCCAAGGAAGCCTTCGTCTTTGCGTCAGAAGTCGCCAAGGCGGCGGGCCGGAAAGTGGCGCTGACCCTGTCGGACAAATTCTGCGTCGACCGCCACCGGGCAAGTTTCCTGCAGCTCGTCCGCAACAATGTCGACATTCTGTTCGCCAATGAGGAAGAACTGCTCTCGCTTTACGAAACCGATGATTTCGATGCCGCCCTGACAGCGCTGCAGGCCGATACCGCTGTCGCCGCCGTCACACGCAGCGAGAAGGGCTCGGTCGTGATCGGCGCCGGCGACCCGATTGTGGTCAAGGCAGAGCCGGTGAAGCAGGTGCTCGATACAACCGGAGCGGGCGACCAGTATGCGGCCGGATTCCTGTTCGGCATCTCCCGCGGCTTGCCACTGGAGACCTGCGCCCATCTCGGCCACATCGCGGCGGCTGAAGTCATCGCGCATTTTGGCCCGCGCCCGGAGAAATCCTACAAGGCGCTGGCCGAGGCTGCAGGCATCTACGCCTGAGCTTTCAGGGCCTCTGCGACATAGTCGAGCCGGTCATGGCCGAAATACATGTCATCGCCGACAAAAAAGGTGGGCGCCCCGAAAGCACCCCTGGCAATGGCTGATTCCGTATTGGCCTGCAGGGTCGCCTTGCTGTCGCTGTCTTCAGCGAGTTCCTGAATCCGACTGAAGTCGAAGCCTTCTGCCGTGCACATCGCACGAATAGACTCTTCCTCGTCCGGCTTCAGCGGCACCGACGCGGCCCACATATGATGGAAGCAGGCGTCAATGAAACGCTTCTGTTCGGATGGATTATCCTGAAGGCCGCAGGTTGCCCGCAGGATCTTGCGCGTGCTGACCATAGGAAAATACGGGTTCATGCGAAAGCCCAAGCCGTAGCGGGATGTACAGCGCTGGAGATCGGTCATCATGTAGGCCGCCTTTGCCGGGATCATGCCCGGCGGCCTGTTGCCGGTTGCCTGCATGACCGCGCCCAGAAAGATCGGCCTGAACTCTGCTTCTGCCCCGGTGCGTTCCGAAATTTGTTGCACTGCGGCATTGGCTACGTAAGAAAATGGGCTGATATAGTCGAAGTTGAATTCGAATTTGCCTGCCATGAATCGCTCCAAATAGAGTTTCGTTTTGGAACTATGGCAAATCGGTATAGGGGTGTCAGCATGAAATGGTCCGATTTATCCGAAAATTGGTGCCCGGTCGCACGGACGCTGTCACTGGTGGGGGATCGCTGGACAATGCTGATCCTGCGCGACTGCTTTCTCGGCATGTCGCGGTTTGAGCAATTCATCGCGTCGAGCGGCATGACCCGTCACATCCTGGCCGACCGGCTGAAGCGGCTTGTCGAGGCGGGTGTGCTGGAGCGCAAGGCGTATACGAACACGCCGAAACGCTACGATTACGTGCTGACGGAAAAAGGCCAGGAACTGGCACCGGCGCTCCTGACCCTGCGGGATTGGGGCAAGAAGCACATGCCGGTGCGGCGGGCGACCTCGGCCTAGTCGTTGAGAAGGGCTTCGACCTTTTTCTGGACTGCGCCGTAATCGATCTTGCCGGTCCCGAGCACCGGAATCTCATCAACATGGTAGACGCGTCTCGGGACGGACAATTCCGGCACGCCATGATTCTTGGCCCAGGCGAGGATGTCCTCGCGATTGCTCTCAGGCGTGTCGCTGAGCAGGATCACCTGTTCGCCCTTGCGCGGATCGGGCAGGGTGACGGCGGCATGCAGATTATCCGGCCAGATGGCGCTGGCGCAGTTTTCCACCACGGCCAGGGAGACCATTTCCCCGCCAATCTTGGCGAAGCGTTTGACCCGTCCCATGATGCGGATGATGCCGTCATTATCGATCGCAACAATGTCGCCCGTGTCGTGCCAGCCGCCGTCAGGGCGTTCCAGCACGCCCGGATTGGAGGGCCGCAGGTAGCCCATCATTATATTCGGTCCTTTGACATGCAGCCGGCCGCCATCCTCGATCCCGTCAACAGGCAAGAGCTTGGATTCCATCCCGGACATCAAACTGCCCACCGTGCCCGGCCGATTGTTGTCCCATTTGTTGGCGGCGATCACAGGGGACGCCTCTGTGGCGCCATAGCCTTCGAGAATCTCGATTTCGAATTTGCGGCGGACCAATGAGCGGGTCTCGTCCTTCACACGCTCGGCCCCGCAGACGGCGAGACGAATGGAGTCCATGTCCCCGTCATTCCCGATCCGGGCGTATTGCGAGATGAACGTGTCGGTCGCCAGCAGGATGGTTGACTGGTTGGCCCGGATACGCCGGACAATTTCGCGCGGCTGAAGCGGCGAGGGGTGGAACATGACCGGAATGCCGGCGACCAGCGGCAGCACCGCGCCGACCGTCAGGCCGAAACAATGGAATGTCGGCAGGGGATTGAAGAGCTTGTCGGTGTCGGGGTTGAGACCGATATGCGCGCGCACCTGTTCGACATTGGCCATGACATTCTCATGGCTGAGGACCACGCCCTTGGGCTCACCTTCGGTGCCGGATGTAAACAGCATCACGCCGGCGGATTTATAGCGCGACTGTTTGCGCACGAGACCCGGCATGATCGAGCCGATTGCAGCCACCAGCTTGTTGGGGAGCGTCAGATTCTCCCGGACATCCTCAAGATAGACGATCTCGGCAGAGCTTGAGAGTTCGTCCATCAGGTTATCGAGCCCGCCCAGCTCGACAAATTTGTGGGCGGTGACGATGCGGCTGATCTCGCCAGCCCTGAGGGCGGCCTTCAGGTTCCGGGCCCCCGCAGTGAAGTTCAGCATGGCCGGAATGCGATTGAAGGCGCTTAGCGCGAAGAAGCCAATGACGGCGCCGGCGCCGCTGGGCAGCATGACGCCGACCGCTTCGCCAGCCTTCGTGCCTTTGCGCAAAGCAGATCCCAGCGCCAGCGAAGCCTGGATAAGCTCCTTGTAGGAGAGTTCACGGTCGTCGCCATCGATCAGAATCGTCTTGTCTGCGCCGAATTCCTTTTTGGCCCGGAAGAGGGCACTGAAAAGGTCGGTTCGGGTGCGGGATGGCTGGTATGGCAAAGGTGCCGGGATGGTCTGTCCGGTCATGATGGCCTTCGTTTCCTCCGAGGCGTTGCCCCATGTTTTTTGTAACAATCTGTCATTTAACGACACTGTCGCAAGCCCTAATGCAAGATTGCATAAACACTCTGCAGTGTATTTCCCTTGATGAAACAGCTGGTCACGTCCATTTTCCCACCATGGCAAATCTCATCGATCTGACGCAAAGCACTCGCAAGCACAGGCACCCGGAAAAGCAGTCGCGGCCGGATACGCCGCTCTTGCGCAAACCCGACTGGATTCGCGTGAAAGCGCCCACATCTCAGGGGTATGCCGAGACTCGCCAGATCGTGAAGTCGAAGGGACTGGTGACGGTCTGTGAAGAGGCGGGCTGCCCGAACATCGGGGAATGCTGGGACAAGAAGCACGCCACAATGATGATTCTGGGTGAAATTTGCACCCGCGCCTGCAGTTTCTGCAATGTCTCAACCGGCAAGCCGCTTACACCGGGCCGTGTGGAAGAAGACGAGCCGGGCCGTGTGGCCGAGGCGGTCGCCGAAATGGGCCTGCAGCATGTCGTCATCACCTCGGTGGACCGGGATGACCTGACCGATGGCGGGGCGACGCATTTCGTCAACACGATCGACGCCATTCGCGCGACCTCACCAGGAACGACGATTGAGATCCTGACGCCCGACTTCCTGAGAAAGGATGGCTGGGAGAATCACGTCATTGACGCGAAGCCGGACGTGTTCAATCACAATCTCGAAACGGTGCCGCGCCTGTATCTGTCGATCCGCCCCGGCGCGCGCTATTTCCATTCGCTTCGGCTTCTTCAGAAGGTGAAGGACCGCGATCCGACCCAGTTCACCAAATCCGGCCTGATGGTCGGCCTTGGCGAGACGAAGGAAGAGGTCATGCAGGTCATGGACGACATGCGGTCTGCGGGTGTCGACTTCCTGACCATTGGCCAATACTTGCAGCCGACCCGCAAGCATGCGGCGATTGATCGGTATGTGTCGCCGGAAGAGTTCAAGACTTATGAGGAAATTGCGCGCTCCAAGGGCTTCCTGATGGTCTCGGCCTCACCGCTGACGCGGTCATCCCACCATGCCGGCGAAGATTTCGCCCGGCTCCGGGCTGCCCGCGAGGCTCAACTGGCCGCTGCTGCCGTCTAGGTATGCCGCATTTCTCGAAATCCGTTCATGTCCCGTATAGCGGGGAGCAGGCTTTTGAGCTTGTGTCCGACATTGCGGCGTACCCGGATTTCATCAAATGGATCACCGCGATGCGGGTCTCCGAAATGATGGCCAAACAGGATGGCAGTTTCACCTGTTTCGGAGAGGCCGCTGTCGGGTTCAAAGGCTTTGTCGAACGGTTCACGACGCGGGTTGAGGCAGACCCAGACACTGGAGCCGTTACTGCCTCGCTCGTGAAAGGCCCCTTCAGGAAGCTGAAGGCCGAATGGCGGATTCTGACATCTGACCGGGCCGGCTCGGATATTTCGCTGACCATCGATTACGATTTCAAGAACCCGTTCATCGGCATGTTGGCCGCCGCCAATCAGGGGCTGGCGGTCAACAAGATTCTCTCGGCTTTCCTGGCTGAAGCCGAACGTCGCTATGGCGGAACCGCCTAGGCGATCTGCAACTGGATTTGTTTCAGCGCGCATTCCATTGCGGCGAGTCGAATCTGTTGGCGGCCAATGTCTCCAGTCTGGAGCATTTCGTGAATGACGGCGCGGTTTTCCCGCGCGCAGGCCACATGCACCGTTCCGACCGGCTTCATCGGGGTTCCCCCGCCGGGCCCGGCCACCCCGGTAATGGAGACGGCAATATTCGCGCGGCTGGCTTCCAGAGCGCCTTCCGCCATCATGCGGGCGATCGGTTCGGATACAGCGCCATAGTCTGCGATCACGTCCCCTGCGATGCCAAGCATCTCTTCCTTGGCGCGATTTGAATAGGTGACGAAGCCGCGCTCGAAGACCGTTGAGCTGCCCGGAATATCGGTCAGCAGGCCGGCGAGGAGGCCGCCCGTGCAGCTTTCAGCCGTGCAAATCCGTAACCGTGCCTGAGCGGCATCGTCGAGGATCAGCATGGCGAGATTTCTGAGACGATCTGGAAACATGTCGTGCACGATATGAGGAGTTCTGCTCGCCGTGAAGCGAAGATTCAGGGATCAGGTGGCCGTCGTGGCGTAAAGCGTCACCACGGCTTCGGCGGCAATGCCTTCGCGGCGGCCCGTGAAGCCAAGGCCTTCGGTCGTCGTGGCTTTCACGCTGACGGCATCCAGCGGAATTCCAAGCAGTTCGGCGGTGCGCGCGCGCATGTCTTCCCGATGCGGTTTCACCTTCGGGGCTTCACAGATCACGGTGATATCGCAATTGCCGATGGCCAGGCCCTGTTCGCTCACCAGCCGCTGGGCTTTTTTCAGGAAGATGCCGCTGTCTGCATCTTTCCAGCGCGCGTCGCTGGGGGGGAAATGGTCGCCTATGTCGCCAAGTGCGGCGGCCCCCAGGATGGCATCCGTCAAGGCGTGCCAGGCCGCGTCCGCATCAGAATGGCCCTTGAGCCGCGCTGAATGCGGGATCTTGATGCCACACAGGGTAACATGATCTCCCGGCTCGAAAGCGTGAACATCAAACCCTTTGCCAATCCGCATCTGGCAGACCGGCGGGGCCATCAGTCTGGACACCATCTCGAAATCCTCCGGATAAGTGATCTTGTGCAGCCGGTCCGTTCCGCGCACGAGTTTGATTTCAATGCCCTGGGCCTCGACTGCAGCGAGATCATCGACAAGATTGTCTCCCGCTTCTGCAAGCGCCTTGGTGATGACGCCATACCGGAAGGCCTGAGGGGTCTGGACGCGGAAGAGAGCGTCCCGCGAGATGGTTTCGAGCGCTCGGTCGCCCTGGCGCTTCAGGGCGTCCTGAACGGGCAGGGCGGGCGCGGCGGCGGCATGGGTCGTGAGCGCTCCAAGCAAGGCGTCCAGAGTCGCATGGGTCAGTCCAGGCCTGGCAGCATCATGAATGAGGACCGCCCTGCCGTCGTCCGGGGCAGCGATTGCGGCGAGCCCGTTTCGCACTGACAAGGTCCGGGTCTCCCCGCCTGGCACGCAAATACAGCCCTCTGGCGCAAAGTCCTCGGGAGCGTCTGGCCCTGTCACAATGATGATTTCATCGACTTTGGGGTGTGACCTGAATGCCGCAATAGACCAATCGATGACGCGCCGACCATTGAGATCGCACCACTGTTTCGCACGTGCACTCTCTGCTCGGCGGCCTTGGCCTGCAGCGACAATAATGGCAACCGCCTTGTTCATACGACGCTTTTTAGGTGAGGTCGCTGGACATGGCTACAGGTGATTGCGGTGGCATCACCGGAAAACTGCTTGCATATTGTGCACTTGCGAAAGTCTAAAAAAACGGAAAGATAGGCGAATGACCAATTTTCGAGCACCTCAAGTATGGCTGGCACCGATGTCAGGGGCCACAGATGCGCCCATGCGGCGTCAGGCGAGCCGTTTCGGCGCGCCGGCTGTCGTGTCCGAAATGGTCGCCGGAGATATGCTCGCTGCTGCTCGGCCGGACGTTGTGCGACGGACCTGCCGGCATGACGGAGACGGCCACTGGATCGTCCAGCTGGCTGCGAGCAAGCCAGAGGCCATGCGAGTGGGCGCGCAGCTGCTTCGAGAGACGGGTGTGGATGTCATCGACATCAATATGGGTTGCCCGTCCCGGCAGGTGACAGGCGCGCAATCCGGTTCCGCCCTCATGCGGGATTTTCCACTGGCCCTGGAGATCATCCAGGCGGCGCTGGACGGAGCAGGCGGGCTGCCGGTGACCCTGAAGATGCGCCTTGGCTGGGACGATCAGAGCCTGAATGCGCCAGAAATTGCGGTCGCGGCGGAGCGCATGGGCATCTGCATGCTCACGGTTCATGGCCGGACACGCTGTCAGTTTTACAAAGGCGAGGCGGATTGGGCGCGTGTGGCCGACACGGTGCAAGCCGTGTCCGTGCCCGTGATCGTCAATGGCGATATCGGGTCGATTGAGGATGCTGAGGAAGCGCTCGCGGCCTCTGGCGCTCATGGCGTGATGATTGGGCGGTCGGCGATGGGGCGTCCGTGGTTGCCGGGCCAGATCGCTGCGCATCTTGAAGGGCACCGTTTCGAGATGCCTAGCCTTTCAGTTCAATTGGACAGTTTGCTGGAGCAGGTGTCTGACAGTGTCGAACTCTATGGAGAGTTTCTGGGCATCCGCACGGTGCGCAAGCATATCTCGGCGGCGATTGATGCCGTGGCATTGCCGATAGACCCAGGTACACGCCGCAAGCTCAGGTCTGAACTGTGCCAGATCAGCGATGCCAACGAGCTGAAGGCGGCGCTACAGCGCGTTTACTCGAAAACCAGGGAAATGGAGGCTGCGTGATGGCGAGTGATATTGCATTGTCTGCTCCGAGACTGGGTGACCTGTCTCCGATTGCATTGCTGCTGATCGATTCCCGCCGCAAGGTTGTCGAGGTCAACGCTGCTGCGGAGAGCCTGTTGCAGCTGTCCCGGCGTGGGCTGCGCAGCAAGCCCTTGAGCGAGATTATCTATCATGACTCCCCGGTCTTCGAGCTGCTCGACCGGGCCGAGCGCACGGTGGGGGATATCGCAGCCCCAGGCACGCCGATCACGGGCCCCGGTCTGTTGTCGCGCCAGATTTGTGACATTTGGGTCAGATCGACCGATGATAACGGCTACATGATCGCGATGTGCGAAGCCGCCACACGGGACGTGAATGACTCGGCGGCGGGTGTTGCCGGCTTCGGTCGCATCCTGGGCCACGAGGTCAAGAATCCGCTTGGGGGCATTATTGGCGCGGCCCAATTGCTTGAGAGGCAATCGGTCGACGGGCAGGCAGAGCTGCTGGAGATCATCAAGGATGAAGCGCGCCGTATCGAACGGCTGGTAAACCGTTTGTCCGCATTCGAATTGTTCTCGGCCCCGCACATGGAGCCATTCAACATTCATGCGCTGCTGGAGCGCGTGCTCGCGTCCGAACGGGCCGCCATGGGCAGCAAGATTGAATTCAAACGGGATTTCGATCCGTCCCTGCCGCCCGTCATCGGCGACTCAGACCATCTGCAACAGGCTTTCCAGAATGTGATCCGCAACGCGGCCGAGGCCGCAATGGACGGAGGTGCGCCCGGCAAGGTGACGGTGCGCACATCCTATGCGGCGGGCCTGTCCTTCCGGCAGGCGCGGCTGGGTGCCGGCCTGCGGCGGGCCATGCTGGTCTCGGTCGAGGACACGGGCAAAGGCATTCCCCGCAATCGGCAGAATACAATCTTTGAAGTGTTCCAGAGCAGCAAATCCGGCGCCCGTGGGCTTGGGCTGTCGATTGTGAAGGAAGTGGTGACCGCCCATGGCGGTCAGATTCGTGTAGACAGCGTGCCGGGCTCGACGCGCTTTTCAGTATTGCTGCCGCTAGGCACAGGGGAAAAGACTGATGGCTGAGAAGACCGTTCTGCTTGCAGAAGATGATGCAAGCATTCGATTGATTGTGAACCAGACCCTCGTCGCCGCAGGCTATGAGGTCCGGGCCACGAGTTCTCCCGAAGCGCTGGAGCGCTGGGTTCGCAATGGAGAAGGCGACGTCGTTGTCTCCGATGTGTTCCTCGGCGATGCCTCCATCTTCGACCTGTTACCCTCCTTGAAGCTGGCACGCCCTGATTTGCCATTCATTGTGATGAGCGGCCAGAACACGATCCTTACAGCGGCATCAGCGGCGCAACATGGTGCGTTCGACTATTTGCCGAAGCCTTTCGACATCGACACCCTGTCCGGCCTTGTCCAACGCGCTCTGAAGTCCCAGCCGAAAGTCTCGGCCCGCGCGATCAATCCGGAATCGCAGAAAGCCATCAGCGATGCTGGCCTGCCGCTGATCGGGCGGTCCGATGCCATGCAGGAGGTCTACCGGATCATTGCAAAGGTGATGAACACCGATTTGACCGTCCTGATCGAAGGGGAGAGTGGTACGGGCAAGGAACTGGCTGCCCGCGCGATCCATCAATTGGGCGACGCGAAGAATGGCAATTTCGTTGCACTGGACCTGGCCGCGCTGCCTGCCACGGAAATCAACCGTCAGCTGTTCGGACATAATGGCGAACAGGGCGCGGTCCACCAGAAGGGCGGCACGCTCTACCTGGACGAGATCGGAGACCTGCCAGCAGAAGCCCAGACGCAGCTTGTCAAATTGATGCGGGATTCCAGCGGCGCGCGGATTATCGCCTCCACTCGCCGCAACCTTGGCCGGCTCGTGGATGACGGCAAGTTCCGGGAAGACCTCTATTACCGGCTGAATGTCGTCCGGCTGACCATGCCGCCACTGCGCCTGCGCAAGGAAGACATTACGGAACTGGCCCGGGCCTTCCTGATCCGCGCGCAGCGCCAGGGCCTGGCGGCAAAGACGCTGGACAAATCGGCGCTGGACCTGCTGACGGCCTATGACTGGCCGGGCAATGTGCGCGAACTTGAAAACCTTGTCCTGCGGCTGGCTGTGCTGTGCCCGGACGAGACGATCACGCTGCGCGACGTCGAACGTGAGCTGCGCGCAGGCGCGAGCGAACAGAAGGGGTCGAGCGCGGGCTTTGAAAAGGACATCGAAACGCTGCTCCACCGCTATGTGATGGGCGATCTGATCGCGAGCGGGGATCACGAGGATTCGAGCGTCTATTCGAATGTCATCGACCAGGTCGAGCGGCCTCTTATCCGGCTCGCCCTGTCGGTGACGGCAGGCAACAAGGTCAAAGCGGCGCAATTGCTTGGCATGAACCGCAACACATTGCGGGCCAAGATCAATGCTCTTGGCATTGCAGAAGAGTGATTGACTGATACGCCGACTGTGGCTTTACTGCACCACTGTTGCTTTTGAGGCACGTAAGTGTGTCTGAAGGGCAACGGGCCGGTGGGGCCATGTGTAGAGCGGTGTATCGTTGTCGAATGTACTGAGTCAGCAGGCCACGAAGGCAAGCTGGGCCCTCTTTGAAGGTCTCTTCATTATCGCGGCCCTCGTGGCCGTGTTTGCGACCTTTATTGCCATTTCCGGTGTGGATCCTGACAATCCGACGGCGGGCGCCACGCCGTGGCTGCTCGGGCTGAACTTTGTCGTCATCATCGTCCTCGCCACAATCGTTACCCGGGAATATCTCTCCATACAGTCCAACAGTGAGAGCGAGGGGCGCGGTCGGCTCGCGCGTCGCTTCGTCATGCTGTTCGGATTCTCTGCATTGGTGCCGTCCGCCATCGTCGCCGTCTTCCTTGGGGCCGTGTTCACGCAAGGCCTCGACAACTGGCTGGGCGAGCGGGTCGATTCCGTCATGGAGAAGAATGCCGAAATCTTCCGGACCTATGTCGACAATTTCGAGACCACGTTCGATGTGGACGTGCGGCTCGCGGCGCTGGACGTCGAAAACTTCGCCCGCGAAGTAGAGGCCAATCTCGCTGATTCCGAAGCTGCCCGGAACCTGTCCACGGATGCCTCGCTTGCTTTCTCGGAAGGCCTTCGCTCCGAACTCGCTTTCCGGGATTTTCTCACGATTGCCATTCTCGGGGCGGACGGGGTTGAACTGATCTCGCAAGAGAGTGTGCAGGATGCCATCCTGATCCCACCTCCGGCCTCCGCCTTCGCGGAGGCCGATCAGGGGGAAATTGCGACCACCCTGTATGAAAACCGGGGCGTTGCAACGGCACTGATTCACATTACCGAGCCGCTTGATGGCTACATCTATGCCGTGAAGAATTTCGACCGGAACGCGGCCGTGCGCCTGCGCGAGGCGGAAGCGGAAATCATCCAGTACAACAATGCCAAGCGGCAGGGCGGCCGGCTGCAGACCATCTTCGCCATTGGCTATGCGCAGATCGCGGCGCTCGTCCTGCTCCTCGCAGGCAGGCTTGGCCTGGAAGCTGCTGGCCGTGTAACGGGGCCCATCGGGCGCCTCGCCATCGCAGCCCATACGGTACGCGACGGGGATCTGACTGTGCGCGTGCCTGTCACCGGGGCAAAAGACGAAGTCTACGCACTCAGCAAATCATTCAATGCGATGACGGAGCAATTGTCCGAGCAGCGCAATGCCCTGATCCGGGCGCGGGAGGCCGAGGAGGATCGCCGCCGCTTTGTCGAAACCCTGCTGGCCGAAGTCAGCGCCGGGGTCATCCGGATGGACGGCGACATGATCGTCACGCTGGCGAACCGGTCTGCCGGCGATTTGCTCGGGGTCGATGAAATCGAGGAAGGGGAGAGCCTGAGCCAGATCGCCCCGGACTTCGTTCAATACGCTCGGGACACGCTGCAACAGAATTCGCCCGTCGATGCGTCCCTGGACCTCCACCGCAACGGGGCCGTGCGGCATTTCAGGCTGAAGACAGCGCCCGATCCGGCAGGCGGCTGTGTTCTGACATTTGATGACACGACCCGGCTTGTGAATGCACAGCGCCAGCTTGCCTGGCGAGATGTCGCGCGCCGCATTGCCCACGAAATTCGCAATCCGCTCACCCCGATCATGCTGTCCACGGAGCGTTTGCGCCGACGTTACGCTGACAAGATTGATGATAGTGATGGCGTGTTCGAACGCTGTATTGAAACCATCCTCCGGCAAGTCGGCGATATTGGCCGCATGGTTGAGGAATTCTCATCTTTTGCGCGAATGCCGAAACCTAGCGCGAGCCGGTTCGACATGAAATCCCTGCTTCAGGCCACAAGCTTTTCACAAGGCATGGTGAGCCCGGACATTGAGGTGGAGTTCGATGCGGATGCGGACAACGTCAGCTATCTGGGCGATGAACGCCTGATCGGCCAGGCCCTCGGAAACCTGCTGAAGAATGCGGCCGAAGCCATTGAAGGCATGCCGGAGGAAACGGAAGTTCAAGGACACATTCGAGTCGTCCTGTCCGAAACCGACAAGGGTGTGGACATAACGATTGAGGATAATGGGCCCGGTTTCCCGGAAGATGCGCGCGATCGCCTTCTCGAACCGTATGTGACGACCCGCGAAAAGGGCACCGGGCTCGGCCTCGCCATCGTGAACCGGATAATTGCCGATCATGGTGGGTCTATTTCATTGCAAAACCGGCTGGACGGATTGCGCGGCGCGCGTGTCCGGGTCTGGCTGCCCCACAATACGTTGCGCGTGCACGAAGCGCTCGAAGCGACAACAGACGAAGACATGGAAGACTCTCCGGCCAGTGCCGGATTGGTGTAGAGGAGCTTACAAAATGGCCTTGGACATTCTTGTAGTTGATGATGAGCCGGATATCCGTGAGCTGATTGCGGGTGTCCTGGGAGATGAAGGCTATTCGGCGCGGACGGCTGAGACCGCCGAAAGGGCCCTGGAGGAAGTGCGTGCCCGAACACCGCGGCTCGTAGTGCTGGATGTCTGGTTGCAAGGCAGCGGCATGGATGGGCTATCCTTGTTGAAATACCTGAAATCCATAGATCCGATCCTTCCCGTCATCGTAATCAGCGGGCATGGCAACATCGAGACCGCTGTCGCGGCGATCCGCCGGGGCGCGTATGACTTCATCGAAAAGCCGTTCAAGACCGATCGCCTGTTGCACATGGTCGAGCGCGCCATCGAGTCCGCTGCGTTGAAGTATGAAAATGCGTCCCTGAGGAACCGGGCAGGGGACAATGAGCAATGGATCGGCGAGAGCCAGGCCGCGGCGACGTTGCGGGCCTCCATCGACAAGGTCGCGCCGACGAATTCACGCGTCATGATTTCCGGGCCTGCCGGCTCAGGCAAGGAACTCGCAGCGCGCCTCATTCACCGAAATTCCCAGCGCGAGACTGGGCCATTCGTTGTCGTCAATGCGGCCACCATTGCGCCCGACCAGATGGAAACTGCCCTGTTCGGCGAAGAGGATTCTGAAGGTCGCACCACGCGGATTGGCCTGTTTGAAAAGGCTCATAACGGGACCCTGCTGCTGGATGAAGTAGCTGACATGCCTCTCGGCACCCAGAACAAAATCTTGCGGGTGCTGACCGAGCAGCGCTTTCAGAGGGTCGGCGGGAAGTCCGATGTCAGTGTGGACGTGCGGGTTATGTCTGCGACCACCAAGGACATCCGCCATGAAATCTCCGAGGGGCGTTTCCGGGAAGATTTGTACTACCGTCTGAGTGTTGTGCCCTTGCGGGTGCCGTCCCTGGCAGAACGGCGGGACGATATTGGCGACCTGGTGACTTATTTCACCAACAGGATCGCCGATTCCTCCGGCCTGACGTCGCGGACGTTTTCCGCCGAGGCCATGGCCGTGCTGCAATCGATGGACTGGCCGGGCAATATTCGCCAGCTCCGCAACGTGGTCGAACGAATCCTGATCCTGTCACCCTCTGATTCGAGCCGGCCCGTCAGCGTTGATGAACTGCCGCGCGAATCCTCCGGGGTGCCGGGCGGGGCCGGGAAGAGCGGATCTGCCGAACTTGTCGGGCTGTCGCTCCGGGATGCTCGTGAACAATTCGAGCGGGAATACCTCGCTCTGCAGATCACGCGGTTCAATGGGAATATCTCCAGAACGGCAGAATTCATCGGTATGGAGCGTTCGGCCTTGCACAGAAAATTAAAGGCTTTAGGCGTAAATTCAAATCTTACTCGTCAGGACGGCTGAGGCCGTTGAGAGGCTGTAGACCATGCATGTTCTGATTTGCGGTGCGGGCCGTGTCGGGCACGGAATTGCCCGGCGTCTGGCACGCGAGAAGCATGACATCACCATCATTGATGAAAATCCGGACCTGGTAGACCAGGTTTCGACGGACCTTGATGTGCGCGGCTTCACCGGCCATGCGGCGCATCCTGACGTCCTGAAGAAGGCGGGCGCGGCCGATTGCGAGATGATCATCGCGGTGACGCATTTCGACGAAATCAACATGGTGATCTGCCAGATTGCCCACACGCTCTTTTCCGTTCCGTACAAGATTGCCCGGGTGCGGGAGCAATCCTACATCGACCCTGCCTGGAAGAACATTTTCTCCCGTGAGGGCCTGCCCATCGACATGGTGATCTCGCCGGAAGTGGAAGTGGGCGAGGCGATCCTGCAACGCTTCCGTACACCGGGCGCGGTCATGAGCGCGACCTTCGGCAAGGGCAAGGTCCGGCTGCTCGGCCTTGAGGTTGACGATAGCAACCCGTTGCTGGACACGCCAGTCGATCAGTTACGGGGCTTGTTCCCGGATCTATCGGCCCGGATCGTAGGCATTGGCCGGGGCGATTCCGTGCGCGCGCCGCGGTCCACGGACGTGCTCAAGCCGGGAGACAGGGCCTATGTCGCCGTGCTGGACGAACATGCGGACCGGCTGACGTCGATCTTTAATCGGGATACCGAACAATCCGGCCATGTCGTGATCGTTGGCGGGGGGAATGTCGGCCTCTACGTTGCCACCACGCTCGAGCGCGAAGGCAAGAACCGGATCCGGCTGATCGAGCACAATACCGAGCGTGCCAATGAGGTCGTGTCCGAGGTCAAGCGGACCATTGTCATTCAGGGCGACGGGCTTAATCCCGATATCCTGGCTGAGGCCGGGGCGCCGAAAGCCGATTTCGTCGTCGCCATCACAAATGACGACAAGGCCAATCTGCTGATCTCCAATCTGGCCAAACGCGCCGGCGCGAAACGGACGCTTGCCCTGGTCAACGCGACCGAGCTTGCCGGGCTTGCACGCGATCTCCGCGTTGATGCCGTGCTGGACCCACGCGCGCTGACCGTGTCGCAAATCCTGCTCCGCATGCGCCGGGGCCGCATCCTTGGCCTGCAATCCATCGAAGACGGCAAGGCGGAAGTCGCCGAAGGGATTACGCTGGAATCCTCTTCCCTGATCGGCAAGCCGCTCGGCTATGATGATTTGCCGGAAGGCATGACCGCGGCAGCCGTGATCCGGGGCAAGGACGTGTTCATCGCCGGGCCGGATGTCGTGGTCCAGGCCGAAGACCATTTGATCATCTTCTATCAGGAGGAAATGGTCCGGAAGGTCGAGAAATACTTCCGGGTCAGTCCGGACTTCTTCTAGAGCCATGAATTACGCGTCTGTCGTCCGGGTTCTCGCATTCCTGCTGCTCATTGTGGTGGTTGCGACGATTCCTTCGGTCTTCATGGCGATCGCGGCAGGCGAGACAAGCCAGACATTTGCCTTTGGCGCGATGATCCTGTGTATCATCGTCGTCTCCAGCAGCGTGTTGTTGCTTACCCCAAAGCCGACGCGCAAGGCCCGACCATCTGACGCGCTCGGAACCGTCATCCTCTGGTGGTTCATCACGCCGGTGGCGACCAGCCTGCCGTTTATCCTCGGGGTCGAAAATCAAAGCGTACTCAGCGCCATTCATGAGGCCACGGCCTGTCTGACGACGACCGGGCAATCCGTCATTGCCGTCCAGAACAATGAATGGCCGATCAGTCTCGTGGTGTGGCGCGGTATGCTGCACCTGCTGGGTGGTCTCGCCACGATCACCGCGGCCGCCAGCGTCCTGGCGGCACTGAACCTCGGGGGACCGGGTATTCACCGGACGGTCCTGTTCACCGTGCCGGAAACCAGCTTTTTCGACGCCGTTCCGCGCGTTGCCCGCGTGGTCAGCATGTTGATGGCGATATCAATTCTCGTGCTGTTTGCTGCACTGGTCTTCATGGGCGTTCCGGCAGAGCGCGCGCTGGGTGATTCCGTGAGCGCTTTGACCACAGGGCTGGTGCATCCACAGGGCATCATGCGGGCGCCGCTCGATACGCTGCCGTCCATCGTGCTCGGGATCGGCCTGTTGGTTGGGGCCATGGGGCTGGCCATCTGGCTGCCGCTCAAGGATCGCAAACCTTTGAAGGCTATCACGGACCCGGAAGTGACCTTGTTCGTCGCCTTGCTCGGCGTGTTCGTCGCGTTCGCCGTGGCCTCAGACCTGAACATGACCGAGGGATTGTCGTGGGCCCTGTCCGCTCTGTCGACGTCCGGTCTCTCTCTGTCCGATCCAGCCGACTACAACCGCATCCCGTTGCCCGTATTGGTCCTGCCAGCCCTGATCGGGGGATCGGCGCTGTCAGCCGCGGGCGGCGTCAAGATCGCGCGCTTCATCGTGCTCGCCCGGCGGGCCGGCCAGGAGTTTCGTCAACTCGGATATCGGCGTTCCATCCTCGGGTTTCGCTTCCGGGACCGCGAATTGAACGAGCGCAGCGTGATCGGAGTCTGGGTTTATCTGATTGGCTATGTGCTCGCCATTTTCCTGATCATGGCGGGGTTTGCCTTTCTCGGGGAAGATTTCGTGTCGGCCATACGCCTCGCGATTGGGAGCCTTACCAACTCGGCAGCGGTTCTGGGCAGTTATCCGATGGATTTGTCGGGGCCTGCGCAAGCATTGACCATTTTCTCAATGATTCTCGGGCGATTGGAGGTTCTGGCGCTGATTCCGGCCCTTTCCCTCAGCTTTTGGAGGGGTTAACCGCTGTTCCCACTTGCACTAGAGCTGTAATCCCGTTAGCGCGACACATAACAAGAACAGGCCAGATTGGATTTCCGTCATGTCCGCCGACAAAAAACAGAACTTGCAAGATACCTTCCTGAATGCCGTCCGGAAATCCCGGACCCCGTTGACCGTCTTTCTGGTTAATGGCGTGAAACTGCAGGGTGTGGTGACTTGGTTCGACAATTTCTGTGTTCTGCTTCGCGGCGACGGACGTCCGCCACAGCTTGTCTACAAGCATGCGATCTCTACAATTGCTCCAAGCGCCCCGGTGCAATTGTTTGATGAGGAAATAGATGCGGACTAGGCTCCTTTGACTGACAGGATGATTGATCGCACGCCGGTGCCCGAGGTGGCTGGCGTGATTATCCCTTGGTTCACACCCGCCAACAGACCGACTGACGACCGACTGCAGGAAACGGCAGGCCTCGTGGAAGCGCTTGGCTGCGATCTCGCTTTCCTGCGCGCTGAGCACGTTCGTAAAGTGAACTCATCCGTTCTGCTATCGGGCGGCATTCTTGACAGGCTCGCTGAGGACCTCCGGGAAAACGAATGCACCATCGCAGTGATCGATGGCGACCTCACACCTGTGCAGCAGCGCAATCTTGAGCGAAAGCTTGAAGTGAAGGTCATCGACCGGACAGGCCTGATCCTCGAAATCTTCGGCCTGCGTGCCCGGACCAAGGAAGGCCGCCTTCAGGTCGAGTTGGCCCGGCTTCTTTATGAGCGATCACGACTGGTGCGGACCTGGACCCACCTTGAACGCCAGAGGGGCGGGGGCGGCTTCCTGTCTGGCCCCGGCGAAAGCCAACTCGAAGCAGACCGGCGGATGCTGGATGACAAGATCCTGCGCCTGCGCCGTGATCTGGACGATGTGAAGCGTACGCGCGCCGTGCAAAGGGCAGGGCGCAAGCGGAGCGGAAAGCCGGTAATTGCGCTGGTGGGCTATACCAATGCTGGCAAGTCGACCCTGTTCAACCAGATGTCCGGCGCTGACGTATTTGCGCGCGACATGCCGTTCGCGACGCTGGACCCAACGATCCGCAGGTTTGACCTGCCCACCCTCGGCGAAGCGGCGCTTATCGACACAGTGGGCTTCATCACGGATTTGCCTACCCATCTGATCGACAGTTTTCAGGCAACGCTGGAGGAGGCCATGCAAGCAGACCTCCTGGTGCATGTGCGCGACCGGTCGAGCCGGGCAGACCTGGAACAGGCCGAAGATGTGATGATCGTATTGGAGCAATTGGAGGCTGAGACCGGCCTGCCATTGCCGCCCATGATCGAGGTCTGGAACAAGGCCGACCTTTTGCCAGATGATCGTGCCGAGGCGCTTGCCTTCTCTGCACGTGGGCCACTCGACACGCCAGCCGTGCTCGTCTCGGCGCTGACGGGGACGGGGATCGACGAACTGCTCGATCTCATTGAGGCCGTTCTGCTAAAGGGCGCGACCGAGATTGAATTGGAACTGGGCGCAAAAGATGGTCGAGCCAGAGCATGGTTACACCGCAATGGGGAAGTCCTTTCGGAAACGACACTGGACAGCGGGAACGTCGTGATGACAGCGCGCCTGCCCAATGACAGGCTGGGTCAATTCTATTCCGAGTTTCCTGACCTTAATCCTGCCTGACGCGCTCCTGGTGTTTCACACGCTGCCATAGAGCTTCCTGCGCGTCGATATCGAGTGCCGCGAAGTCCTGACCAGCCCCTTCGGCTAGCGCTTCCATTGCACGAAAGCGGCGTTCAAACTTTGCATTGGCGCGTCGCAAGGCCTGTTCGGGATCCACATTGAGGCGACGACTGAGATTGGCCGCAACAAACAGCAAATCGCCCAGCTCATCCTCTATCTTGTCCGGGTCGCCGGTTTCGATTGCCTCCCGGACCTCGTCGGTTTCCTCGGTGAGCTTGTCGAAGATGGGACCGGCTTCGGTCCAGTCGAAACCGACTCGCGCCGCCCGCTTCTGGAGCTTCTCTGCGCGAAGCAGTGACGGCAGGGCCAGGGCGACGCCGTCCAGCGCGCTGGAGGGGCCGTTGCTTTTGTCCTTGCCAGCACGTTCCTGCGCCTTGATCACTTCCCATGCGGCGACCTGTTGGTCGGCCGTTCGCGTGTCTTCATTTCCGAAAACGTGGGGATGGCGACGGATCATCTTGGCAGTGATCGCGTCGACCACGTCGGCGATTTCAAACGCACCTACCTCCTTCGCCATCTGGCTATGGAACACGACCTGGAAAAGCAGGTCGCCAAGCTCTTCCTTCAACTCGTTCATGTCTCTGCGCTGGATGGCGTCGGCGACTTCGTAGGCCTCTTCAATCGTGTAGGGGGCGATGGTGGAAAAGTCCTGCGCGACATCCCACGCACACCCTGTTTCCGGGTCCCTGAGCTTCGTCATGATTTCGATCAGGCGAGACATGGCAACAGCGGCGGACGGGGGGGAAGGGGCATCATCAGTCATTCCGTCTGACTAGCCCGACTCCCGACGGAAAGCGACCGGCTGATTGACAAGACTTCCAACTCACGCGACGGGATTGGATGCGCAAATCGCACCCCTTCCAACAGGATAGATGACGAGATGACGCTCACACCTTCCCTCATTGGCGTATCGATCACCGGGAACCGCTTTCGGGCTTGGGCCTATGATGCTGACGGGGACGTGCTGCATACGTGCCAGTCAACCAATCTGCGGTCAGGCCCGGTGGGGCCAGGCGCCGAACAGATCCAGGCTGTCCTTAACAGCTGGCGGCGCGATTTCACCGGTGCCTGCCCAATTCTGGTGAGTGGAGGCAGGGATTCTCAGCAGAGCGGGCTGGAGAACCATCATCCCCGAGTGCCGTTCCGGCTGGAGGATATTGGCGCAAGCCTCCACAGGGCTCAGGACGTCCTGTTCATTCCCGGCCTGGTCCAGACTGCGCCGCCGGATATCACCTGTGGGGCCGAGACCAGCCTGTTCGGGATCGACCAGCCGACCGGTCTTGTCTGCATACCAGACGATTTGACACTGCACTTCAGTCTTGAGACCGGACGGGTGACCGGGTTCACAACCGAACTCACCCAGGAAATTCACGGGGCCATATTGGCGCGGGAGCGTGCGGTTTCAGCCGGGCTCCCCGAACAGGTATTCTCCGAGAGCGTATTCGTGGAATGGGTGGAGCGGTCGCTCGACACGGAAAACGCTGTGTCAGCCTATGCTGTTCACGCGGCGCTCTGGATGCAGCAACTGGCTTCGCAGCACTATGAGTGTGCCTTGTCAGGCTTGCTGATTGGCGCGGATGTCGCCGCTCATTATGATCCGGGCGACGATGTGATTCTCATTGCCGACGACAGCGACGTGAACCGGTACGGTTTGGCGCTGGATGCCCTCGGCGCGGACGTCCTGGAGTATTCTGCGGAAGATTGCCTGACAGACGGCTTGTGGGAGATTGCAGAGCTTGCTGGTCTGTTGGCAGACTAGTCGATACGATTGACCCATCGGCGCCAACCGCCGGGATGAGGATATTCGATGTTCATGACGCCGGAATGTGTCGCGCCAACAGGGTGCACGCTTGGCGAGGGTCCGCTCTGGAGCCCGTCGGAAGGTTTCCTGTGGTGGGTCGATATCAAGCGGGCCAAGCTTCATCGGTTCAATCCGCGAACAGGCAATACGCGCCGTTACGACCTTCCGATCCGGGCCAGCACGATTGCGCTACATGACGGCAGCATCCTGATGGCGGGCGATCAGGAAATCGGCGTCTATGATCCTTCGACCGAAGCCTATGAGCGCCTGACGGTCCTGCAGGGTGAGCCGGAAACCAATCGCACGAATGATGGCGGCATCGCACCGGATGGCTCGCTATGGTTCGGCACGATGGACGATGCGGGAAAGGCCGCGCAGGGCAATTACTATAAATTCAGCCCTGGAGGGAGGGTCGAGGCGCTACGCCTCCCATCCGTTCTGATGACCAACACGTTCCAGTTTTCGCCAGATGGAACGAAATTCTACACTTGCGATTCCGCCGAGCAGGAAGTCCTGTCGTTTGATCATGACTTGGAGACGGGCAGGCTGACAGGACGAAAGGTCCTGGCCGACACGTTTGAACTCGCGGGGTATCCGGATGGGTCGGCCATCGATTCGGAAGGGTGCCTGTGGACTTGCCTCTGGGATGCATCCCGGGTGATCCGATTGACGCCTGAGGGAGAGATCGACCGGATCATTGTTCTGGCGGCAACGCGTCCGACCAGCGTAGCGTTCGGTGACGAAGACCTGAAGACGCTGTTCATCACGACAGCGCGGGCAGGACTGTCCTTTCCCCAGCTGGATGCGCGGCCTCTGTCGGGAAGTTTGTTTGCGATTCGCGTCGAGGTTCCGGGGTTGCCGCCGCGTGAATTTGGAAAATCACTTTGATCGGAGCGTTTCCCTTGCAGGCCGTACACAAGACCCCACCTAGTCTGGATCATGCTGCCGGTGTACTTAACCGTGGACGTGGCGGCTCAAAACCGCTAACTCCCCGCTTTTCAAGAGAGAGTCGGAATGGCCGATAAGGTGAACAAGAAGCGCGTAGGTCCAATTACCTTCTTTCGGCAGGTTCGTGCCGAAGGGAACAAGGTGACGTGGACGTCCCGTCAGGAAACGATCCAGGCGACGATTTTCGTCGTTATCATGTCGATCCTGATCGCCCTTTTTCTGTTTTTGGCCGATTTCGTCATCAATTTGGCCGTTAAGGCGATAACGGGCCTCTGAGACCAGAACGGCCCGTCAACATTTCACTAGGGAGCGCGTAGGCCTCATGGCTGAAGCCAAATGGTACATTGTCCATGCTTATTCCAACTTCGAGAAGAAGGTCGCTTCGACCATTCTCGAGCAGGCGGAACGCAAAGGACTGGCAGACCTGATCGAAGACATGCAGGTGCCGACTGAGGAAGTCGTCGAAGTCGCACGCGGCAAGAAAAAGACCGTCGAGCGCCGCTACTTCCCGGGGTATGTCCTGATGAAGGCCGTAATGACCGACGACGTGTATCATCTGGTCAAGGACACGCCGAAAGTGTCCGGCTTCCTCGGAGCTGAAGGTGGCAAGAAGCCTCTGCCGGTTCGCCAGCGCGAAGTCGATCGCATTCTTGGCTCGTCGACTGATTCGGCCGCTGAGCGTCCACGTCCGCAGATTTCGTTCGAAATCGGTGAGCAGGTCCAGGTGAATGATGGCCCGTTCCAGGGCTTCGAAGGATCTGTGGAGGAAATCGACGAGGAGAACGGCCGTCTCAAAGTAACAGTCTCCATCTTTGGCCGCGGAACTCCGGTCGATCTCGAATTCGAACAAGTCGCAAAAGTCTGATCCGCCATGCGATTCGTCTGGAGTGCAGTTGCGCCTCAGAGTTTTGCTTGAATCCAAACGAATTGAGCGGTATTTGCCGCTCATCGTGCCGCCTTAGCTCAGTTGGTTAGAGCACTAGATTGTGGATCTAGGGGTCCCCCGTTCGAGCCGGGGAGGCGGTACCATTTTCCTGATTTCAGTCCGCGCGACCGTTGAAATCATTGACGATTTGACACCTTCCAATGTTTGACGAGTTGGCAACAATCTGTTGCAATTGGGTCGCGGTATTCAAAAATGCCGCCATTCAACTGATACGCGAGTCTAATAAGGGTCGCAGTATCTGATAAATGCGTTTATTCAGGAACCATTCGGGATTCTACCCGTATGAACCTGCGGCCGAGGACAATCCCGTCATTCGGCACACAAAAGGGGATTGAGTATGAAGAAAACTCTTATGTGCGCGACAGCCGCGGCCGCATTCGCGTCTGCCGGCTTTGTCGCACATGCAGAGGACGGGTGGTATGCCCGTGCCGATGCGACCTACGGATTTGATGGCAAGCTCGACCACGATCCTGCTGAGCAGGACGTCAACGCCACGATGGGCGGTATGTCCGACGCTGACGAATCTCTCGGCTTTGACCTTGGTCTTGGCTACGGTTTCGATAACGGTTTTCGCCTTGAAGGCGCTGCTGGTTATAGCGACGACGACCTGACCGTTCCTGGCACGTTCAATGGTGTCGCCCCAATCGGCGCGGTATCCCAGACTGCAGGCAACCTGCAAGTCATGGAACTGATGCTGAACGGCATCTACGACTTCAATCCTGAAGGCGTGATCCAGCCATATGTCGGTCTCGGTATCGGCGTTCTGCGCGCGAATGCGAAAGCGAACAATCTGGTTTACACCGATGGCACGGACACCTCCGCGGCCAACGGCTTTTCTGACAGCGACACCGGATTCGGTTACCAGGGCCTTCTGGGCCTCGGCTACAAGGTTTCCGACCAGCTGACACTGGACCTCGGCTACCGCTACAAGGTTGCAGAAGACCTTGAATTCGCTGGCTACAATGGTGGCGCTAATTATGACGCCGACTACACGTCGCATGTAGCGACGGTCGGCCTGCGTTATGCGCCTGTCTCTTATACACATCTCCGAGCCCACGAGACCAGAGAGGATCTC